>Ga0187846_10000018_pt1 | contig 89118 bp, 83 predicted proteins | sample TC_taG_FD_161473 | JGI IMG/M metagenome (GOLD analysis project Ga0187846, IMG submission 161473) | Biofilm microbial communities from the roof of an iron ore cave, State of Minas Gerais, Brazil - TC_06 Biofilm (v2) | ecosystem: Environmental > Terrestrial > Deep subsurface > Cave > Wall biofilm... | reverse complement strand
ATCGGATCCCAATGCGTTCGCGCCGCTCGAGGGCATGGAGCAGATGCTCGGCGTCAATCTCAGGCGCGATGTGCTCGCCACGCTCGATGGCGAAATCGCCGTCGAGCTCAGCAGCATCGCCCCGCTGCCCGTAGCGAGGCTGCTCCTGAGAGTCAGCGACGCCGCTCGCTTGCAGCAGTCGATTGCGACGCTGCTTGCCGGAGGCCATCTCACCGCCGAGCAGCACGAAGAGGGCGGAGTCACATACCACTCGGTTCCGGTTTCCTGGGCGGCGGTCCACGAGATTGCCTACGCCTTTGTGGACGGCTACTTGATTGTGGCGTCGAGCCGCGACGCCGCAGTCGAAGCGGTGCGGATGCACCGCAGCGGCGAATCGCTCGCGAAATCGAAGCAGTTTTGGCCCAAGTGCCGCCCGGTCACTCCGCGGACGCTTCCGCGATGTTCTACCAAGACCCGGTCGGCGTAGCCGCGCTAAGGCTGCGCATGCTTGCGCCTGCGTACGTCGCGCCGTATCAGCAACTGATCGGGCAGAACGCGCCTGTCACGGGCTGGCTGTACGGCGAAGAGACGGCCATTCGCGGAGCGAGCGGCAATCCGTTCGTCGATGCGGCCGTGGTCTTGGTCGCGGCGGCCATCGCCGTTCCCAATCTGCTGCGCTCGAAAATTGCGGCGAACGAAGCGAGCGCCGTCGGGAACCTGCGTACGATCAACGTCGCCGAGCTCACCTATGCGGCGAACTATCCCGAGCGAGGCTTTGCGCGCGACCTCGCCACGCTTGGGCCCGGCCCAGGCGGAAGCAAGGCCGCGACGGCCGACCATGCGGCGATTCTCGATGTGAACTTTGTGGGGCCAACGTGTACCGAGGGTGTTTCGTGCGGCACATCGGGATACAACTTCCTCGTGGCCTGCGAGAAAGGGACGAAGAAGAGGTGCGATGAATATGTCGCGATGGCCACGCCCTGGTCCGACGCCACGGGAACCAGAAGCTTCTGCTCGACCTCGGACGGCGTGATTCGCTACAGCGTGGGCGCGCCCGTCGCTGCACCGCCCGGCGCCGCCCAGTGCCGCGCCTGGCTGCCGCTGCAGTAGCGCCGGCGTCCCGCCGGCGAAGTTTTGCAGCTGTTCCCCGGGCAGGTTCGGTCTTCTCGCGCCGTGTCATTCCGAATCTCCGATCGCCGCGCGAGCGGAGTGAGGAACCTGCGGTGGCCTTCGGCAGATATCGGAGCGCTTCTGCTAGAATCGCCGCATGACCGCCGAGCGCGAGCAGCTTGAAGCCGATGTGCTGGTTGTCGGCGCGGGCCCCGGCGGGCTCGCGTGCGCGCTGCACTTGGCCAACCTGATCGAAGCGCACGCGAAAGCGGGCAAGCAGCCGGGGCTTTCGAGCGAGAACATCTACGTCCTGGAAAAGGCGCGCGAGCTGGGAGCGCACCAGCTTTCGGGCGCGATCATGGACCCGCGCGGCCTGCGCGAGCTGGTTCCGGACTTCGAGAAGACCGCGCCGCTGGATACGCGCGTCACCGGCGACGCCGCGTATTACCTCACCGCGCGCGCCGCCCACAAGCTGCCGATTACGCCTCCGCCGCTGGCGCAGCACGGCAACTTCATCGTCTCGCTCAACAAGCTGGTGAAATGGCTCGGCGGCCTCGTCGAAAAGAAAGGCGTCAACATCTTCACGCAATTCGCCGGCCGCGAGCTGCTCTACGACGACGGCGGAATCGCCGGCGTCCTCACCGAAGACAAAGGCGTGGACAAAAACGGCAAGCCCAAGGACAACTTCACGCCCGGCTACGAATTGCGCGCCAAAGTGACGGTGCTCGCCGAAGGCCCGCGCGGGTCGCTCACCAAGGACCTCGTCAGCAAACTAAAACTCGACGGCCTCAACCCGCAGGTGTACGGCATCGGCATCAAGGAACTATGGGACGTCCAGTCCGGCCGCATCCCCACGGGCTTCGTGGCGCACACGCTCGGCTGGCCGCTGGAATCCGACAAATACGGCGGCGGCTGGGTCTATGGCATGAAAGATAATCGAGTGTCGCTGGGTATGGTCGTCGCGCTCGAATGGCAGAATCCGCTGTTCGATCCCCACGAAGCGTTTCAGAAATTCAAGACGCACCCGTTCGTGCGCAAGATTATCGAAGGCGGGAAGCTCGTGCGCTACGGCGCGAAGAGCGTCCCTTACGGAGGCTGGTATTCCGCGCCGAAGAATCACGTCAGCGGCGGGTTGATCATCGGCGACTCGGCGAGCCTGCTGAATTCGCAGCGCCTCAAAGGAATTCACACGGCGATCAAGAGCGGCATGCTGGCCGCCGAGACGATTTACGACGCGTTGTGCGCCGGCGACACTTCCGCGTCCAAGCTCGCTGCGTATCAAGCGAAGCTCGAAGCCAGCTGGATCAAGCAGGAGCTATGGGGCGTCCGCAATTTTCATCAGGCGTTTCACGGCGGGCTGTGGGGCGGGCTGGTCAAATCGGGAATGCAGTTTGTCACCGGCGGGCGCGGCTTGAAGGATCCGCTGCGCGGCGATGCGGGTTACAAAGCCTACCGGCAGCTCGCCCGCGACGGCTCGCTGGTGGATCAGTCGAATCGCTTCAAAGGCGACGCCAAGCTCACCTTCGACCGCCTCACCGACGTCTATCACTCCGGCACGCGCCACGAAGAAGATCAGCCCTGCCACTTGCAGGTGCTAGACCCGAGCATTTGCAGCGACCGCTGCGTCCGCGAGTACGGCAATCCCTGCCAGTATTTCTGTCCCGCCGCGGTTTATGAAATGGTGGCCGAAAAAGGCGCGCCGAAACTGAAGATCAACGCCTCGAACTGCGTTCACTGCAAGACCTGCGACATCGCCGACCCCTACCAGATCATCAACTGGGTTCCTCCCGAGGGCGGCGGCGGCCCCAACTACGAAGGCATGTAGCCGGCTCGTGTAGCGCCGCCTGTTCCGGACGGCGGCAGTGTGCGCTGCAACGTGCGGGAGCGCGGGGCTACGGGCTCTTGGCGGCCCAGGGCGGGACCACGCCGGTCATGCGGGCGTAAGCGACGAGCTGGCCCATGTGCTCGTTGGCGTGAATGATGATGCGCAGGTACATGCCGTCCACGGTGGCGTCGCGGTCGGCGATGTGCACCTTGCGCTCGAGGTCTTTCGGCGTCTCCGCCAGATGCGCCTGCTTCACGGCTTCGAGCGACCGCTTCAGCCAGTTGATGACGTCCGCTTTCGCGGTCACCGACTTTTCCATTTCCCTCTTCAAGTCCTCCGGCATTTTCGGGCCGGTCACGCTGAGCAGATAAAAATTGGCCAGCGCGATGTGCATATAGACTTCACTGGTCGAGCGCACGCCCGGCGCGGGACGCCAGGAGAATTTCTCCTCCGGAGTGGCTTCCGCCAGCGCGATCAATTGGCTCGTGACGTGGCGCCATTCCCCGTCGTACCCCTGCCAGATTCCTTCCGGCGGCCCTTGCGCCAGCAGCGGACGCGGCGCGAGCAGCAGCAGCCCCGCGCCGAACAAAAGAAGCAAAAAGAGCGTTTTCTTCATGGTGTTCTTCTCCTTTGCGGATGTTACCCGGTGAAGATGTGCTTGAGGCGCGACCAGAAGCCGCGCTTCTTTTTCGGCGCCTGCGCGTCGCTTCCTTGCGGCGGCTTGGGCGGCGACGACTCGTTCACAGATGGGGCCTCCGGCGCCGCTGCGTTTTGAGCGGTGGTCTGCGGCGCGGGCGCAGCGGGCGCGTGTTGCGCCGCAGGCTCGAGGCGCGGCGCGCCGACGTGCCCCGTGAATTGCCAGCCGTTCTCGACGCGCGCGTAGCGGATCACCAGCGCCATGTCGGCGGTCGGATCGGCCGGAGGCTTCGGCGCGGTGACGGAAAACATCATGGGCGGCAGCTCGATTTTGTACTCGGGCGTCGAGCTGGGCGGAACAGGCTGCTCGGCCGGCTTGGGCGCGGGCGCCGTGGGGTGCGCGTCGTTCGCGTGCGCGAGCACGCTGAGCTCGACGTCAGGCTCGACAGCGGCGCTTTCGGCGGGCGGCGACGCCTTCCCTTCGGTTTTCTCGGTGCGCGGCTGAAGGACCGGCGGCGTGGACGCGCTCAAGCCCGCCTCCGGAATCGGCGGAGGCGGCGAAGTTACCTGCGCGCGCGTCGCTTCGCACTTGCAACTGCCCGGTGCGCCCGCCACGGGCGTGAGCTTGCCGCCGGCGAGGAAGAACTCGCCCGCCTGCGGAACGATCAGACTCTCGCCGCTGAACTGCTCTTCGAGCTTGAGCGCGCCGCTGGAGGCCAGCACGCACAGCGAATCGTCGAGGCTCAAGCCGACGGTCGTGTCGCGGGACGCGCCGCCGATGTCGAGCGGCGTGGCGATGATCGTCGGCGTGAAAACGCGCAGGGTCGCCGCCGGCGGAAGATGCGCGTGCAGGCGCCCGAAATTGAGTGCGATGGTGAGCGCGCCGCCCGATTCGAGAACGGTGAACTTCGCCGGGCCGCAGATATCGACTTCGCCGCCGCCCACGAGGGTCATCTGCGCCTTGCCGGAATGCACCGTAACCACGCCGCCGTTGACGACGAAGATGCTCGGCGCGACGCTGGCGCCCCCGCTGCCCGCCGCCGTGCCGCCTTCGACCGAAACGTCCAGGCCGTCCACGCGCGCGACCGTCCCCGGCGGCGCGTCCTGTGCGCGTAGCGGCGCAGCAGGGAACAGCGCCGCAAGCAGTAGCAGCGGAAGGATTGAAAAGGGGCGCCGCCCGAATACGGCGGACCCGCTGTGGCTCCCGGAGGTCATTCGAAACTGGCCTATACTAGGCGCGGTGAACAATCGTACGACATCGGCCGAGGCGCAGGCCAGCGCGAAATCCGCCTTTGAAGCGACGGCTCCCGAGCTTTCCCGGTGGCGGCGCATGCAGATTCCGGTGATCGCCTGGGCAGCGTACTGGGCGGTGCGCCTGATCGGCCCCACGCTGCGCACCGAAGTGATCGGCGTGCACAACGCCGTGCAAGTCCGCAGCGCGGGCGAGCCGGGAATCGGCGCGTTCTGGCACCGCTGCATTTTTCCGGCGATCTGGATGTGGCGGAATCGCGGGATCGTGGTGATGAACACCGTGAATTTCGACGGCCAATGGACGCGCCGGGTCGTCGAGCGGCTCGGCTTCGGGACAGCGCAGGGAAGCTCCTCGCGCGGCGCCATCGAAGGCCTGACGCAGATGGCCGCGCGCCTCGAGGAAGGGAAGCACGTGGCGCTGACGATCGACGGCCCGCGCGGGCCGCGCTACGTCGCCAAGCCCGGCGCGGTGATTCTGGCGCGGCGCACGGGCCGGCCCATCTCCGTCTTTCACGTGGGCGTGAAGTGGGGCCACACCTTCGCGAAGGCCTGGGACCACTTTCGCCTGCCGTATCCGTTTTCTCCCGCGGTGATTTTCATCGCGCCGCCCATTCGCGTGCCTGTGGATGCCGAGAGCGGCGTGGTTCACGCCAAGCAGGCGGAAGTGCAGGCGGCCCTCGAGCGTGTGCGCGATCTCGCCGAGTCGTGGTTCGCCCTGAGCGAAGCGGAGAAAGACTGCGTGCGCGAAGAGTGGAGGGAGAAAACTCCGGAAGTCCCGTCGTAGCGCGGCGCGGCTGCTTACCCTTCGCCGAGCTTCACGGGAATGGTCATCTTCCTGCCTTCGCGGACGATCGTCAAAGTCAGCGTGTCGCCGGGCGACGCGCGATTGAGCAGGAGGTTCAGCTCCATCTGGCTGCTGACCTCTTTTCCATCCACCGCCACGAGGACGTCGCCGCCGATGCGCAATTCCTGAAGGCCCGCCAGCACGGACTTATTTCCCCCGTGAATCCCCGCCCTTTCCGCCGGGCCTCCCGGCGTGACGCGCTCGACCAGTATGCCCTGTTGCACGTTGAGATTGAGCGCTTCCGCCAGGCTGGGCCATAGCGCGCGGCCTTCGACGCCCAGCGCGGCGCGGCGCACGCGTCCTTTGGTGATCAGGTCGCTGGCCACGCGCTTGGCCGTGTTGACGGGAATGGCGAAGCCGATTCCCGCCGTGGTTCCCGTGGGCGCGTAGATGGCGCTGTTGATGCCGATCACTTCGCCGTGCGAATCGAGCAGCGGCCCGCCGGAATTGCCGCGATTGATGGCCGCGTCGGTTTGAATCGCTTCGTCGATGAACGTGCTTTCGCTCGTCTGCACCGTGCGGCCGAGCGAGCTGACCACGCCTGTGGTGAGCGTGCTCTGAAAACCGAAGGGATTGCCGATGGCCAGCACGCGCTGGCCGACCAGAAGATTCCGCGAATCGCCGAGCGGCAGCGGCGTGAGCTTGCGCCCCTTGGGGTCGATCTGAATGAGTGCGATGTCGTTGCGCGTGTCGGCGCCGATCATTTTGGCCTTGTAGTGCGAGAGGTCGCCGAGCGTGACTTCAATGGTTTGCGCGCCCTGCACCACGTGGTAGTTCGTCAGGATGTGGCCGTCGGCGTCGATCAAGAAGCCCGAGCCTGCGCCTTCCACCGGCACAGCGTTGTAGAAGAAGTCGTACTCGACCGCGCGCGTGACGATGTTGGCCACCGCCGGCGACGCCTGCTTGTAGATGCGCACGTTTTCCGCTTCAGTGGCGTCGAGATTTGTTTCGCCGGCAGGCGGCGTTGCTGCCGTATGGTGAACCGCATCGACGGCGCTCGGCGGGCGCTCGCCGTAGCGCGACCCGGCCCAATACGCGCCGAGACCGACGATCAATCCGATGGCAAGAAGACGCGCTGTGCGTCCCCCCCTGTTCGCTTGCATCATGGCGGCAATCCTTATTCGAGAGGGCGGAACGCCTTCGCGAGTCTTCCCCTCGCGACGCGGTGTTCCTGCAAATGAGTACGCGGCTGCCTCAGCGAATGTTTCGTGCCGAGGCAGCTAGTTGTTTGAGCGTGGCGACCACCTGCGCGACTTGGCTTTTCGTCTGGTCGAGCGGGCCCGAGCAGTCAATCACCTCATCGGCCAGCGCGCGCTTTTCGTCTATGGGCATTTGCGCGGCGAGGCGCTGCTCGGCCTGCTGCGGCGTCAAATCGCGCTCTTGCAAGCGCGCGAGCTGCTGCTCGCGGCGGCACCAGCAAACGATCACGCGATCGAGCGACTTGTGGTAGCCCGCCTCGATGATCAGCGCCGCTTCGACCACGGCGAACTCCGGCCCGCCGGGGCGGTCGAGCGCCGCAAACCATTTTTGCACGACATCGAGAATCCGGGGATGAAGAATTTGGTTCAGCCGCGCGCGCTTCGCGGCGTCGGCGAAGACCACCGCGCCCAGTTTGGCGCGGTCCACTTTGGCGCTGGGCTCAAGAACGCCGAGGCCAAACTCGGCAAGAACTTCGTCGTACGCCGCCTGGCCGGGCTCGAGCAGCTCGTGGCCCAGCGTGTCGAGCTCGAGCACCATGCAATCGAGGTCGCGCAGCATCGCCGCGACGGTCGATTTGCCGCAAGCAATTCCGCCCGTGAGGCCGACTCTAAGCATGATTTCTCGCGACGCAGCCCGGCAGCATCAGTGTCGGACGGCGGCAGCGGCGGGCGCGCGCGAGCCGCGGCGCAATTGAGCGGCTTTCACCGTGTTGCTCATGAGCATGGCGATGGTGAGCGGCCCGACGCCGCCCGGCACGGGCGTCAGCGCGCCGGCAACATTCGCTACGTCAGGGTGAACGTCGCCAACGAGCGCGGCGCCTTTTGCCCGGAATTCGGCGAGCCGCTCGGGGAAGTTGGCGAAGAGTTTCTCCGCCTGCGCCGCTTCTGTGACGCGGTTGATGCCCACGTCGATCACCGTGGCGCCGGGGCGGATGTATTCCGGGGTGACCATGGCGGCGCGGCCCATTGCGGCGACAACGATGTCGGCGCGGCGCACCACCTCCGGCAGTTCGCGCGTCTTCGAGTGGCACACCGTGACCGTGGCGTGCGCGTGCATCAGGAGCAGCGCCATGGGCTTGCCGACGATGTCGCTGCGTCCCATCACCACGGCGTTCGCGCCCTGCACTTCGATCCCGCTGCGCTTGAGGATCTCCATCACGCCGGCGGGCGTGCAGGCCACCAGATGCGGGCGCCCCGCGACGAGCCGCCCCACGTTTTCGGGATGAAAGCCGTCCACGTCCTTTACCGGATCCACTGCTTCGAGGATGCGCTTCGCGTCCACCTGTGGCGGGAGCGGCAGTTGCACGAGAATGCCGTCCACGTCGTCGCGGCGGTTGAGGTCGTCCACGATGGCGAGGAGTTCGCCGGTGGTGATTGTCGCGGGCGGGGTGACGTGAACGCTCGCCAGGCCGAGCTTTTCGCATGCCGCGATTTTGCTCTTGACGTAAATCTTCGAGGCCGGGTTGTCGCCCACGAGCACCGCGGCAAGTCCGGGACGAATTCCGCCCGCAGCCAGCGCGGCGATCTGGCCCGCCAGCTCGGCGTAAATCTCATCGCGAATCGTGTTCCCGCTAAGAATGCGCGCGGTCAATGGCGCTCCTTCAATCGAACGCGTCATGATAACAAAAAGCAGATGCAGGAGGTTGGGGGTGCGATGTTCGAAGCGGGTGGCATAGAATCGGAACCGGATTGGCGGAGGAAGCGATGAGAAAAATCAAGCGGTTCGACGTGCTCTCGGTGATGCGCATTGCAGCAATCTGTTACGGCGCGTTGGGTTTGGTGGAGGGAGCGATGTTCAGCGCAGTCTTCGCTCTGGTTCCCCTTTCCGATAACGCTTCACACCCACTGCCCTGGTTCATTCGGATCCTTTTCGGCGGCCTTTCGATAGTCATTCTTCCGCTGTTCCTCAGTATCTTTGGAGCGCTAGGCGGTGGCCTCGGCACGGTGATTTACAATGTCAGCGCGAGATACGTTGGTGGCATTCAGGTGGAAGTCGAATAGAAACGAAGTCCTGGGAGACGGAATGCTGTTCGGCGAGGTGCCGGAGCGGAAGCAGCGCGAACGCGAAATGCGGAACGCCGGACGCTACATCACTTCGCCAGCTCCAGAGCGGCAATTGCAGCCGAATGCGTAACCGTGGGGAAGTCATCCAGGAAATCATCCAGCGTCTGTCCGCCTTCGAGGTAGTCCAGCAGCGCCTGAAACGGAACCGTGGTGGCCTCGGGCGACATCGTCCCGGACGTGCCGCTGTTCGTTCCGCCGGTCTTCTCCTACGAACATGTGGGCGCGGAAGTGAAGGTCGATGGCGGCCAGGACGACCCGATCAAGGCGCACAGCCTGGAACTCTCCTATAAGCCAGGCTTGCAAAAAATCCAGTAGGCGTAAAATCAGTGGCGAGTGACTAGAAAAAGACAAAACCATCCGCGGCAGGGCAGCAAGAAGGGATTCTTTGCGCTCGCGAAGCGGCTTACCCCATCGACAGAGCCAGCCGAGAAGCAGCGGATCAAGAAGGAACTCGCCCGAATGATCTTCGGTACGTAATGCCGAAGATTCAGCGGGCCGACCTTCCCCCGGCAAAAGAACGAGCATCTAGGGGTGAACCGGAGCTGCAAGACTGCGCGCGGCAAAATCCAGGACTGTTGCGACCTGTTCTCGCGTGAGATCGAACCATTCTACGATGTCTTCGATGCGGGCGCCCGCTTCGAGGTTTTCGAAGACGGTTGCGACTGGCATTCGCGTGCCACGAAACACCCAAGCGCCGCTTACTTTTTCCGGTACGCTTTCGACCGACGGGCATTGCGACCAATCCAGCGCGGGCATGAGGAGGATCTCCTGTAGTTATCCTATACCTTTTCGCCTACCGGCCGGCGACCCGCAGCCACCTCTAGGGCTAGCGACTCTTCAAGCTTGCGCCAAGAGACCAGACGGTTTTTAAGTAGTTGCGACTTCGGAGCTCTTGTGCCGTCAAGGTTCGTGCTGAGTGTGCACATTCCGCTAGGCGCATTGGGTGCAGTGACGATGTTCGGCACTTCGCGATGCGGTAATAGGAAGAACACGTACGGGGAGTTATCCTGATAATAGCTGAAGCGTTCGTCCCTTTTGCCGATAAGAACGAGGAAATCGTAATCCTTCCGTTTTTTTGGTGAACCTAGGAGATTGCTCCAACTCCATCGTCTAGTGCTCGAACGGTTCGGAGTGTTCACATGGCTGTTTTTCACCTCAAGGCGAGCTCCACCGTTGATCACTAAATCGTATGAGCAACCGTACCCAGTGGTTACGCTTCCTTCGATTCTTGCAACGAGAGCTTGGCCCCGCATCCCCTGCGCGAGCGTCGGAAAAGTCTTGAGGAACTGCAACTCTTCCTTCAATTCATCATTTTCTTTCTTAAGGCGGAGAATTTGTGCCTCACACATGGTCTTCGTCAAATCGGGTCGGCGGAGCGCTCAACGTCTGCAACAGATTAGCGGACGAATCTCAGTAGATATCGTACTGCTCCCAGTGCAGCGTGGGGTCGGCCTGGATGATGATGCTCTTTTTGGTCCAGCGCTCGAGCTCTTCGATGAGCGACGATTCGCGCGTCTTGAGGGCCTTCGAAATTTCCGGGTGCACGCGCAAGGTGACGCTCGCGGACTCGAGCTCTGGCGCCATCTTGCGCGCTTCGGCCTGAATCTCGTAGCACAGCGTGGGAATGGATTTCACCATGCCTGAGCCGGTGCAATACGGGCAAGGCTGGCAGAGCGTGCGTTCGAGCGCCTGCTTGGTGCGCTTGCGCGTGATGGCCACGAGTCCGAATTCGTTGAAGCGCAGCACCTTCGAGGGAGCGCGGTCGGCGCGCAGCGCGTCGTCAAGCGCGGCCATCACCTTTTCGCGGTTGCGCCGCTCTTCCATGTCGATGAAATCAATGACGATGATGCCGCCCAGATCGCGCAGGCGCATCTGGCGCACGATTTCCTTGCAGGCTTCGAGATTCGTGCGCACGATGGTGTCTTCGAGGCGCGTCGAGCCTTTGCCCACGAATTTCCCGGTGTTGACGTCGATGGCCACCAGCGCTTCGGTGTGGTTGATGACGATGTAGCCGCCCGACTTGAGCCACACTTTCGGCCGCAGCCCCTTGTCGATTTCCTGCTGGATGCCGAACTCTTCGAAGACCGGCGTTTCCTTGGTGTAGAGCTTCACGCGGTTCACCAGCTGGGGCTGGAAGCGGCTCATGAACTCGACTACTTTGGTGTACTCGTCTTCCGAGTCCACCCAGATGGCGGCGAAATCGGGCGTGATGTAGTCGCGCAGGATGCGCTCGACGAGGTTCAGGTCGCGATGCAAGATCGCCGGAGCCTTGCGCTGCTCGGAGCGCGCCTTGATTTCCGACCAGGTGCGCGTGAGGAATTCGACGTCGGTGCGGATTTCCTCGGGCGTGGCGCCGGCCGCCGCGGTACGGACGATGAAGCCGCCGCCGGACGCGCCTTTCGCTTCGTTCACCAGATGGCGCAGGCGCGCGCGGTCTTCCGCCGAAGAAATTTTGCGCGAGACGCCGGTGTGATCGAGCGTCGGCATATAAACGAGGTACCGGCCGGGAAGCGCCACGTGGCTGGTGATGCGCGCGCCTTTCTTGCCCAGCGGCTCCTTGGCAATCTGGACGATGATTTCCTGGCCTTGCTTTAGGAGGTCGGCGATCAGCTGGGTGCGGCGAGGCTGCGGCCGGTAGTGGCTAGGGGGCCGGCCGTGCTGGGGACGCCGGCCGCGATCGTCGCGCCGGCCGCGGTCGCGTCCGCCGCGGCGCGCGGGATGCTGCATGCGCGCGCGGAAATCGCTGCGCACTTGCGCCCGCCAGGGCTGCGATTCCTCTGGCGGCTGCGCCTCGGACGGCGCCGCTGAATCGCTTTCGGCGGACGCTGCCATCTCCTCGGCTTCGGCCGCGTCCGTTTGCTCCGGCTCTTCCGGCGGCACAGCCATTCCCTCGGACTCGGCTTCCGCTTCGGCCTCCGCCTCCTCGAGTTCGGCTTCCTCCCTGGCCTCCTCTTCGGCCTCTGCTTCCTCGGCATCGGTGGCGGCTTCTTCGGCTTCCGGCACCGCCGCGCCAAAGGACCGCGCTTCGGCGGCGCGCTCGGCTTCTTCGCTCTGGGCCTCGGCGAGGTGGTCGGCGAGCGCGCTGGCTTCGTCTTCGCTCAGTTCGGCCGCGGCGTGATTCTCGGCGTGCGTATCGCTTTCAAGATTCTCGAGTGCGTGCGGCGCTTCGGGCGCCTGCGCATGCTCGGCCGCCGCAATCGGAGATTCGTGAGTTTCCGAGGATGGCGCTTGAGCTTTCCACTTCGCCAGCGTCTCGCCGGGAAGCGGCTCAAGGCCCGTGGAAGAAAAAGATCGGCGAAATTCGGTGTGTGCAGGCGGCGCAGGAGGTTCGGGGGGTGTCTCGGGCACCGGCGTCAAGGAGGATGATTCCGCCGCGGGTTCGTGCTCGACCGCAGGGAGGGACGGCGTGCCGCGGTCCCTGTACTTGGCCAGAGTCTCGCCCGGCAGGATCACCGATAGGTGACCCTCAGCGGCGCCCGATTCACCCGGGCGTTCGTCATACGAGCGCGGCGAAGCATATTTCGACGGCGGCAGCTCGCGACCGTAGCGGCGGTCGCCGCCCCGGCCTCCGCGGCCCCCTCGCCCGCCGCTGCGGTCGAAACGCCCGCCGCGGCGTCCGGAATCGCGTCCGCCACGAGGGCGATGCTCGAATCGCCCGCGGTCATGCGACGGCGTGTAAGCAGGCGGCGCCGGAGGCGCAGCTGCCGCCGGGGCTGCATGGTTTTCCGCAGGCGGCAGAGGCTGCGGCTCGGCCGCTGCGCCGGCGATTTCCGAAGCCGCCGGGGGTGCCGATTCGACGTCGCTCGGCTCGAGCGCCGGCGCGCCGCCGGCGCTGGCGGCAAACGCCTGGCCGCCCTGCTCCTCCATTTTCTGGATTTTGTCCTCGGCGGTGGTTACGACGCTGTCGAGCTCTTCGATATCTTCGAGGAAGTCGCTGACGTACAGGAAGGCGTCGCCATCGAGCCCAATCTCCACAAAAGCCGACTGCATGCCCGGCAGCACGCGCGTGACACGGCCTTTGTAAATGCTTCCGACTAACGCAAACTCTTTTTCCCTCTCGACGTAGAACTCACAAAGCTGGCCCTCTTCCAGAATGGCGACGCGCGTCTCGTGCGCGCTCGCCGATACCACCATTTCCTTCGACATAGAAACTCCTCACGGCGCATCGGAGCGCGGCGGCGGACATACGTGCGCGCGCACGACCGGCGTGGCGGAAGGTACCGCCTTCCACGCGCCACGGCGGGCCGCCCGCAAGCGGATCGCTTCCAGATATGGCTGCTTTCCTCACGCGATGCGTCTTTCCATCAAGATTGGCCCGCCGCCGGCTCTGCGCGGCGCGGGCGTTGAACTGTGCCAGGCTCAGTTGACGAACCGCCTCATGCGCACGTTCATCACCAGGCCCAAAGCCAAAAACACGAACGCCGTCGCCGATCCTCCGTAGCTCATCAGCGGCAACGGGATGCCGGTGACCGGCATGTAGCCGATCACCATCGAAGCATTCACCAAGACGTGAAATCCCAGGATGGCGGTCACGCCCATCACCACAAACACGCCCGCCCTGTCTTTCGCCTTCTGTGCGTTGTCCACCAGCCGCAGAATCAAACCCAGATACAGCAGCAAGACGACGCAAACTCCTATGAAGCCTTGCTCTTCGGCCAGCGCCGCCAGGATGAAATCGGAATACCGCACCGGCACAAAACCCAGCTGGTTCTGGCTGCCTTTGGCGAATCCCTTGCCCCAGAATCCTCCAGAGCCAACCGCAATCTCCGACTGCAGAATCTGATACCCGGCGCCGCGCGGATTCTCTTCCGGGTGCAAAAACGTCCGGATGCGCTGCTGCTGGTAGGGCTTCAGGTGATGCCGCATGTTCCAGCCCACCGGAATCAGCAGCGCCACCAGCACGGCGCCCGCGGCCCAGTGCTTCCACTCAATCCCGGCGAGGAAGGCGCCCACGACGGCGACCGGCACCAGCACCATCGCGGTCCCCAGGTCGGGCTGAACCAGAATCAAGCCCACCGGGACCAGCGTCAGAACGCCGGCCTTCACCAGATCCGCCAGCGTCAAGCGGTCGGTGCGCACTTCGCTGAAGAAGCGCGCCAGCACTATGATTATAATCAACTTCATGAGCTCCGACACCTGTAAATTCACGCCGCCGCCCAGCGTCACCCAGCGCTTGGCTCCGAAGCGCGAATGGCCGATCGCCAGGACGATCAGGAGCGTCGCTATGCCGAAGATGTACAGCGCCGGGGCCTGATCCAGCAGGGTGTGGTAGTCGATGCGAGAAATCAGGAACATTCCCGCCACGCCGGCGGCCATCCACATCATCTGCTTCCACTGCATGCCGGTCATGGCGCTGGCATGCGTCGAGGAGTAGATCTCCAGCACGCCCAGGCCGGCGATGGTGAAGGCGATGGCCAGCAGCGTCCAGTCGAAGTCCCGGACGTGGGGGCGGTCTTTCATGGCTGCCGCGCTCCCACGGTGGCCACCACGGCGCGGGCGGCGCCGGGCTGCGCTCCCGGGCTGGCATCGGCCTGCTGCTGCGACCGCGCGTTCTTCTTGTCGTAGTACGCCTTGACGATATCGCGGGCGATCGGCCCGGCAATGGCGCCGCCGTGCTCGCCGCTCTGCACCAGCACGGCCACAACGATCTCGGGGTTGCGGCGCGGAGCGTAGCCGACGAACCAGGCGTTGTCTCTGAACTCCTTCTGCTTGCCGAGCCGGTTGCGCACGTCGTAGCCGATCACCTGCGCGCTGCCCGACTTGCCGCAGAATTCGATGTTCTGCAGCCGGGCGCCGGCGGCCGTGCCGCCTTCGTTCACCACGCCGTACATTCCCTGTGTCACTTTTTCGACCGTGTCGTCGGAAATGGCGAAATGGTACGGGCGCAGATTGGCCAGGCCCTTGAGCAGGTGCGGCTGCGCGAACGTGCCCGCGCCGGCCACGCCCGCAATCATGCGCGCCAGTTGTATCGGAGTGGTGGTAACGGCGCCCTGTCCCACAGAAACCGAGATCGTCTCGCCGGCATACCATTTGCGGTGAAACACGCGCTGGACCCATTCTTCCGACGGCACCAAGCCCTGCTCTTCGCTGGGCAAGTCGATGCCCGTTCGATGGCCGAGGCCGAGCGCATTGGCGTAATACGAGATGCGGTCGATGCCCAGCAGCTTACCGACGTTGTAGAAGTAAATGTCGCAGGACTGCACGATGGCCTGGTGAAAATCGACCACGCCATGGCCGGCGGTCTTGCCGAACACGTGGCACTTGAAGGTGCGGCCGTAAAAAGTGGCGTAGCCCGGGCAGAACGCGGTCATGGTCTCCGGAATAGCCTTCGATTCCAGCATGGCCGTGGCCATCACGATCTTGAACACGGAACCGGGCGCGAGCTGCGCTTGAATCGCGCGGTTCAGAAGCGGCGTTGCCGGATCGGAGTCGAGCGCCTGCCACTGGTCCACGGGAATGCGCACGGCGAAATCGTTGGGGTCGAACGTGGGGCGACTCAGCATCGCCAGAACTTCGCCCGTGCGCGCGTCCATGGCCACTACCGCCCCTTCTTTGTCCGCCATGTCGTTTTCGGCGATGGCCTGCAAATCGTAGTCGATGGTGAGCTGGATCGGTTTCCCGGGGATGGCCTCGAGGTTGTCGAGCGTGCGCATCACTTTGCCCACGCTGTTGACCACCACGCGCCGCATTCCGTCGGTGCCCTCGAGCGTTTCGTTGTACTGCTTCTCCAGACCGGCTTGGCCGACGATATCGCCCGGGCGGTAGTGGCCGTCGCTTTCCTCGAGCTGCGTCGCCGAAACTTCGCCCACGTATCCGATGGCGCTCGCCAGCATCGAGCCGTGCGGGTAACGCCGCCGCTGCACCATCATCAATTCGAGCGCGGGAAGATCGGCGCGGTGCGATTCGACAAAGGCGATGTCCGCCAGGCTCGCCGCCGGCTTGATCACCACCGGCTGAAACTTCGGCTCGTTCTTGGCGGCTTCGAGCTGCTGCCGCAGGTCGTCCTTGCCGATTCCCAGGCCTTCGGCGATTTGCGGCAACTGTTTTTCGATGGCCTTGGGGTCTTCGCGCAGCAGCAAAATGCTGAACGACGGAAAGCTATCGACCAAGATGCGGCCGTCGCGGTCCAGCATCGCGCCGCGCGGGGCGATGATGGGAATCGAGCGAACACGGTTGCGCTCCGCGAGGTCCTCGAAATGGCCCGACTGCACGACTTGCAGCTTCCAGAACCCGACCAGCAGCAGGATCACCAGGCCCACGGAAAGGTAGGAAACCAGCACCAGCCGGCCCTGGGGAATTTTCAGGTCGTTAGCGGTCCAGCGTGCCAACAGAACTCCTGCGCGGCGGGTCGTGCTCAGCCTCGATGTGCGCGGCGCGCTTCAGTCTAACCCGACGTACCTGAAGTGTCCTTAAGCTACACCGGCGGCGCGGCTGCCGCAAGCCGTCCATGTCCATTCCGTCAACGCGCGGCTCGAGCTTCGCCCCCGCTTCGCTCGCGGCACTAGAACAGTTGTGGTTCGGTGGAAGTCCTGCCGGACGACGATGGTGCGAGTAGCGCCGGCGTCCCGCCGGCTGGAAAGGGCCGGACGATCCGTGGTTTGCTGCCTCACCTCTGCGATCGTTCGAGCGTCACGCGGGCTTGCGGAGGCGGTCGAGCAGGGCGAAGAGAACCACGGCCACGCCCGCGGTGACCACGGAATCGAGCAGAAGGCGCGGCGAGAAGAAGCGCGCCGGGAGATTCAGCAGCACCCGCTGCGTGATCGTCAAAACCGCCTGGTGGAAATGGAAGAATAGAAACACGAGGCCCAACCGGCTCACCGGGTGTTCGGTGTCGATGCGCGCTCCTACCGACGACGCGAGGTACCCGACAATCGTTTTCGCGATTCCGTAGAAGCCAATGGGATAGTCGTGGCTGAGCGCGTCCTGAAAGATGCCGATGGCCGCGCCCAGCAGCAGCCCCGTTGCGGGATTGCGCCGGCTGACGCCAAAATATATGGTCACGAGCAAAGGCAAGTCGATCAGCTCCGACCAGCGCCCGTACTTGTGGAGAAACGCTTGCAGGACGAGCGCCAGCAGCGCGACGCCGAGCACCGTCCCGCCGTAATACTTGTGGACCTCGATGTTCGCGTCGGACTCCGCGCCGGGATTGAGCATGTAGGCCATCTCAGCGTCGGGGAGGCGGGGGAGGAGCGTCAGGTTTGGGGGTCGCATTCGGCGAGGCAGCGGCCGATTGAGCGGCTGCGGGCGTTTGCGCCGGCGCGTGTTCGCTCGATGCGGGCGCAGGCTTGGCCGCGCTCGGAGCAAGTTTGGGGGGAGTTACCGCCGCGGCCGCCGGCGCGGGCGCAGTATGAGCCGGCGGCGTGGAGGGTGTGGCAACCGGCGCAGCGCTGGCCGCTTCCGTCTTCTTTGGCGCGAGCTCCTGCTGCGACAACAGCACCAGCACATTCTCGAGGCGGTCGAGGCGCGCCGCCGGACGCACGCGAATCACTTGAAACGGATTGCCCGGATCGGCGCTCGCCACCGCGCCAATGGGCAAGTCCTTGGGGAAAATGCGGTCCTCGCCCGAGGTGACGATGGCGTCGCCGACCGCCGCCTTCTCGTCGTTCACCACGTAGTCCATGTGCGGGTCGGGGTCGCCGCTGCCCTTTACCACGCCGTGAGTCCTCGTGCCGGCGAAGAGCGCGCCCACGCCGCTGTCTTTGTCGTTGATCAGCAGCACCTGCGAAGACGACGGGAAGACCTCGACGATCTTTCCGACCACGCCGTCCGGAGTGATGACGCCGAGGTTGCGGCGCACGCGGTCGTGTTCGCCGCGATTGATGAACAGCGTATGCGAAGTGGGGTCGGCGCTCGCGCCGATCACTTCAGCGGGCAGCATGGCTGCTTCGGGATGCTGCTCGCGAAAGCTTTGCAGCGCCGCGAGCCGCTGGCCTGCGGCCGCCTGGCTCTCGAGCTGGCGGTTGCGCAGGAGCAGCCGCTCGATTTCGCCGCGCAGCTTTTCATTTTCGGCGCGCGCGTCCTTGAGCGCGAAGTATCCGCGCCACGCGCCACCGATCTTCGCGAACGTCCAGGTGCCGGCGCGCTCCATGGGCGTCAGCATTTCCACAGCCCAATAGCGGATCAGCCGCACACGGTGCTCGCCGCTTTCGCGCTTGATCTGGAACGCCAGCAGCAGCACCTGCGCCAGCACGACGGCGGCGAGCAGCGCAAGGGGCCGGTGGCGGACGCTATCGATCATCCCGGTTCAATCGATGGAAACCAGCCGCAGCAGACGGAAATCGCTCAGCATCTTGCCGGTTCCCAGCACCACGGAAGCCAGCGGATCGTCGGCAATGGAAACCGGCAGGCCGGTCTCTTCGCGAATGCGCTTGTCGAGGTTCTTGATCAGCGCGCCGCCGCCGGTAAGCACGATGCCGCGGTCGCTGATGTCGGCGGAAAGCTCTGGCGGTGTGCGCTCCAGGGCCACGCGGATGGCGTTGAGGATCGTGGAGATGCACTCGGAAAGCGCTTCGCGGATTTCGCTGTCGTCGATGGTCACCGTGCGCGGCACGCCTTCGATGAGGTTGCGGCCCTTCACTTCCAGCGTCAGCGGCTTTTCCAGCGGGTAGGCAGAGCCGATCTCGATTTTGATCTGCTCGGCGGTGCGCTCGCCCACCAGCAGGTTGTACTTGCGCTTCAGGTAGTGCATCACCGCTTCGTCCATTTCGTTTCCGGCCACGCGCACCGAACGCGAATAGACGATTCCGCTCATCGAAATCACCGCGATGTCCGTGGTGCCGCCGCCGATATCCACCACCATGTTTCCCGAGGGCTCCTCGATGGGCAGTCCCGCGCCGATGGCCGCGGCCATGGCCTGCTCGACGAGATACACTTCGCTGGCCCGCGCTCGATAGGCGGAGTCCTGCACCGCGCGCTTCTCCACCGGCGTGATTTCGCTGGGCACGCCGATCACGATGCGCGGATGCACCAGCACGCGCCGGTTGTGCGCCTTCTGGATGAAGTGCGTCAGCATTTTCTCGGTCACTTTAAAGTCGGCGATCACGCCGTCTTTCATCGGCTTTACGGCCACCACGTTCCCCGGCGTGCGGCCCAGCATTTCCTTGGCTTCGCGTCCCACCGCCACTACTTCGCCGTTGTTCTTGTTGATGGCCACGATGGAAGGCTCGTTCACCACGATGCCTTTGCCGCGCGCATAGACCAGCGTGTTTGCGGTGCCCAGGTCAATGGCCAGGTCGGAAGAAAACAGGCTGAAGACCGACCGCATGTTGTAGCCGTTCTTGGTCACGTATTGCTGCCCCCCTCAGATTCCACATTACGCCGCTGCGGGCGGCGCGGCTCTTTGCCGGTCTTCGTGAGCGGTTATGGGACCACAACGTCCGTGCGCTTGATGGCCGTGCCACCGCGCCGGTTCTGCCCGGTGATGACGATGCTATGGCTGCCTCGCGCCATGGGCTGCGTAAAATAGCGGAAGTGCCCGTCGGACTGGATGTCCGCCACCTGTTCCCCGTTGACGATCAGCGCTGCGCCGGGCTCGGTCCGGCCGAATACTTCTACCACGTTTCCGTGCAGCTCCGTGTTCTCGATCTCCAACAGCATCTCCTGCTGTCGGCCCTGCGCCACTAGCGTGAACTTGTAGGAGTTGCTGGGATCGCTCACGTTGTTCTGCTCGTCGATGGCGCGCACGCGCCAGAAATAGTCGCCCGGATCCAGGCCGGTGACTTCCAGGTTCGTTTCGGCCGTCTTCTTCTCCGTCACCACGTGATTGAACATCGCCGTGGTGCTGGCCTGGAACACATACGACTTCGCGGTCGGCACGGGCCTCCACGAAAAGCGGATCGAATCGCGCTTGGGATCCGCGAGAATCAACGGGGCCATGTTGAGCGGCTCGGCCAGGTCGGGTGGCGCCAGCACCACGGTCTTGGTAACGGCGGCGCTGCCTGTGGTGAACGTAGCGCGCTCCCACTGGCCGATATCGAGGTGCTCGCCGCCACGATTCAGCTCTGCGCTACCCGATGCGACCGTGATTTCCTGCTGTTTGGTCTCCGGATCGCTGCGCACCGCCGCGCGGCTGTTCTCGCGCAGCGAGGCCACCGCGTTCTCGAAAGAAACTTGCGCCTTCGATCCCGGGACTTCCCAGGCGCCGGTGGCCAGGTCCACCTGGCCGGAACTGATGTGCACGCCGACGCTGGTGGCGCGGTCCTGCGCCACCACGTTTTCCTCCACCGTCACCAGCGTGTCGCCCTTCACCGTGTACGTGGTGCCGTCGGCGAAGGCGATGCGCGCCACGCCTTCCGAGGCGGTCTGCACGAGGTCGCCTTTATCGAGCGTGATTTGATAGTCGGCGTTGATCCATTGGACGGAATTGACTTTCTTCACTTGCACTTTTCCATCGAGGTTGACGAAGCGCGCCTGCCGCGCGGAGATCGTCGCCACGCCGCTGTCTTTGGGCGCAAGGGTGTCGGAGATGCGCTTGAGCAGGCTGCCGGAAGCTTCCGGGAACACGAGGTACGTGGAGGCCAGCACGATGGCGGCGATCACCACCACGTACAGCGCCACGGTGCGATAGCGCACGGTGTGCCAGTACACCTCGACGCGCGAGATTTTGGCCTTCGGAACCGGCGGTGACTTCGCTTCCGGCATGTGATTGGGGGTCAATTTGGCAGCCTAGCATAGGGGTATGGGCCTTTCAACACAGCGCCGCCGCCGTTGCCAAACCGCTAACACCTTCCGGCGCACACGCTTCCGCGCTTTATGGACGCCTTGTCAAGCCCTCTGCGCGACGCACATTCCCAGCAGTTCCTGGCACTGCCGCAGCAGGAAGTGGTCGGTCATCCCCGCGATGTAATCGCAGACCACACGGTGGCGCGGTTCCGTGCGGGCCTGCTGGGCATAATACGGAGGCATGCGGTCGGGGTGCTCGAGGAAGAATTGGAACAGCGCGTCGAGAGCCGCCACCGAGCGTTCGCGCTCTTCGGCGATCGCTGGGTGCGAATAGAGGTGCGCGTACAGGAAGCGCCGGAGGGCCGCATCCTGCTCCGCGACGCCGGGCGAAAAGCCGGCGAGCCGCTGCGGATGACGGCGAACGTCTTCGACGGTCTCGACACCGCTCGCTTCGGCGGCGCGGCGCGTGTTTTCGATCAGGTCTGTGGCGAGCTGGTCGAGCACGCGCTTCAGCGCTTCGTTGAACTTGAGCTTTCGCCGGCCCTGCGGGTGACGCCGGTCCACGTCGGCGTAGGCGGCGTCGAAGACTGGCGCTTCGGCGCGCAGCCGGTCGTAATCGAGCAGGCGCGCTTCAAAGCCGTCGTCGAGATCGGCGGTGTTGTAGGCGATCTGGTCCACTAGATCGATCAACTGCGATTCGAGCGGCGGCCGCTCGTCGAGCGCATATTCCGCAAGCTCGGGAAGTTGGGCTGCGGAATAATCGCGCGAGTGCTTGATGATTCCTTCGCGAACTTCGAAGGTGAGATTCAGCCCGGGAAAATCGAGATAGCGCCGCTCGAATTGTTCGACGATGCGCAGCGCGTGCAGGTTGTGATCGAAGCCGGCGCCGTGCTCCTTCATGCGCGCGTCCAGTCGGCGCTCGCCGGCGTGGCCGAACGGAGGGTGGCCGATGTCGTGGACCAGCGCCAGGGCCTCGGCCAGATCCGTATTCAATCCCAGGGCGCCTGCCACGGTGCGGGCGATCTGGGCGACTTCGAGAGTATGCGTCAGCCGGTTCCGAAAATGGTCGGAATAGCGCGTGGTGAAGACTTGGGTCTTCGCTTCGAGGCGCCGAAAAGCCCGCGCATGAATCACGCGGTCGCGGTCGCGCGCGTAGTCGTTGCGGTAAGAGTGCGGCGCTTCGGGGTAACGCCGCCCGCGCGACCGCCGCACATCCATGGCATACGTGGCGGGCGACATGGCGGCGATTCGCGCGCCTAGGTCTTCCCCGGCAGGAGCGCGAGTTCCTGTTCGGCTTCCTGGGCGATGGGCGTGTCGGGATAGTCGGTCTTGATCTGCGTGTAGAGCTTGGCCGCTTCGGTGGGATTCTTCTGGCGGTAGTGGTCGGCCAGCGCGAGCATCACGACCGGCTTGGGAACCAGCAGAGCGGGCTTGGCCATCAATTGCTGGTAAATCCTGACCGCTTCATCGCCCAAACCGCCGCGGTCGTCCATCTGGGCCAATTCGAACCGCGCCATGGCCGCAAAGTCGTCTCTGCCGCCATCGGCGAGGCCCTGAAACCATTTCCTGGCGTCGTCGGTCTTGCCCAGGCGCTCGCAGCTCAGTCCGGCATAGTAGCTGGCGATTTGGCCGGGATGGGTGCGCGGATATTTCATGGCCACGTCGCCGAATTTTTTCACCGAGTCGGCGAGCTTGTTCTTTTCGTCCACGTAGGTGAGCTCGTTCGGGCCGGCCGGCTCGGTGGGAGTGCGCACACGCGCGCCAAACACTTTCATGGCGTCGTTGAGGGCGGCGGCAGCCTTCACGGTTTGCCGCTCGGCATAGGTCTTCCAGCCGAAGATTCCGAGGCCCACAACGAGCGCCGCGCCGACCACGTAGAGCATGAGCCGCTGGTGCGAAAGGACCGCCTCGGCGCCGTGCGCGAGGGAATCGCGAAATTCGTCCTTCTTCAGTTCCTTGCGGGTGATGTGCTGCGCCACTGGTTCGCTCCGGGTACGCGCGCTGAATGCTCAATGGTATCACATCCTGTTTCTTTGAACGTCGCGGCCCACGGCGGTGTCTGGATTGTTGAAGGCGGAAAATGCGCGCCTTCCCAGGAGAACACCACCATGAAACGAATGCGCCCGCTATTCGCACTGCTGGTTGTCGTCACCATGTTGCTTGCCGGCGCCGGCGCGCCCAGCGCTCAAACGCCCGCGCAGAAGGCCGCGCCCGAATCCCCCCTGCCGGACCTTTCCAAGCTCAACATCGCCAACACTCTCGCGCCCATGGCGTCGAACACAACCTCCGGAAACAGCGAAGGCCCGTCGCCCTTTCAGGTGATTGTCCAGTTCCTGCAGCTCACGCCGGGGCAAACGGACGAATTCGCCCAGTTGCTGCAGACACGCCAGACGGTGGTCGCGCCGCTGCTCGCGCAGATTCAGCAACTCCTGCAGCAGCTGCAATCCCTGCTTGCTTCCGGCGCAAGTCCCGCGGCCATTGGAACCGTGGTCATCCAGATCAACGCGCTCGAACAGCAGGTGGCGCAGCACCAGCAGGCGTTTCTCGCCGCCTTTGCCGGGCTCCTGAACCAAAATCAGCAGCAACAATTCCAATTGGTTCAGATCGCGGCGCAATTGCAACCCGTGCTGCCTGCGTTTGCGGCGCTTTCCGTGCTTTGAGGAAGGCGCGGCTGCCGGCCACCATGAGCAGAGGTCCCACACGCTTCGGGAAAAGCCGTCCACGCAAGGAGAGCGCGCTTTTCCGGGCTTTCCCGGCGTAGTATTTCTCCGCATCGGGAGCAGCGAGCGTGTCGGAACTCACAGGTGGCCGAGCGGCCCTCGAGTCGCCGGCGTGGGCGGAAGCCTTGATGGCGCGGACGGAAGCTGACGAGCGCGAAGCCGGATTCGGCGCGCGCGTCGCCCAGAACCAGCGGCGCGTGTTTCACATCGCCTTCGGCGTTCTGGGAAATCCGGCCGATGCCGAAGAGGTGGCGCAGGAGGCGTTCTTGCGCGCCTACCAGAAGTTCGAGTCGCTGCGGGAGGCGCAGAAGTTTCGCGCCTGGATCAACCGCATCGCCTTTCGGCTCGCGCTCAACCGCCAGCGCGGAATGCGGCGGCGGCTGACACGCGAGTCAGCGTGGCACGCAGCGGGCGGGAGCGAGACGCTCGACGGAACCAGGAGCGCGGACGACCGCATCTTGCTCGAGCGGCTGCGCCAGGAGATCGAAGCGCTGCCCGAAAAACTCCGGCGCGTGCTGCAGCTCTCCATCGTCGAAGATATGGAGGCAGCGGATGTCGGCGCGATCCTGGGCATCCCGGAGGGAACCGTGAGGTCCAGGCTGCACACGGCCAGAAAGCTGCTGCTGGAAGCGATGAAATGACGAACGACTGCTCGAAGTCGAAAGACGAGTTGCTGGAAGCGGCCCTAACCGGAAAGACCGCTGCCGGCCTCGAAGGGCATCTTCGGAATTGCCCTCGCTGCGCGCAGGAACTTGCCGCTCTGCGAGCGCGGCGGGAGCGCATGGACGCACTGCTGCCCCTGGTCGCGCAAGGGGCAGAACCGCCGCCCGATTTTCGCGCGCGCGTAATGGCCGCTGCGGAATCGGCCGGCGCAGGGAAGCGCGGACGATTCTGGGGCGCGGCCGCGCTTGTGGGCGCGACAGCGGCGGTGGCTGCAGGGCTGGTCATCGGTTTCGCGCAGCGCCGGAAAGAGGTGCGCACGGCACGCGAGACGGAACTGGCCGCCGCCGAGAAGTTGGCGGCATGGCGCGCGCCCAGCGACGTGCTGCTGAAAACTCCCGGGCGCGAATTTCTGCAAAGAGTGCCGAAACTGGGCGACTCGTATCTGCACCTCCCCGCGCAGACGCCCGGCAGACAGCCCGAGAGGGCGATGGAGGAGGATTGAAAATGAAATCCACGCTTCTTTGCACTTGCGCGCTCGTGCTCGTGGCTGCGGGTTTGGCGCGTTCGCAACAGCCCGGCCAGGATCCGCTCGGCCGGAGCTTCTTCGCTCCTGAACTGGTCATGCAGCACCAGGAAGAGATCGGCTTGAGCGCCGACCAGAAGAACTATCTGAAGACGGAAATCCGCCAGGCGCAGTTGAAATTCACCGAGTGGCAATGGAAGCTGCAGGACGAAGTGGAAAAGATGGCTTCGCTGGTGAAACAGCCTCGTGTCGAGGAAGAAGCGGCTCTGGCACAACTCGAAAAGGTGTTGTCGCAAGAGCGGGAGATCAAGCGCGCCCAGATCACCCTGCTGGTGCGCATCAAGAACAATCTCACCCCCGAGCAGCAAGCCAAGCTGGATAAGATCCGCAGTGAATCCGCCGGCAAGTGAGTCCCGTCGCGCACGACGCGCAAAACTACAGAATAGGAAGGCGAACAGCGGATCCCTGCCTGCCGGCAGGCAGGGGCGCCGCTACGACGGATGCAAACTTGGCGCGATGTTGCCACGCCGCACCGGGCGCAACATGTTGCGCCCCTACTCCTTCGCGGTTGCCGAGCGGTGCGCGAACCAAGTAATGGCTACGCCAACGAAAACCCCGTGGCCGATCACACCGTTCAGAAATAAGGGGAACGAAAACGGCATCCTGGGTACCGCGGAGAGAGGCAGGACCACGTAGTTCATGAAAAAATAGACCGCCGCGCCGTACGCGAGGCCCCATTTCACCGGATCCTTGTGAAGCGCTGGCAGCTTGAGGCTGGCGGCGAAGTAAACTGCAGCCACTTCGAAAGCAATGAAGTAATGAAGCAGGGCGCCGAGTCCGGCGGTCTTGAGCCCGCCCCGAAACGAAGCGATGCCGAGCAAGCCGCTGGCGATGTATTGGAGAACCTGGACGGGGTTCAAGCCCCGGAACCCGAAAGCGACGACGCCGTCCAGCGCATCCAGCGTGCCGGCCAGCAAGCCGCCCCAAACGATGGTGTCGAAGGCGCGGGGCCCTTGTGTTTCGTTCCTATAATTTCGATCGATGTCGGTCATGCGCTTCTCCTTGTAGCTGAGGCCGCGACGGGGCGCAGCGCTCGAAATGCAATTCAGATGATGTTCGCAGCGGCGCGGATCAGTTCGGCGACCGCACCGGGCTTGGAAATCAGCGGAGTGTGATCCACGGGCAAAGAAACAACCTTGGACTTCATTCTCTCGGCTGTGAATCGTTGCGTTTCGGGGGATACCATGCGGTCGTTTTCGGCGATGAGAAACCAAGTAGGCTTTTCTTTCCACGCCGGCGTGGTAATGGGCTCGCCGAGGCACTTCAGGGCAATGGGCTTCTGCGTGGCGGCCATGAGAGCGGTTTCCGACGAAGAAGCGTCGGGAGCGACGGCGTTGCGGAAGGCGTCCACACGCAGCCAAAGGAAGCCATCGGCGTCCGGCTCGAGTTTCGGTGCGCGCGGGTGAGCAGCGACGCGATGGAATACATCGCCCACGGCCTCGCCGTCGCCAGGCACAACGGCAGCGATATAGACAAGGGCTTTCACACTGGGGTTGCCAGCGGCGGCCGCGGTGATGACCGCTCCGCCGTAGGAATGCCCGGCCAATACGACAGGGCCCTCCTGACGCAGGAGCACTTTCCGCAGAACCGTCACGTCGTCACGGAACGAGGTCAAGGGAATCTGCGCCGCGACGACGGGGAAGCCCTTTTGCTGTAGCTCCGCGGTGACTTTGTTCCAACTGGAGCCATCGGCCCACGCGCCGTGGACCAGAACCACCGTGGCATTCGTCCGTTGATTGTTCAAGAATCCTCCTTTGGCCTGCCCCATGGCGCGCATCTACGCCTCGCTTTGCTCTCCGTGTCTCTACACGTCTTATTCTTCCGCTGGATGGGTTATGAAGCGGCGGCCTTGGAAGCGAGCTTGCGGCCCAGGAAGTCGCGAATGGCGGCGGCAATTTCGCGGTGGTGCGTCTCGAGCGCGAAGTGACCGGTGTCGTAGAAATGCACCTCGGCGCCGGGGTTGTCGCGCTTGAACGCTTCGGCGCCGGGCGGCAGGAAAAAGGGATCGTTCTTGCCCCACACCGCCAGCAGCGGCGTCTGCTTCGACCGGGAATACTCCTGGAACTGGGGATAGAGCGCGACGTTGCTGGCATAGTCGAGAAACAGGTCGAGCTGGATTTCGTCGTTGCCGGGCCGCGCCAGAAGAGCCGAGTCGAGTTGGTAAGCCTCCGGCGCCACCAGCGACTCGTCCTTAACGCCGTGGGTGTACTGCCATTTGGTCGCTTCGGGCTTGAGGAAGTCGCGCAAGGCGGCGCGGTTCTCCGCGGTCGGCTCCTTCCAGTACTTTTGGATGGGGTTCCAGCCCTGGCTCAAACCTTCCTCGTAAGCGTTGCCGTTCTGCGAGATGATGGCGGTGACGCGCTCGGGATGCGCCAGGGCCAGGCGCAGGCCGACCGGCGCGCCGTAATCGAAGACGTAGAGGGCGAAGCGCCCCAGGCCGATGGACTGGGTAAAGCCATCGATGACGCCGGCCAGATTCTCGAAAGTGTAGCGAAAGCGCTTGCGGTCGGGCGCGTCGGAGAGGCCGAAGCCGGGGAGGTCGGGCGCAACCACGTGATAGCTTTCCGCCAGTGCGGGAAGGAGGTTGCGAAACATGTGCGAGGAAGTGGGGAAGCCGTGCAGCAGGAGAATCGCGGGGGCCGCGGGGGGTCCTGCCTGGCGATAGAAAATCGTGTGGCCATCGACTGCAGCATGCTGATAGCGGATCATGGAGTACTCCTCCTGAGATTGGGTAGCGCGGAGGGGCGAAGCGCCGTACCGCGCGGCTCCGGCTTCCAGAAGATTGGACGCACTAACCTGTAAGAAGATTCATTATAGGTGTCTATTTTTCCGGCGGGGATCGCCATGGGCAAGCCAGCCAATCAGCCGGCCTCCAAAGACGGCTTTCTTTTCCTGGGAAATCAGCCGGCGCTGGACTTCGTGAACACCCGCCCGCTCCAGGATGGCCGACCGGCGGAGCTGCTCGGGGACTTCCGCGCGCTGCTGCGCTGGTTCCAGGCGGCCGGTCTGCTCGATTCCCGCCAGGCCGCAGGTCTGCGGCGGCGATGGGGCGGATCGGCCCGGGCGCTCCAGACTACGGCAGCCATGCGGCGGCTGCGCGAGAAGCTACGGAGAGAAATTCTGGCCTGGGAGCAAGGTGGCGCAATTGGCCGCGCCATGGTGGACGAACTCAACCGGCTGCTGGCCGAACATCCCATGCGCACGCGGCTCAAGACCAGCGGACGGTCGCACGCCACCGAGCTGTGGTTTGAAGCGCACAAGGCCGGCGATTTGTTTGCTCCCCTCGCGCACCATGCGGCGGCATTGTTTGCGGCTGCCGATCGGCGGCGGGTTCGCAAGTGCGCCCAGTGTGTGCTGCATTTCTACGACACCAGCAAGAAAGGGACGCGGCGCTGGTGCAGCATGCAACTGTGCGGGAACCGCTCGAAGGTGGCCGCCTACGCGGCCCGCCGGCGCCGGCGGAACGAAATCCTCATATAATCCCGGACGGCCTTGGGGCCATCGGCTCGCCGCGGAGTACGGGGAAGAAGGACCATGCGGAAGGCAACGCGCGCGGTGGCATCCCCGCGAGCGGTCAACATCGAGGATCTGCGGTCGCTGGCGCGGCGGCACCTGCCGGCGCTGGTGTTCGACTACGTGGATGGCGGCGCGGAAGACGAAGTCACGCTGCGCGAAAACTGCCGCGCCTTTCGTGCGGTGACCTTCCGTCCGCGCCAGGCGGTGTCGGTGGCGCCGTGCGACCTGCGCACGCGCGTGCTGGGCCTCGAGCTGGCGTTTCCGGCGCTGCTGGCTCCGGTGGGCTACAGCCGGCTGATCCATCCGGCCGGCGAAGTGGCCGCCAGCCGGGCCGCCGGGGCCGCCGGCACGGCCTACATTCTCTCGACCATTTCGGGGCACGCGCTTGAAGAGGTCCAGGGTGCGTCAAAGGGCCCTGTTCTCTACCAGCTCTACCTGCTGGGCGGGCGCGAGGCCGGCGAGGCGGCCATCGAGCGAGCGCGCGCTGCAGGATTTCACGCGCTGGTCGTGACGGTGGATACGCCCGTGGCGGGGATGCGCGAGCGCGACTATCGCAACGGGATGAAGCAGTTGCTCGGCGGCTCACTGGCGTCCAAGATCCCCTTTCTGCCGCAGTTGATCGCCCACCCGCGATGGCTTGCGCGATTCCTGATGGACGGCGGCCTGCGCCCGCTGCCGAATGTGGTAACCCCGGGAAGAGGTCCGATGCCGTTGATGGACGTGGTTGCCGCGCTGGCCCGCGCCGTGGTCACCTGGAACGACCTCGGCTGGATTCGCCAGGCCTGGCCGGGGCCCATGGTCATCAAGGGCATTTTGACCGGCGACGATGCGCGACGCGCGGTGGACGAAGGGGCCGCTGCGGTCGTGGTGTCGAATCACGGCGGGCGTCAGTTGGACGGCGCGCCGGCAACGCTGCGAGCGCTGCCGGAAGTCGTCGCGGCGGTGAGCGGCCGGGCCGAAGTGCTGATGGATGGGGGGATTCGCCGGGGTAGCGACATCGTCAAAGCGATTTGCATGGGCGCTCGCGCGGTTCTGATCGGGCGCGCCTACGCGTACGGCCTGGCTGCGGCAGGCCAGGCGGGGGTAGAGCGCGCGCTCGAAATCCTGCGCGCCGACCTGGAGCGCACCCTCACGCTGCTGGGATGCGCGTCGGTGGCCGGGCTCGATCTTTCCTACATCGACGTCGCAGCAGACTGGGCGGCGAGCTGAGGCCCATGCAAGCGGCGCGCGCGCTAGACTTTCGTGACGTTCTCGGCCTGATAGCCTTTGGGGCCCTGCTTGACTTCGAACTCCACAAGCTGGCCTTCAGTGAGCGACTTGTAGCCGTCCATCTGGATCGCGGAGAAGTGAACGAAGACGTCCTCTCCCGACTGGCGCTGGATGAATCCATATCCCTTGGAAGCGTTGAACCACTTCACCACACCCTGTTCTCGAGCCAAAGTCGCTGCTCCTGTTCAAAGGATGTCACGATTCGGGTGCTTGTAACGCCGGTCGCCAGCACTGAAGGCCCGCGCAAGACGGGATCCGCACCGCTACAGGGTTTACAAGGCCGCATCAGCGGCGGGATTCTTCCACAAAACGAAATCGGTGTCCAGCAACCGGAGGGTGAACTCCCATGAGCGAGAGAGCGAGTTTCCACATGACGCCGGCGGAATTCCGGCGGCACGGCAAGGCCCTGGTGGACTGGATCGCCGACTACTACGAACGCGTGGAGCGCTATCCCGTGCTCGCGCAGGTGAAGCCCGGCGAGATCCGGGCGCGGCTGCCGGAGAATCCGCCGGCACAGGGCGAAGCGTTCGAAGCGGTGCTCGCCGATGTGGAACAGAAAATTCTTCCGGGCATCACGCACTGGCAGTCGCCCAATTTTTTCGCGTATTTCCCTTCGAATGCATCGTTTCCCGCGATTCTTGGCGAGCTGCTCTCGGCCGGCCTCGACGTGCAGGGAATGCTCTGGGTCACCAGTCCCGCGTGCACCGAGCTGGAGACGCATGTGCTCGACTGGCTGGTGCAGATGCTCGGCTTGCCGGAGAAGTTTCTGTCCAGCGGCGCGGGAGGCGGCGTCCTCCAGGACACCGCGTCGAGCGCTTCGCTGTGCGCGCTGCTGGCGGCCCGCGAACGCGCCACGAACTACGCCTCCAACGAGCGGGGCATCGACCGCCGGCTCGTGGCCTACACGTCCTCGCAGGCGCATTCTTCGATCGAGAAGGCGGTGAAGATCGCGGGAATCGGAAGAGAGAATTTGCGCCTCATCGACGTGGATGAGAACTTCGCCATGCGCCCCGAGGTTCTCGCCGCGCAAGTCGAGCGCGACGCCGAAACGGGCCGGTTGCCGTGTTTTGTTTCCGCCACAACGGGCACCACAGCCTCGAACGCTCTCGATCCCCTGCGCGCCATCGGCAAAATTTGCCGCCGGCACGGCATGTGGTTCCACGTGGACGCGGCCATGTCGGGCACGGCGGCGCTGTGCCCGGAGTTCCGCTGGATGCAAGACGGCCTGGAGCTCGCCGACAGTTACACTTTCAATCCGCACAAATGGATGTTCACGAATTTCGATTGCAACTGCTTCTACGTGGCGGAACGCGGCGCGCTGATTCACACCCTGAGCGTTCTTCCCGAGTACTTGCGCAACCAGGCCACGGAATCGGGCGCGGTGATCGACTACCGCGACTGGCACATCCAGCTCGGCCGGCGTTTCCGCGCCTTGAAATTGTGGTTCGTCCTCCGGCACTACGGCGTCGAAGGATTGCGTCACCACATCCGCCGGCACGTCGAGCTGGCCCAGCAATTCACGTCGTGGGTGCGCGCCGACGAGCGATTCGAGCTAGCCGCGCCCGCGCCGCTGAATCTGGTGTGCTTCCGCTATCGCGGGAGCGACGCGGCCAATCAAGCGATCATGGACCGCTTGAATGGCAGCGGCGACCTGTACCTGACGCACGCCAAATTGAACGGCCGCTTCACCCTGCGCTTCTGCGTCGGGCAAGCCTCCACGGAATTGCGCCATATCGAAAGCGCCTGGAAGCGAATCCGCGAGGAGGCTGGCCGCGCCGATGAGAGCTCCGGCGCTTTTGCCTGAACTTTTGTCCGGGCCTGCGCAGGGCGGCGAAAAGGCTCGTAAAGCCGGAGCTCATGACCCGCTGTGAAACAGCGCTTCCTCAAGACGGCTGCACAATTGCCGATTAAAAATTACAGCCGGAACAGCACGTGCAGGGAACCTTGAACTGAGGTGAACCGACATGGCCGTTTCAGGGATCAGCACCAGCTCGTACCAGCCGCTCGCCAACGAAAACCTCACACCGCACCTTCCGCAGGGACTGAAGCAGTCCCTCAATCCGTTGCAGGTGATCGGGGGCACGCAAGTTCCGCAAATTCCTCCCGCCTCCGAAGGCGGCGCTCATCCTCTGGCGCAGGCGTTTGCGGCGCTGGGCCAGGCCCTGCAGTCGGGGAATTTGGCGGATGCGCAGAAGGCCTATTCGGCGTTGCAGCAGGATATTCAAGAGAGGCTTGGCAGCATCGATCACACACCCAATGGCAACCCGCCAAGCGGCGCCGCACCTCCGGGCTCGGCTGGCGGCTCGGGCCATCCCAGCGGTCCCGTCGTGCAGGCCTTCCTCGCCATGGGGCAGGCGCTGCAGTCCGGCGATCTGGCCGCGGCGCAAAAGGACTTCGCCACGATTCAGGACCACCTGGCCGCCGTGCACTCCATCATGAGCGCCAGCGCGAGCAGTCCGGGCAGCTCCGTCCCGCCGCAGAACGGGGCGAACCTCAACGTGAGCGCCTGATTTTCAGGGCAAGAGTCCGAAGATGGTGAGATGGCCGCTCGTGCCGGCGTACACTTTGCCGTTGGCCACCGTGGGCACCGCGAATTTCGCTCCCGCGTCCAATTGATCGCGCGCGCCGGATTGATTGCTGTTGTACAGCTCGGTGGCCACGTTGGCCGCGTCGCCGGCGCGCAGGGCGGCGCTGCCGCCGGGCGTGCTGAATTCAATCGTCCAGACGATACCGTCGCCGGAAGTGTCCGACGACACGACGGGAGAAGCGCCGGGGCTGGCATACTGCACGACGCCTTGTGAAATCGCCGAAGGGGAGAGCAATCCGTTGAGAATGCGGTACTGCTTGAGAAAATCGCCGAACGCCGCCGTATAGATGTTTCCCTGCCAGTAGGCGGGCGTCGAGTAGAAACTCGCCGTTCCCGGAAGGGATTGCACGATCTGACTGTTGCTTCCCGCCTGATACTGACCTAGGTTGTCCCGGTTCAAGAGGTAAAGCGGTCCCTGCTTGCCGCCGGCAACCAGTAGGTGGGGGAATGGGCCCGGCTGGTCGGGAAGCAACAGCGTGCCTCCGGAGCCAAGGTCGAGGTCGTTGGCCTGCAGAATGGCCTGATTAAAGGGTGTGAAGTAATCGCTGAAGGCCAGGCCCGGAGTGTTCAATTTCAAAATGGTGTCGCCGAAATCGCTGCCTCCGGTGTTGGCATCGAAGGTTCCGTTCCCCGTGGTGAAATAGACGCTTCCTTGCGCGTCAGCTGAAGGGCCGTCGCCGCCTTGCCAGATTCCACCTTTCCCTCCGTTGGGAGTCGAGTTGAAGACGGACACCTGAGCCAACGATGCCGCGTCGTATCCAAGCAGCCAGCCGTGGTATGGATCGGTGTCCATGTGGCCTGAAGCGAACCCGACGTACACGACTCCGCTCAGCAGCAACAGCGCGGGCCTCTGGCCCTGCGTCAGCGTGTCCAAAGTGATCATGCCGCCGCTGCTTCCCGAACCGGTGCCGGGGCTGGTGGCCGTGATCAGGACCGGCCCGCCAAATTTCTCCGCGCCCGTGGTGATGTCCAGCGCGTGCAAGCGATAAACAAAAGAGCCGTTCTCCTCCGTGTACGGAACCACGTAAAGAGTGCCCGTAGTCGGATCGATCACCGGCGTCGAAGTAATGCCGATCACAGGCATCACGGAATCGCTCATCACCGCCGAAGCCGGCACCGTGGTGATACCCGCCGCCGGATTGATGAAGCTGGTCTGCCAGAGCGGCGCAGTCGCGACGCCGTCGGCATCGAAGGCGTACACGCTGTCGTTTTCGGTGGCCACATAGACCACATTGAAAACTCCCAGTCCGGGAATGCTCACGCCGGGGACATAGAGAGGCTGCGCGTACACCTGGCCGTCCACCGCATACGACGCGAGCTTGCCGAATTGCCCTTTATTGACGTTCGCCGTGCTCAGGACCGTTTCCTGCAGGTTCTGGCCGGTATGGGCATTGTCGTAACGCCAGTTGAACATGCCCGGGAAGTCGGTGACAAACGCCTGCGCGCTGGCCGCCTGAGTCGAATCGCTGGCGCTCGTCGCGGTAACCAGGTGCGTTCCCACCGTCGCGGGCGGAGTGTAAAGCCCGGACGCGGAAATCGTTCCGACGGTGGTGTCGCCGCTGGAGATTCCGTCCACGGACCAATTGGCCTGCACGTTACACGTGAACTGCGCGGTTTGGCTGGGCGTCAGGGAAAACGCGCGCGGGGAAATCGTCACCGTGGACGAAGAGGCCTGGCCCGAGCCGGAGAGCGCGACGCCCTGGATATTGGTCGCGTCCGTATCGTTGACCGTAACAGCGCCCGTTCTCGTCCCCGCGGCGGTGGGCGTGAATGTCACGGTGATGCTGCAATTCCAGCCTCCGGGAAGCGAGCTGCCGCACGTGTTGGTCTGCGAGAAATCGCCGCTGGAAAGGATGCTGACAAAATTGATCGGCGAGCTGCCGGTGTTCGTCAGAGTCGCGGAGCGCGCAGCGCTCGGCGTGAATTCAACCTGATTCCCAAAGCTGAGGCTGCTGGGCGTCAGTTGGACGAAAGTGCCCGTGCCGGTCGTGGGCACGCTCTGCGGACTGCCCGGGTCGGTATCGGTGAAGGTGACCGCGCCGGTGCGCACCCCGGAATTCGTCGGCGTAAACGTAATGCTGACCGTGCAGCTGGCCCCGGACCCAAGTCCGCCGCCGCAAGTGTTGGTTTGCGCGAAATCTCCGCTGGCCATAACCCCGGAAACGCTGATGCTGGAGCTGGCCGTATTGGTCACCGTAACGGATTGCGCGGCGCTGGTGTTGCCGACCAGGATTGTCGAGGGAAACGCCACCAGGGACTTTGAGAACTTGATAAAGGTGCCGGTGCCTGCCAGTGAGATGGTCTGAGGGCTGGTCGGATCGCTGTCCGTGATGGTCACCGCGCCGCTGACGGGGCCTCCTGCCGCGGGACGAAAGCTGATGGTGATGGTGCACTGCCCCGCCGGCGGGAGGGACTTGCCGCAGTTATTCGAAACCGTGAAATTGCTGCTCGCGGTGACGCTGGAAACGTTGACCGTCGCGTTGCCAGTGTTGGTGATGGTGACGTACTGCGACTTGCTCGTCGTGCCCACGAGCTGCGTCGAGAAGTTCAGGCTCGTGGCCGACAGCGTGATCGCCGGAGTGGCCGTGCCCACGCCGGTGAGCGAAACCGTTTGCGGGCTGGAGGGATCCGAATCGGTGATTTGCAGAGTGCCGGTGCGCGTACCCGCGGCAGCCGGCGTGAACACGACGGAAATGATGCAGTTGGCGCTAGGATCGAGCGATCCGCCGCAGCCGTTCGACTGCGTGTAATTGCCGGTGGTGGTGATGCCGCTGATGGTCAGCGAGCCGGCGCCTTCGTTGGTAAGCGTCACGGTCTGCGCCGCGCTCGAGGTGCCCACGGCCTGATTCCCGAAGTTCAAGCTAAGGGGCGATACAACCACGGAGCTGCCTGTGCCGGTCAGCTGAATGGTCTGCGTCTTCGACGGCGCGTTATCAGCCAGCGCAATCGCGCCCGTGCGCGTGCCCGGCGCCGTGGGAGTAAACGTGACGCTGATGACGCATTGCGACCCGACCGGCACGGAGCTGCCGCAGGTATTGGTTTGCGCGAAGTCCCCGCTCGCCGTGATGCTGGAAATGTTGAGGGAATCGCTGCCGCCGACTTTCAAGGTGACATTCTTTGGCGCGCTGGTCGTGCCTACGGCTTGCGTTGAGAAGACCAGCTTCGTCGAAGAAAGACTGACGACCGGCTCGATGCCGGCGCCGCTCAAGGCCGCTAGTTGCGGGCTGCCGGGAGCGTTGTCTGCGATCTGCACGGAAGCCGACTTGTTGCCGGTGGAGGACGGCGTAAACGTCACGTTGATCGTGCAGCTGCCGCCCGCGCCCACCGAAGTGCCGCAATTATTGGTTTGCGAGAACGAATTTGCGTTTGTTCCGGTGACGCTGATGCGCGTGATCGCGAGGTTGGCGCCTCCGCTGTTCGTCAGCGTAACGCTTTGCGGCTGGCTGGGGAAGTTCACGTCCTGGTTGCCGAAGCTCAGGCTCGTGGGAGAAAGCGAAACGGCAGGTCCGCCGGACTGTCCGGTCACTCCAACGCCGATGCCCGCCAGAGCTACCGCAACAAGCGCCGTTCGGCCGATGCGCCGCCGCACCGTCATGGAGAGAACTCCAGAGACAGCTTTTCCGACTGCCATTTTTGCTGGATAAGACTTACGGGGACAAAACCAGGTTACTCCCAGATGATTGTCGTGTCAATGAAATGTCAGCCAGCGCCTGTGGAAATCCGTGCGAAGCGGGCTCTTTTCGTGGCGATTCTGCCTAATTGTCGTACGTTCCGCTCGTGTCGCGTCTCGGAAATACGTGAAACAACTCCGATCCAGTAAGTCCTTGTACGGGCGCAGCATGCTGCCCCCGCCGCGCCGTGGCAATGTGCCGCCGTAGGGGCGCAGCATGCTGTGCCCGCTTGATGCTAGGTGAGGCGACACTTGCGGTCACTTTCCGCGGTGCAGGATTTCACCGTGGGCGACCACCATATCATTCAGCGAGAGCCGGTACTTGTACGAGCCGGGAGTCGTCCCCGGGCGCACCGGGCCGCTGCGGAGGCGCACGCCGGGAGGCGCCTGAAAAACGTTGGACGAAAAGGGACAGCGTTGCGCGTCGAATTCGATCTTGATGTTGCCGGCGTTGGAAATCCACTCCGCCTGGTCGCCCGCGTCGAGCGCCACGACTTCGGGGAGCATGCCCACGATCACGAGCTTCTCGGCCACGCCATCGTTCCTTTTCCGTGGATTGCGAGTCTCCGTGAGCGTACGCACGGCAGGCGGAAAATACAAGAGCGCGGGAGATTCAGCGGGCTGGAGCGCGCCCAGGCAACAACGGCTCGACGGCCTGCCGCAAGCGGGCGAGGGTAAACGGCTTGGGAAGAATCGGGACGGCTGCGAGCTCTTCGGCGTGCTGGTCGGCGTCCGCGAGGTTTCCGGTCATCAGAAGGAAACGCTCGGCGAGCTGCGGCCACTTCGCTCGAAGCAGGCGGTAGATCTCCAGGCCGCTGCGGCCGGGCATTTTCAAGTCGCAGATCACCAGATCGAATTCCCGCTTCTGGAGGGCTCGTTCCACGCCCGCCGATCCTTGCACCAGCGTCGCGCGGCAATCCAGGCGTTCGAGGGCCTGCTCCACCATTTCGAGGATGCCCTTTTCGTCGTCCACTACCAGGGCGTGAAAAATTTCCGGAGGTGCGGCCTTCGCTCTGGCCGGCAGGGCGCGCGCAGCGCTCGCTTCGATTGGCTTCGCCGCCGCGGGAAATGCGATTCGAATCGCTGTTCCTTTGCCGGGCCGGCTCTCCACCGCAATCCGCCCGTGATGCTGCTCGATGATTCCGTGAGAGATGCTCAGGCCAAGTCCGGCGCCTTCCCCGGGTGGCCTGGTGGTGAAAAAAGGCTCGAAGATGCGCTCCTGCACTTCATCGGTCATGCCGGTTCCATTGTCGCGCACGCTCAGCCACGCATGCGGTCCTTCGACGCCGCACGCCATGCGGATTTCGCCGCGCTCGCGGCGGCCCTGGATGGCTTGTTCCGCGTTGCTGACCAGATTGAGCAGGACCTGCAGAATTTGCTCGGGATCGGCGCTGGCCCACACCGGCTCGGGCGGCTGATCGATGTGCAGCCAGATGTTGTTGGCCTGGAGCTGGTAGTTTCGCAGGTCCACCAGGCGATCCAGCAGCCCGCGCAGGTCCAGCACATGGGTGCGATGCGGGGCGCGGCGCGCGAAGCTGGTCAGGTTGGCAACCAAGTTCCGCAGGCGCATGGCCTCCTCGCGGATGGTCACCAGCTGCCGCCGCAGCGAATCGTCCACTCCCGGCCGGCTCAGGGCCACTTCGCTGAAGCCCAGGATCGACGTGAGCGGATTGTTGATCTCGTGCGCCACTCCGGAGACGAGCTGGCCGAGCGAGGCCAGCTTGGCCGCCTGGAGAAGTTCCTTCTGGGCTTCCTCCAGGCGCGCCGTGCGTTCGATCACCTTCTCCTCGAGCTGTTCCTGCCATTCGCGCAGCTGGCCCGCCATTTCCAGAAACGCGCGCACCAGCGAGCCGAGCTCCACGCTTTCGGGAACCTCTCCGGTCACGCTCCGGTTGCCGCGGCGAACTTCGCCGACCATCCGGCGCAATTGCTCGAGCGGCCCCCAAAGGTGGCGCCGGTGAACGCGGCGGAACCACACGACGGTCAGCAGGACGAAACAGGCAATCAGCAAGAGAAGTGCGGTCATCCACCCGGATGCTTGCTCCATGCGGGCGTCGAGCGACTCTAGATGCCGGATGTGCAGTTCCGCGAGCGCGTTCAAGTGCGATTCGATCTCCGCGCCCAGCCGGCCCACCTCGATCAGCTGGGCCTCATCCTCCCGGACGTGGCGCGCGCCGGCCAGCAGCCGGGCCGTCAGCTTTTGGAACTGCTTTTCGCGGTAACGCACGGCGTCCACTTCGCGCCCCTCATCGGGAGGAAAGGCGATGCCGTCGTAGCCGCGCAGCAGTTCGCCAAGCGCGCGGGAATGCTTTGCGTACGCCGGCTCGGCCTCGGCGGTCTCGGAATAGTAGGCTTCCCAGAAACTTCTGGCCGCGCTCTCGTGCTCCGTGTGGACGCGCGTGTTCAGGTCCAGGGTCGCGTGCAGCGACACCAGCGAGGACGCCAGGCGCCCCTGAAAGGAGAAGTTCCAATACACGACGCTCGAAATCAGGACAATCGTCAGCGCGATCGTCCCGGTCTGCATCAGCCGGAAGCGCCGCTCCAGCGAATACGGCTTCGGCCTGGCGCGAAATTCCTTCCTCGCGCCGGGTGTATCGGGAGTTTGGGAGGACGCGCCCATCCACCGGGAACCCTGGCATTTCGATGCCCAAAACGTCTGCGGAACACCATTGAAATCAATCGATTGCGGGCCGCTATGGCAGGCGATGAAAGGGAGCGAGACTCACAACGGCACAGAGTGTGCCGCGGCGGAGCACGCGCCACGAGCGCGCAAGTCAAGCCGCTCTCACCGGTGACTGCGGCTACGCGATGGCGCGCACTGCTTCCGTGATGCACCGGGCGGAAATGCCGAAGGCCTCGAGCAGCTCATCGGGCTTTCCGGAGTGCGGCATGCCGTTTACCGCCAGCAGGCGGAACCGGCTCGGCGCCGCGTCGGCCTGGGCGAGTGCGGCAAGAACCGCTTCGCCGATGCCGCCTTCGGGCCAGTGGTCTTCGACGGTAAGCAATCGCCCGCCGGTCGAGCGGATTTGTTCGGCGAGCGCTCGGCCGTCGAGCGGCTTGACGCAGTAGAGATCGACCACGCGGATCGCCGTGCCTTGCGATTTCAGTTGGTCGGCAGCTTTCAGCGCTTCGTGCAGCGTGACGCCGGCGGCGAACACCGTGACGCGATCTTCGCCCGACTCGCGGAGAACCTTGAATCCCGGAATGGGAAACTGCTCGGCGGCGTTGTACAGGATCGGAGTTTTCGGCCGCGAGGTTCGCAGATAGTTGATGCCGCTGCGCCGCGCCATCGCTTCGGTCAGCCGCTCGGCGGAAACGGCGTCGCTCGGATAGAGGACCGTGGAGTCGTGCACCGCGCGAAACATCGCCAGGTCCTCGAGCGCCATTTGCGACGGGCCGTCTTCGCCGATCGAAACGCCGCAGTGCGAGCCGCAGAGGTTGATGTTGCTCCGGCTGATCGCCGCCATGCGCACCTGATCGTAGGCGCGCGAAAGAAAGCACGCGAACGAATCGACGAAAGGAACTTTGCCGCGCGCCGCCAGCCCCACTCCGGCGCTGACCATGTTCTGCTCGGCGATGTAGCCTTGAAAGAAGCGGTCGGGATACGCCTCGCCGAAAATTTCCGAAAACGTCGAGTTCTTCACGTCGCCGGAGATGGCCACGATACGCGGATTCACCGCCGCCAGCCGCTTGAGCGCATAGCCGTAAGCCTCGCGCGTCGCCACCATCTTGCCGGCCTGGTAATCCGGCGGCGCGGGAGCCGGAAAATCGGGCGGCTGCGGCAGGGCGATGCGCTCATACGATTTGCCGGGATCGGCGGACACTGCCAATGTCTCGCCGCCAAGCTCCTGGATGGCCTGCGCGAGTTGCTCCTTCGAAAACGCCTTTCCATGCCAGCCGTCTTTTCCCGCCACGGCGCTATAGCCGCGGCCTTTCGTGGTGCGCGCAAGAATCGCCTGGGGGCGTCCCGAAGCGGCCTTGGCGCGGTCGAGAGCCGCGAGCACGGCCGCGACGTCGTGTCCGTCGATCACTTCGGCGGCCCAGCCTTCGGCTTCGAACTTGCGGCGATACACCTCCATGTCGTGCCGGTACATCGTGGCCTCGCTCTGGCCGAGCGCATTCACGTCTGCGAGCGCCGTGAGATTGTCGAGCTTGTAGTGTCCGGCGAACTCCGCAGCTTCCCAAATCTGGCCTTCGGCCATTTCACCGTCGCCGACCAGCACATAGACGCGCGTATGGCTCTTGTCGAGGCGCGCGCCGATGGCCAGCCCCGCGCCCACCGACAATCCCTGCCCCAGCGAGCCGGTTGCGGCATCCACGCCGGGAACGCGCGGCGTGGGATGGCCTTCGAGCTCGCTCGAAAACTGGCGCAGAGTCATCAGACGCGACACGGGAAACACTCCCGCTTCGGCGAACGCGGCATAGAGCAGAGGCGCCGCGTGGCCCTTCGACAACACGAAGCGGTCGCCGTCGGGCGAGTTCGGATTCTTCGGATCGAATTTCATGGCGTAGAAAAAAACCCCGGCGGCAAGCTCCGCCGCCGACATGCACGAGGTGGGATGGCCCGAGCCGGCTGCCGTGGTGGACATCATCGAGTAGATGCTCAGCCGCCGCGCCTTTTCGCGAACCGCAGCTACGATGGAAGAAGACGGCCCTGCGGGTGACGTTGCGTTCATCGCGGCTCCTTGCCCACGGCGGCACATCTTATCGCGTTCTGGCGCAGCCCGCGAGCCGGAGAGTGTTCCGGTGCGGGGCCCAGATCCTCGAGGCAGGAGGCGCAGGGCGAGTCCTTCGGTGTAGCGCGTTGTGGTCCAGCGTCATTTTGTAGGGGCATAGCATGCTATGCCCGCCTGGCCGAGCTTGACGCGATGTTGCCACGCCGCACCGAGCGCAGCAAGCAGCGCCCCGACGGACGAAAAGCAAAGAGTTGGTGCGTTACTGTAATTTGCCGGATTCGGCTTTGGCTTGCTTCAGGATGGGAATGTCGGGGTCGGCGTCTTTCCACAGCAAGAGGAAATCCTGATACGCGGCGCGGGCCTTGGCCGTGTCACCCTGCATGGCGTAGGCGCGGCCAAGTTGAAGATGGGCGAGAGCACCGATGGGTTCATTCAATACGACGGCGGGATGATCAAGGATTTTCTGGAACTCGATGGCGGCTTCACTGGCCTGATGACGAGCTAAGTGCGCCTCTCCGCGCACATACACGGGATAGAGGCTCATAAAGTTGAATACGGTCGCGCGTGTCAGTGCACCCAGTTCATCAGAAGCAGCCGATTGAAGGGCCTCGATAGCCTTAGAGAAATCGGCGCGGTCGAGCGCGAGTTGAGCACGAAGTGTAGGCAGGTAGTTAAACTGCACAATGGTGTCTTCCGGGAAGCGTCTGCTCAGATCATCGGCCAGCGCCTGCGAACCCCCCGCATTTCCCGCAAACGCTAGCGCGAGGGCCGCTCCATACTGAACGTCACGGCCTGTTGAAAGAGCCAGCGCCGCCGCCACTCGCTGCCGTGCTTCGAAGGCGATGCCGAAGAGCGCCTCGCGCAAGGCCGCGACGGCGTCGTAGGTGGCCGCAGTCTCCGTCTGTTTCGCGCGCCCGGCCGAGGCCACCGCTCGACTCGAGAACTCCCGCGCTTTCGCGAGTCGCCCGGAGTACGCTGCGGTATCTGCCTCGAAAGCCATAATCACGTCCTCGGCTCCCGGTTTGCCCTCCGCCCAGGCCACCTGTTGCGCCATCCCCGGCGCATCGTGTTTCAAGAAGGCAAGCTGATAGAGGAGGAGGTGCAGCCCAGCGGAGTCGAGCTTCTTTGTCTGCGCTTCGTTGATCGTGGCCCGAGCCTCCTCTAAGTGATTCGAAAAGAGATAGCTTTGAGCGAGGGCGCCATACGACCAACCGCTCGATGGGTTGAGGTGGAACGCCGCGAGCCCGTCCGCAAGCGCTTTGTCATACTGGCCGAGGTTAGTGTAGATGACGCGCAGGTTGTTCGGCGGCGCAAAGTCACGCGGATAGGTTTGCGCCCACAGTTCATAGTCCTGCCGCCCCTTCTCCAGGTCGCTCATGGCAAGGATGTGATAAAGCGACTCGATGCTCAACCTTTCGCGCTCGCTCGCGCGGTCGCGTAGATCGTAGGCCTTGCGCAAGTTCTCGAGCGCCTGGCTGGTCTCGCCGAGATGCCAATAGTTCAGTCCCAGGTTCAGATACGCCAAGGCAAAATTCGGGTCAAGGCTTACCGCCCGCTGATCGAGCGACAACGCTCCCACAATGTCGATGTTTTGCGCTTCGATCTTCCCTGCGAGGCTGAAGGCTTGGAGAGCTTCGAGCGAGGGAGTAGTGGCCTGCGCAAGCGGCGTATCGAACTTCTGCACGGTGCTCAATGACTCGCCGAGCTTCGTGCGCATCTCGGTAGCCACTTTGCCGAGGGCATCGAGGACGTGATTCGCGTCTGTCGCCTGACCTTCCGCGCTGGCCAGCGATTGCCCGCTGGAGCAGTTGACGGCTTTCAGGGTCAGAAGGTACTGCGTACCGATCTGCGCAATCGAGCCATCGAGAACTGCGGTGCTTCCCGTCCGCTGACATAGGTCTCGCGCAATTCCGCCGGTCAGTTTCGCGTCCGGCTTCGCGCCCATCATCTGCAGGGTCTGCTGGATTTGTTGCTCAGAGACGACGCTGAGGAAGGGCGATTGCTCGAGCTGTACCGAAAGTCCTCGCCGCAGCGCGTCCTCAAAGACCGGGTCGCCGGTGGAGTTCGAGAATTCAGCAAGGACGACGGTGTCCTTATCCGTCAGCGCCTGCGCTTTGCGCGTATGAAACAACCAGGCGCCGATTGCCAGGCCGACGGCCAATACCGCCGCGCCGGTGGCCGTCACCCACTTCAGTGTGCGGCTGGGCACCGTGACGGTGGGGAGGGAAGCGGTCTGCCCGGCGGCCTGCGAAGCGGAGGAAGTTGCTCCAACCACAGAAGCCCCTGCGACCGAACCACTCACTCCTGAGTCATGGGTCGCGACCGCGGCACGCCCCGTTTCTGTGTCGCGCCCCGTGAACCCAACCGGGGCGCTTAAATCGCGCTTGAGGCGCTGCAGGTCGGTGCGAATCTCCGCAGCGGATTGATAGCGAAGATTGCGATCCTTCTCCAGCGCCTTGTTGATCACCTCTTCGAGTTTCGGGGGAATGTCGGGATTCAAGCGCACGGCCGGCACCGGAGCGCGGTGAAGGATGGCGTCCGTAATCAGGGCCGAACTGTCTCCGCGGAAGGGCAAAGTGCCCGTGGCCATTTCGTAGAGCACGGCGCCGAAGGAGAACAAGTCGGTGCGCGCATCCAAATCCCTGGTGCCCAATTGCTCCGGCGACATATACGCGATGGTTCCGACGGCCGTCCCCGGACTGGTGAGCTGTTCTTCCGCCGTGGCGGTGGGCATCGCGGAAATACCCGCGCGTTCGTTAAGCTGCGAATGCTTCGCCAGCCCAAAGTCGAGGATCTTGGCGTGGCCGCGCTTGGTCACAAAAATGTTGGCGGGCTTGATGTCGCGGTGGACGATGCCTTCGGCATGCGCCGCATCCAGGCCGTCGGCGACTTCGACAGCCACTTGCAGGAGTTGTTCGACTTCCATGGGCCGGCCGGAGATGGCGTGCTTCAGCGTCTTGCCATCGAGGAATTCCATGGCGATGAAGGCCTGCCCGTGCTGGTCGTCGATCTCGTGGATGGTGCAGATATTGGGATGGTTGAGAGCGGAAGCAGCCTGCGCTTCGCGTTCAAAGCGAGCCAGCGCCTGCGCATCGCGAGCAAGCTCTTCGGGCAGGAACTTGAGGGCTACGGTGCGATGCAGCCGCGTGTCCTCGGCCTTGTACACCACTCCCATGCCGCCACCCCCGAGTTTTTCAAGGATGCGGTAGTGCGAAATGGTTTGGCCGATCATCGCTGCAACGTCGCTTGGCAGCGCATGTTAGGCCGCAATATGACAGCAAGTCAAACGTGGGGGATACTGTTTTACTTTTTCTCCCACTTTCAGACAGAAAAAGGCGCATGGCCTGAAGAGTCTGTGTGAGAACTGGAGGATCTGACCCTCAGCGGCTAAAGCCGCATTGATTTTGCCCACTTAGCGGCAGGGCTGAAGCCGTGCCCTGACGAAAGCGATGTTGTCACACAGACTGTGAATCCCGGAAAGACAGATTTGATTTTCGCCCGCCCCGAACGTACAGTTTGGCCGCAGCCCTTCGGGAGCCAAATCCATGGAAGCAATATCGATCAGCGTCAACGGGAAGTCGCATGCGGTGGAAGTAAGCCCCGACACGCCGCTGCTCTGGGTCCTGCGCGACACGCTGGGACTCACGGGCACGAAATTCGGCTGCGGCATGGCGCTGTGCGGCGCGTGTACCGTGCACCTGGACGGCGAGCCGGTGCGGTCGTGCATCACGCGAATTTCGAGCGTCGCGGGACGAAGCATCACTACGATTGAAGGCCTCTCCCCCGACGGCCGCAGTCCCGTGCAGCTTGCCTGGCTCGCAGAGCAGGTGCCGCAGTGCGGGTATTGCCAGACGGGGATGCTGATGACGTCCGCCGCGCTGCTCGCAAAGAATCCCGCGCCAACGGACGCCGACATCGACGAAGCCCTCGGCGGACACATCTGCCGCTGCGGAACCTACCAGCGCATCCGCCAGGCAATCCATCGCGCCGCGTCCAAACCTTCCGCGAAGAAAGCGGCGAGCGGAGGCGCGCGATGAGCACAGCCCCCCGCAAATCTATGGGCCACGATGCTGCGCCCACGACGCGCCGCGATTTTCTCAAGGCCACGGCAGCCGGCAGCGCCGGGCTTGTAATCTCGTTCTATTTGCCGGCGTTCTCGGCAGAAGCGCAAGCCGCCGCGAAGAATTTTGCGCCGAATGCCTTTATCGAAATCACCCCGGCGGGCGCGATCCGTCTCTGGTGCGCGCGGTCGGAGATGGGGCAAGGCGTGCGGACTTCCATGACCATGATACTGGCCGAAGAGCTCGATGCGGACTGGGCGCGCGTCCAAGTAATCCAGGCCGATTTCGATCCCAAATACGGCGATATGAACACGAACACCAGTTTGAGCGTGCGCACCCAGTGGGATCCGCTGCGCAAAGCGGGCGCCACGGCGCGCGACATGCTCGTCACCGCTGCGGCGCAGACCTGGAGCGTGCCGAAGACGGAATGCAAGACGCGCAAGAGCGCCGTCGTGCACCCGAAGACCAACCGGCAGCTTGGCTATGGCGAACTCGCGGCTAAAGCGGCCGCGCTGCCCGTCCCGAACGATGTGCCGCTGAAGGACCCGAAGGACTATCACATCCTCGGCACGAAAAAAGATCGCGTTGACGGCCGCCACATCGTCGTCGGCGAAGCGCATTACGGCATCGACACGAAGGTTCCCGGGATGCTCTACGCCGTGGTGGCGCGTCCTCCCGTGTTCGGTGGCCGCGTGAAATCCTTCGATCCCACGCGCGCGCTGGCCGTTGCCGGCGTGCGCAGAGTGGTGGAGGTTCCGGTTGCGGAAATGCCGCCGCTTTTCGGCGAGGAGCGCAAGGAAAACTCCGGGCACCAGCACTACTCGTGGGGCGGCGTCGCGGTCGTCGCGGACTCGACGTGGCAGGCCATCTCCGGCCGCCGGGCGCTCACCGTGAAATGGGAGCAAGGACCGGGCGCCGAAGAATCCACCGAGAGACAGCGCGCCAGCTGCGCGGAAATGCTGAAAGGCAGCGGCACGGAGGTTCGCAAGATCGGCGACCCGGAAACGGCGTTTGCAGCCGCAGCGAAAAGGATCGAAGCCGAATACGAACTTCCGTTTTTGTCGCACGCGCCGATGGAGCCGCCGAATTGCACCGCACACGTGCGAGACGGGAAGTGCGAAATCTGGGCGCCCACGCAGAATCCTCCCGCCATGGCGCTCGCGCTCGCCGGCGCTCTAGGGGTGCCGTCTTCGGCGCTCAAGATTCACGTCACGCTGATCGGCGGCGGTTTCGGCCGGCGGCTGAACATGGATTACGCGGTCGAAGCTGCGCTCGTTTCGCGGGCCGTCGGAGCGCCGGTGAAGGTGCAATGGACGCGCGACGATGATCTGCGCCACGACTACTACCGCACGATGAGCCGCCACCGCTTGCGCGCCGGGCTCGATGCGCAGAATCGAATTGCCGCGTGGTTGCATCATGTGGCTGCGGCTACTACCGACGGGTACTACCTGGGCGGCGACCTCCCGGACCCCGGCGGCTCGGAACTGATCGGTCCGGGGTTGCCTGCCGGCGATGTGCCCAGCTATCTGCTCGAAGTCAGTTTTCTGCGGACGGCGCTGCCGCGAGGCTACTGGCGAGGAGTCGAAGAAGTGTGGAATCAGTTCCCGGTGCAAAGCTTTCTCGACGAGATCGCTGCCGCCACAGGCAAGGACCCGCTTGAGCTGCGCCGCGAACTGTTGGCGACCAAACAGGCGGCCGCGGCGAGCGAAGACAACAGGCCCGTGAACCCCGCCCGCTTGCGCGGCGTGCTGGATCTTGCCGCCGAAAAGTCGGGCTGGGGCAAACCGCTCGCGAAAGGAAGCGGCCGCGGAATCGCCGGGGTCTGCGCCTGGGACTCCTATATCGCGCAGGTCGCCGAGGTGAGTGTCGCGAAGGACGGAAGCATTCGCGTGGACCGCGTGGTTTGCGCCGTCGATTGCGGCCAGGTCATCAATCCCGACATGATTGCGGCGCAGATGGAAGGCGGCATCGCCTTCGGGCTTGGCGCGGCGCTCTTCAGCGAAGTCACCGTCGAAAACGGCCAGACGCAGCAGAGCAATTTCGACAGCTATCCAATGCTGCGCATCGGCGACATGCCGCGCGTGGAAGTCCACATCGTGCCGAGCCACCAAGCGCCGGGAGGCATCGGCGAGACGCCGGTGCCGTCGATTGCGCCGGCCGTAGCGAATGCCATTTTCGCCGCCACCGGAAAGCGGCTGCGGCGCTTGCCGTTCCAGACGCAGGAGCTTGCGCAGGGCTAACCCACGCGCTCAGCGCCCCTCTTCCGCTGCGGTCTTCACGGAGACGCTCGAAAGATCGGCGCCTTTCGCTTCGCGCCCCGCGAGGGTCACCAGAACGACGAGACTCACGACGATCAGAACCGTCCACGCCAGCACCGGCGCATAGCCGCCGTTGTAGCGCCGCTCGGCCAGCTGGGCCTGAATCACGCCGTTCCGCGAGGACAACAGGTTGCCAAGCTGGTACGCCAGGCCGGGGAAAGTGCCGCGCACCGCGGGCGGCGAAAGCTCGTTCAGGTGCGCGGGTATCACCCCCCACGCGCCCTGCACCATGAACTGCATCAGGAACGCGCCGACAGTGAGCAAAACGGTGGAATTGGCGAACGCCCACAGCGGAATCACGGGCAGCGAGAGCAACGCGGCAATCACGATGGCGCGGCGCCGCCCAAGCCGCTCCGACCACGCGCCGAAACAAATCCCTCCGAGCAGCGCGCCGATGTTGTAAAGGATGGCCACGGCGCCGACTCGCTGCGGCGACCATCCGTGATTCTTCTCCAGAAACGTCGGGTACAAATCCTGCGTGCCGTGACTGAAGGAGTTGAAGCCGAACATCAGCACCACAAGAAAGAGAAAGGCGGGCAGAAAGCGCAGGAGGTCGCCGCCGCGGATCCGCGGGCCGGTTGCCGCGGCGCGTCCGTGTTTCCAGGCCGGAGATTCGTCCACCTTCGAGCGAATGTAAATCACCAGGAACGCGGGCAGCGTGCCGATCACGAACATCCCGCGCCATCCGACGTGCGAGAACGTCGCGGCGTAGGTAAGCGCCGCGAGGAGATAGCCCGCGACGTAGCCCTCCTGCAGCAGCCCCGAAAAGAAGCCGCGGCCCTTGGCGGGAAGCGTCTCGAACGCCAGCGCCGCGCCGATGCCCCATTCGCCGCCCATGGCCACGCCGAAACACGCCCGCAGTATCAGCAGCGCCTTAAGCGACGGCGCAAATGCCGACGCCAGCTCGAAAACCGAATAGCAGATGATGTTGGCCATCAGCGTGGGACGCCGTCCGTAACGATCCGCCAGCATCCCGAACAGGAACGCTCCCACCGGACGCATCGCCAGCGTGAGAAACAGCGCTTCGGTCACGGCCGATACTTTGGTTTGAAATTCCGCCGCGATCGCGCTCATGCAGAAGATGAGGATGAAAAAATCGAACGCGTCGAGCGACCATCCGAGAAAGCAGGCAAGGAAAGTGTCGCGCTGCTGGCGGGTGAGCTGCCGGAAGTTGTCGAGGAAGGCCATGGCGCCTCCGTTTTTCAGCGTGCCGCCGCACCCTCTTGCGGCGGCGCGAGAATCGCGTCCGCGACGCGCGCCACCTGCGCCATTTCCGTCACGTCGTGCACGCGCACGATGTGCGCGCCGCCTAGGATGCTCGCCGCCACCGTCGTGGCGGTGCCCCAGGCGCGCCCGGACTCCGGCGCGCCGGCGAGAGCGCGGCCGATGAACGATTTTCGCGATGTGCCGATCAGCAGCGGGAAACCGAGCCGCGCCAGTTCCGGCAGGCGCGCGAGCAGTTCGTAGTTCTGCGCGTAGCTTTTGCCGAAGCCGATCCCCGGATCGAGAACGATCTGCGATTTCGCTACGCCCGCGCGGCGCGCTGCCCGGATGCCGCGGCGCAGCCCGGCGGCCACGTCGCGCAGGACGTCGCGCGCGAACGGCAGCTTCTGCATCGTGCGTGGCTCGCCGCGCATGTGCATCAGGATCAGCGGCAACTTTTTCGCGCACGCGACCTCCGCGAGCCGCGGATCGTGGCGCAGCGCGGTCACGTCGTTCAGCATCTCGGCGCCGGCGGCAGCGGCGGTTTCGGCAACTTCGGCTTTGCTGGTGTCCACGGAGATGGGAATCTTCAGTTTGCCGCTCAGCCCTTCGAGCACCGGCAGAATCCGCCGCAATTCTTCTTCCGCCGGGATTCCTTCCGAGCCCGGCCGCGTGGACTCGCCGCCGATGTCGATGATGTCCGCGCCTTGGCGCTCCATTTCCAGAGCGCGCGCGATCGCGGCCCCGGCGGCGAGATGCAGCCCTCCGTCGGAGAAACTGTCCGGCGTGACGTTGAGCACCCCCATCACCAGCGTGCGCTCGCCGAGCGCGAGCGTGCGCGATGGCAGCCTCAAGCGGAACCGCTTTCGCCGGAACACGGCGCTATTCAATCACGGTTTGGCGCCAACGATAAGCATTCACTGCGCGGCAGGAACGTAGTAAGCCGCGCGCGAAGCGGCCGTCGCGCCCGCATGCCCCACCACTTCAACGCGCAGCCGGTGCCAGCCGGGCTTGGGAGCGGCGTTGCCCGTCGCCGGCGTAAACGCCAGCAAGTACTCCGCGCTCACGCGCTCGGCGATGTGGCGAAACGTTTCGGCCAGCGAGTCCGCCTCGCGCAAGAAATGGATTTGGCCGCCGCTTCGCCGCGCCGCCTCGGCAAGGTACAGCGTGTAAGCCGGGATGCCGGCTTTGCGCGCGCCGGCGGTGAGCAGCGTGGCGTCGCGGTGCGCCGCGAGCCACTGCGGAGTCATGATTTTCGGCCGGTGCTCGGTAGAGATGACGAACGTCTCAATGTCGTCCGCCGCGAGTGTTCGCATCACGTCTTCGTAGGTCAGGCGGTTCGCCGCAATTCCCGGCTGCGGCGCCGCGCTCGCGGGATCGAGCGTCAGGCCGAGGCCGCTGTCCTGGCCGTCGGTGAATAGCACGATGGCCTTGCGGCCTTTCCGCTTGGCGAAAAGCTCGCGAGCCGTCAGGTACACGGCCGCGTAAATGTTCGAGCCGCCCGTATCGCCCAGCAGGGAGCGCACATCCACGCGCGCGAGCGCGCGGCTCAGCAGGTCGCGATCGCTCGAGAATCCCTGCTGCAGATAGGTGTGCGCGGAGAAATCCAGCACCGCCACTTCATCCTGCCGCGCGAGCACGTCCATCAGCGCGCGCGCCGCATCGGTCATTTCCTTGGCGTCGCGCAGCACGCTGGGGCTGGCGTCGATCACCAGCGCCACGCCCGCAGGAAGCGCGGAGGGCGCCGCGAAAACCGCGATGCGGCGCTCGAAGCCGTCCTCATAGACCCGAAAATCCTCGGCCTGCAATCCGGTTAGTGCCAGACCATCTGCGCCAAAGACGCTGCACGTCACCGGAACCAGGCGAGTGGTGGTGATGATGCGGCCGTGCGGCGGCTGATCCGAGGCTGCGGCCGCTCCCGGCGCCGCGGCCGCGCAGACGAATTCGCCAGCGGCATCGCGCCGGCAAGTGAGTTCCTTGTCGAGTTGGCGCGGCTTCGGCAGTTTCTGTTTTTGCGGAGTTTGAGAAGCAAGGCCGGGCAGCGGAAGGAAAAACGTCGCCGCGAGCAGGAGGCCAACGAACGCTCGCATTTTCAGGAAATCAATCGAGGTCGAAGTCGCGCAGCGGCTTTTCGATGGGAGCGTCCTTGGCTTTCTTGAGCCCCTCGGCGAATTTCCGCGCCAGCACGTCTTCTTTCGATCGTTCCGCTTCGACCGAAGCACGAAACTTTGCCTCCACCGCTTCGGCTTGCTCGCGCAGCAGCCGCGCCGTGTCGTCGAAGTCCACCGAAGGCGGCGCTTTCGGCGGCGGAACGTGCGAAAGCACGGCGCCGAGCTGGCGGTCCACCGTCAGCTTGGCCTGGCAGCATGGGCAATCGACGTCAAAGGTCGGCGCGGCGTTTTTTGCCATGGCTGCCATTCTACGCCAAATCAGGCGCGCCCGCGCAGCCGCCGCGCTGTGCACCCACCAGGCCATCAGCGCGCGGCTTGGGCTAAAGCGTGCAGGGAGCGAGCCGATGCTATTCACTGGCACGGAGCGCCAGCGCCGGCTAACCGCTGGGAAATCAGTTTCGCTTTCGCGCCGCGCAATTCCCAATTTCGTTTCGGACGGCCAATCTAAGCTTCCTCTAATCCTTCGAAGGCGGCGGAAAGCAGCGCTCGGGTGACCGCGAGAATCGTCGTGCCCTCCAACTCGATCGAATCCCTGGGCGACCGCGCCAACGCCGGCATGGAAAAGCGGCGCCGGCGGCGCATCAAAATGGGAGGACGCGTGCGCATCCGCGGCGGAATCGGCACGCTCGAGGTCTTCGACGATTTCGGCGCGAACATGGACGTCACCCGCGACGGCATCCTGTTCTCAACTTCGCGCGGCGGATACTGGACCGGGGAGCTGCTCGAAGTCACGTTCCCCTATTCCGACACGCCGACGGCCATCAACTCGATGCAGTGCGCCAAAGTGGTCCGCTGCATGTTGCTGCCCGACCTGCGCTTCGGCATCGCCGTCGAATTCGTCAAAGCCAACGGGCACAACCCGGCGTGGCCGTGGACTTCCGCGCCGATGTCGAACGAGGTGCGCGTGCTCGGAGTCGAATCCGACGCGCGCGCCGCCCAAACCATGCGCGACCTGCTCGAACATGACGGCTATCAGGTGGTCATCGTTTCCAGCGCCAAGCACGCGCTCGACATTCTTCGCAGCGAGACGCCCGACGTGATCGTCGCCGAAGTGGAGTGCGGGGAAATTTCCGGGCAGGACCTGTGCGTCATCGTGAAAAAGAGCGAGCGCCTGCGCCACGTTCCGGTGATCCTGCTTACGCGCTCTGCTCTGCCGTCCGACTACGCCGCCAGCCGCGAACTTGGCGCCGTGGTGTGCATGATGAAGCCTTGCGCGCCCGCGCGATTGCAGCTCGCCATTCACCTGGTCGCTCCGCCGCCGCTGCACCGCTCGGTCTATCGCGCCGGCTTCAACATGGCCGCCTTCGTGCGCACGTCGTAAGAGCTCCAGTGACAAGTGGCCCCTTTGCCGCTGCGGCGGCATCAAGTAAACGAGCGGCGAGAGGGAAAACCATTCCCGATCGGGCCAGCTCCAAATTCCTCGCTTTTCACCAGTTTGACCGCCTTCCAGCTTGCGACACATCCCCGCCTCCACTGCACCTTGGACACAGCGAAGCACGAAGGTCTTGCCAGTTGTTAGGAAAGTAAGGCACAATAAAAAATGTAAGGAACTGCTGACCGAGTAAGGATCGTCCGATGCTGCATTCCACTGTGACGAAAAAGGGGCAGACGACCATCCCGGGGAGAATTCGCAAGGCTCTGCGAATCAGGCCCGGCGACAAGCTCGAATACCTGGTGGAAGGGGACCATGCCACGATTCGCGTGCATCCGGGCACGCGCTCGCTCCGAGGTGCCCTCGCGAGCAAGAAAGGCAAAGGAATGTCCTTCGCCCAAATCCGCGCCGCCGCAGCAAAGGCCGCTCGAAGTTCATAAGAGCCGACGTGAGCAAACGGCGCCTGGTCGATACGAACCTCATAGTCCGGTATCTGGTGCAGGACCATGCAAGGCACGCCCGGGCCGCCGGCAAGATATTCGATGCCTGCGACCGCGGCGATGTGGTGATTGTGCTGCTGCCCGCGGTTCTGGCCGAGTGCGTGTTTGTCCTGGAGTCTTTCTATGAGCATCCGCGCGGAGACATCGCGGGAGCGCTCAGCAGGCTCGTTTCAAGCCCGGGTGTAGAAATCCTCGAGGCGCTGATTCACCTTGACGCTTTGCACCGCTATCGCAGAACGAAGGTCCATTTCGTGGACTGCCTAATCGCGGCCACCGCGGCAGCTGAGAATACTCCCGTGGTTACCTTCGACCAGGACTTCCGCAAGTTCACTGATGTTCGGATAGAAACCGAATAGACCACTCTCGGGGGCTGGGGGAATTTCCATCACGCGCCTTCGCGCGTACTCTGGAGCCTCCCCAAAGCGGTTCGCTTTGAATCCAACAACAGTAAATCGTCGCCAGGAAGGAGCGGACTCGATAGCTTTTAGTCGCTGGCGATGGCGTTGCGCCACTGGTGGACGGAGTCGGCGAGGACGCGGCGCACCGGCGCGAGCATGGCGGCCGGGACCTGGCGCTCGCGGGCGACGCCCACCTCGGCAACCTTGCGCGGAAACTCCTTGCGGCGGTCGAGCCACAGGCCGAATTCCTCGAGGAGGTCGCCGGCCATGTTGGGATCGTCGCTGCGCTCCAGGCCCCAGAAGCGCAGGCGCTCCTCGTTTTTCTGCAGCGCCTGCAAGGACTCTTCGAGCTTCTTCATCGCGGCGTTGAACGACGACGCGAGGAAATAAACGGGCAGGGTCCAGCCGTCGCGGCCGAAGACCGCGCGGACCCTCACGTTGTACTTGCCGTTCTGGTTCCTCTCCATGGCGCAGAGGTAGCCGTTCGAGTTCGCGCTCTTAGCGGACATGCCGTTCCTCAGCTTTCTCGTGACTCCCGTTGCGGGAAGCGCCGTCCTGTAGAACGCCTGCTTCCCCAGCCTGCGCCCGAGGCGCAGAACTTCCGCTTCGCCAGCCTTTGACCTTGGCGCCGTCATGGGACTCTCCTCAGGGATGAGCGATCTCGTGCCGCCAGGCTGCAACAAGGCTGGGAGGGGCTCAGCCTCAGGTCAGGCCCCGCTGGCGACCGGGGCGCTCCCGCCTTGCGGCGGGCAGGCTCTGCGGATAAGACAATTCTAGCGAAAGGAGGCGCGGGAGGGCAAGGGGGGAATGGTGATAGGTTAAGATGTTTATTATCACAAGCTTACATGGCTAACTCGGGCGTGTAATTTTCTTGAGAGCTTCGGCGTTGATGTTGAGTTTGCCTTCCGCCGTGAGCCGGTCTTCGAGCGCCGTGCGGAAGGCGTCGAAGGCCGCCTGCTGCCGGGATTGCACGAGTTCCTGCTTGAGCTGGTCGCTCTGCTTGGCGAAATCGTCCTGATTGACGGCCTCGTGGCCGACTACTTTGTACACGATCCAGTTGCCGGCAATCTGCACAGGCGCGCTCGACTGCCCTACGGACATCCCGAAGGCGGATTCGAACTGCTGCGCGCCGCCGACATCCGCCACCGAGCCCGTGCGCGAGAACGCTGCGGGGTTAATGACCGAAAGGTCGAGAGATTTGGCGGCCTTCTGGAAGTCCTCGCCGGCTTGCACACGCTTGGCGAAATCGTCCGCCTTGGCGCGGGCGAATTCGATGGATTTGTCCTGCTGATAAGCGGAGAGCGCCTTTTCGCGAACTTCGGCGAGGGCGCCCTGGTGCGCGGCCTGGATGTCCTTCACGGTCACGATGGCCCAGCCCTGCGGCGTCAGGACCGGAGCGCTCAATTCGCCGGGCCTAAGCTGGAAGACAATCTGATGGAGGTCCGTCGTGCTGCCCAGCTCGCCGACCGGATCGGTGAAGGCCGCCGGCGGCGTCTCGCCGAGCTGGAGGTTGAACTTCTTGGCCAAGTCGTCGAGCGACTGGCGGTTGGACTGGCGAACCGCGGCGGCCATCTGGTTGGAGAGATCGTTTGCGGCTGCGGTGACCTTATCGGCGAGCACGATCGGCTGAATCTCGCCGCGGACTTCGTCGAGCGTTTTCGTGTGCGCCGTTTCGCGGTCGAGCACTTTGATGATGTGGAAGCCGTACTGCGTCTTGACCAGATCGGAGATCGAGCCTTTGGGAAGCGTGAAAGCGGCCTGCTGAAATGCGGCGACGGTCTGGCCTTCGACGATCCAGCCGAGCTCGCCGCCCTTGGCCTTGGTGGCGTCGTCCTCGGAGTATTTCTTCGCCAGCTCCTCGAAATTCGCGCCGCTCTTGGCCTTTTTCAGCGCCTCGGCGGCTTGTGCGCGGATTTCGGCCACTTCCGCGTCGGTCTTGCCCACGGTCTTGAAGAGAATGTGCTGGACGTGCGCGCGGTTCTCGACTTGGTACTGATTGATGTGCGCGTTGTAGTAGGCGCGCAGGGCGTCGTCGCCGGCTTGCGTGCGCTCGCGGAGTTTCGCGAGATCCAGAAGCGCGAAGCGCGTCGAGCGCTTCTCCGGAACCTGGTACTTCGACGAATTCTTCGCGAAGTAAGCGGCCAGCTCCGTCTCCGAGGGATGGATCGTGGACGCCAGCTCGGCCGGTTTTACACTGGCGTATTCGATCTGCACCTTCTCGTTGCGGCGGCGAAATTCCTGCTGCACTTCAGCGGGGCCGGCGGAAATGCCGTCGGTGACGAGCGCCCGGAATTTTTCCAGCAGCATTTCATTGCGCAGGAAGGTCTCGAAATCCTCGACCGACATGCCGGCGCGCTGCTGGACTTCCGCGGCGTAGCGGTCCTTGAGCCAGGTGTCGCCGGCAAAGGCGCTGGGGAGGATCTGCTTGATGCGGTCGCGCTGCTCTTCGGGAGTGACGCGCAGGCCGAGGCGGTCGGCTTCGATTTCCAGCGCGCGCTGGAAAATCATCTGGTCGAGAACCTGCTTGGCATAGAGGCCGCGCAGCATCTCGGGCATCGATTGGCCGCGCATGAATTGATTCAACTGGCGCTGCACGTCGGCAGCGGTGAGGCTCTGGCCGCCGATAGTGGCGACGGCGTCGGGGCTGCTGCCCGCCGAATAGTTGGTGAGCCCGGGGACCAGCGTGATCACCATGCTCACGGAAATAATGACCAGGATCACGCCCATAGTGATCTTGATCCAGCGGTTGCGGTCGAGGTCCCGTTGCTGAATGCTCTTCAACATGCGTCAGTGCGGCCTTTTGCCGGCCTCCGAACCCATCAATTATAGTGAGTTGGGGCAGCGCTCACAACGACATTCGGCCGTGTCTTAGCGGGTGCGAGCACTGTCCCGATCTCAGCCGAGGACTCCTTCAAGCGTCAGGGCGCGCTTTCGAGCGTGCGGGCCCTCTTGCTTACGGGCGCGGCATCCACAGGAGATAAATGACGAAGGAAACGCCGAAGCCGACGAACCAAGCGTAGTGGTAAAGCCAGCCGAGCGCGGGGATGGCGAGTCCGGCGAGCGCCACGGCGATGCCCGCGGCCAGCGAGCCGATGGCGCGCCAATTGAAGCCGCGCGAGAATTCATACGCGCCGCCGCGCTCGAACAGCTGCTCGGCGATGATTTTTCGTTTTCGCACCAGATAGTAGTCGGCGATCATCACGCCGGCAATGGGCCCGAGAAAACTCGAATAACCCACCAGCCAACCCACGATGTAGTTGCCGTAGCTGGCCAGAAGCTTCCACGGCTGCATCAGGACGCCGACGGCGCAGGTGATCATCCCGCCGGTCTTGAAACTGATTTTCCGCGGATACAAATTCGAGAAATCGTTCGCGGGCGAGACAACATTCGCGGCCACGTTGACGTTGAGCGTGGCCAAGAGTAACGCCAGCATGGCGACGACGACGGCCACCGGATTCCCCAGCCGGCTCATCACCACCACGGGGTCCCAGATCGCGGCGCCGAAGACCACGAGCGTCGCCGAAGTCACGGCGATGCCGATGAACGAATAGAGCGTCATGGTGGTGGGCAGGCCGAGAGCCTGCCCCAGCATCTGTTCGCGCTGCCCCTTGGCGTAGCGCGTGAAATCGGGAATGTTCAGAGCGACGGTGGCCCAGAAGGCGACGACGCCGGTGAGCGACGGCACGAAGAACGCCACGAACTCTCCCGGCGTATGGAATTTCGACGGCGCCGAAAGCATGGGACCGAATCCGCCCGCCTTGCTGTAGGCCCAGCCCAGCATGGCCAGACCGAGAATCAGCAGCGCCGGCGCGGTGACTCCTTGCAGGAAGCGAATCGTCTCGATGCCGCGCAGAACTACGGCGAGATTGAGCAGCCAAAAGAGAAAAAAGCAAATCCACGGGCGGTTCCAGCCGTGGACGACAGCCCCGAGCAAAGTATTGATCGCTTCGCCGCCGATCCACGTCTGAATGCCGAACCATCCGCAGGCCACCAGCGCGCGAAGGACTGCGGGAACGTTCGCGCCCAGCACTCCGAACGAAGAACGCGCGAAAACCGGGAACGGAATGCCATATTCGGCGCCGGCGTGAGCGTTGAGCAGCATGGGAATCAGCACGATCACGTTGCCGAGAAAAACGGTGAAGATGGCCTGCTTCCAATTCATGCCGCCCGCGATCATTCCGCTGGCGAGCATGTAGGTGGGGATGTTCACGCTCATGGCTACCCACAGCGCGGCGTAGTTGTAGGTACCCCAAGCGCGCCGCTCGGGGGGGATGGGCGCAAGGTCTTTGTTCCAGAGCCAGGTGGTTCGCGCGCCCGCGGCGCCGGAAGGTGAATGAACGGTGTTCATCGCCGAGTTCGAAGTGCGCTTATACTCCCAAGAGAGTCCGCTCCACAAGCCGTCGAGCGCCTGCGCTGAAGGATTCAGCGCGCGGGGCGCAACCGGCGCTCGATGAACCCGAGAAGCGCATCGGCGGCGATGGCCAGCACGGCCGCTGGGATGGCGCCCGCCAGAATCAGCGGGTTGCTGACCATGGCGAGTCCGCGAAAAATGAATTCGCCGAGTCCGCCGGCGCCGATGGCCGCTGCGATGGTGGCAATGCCGATGGCCAGCACGGTGGCTACGCGCACTCCGGCGACTACAGTCGGCAGGGCCAGGGGCAGCTCCACCTGGAAGAGAAGCTGTCGCGGGGTCATGCCCATGGCGCGGGCCGATTCGCGCACGGCCGGGTCAACGCCCGCGATTCCCGCAGCGGTGTTGCGGACAATCGGCAGAAGCGCGTAAAGCGCCAAGGCGGTGATGGCGAGACGGTCGGCGCGCGCGCCGAGCCAGGGTACGGGAAGCAGGAAGCCGAACAGCGCGAGGCTGGGAATGGTCTCGGCGATGTTCGCGGCGCCAAGGACGGGCTTGGCGAGCCAGCCCTTTCGCGCGACCACCACGCCGAGCGGAACACCGAGAGCGACGGCGATGATCACCGCGGCGCCGACGAGCCACGCGTGCTCACCGACAGCCTGCCAGATTTCACCCGCATGACGCGTGAAGAACGTGAAGAGGCTCATGGGCTTTCCTGCTCCCGCTCGAGGGCGCGGCGATGCGCGGCATACGCCGAGGCCACCGGCTCAGCCGAGCGCAAGAATTCTTTCGGCGAATAAACTCCCGTGAGCTTTCCCGCTTCGAGCAGGGCGATCCGCGCGCCCAGCAGCAGAGCTTCGCCCACGTCGTGCGTCACCAGCACGATGGTTTTCCCGAGCCGCTGCTGCAGGGCCCGAAATTCTTCCTGGATCTCTCCGCGCGTCAGCGGGTCGAGCGCGCCGAACGGCTCATCCATCAGCAGAATGGGCGGATCGGCAGCGAGCGCGCGCGCCACGCCCACGCGCTGGCGTTGCCCGCCGGAAAGTTCGTGAGGATAGCGCGGCGAAAAGCCGTGAGCATCCAGTCCGACGAGGTCGAATAGCTCGACAACGCGCGCGCGGATGCGCTGTTCGGGCCAGCCCTCCAGGCGCGGCACCAGCGCGATGTTGCGCTCGATGGTGAAATGCGGAAACAGTCCGACCTCCTGCACCACATAGCCGATGCGGCGCCGCAGCGCGATGGCATCCCATTCCGCGACCGGCCGGCCTTCGACGCGGACTTCGCCTGCGGTGGCATCGAGCAGGCGGTTGATCAGCTTGAGCGCGGTGGTCTTTCCGGCGCCGCTGCGCCCCAACAGAACCAGCGTCTCGCCGCGCCGCACCGTCAGACTCAAGTCTCGCAGCAGCGTTGGCCCGCTCGGCAGCGCGTAACCGGCCTGGCGAAATTCGATGACCGGCGTGTCGGATGGCGCGGCGTTGCCGGAGGGCGGCATTGCGAGGCAGGCTAGCAAGTGCGGCAGAAGGTGTCAAACGCGCGGGAGGCGGCGGGTGCGGCGAGCCGGCCGAGTGTGCTAGCGTGATGGCAATGCGGCGTTTCGCCAAATGGCAAGCTTCGATTATCGCTGCACTTCTAGCGCTGGCGGCTTGCGGCAGCGACCGCAACGCCGTGGTGGTGGGCTCGAAGAATTTCTCCGAGCAGGCGCTGCTGGGAGAAATTCTGGCGCAGCACATCGAGGCGCGCACGCGTCTGCCGGTGACGCGGCGCTTCTATCTCGCCGGCTCGTACATCTGCCAGCAGGCGTTACTGGCCGGGCGCATCGATCTCTACGTCGAGTACACCGGAACGGCGCTTACGGCAATTTTGCATGATCCGGCGGCAGGCGATTCCGCCGCGGTTTTCGAGCGGGTGCGGCGCGAGTACAAGGAGCGCTTCGGGCTCGACGTTCTGCCGCCGCTCGGCTTCGACAACACGTTCGCCATCGTGGTTCGCGGCGAAGACGCGCGGCGGCTGGGCCTGAAGACGATTTCCGAAGCGGCGCGCTATGCACCCGAGTGGCGCGCCGGCTTCGGCTACGAATTCACCGAGCGCCCGGACGGGTACGCCGGCCTTGCGCGGCTCTACGGGCTCGATTTCGCCGAAGCGCCTCGCGCGCTCGATCTCGGGCTGCTGTACCGCGCGCTGCTGGAGAAACAAGTGGATGTTGTCGCCGGAAACTCGACCGACGGCCTGCTGGCTGCGCGCGACCTTGCCATTCTCGAGGACGACAAGCATTACTTTCCGCCGTATGAAGCTGTGCCGGTGGTACGCGGCGATGCCCTGGAGCGTCATCCGGGCTTGGGCAGCGCGCTCGAAAGCCTCGCAGGGAGGATCTCGACCGCCGAAATGCAGAAGATGAATTACGCCGTGGATGCGGAGCACCGCGACATTGCGGACGTAGCGCGCGAGTTCCTGCGCTCGAAGGCCGCCGAGTGACGGCTCGACCGGCCACATTTCCGGAACAACAGCAGCGGGTGTCGCCTTCGACGCCATGACTGGGGCGCTGGAGCGCCCACTTGCCTTCAGCACATCTACCCATGAGAAGGCGCCTCACCGACGCAGGGACGATGCAGTGTTGTGTCCGGCAAATAACTCGCATCCAGCGGGCGCAGCATGCTGCGCCCCTACAAGAACTTACTGGATCGGACTTGTTTCATGTATTTCCGAGACGCGACAGTAGATGGTTCTATCGCTGTCCACCGGTTAGTCGGAGGTTTGAATCTTCCCGGCGGGAGCGGTGGGAAGGCGGTCGTCGCGGAACGAGTAGTCGCTGGTCAGGTTGGCGAACGGCTTTCCGTCGAGTTCGGCGTAGGGATAGACGAAATAGTTGAGCCTGGGGCCTTTTTGCGCCGGCTTCAAGCGGATGTCGCGCCCCAGCGACATCATGACGCGGTTCTGGTCTGTGGCCCCGAAGAAGTAGTCGCGCTTGTCCGGGTTCTTCCACGCTTCGGAAGCGTCCACCGGAATCCAGCCGATTCCCTGGGCATAGAATTTCGCCCAGCAGTGATAGCTCGCGATCGCGCCTCCATGCGAACCAACGGGCAAGGCAAAGCCGATCTCGAACCGCGCGGGAATGCCCGCCGCGCGCGCCATGCCGATGAAGACGGAATGAAAATCGGTGCAATTGCCGCGCTTCGAATTGCAGGCCCAGACGGCGTCGCCCTGGCCCCAGCCGGCGCCGGTCTCGTCGTAGCGCATCGTCGAAACCACGTATTCGTAAATCTTTCGCGCCTTGTCCACCGGCAGAGCGGCGCCCTGCGTCTGCTCGCGCGAGAGCTCGCCGATCACGCCGTCGATGGGCACGAGGCGGTCTGGCCGCAGGAAGCGGGCGGTGGAAATGACGGGACGAACGGGCCCATTGCTGGAGGAGGCGAGCGCGACGCGATGCTCCAGCCGCTCGGCATGGAAGGTGACGCGAAAGTCGAACGGCGCCTGAGCGTCCTCGGCGCCGACGGCGAAGTAGGCGGCTCTGTTGCCATACTGTTTGTCGCGCTCGACGCGGTATTCGACGGGAGCGAAAACGCGAAGGTCCGAGATCTTCTGCGCGCCGTCTTCGTACGGGAGCGGCACCCAGATGCGCAGGCGGCGTGATCCAGGCGGCAGCGCCGGAACATGGATGACCGAGGTAAACTCGAAGCTGCGAGAGGCCGCCGAAGAGCTGGACGGCGAGGCGGCCCGCGACGCAAGCTCTCCGATCGAAGCCGCCAGGAAAATCAAACCCGCGACGGCAAACAGGGCAACGCGCTTCATCGTGCAGCAAATATTGCCACCGGCAAAGCGGAATTCCAAGGGCGGGGCCGGTTGCGGCGAATCGCATCAAGCAAACGCAGCATGCTGCGCCCCTACAAGGACTTACTGGATCGGACTTGTTTCACGTATTTCCGAGACGCGACACTAGCTTCTGCCGGCTTTCACACGTTCGAGCTCTTCGGAAAGCTCGGACGAGCTGAGGACCCCTTTGCGAAAGAGCACGCGCACGATGGCTTCCAGCGCTTGCGCGGTGGTGGCCGGAGGTGGTTGCGGAGGCGGTTGGGTGAACGCGGGCTTTGAAGGGCTGGATGAGGCTCGCGCCTCAGCGGGCAGCGAGCTGCCGCGCGCGGCCGGTTGTGCAGATGTCGGCTCGGTTGCGCCCGGCGGCGGCACGAATTGCCGCAGTTGTTTGAGGTCTTGCGGGCTCATCCCGGTGAAGGAAATGCCCATCCCCATACCCGGGTGCGAGCTGCAAACTCTGCCGCGCGCCTGGATCGTTCCGGCGTCCAACCGGATGGCGATCTCGACCGCCGAAGCGAGAGGAAGAGGCGACAGCATTTCGAGATAGCAGCCGCCCAGGGAGATGTCCGTCACGGTGGCAGGAAGGCGGCAGGGTTCTCCCGCGACGCCGAGCTGCGCTTCCAGCCGGCAGGCAATTCGCGGAAGTTGGCGGCGTTCGTTGCCGGCCCACGGGACGGTCACACCATCGGGCGGCTTGGCGGGCGGTTCAGGCGCAGCGCCCTGGGGCGCATGCGGATCATATTCATCGGCTGCCGTCGCGGCCAACGGCACGCCCCAGATGTACTTGCCGAATTCCAGGCACCGCAGTCCGACGTGGCCGGCCAGCGGGCCGCTTGCGTCACCGACCCACTCGACTCGATACAGCGCCTTCTTGCCACGGTACTCGACTTCGATTTCGCCGCCGGCGCGATCGATGCATTCGAGCCCTTCCAGGCGCGCGCCGGAAGCGCCGATGTCGTGAGTCTGGGCGGTCTGCGTGAACGGTTTTCCGCGGCGGTCCACCCCGCGGACGATGACCGGCAGGCACACGGCGATTCTGTGTTCGCTTCGGCGTCCCATGCAATTCCCGTAGCGCGCCCAGTCTGAACCGCCTACCTGTGAGGGGAAATTCGAGCGTAGCGTGGGCGCGAAACGGGGTCAAGGCGCGCGGCGAAAGTTGTTTCAAACGACCAACAAGAGAGAAGGGGCCGAGGGAATGACGGCGGCCGAGAGCGGCGTTACTCGGATTCCTGCAGCGCCTTGATGTGCGCTTCGAGCGCAGCGGTGTACTGGTGGCTGGCTTCGAGCTCGGCGTGAAGCTTCTTCACCAAGAGCTCCAGGCGACGGATTTCACTTTTCAGCTTTTGCATCTCGGCGGGGGCCGGCGCTACGACGCGCTGGGCCGGCGCTGGAGGCGGGGCCGCAGGGGCAAACGGGCGATGAAGGGCAGCCGCGGGATTCGACGCGTGCACCGCCGAAGAAGGAGCCGGCGGCGCGGGGGGCCCCGCAAAGAGACTCGACAGGGCCTGGCCCGGCGCGGACGCGGGTTCGCTTTCCGCGCGAACGGCAGAGCCCGGCGCGTTCGGATAGAGCAAGTTCTTGACGCGCGCGATCAGGTCGTGCGGCTGGAAGGGCTTGCGCACTAGCTCGTCGGCCTTGACGGCCATGGCTTTTTCCGCCACCGTGCGGTTGACCACGCCGGACATCAATATGACCGGCGTCTTGCCGAAGCGCTCATGCTGCTTGACGAACTGGCAGACTTCATAGCCGTCCTTGTCGGGCATGATGACGTCGGTGATCACGGCGTCCGGCGCGGCCTCGTCGAACCGCGCCATGGCCGAAGCGGCGTCCGAGCACGCGACGACGTGAATGTTCTCCTTGCGGAAGGCGATCTTGATCACTTCACGCATGGTGGCGCTGTCGTCGATGAAATAGACGGTGGGAGTGCGCGCCGCCGTAAGAGTGGGCGTTTCGGTTTCGCTCATGACGACTCCTTCTCCACGCGGTTGGGTTCTTCAGCGCCGCGCTCTGCGGTGTCGCGCTCGCTTTCATCGAATTCGCGAAGGGCGTCGAGGAGCAAGTCGGTGGCGGAGCGCAGCACGGTGCGCTGAGCGGCCGCGGCGCCGTACACGAACTTGTACACGCCCTTGCCCGCGCCCTGGCAGTTCTTGACGATCTGCGTGACGGCCTCGTCGCCGAAGAAGGCGCCGCACTCGGCGTGCTGGATCCGGCCGCCTTCAAAGAAAACAATGCCGTCCGTGTCGCCCGCGTTGATGTGCAGAGCGCCGGTTTGACGGGCCTGCTCGAGCATTTGAATCACGCCGGGCAAATCGAGGTACGTAAGGCTGCCGCTGAGCGCGGTGTCGGAGGTGGCCAGCATCTGCGTGGGCTGGAAGCCTTCCTGGCGGCTCACCAGAAAACTGCGCACGTGCGCGGCGATATCCGCGGGAGGGCGGCGGCGGTCCACGTAGTCGTCGCAGCCGGCGCGATAGGCCTCCAGCAGGGCCTGATCGCCGCCGCTGCCAACGGCAATCAGCGGGAGATTCGCGGTGGCCGGGTCGGCGCGCAGGATGGGCGCCATTTCGAGCGCCCCCATCTCGCGGAGGTTCGTGGCGCAAAGGATGGCGGTGGGGGCATTCCATTCGAGCATGGTCAGGGCGTAGGCCGCTTGCGTGGCATGAACCACTTCGAATCCTTGTTCCTTCAGCGCGTCGCTGAGCCGCTTGGAGAAATAGACGTTGCTGTCGATGAGCAGAATTCGCGGGAGGCTGGCCGCGGCGTTCATGGCTGCGCCTCCGTTGCGGCCGCGTCAGACGACGCCGCGGGGGCCGTCGCCGGCGACGTCACCAGCTTCTCAAGGTTGAGCACGTCGAGCGTTTCCCCGGCGACGGTGACGGCGCCTTCGACATAGGCCGGCTGATCCCCTTCGAGCGGATGCACTTCTCCGGCGGCCAGCTCGCATTCGCCGGTCACCGGGATGGCGCTCGGCTCACTGGTTTTGCCGAACTCCCGCCGCGCGACGAGATAGAAGCGGTGCGCCGGAGAACTGCGCCCGAGCAAGACGGGAGCAATGTCGTACACCGGCACCACGCGGCCGCGCCGCACGATCACTCCGACGACGAGCGGCGAAGTGTGCGGGAAGCGATGCAATTTCACCGGCGGAGCGAGCTCCTCGACGTTATCGGCGCGCAGCGCGAAGCGGCGCCGTCCCACTTGCAGCAGGACGAACGAATCCGCTCCGGAATTTTCCGCGCCGCTCATGCCGAGTAAGCCTCTTCGCGGGATTCGACGGCCTTCCACGCCTGGTCGAGCCGCAGGAATTCTTCGGCCGTCAAGAAGCCGGAGGGCCGAACGACGGGAACGACCGCGTCGTGCAGGTAGGCCAGTCCGCGATACCAATTCCTTTCTTCGCCCGTGAAGGCGCGAGGCAGCGGATGCACCGCGGCGATTTCCGCCATGCCCTCGATGCGGTCCACCAGCACCGCGCTGCGGAGTTGCCGCAGAATGAGCACCAGCGTCGGCCGCGTCAGGCGCAGCCCGAAGTGCTTGGCGGCGCTGACGACGTAGTAGGTTCTGCGCGCGCGCTCGATGGTGTGACGCACCTTGGGAACTTCGGACTGCTCGAACTCCACGGCCGCTCCGGCCAGACCGTCGGTGCTGCGAATTTCCTGCACGGCTTCGGCGGCGATGGCGAACGTCTCGCCGGAAACGGTGAACAGGATCACCGGCTCCGCCCGGCGTGTGCGCCGCGCCTTCGCCGCTGTTTGCGCCGCGAATCTCATCGCGCTCCCACGGGCGCGAGCCGGTTCAACTTGGCCACGCGCTTCTCGATGGCCGCGCCGATTTCGTCGAGACCGAGGACGTCGTCCACCGCTCCGGCCTTGATGGCTTCGGCGGGCATGCCGAAAATCATGGACGTGGCTTCGTCCTGCGCGAAGACGTATCCGCCGGCCGCCTTGACGGCCTTCGCGCCTTTGGCCGCGTCGCCGCCCATGCCCGTCAGCACGACGCCCAGCGCCAGCGCCCGGACATAGGAAGCGACGGACTCGAACGCGGCGTCCGCGGAAGGGCGGTATCCGTCGATTCGCGCGCCCGAGTCGAGCTGGATCTTTCCGGTGGAAGACAACCGCAGATGATGCGATCCGGGGCAGAGGTAGATCATTCCCGGCTGGAGCAGGTCGTTTTGTTCCGCTTGTTTCACAGGCAGCGGCGCAATCTCCGCCAACTGCACGGTGAACTGCCTGGTGAACGCCGCCGGCATGTGCAGCACGATCAGCACGGCCGCTCCGAAGTCTTTCGGCAAGCCGGCGATTACGCGCATAACCGCCGCAGGCCCGCCCGTGGAGGCGGCGATGGCGACGATGGGGAACTTCCCGCCGTTTTGCGCGGAAAGCGCCGCGTTCCTGGACGGGGCCGCCGAAAGAGGCAGGGGCGCGTGCGGCGCAGGAAGCTTCGAGCGCGTCGCGGTTCGCACCACGCGGACTTTGGCCGCCAGCTTGAGCTTGCGGTTCAGCTCTTCCCCCACGTTGCGCATGTCCAGGTCGATGCCGCTCGAAGGCTTGGGAACGAAATCGATGGCGCCGAGCTCGAGAGCCCGCAGCGTGCTGGACGCGCCCTCGCGCGATTCGGAACTGACGATCACGATGGGCCGGGGATTCTGGGACATGATCAATTCGGTGGCCTGCAGGCCGTCCACGTGGGGCATATTGATGTCCATGGTGATGACGTCGGGGCGCAGCGATTCCGCCATGGCTACGGCGTCGCGGCCATCGCGCCCCTGTCCGGCCACTTGCATCTGCGGATCGGAGTCGATGATCTGCTGCAGCACCTTGCACATGAAGGCGGAGTCGTCCACCACGAGCACGCGGATCTTTTTGTCGGTGGCTCGGCTCATTTCAACTCTGCTTCAGCGGAACGCCGGCCGGCTGCTTGGCCGCTCTCTCGGAGCCGATCAGGCCTTCCACGGTGGCGATCAACTGGTCTTCCTGCACCGGCTTGGTGAGGAAGCCCGAGGCCCCGTCTTTCAGGGCGCGGTCGCGGTGCTTGGCGCCGGCGCGCGAGGTCACCACGAGAACGGGAATGTTGCGCGTCGCCGGGTTCTGCCGCAGGTGGGCCATCAGCTCGTAGCCGTTCATGCGCGGCATTTCCAGGTCCGTAATCACGAGATGGCAGCCGGTCTGGGCCACAATTTCGGACGCCTCAAGGCCGTCCGAAGCGAGCCGCACGCGGTAGCCGGCTTTCTCCAGCATCCGCCCGACGAATTTTCGGACGCTGATGGAATCGTCGGCGACGATGACCACGCGGTCGTTCTCGATCTCGTCCACGGCTTCGGCCGGAATCGTTCCGGCGGCGACGGCTTCGGCGCCGGGCGCAAAAACCCGCGCGGCCGGCGAAGAGGCGGGCAGAGCGTTGCGCTCGGCCGTGTCGGCGGAAACCAGCCGGTTCAAGTCAATCAGAAGGATCAGCGCGCCATCAGGTGCGATGGTGGTGCCGGGGAACAGCTTGACGCGGCGCAGATAGTCGCCGAGGTTCTTGATGACAATTTCGTCCTTGCCGAGAACTTCCTCGACCACCACGCCCACGTGTTTGCCGGCCACTTTGGCGATCACCATGTGGAAGTAGCCGTTCAACGGCTCGAGCGGCGGGAGAGCGAGCTGCAAGTCGAGGCGCACGGCCTCGGTCACCACGTCGCGCACGCGGGTGAAGAGCTTGCCGCCAACGTCCTCGATTTCTTCCGGCTGCAGGCGCCGAATCTCTTCCACTACCGCGAGGGGCAGCGCGAATACGGACGCGCCGCAGCGGACAAACAGCGCCTGAGAAATGATCAAGGTCAGCGGGACTTTGACGGTGAAGCACGCCCCGCGGCCGGTTTCCGAGCGCACGTCGATTTCGCCGTTGAGCGAGTGAACGTTGGAACGCACCACGTCGAGGCCCACGCCGCGCCCGGCAAGCTCGGTCATGGATGAAGCGGTGGAGAAGCCCGGCTGAAAGAGAACCTCGCGCAGCTCGCGCTCGCTCAGTTCCGAAGCGGCCGCCGGGGACATCGCGCCCGATTCGATGACGCTCTGGCGCACGCGCTGGTAGTCGATGCCGCTTCCGTCGTCTTCGACCTCGATGAAGATGTGGTTGCCGCGGTGGTAGGCGCGAACGGTGATGCGGCCTTGTTCCGGCTTGCCGGCCTGGCGCCGCGCTTCCGCGTCCTCGATTCCGTGCGCCACCGCGTTGCGGACCAGGTGAATCAGCGGATCGGAAATATGCTGGATGATGTTGTTGTCGAGCTCGGTGTCCGCGCCTTCCAGCGAAAGCTCCACAGGCTTTGCAGCCGCCTTTGCAGCGTCGCGCACCGTGCGCGAAAGCCGCGTGTAGAGGTTGCCGATGGGCACCATGCGCGCGGCGGTGATTTCGTCCTGGAGGTGATGGGCCAGCTTGGTGAATTCGTCGATGTCGGAATCCACGCGGCCCATGAATCCTTCGAGTTGCGTCAGCACTTCCGTGACGTCGGCTGAAATTTCGGTCAGCGAGCGCGCCAGGATATTGAAGTCGTCGTAGCGGTCCATCTCGAGCTCGCTGAACTCCAGCAGATCGTTCGAGGTCATCGCCGGCAGGGCGGTGACATGTCCGCCGAAGGTGTCCATTTGCGGAGGCTGGCTGCCGGGCACGAGCGACGTGTGCAGGCGGTTGAATTCGTGCTTCTCCTGGAATTCCGCAATCTTGCCGGAGAGGCGCGCCTTCGAGAAATTCAGGATTTCGACGAGTTTTGCGAGTTCCGAAAGCCGGCCGACCATGCGCGTGCGGTTGATCACCAGCTCGCCGACGGCGTTCATCATGCGGTCGAGGCGTTCGAGCGAGATGCGCACGGACTTGGCCTGCGGCAGAGCTTTGGGCGCCTCCGCATGGGCTGCGGCCTGGGGCAGAGCTCCTTCCGTGGCGGAGGCGGCGGCGCCGCTGGTCACGTCGGCTTGGCCCTCTTCTTCCGGGCGCTCCTCGGGAGCAAGCTCGGCAATGCGCGCGAGCAAGGGATCGACGGCCGCGGCCATCTCGGCGCGGTCTTGCCATTGGCGGTGGAGGAACTTCTTGAGGATGTCCACCGACTCGAGGCAAAGGTCCACAATTTCGGCGCTGGGCTGCAGCGCGCCATCGCGCAACTGGCCGATCAAGTCCTCGACGCGATGCGCGACAGCCGAGAGGCGATGCAGGCCCACCTGCGCCGCCGAACCTTTCACCGTGTGCATCGAGCGGAACAGCCGGTGAATGTCTTCGGCGTTGGGATTCGCTTCGAGCGCCAGCAGGCACTCGGTTACGACCAGGAGGTGCTCCTCGGCTTCGGGAATGAAGAATTCGAGCACCTCGGCGGGGACTTCGGCATCCTGCGGAAGCCGCTCGGCAAAAGACGCCGGCGGGAATACCTCGGGAATGGGCTCGCCCACACCCGCCTCGATCGCAGCGTATTCGTCCTGCTCGGCAGGCGGTGGCGGCGGAAATGCGAATGCGTAGCGCTGCTTGAAGCCGGCCATATCTTCCGTGGTTTCCGCTCCGCTGGAGCTGATCTGCAAGAGGTCGAATTCGAGCACGGCGATGGCATCGGAAATGAACTCCGTCAGCGGCGCGTGCATTTCCGGCGTCAGCGCGGCGTTCATGGCGTAGTGGAAAATATGCGCCACTTTCGAGGCGACCTCGGAAAAGAGCGGGAAGCCGTAGCTGGCGGAAGTGCCCGCCAGCGTGTGTGCGGCGATGTAGAGCTCTTCGAGGTCCTCGGATTTCGTTTGCGGCTCCTGCAACAGGCCGGAGTACTCCCTCAGATATTGGAGGTGTTCGGAAGCCTCCTGGAGAAAGAGTTCGACGGAGTTGGAATTCGCGCCGGTCACGCGGTTCCCTCCACGGCCAGCGGCAGCCGCTGCGGCGCGGCCGCCAGCGGCTTGCGATACAGCCGGCAATCCCCGAGCACCAGCGCTTCGAACTTCATGGGCGCGTTCGAGAGCGTCTCCGCGTGCCCGAGCAAGAAGTATCCGCCCGGCTCGAGGGCGTCATAGAACCGGCGAAGGATCGAAAGCCGCCGCTCCTCGGAGAAATACATGAGCACGTTCATGCAGAAGATGCAGACGAACTTGCCCACATAGACGGGCTCGATGAGATTCATCTGCGCGAACGAAATCATGCGACGCACTCTGGGCCGCACCTGAAACCCTTGCTTGACCGGGGCGAAGTAGGTCTCCACCTGGCGCAGGGAAACGTCCTGCAGGCTGCGGCGCGAATAGACGCCGCGCTCGGCGTGACGCAGGGCGCGCCGGCTTACGTCGGTGGCGAGGATTTCGATGTCCCACGCTTCGGCGAACTTCAGGGCGTCGCAAAGTGTGAGGGCGATCGAATACGGCTCTTCGCCGGTCGAGCAGCCGGCGCTCCAGATGCGCAGCGTCCGCGGGCTCTGCCAGAATTTGCGCTCCTGAATCTCCGGCAGGATTTTTCGTTCCAGGGCCTCGAAGACCGCCGGATAGCGCAGGAACGAAGTCTCCTGGGTCAACAAGCGTTCGAGCAGCGCCTCGTACTCGATGCTCGAGCCGCGCACCAGGCGAAGGAGTTCGGCGCCGCCGGGCAAGTCTTTTTCCTCGATGAATTCGCCGACGCGCGCGGAAAAGAAGCGCTCGCGCGAGGCGTCGAACAAAATGGCCGAGCGCTGCTCGATCAGCGCGCGAATCTCGTCGAGCTCGGATTCGCTGAGCCTCGGGGCGGTGGCTGCCCTAGATGAATGCGGTCTCATGTTCGGCAAGCGCGTCAGCAGCCGGCGCTCGGGCGGCGATTAGCCGTCAGCGGCTGGCCCCCACCGGCGCGACGGGCCGCGACTCTTCCGCCGTTTCGGACGACGAACGGGCGGACCGGAACTGCGCCAGGGCTTCGTTGAGCTGCTCGGAGAGCTTCACCATGTTGCCGACCGTCGAAGCGGTCGATCGCGCGCCCTGCGTGGTTTGCCGGGTGATGCCGGAGATGATCTGCATGGCGTTGGCGACGCCTTCGGTGCCGCGCACTTGCTGCTTCGAAGCCAGCGAGATTTCCTGCACCAGTTCGGCCGACTGGCGCACGACGCTGGAAATGGCTTCGAGCGCTTTGCCGGCTTGATCCGCCAGGCCCGCTCCCACTTCCACTTCGCGCGTGCCTTCTTCCATGACCACGACGGCTTCGTTGGTCTCCGCCTGAATGGCCTTGATCAGGGCGGCGATGTCTTTCGTCGCGCTGCGGGAGTGCTCGGCGAGCTTGCGGACTTCGTCGGCGACCACGGCGAATCCCCGGCCCGCTTCGCCGGCGCGCGCCGCTTCGATGGCGGCGTTGAGAGCGAGGAGGTTGGTTTGCTCGGTGATGTCGTTGATCACGTTGATGATTTCGGAGATTTCCAGCGAGCGGTCGCCGAGCGATTTGATCTTCTTGGCGGTGGCCTGCACCGAGGCGCGGATGCGCTGCATGCCTTCGAGAGTGTCGCGCACGGCGCGGTTGCCCTGCTCGGCGGCGTCGAGGGCGCGGCGGGCGGCCTCGGCGCTGGCTTCGGCGTTGTTCGACACTTGCTTCATGGAAACGGTCAGCTCTTCGACGGCCGAAGAGGTGTTGGTGATTTCCTGGTCCTGCTGCGTCGCTCCCGCGGTCATTTCATCAGCCGCTTCGAGAATCTGGTTGGCGCTGCCGCTCACGTCCACGGCAGCCTTGCGCACACGCTCGAGAACTTTGGTGAAGTTGTCGAGCATGAAGTTCACGGAATCGACCACGTTGCCGAGGGCGTCGTTGGTCACGCGGCCGCGGATGGTCAAGTCGCCGCGGGCCACCTGATTGATGGTGTTGAGCAGGTCGGTGATGCTGCGCTGCAAGGAATCCTGCGCCTGCTGGTTGGTGACGGCGTGAGCCACTTTGGCCGCGCTGCGGTTGAAGTTTTCCGCGATGAAACCGAATTCATCGTCGGAGTCCACTTCCGCACGCGCGCGCGAATCGCCGGCCACCAGCCGCTCGGAAAATCTCGCCAGCTCGCCCACGGGACCCAATACGCGCCGGCTGAGCACAAAGACGACAGAGATCGCCGCCGCCAGGGCCAGCACGGCCGCGCCAAGCAAGGGTCCGGCCGAGGCGGAGGGCGCCTCGAACAACGATGCACCGCCCGAACGTGCGCCGGAGCCGTATGCCAGCCACAGAACACCGAAGGATGCGGCGCCGATCCACAGGACCAGCAGCCAGATGGTCGTACTCAGACGAGCTTTCATAACTTCCTCCCCAAGAACTTGCCTGCCTCTGAACGGGGCCGTTGCCTGCGTGGCCTCAAATCACCGGCACGGGAAAGACGCCGGTGAGGCGCCGCAGGTCCACCACCAGCGCCAAACGATCGTCGTGCCGCAGCATTCCGCGGCAGTGCGGCACGTCGTGCGGCGCCTGATCGAGCAAAGCCTCTTCGGTGGCCGAGTACGTTCCGATCACCTCGTCGGCGGCGATGCCGAGCCGGAGGTCCTCGCGGTTGGGATCGCCTTGCAACGCGGCTACCACCACGTGCTTCGGCAGCAGACCCGGACGCCGGCCTTCGGTAAACGCGATATCGATCAGCGGCACGATCGTGCCGCGCAGATTGAAGACGCCCATCAGAAACGCCGGCGCCAGCGGAATGCGCGTCACAATCGGCCAGTCCACCACTTCCTCCACTTCCAACACCGAAAGGCAGAAACGCTCGCGGCCGGCGCGGAAAACGCAATACTGCCGCTCCGGCAGCCGCTCCTCGGCCAGCGTTTCGCTTTCGAGGAACTCGCCCGCTGCCAGTTCGGCCGGCAGCGTGGCCTGGTCGTGTTCGTTGGCCATCAGCGGGCGCTCCTGCCCTTCATGCAAACTTCTTCACGGCGTCGAGCAGCTCGTCCGAGGTGAAGGGCTTGGCGATGTAGCCGTTGGCCCCCTGCTGCTCGCCCCAGTAGCGATCGCTCGGCGTGCCGCGCGAACTCACCAGAATCACAGGAATCTTCGCGTAGGTTTCCTGGCTTTTCAGCTCGCGGCAGGCCTGAAAGCCGTTGCGCTGCGGCATCACCACGTCGAGCAGAATCACGTTGGGGCGCTCCTCTTCGATGGCGTCTTCAATGCGCATGGGATCGGAAATACCCACGGAATGAAAGCCCCCTTGCTGCAGAATCGACTGCATCAGGTGGATTTCCGCCACCGAGTCGTCCACCACCAGCACCTTCTTCGCCGCGGCCTGCACCATCGCCTGCCTCCCTAGAGGTGTACCCCGGGAAAGAATTGCAACTGCGCGGCCATGCGGCCGGCGCGTTCGCGCGCGGCGCCATCTCCGCAAGCTGTTTTGTTTGTTTCGATTACTGCTCCGCGTCTGGCGCTTACGGCCCGCTTACGACGCGGTGAAACGCCGCCTCCGTCTCAGCTTGAGATTCTTTCTCACCGGCCTGCACCTCGGCGGCGAGGGATGAGAATCGCTGCATGATTTCGTTCAGCCGCAGCGCCATCGTGTGAATGGTATGGATTTGCTCACGGCAATCGCCAGCAGCCAGCCCCGGCTCGAGCAGCAGCAGGTCGGCATTGCCCAGAACGGAAGTGAGCGCGTTGTTGACCCTGGGGCGCAGTTCAAGCATGTAGCGCCCCAGAGTTGCATAGCCGCGGCTTTCCAGAGCGAGGCGCTCGGCGCGTTGCGCACGTTCTACGGCTTCCGCGCGGCGCAGCGCTTCGCAGGCTACCAGCAGCAACGTATCCGCCCATGCGTCGCGCCGCAGGAGGACGAGCGCATGAGGATGTTGGGCGCGCAAATGCGCCGCCGCTTTTTCCTCTTCGACCACACAGATAGCGACAGCGGAGGAGGACTCCAGATCGGAAAGGATGGCAAAAGTTCCGGCATCGCGGACCGGGCCCAGGACGACCAACTGATGCCCCGCCGCGCTGCCGGCGTGCCAGACGTCGCTGGTGGCCAGCGTGATGACCGGGAGGCAGCGCTCCGATTGCCATCGCGCCGCAACGCAGCGCGCGAATTCCGTGTCGTCGGACACAATCAGGACGCTGGCGTGACTCAAGAGCGACCCCCGGCTCTTCTCCGCGCCTCAGGGCTGGAGTTTTTCGCCTTCTTCGATGATCGAGAGCAGACGCTTCGTGCTGATGCCCAGATTGACGGCTGCTTCCGTGTTTTTGGCGCGCTTGGCCTGTTCCACGCGGCCTTGAAAATAGGAAACCTCGTTGCGCGCCAACTGCAGAGCGGACGCGAGCGCGCTCGATTCTCCCGAACGCTTGCGGCGGTCCATCCCCAGGGCCACAAGCGCGCGCGCTACGACGGCGCGGCGCAAGTCCTCCGCCTCCTGGCCGCCTTCGGCCACAAACGCAGCGACTTCCCAGGAAGAAAGCAGGACCTTGGTGTCCTGCAGGACCACCGTGGACATCGAGCGCCCGCGCGAAGGCGGAGCGGCGATGAGTTGCTCCCAGATGGCTTCCAGGCACTTCTCCGCTTCGGCGGCGCCGGTAGGCGATGCCGGACTTTGCGAGGCCGGCTTCACCGCTTTATCACCGAGCGGCGTTTGAAGCGCCACAGCGGGCGCAACCGGCGCGACACTCTGTGCCGGAGTTTTCTGCGTGGGAGAAACCTGGACGGCGGCGGGCGGCGGAGGAGCACCGGGCGGAGCCGAGGTTGCGGGCGACTTGCTCGCGCCTTCCGGAGCGCCGGGCGTTGCGCCGGTTCCGCGCGAGCGTCCCAGGGCCTCCTCGAGATCGGCGCGCAGCGCGAGCAACTGCTCAAACGCGTGCGAAACGGAGCTTTCCGTGTAGTCCTTGTGAAACGGCTGGCGCCAATTCCCGCAGTAGTGGCGCAACTGCGTGGTGGTTTCCGCGGCCGAAAATCCCGCGCGGCGACAGTCCACAACCTTGGCGCCCTCGGCCTCCAATGCCTGAGCGGCGTGCTGCACCGCGCTCAGGTCGGCATGGAGCAACCGGATAAAGGCGCGCCGCAGGAGAAAATTGAAGCGTGTGAAGGCTACAAGAGCCGCCGGATCGTAGAACATGCATCCGGCGGATTCCTTGAGCAGGCGTCCCTGCTCGAGCAGGCCGTGCTCCATCAGGTCGCGCAGGCTGTGGCAGTTTTCGAGGGCGTCGAGGATTTCTTCCAGCGGCTGGCACCATTCGAGGGGCGTGGCATCCGCCTCTGCCAGCACGGGCTGAAGCACGCGCGCCACGTCTTCGAGACGTATCTCGACGCGGTAGAGTTCCTCGGGGGCACACAGCGCGAAGTACTGCACGAGCAGCAAGTCGATCTTGTCGCGATCCGCCGTAGTCTTGTCGGTCTTTCGCAACTGCCGGTGCACGAACGCGCGCAGAGCCTCTTCGCTGGCGTTCAGCGTCTCGGAAGGCAACTGGCGAATCTGAAACGCCCGGACCTTCTGGTCGATTTCGTCGAGCCAGCGCAGGTCCCGGTCGAACACTTCGCGGGTCGGCCGGGCGGCGGGCAATTCGCCCGGCGGGTACGGCACGGGCGCCAGATTGAACTGCGCCGCCACTGCGGCGTAGAGCGGGTAGGCCAGCCGCGCCTCTTTCCACTGTGTGGCGTGGTCGGCCGGCCCTGCTCCGGCCGCAGGATTCATCACGGTAACCGGCGTTTTGTTCATGGCTTAATGATCCAGTTGCTGACCGCGCCGGTGAAACGCGCGGCGATGGCCTTGCGCCCGAGGTGATAGCGGACGGCCACGACCGTGGCGCGCGCATCCAGCGAACCGTCGGAGTTCTTCAGGCGCACGTGGTCCTCGAACTCCAGCGGCAGTGCGGAGGAGAACAGCACTTCGCGTGCGGTGCCAAATTCGATTACCGTTTGCTCCTGCAATCGCCGCCGGCCGGCGCCCTGCGCCGTCACTTGCACCGGAATGCGAACCGGCGAGGCGCCGGGAAAGAGCTGCGCCAACTTCTCAATGCACGTTGGTTCCAGGCCTATCGAGGCGACTGCTGTCTGGGATGGCACGTGTCCCCAATCCTTCCGGCGTCGCGTCAACCTTATCGGCGAACCCGCGAGCAGGCGGGAGCGAAGGCGCAATGCGGCGCACGGAACAAGAATCGACCCAAGAAGGAAAGTGCAAGAGGGCGGCCAAAAGCCCGCAATCGAGCCTGATGCTAAGTCTTTTGCTTGCTTGGCGTTGATTGAGGCAGGAGGGTGGAAACGCTGGAGAATGTCTCACCCTGACACAGTTCCGTCTCACCCTCGCCTCTGGAAACTGCGTTTCGGGAAGCGGCAGAAACCGTCGAAATCGCCAGTTCGCTCAGACAAGCACTTCGGCGCGTTGCTTTTCCGCGGGACGCAGGGGAATGTTGTACAGCTTGAGCTTGCGGTAGAGCGTGGCGCGGCTGATGCCCAGCATTCTTCCCGCCAGCGCTTTGTCGCCGCCGGCTTGCTCGAAGACCCGCAGGATAGTGATGCGTTCGAGATCGGCGAGCGCCGTGGTGGAAAGGGCGGCGACGTCGGAGGGGCTCGAGCCAGCGGCTTGTTCCGCGCGAACCGCCGGCGGGAGATCGCTAGCGTCGATCGTGCGGTGGTCCCCGAGGGCCACGGCGCGGGCGATGCAATTCTCGAGCTCGCGCACGTTCCCCGGCCAGGCGTATTGCAGGAAGCTCTTCATGGCCGCGGGAGTCACGGTGATGTTTTCCTCGGGAGCGTAGCGATCGAGGAAGCAGTGCACGAGCTGGGGAATGTCGGAGCGGTGCTCGCGGAGGCTGGGCAGATGCAGGGTCACCACGTTCAGCCGGAAGTACAAGTCCTTGCGAAACGCGCCGGAACGGTAAGCCGTTTCGAGGTCGCGATTGGTGGCGGCAATGATGCGCACGGCCACCGGAACTTTCTCATTGCTGCCCACCGGCCGCACTTCCTTTTCCTGCAGGACGCGCAGCAACTTCGCTTGCATTTCGAGCGGCAGCTCGCCGATTTCATCGAGAAAAATCGTTCCGCCGTTGGCCGCCTGAAACAGTCCCGCCTTCGATCGGAGCGCGCCGGTAAACGCGCCTTTCTCGTGGCCGAAGAGCTCGCTCTCCATGAGCGTGGGAACAAGCGCGCCGCAATCGACGGCCACGAAAGGCAGACGCGCCAGCGCCCCTCGAAAATGAATCGCGCGCGCCACCAGCTCCTTGCCCGTGCCGCTTTCCCCGGTGATCAGCACGGGAGTGCGCGTGTCTTTCAGCCGCGAAACCATGCGCATCACGTCCTGGATTTTTGCCGACGTGCCCACGATCCCGCCCAGCTGCGTCTCGGTGTTTACACGCTCGCGCAGAAACTGGTTTTCGCTCACTAGGAGCACTTTCTCAGCCATGCGCTGCAGAAGCTGGCGCAGCTTCTCCACGCGAAACGGCTTTTCGATGTAGTCGTAGGCGCCCTGGCGCATGGCCTCGACGGCCGACTCGATGGAACCGTGGCCGGTCATGATGGCGACCTCGGCCTGGGGAAATTGCTCCTTGATCCTCCGCAGCAGGTCGGCGCCGGAGAGATTCGGCAGCTTCAAGTCGGTCACCACGATGTCTGCGGGCGAGGTTTCGAGCGATTCCAAGGCGGATTCGGCGGTCTCGGCCTGGGCGCAAAGGAAACCCATGGTGTCACCGACGGTGGCGCACAATCGCCGGATGCTTTGCTCGTCGTCCACGATCAGGAAGTGAAGCCGCTGCTGGTCTTTCATGGCCTTCCAATCGTTTTTTCGATTGCCTCCATCAACTGATGGACGCGGAACGGCTTCTCCACGCAAGGCGTCTTTGCCAGCGCCAGAAGCTCGCGCGTTTCCGCGCTGGCGGTATCGCCGGTGATAAAAACGATGCGCCTTTCGAGCTCGGGACGATGACGCCCGATCCAGTCGCGGACGTCGGCGCCGGTGATTCCGCCGGGCGTCCGGAAATCCGAGACCACGCCGTGAAAATCACCGGACGCCAGCAGTTGCAACCCCTCCGCGGCGGAGGCGGACGTCACCACCTCATACCCTCTGCGTTCGAGGGCGATGCGCAGAAACGCCAAGACCGACGGCTCATCTTCGATCAGCAGGATGCGCGGCCGAACCGCCGCCGACGCTGCGACGGGAAGACTCACTTGGCCACCTCCGCAGGAAGGAGTTCCACCGCGTGTGCCGCCACCGGCAGACGAACGATGAAGGTGCAGCCGGGGCCGTCGGAATTGTTTCGCGCGATGATTTCGCCGCCGTGCGCGCGAACGATTCCATAGCAGATGCTCAAGCCCAGGCCGGTGCCCTTGCCCACCTCCTTGGTGGTGAAGAAAGGATCGAAAATGCGCTCGAGGTGGGAAATGCCCGGCCCGTTGTCGCTGAAGAGAATCTCGATATGCGTCTCGCGGTGCGCCGTGGCGATTTCGATGCGCCCGCGGCGCCGCGTCTCCTGCACCGCGTCGTAGGCGTTGTTGAGAATATTGAGGAACACCTGCTGCAGTTGGTGGGGGTCGCCCACGACGATGGGCAACTCTTCGGCGTAGCGCTCCACCAGCTCGACGCCGTGATTCGAGAAATCGTAGGCGCGCAGCTTCAGGGTCTGCCGCAAGACGGAGTTCAGCTGCACCGGCTCGTGCTGCGCCGGCATCTGGCGAGCGAAGCTCAGGAGGTCCTGCACGATCACGCGCGTTCGCTGGGCCTCTTGCAGAATCACGCGCAACTCCTCCTTCGCGGCCTCGGGCACGGCGGGATTTTCGAGCAATAGGTCTGTGAATCCCACGATGGCCGCCAGCGGATTGTTCACCTCATGCGCCACGCCCGAGACCAGCTGGCCGAGCGCCGCCATTTTTTCCGTGTGCATCAATTTGGCTTGCAGGTCGGCGGCGCCGGTGACGTCGGCCATCACCACGACGATGCTGTTGATGTCGCCCTGCTCGTCGCGCATGGGGCTGAGGCTGATGGAGAAGTGCCCGGCCGTGCCGTTGCCGCGCACGATTGGAAGCTCGAGGTTGTCGATGGAAGCCCCGTGCAGGGTCCGCTCGACCGCCTGCGCAAGCAGCGGCCGCCGCGCCTGAGGCACCATGCTTACGAGAGGTTGTCCCAGCAGATCCTGCTCGCGGTACCCGGCTTCCAAGCAGCGGCGATTGGCGTAGCTCACCAGGCCGGCGGTGTCGAGCACCAGAATCATGCTCTGCGTGTTATTGAGGATGTTCTTGTTGAAGTCGCGCTCGCGGCGATAGCGCTTTTCCGCCTCGCGCCGGTCGGTGACATCTTTGAGCACATGAATGGTGCGCAGATCGTCGCTGCCCGTCCGAATGCGCGAGGAGGAAACCAAGTAGGTGCGCTCGGCGGACTGGTGGGTGAATTCCTCTTTGGCGGCTTGGACGTCGCGGCAGAACGGGCAGCGCCCCGGCTGCAGCGGCGAGCCCAGCAGTTCGAGCCTGCCCATGTCGCGCCCCACCGCTTTGGCGGGCCGCGTTGCGAGCGTCTCGGCCATGGCACGGTTCATGCGCAGCACCGCGTTGTCCGAGCCGTGCGCCACAATCAAGTCGGAAATCGCGTCGAAATCCTCGACCCACTGCTTGCGCGACTGCTCAATCCGCGAAAACAGGCGCACGTTCTCGAGCGCCACCGAGGCATGCCCCGCCAGCGCCTCGAGCAACTGGTTTTCTCCCGCCGAAAGCTCGCGCTGCAAGTCGGCGAGGCACAGCGCACCCAGCAGCTCTCCCTCGCTGGCGGTGAGCGGCGCCAGCACGAGCGTGCTCCATCCGAGCGTTTCCGCCAGCTCGCGCCCGAGCACCTTGGCGGCCGGCACCGGCCGCAACTCAGGGGACGCCTCGCAAGCCTGCTCCGCCAGCGCCCGCGCCAGGCGAATCTGGCCTGCGGCGTCGCAGCGGTGAGGCGGCCCGCATAGCGCGGCGATCACCCAGTCCGCGCCTCGCGCAAGCGAAACGGCAGCCGCCCGCGCGCCCAGCATCTCCGCGGCTCGCGCGGCCAGGCGGCGCGAGAATTCCTCGGCGCCCAGCGACGGATTCAGCTCCAGCGTGGTTGCGGAAAACTGCGCAAGCAGGCTCTCGAAGGAATCGTCGAGGCGGGACACTTCCCGGATTCTTTTCACCGCACGCATGGAGGTTAGGGGCTGCGCGCCTGTTAAGAGAAAACGTTACGGTCGAATCTCAATTTGAGTCAAGGAAAGCGCCGTGCGGGTTGCCGTAAAGGGTAATCACGCTACGCTGCGCCGGTGTCGCAACCTGAGACCCGGCGCGGTATGGGCCAGGGGGATTGAGACACGCAGCCGTCGATGCGTGCGCCGGCAACGACGGCGAGACCCTCCGGAAGTGCTTGTAATTCCATTGTTTGGTCGCAGATTTGGCAAATCCGGATGGCGAGCAAACATGGCCCCGCCGGTGGCACTGCCATTGCATTTTCACTGGCGGGTCTTTCCTTCTTTGCGGAGGGGTCTGGAGTTGAAACGGGGCTTGAGAGTCGTAGCGATGGGGTTGGCGCTGCTGCTGGCGGGGGAAGCGACGCCGGCGCATCGAGTTTCGGCTCAGGACACCGCAGAGACTTCAAAGCGGAAAGTAAAAAGCAAGATCGTGCCGGAGGTTCCGCCGCTGGCGAGGCAGCTCAAAGTGGCGGGCAAGGTCAAGCTCGAAGCCACCATTTCAGCGGACGGACACGTGACGAACACGCGAGTCGTGGGTGGCAGCCCGCTTCTTGTGCCCGCGGCGATGGACGCGCTGAAGAAGTGGCGTTATGAAGCCGCACCGAAGGAGACCACCGAAATCGTCGAATTTGATTTCAGCAACTCGGACTAGGCGAACGGAATCACCGGACCGGGATTCGCAGCTGCGGGGTGGAGGCGCTTCACATGACGATTGGCAAGAAGCTCTACTTGGGATTCGGCCTGATCCTCGGGATCATGCTCTTCCTGTTCGCGATCAACCTGTTGAGCGTGGTGAAGGAAAACAAAGCGCGCGCCGCGGTCACCGCCACGCTCGCCGACGTGCAAACGATGGACCACGTGCGTTTCCAGATGATGGAGAACCGGCAGTACCTCGGAAACTACCTGCTCAGCGGCGACCTGCGCGACGAGGACAAGGCCAATCACGGCATCATCGATCTTCAGACCTTGGTGCGGGACGCGGAAACCAGAGCCCACTTCCCCAGCCTCAGGGCAGCGCTCCAGGAGGTGGAAGAAACGGAGCACAGCTGGGCGGATAATTTCGCGAGGCCGCTGATCGCCAAGCGGCATCAGGTCGATGCCGGCGACACCACCGTCTCCGACCTGCAGATTTTTTACCTGCAGCACGACCCGGCTTCCTGGGTGAACAAGTCGTCCAGTGTGCTGGAGGCCGCGGGCAACGACGTGCGCAAGGCGCTGGAAGAATCCACGGCCGCGGCGGCCACGGCGACCTCGCTCAGCAGCGTCGTAACCACTCTGGGAACCCTCGCGGCTATGGTGGCCGGCCTGTTCATCGCGTTTTACACCGCCAGGCAAATCAAGAGCCCGATCTACCACCTCATCGACGTGGCCCGCCGAATCAGCGATACCGGCGACCTGGAACAGTCCATCGACGTTCACCGGGACGACGAAGTGGGCGTGCTGGGCCAGAACTTCCACAAGATGATCGTCCATCTGAAGGAGATGGCCAATGTCTCGGCGGCCATCGCCGAAGGCACTCTGTCGGTGTCCGTGCACCCCAGGTCCCAGCAGGACACCATGGCCAAGGCCTTCGCGCGCATGACCCACGGACTCCGCGATCTCGTCCGCCAGGTGCGCGACAGCGCTTCGCAGGTGGCCAGCGGGTCCGGACAAATGGCCAGCGCCTCCGACGAATCGGCGAAAGTCAGCGTGCAGGCGGCATCGGCCATCGATGAAGTGACCAGCACGATGCACGAGATGAGCATCAATGTGCAAAACGTGGTGAAGAACACGCAGGTGCAAGCCTCCAGCGTCGCGGAAACCTCGGCTTCGATCGACCAGATGGTCACATCAATCCAGCGCGTGGCAGACACCGCCAAGCTGCTGGTGGACATTTCCCACCGCTCGCGCGAGGAAGTGCAAACCGGACTTGTCACCATGGACAAGGCTACGCAGGGACTGAACCGCACCAGCCACGCGATTCAGTCCTCGGGGGAAATCATCGACGTGCTGGGTCGCCGCGCCGACGACATCGGCAAGATCATCGAAGTCATCGACGATCTCGCCGAGCAGACCAACCTGCTGGCGCTCAACGCCGCGATTGAAGCCGCGCGCGCCGGGGAACACGGGCTCGGCTTTGCGGTGGTCGCCGAGGAAGTGCGGAAGTTGGCGGAGAAATCCACGCAGTCCACCAAGGAGATCTCCGAGTTGATCCAGGGCATTCAGAAGGAAGCGCGAGAAGCCGTCGAGAACATGGAGAAGAGCACCGCCATGGTTCAGGAAGGCCTGGTGCTCAACAAGGACCTCGGCGTCGCGCTGGAAAAAATCTCCGACGTGGTCGCCGAAGTTTACAAGTTCTCGCAGGAAATCGGCGCGGCCACCATGGAACAGTCGAACGGCTCGGCGCAGATCGCCAAGGCCACCAATCGCCTCACCGAGATTACGCAGGAGATCAATTCTTCGGTCGAAGAGCAGGCTTCCGGGGCGCAGGCGGTGGTGCGGGCCATGGAAAAGATGCGCGAGCTGGTGCAGCAGTCGAGTTCCAGCTCGACGCAACTGGCCGCTACAGCCGAGCAGATGTCCAAGCTTTCGCGCGGATTGATGAAATCCATGGACCGCTTCGTGCTGGAGGAGAATTCCGCCAAGCGACTGGCGGCTCAGCGGCCCCAGGCCGCGCTCGAGGAAGAAGGCGCGCGGGAATTCGCCGAAGCGGTGCAGTCCTAAAGGCGCGAGCGACACCATGGAAAAGGACGTTCAGGTGGTCGGGTTCCGCATCGGGCGCGAGACGTTCGGCCTCCCGATTTCGATGGTTCGCGAGATCGTGCGCGTCCCGGAAATCACCGCGGTTCCGAATGCGCCCGACTATATCGAAGGAGTCATCAATCTTCGGGGGCACATCATCCCGGTGGTGGATTTGCGCAAGCGCTTCGGCGAGCCCATTGGCGATCCCAACAAGAAGAACCGCGTCGTGGTCGTGGAGATGGAAGGCCGGTCCATCGGCCTGATCGTAAACTCCGCCTCCGAAGTGCTGAAGATTCCGCCTTCGGAGATCGAAGCGCCGCACAACGTCTTTCAGGAAGGCGAGCTGAACTACATCACCGGCGTGGGAAAGCTAAAGGGGCGCCTGGTGATTCTGCTGGATCTGAGCCGTGTGCTGCAGCGCGGCGAGCTGCGGGCCGCCGAAGAAGTCGCCGAAGCGGCCGCCGTTCCGCTCAGCGGCGTGGGACGAGAGTAGCCGGGCGGAACAGCAAAGCGAAAGAGGCGGGAGCGAATGTCCACACTCACGACGCAGGTTCCCCTCACCGAGCCGGAGCTGAAGCTGCTGCAAACGCTGGTGTACCAGGAGTGCGGCATGTACTTCGACGAGCGCCGCACGCATTTCCTCCGCGACCGCCTGCAGCGCCGCCTGAAAGCCTGCCAGATGGATTCCTTCTACAGCTATTACCGGCTGCTCACCAGCCGCGAGGGCAAGCAGGAGCTGGGGGCGCTGCTCGAAAACCTCACCGTGAATGAAACCAGCTTCTTCCGGATTCGTCCGCAGCTGGATCTGTTTCAGCGAGTCATTCTCGAAGAGCTGCTGAAGCGCAAGCAGGAGCGCCGCGATTGGTCGCTGCGCATCTGGAGCGCGGGCTGCTCCACCGGCCAGGAAGCCTACACGCTGGCCATTCTGGTCTGCGACGCACTGGCCTACTACTACCTGCGCAATCCTCTGCCTTTTGAAATGCCCACGCCCAAGCCGCTGATTCCTCCGCCGTGGAAGGTCGAGATTCTGGCGTCCGATATCAACTACTCGGCGCTGTTGACGGCGCAGCAGGGCGTTTACAGCGAGAGCCACATGGAAGCGGTGGATTACACCTGCCGGCTCCGCTACTTCGACAAGGTGGGCGACAAGTATGCGGTCAAGCCCGCGCTGAAGAGCCTGGTTCAGTTCGACTTCCACAATCTCAAGACCGAATACCTTCCGCAGCGCAACGACGCCATCTTCTGCCGTAACGTCATGATCTATTTCGACGAGGCAGAGCAAAAGCGTCTGATCGAGAAACTCTACCGGTGCCTGAATCCCGAAGGCTATCTGTTCGTGGGCCACGCCGAGAGCCTTTTCGGCCTGACCTCGAAGTTCCACATGCTGCACCAGAACAACGGCACGGCGTATCAGCGAATCGAGGGCGCGCCATGAGTCTCTCTCCGGACGATCGCGCCTCGGAACTTCGCGAGCTCTTCTTCGAGAGCGCCGCAGAGATCCTCCAGGCCATGAACGAAGCCGGCCTCGCGCTGGAGGAGCGCCCGGAGGATCAGGAGCGCCTCCGCGACGTCCGCCGCGCGGTGCACACGCTCAAGGGCGACTCCGCCGCGTGCGGGTACCGCGAGCTGAGCGAGCTGGCCCACGCTCTGGAAGACGTGCTCGCGCCGGAACTCGCGCACGAAAACGCGGGGTTGCTTCCCGAGGTAGTGCTCACCGCCGCCGACACGTTTCACGAAATGCTCGCCGCCTATCGCGGCAATCTGCAGCCGCCCGACGGCGCGGCCCTGCGCGAACACATCCAGCGCCTGCTGCGCAAGCCCGCGGCGAAGGCGTCGAAGCCCGCCCCGCAAGCGCGGTTTGCGTGGAGCGAATACCAGCGCCTGATGATCGCCGAAGCGATCCGGAGCGGCGAGAAGGTCTATCACGTGGCCCTGCACGTGGATCCGGAAGCGCTGTTGCCTGCCGCCGCGTTCGAGTTGGCGCGCAAAGCTCTGGAGGCCGCCGGGAAAATTCTAGCGCTGCATCCGGAGAGCGCTCCTGCCGAGCATGTCGGGCTGATGGAAGCGGCGCTATCCAGCAAGAAATCGCGGGAGTGGATTCGCACGCGCTGCCAGGTGCCCAGCGTCGTCGCGCAAGTCACGGTCGAGTCCATCGAAGCGCCGCCGTCCGCGCCCCGAGACCTTCTCGAGATACTTCTGGAATCGGAAGCCGCCGCGGTTTCGGCCGGAATCAAAGTGCCGGCGCCAGAGGCGGACGGCGACCGCGAAGAAGACGCGCGCGAGTCTGCCGTTCCCGCCGGCCTGGCGCGCGCGGCCGCCGAGAACACTTTGCGCGTGGATGCAGGCCGCATCGAGGCGGTCATGAACCTGGTGGGCGAACTGATCATCGGAAAATCGATGCTTCACCGCACGATCGACGAATTCGACCGGCGCTACGCGCGAGATCCTCTGCGCGGGAGATTTTCCGACGCACTGGCGTTGCAGTCGCGGGTTCTCGGAGAGCTGCAAAAATCGGTGATGAAGATCCGCATGGTTCCCGTGGAGCAGCTTTTCCGGCGCTTCCCGCGCGTGGTGCGCGACGTCGCCAAGATGCGCAACAAGGAAATCGCTCTCGAGCTCGCGGGACAGAACACCGACCTGGACAAAGGGATTCTCGACTCGCTCGCTGAGCCGCTGGCGCATCTGGTGCGCAACGCCGCCGATCACGGAATCGAACCGGCCGCCGAGCGCGAGCAGGCGGGCAAGCCGGCGCGCGGCGCGATTCGCCTGAACGCTTATCACGAGGGCAATCAAGTGGTGATCGAAGTTTCGGACGACGGCCGCGGACTCGACCGCGAGAAAATCGTGCGCCGCGCCATCGAATGCCGCATCGTTTCCGCAGAGGAAGCGGCGCTGCTCAACGAGGCCGAGGCGCTGCAGTTGATCTTTAGGCCGGGCCTGAGCACCGCGGAAGAAGTGACGGAAATTTCCGGGCGCGGCGTGGGGCTCGACGTGGTCAAGGCCGCCCTCGAGAACCTGAAAGGCAGCGTGGGCCTCGAAAGCGTTCCCGGCAAGGGCACGACGTTCCGGCTAATGGTTCCGCTCACGCTGGCCAGCATACAGGCGCTGCTGTTTCGCGTGGCCGGCCGGTTGTACGCCGTTCCTATCGCCTCGGTGGTGGAGATCGCGCGCGTGGGCGACAACGAAATCCACCGCGTGGACGAGCGCGAAGTGTTTCAGCTCCGCGAGCAGGTGCTGACTCTGGTGCGGCTGGATCGCCTCAGCCCCTCGGAGGCTCCCGAGCGCGCCAAGCGCGTCTTCGTGATCGTCATCGGCGCGGGCAGCCGGCGCTGCGGGCTGGCCGTGGACAGCCTGGTGGGCGAAGAGGAGCTGGTCATCAAGGCTCTCGAAGACCGGCTGATTACCTCGCCCCTGGTGAGCGGCGCATCGATTCTCGGCGACGGAACCGTGGTGCTGATTCTGAACATTCCCGCGGTGATTTCGCACCTCTCGAAAATTCCGGCCCTGGGAGCCATCGCATGAGCGAGAAACTTCGCGTTCTCGTGGTGGACGATTCGGCGCTCATGCGCAAGCTGATCCCGCAACTGTTGCGGGCCGATCCGGAGATTGAAGTGGTGGGCACGGCCATGGACGGTGCCATCGGACTGCGGAAGATCGAGGAGTTGCGTCCCCACGTGGTCACGCTCGATCTGGAAATGCCGCGCATGGACGGCATCGAGATGCTGCGCCAGATCACGCGCAAGCACCGCGTTCCGGTGATCGTGGTGAGCGCGCACAGCCAGCACGGCGCCTCTCTGACGCTCAAGGCGCTGGCTCTCGGCGCTTTCGATTTCGTCACCAAGCCGAAGAACGCCGCCTCCGGGCACATCGAGCAGATCGGCGCGCAACTGGCCATCAAGATCAAGGTGGCCGCGGCATCCGGCGCGCCGAAGATGATCATCACGGTGCCGTCGGAGAGACGCAAGGCGCCGCGGCAACCGGGAGAAACAAGACGGCCCTCGCGCGTCGTGGCCATCGGCATATCCACGGGCGGGCCGAACGCGCTGCAATACGTCTTTTCGCAGATCCCCGCGGATTTTCCAGGCTGCCTGGTCGTGGTGCAGCACATGCCCGAAGGATTCACGGAAATGTTCGCGCACCGGCTCCACGAATCTTCGGCCCTCGAAGTGAAGGAAGCGCAATCGGGCGACCTGTTGCTCGCCGGGCGCGCCCTGATCTGCCCCGGCAACCGGCACATGAAGGTGCGCCGCATGGAACACGGCGACATCGCCGTGCTGGTGGACCAGCCGCGCGTGAACGGCCATCGCCCGTCGGTGGACGTGCTGTTCCAGTCCGTGGCCCACGAATATCGCAACCAATCGATGGCCGTTTTGATGACCGGCATGGGCGACGACGGCGCCATGGGCATGAGCCAGGTAAGAGCGGCCGGCGGCGTGACCATCGCGCAAAGCCCCGAGACCTGCGTGGTGGACAGCATGCCGCGCGCGGCCATCAGCCGCGGATTCGTCACTCGCGTCGTCTCGCTTTCCAGTATCGCCAGCGTGCTGCAGTCGCGGTGTGCGCCGGATCGCCCGGTGATTGATCCCGAGGATGCCGCGCCGTCCGCCGAGGCGGCGCCGGTGGAAGAAGTTTCCCGAAGGAGATAGTCATGAAACAGTTCGAAGCATTAACGCGCAAGAAAGACAACCAGCCGGTGCGTTACCTGATCGTGGACGACTCGGTCTTCGCGCGCAAGAGCCTGGCGAAGATGGTGGAATCGTTCGGCGGCCAGGTGATCGGCGAAGCGGGCGACGGCTGCACCGCCATCACCGAGTACGCGCGGACGAAGCCGGACATCGTGCTGATGGACATCACCATGCCGCAGATGGAAGGCATCGAGGCGGTGGAGCGCATCGTCGCCGAGCACCCCGAAGCGCGCATCGTTATGGTCTCTTCGGTGGGCTATCAGGACAACATCCTCGCCGCGCTGCAGAAGGGCGCGCGCCATTTCGTGCAGAAGCCGGTGAAGCCCGATGGGCTCTACGAAATCATCCGCTACGTGCTCAACGACGACGGCGTCACCGCGCCGGCCGTTGCCGAAAGGGAGACCTTGCGATGAAGATGGAGCTGATCCAGCCGTTCGTCGGTTCGCTCGACGCGGTTTTGGCCGAGACCATGAAGGCGCCCGCCAAGATCGTGGACCTCACCATGGAAGAGGAAGGCTACCGCCGCAAGGGGGCTGCCGCCTCCGTCACCTTCAAAGGACAAATTGAAGGCCGCGTCATCCTGGACATGGACCCGCAGGCCGCCGCGCAAGTGGCCGGCTTTCTGGCCGGCAGCGAAGTGCACCCTTCGGAAGCCATCGTTCCTGAAACGGTTTGCGAGCTGGCGAACATGGTGATCGGCAACGCCGTCACGCAGCTCAATGACCAGGGCTTTCAATTCAAAGTTTTCCCGCCGCAGGTGCTTACCGAGGAGCAGTGCGCCGCCGCGGACCTGGAATCGGAAGCCACGGTTCTCTGCTTCGAAACCCCGAGCGGCGACGTGCACCTCAACATCCTGATGCACTACCACCGCCGCCGCAGCCGCGAACGCGCCCCCATCTCCGTCGTCTGAGATTTTTTGGAGTGCGGCGGCTTGACGCCGCTTTTCCGGGATCGCCGCCTCCAACACAGCGCCGCTCAGAGCATCAGTTTTTTTGCTTCACCTCCGCCCTCCCGCAACTTCTGTTCGAGGCCTTGCTTCAACCTAGAACTCAACAGAGCGGCATCGATCTTCGAATTTCGATTTTCGAGTTTCGAATTTCGCTTTCGCCTATCGCGCCCGCGGACCCAGCCGGCGATATTCAGTCCCGTGGCGGAACAGGCCCGCCTTCGGCATTTCCTCGGAGTAGATCACGCGCGCGGGAAGAAAGATGTTGGCGGCATCGGGGGCGTAAGGAACGGCCACTTCCACCGGAGCGTCCGCGTCGTAGCGGCGCTTGCTGCGGAAGCACATGCCAATCGGCGAAATGTCCTCGCAAACGGCAAGCTCGTCGTCGGAGCCCGCCTGGCGAACGCACGCGGTGAGTCGCGTTTTGAAACGCAACCGCTGGCGTTCGCGCTGCTCGCCTCCAGGAGGAAGTTCGTCCGGCCGATCCTGCGCTTTCCTGCGCGCGGCCCGCGACGCCAGCTTCTTTTCGTCCTCGTGAGGCGCTTGCGTCCAGATGCTGGGCACGCCGCAGGTCTTGCAGTGGCGGGCGATGCCGCGGTTGGTTTCGAATCCGCGCAGCTCCAATTCGTTCAGGTAAATCACTTCGCGTACGCGGCAATAGCTGCACTCCATCAGCATCCGCGCCACCGCTTCCTCCGATTGCGCGAGCGGCGGAAACTCGATGCCCCAGAGGTCATCCGAACCGTTGACGATTTCGATTCCGTAGAGGTAGCCGTCGCGCTCGCGCCCGAACTGGCCCACGATGCGCACGTCGCTCTGGCGATGGGATTCCGAAGGCGCCTGGCGCTTCACGTGGATTGTCTGGTCGGTGGCCAGCTCGCGCCCGAGCACGATCATCGCGCCGGAGCGGTTGATGAGCAGCGTGCGCGTGGACTCCTGGAACGGATGCCCGCGGCGGTCGTTGCCCGAGGCCTCCAGCAGCAACGTAAGCGCGACGCGATCGCTGCGGCGCTGCGACTGCGACTCCATTCGGCGCCTCCTGAGGTCGAAAGTCCCGGATAGCATACCGCAAGTGCAAGTCGCCAGGCGCGTCGTGGGTCTGCGGAGGCAGCCGCGGAGTCGTTACTATTTGCGCGCGGCGTGGATTGTGATGGGGAGCACACGGGCGTAGCGGGTGAAGTCGGGATCCGTGGTGAACATGGCCCAGCCGCGCCTCATAGCTACGGCGCACAGCAGCACATCCACAACCGAAACTGGGATCCCCTTGGCGCGACACCGGTTGCCGGCGCTGGCTGCCGCTTCGTGATCAGAAGTATCGACCGGCTCGTCGGGAAATGATCGCAACTGCAAACGCAGTTTTTCATAGTGGCCAAATGACCGAACGCCGGAGAGAAGCTCTTGGCGCACGAGCCCGATCATTCGCGTCCGTCCCTCGCGGATCAACTCCGACAATTCGGTTACAACCGACTGCTCCGGCGAGCTCAGGTGCTCCGGCTTGCGACGCAGAGCCAGTGACCAGACGGACGTGTCCACCAGGACATTCATGCGCGCTTGGCTTTGCGTTCGCGCTTGTAGCTATATTTCGGGTCGTAGTCGATCTTTCCGAAGAGCGACACAATTCTCTGCTGCTTGCGGTGACGAATGTATTCTTGCAGGGCAGCCGTGACTGTCTCTTTCTTGGTGCGGTGACGACCGATGCGCTGGGCGTCTTCCAGGAGCCGGTCATCGATAGCGAGGTTGGTTGGCATTACATCCCTGTGTGATAGGCTACACACATAGATGTGTAAAAGCAAGCAGGCGAACCTTACGCCACCTTAGTCCTATGCGCACCTGCGCGCCGAGGCGGGATTAGCGCCGTGCGTGGACTTTGGCGCAAGGCGTTTTCCGTCAAGATTGTCTCCTCGTGTGATGACCTGCCGCTCGAAGCGAACCTTGGCGCCACATCTCAGGGTGGCGGGCGAAGCCCTGCGCGCATTGCTCCAGCTTGCGGCACCGGCAGCCCATGATGGACTCGAGCATTTCTTTCATGGCGCGCGCTTTGGCGATGGCGGCTTCCATTTCCGCGATTTTTCCTTTGGCTAGCCGCTTCCAGCGCGCCGAAGCGGGCGTGCGTTCCGGAAAACCGCGGAGCAGCAGCTTGATCTCAGGCAAGGTGAACCCGGTGTTTTTGGCGAAGCCGATGATGACGAGCTGCTGCACTGCTTCGGACGAATAGACGCGGCGCCCGTTCGACCGGGCGGGCGCGGGCAGCAGCCCGGCCTTTTTGTAAAAGCGGATCGCAGAAGTGGCC
>Ga0187846_10000017_pt1 | contig 92246 bp, 91 predicted proteins | sample TC_taG_FD_161473 | JGI IMG/M metagenome (GOLD analysis project Ga0187846, IMG submission 161473) | Biofilm microbial communities from the roof of an iron ore cave, State of Minas Gerais, Brazil - TC_06 Biofilm (v2) | ecosystem: Environmental > Terrestrial > Deep subsurface > Cave > Wall biofilm... | reverse complement strand
AAGCGGCCCGGCAATGGCGGCTCTAGGCTGGGTTAGTCGGGAAGTCGGCCCATTCTATCTACTCGCCCTACGGCTATGGCTGGCGGCGGCTCTTATCGGACCCGTGCCGATGCACGCAATGCTGCCCACCATGGAAGCCGGGATGGCGCCTCGGCCCCTGGTGATCGTCGGCGCCGCACTCTTGGCGCTGGGTCTGTTGACGCCGGTGGTCGCGGCCGGTCTTCTCGCCGGGGCATGCGGTATGGCGATGGCCGGCGCGGATCAGGGCATGACGATCTATGGCGCTCTGCTATTAGCCGTGCTCGGGGTATTCGGCGCGGGACGCTATTCGCTCGATCGTCTGATCATTGATTGGGCGCATCGCGCGCTCCCAGCCGACGAAAGCGCACCGCATGTCATCATCGTCGGCGCAGGCTTTGGCGGCATGGCATGCGCGGCGGGGCTGCGCCATGAGCGGGCGCGGGTCACCCTGATCGACCGTCACAACTATCACCTGTTCCAGCCGCTGCTGTATCAGGTCGCAACAGCCGCTCTTTCCCCCGCTGATATCGCGACGCCGATCCGCGGCGTCTTCCGCGACAACCCAAGACTGCGGGTCTTGTGCGGCACCGTCACCGCGGTCGACGTCGCTGCCCGCCGATTGATCGTGGACGGGCGCGGGGTTGCATACGACGCGGTGGTGCTCGCGACCGGCGCCACGCACGGCTATTTTGGCCGCGAGGAATGGGCGGCTTACGCGCCAGGGCTGAAAACGGTGCAGGACGCGACCAGCATTCGCAGCCGCATCCTGGATGCTTTCGAGCAAGCCGAGGCGACGGATGATCCTGCGGCGCGGGCGAGCCTCTTGACGTTTCTGATCGTCGGAGCGGGACCAACCGGGGTTGAAATGGCGGGGGCGATAGCGGAACTCGCCCGCAACGGGATGGCCAAAGACTTCCGCAACTTCGACCCGGCATCGGCGCGCATCTTGCTGGTGCAGGCAGGCCCTCGCGTGCTGCCTCAATTCAACGAGCGGCTGTCGGCCTTCGCCCGGACGTCGCTTGAGGCGCTCGGCGTCGAAGTGCGCGTGGACAGCCGGGTCGAAGACATCGACCCTGAGGGCGTGGTGGTAAACGGCGAGCGCATTCGCGCCGGCACCGTCTTGTGGGCAGCCGGCGTCGTCGCCTCACCCGCAGCTGCCTGGCTGGGGATTGAGCCTGATCGGGCAGGCCGCATCATGGTAGGGCCGGACCTCTCCGTCCCGGGTCTACCCGACGTCTTTGCGATCGGCGACACCGCGCTGGCGCTCGCCTGGGACGGCCAACCGGCTCCGGGACTGGCCCCGGCGGCAAAGCAGGGCGGCGCCTATGTTGCGGCGGTGCTGCGGGCCCGGCTGCGCAACCGCAAGCCTCCGCGGCCGTTCCGCTATCGGCACCAAGGTAGCTTGGCCACGATCGGACGCAAGAGCGCGGTCGCCGATTTTGGGCGGCTCAAACTGACTGGCGCGCCGGCGTGGTGGCTGTGGGGCGCCGTGCACGTGATGTTCTTGCTCGGTGTGCGCAATCGGCTCTCGGTGATCCTCGGCTGGGTGTGGTCGTATTTCACGTTCGATGTCGGGGTCCGGCTGATTACCGACGAGGGGACTCGCCGGTTATCCCCGAGCCATACCAGTGCGCATTGACCCTATAATCGCGGCCCAAATCCGCAATCCCAATGGTTCACGGCGGGTCCCGTGGTGATCGATCAACCCCTCCTCTTCTTGCTGTGTTTCTATTTTGGCTCGTCAGGAAGCCGACGGCTTAAAACGAAGTCGAACCAGGATGGTGCGGCACCTCGCGGCACCCCTCCGCTCCGCCGCCCACCGCAGCAGGTTGTCGCCGGTCCAATCAGATATTTGACCTAGGTGGCGAGCTCAAGCCGACGCGCCGGCACCACTCCACACATGTACCCAGCAAATACCGCGGTGGCAGAACTAGGCTTCCCCGATATGATCGATCGCCGGAACTGATAGCGGGCATGCTATGGCCGAAAGCGACGCCGCGGCCGGTGGCCTCGAACGCAAACTGGCGACAATCCTTTCCGCCGACGTCGCGGCGTACAGCCGGCTGATGGCAGAGGACGAGGAGCGCACGCTGCAAACATTTCGCGGCCACAAGGAAGTGTTCGAGAAGCTGGTGGAGCTGCATCGTGGCCGCGTCTTCAATACCGCTGGTGATGCTATCCTCGCCGAGTTCGGCAGCACCGTCGAAGCCGTGCGCTGCGCCACCGAGATCCAAGCCGCCCTTCGAACGCGCAACGATCAGCTTCCGAGCGAGCGCCAGGTGAACTTCCGCATCGGCGTAAATCTCGGCGATGTCATGGTGCAGGGCGCGGATTTGCTTGGCGACGGCGTCAATGTCGCGGCGCGTCTGCAAGGGGCGGCCGAGCCCGGCGGCATCTGCATCTCGGGCAGCGTGTACGATCAGGTCCTTAACAAGCTTTCCCTGTCTTTCAAGCCGCTCGGCGAATTGAGCTACAAGAACCTCCCCCAGCCGGTGCGGACTTTCGCCATCGCCAAAGTCGCCGGCCTCGGCGTGCTGCCTTCTCCGGCCCGCCGGCGCCGGCTCGTGAACGGGTGGTGGCGTCGGCCCTTCGTGATTGCCGCTCTGATTTTGATCACGGTCGGTAGCGTCTCCTGGCTCCGTTCTCACTCTAACCGGAATCGTGGGGAATACGCCCCTACGGCCGGATTACAGGCACCACAAGTCGATCAGCGGCGGATTGAGAGAGACGCACGCCGGTTGGCCAGAGCCAACCGCAAGATGTCTGATGCCGAAGCGCCGGCTGCGCCGGAGGTGGGGCAGGTCAAGCCGCAGTCCGATCAAGTGGGCGGCGCGGCCGCCGCGGCAACGCCCGGTGAAGATCCAAGCGGGGTCTATCGCGGGCAGATGTGCTACGCCGCCGGAGGGGCGACCGAGCCGGCCCGCTGCTTCGAGACGCAGGCGGTCGTGTTGGGCAATCGGATAACTGGCGAGTGGCCCGGTCGCGAGCCGGGTGTCACGATATATCTTGCCGGTGAGATCTCGCGATCCGATGAAGTGGCGATCCACATGCACAGCAAGAGGGCCGACGGGTCGAGCTTCGCTGTCTCTGACCTGATCGGAACCGTGCGTGACGGGCGGATCGACGCCAAGGGCAGCTTTCACGACGGGCGCGGCGTGACGTTGAACTGGAACAAGAATTAGATGCGTCGTCCATCGCGGAAGATCGAGAAGACGCATGGTTTTGGCGGTTGTCGCGCGCGGTTGGGGCAGCGCATGGCGACAAGCTGGTTGTTGACGGAATACCCCGCCTTGCTGCTTGTCTGATGACGCCTGTGCGCCGGAAACGGTCGTTAAGATCTATTCCGACAGATCGGCGTGCGAATGGAAAAAAGACCGAGCACCCTGGGAAGACCAGCGACCTGAAACGTGCCAAAGGGCTCGGTGGAATTGGCCCGGCCACGCGCACGTCTGAGCAGTCACCGCAGTCTGTCCTCGGTCGGTGGTGCTGTCCTTGAATGTAGGGTTGCCCCGCGACGTTGGCTGGCAGGCACGGTTCACCCGCGATCTGGAAAGAGCCGGTTCAGGGCCGGCGCATGGCACGGCGGCTCAACATCGATGCGACGGTCAAGGCGATCTGGCACGGTGCTGACCGTGGCCGGGCTGATTGGCCGGCCGAGGATCGGCAGCAGTGCCTCGCCCACCTTGCGCGTCGACAGCCTGAGCACGAAGCCGGCCAGGATTATGCGGTCGACTGTTTGGCCCGCCGGGCATACGCGCGCAGCACCGCGATCGGCGCGGAGTGGCGGGTGCGCGGCACCAAGAGCTCGATCTCGCCCAGCTCGATCAACAGAAGCCGCCGATACGAGTCGTTGTGTCGGTCGGCCTGGTCGAGTTCGGCCATGCGGTCGAGATGCTCGTCGATCGCCTGCCCCATCTGCCCAGCCAGGATCTCGGCCAGCGCCCGGCGACCGAGGGCACGGTAGCTCTCCCCCCGTTCCAAGCCTTGCGCCTGCATCACCCTTTACCAGCTCGAAAGGCCCTCGGTAAGCTTGGATCGTCGCAGCCTGTGGCATTGGGGGTGCTCCTCTTTACGGACTTCAGCAATCCAGGGAGTACCTCCTCTCACCGCCCTGACTCAAATCCCCGTACATCACCCCTAGATTGCTGGAATTGCGTCCCGCGCGGCTAGTCCGATAAGCTGACTCCGGCGGCTACGCAGAAATCCGCACCCGGCGGCGCGCAAGCGCCCAATCATGTTCGCGTCTCGCCGGGCTGAGCCTTGCGACTCAAGTCGGAGGGGGATTCCGGTGCTCATTCGAAAATCAAGTGATGGATACATAAGCGTTGGATTAAACAAAATTCCGAACTTGGCAGAAGACTCTGACGCTGTACGCGTCCTCAAGAAACCGATACCGATTTTCGCCCGCAGGATTGGCGAACCCTTTCAGGTCGAAACGACTGAAGGTTTGATGAAAGGACAAGCCGGAGATTGGCTTATGCAGGGCGTCTCCGGAGAGCTATACATTTGCCCAAATAGCATTTTTCAGAAGTCCTACGATATCTTAGATAAATAGGGAGCTCATCGATGTCTAAGATCCTGGTGGCCGGGGGCGTCCACGCAGACGGAGATCAGGGCGATGTTCGAGCCCGTTTCGCCACTGCCTTAGGGCGTCAAATTATCCTTGGAGGACATGCGCTACTTGGAGGTTGTCGAACGACCCTTGACGCTTACGTGGCTAACTCGGCGGCTGAGGCAGCGAAGATCAAAGGTCAGGACCCAACAAAGCTGATCAAGTCCTGGTTGTCAAAGAACACAGCAAAGCCAGCGCATCCTCACGGCGCTCTGATGCGCTCGGAAGTCCAAGACTGGGCTCAGATTCCGCGCGGACTGGTTTTCCCTGAACCTATTAAGGAAGCGGACGCCGTCATTATCGTTGGCGGGTGGGAAGGTACGCACTATGCAGCAAGCTGGTCCCGCCTCGCCGGGAAGCCCTTGCTTCCGGTGGCGAGCTTTGGGGGCGCTGCGGCGGACATCTATCGAGACGAACTCGCAATGTTTGAGCGGCGATACGGCACTAGGATTCCTTTGGAAGATTATCACCTGTTGAACCGAATTTTGGTAGATGAGTCCGATGCTGCAATGGAGGCACATGCAGCAGAAGTCCTCAGACTGGCTGAAAGAACGATTCTATCATCGGACGTGTTTGTGGTAATGCCATTTGACGAAAAGGGACACTTAAAGGATGCTTACAACACCTTTCAGCGCGTGTGCACGAGAAAAAAATTCATGGCCATGCGGGTGGATCACCATCTCGACACTAACTCCCGGATCGTCCCGGCGATATTTTCCAAGATCAGGCACTCTGCGTTCGTTATAGCCGAGCTCAGCGGCGCACGCCCAAATGTATTCTACGAGCTCGGATTTGCACGTGCACTTGGCAAGGCGGTAATTCACACCGCGTACAAAGGTACAGAGTTGCCCTTCGATGTCTACGACGTCCCTACCCATTATTGGGATAGCCAGAGCGAGCTTGAGGAAAAGCTCGATGCCGCCATCGACCAACTCACAGGTTCACTGTTCTTAACACCTGCGGCTGAATGGCACACATAGCGGGCAGCTGACTTCCGTTGTGGGCAGAAGGGGCACGCTCTCCTTCGCCGCCGGCACCTGCTCCGGCGCATCCCGCGCCGCCACTTGAACACCTGGTTGGCGTTCGCGTCGTTGGCGCCGAGCCACCACCGAAACCGACGAAACTGGTTCCCAGCGTCTCCGCCACAATCCGACGCTTCACAGCCTCGGATCATTGCCGACGCGTGCGCCTATCCACCCTTCCCTTAGTGTCCACTAACCCGATAGTGGACACTTCCGTTGCTCTCGATGCCATGCCGATGATCGCGCCGAGCGACGATCAGTGGCAGGCGCCCCTCTTCGAGTGCTTACGCTTTCCAAGCGGCTAAATAGCCTTCCATGGATCGGCGTGGAATAAGGACCCCGTTTTCGGGGTGACCGGCATCCACTCGGGACCCCCGCCCACAGAGACTCTGACCGTGATAGCCGCGCACTCTCGTTGGCCCAGCCCTCAACGGCGGGAATGGGGGATGAGCTGTCATCGAGGCCTATCTGAGCTACGCCCGCGATAGCGGCGGTGCAGCTGAATCCGCCCCCCTTTGATCGGCGGTCGGGGTTAGACTCCGCCGATGCATCTCGACGATTTCGATTTCGAGCTGCCGCGCCGGCTGATCGCCGATCACCCGTGCGAGCCGCGCGACGCCGCTCGCTTGCTGCTCATCCCTGCCTCCCGAGGGCTCCAGGACAGCCGGATTTCGGATCTACCGGCCTTGTTGCGACCTGGCGATCTACTCGTCCTCAACGACACCAAGGTGATCCCAGCACGGCTCGTCGGCCGCCGTGGGGCGGCGTCGGTCGAGGTGACCTTGCACCGCGAGCTCGGCGGTGGCGCGTGGCGCGCCTTTGCCAAGGGCGCGCGCCGGCTGCGGGTCGGCGATCGCATCGTCTTCGCACAGGATTTCCGCGCAGGTGTCACCGAGAAGCATCCCGACGGCGACGTAACGTTGCACTTCGACCTTGAAGGAGAGGCATTCCGCAAGGCGCTCGCCCGCTACGGCTCGATGCCGCTGCCGCCCTACATCAAACGCCCGCGCGGCGGTGAGCCGCGCGATCGCGCCGACTACCAGACTATCTTCGCCTGCGCCGAAGGTGCCGTAGCGGCGCCGACCGCGGGTCTCCATTTCACCCCTGCCCTGCTCACCGCACTCGCCGAGCGCGGTGTCGGCTGGACGACACTGACCCTGCATGTCGGACCCAGCACCTTTCTGCCGGTCAAGACAGCCGACGCGCGCGACCACAAGATGCACGCCGAATGGGGCGTCCTGCCGGCCGAGACCGCCGAACGCATCGCGACGGCACGGCGCACCGGCGGCCGTATCGTTGCAGTCGGCACGACCAGCTTACGTCTTCTCGAAAGTGCGGCGGCCGAGAATGGCGAGGTCAGGCCTTTTGCCGGGGAAACCCGGTTGTACATTCTCCCCGGCTACCGGTTTCGCGCGATCGACCTGCTACTGACCAATTTCCATCTGCCGCGCTCGACCCTGTTGATGCTAGTCGCCGCACTGGCCGGGCTCGAGCCGATCAAGGCCGCTTATGCGCATGCGGTGGCCGCCGGCTACCGGTTCTTTTCCTATGGCGACGCCTGCCTGATCGAACGGTGCTGAGGGTGCCGGCAAGATTGCTGTTGTTCCGCGGCCATATCGGCCCCGCCCGCACCACTGCGGAGCCAGACCGCATACAAGCGATTCTGGAGAATTCACGCCATTGCAGAGCGAGCGCGGGCCGATGTTCGACTGGAAAGGGCGGGCCTGTGACAGCCCGCCCGGTCAGTATCAGTGAATTTGTAGCTTGGCGAATGCGGCGGACGTGGCTCGTTGATCAGCTACGCTCGACCGTTTGCGCGGCCGCATCCAGGGCTGCCGAGATGGTCTCCGCCGTTCGCTGGTCGACGGGGCCGCTTCGCAGGCGAAGGCGCAACGCCAGCTTCAGATTTTCCATTCCACGCACCACGGGCGCCGGTACACCCTGAGCGCGGTCCGTGCCTGCTGCATCAATCCGGGAAAAGAGGGCGTCGATGCCCGCACGATTGGCGGTCAGAAACGCCTCCCCTTCCGTTGTGATATGATAGCGCTTGCGCGCTCCGTTTTCGGTTTCGGGCACGGTGTAGCCCATGTCCTCCAGCCAGGAAAGGGTCGGATAAATAACGCCGGGGCTCGGGCTGTAGCTGCCAGCCATGCGCTCTTCGATGCCCTTTATGATCTCGTAACCGTGGCGCGGCTGTTCGGCGATCATCGCGAGAGCGACAAGCCGCAGCTCCCCATAGTCAAAGAACCGGCCGCCGCGGCGGCCGCCACCGTGATGGCCATGATGGTGCCGGTGATACCCCCCGTGACGGCGGTCCGCCAGGTCATCGGGTAGGGCAAAACGACGGTTTGAACCGTCTCTGTGTCGATGTATCATTCGATCCGAAATAAGTCTCGATATATCGAATTCAAGCCCACAGAGCGATGCCGGGTAGAGGGATTCGGGAAGCCACTGCTTTTTTGGGCGGTTGAAAATCGACAATGAGACTGTGGCCGGTCGCCTCGGCAGTGCGCGTTGATGGAGCAAATGTTGCTCAATGTCCCCGCAAGGTTGAAATGTCATCGGCTGTGCAAAAGTTGAAATGACACTCGGCCAGTCTCACTCGGCTGCAGTTGCTGCCAGAACCTTGCGCGATGGTCGGCCCTTTGTCGGCATACCCGGACCCTCCAGGTTGTTCGGCGGCCGCTGGCGTCGTGGATCGCCCCGCCTACGGTTCGGCGGATACGACGCCTGCAGCTCTCGCGCGAACGCCAGTGCCTCGCCCAGCCGCTTGTTCTCGACGATCGCACCTGGCGCCACCGTCTGGATCTTGTCGAACACCCGGAACGGCAGGGCGACACCTTGGTGTCGGACAGCAAAGCGCCCGTCCGGGTAATTCACCACCTCGACCTTCAGATTGAGCAACTCGCAGGCGTCCGCGACACGCAGACGGCCAGACTGAACGCCCAGCAAGACAGCGGTGGACCCAAGACACGGGACCAGAGGAGTGCGTTCGTAAGGTGAAGGCTGCTCCTCTTTCTGGTCAAATGTGTACCACCTTTTGCTGTTGTTGGCCCTGTGGAGTTGTGGGCGACGCATCGGCGTCGTCCAAGTGCAGCGGCAAATCCACAGGGCTCACCTCGGCCGCCCACGTCATCGCCGGCGTCTTGTAACCCAAGGCCTGGTGTGGGCGGCTCTCATTGTAGAAGCGCAACCACTGGCCGATGCCGATACGCGCCTCGAGACCATTGGCATAAGCCTTCAGGTGGACCTCTTCGTATTTCAAGCTGCGCCACAGCCGCTCGATGAATACATTGTCCAACCAGCGCCCGCGACCGTCCATGCTGATCCGCACCCCGGCGGCTTCCAGCTGGTCGGTAAACGCCGCGCTGGTAAATTGCGCGCCCTGGTCGGTGTTGAAGATCTCTGGCCGCCCTTTCCTCAGAGCGTCTTTGAGTGCGTCGAGGCAAAACGAGGTGTCCATCGTGTTCGACAGACGCCAAGCCAGGACGTACCGGCTGTACCAGTCCATGACCACGACCAAGTAGAGAAAGCCGCGGGCCATCGGGATGTAGGTGATGTCGGCGGCCCACACTTGGTTCGGCCGATCGATCGCCAGTCCGCGCAGCAGGTAGGGGTAGATCCGGTGCTGCGCTGAGGGGCGGCTGGTCTTCGGCTTTGGGCCCAGCGCTTCGAGCCCCATCAGCCGCATCAGCCGTTGCACTCGCTTGCGGTTGACCTGATGGCCAGCCTGGCGGAGCTCTGCCGTCATCCGCCGTGAGCCGTAGAACGGCGTCGCCAGATATTGCTCGTCGATCCACCGCATCAGCGCCAATTCTTTGGCATCCGGCACCGCCGGCTGGCGATAGACCCCGGAGCGCGCCAATCCGAGCAGGGCACATTGCCGTCGCACCGACAGATCGGCACGGCCGCGGTCGATCATCGCCACACGCTCGGCCCGGTTCATCGCCCGGACCTCCGTGATAAAAAATCGCGCTCCACCGTCAGCTGACCGATCTTGGCGTAGAGCTCGGTAACCTCAGACTCCCGGCTCGTCTCCTTGCCGGTCCCACCGGAGAAAACTTCAGCCGCCCCGTCGAGCAGCTGCTTCTTCCAAGCGTAAATCTGGTTTGGGTGAAGCTGGTACTTCGCCGCCAGCTCGGCCACCGTCGCCTCGTTACCTAACGCCTCCAGCGCTACCTTTGCCTTCAACCCGGCATCAAGCCGTCGCCTTGCCTTCTGGCTCATCCCTCTGCTCCTCCTCGCTCTCCGGGAGCAGACTCCACCTTAGCCCCTGGTCCTATTTTCGGGGTCCACTTCTGTCCTCAAGCCGGTCGAATTCCTTCTTGCTCATCGACACCACCGGCACCGCGCACCCCCGAGGCTCCTCGAACCCCGGGCAGTGTCACGTCAACTTTGCAGAGGGGTGTCATCTCTATATTGCGGTTACAGGCGATGGCCGTGAAAGGGCGCTTATGGAAAAAGTCGCAGAAATGGCTCTCGGCACAAAGAACCCATAAAATGGGCTTCGCCGCGCGACGGATTGGTGTTAGCGGCTTGCCGTCAGATCCTATGGGATAACCGTGATCCCGGAGAAGCTGCGCCACATGATCCTCAGCGTCCGCTGGCGCGCGCGGCCCAATTGCAATTTCTTGGAGCATACCCGGCGACCGTAGGGATGGGACAAAATCATATTGTATAAAGTGTCTGCCCTTTGAATCCCTGTTGATGCTCAATGGCGCAAGTATCTTTGCTTCATTAAGGAGGAGAAGGCGCATTTCTTGTTCAGGGGAATAACATAGCTTCTTAAAGCTAGAGGCGATTCTTATTACATAGTTCAACAACCGTACCGACATGGCGTGAAAAAACGTCGCCGCCATAGTGCCATCGGCAGGAAGCTCCGCTCCGCCAATCGATGCTACTGCCTGTTGGACGGCTGTTTTCATCAGTGAAATTGCTGTCTCTCTATCATAGCGCATGCCAACCCGAAAAATTTTGTCCATCACCCCATGTGCTGCGCTACCGGGTGGATCAGCGAATAAAACAGGCGAGAGTGTAAGCACAAACCCTGCACCGTTTGCTGCGTACTCTCGCCAAAGAAAGTCATCATCGCCGTGTCGGCAAAAACTGGCTGAATAGAATTCGAATGGACCTGATGTTGGCGTAATTTCATCCAACATTGATAGTGTTCCGTCCGCGAAACATTTTTGCGCGTATAACGGAAGTGTTTCTTCACGCAACAGTCCGGCTTCCGCGTCGTTGTACGAAGATTGCAATGCATCACGGGCCAGATTGCAAGCGTATAGAAATTCTTGCTTGTCACCTAGTTTTGCTAAATCTCCTAAGTGTGTAAGTCGGATGCCTCCACTACTCAATATTCCTTCAAGTCCTTGTTGAGGCGTATAGTGAAACACTGGGGAGTTAACGTTATCAGCAACGCACTGTGATTCAATTGCGCGGTAGGTCCAGTCCGAGAAATTCGAAACGATCTCTATAAGATGTCCAGGAAGCGAGGTTTCATCGAATGACATTTGCGGCAAACCCCCCTCGTCTACATGCTCTAGAATATGGGTCAGGCCGAGCGCGTGACGAGTCTCCGGGCGAATCGCGTCAACCATGAGTGTTTGCGAAACGCAAGTTGCGAGCCGCCGCTTCTAACTCATCTTCAGGTAATGTCGCCGCTATCCACTTCATTATGGACTGCTGCATTCGAATGGCGGCGGATCTTCCCAATTTACCCTGTATGTTAAAGCCAGCCGCGTATTGTTGTATTAATACTCCTGCAGCATAACCAGGATAGCCTGGATGCGTGTAACTCCGTGTCCCTTGATTGTATCCCATCTGCGTGATTTGATTTCCGCGATCGCCCTGTGCAAGTATAACATTGACAGCCTTGCTATCGTCGGTGATTTCCTCAAGTTCCTTTTGGGTTCGTGCAATATCAGCGAGTACGACTCTGGCAACCTCCTGACGTTTGTCGATCGAAAAGGCACCAAGTTGCCGGATCGTTTTTTCTATGTCGTTTGCAGCTAGTTTCCCTGCGAGCCACCCGAGCATTTGCCACTCTCCTGTGCGATTTCGGCCGGGACACGATTCTGCGAGCCGCCATACACTAGCTTGACGCGCGCACACAAAATCCGGGTCAGGCTGTCAGCCGTGAAATCGTCTGCGGGCTGACATTGTAGCTGCGGCCTATCGAGCGCAGCGTTTCCCCGTCCACGTCGCGCCGCCTGATCGCTTCGCGCCGCTGGTGCGGGGTGAGCTTCGGCTTGTGGCCGAATTTGACTCCTCGCGCCTTGGCGTCGGCCCGGCCGCGCGCGGTGCGCTCCAGAATGCGGCGGCGTTCCAGCTTCGCCGCAACGCCAAGGATGGCGAAGATGATCTCGGCAAAATCGGACGTGGTGTCGAGGAACGGCTCGGCCATCGAACGGATACCGGCTCCGGCGGGCCGCATCTCGCGTGCGATAACCAGAAGGTCGGTCGCGTCGCGCGATAGCTGGTCAACGGCTGGGGTGATCACCACGTCGCCGGGAACCAGCTTCTTCATGAGCCTGCCAAGCTGCGGCCGCTCGGCCGCGGTGCCGGTGATCTTCTCACGGGAGATCTTCTCGCACCCAGCCGCCTTGAGTTGCTTGACCTGGCCGCTCTCGTCTTGGGCGGCCGTCGAGACGCGCGCGTAACCGTAAATCATGGTTTCGTTCTGCATCAGAAATCTGCATCGAAAAAGCCCAATCGTTTCAAGGCTCCGATTTTGATGCTGAATTATGCACACACGGGCCTTTAGTCGGGTTCGGCAAGCTCTTTGAGCAATGCCTCTCGTTTGTTTTTCCCCCAAAGCCAGCGGTCGCAGTCGCGTAGGCTCAACCCTTCAGGTGCGGCATCTCGCACTGCGACCACGAAGCGTTGATACTCTTGCCATGCCCTGGGCGACCACTTCATATCGCCGAGCTGGTGGAAGGCGCAGAGCGAATTGCACACGCGGATATCGTAGATGGTGAAGGTATCCGGATAGAGAACGGCAAGGATCGCCGAGGCTGTCTGGAGCCGAAAACCCCATTTGGTCAAAAGCAATCCGAGTTGTTGTTCCGGGTCGGTCGCCATACGAAGATCAGCGGCGATCATGTTCACCGCCGCATTAAAGCTGCCTCCAGCAATCCGAGCGAGCCGAGAGCGGTGCCGCGTCCTTGCGCGCGGTGCCTTCCAGTCGAGGATCAGATACAGGGCGACTGGATCGAGTGTGCCGGTATCAGCAGAGCTCCGCGCTAACCCCGGAAACAGGAGCGCTTCAGGGTTGTAGTAAGCAATCGGATCGAACACGCCATTTCCCGTCGCGGAGTCCCACTCCCAATCTACATTTTGCGTTTGGGGTCGTCACGCATCGCTCTACAAAAGCCGCATAACTTTATATTTATGGCAAGCGCGGCAAAGTCGCTGCAAAATGCTCTCTACGATCGCCAAGATAAACAGCAACGGGAGGCAGTCTATCCCGCCGTTTCACGGTCGGGCCAGCGCTGCGAATTATTTCTCGACCGGTGCCGTTGCTTAACCTGCTCAAACACAAAATCTAGGACCGAGGGGCGCGCGCGATCCGTCACCTCCGCTTCAGTAGCTGCGCGGTTCCTTTCCGCCAGTACATCAAACCTTCGGCAGCTTCGCGGAGCACGCGGGCCATCTCGCGACAGTAGAGCGCTTCAGGTGCTTCGGCTGCTCGCGCACGTCGCGCTCATGGCCAAGCGCCGGCCGGATGGGTTCACGATCTCATCGGGATTGCGCTTGGCTGGTCGTGTTCTTCTGCGTTTGTCAAATTACTGGTGCTCGTCGGTGCCGCCGATTTTGTACCGGGCTGATCCACGGCCTAATGCATCGCAGTAACAGCTGTGTTCCGGCTGAGCGCGTGGCATGGCACAATTGCCCGCACAAACGGAAGCCGGCCGCCGTACCTGGCCCTATTCGCAAGGTAGCCCGAATGACGAGCACCATGATCGCTGCGGCCGGACCAGGTCTTTTGGCGGAGGAGGCGGCCGGTCCTCTAGAGCAGCGGCACTTGCAATACGCCAACTACCGCGCCGTCGCGGACGGCTCGAAGGTCACCCGGACGCACTGGCACATCGCCCTCGCCAACGGCCTCGGATGGGGCTTCGACGGAATGGACGGGGTGATCTTTGCGCTGATCTCGCCGCTGATCATCAAGGAGTTCGCGCTCGACATCCCGACCTTCCGAACGGGCTTCCAGATCTGGCTCACCCTCGGCATCACCGGCTCTCTGATCGGGTCGGCCGCCGTTCGCTGCTCGCCGTCAACATCACGATGTTCTCGCTGATGATGCCCATCGTGGCATTGTCGCCGAGCTTCGCGGTCTTTGTCGCGGCACGCGCGCTCCTGACCTTTGCGCTCAACGGCGAGTGGTCGCTGGGATCGATGCTCGTCGCCGAGACCTGGCCCGCGCATCTGCGCGGCCGGGTGATCAGCATCAACCGTGCCACCTGGTGTTTTGGCGCCTCGTTTGCGGGTGCCATCACCGGGCTTGTCGCCGGCACCTGGGGGTGGCGCGCGGCGGTGATGGTTCCCGGCATCATCGCTCTCCTCGCGATCTATGTCGCGCAACCTGCCCCGAATCCCCCTACTGGGTTCGCGTCCAGGACAGGAAGCGGCGCATCGCCGACACGCTCGCCGCCGGAGGCACGCTGAGCACCGATGACCGGACCTGGTACACCAAGGCCGACAAGGTCGGCATCCGCCAGGTGTTCATGCCGGACGTGCTGCCGGCAACCTTGGTCGCGACCTTCATCACCTGCTGCAGCTGCTGCATCTATGGCACGGTCGGCGCCTGGATGCCGCTGCACCTGTCGACCGAAAAGCACTGGTCGACGGAGGAATACAGCACCTTCTACATTTTCTGGGGCCTCGTCGGCTTTTTCGGGCTCTGCGCGGCCGGCTGGCTCGCCGACAAGGTCGGCCGGCGCGTCGGCTTTATCGCATTGCTGATCTGGGGTGCGGTCTTCATGACCCTCTGGGTCTATGCAGCGAGCAACCTCTGGCTCTGGATCTTCGGCCTCGCCTGGAGTTTCGGGTTCCTGGGTTTCTGGGGCCCGAGCACGACGCTCACCGCCGAGGTCTTCCCGACCCGCATTCGCGGTGTGGCCAACGGCGTCGTGTGGTTCATCGGCTTCTTCGTGGGATTTGTGTTGTGGCCGTTCGCGACGGTCGCGCTGCAGCAGGCAACGGGATCCTTCGCGCTAGCTTTTCTGACCATACCGGTCTTTATGGTCGCCATGGCCGCCGGGGTCTGGCTCATCGTCCCCGAGCACGCCGGCAAGGAGCTCAACGCGATCGCCGTCTAAGCGGCCGAGGTAACTGCGGGCCGGTAGCATAACGCCATCTCGGCGCCAAAATCTCGGCGTATCTGTTGAGCGAATTGGTCTGCGGGAATGCGTTAGGCTGGGTCAAAGCCCGATTCCCGGTTATTTCCCGGTTATCGGTTTTGCTTCCCGGTTATCGGGCGTATGAATTCCCGGTTTTCGAGCCGGGAATGACTGCGCAAGCATCTGAATTAAAATGAATAATCGTGGCATCTCGCGGCTCGCCGAGGATTTTTACCCGGTTATTCCCGCAAAAACCGGGAATGACGGATGATCGGCTTTGAGGTGTTGGCGCGCGCCGGTGCAGCGCGGCGCGGGCGCCTCGTGACCGCGCATGGCGCGGTCGACACGCCGGTCTTCATGCCGGTCGGGACGGCCGGCACGGTCAAGGCAATGACCTCCGAGGGGGTGGCCGCCACCGGGGCGCGGATCGTGCTCGGCAACACCTACCACCTGATGCTGCGGCCCGGCGCCGAGCGCATCGCAGCACTCGGCGGGCTGCACCGCTTTATGAATTGGCCTCATGCGATCCTGACCGATTCGGGCGGCTTTCAGGTCATGTCGCTCGCCGCGCGACGAACCATCGGCGAAGCGGGTGTGACCTTCCGCTCGCATCTCGACGGCAGCCTTTACGAGCTGACGCCGGAGCGCTCGGTGGCGATCCAGCATCTGCTCGGTGCCGATGTGACGATGGCGCTCGACGAATGCACGCTCCACCCATCCTCGCGCGAGGCGGTGGAGAGCGCGACCGAATTGACGCTGCGCTGGGCCGAGCGTTCGCGCCGCGCCTTTGTCGAGCGGCCGGGTCATGGCGTGTTCGGCATCGTCCAGGGCGGGGTCGACCCGGACCTGCGGCTGCGCGCCACCGCGCGGCTGATCGAAATCGACTTCGACGGCTACGCCGTCGGCGGGCTCGCCGTCGGTGAGGGGCAGCAGACGATGTTCTCCGTGCTCGACGCGACCGTGCCGGCATTGCCGGAGGACCGGCCGCGGTATCTGATGGGTGTCGGCAAGCCGGCCGATCTGGTCGGCGCCGTGCTTCGCGGCATCGACATGTTCGATTGCGTGCTGCCGACGCGCTCGGGCCGCACCGCCCAGGCGTTCACGCGGTGCGGCACCGTCAACCTGCGCAACGCGCGCCACGCCGACGACCCGGCGCCGCTCGACCCGGAATGCCCGTGCCCGGCCTGCACGGGCTACAGCCGCGCCTATATCCACCATCTCTGCCGCAGCGGCGAGATCCTCGGCAGCATGCTGCTGACCGCGCACAACCTGCGTTATTATGCCGGTCTGATGGCAGCGATGCGGGCGGCGATCGAAACGGGCTCGCTCGCCGATTTCGCCGCCGCGTTCGAGAGTTCGCAATGAGCCTGACCCAACTCGGGCACCCTTCAAAATTACCCCAGTCGCCGGACGAGGCGGTGCTCGAGACCGTGCCGAACCCGCATCCAGGACTCGTCTACCTCGTCCGCTTCACCTGCCCCGAATTCACCTCGCTTTGCCCGGTGACCGGCCAGCCCGATTTTGCCCATTTCGTGATCGACTACGCGCCCGGTGCGCGGCTCATCGAGAGCAAGTCGCTGAAGCTCTACCTCGGCAGCTTCCGTAATCACGGCGCGTTCCACGAAGACTGCACACTGACGATCGCTCGGCGGCTTGTCGATACCGTCGCTCCGCATTGGCTGCGGATCGGCGGCTATTGGTACCCGCGCGGCGGCATCCCGATCGACGTCTTCTATCAGACCGGCGAGCCGCCGGCCGGGCTGTGGCTGCCCGATCCTGGTGTGGCACCCTATCGCGGGCGAGGCTGAGCGACGGGATGGCCGACCCGATCCGCGAGGCGATCCGCGATCGCGCCTTGTCCTCGGGCTTCGATGCCGTCGGTTTCGCCGAGGCGCGTCTTGGTGACGAAGCGCTCGACGGGCTGCGCGAGTTCATCGCCCGCGGCTATCACGGCGACATGGGCTGGCTCGCCGGCACCGCGGCGCGGCGCGGCGACCCGCAGGCGCTTTGGCCCGAGGCGCGGACCGTCGTCGTGCTGGGTATCAACTATGCGCCGGAGGATGATCCGTTGGCGCTCGTCGACGAGCCCGATCGCGGTGTCGTCTCTGTCTATGCGCGCGGCCGCGACTACCACGACACGTTAAAGCGCCGCCTCAAGGCGCTCGCGCGGTGGATCGAGGAGCGCTGGCCGGGCGGGCTAAAGCTCTTCGTCGACACCGCCCCGGTCATGGAGAAGCCGCTTGCCGAGCGCGCCGGGGTCGGCTGGCAGGGCAAGCACACCAATCTTGTGTCGCGCGATTTCGGCTCGTGGCTGTTTCTCGGCGAGATCTATCTGAGCCTTTCGCTCGAGCCTGACGCGCCGGAGGTGGACCACTGCGGCTCCTGCCGGCGTTGCCTCGATGCCTGCCCGACCGCGGCATTCCCCGCGCCCTACCGGATCGATGCGCGGCGCTGCATCTCGTATCTGACGATCGAGCACAAGGGGATGATCCCGCTCGAGCTGCGCCCGCTTATCGGCAATCGGATCTATGGATGCGACGACTGCCTCGCTGTCTGCCCATGGAACAAATTCGCCCGGGCGGCGCGGGAACCCGACTTTCTGCCGCGCGAGGAGTTGACGGCGCCGCGCCTGGCGGCGCTTGCCGAGCTCGACGACGCGGCGTTCCGCAAGTTGTTCGCAGGGACCGCGGTCAAGCGCACGGGACGCGACCGTTTCGTTCGCAATGTCTTGATCGCGATCGGCAACGCCGACCCGGCGGTCCCCGATCTCGCCGCCGCCGCGCAGCACCGCCTCGACGATGAAGCACCACTCGTCCGCGCCGCCGCGGCGTGGGCCTTCTCGCGGCTCGCACCCCTAATGCAGTACGAAGCCGAGCGCACCCGCCGGCTGGCCCGCGAAAAGGATCCTCTAGTCAGGGAGGAGTGGGAACGCGTCGTGTCAGCGGCTGCCCCATTGCGTCGCGTCAACCCGGCTTGACCCAGGGAGCGACAACCCCCTCGATTCTCGTCCCCGTCGCTCTTCCGTCTCCGGCAGCACCGTTCTTGGTCGGTTTGACGCCGGTGCCGTCGATCTCGACGTTGATCTCGAGCAGCGAGGTGTCGCCCGACCTGCCGAGATTGACGCGGATCATGTCGCTGCGGATCTCAACATAGCGCCCGATGACGTCGAGCAGCTCCTTTTGCAGCACCGGCAAAAAATCGGGGGCCTGGCGGCTCGCCCTTTCGTGCGCCAGCACGATCTTCAGCCGTTCGCGCGCGATCACCGCGCTGGTTCGGCGCTCGGGAAAGAGAAGGTTGAGCAGGCGCATCAGGCTCTGCCGAACAGCGCGCGGAAGAAGCCGCGACGCTCGGGCTGCAAAAAACGCAGCTCGCGCTGCTCGCCGAGGAAACGGGCGACCGCGTCATGATAAGCGCGGCCGGCCGGGCTCTCTTCGTCGAACACGACCGGGGTCCCGGTGTTCGAGGCGCGCAACACCGACTCCGATTCGGGGATGACCCCGAGCAGTGGAATCGACAGGATCTCCTTGACGTCCTCGACGGTCAGCATCTCGCCTTTGCGCACGCGCTCCGGCGAGTAGCGGGCCAGCAGCAGATGGACGGCGACCGGCTCCAAGTTGAATTCGGCGCGGCGCGATTTCGAGGCCAAGAGACCGATGATCCGGTCGCTGTCGCGGACCGAGGAAACCTCCGGGTTGGTGACGATGATCGCGCTGTCGGCGAAATACATTGCCGTCAGCGCGCCGTGCTCGATCCCGGCCGGACTGTCACAGACGATATAGTCGAAGCTTTCTTTTAGCTCTTCGAGCACCCGCTCGACCCCGTCGCGCTTCAACGCGTCCTTGTCCCGCGTCTGCGAGGTCGGGAAGATGAAGAGGTTGTCGTTGCGCTTGTCCTTGATCAGTGCCTGATTGAGCTTGGCGTCGCCATTGATCACGTTGATGAAGTCGAAGACGACGCGGCGTTCGCATCCCATGATCAGATCGAGGTTGCGCAACCCGACATCAAAGTCGATGACGACAGTCCGATGGCTGCGCAATGCCAGCCCGGAGGCGATCGCAGCGGCGGAGGTCGTCTTGCCGACACCTCCTTTGCCGGAAGTAAGCACAATTACCTTGCCTGCCAAAAGACCGCCCCCTTCCCCTCAGTTTCGCGTGACGGCCAACCGCTCATCGACGAGCGCGATCTGCACCGGGAACCCCTGCTGTTCCGGCGGAAGCTGCTCGCTGACGAGATAGCGACCGGCTATGCTGACCAGCTCGGCCTCGAGCCGGCTGCAGAAGATTCGCGCATCGACGTCGCCGCCGGCGCCGGCGAGCGCGCGGCCTCTGAGCGCACCGTAGACGTGGATATTGCCGTCAGCGATGATTTCAGCCCCCGGGCTGACCGCGGCGGTAATGACGAGATCGGCGCCGCGCGCATAGATCTGAGTGCCGGAGCGAACCGGCTGCGTCACCACCCGGGTCTTGGCTGCGGCTGCGGGCATTGCCGACGCGCTTCGGGTGGGCTCGCGCGACGGGCGACTCGGCTGGGGCGCATTTGGGGCGAAGCTGGCGAGCCCGGCGCCGGCGCCGGCTTCGAGTTGCGCCGGTGTGGCATTCTGGACGCCGATCAAAGTCAGGGTGTGGCGGCGGAGCATCTCCTTCGCCTCAGCAAACTCCGCTTCGTGCACGAACTCGGCCGCTTCCCTCAGGTCGAGCACCACCGGGGCGTTGAGAAAGAACCGCGGACTGCGCCGGATCTGCTCGGCGAGCTCACGCTCGAAGACGGGATCGCGCAGCATCCCCGCGCGCACCACCATGACGGTGAAGACCGCGCCCTGCACGAGATTGCCCGCCATCCGAGAACCGACACCGCTTGCGGAACTGTGATGGTTCACGGGTTAATCCCAAATCGCCCGCCCCGCAACGGGTTTCGCCGACGGGCCCGAATTGGCGGAGGGAGACGAGCGGTCAGGTCCGGATCACGACCTTGCCGACATGCTTGTCGGCCTCGAGCCAGGCGCCAGCGGCGGCGATCTCCTCAAGCGGAAACGAGCGGTCGATGACCGGGCGGAGCCTGCCATCGGCCAAAGCCGGCAACAGGTCGGCGAGAAATCGTTTGGCCGATTCGGCGCGCTGCGCCGGCGCGCGCAGCCGGTTGCTGACGCCGTAGAGATGCAGCCGCCGCTCGGCGACCAGATCGACATCGAGCTCGCCCTTGGTGACGCCGCTCATCCGGCCGATCGTCACGAACCGCCCGCCGACAGCCAGGATTTTGAGGCAGGGCCCAAGAACGTCGCCGCCGATATTGTCGACGGCCATATCCATGCCCTTGTCGCCAATAACCCGAGACACCGCTTCGCCAAACCCCTCGCTCCCCGTGACGACGCCGCGATCGAGCCCATGAGCCTTGAGCCGTTCGAGCTTAGCCGCGGAGCGCGACGTGCCGATCACCGTGGCGCCCAGGTGTTTCGCCAGGAGGAGCGTTGCCACCCCGACGCCGGATGGCGCGGCCGTGACCAGCACGGTCTCCCCCGCTCGAAGCTGGCTGCTGACGAACAACGCATCATGGACCACGACAAATACGATCGGAATGCATGCCGCCTCTTCCCACGACAAGCGTTCGGGCGCGGGCATCACCTCGCGGGCGTCAAGCAGCGCAAACTCGGCGAAGCCGCCTGCGTATCGCCCCATGACGCGGTCGCCGGGCTTGATGCCGGTGACGCCCCGGCCAATCTCGACCACCTCGCCCGCAGCGTCACCGCCGCCGGTGCGCGCTTCGGGCGTCGGCTGACCGGCCCGAATGTGCAAATTGTGGAGGCGTCGGAACTCGCCCGATTCAGTGACGATGCGTGAACCCGGACCAGAACGTGCCCCGGCGTGACGACGGGTCTCTGCACATCGCGGAGGTCCCACGAACCGCCATCCGCACCGGGAACCATAATCGCGGCCTTCATGGTTTCCTCCGTTTGCCTGGCACCCCAAGAGCCGTCAGGATGCGCATAGTCGATAACCCATGGGGCTCGTCATGCGCATTCCGCTTTATCAGGTCGACGCCTTCACGCGCCGGTTGTTCGGCGGCAATCCGGCGGCCGTGTGCCCGCTCACCGAATGGCTGCCGGACGCCACGATGCAGTCGATCGCCGCCGAGAACAATCTCGCCGAAACCGCGTTCTTTGTGCCGCAGGGCGAAGGCTACCTGCTGCGCTGGTTCACACCGACCGTCGAGGTCGAGTTGTGCGGCCACGCGACGCTCGCCTCGGGATATGTCGTCACGCATATCCTGGCTCCCGACCGGCGTTCGGTCAGGTTCGAGACGCTCAAAGCAGGACCCCTCGAAGTGACGCGCGACGGCGATCTGTTGGCGATGGACTTCCCCTGCTGGCCGCCCGAGCAAGAACCGGCCGATCCACGGATCCTTGCGGCACTCGGCAAGGCACCGACGAGGAGCTTTGTCGCGCGCGGCCGGACCTTGGCCGTCTACGAACGCACCGAAGACGTGGCGGCGCTCAGACCCGACTTGGCCGCGATGCGCCAAGTACCGGGAGCAGATGCGATCGTTACCGCGCCCGGTAACGACGGCATCGACTTCGTTTCGCGTTACTTCGCGCCGAACTATGGCGTCGACGAGGACCCGGCGACCGGATCGGCGCATTGCGTGCTGACGCCCTATTGGGCGGAGCGGCTCGGCAAGAAGCAGCTCAAGGCGCGGCAGATTTCGGCACGTGTCGGCGATCTCGACTGCACGCTACGCGGCGACCGGATCACCCTCGCCGGCCGTGCCGTGCTCTACCTCGAAGGCACGATCACGGTTTAGCGGCGGAACGGGCGGAAAATGGCGGAGTACGTAAATCCTCTGGGACAGCCGATCGGCTTTCCGCTGCCGAACTGGACGGCGCGTCCGCGCCCGCCGCGCACGGCCATGGAAGGGCGCTACTGCACCGTCGAGCCAGCCGATCCGGCGCGCCACGCCACCGATCTGCATGCCGCCTACCTTCTCGACAGGGACGGACGCAATTGGACCTACCTTCCTTATGGACCATTCCCCCGGTTCGAGGAATACCGCGCCTGGTTTGAACGCGCCTGCGCAAGCGACGACCCGTTCGTCCACACGATCATCGAGCGCCGCAGCGGGCGCGCCGTAGGTGTCGCCAGCCTGATGCGCATCGACCCGGTGGCAGGAGTCATCGAGGTCGGCGGCATCAACTATGCTCCGCCATTGCAGCGCACACCCGCGGCGACCGAGGCGATGTTCCTGATGATGCGCCGGGTTTTCGACGAGCTCGGCTATCGCCGCTACGAGTGGAAATGCGACTCACTCAACGCGCCATCGCGCGCCGCGGCGCAGCGCCTAGGCTTCTGCTACGAGGGAATGTTTCGTCAGGCGACGGTCTACAAAGCGCGCAACCGCGACACCTGCTGGTTCTCGATTCTCGACGGCGAATGGCCGGCGCTCAAGACGGCCTTCGAGCGCTGGCTCGATCCCGACAATTTCGACGCGGCGGGGCGCCAGCGGCAAAGCTTGTCGCACCTCGTTCAGCTTGCCTCGCGAAATTCCCGGTAGCGAAAACCGGGAATTCCGCAAAGGGTCTACCCAGGCCGCCGAATCGCCAGCCGTTTATCAGTTAAATCAAAGAGCTGAAGCCCGATTTCCCGAGCCTGGCTAACCGGGAATTTTTTTGGGTATCCGGGAATTTCAACCGCCCGAAACGGGAGCGAATTCCCGGTTCACGGCCGCAACCGGGAAATAACCGGGAACCGACGTGTCATCGAGGGGTCTAACGAGGTTCATTCCTCCGGCATTCCGGCCTTGCGCAGCCCGGCGATATAAGTGGCTTCCATCAAGGCGCGAACCTTGGGGACCCCGAAATATCCGACTGCGGTCCAGTGGGCGATGCTCGACCATCGATTGTCCGCCGACAGCCTACGCGCTTTCGCGAGCTCGGCCGCGGCGCGATCGATGTCACCTGTGAGGCCGTGAGCCGAGGCGAGCAGCGCATGCACAAACGGAATTTTCGGAACGGCGCCGCGCGCCCTTTCGAGCCACGGGATCGCCTGGTCCGGGCACGACTGCAGCAGATGCGCGTGCCCGATCCTGATGTAAAAATACCCGATGCGGGGATCGCGCGGACTGAGGCGAATTGCGTGCTGCGCAAGCGTGATTGCGTCCTCCAGTGACCCGGTCAGCAACTTGCAATCCGCGAGATTGTCCAAGGCGCCGGCGCTGTTGGGATTGATCGCGAGCGCGGTCTCGCATTCGGGAATGGCCTCCTCGCATCGGTCGAGTGCGCGCAGCACGATGCCTTTGGCCAGATGTGCCGTCGGGCTGCGGGGGGATGCCGCCAAAGCTCGATCGACCAACGTTGTTGCGCGAGCCATGTCGGCCGCAGCCGCGTCGGTCAGTCTATCGAGCACGCGGTGTGCGAGCGCGTCTGCCAATAAGCTTTGTGCCTCGGCGGATCGCGGATCGAGAGCCAGCGCGTGCTCGAGCATGCCGATCCGCTCGGCATGGATTACGCGCGAAGCCGGCTTTAGCCCGGCGGCACGTGCCCGGAGAATATAGTCTGGTGCATCGGGGCTGCCGGTAGGACGCGCCGCCTCAAGAGCGATCAGCTCTACGCCGAGCGCGTTGGCGATCCGACCGGTGAGCTCGTTTTGCAGGGTGAACAGATCGCCGGTGTCACGGTCGAATCGTTCGGCCCACAGATGCGCATCGGTCGCGGCGTCGATGAGCTGCGCGGTGACGCGCGTCTGCTTGCCCGCTCGCTGTACGCTTCCATCGAGCACGTAGCGCACACCGAGCTCGTGGCCGAACCGCCTGGTGTCGAAGCGCTTGTTCCAATAGCTGAGCGCGGAGTTGCGCGAGATCACGAACATGCCATCGAGCCGCGACAGATCGGTCGTCAGATCCTCGGTGATCCCGTCCGCGAAATATTGCTGCTCCGGGTCGTCACTGAGGTTGCGGAACGGCAGCACTACGATCGACAGGCGCGGCGCGAGGCGCAGCGGCGGCTCCGAAGATTCGACCCGCGTCACTGGTGCCATAAAGCGGTAGCCGCGCCCGGGGACGGTCTGGATGCAGCTACCCTGCGCGCCGTCCCGATCGAGCGCGCGGCGCAGAGCCGCAATCTGGATTGTCAGGTTGTTGTCGTCGACCAGCATCCCCGGCCAGGCGGCGGCCACGATCTCGCGCCGCGACAGAAGATCACCCGGTCGCTCGGCCAGCACGCGGAGCACCTCTAGCGCCCGCGAGCCGATGTCGACCGGCGCCGCCGCATTGCCTTCACCCCGCCGAAACAGCCCGCGGTGGTCGAGGCGAAATCCCTCGAACAGCGAGATGTCGCCCCAGGAAAGTGCTCGCACGTGCCGGCCCTGCTCCGCGTTTCTGAGGTTGCACGCGTTTTAGCAGAATTTAGAACTTTTTAGTGGAGTTTCGTAGCGTCCTCCCGCGCACTTGGCCATACGGAACTAGGGGTCAGGGAGGAGGTGAAATGGGCCACGCCCGCAAAGTCCCAGCCGCGCTTCTATCGGCCGCTTTCGCGGCGCAAGCTTATTCGCTCGATGCAGCCGCCACCGTTGTCAATGTCGACGAGTTTGCCGTCAGCCGGAACGGAACGACGATCTTCGACGACAGTTTCGACCGGAACATTAGGTTGGTCGGCGGGTCGCGGACCTCGCTTTCCTCGGGAACGACCTTCTCCGACGGCACCTCGGCGAACTACTTCGTCCAGGGTTCGTTCAGCGAAACCACGGCGAACAACGGCCAGGCACAGCTCGATACCGCGAACGGTCGCCTGATAGCGCAGCCGGTGCCGCCAAACCTCGTCCCGCTGGTCTCCGAGGTTGCCGCTGGGCTTCTAACCGGGAACGACCCCACCGGGCCGCAGGCCTTGACACCGGCGACCAGCTTCTCGGTGGTCGGCTTGTTCGATCTTGCGGTGCCCTCGGTCGTATTAGGCAGGTACGATGTCTACCTGAACAGCGACACAACAATAGGCCGGAACATTCAGGTACAGATACGCCAATTGGACACCGGTCCCGTGCTGCGGTTACAGTGGGTCAACCGAGCGACCGGTCAGAATACGATCATCGATGAGGTGCCACTGACGGCCGCGGAACTCGCCGACCCACAAGTCGAGCTGGGATTCTCCCACGACGCAAACAGCGACGTCGTTACGGCTCTATACGCCTTTGGCAGCGGCAATACGCTTGCGAGCTTCAACGGCACCCAGACTGCGCTCGGGAGCACCGACAGCAGCACGGACCTCTTCACGCCCACCATTCAAACTGCGGGCCCCGGTTTCGAGACAATCGATCCGGTCCCCGAGCCATCCTCGCTCGCCATCCTCGCGGCCGCTGCTCTGTGCAGCTTGGGCGTCCGGCTCTTCCACCGGCCGTAACATCTGACGACCTGGAGGGTCCCCGCCTCACCGCGTGTGATGCGACGATTCCTGCGATCCTGTAGAGTGCAGGATGCGAGGAACTCATGCCCTGGGACGTGAAGGAAGATCGAATACTCGCACGCTTTCGCGCTGCGCTTAGCGAGGTCTATGGCGACCGGCTCGAGCGCGTTGTTCTGTACGGTTCGCGCGCGCGCCGTGATCACCGGCCGGATTCCGATTATGATATCGCCGTCTTTATTCAAGACCGGGGTCCTCTCGGCCACGAGTTGAAGCGGCTGGCGGCATTAGAGACCGATATCCTCTGGGACACTGGAGCCGTCATCAGCGCGCTGCCGTTTCCGGCTGGAGCTTATCGCGAGCAGTCGGGGTTCATGCACGAGCTGCGGCGGGACGGACTTGATCTGTGAGGCCGGAGACCGCCGATTACCTCGGCAAGGCGCGCCATTGTCTTGCGGGCGCCAAGAAAATCGCCGCCGCAGAGGTCTCCGATGTGGCCGCGCGAGAGGCTTACTTGGCCACATACCATGCCGCCGAGGCCTATATATTCGAAAAGACCGGCAGGGCGGTCAAAACGCACCGAGGCGTGAGAAGCCAGCTCAACCGATTGGCGCAACGTGAACCGCGCATCGGCCGCGAATTCCTCGCCTTTCTGGCCGAAGGCTACAAACTCAAGGCCATTGCCGATTACGGCGTAGGGTCCGAAATCGGGATCATCACCGCCGGCGACGCGAGTGCCGCCATTGCCACCGCCGGCCGCTTTATAGACATCATTGCGGCATTGCTGTCGCCGTAGACACTAACAGAGATGGGGCGAATTTCGCCGTTATCTCTTGGATCCATGGCGTGTTCGCGGCGAAATGGCGGTGTCTGTCATTCCTCCGTCGTGCCGGCCTTGCGGAGCCCGGCGAAATAAGTGGTTTCGGCTGAGGCGCGGACCTCCGGCGCCGCCCCCTGCCATACGATAAAGCCCTTCAATTGGGCGATGCTTGAATAACGTTGGTAATGGCTCAGCCTCCGGGCTTCGGCGAGCTCGGCGGCGGCGCGCTCGGTCTCGCCCTTGAGGCCATAACTCGAGGCAAGGAGGGCACGCGGGAACGGCAATTCCGGAACAACACGGCGCGCCCTTTGGAGCCACGGGATCGCCTCGTCGGTGCGCGATTGCAGTAACTGCGCCTGCCCGATCCTGAAATAGAAGTACCCCAATCGGGGATCGCGGGGACTGAGCCGGAGCGCCTGCTCCTCGAGCGCGACGACGTCCTCCATTGACCCCCTCAACAACTTGCAGTCCGCGAGAAAATCCAAGGCATCGGTGTCGTTGCGATTGATCGCCAGTACCGTCTCGTATTCGGCGATGGCCTCTGCGGAGCGGCCGCGTGCGCGAAGCACGTCGCCTTTGGCCATATGCGCAGTCGCGCTACGGGCCGACGCCGCCAAGGCTTGATTTACCAGTCCTTCCGCGCGGGCGAGGTCCGCCCCCTCCGAGTCGGTGACGCCGTCGAGCATGCGCGTTGCGAGCGCGCTCGCCAATAAGCTTTGCGCCTCGACAGACCGCGGGTCGAGTGCCAGCGCGCGCTCGAACATGCTGACAGCCTGTGCATAGACATCTCGTGAATTCGGCCTGAGCCTTACCGCGCGCCCCCGGAAGATGTAATCCAGCGCTTCGGGATTGACTGTCGGCCGGGCCGCCTCCGCAGCGATCAGCTCGATGTTGAGCTCGCTCGCGATCCGACCGGTGATTTCGTTTTGCAATGCGAAGAGATCAACGGTGTCGCAATCGAGCCGATCCGCCCAGAGACAGGTGTCCGTCGCGGCATCGATCAGCTGAGCGGAAACGCGCGCTTGGTTCCCCGATCGCCGCACGCTTCCTTGCAGCACATAACGCGCCCCCAGCTCAGCGCCGATCTGTCTGGTATCGATCCGCTTGTGCCGGTAGGTAAACGCGGTATTGCGCGAGATCACCGACATGTGTGGGAGCCGCGACAGATCGGTTGTCAGATCCTCGGTGATCCCATCGGCGAAATATTGCTGCCGCGGGTCGTCACTGAGGTTGGCGAAGGGCAGCACGACAATCGACAGGCGCGGCGCCGGGCGCAGCAGTCGCCCCCAAGGCTTCATGCGAGTCACGGGTGCAATAAAGCGGTAGCCGCGACCGGGCACCGTCACGATGCAGCTGCCGTCCGTGCGGCCGTGATCGAGCACATGGCGCAAAGCCGCGATCTAGATCGTCAGATTGTTGTCGTCGACCACCATCCCCGGCCAGGCGGCGGCCATGATCTCGTGCCGCGAGAGGAGATCGCCCGGCCGCTCGACCAGCGCGCGGAGCACTTCGAGGGCGCGCGAGCCGATTTCGACAGGCGCCGCAGCATTGCCTTCATCCCGCCGAAACAGCCCGCGCCGGTCAAGGCGGAACCCCTCGAACAGGAAAATGTCGGCCGAGGAAAGTGCTTGCACGCGCCGGCTCTGCTCTGCGTTTCTGAGGTTGTGAGCGTTTTAACAAAATTTAGAACTTTTTAGTGGAGTTTCTCAGCGCCCTCCCCGCACTTGGCGATAGGGATTTAGCCATGTCGGGGAGGAAGCGGAAATGAGCCCCGCTCGCAAAGTCGCAGCTGCGCTTCTATCGGCCGCTTTCGCGGCACAAGCTTATTCGCCGGACGCGTCAGCCACCGTCGTCAATGCCGACGAGATCGCCGTCGTAAAGAACGGGACCACCATCCTCGATGACAGCTTCGACCGAAATCTCATCTTGAACGGCGGGAACGGGACCGTCCTCCCTTCGGGAACGACCTTCTCGGATGGGACCCCGGCGAGCTACTTCGTCCAGGGCTCGATCCCCATAACCACGGCAAACAACGGCCAGATGCAGGTCAATACGGCTAACGGCATCCTGATAGCCCAGCCGGTCCCGCCAAACCTCGTCCCGCTGATCCAGAACGTCAACCTCGGCATTCTGACTGGGACGGACCCCGCCGGGCCGCACACTTTGACACCGACGAATACCTTCTCGGTGATCGGCTTGTTCGATGTCGCCGTACCCTCGGTCGTGTTGGGGACATACCAGTTTTTGATCGGCAACAACCAAGGTGCGGCAAACCCGGGCCTGATCCTTCATATGCGGATACGTGAGATGGATACCGGCCCCGTCCTCCAGCTTCAGTGGGTCGACAATATTCACGGCCAGAACACGATTATCGATCAGGTGGCTCTAACCCCGGCGGAACTGGCCGAGCCTCAACTCGAGCTCGAAATCTCCCATGACGTCGCCAACAGCGATGTGCTCACGACTTTATACGCCTTTGGCAGCGGTAATACGCTTGCCAGCTTCAACGGCACCTTGATGCCATTAGGCAGCACCGACAGCACCACGGACATATTCACGGCCACCAAGAACTTTGCGCAACCCGGCTTTGAGGCATTCGATCCGGTGCCCGAGCCATCCTCACTCGCCATCCTTGCGGCCGCTGCTCTGTGCAGCCTGGGTGTCATCCGCCGCTACGCGAAGTAGCGGCGTTGGTCCGGCGCCAGCGCCGCGACGCGCTGGCGTTCGCTCCTGTGCCCGGTGTCAAACCTTGACGGTCGAGGCCCGATAAATCTCGTTGATGGATGTTGCTAGCGCCGATTGGAACTCGGCATCGCTCATCGACACCCGCAGGTCTTGGACAAGGGCGCGCGAAAAGCTCGCGATCATGCCGTGGTTGGTCGCGAGGCGTTGGCAGGCGTCGGCCCGCGTATAACCGCCGGAGAGTGCGACGACCCGGGCGACGCGCGTGTGATTGACGAGAGGCGCGTAGAGATCGGCAACGTCGGGCAGCGTCAGCTTGAACATGACCTGGCGGCCGGCGGGGAGTGCGTCCGTCCGCTTTTTCAACTCGTCGAGCAGGATCGCCTCCGCACCCTTCTTGTCCGGGCTCTTGATCGAGACTTCCGGCTCGAGGATCGGGATCAATCCGTGCTTGGCGATCTGCGCCGCCACCTCGAACTGCTGTGCCGCGATCGCGGCAATCCCGTCTTTCGAGGCGAGATTGATCACCGAGCGCATCTTGGTGCCGAAGACGCCTAGCTTCGCCGCCCGGATCAGCAACTCGTCGAGTTGCGGCATCGGCCGCATCAGCTGGACGCCGTCCTTTTCGGGTTCGAGCCCCTTGTCGACCTTGACAATCGGGACCACGCTCCGCTCCTCCCACAGGAACGCCGGAGTGGGCTTTCCCCGCACCTCGCCGTCCATCGTGCCTTCGAAGAGGATCGTCGCGACGACCTTGTCCCCGGTGAAGGCGGGTCCGGTCATGATGCGTACTCGCATCTGATGGATGAGCCTGAACATTTCGGCGTCGCCGCTATAGGCGTTGTCCGGAATGCCGTAGAGACGCAGCGCGCCTGGCGTCGACCCGCCGCTCTGGTCAAGCGCGGCGATAAAGCCGCCTTTCCCACGCATTTGCGACATCATCTTGTCATTGGCCATGATCGTGATCCTCGCTTGGAACCGGCACGTTCCAGAAAACGCGCCCGGCCTTGCCGTTTGCAATCAGTCGGAAAACGACGGTCCCTGAATAGCGCGAGCGGCGGGCGTTTTAAAGTCCCGTGACCGCCCGCCAGATCCGCTCCGGGGTAGCGGGGCCCGCAAAATCGCCGACACCCAAGGGCGCGAGCGCATCGAGAATGGCGGTTGCCACTGCCGGGAAAGCGCCGACGGCGCCGGCCTCGCCGCAGCCCTTGACGCCAAGCGGGTTCGTCGTGCAGCGCGTGCCGTTGAAGCCCAGGTCGTACGACGGGAGATCGTCGGCGCGCGGCAATGCGTAATCCATCAGCGAGCCGGCGATCAGCTGACCGGAAGCCGGATCGTAGACGGCGTGCTCGAGCAAGGCCTGGCCGACACCCTGGGCGATCGCACCGTGTGCCTGGCCGGCGGCGATCATCGAATTGACCAGAACGCCATAATCGTCGACCGCAGTATAGCGCACGAGCGTGACTTTGCCCGTGTCACGGTCGATCTCGACCTCGACGACGTGCGCACCATTGGGGAAGGTCATCCATTGCCGCGTCCAGGTGTGATAGGTGTCGAGCGGTGTCCCTTTGTCGCGCGCGAGTGCAGCGACATCGAGCAGTGCGACCGATCGATCCGTGCCCGCCACCACAAAACGGCCGCGGGCAAAGCTGATGTCCGCTTCCGCCGCCTCAAGCGCCTCGGCGGCGATATGGGTGCCCTTCTTGATGATCTCCTCGCAAGCCCGCCAGATCGCCGTCCCGCCCATGTAGGTGGCACGAGAGCTGCCGTGCCCGCCGCCCATCGGGATCCGATCGGTATCACCTTGCACCAGCCGAATGCGCTCGTTCGGGATGCCGAGGCGGTCGGCGAGGATCTGCGGAAAGGTCGTCTCGTGGCCCTGCCCGATGGTCTGAGTGCCGGTGATTAGTGACACGATGCCGTCGGCCTCGAACCGGATGTCGACATTCTCGGTGGGCGAGCCGCCGGTCCCTTTGATGTGATAGGCAAAGCCGAGGCCGCGTAGCAATCCTCGCGCTTCGCTCTCTCTACGCCGGGCCGGAAAGCCCGCGACATCGGCTTGGGACAACGCCCGATCCAAGGTCTCTGCGAACGCGCCGCTGTCGACCGTATTGCCAACCGCATTGGTGACAGGCATCGCCGCGGCCGGGGCCATGTTGCGACGCCGCAGCTCGGCGCGGTCGAAACGGCATTGCCGGGCCGCCGCATCGATCAGCCGCTCGATGATGTTGACCGCTTCGGCAAAGCCGGGGCCGCGGGTGACCCCGATCGGCGCGGTGTTGGTAAGCACCGCTGCAACCTGCAGATCGATCGCCGGGATGCGGTAGACCGTGCCCGGCAGATGGACATATTGGAAGGTCTGCACCCCGCCGGCGCTGACCATATAGGCGCCGACATTGGCGACGCTCTTGACGCGCAAGGCGAGAAACCGCCCATTCGCGTCGAGCGCCAATGCGGCGTCGGCCAGATGGTCGCGCGCCTGATGATCGGCAAGAAAAACCTCGCTGCGGGTCGCGATCCACTTGACCGGTCGGCCAACCCGCCTTGCCGCCCAAAGGATCAGCACGTGCTCGGGATAGATGAAATTCTTGGCGCCAAACCCGCCGCCGACATCAGGTGCCACGAACCGCGCCGCTGCCGGCGCAACCCCCAGCGCGCGGGCGGTGTTGTCGCGGGTGGCATGAATGCTCTGGCTCGATACGTAAGCCGTGTACCGGCCCTGGCCTGCATCCCAAAGGCCGATCACCCCTCGCGGCTCGATCGGGTTGGTGACGATCCGGTGATTATCGAGCCGCAGCTCGACAATGTGGGCTGCGGCGGCGAAGGCCGCGTCGACCGCTGCGGCATCGCCGGTGCGCCAGTCGAGGCAGACATTGCCGGGGACTTCGGCCGAAATCTCCGGCGCCCCAGGGGCGCGCGCGGCAGCAGCCGTCGTCACCGCGGGCAACGGCGCATAGTCCAGCACCACCTGCTCGGCGGCGTCGAGCGCTTGCGCGCAGGTCTCGGCGACGACCAGCGCCACTGGCTCGCCGACATAACGGACCTTGCCTTCAGCCAACACCGGCTGGGGCTCGAAGGCAAATCTCTCGCCGGTCTGGACATTGGCTTCGGCAGACGGCCGCAGCCGGTTGATCTTGTCGGGGCGCGCATCCTCCGCCGTCAGCACCGCGAGCACACCAGGCGCTGCCCGCGCTGCTTGCGTGTCGATGCGCTCGATCAGCGCATGCGCGTGCGGCGAGCGCAAAACGACCGCATGTGCCATACCGGCGAAGGCGAGGTCATCGAGATAACTGCCGCGGCCGGTGATGAAGCGCAGGTCCTCCCGCCGTTTGGGAGCATCGCCAATCACGGAGCGGGTCGTCACAGCGCTGCCCCCGATCACGATTTCGCTCCGAGTTCAGCTATTGCGGCAATTGGTATCCGACCGCACTCTCGATTTCGAGAACCCGCCGTACCGCCGGGCGCTCCATCATCCGGTCGTAATGGGCGGACAGACCGGGGTAGGTTTCGCGAGCCGGGTGGACCGAACCGAAGAAGCGCCAAAAGAGCCGGAAGAGATGGATGTCGGCGATCGAATAATCGCCAACCGCCCAGTCCTGCCGCGCCAAGCGCTTTTCGGCGATCTCAAACACTTCTTTCCACCGCTCGATGCCGATCCGCCGCGCCGGATGGATCGTCGAGGCGATGAACGACATCCAGGAAACGACTTGGGCTTCGGCGGCAAGGTCTCCGTGGGGAAACAGGCCGACCGCCGGGAAGCGCTTGGCGAGGTAGTATAGAATTGCCGCCACTTCGGTCAGCGGATACCCGTCGACGAGCAAGGTTGGAACTTTGCCTTCGGGGTTCAGCTCAAGGTATTCTGGCGCGAATTGTTCCCGCTTGGCGAACGAAACCCATCGGCTTTCAAAATCGACCCCGATCTCGTGCAGGGCGATGTGCGGCGCCATCGAGCTCGATCCGGGTGACAAGTACAAGGTTAGCATGGGTGCTTTCCTTCGAATGCCGAGGGCCGGAAAATAGACTGCGCACCTCGTGAAGAGAACTGTTCGCTTTGTCGGTCGCTCTTCGCGGCCCACTTTGGCGATTTCCGGCAACCTAGCTATAGACTTCCTGTCAACGATCCATTAACGTTTGGATCGGGAGGCGCCAACGATTCACGTCAGCAAATGAAGGTCTGGGTTTCGACCACCCTGGTATTTGGTCTCTCGGCCGCTTGGCTTGCGACGGCCGTCGATGCAGGGCCTTGCGCTCATGACAAATCGCGCAACTGCCTTGATCTTCCCGCGACTATAAATTTCAGCTCCGTCCCTGAAATTTCCAACCGGATCGTCAGTGAAGAAAAGCTCAAGCAAGTCCCCCTGAAAAACCCGGCGCAAGATCCCTCGACATCAACTCCTTACACGGGCCCGATGATTGGGACAAATCCGAGGCCGGGGCGGACGCCGACCGTCGGCTACTATTGGTCGCTGGAGTAAAAGACCGGTCGGACATCCGAGGCGACTGCGTTGTCAGACGATCGCCTGATGCAAATTCTCCAGGCGCTGGCGGTCCTTTTGTTCGTCAGCGTCGGCGCGCTGTCATTGGGCCGCGCCCGATATGCCTGGGTGAAATGGGCGAGATGGGGCTCGATCGTGATCTTTTCCCTCGCGGTGTCATACGCCCTGATACTGACCCTCCGCTGGGCGCTCAATCGGGCTTCCTAGTGAAGGATTCCCCGACGGCAGGCCTTCTGACATGGTAAGGTGGCAAGGAGAATGGGGAGAGTCGGAATGTTCCGCAAATTTATCGTTCTGCTGGTGCCCGCCCTTGCGAGCTTGCCGGCGCCGCTGGCCGCGCAAACCGTCAAGGTCGGGCTGATCAACAGCTACACGGGCTTCGTCGCGCAGGCGGCGGACCAGGGGCAGAAGGGCAGCGACCTCTATTTCAAAGAGCATGAAAAAGACCTGCCGCCTGGCGTCAAGATCGAGCTTTTGAAGCGTGACGACACCTCCAACCCCGAGGTCGGCAAACGTCTGGCTCAAGAATTGATCACGCGCGACCACGTGCAGCTCCTGACCGGTATCGTCCTGTCGCCGGTCGCCACCGCAGTTGTGCCGCTTACCGCAGAGGCAAAGGTACCGCTGGTCATCAGCTATGCCGCCGCCGGCGTTACCATCCCACGGCTCTCACCGTATGTCGTGCGGGTCACCTTCACCTTATGGCAGGAATCCTATCCGATGGGAAAATGGGCGGCCGAGCAGGGCTGGAAAACGGCCTATACCGCGGTCACCGACTTCATCGCCGGCCATGATGCCGAAGCGGCGTTTACCAAGGCCTTTACCGATGCCGGCGGAAAGATCGTCGGTGCCGACCGGTTTCCACCGGCCAATCCCGACTTCACCCCGTTCGTACACCGGATCAAGGACGCCAAGCCCGATGTCGCTTTTATCTTCGTGCCCGCTCAGACTCAGGCCACCGCGATGATGCGGGCAATCAACGATCTCGGCCTGCGCGAGGCCGGGATCAAGATCGCCGCACCCCAGGACCTGCTGCCCGACGAGGAATTGCCCAATATGGGCGAAGCGCCGCTGGGCCTGATTACTTCCGGCACCTATTCGATCGCCGGCAAGCGGCCTGCCAACGAGGCCTTTCTTGCGGCGTGGAAGCGTGAATACGGCGACAAGGCCATCCCGGACTTTTTCTCGGTCGACGGCTGGGATGGGATGGCGATGATCTTCGACCTGGTCAAGGCGACCAAAGGCAAGTTCACCGCCGACGAGGCGATGGCGTTCTTTTCCCATTGGAAGAACCAGGACAGCCCGCGCGGGCCAATCATGATTGATCCGGAGACGCGCGACATCGTCCAGAATATTTATATCCGACGCGTCGAGGAGGTCGACGGCAGGCTCGCCAACGTCGAGGTCGCGACGATCCCGATGGTCAAGGACCCCTGGAAAGAGCTGAACCCGCCGAAATAACGCCCGACAGCGTGTCAGCAGCTTTTTTGTCATTCCTGCGAAAGCAGGAATCTAGGGCCCCGTGGCTGGAAAGGTTGCTCTGGACCTCCGCTTTCGCGGAGGTGACGGTAAGAGCGCGTGCCCCTTGAACATTAGCGATATTCTTTCGGCCGCCGTCACCATCGCCTTCAATGGCCTCGCTTACGCGATGGTGCTCTACCTGATCTCGGTCGGGCTGTCGGTGACGATGGGAATGATGGGGTTCGTCAATCTGGCGCATGGCGTCTTTGCCATGGCCGGCGGATATGTCTTGACGAGCCTGATGAGCCGATGGGGTGTGCCGTTTCTGCCTGCTCTACTCGCCGCGGCGCTGATCGTGGCCGGGGCGAGCATCCCGGTCGAGCGCCTGTTGTATCGGCGCTTCTATGGCGGCGATGACCTCGACCAAGTGCTGCTGACGATCGGCCTCGTCTTTATGTCGGTCGCCGGCGCCACCTATATCTGGGGGCCGCTGCAGCAGCCCTTGCAGCCGCCCGCCTGGCTGAACACTCCGTTCGATTTGGGTTTCCGCAGCTTTCCCGCCTACCGCAGCTTTCTCATTCTCAGCGGCGCGGCTCTGGTGACGGCACTGTGGCTCGCCGTCGAGCGCACCCGCTTTGGCGCGCGGGTGCGCGCTTCCGTAGACAATCTGAGGATGGCCCAATCGATCGGCATCGACACCTCGCGCTTGTTTATGGCGACCTTCGCCCTTGGCAGCGGGCTCGCCGGCCTCGGTGGTGCGCTGGGGGCCGATCTGCTCGCCGTCAATCCCGGCTATGCGTTGCAGAACCTCGTCTTCTTTTTGATCGTCGTCGCCGTTGGCGGGCTCGGCAGCATCCGCGGGCCGTTTTTTGCCGCAATCCTGATCGGCGTCACCGATACTGCTTCCAAATATCTGGTTCCCGAATTCGGAGCTTTTTTCATCTATGCGTTGACCCTGGTGGTGCTGCTGTGGCGGCCGAACGGCCTGTTCGGCCGGGCTTGATGCGCAATTCCGGCGCGGTCGGCATCTTTGCCCGACGCCACCACCACCACCCACTCGAAGCCCTGCCGTGGCTGGCCGCCGTCGCGGCCTACTTCGCCTTCCCGTCCTATCTGCCGCTGGGCGCGCAGATCCTGGCGACCATTCTTTTTGCGCTGTCCGCCGATCTGGTGCTCGGCTATGCCGGGATCGTCACTTTGGGTCAGGCCGCGTTTTTCGGCGCCGGCGCCTATACCGCCGGGCTCCTCGCCGCGCATGGCTGGGGCGAGCCGGTCTCCGGGCTCCTTGCCGGGGCGGTGGTCGCGGCGCTGATCGGGCTATTGTCGGGCATCGTGATCCTGCGTACGACCGGTCTGACCTTGCTGATGCTGACCTTGGTCGTCGCCTCGATGCTCTACGAGGCGGTCAACAAGGCGAGCTGGCTTACCGGCGGCGATGATGGCCTGCAGGGGATGCAGGTCTGGCCGATTTTCGGTTGGTTCCGCTTCGACCTGTTCGGCCGGACGGCCTATTGCTATTGCCTGATCGTGCTGTTTTTGTGCTGGCTGGCCGTACGCCGCATGGTTCACTCGCCGTTCGGCCGCTCGCTCGTCGGCATCCGCGAGAATATTCGCCGCATGCACGCGATCGGCGCGCCGGTCGCCCGCCGCCGCCTCGTCGTCTACACGATTTCGGCGGCGCTTGCCGGAGCCTCCGGTGTGTTGATCGCCCAGACGACGGGATTTGTCGGGCTCACTTTTCTCGGCCTCGACCGATCCGGCAGCGTGCTGATCATGCTGATTATCGGCGGCGTCGGGCGGCTTTATGGCGCCTTCATCGGCGTGCCCCTCTACATGATCGCGCAGGACCGTTTCTCCGAAATCGACCCGGTCTATTGGTACTTCTGGATCGGACTATTGATGGTTGTTGTCGTTGTTTTCGCCCGCGGGGGCGTGCTCGGGCTATTCGAGCGCTTCTGGCGATGGACGAGGTGAATACGCCGGCGCTCGAGACCGTGGGGCTGCAGAAGAGCTTCGGCGCGCTCACCGTGGCCAATGCCGTCGATTTTCGGCTCGAGCGCGGCGCGCGCCACGCGCTGATCGGTCCGAACGGCGCCGGCAAGACGACCTTTGTCGAGCTCGTGACGGGCGCGCTGCGGCCGAATGCTGGGCAAATCCGGCTCGATGGCGCCGATATCACCCATTTGCCGCAGGCCTCGCGGGTCAAGCGCGGCCTCGTCCGCACCTTTCAAATCACCGCGCTGTTCCGCCGTTTGAGCATTCTCGAAAACGTGACCTTGGCGATCTGCGAGCGGCAAGGGATTGGCGGCGGTTTGTTCCGCCCGGCCGGTCATCATCCCGCGGCAATCGAGGAAGCTTATTTGTTGCTCGAGCGGCTGGGGCTCGAAGACGAGGCGCTGCGCCCGGTCAATATGCTTGCCTATGGCCGACAGAGGCTGGTCGAGATCGCCGTGTCGTTGGCACTGTCGCCCGAGGTTCTGCTGCTCGACGAACCGGCGGCTGGGGTGCCGTCGGGCGAGAGCGGCACGATCATCGAGGTGATCGAGCGCTTGCCGTCGGACATCGCGCTGTTGATCATCGAACACGACATGGACCTGGTTTTTCGCGTGGCGCAGCGGATCACGGTCCTGGTCCAAGGTAGCGTTCTGGCCGAAGGGCCGCCCGAGGAGATCGCTCGTGATCCAGAGGTGCGCCGGGTCTATCTCGGGGAGCGCGGACCGGCATGAATAGAGCCGCCGGGCTCATCCTCGAAGGAGTTTCGGCCGGATATGGCGAAACCGTTGTGCTCGAGGGTATCTCGCTGGCATTGCCGCCGGGCCAGACATTAGCGGTGCTCGGGCGAAACGGGGTCGGCAAAACAACCCTGCTTGCCACCATTATGGGTCATACCCGCTTGCACGGGGGCGGTATTCGCTTCGCCGGCGGGGAAATCGCAGCACTGCCCACTTACCGCCGCGCGCGGCTTGGCATCGGCTTTGTGCCGCAGGAGCGCGAGATATTTCCTTCACTGACGGTCGAAGAGAATTTGACGATCGCCGAGCGCCGGGGCGAATGGACGCTCGCGAGGGTCTATGACTTCTTCCCCTCGCTGGCCGAGCGACGCCGCAATCACGGCAACCAGCTTTCCGGCGGCGAGCAGCAGATGCTGGCGATCGGGCGTGCACTAATGGGGAACCCGACCTTGCTGCTGATGGACGAGCCGCTCGAAGGCTTGGCGCCGGTGATCGTAGACGCTTTGCTCACCGGGCTTGATCATCTGAAGCGCGAGGACGAGTTGGCGCTCCTCCTGGTCGAGCAACATGCGAAGCTGGCGCTCGAACTCGCCCAGATCGCGATCGTGCTAGATCGTGGGGCGATCGTGTTGAGCGCAAAGAGCCGGGAATTGCTTGACGCTCCGGAGCGCCTCGACGACGTGATGGGGGTCGGGGGACGCCGGTCGCCCGCGTGAGAGCGACTTCGCCCTGATATGAGCTCTTGGCCAGGTATCGTCCAGAACAGAAGGGAACGCGCCGCAGCCGAAGTCCCAGGTTACGCCAGTGGGAACGTAGACTGCGGCAGATCTTAGTTTAGCTGGTCAGCTATTTCGGCTGTGCGGTTACTCTGCGAAGCTCGTTAATTGCCCATTCTACGCGTGCTCTAGGGGTCAACCCCTCTTGTTCGTTCGCCTTGGAGAATACTTGCTGTTGCACATCGACCGGCATCCCCGAGGCCCGTCGAACCAATTCCTGCACCTCGTCTTTCGTCGGGTACTTCTCCCTTTCAAGTTCTTGAACCGCTGCTAACGCTGTATTGTCGACCTCGATCGATGCAGGTTCCGCTCGCCCCCGCGCTGCGTCCCAACCGACGAGCCCGCCATCCATCGTGACAATAAGCGCTCCTTGGTCACCCTCTGGCACAACGCCTGCCACTGGCGGCAAGTTAAGCTTGTCCAGTTGGCGAGCACCCGCATGATCCAGCGCCCAGACACTGACGCCATCGTACCCCCAAAGATAAAGGTGCGTTGCCGAGGCGTCGATTCCCTCGACTTGGATGTCCGGAACCACAGTGGCCAATTTCTGTCCTCGTCGAACGTCGTAAGCCTCCACTCCCATACCGTAGGCCCAAACGATGTCGCCGCCTGCTGCCGCCAAGGCGATGATCCGGCCGGCGCTCGCAGCGGACCACAGAGGTTTCACGGAACCCGCAGAGTCGACGACAAAGCCTGCGATCGTTCCCCCATCGCCCCCAGCCACCACAGCCGACGGCGACACCCACAGTAGGCTAGTCACGGTTTCGGTGCCTGATAATACCGGCGGGCTGGCTATCCACGTTCGACACCCGTCAACTGTGACCATCAAGCTTCCGTCAGAGGCGCACAAACCGACGAGATCCGATGCGAACGCACAAGGCCCCCCGGGCACCCTGCCAATAGTTTGGGCTCCGTTGCTCGGGTCGTAAGCCACCAAGAAACGCTCCTCATCAAGGCGCTCCACAAAATAAAGGTGATTCACCGACCCTCCGACGAACTCCAACGTGCCTTTTGCCTCGCTCTGGGCCGACCATGTGACGGCACGCCAATGCCGAACGTCACCTGCAGATAGATAAACAGCATCGCTGGTTACGATCACGCCGACGCTCTGCGGAAAGAACGCCACGCTGCTTACGGTGCCCTCGAAATTTCCCGAAATCGTCTCTGCAGTTGCAACGGGGATCGTCACGGCGATGAAACCCCAGGCGAGCCCCGCCCAAAGCTTGCTGCACATGCTCGACCTCCCTCAAAACCCTGCGCTGAATAGCCGAAACCCGGCGAAGTAACCGGGATCACGCGGTGTATCGAAAAACAGATCCAAGCCTTGTAACAAGAGTCGAGCCACGCCGGGGCTAACCAGCTCGTCACTGTGGGTAATATTCCGGACGAAAAAAGCAATACCGGTGGTCGCGTCATCTTGGCTACCTATGACGACCACCAAATCGCTGTTTACAGGTGTCAGGCCCAGAGACGCTAGTGCCGCGTCGCTCACGGTAAATCCTGCTGCGCCTGCTAACTCACAAGCCAAGTTCGCCGGAGGAGGCAGGACGGCACAGGCGGCCAAATTTATGATCTTGATGTATGGCGGGCTCAGATCCGCCGCGCGCTTGGATCCCGCAACTCCGACGAGCGGTAGCCATGAGATGACCGGCTTTTGCGCCGATAGAATCGCTGTGGCCGAGGTACTATCCAAATCAGTAAAGGCATTTAGGTCGCCCGTTACTCCGGTCACCAGCTTAAGAACTTGTAGGAAAAGAGGATACTTAACCTCCAAAGCAATGTCATAAAGAGTTATCAGATCGGCAATGGGCGACCCGCGAAAGGGACTCCCGACCGTCACTAGCCGGCGGATATCCCCGACGCCGAAATTGTTACTGCGTCGGTATGGCGCCCCGGGCCAGAGCGTAGTCGTGAACAATGGGATGCGCACGATCGCCTGCGGCGGAATGTCGCTTACATACCACTTGGCGATCACGCCGCCCATACTGTGTCCGAAATAATCTACACGAGTGGCTGCAATCCCCTGTCTGCGTTGGAGCGCTACCTCACCAGCGATAAAACCCGGTATTAGCGCCGCAACCACGTCGTATCCGGACATATTCACGGCACCCCAATCAAAGATATCGGTTCTGACTTGTCTCCTCGCCGTTTTAATTATCTTCTGCAATTTCGCAACGTTACTCCCCGGCTTGCCGTTGTCGGTAAATCCATGTGTCAAGATTAACGTGGGCCTAACGAGATCGAACGGCTTTCTGCAGACCTCGCCTTCAGCTGTCTTGACCACGAGCAGGATTCTCTGGGTCCTGGGCACTTTGCCAAAGAAAAAATTTTCCGGAGGTCGATAAAAAGCGATCTTCCGATCCCCTGCTGCGAATGCCACAGAGGTGCCACCAATTGTTGCGCTTCCTGGATCTGGCGCGGGGAGGCTTGGAAACGACGCGCCCAACGCACCGACAAAGCCGGCGTCTTGCGGGAACGCAGGGTTTGGATTGGTGTGCCGTATTTCAAGACCGAGTGCTTGATTTATGGCGTCGATTGGCTGGAGTCGCATTACAAGAACACTGGTGCCGTCGGCGAAGGCACCCGTTCTGAGGAACGAGGCATTGACCGGGGAAGAGGGATCGCCGCTTATGCTTCCCGCGATGTTCGGCAGAAACGCCTGAGCATCCACGATTTCCGGGTAAAGGCCCGTCAGCAAATATCGGACGGTCTTCCCTCCCTTGGTTACGTCAACTACGGCCCGGTTAAAAGTCGCAAACAGAACGTCGCCGGAGATGGTTGCTCCCTTTCCTGTGCCGATGAATACAAGGCGCGTAGGCGGGTTCCCTTGGATCACCCATTTCTCGGCTGCAACAAAATCGGTATCGATGTCTCCAAGGATCGTGTCCGAGGAAGTCCAGCGGAACACCCTCCCTGCTTCCAGATTCCCGAGCCGAAGTGTCGCGCCAGAATCAGCAACCGGCGGGGACACTCCGCAAAACCCGCGCGTGTCGGCAGCCGCAACGATCGAAGGAATACTTACTAGCAGGAGGAGGGGCGAGACGATTAGCAGGGCTAGCAGGGAAAGACATCGACAAAATACCTTGAGTAACCCGTCTCTTGAATTCAACCCATCCAAAAATCCTGTATTCTTTCGAGCAAGCCCACAACGTCGTCGATGGTCTATTCCTCCCTGCCTTGTCTTCATCGCTTCTCTCCTCTTGACGGAGAAATTCGTATATTTCCTGGCGCCTTTTAATCGGTATGGTTGTCTCCCGCGCGCATTGCTGACCTTTGACGGCTCAATCGCCTCGCATAAAGGAGCCAAAAATCGAAAGTCGGGTTAACCTCGCTGACCAAGGGAACCCGCGCGTGTTGCCCTTGCTGCGGACCTTGCGTATGTCGCGGAGCCTGCCCCAGGCGGCAAAGACGAAAGCTCCGGAGACGATGAACAGCGCTATGGGTGGCTCCGGAATCGTCGCGAGGGCATCGACGTTGTCGTCTGGAAGGAGGCCAAGGTTTGCGGCTGACGCAAAAGCGGAAAAGGTTCCTGTGAAGTCGGTTACACAGACGTCTGCGGGGGACATATGGCCTGGCACGCAAGGGATGTAGGGAAGACCGGTAAAGGTAAAGGTGTCGGGCGAAAATGGGTCCAAGGAAAAGAGCGCCACATCGATGCCAGGATCGGCCACCTGGTCGAGGTTGCCGGTGTCGAGCACTAGGCCGTCGATCGCATCCCGTGGGTTCAAGCCCATCATCATGTTTGTCGCATAGACGGCAAAGTGACCGTTTCCGGCACTGACCAGGAGATCGCTCGCGAGGGTGCCGTTCCCGAAGTTATTGCTCGCCGACAATCGGCCGATTGCGAAATATGTGTTGGGGGTCGGCTTTGAGTTCAGCGTCAAGCCGTCAATATCGTCGCCAAAGAATCCTCCTGTAAGCCCGAGGGTCGCTCCGTTGATGAACAATGTGTTGCTATGGGCCGCCGGGAGCGCCAGGAACACATCCTCCGCTGCCGAGGCGATACCCGGCGCCGCTTGCTTGAAAACCGCGGTTCCGGGAAGCCCGACCGAAACCCGGTCCACCGAAAAATAAAGCTGATCTTTGTTTATTGGGTCCTTGCCGAAAGAGAAATCAGCGAGACTGTCAAAAACACCACCGGAGAAATTATCCTGAAGGCCGAGGCCCCGGCCTTGAATATCAACAACCGGGCCTGGGCTTAGCACATCGTCCGGCGTGATATTTCCGTTGATCGTCGGAGACGCAGCATCAATAGAGAATGTAACGTTGAGGGGGTCAGCCCGGGCGCCCGCAGAGGTCGTTATCGTGAGAGCCAGTAATAAGAAGAAGAAGGCTTTCCCCATAGCCGACCCTTTTGCCACAATGAACAGATTTTCGCCTGAATCGTGTCAAATTTATGACATCTTCAAATTTATGACATCTAAGGACATCTTCAAATTTATGACATCTAAGGAACGAGGCTGGCACCCCTGTCACATTTGACTAATTGTGATATATAAGCTAATATGGAATATCGCAACCGACGATGAGTTCCGTGTCATCAGCGCATGCATCCGCCAGACGCCCTTTTGCCAATGTTAGGTCACAGTAAGTTACAGCGGGACGAAGCGCCGTTCTCCGCTGAGGTTCGCTCCGCCGTGCCGCTGGAACCCGAGGATTTCTGCGGCTCTGTTAATCGCCTGCTGATAATTTCCTGCAAAAACGCAAAAACAGCGAGAGCCCGTCGCCAGTCGAGTGACTGGTATGTCAATCCTTCGGAGTCAAATTCATCCGCCCTGCCCGACAGCCACACGGGATGAGGCGGCCGGCTTGCTCGCACCATTTTGGGCCGGAAAGTAGCTATAATAGCCACTGCATGACTTCACCGATCGCGGCTCCTGGATAACGCTGCGGTTGAACAAGGGAAGTGATGGTGGTGATGGCATAGGACCAAAACTGCCGGCGCGGGTGCGCGGGCGACCGTTTGAAAAGGGCCGATCGCGGAACCGGGGCTTGCGACGTGGTACGGACGATCGAAATCACCAAGAGAACACGCTCCGGGCTCCGATCTGATGCAGATTTTGACTGCGGGTGATTATGATGAGGATGATTCCGAGGGAGGCGGTTACGAAGTACCGGCGAAGCTGATGACTGGGATTCGTGGCAAGCAGGGAGGGCGGCCGGCCCGAACCCGCTCGGCTGGCTCGATTTGTGTTTCAACCAAGACGGGAGCCTTAGCTGCAGATTCGCTGCAGGTGTAACAATCGATTCTATTGGTAACTTTGAGTTCGCACCCCGGCGGGAACCGGACGGCTCGAGCGCGCCGTTCCGGGGACCGAGGGGTGGCGGGGAGGCGATTCGGGTGGTGGCGATGTTTGCGAGTATGCAAGACTCCATTCGGTCCGACCGGGAGGTCTGCTGATGACGACGTTGCTCTTTACTCATCCGGCCTGTCTCGAACACGACCCCGGCAGACATCATCCGGAATCCCCGGCGCGATTGCGCGCTGTGCTCGCCGCACTCGCCGATCCGGAATTCGCGCGACTGGAGCGCCGCGAGGCACCCGAAGCAGCACTGGAAGATCTGCTGAGAGCGCATCCGCGCCAGCATGTCGAGCGCCTACTACGTGCTGTGCCGAAGTCGGGCCACGTCGGGATCGACGCCGACACGGTCCTGTCGCCGGCTTCGGGAGAGGCGGCTTTGCGGGCGGCCGGAGCCGTGGTCGCTGCGGTCGATGCGGTGGTCGCGCGGGAGGCGGACAACGCCTTCTGCGCCGTACGCCCGCCGGGCCACCATGCCGAACCGGAGTGCGCCATGGGGTTCTGCCTGTTCAATAACATCGCGGTCGGCGCTCTGCGCGCACGTGCGATGCACGAGCTCCAGCGGATCGCTGTCATCGATTTCGACGTCCATCACGGTAACGGCACTCAGGCGGCGTTCGAGGCCGACGACGGGCTCTTTTATGCATCGACGCACCAGTCCCCGCTTTATCCCGGCACGGGGTCGGCAAGCGAAACCGGCGTCGGCAACATCGTCAACGTGCCGCTCCGGCCGATGGCCGGCTCTAGCCAGTTTCGCGCCGGGATGACACAGCGAATCCTGCCCGCGCTCGACGCATTCCGTCCCGAGCTCCTGCTGATCTCCGCCGGCTTCGACGCACATAAAAGCGACCCGCTGGCGCAGCTGATGCTCGAGGAAGCTGATTATACTTGGATCACCGAGAGGCTGATCGAGATTGCCTATCGCCATGCCAGGGGCCGCGTCGTCTCGACGCTCGAGGGAGGTTATGATCTCCCCGCGCTCGGCGCGAGCGTCGCGGCGCACGTCCGCGTGTTGATGTCAGTGTGAAATCAAGGCAGATCGAGCTCTCGATTGTTGCAGCGATGCAACGTTCGCCGAGTTTCGCGCTCTCGTTTTCGGCTCGCGCACCGCCTCTTGCTCGCGTATTTTGCTAAGAAGAGCACAGATGGTTGACATAGACGTTCCCGCAGATATCGCGGCAATGAATTTCGAGGAGGCGCTTGCCGAGCTCGAGCAGATCGTGCGGCGGCTCGAAGGCGGACAGGTCAGGCTGGATGAAGCAATCTTTTTCTACGAGCGGGGAGCGCTGCTGAAACGGCATTGCGAAAGGAAGCTCAACGAGGCGCAGCAGCGGGTCGACAGAATCGTCATCGGCGGGGACGGCGCCATCACCGCGGAGCCGGCGAAACTTGACTGAAACGCTGTGGTCCGACGCGACCTCCTTTTCCGAAGCATTGGCGCAGGCGGCGCAGATGACCGATGTCGCGCTCGAAAAGCTGGTTGTCGTCCCGACCGGCCTCGAGGCGCGTGTCTACCAGGCGATGCGCTACTCTGCGCTGGCGCCGGGCAAACGGCTGCGACCGTTTCTCGTGTTGGCAAGCGCCAATTTGTTTGGTGTGGCAAAGCGCTGCGCGCTGCAGGTGGCGGCAGCGGTCGAGATGGTCCACGCTTATTCGATGGTGCACGACGATTTGCCGGCTATGGACGACAGCGATTTGCGCCGCGGCCGACCGACGTGTCACAAGGAGTTCGACGAGGCTACGGCGGTATTGGCCGGGGACGGCCTCTTGACTGCCGCATTCGAGGTGCTGGCCGATCCCGATACGCATGGCGATCCCGCGGTGCGCTGTGAACTTGTCGCGGCGCTCGCCAGCGCAGCCGGTGCCGCTGGGATGGTCGGTGGCCAGATGATCGATCTGATCGCAGAGCATCAGACCTTGGACATCGGTGCCATCACCCGGCTGCAGCGCATGAAAACCGGCGCGCTGATCGCTTTTTCGTGCGAGGCCGGGGCGATTCTCGCCAAGGCGCCGCACGAGCTGCGCGCCGCGTTGCGCGGCTACGCTCATGATCTCGGGCTCGCCTACCAGATCGCCGACGATCTGCTCGACGTCGAGGGATCCGCCGCCGAGATCGGGAAGCCGGTGGGCGCTGATGCCGCGGCGGGAAAAGCCACCTTTGTGTCGATCCTGGGCGCGACACGCGCGCGGGCGCAGGCCGAGCTTCTCGTCCGTCAGGCGATGGCACACCTTGATTTGTTCGAGCAAAGGGCGGAACTTTTGCGTGAGGCGGCGCGGTTTGTAATCACCCGCCGTACCTAAGGAGCGCACGTTGGATCCAAAACCTATGCGTCCCATCTCCAATCGGACGCCGCTGCTTGATCGGATTGATATACCGGCCGATCTGCGCCAGCTGCCGGAACAGGATTTGCGGCAGCTCGCCGACGAGCTGCGTACGGAGCTGATCGATGCGGTGTCGATAACCGGCGGCCACTTCGGCGCCAGCCTCGGCGTTGTCGAGCTGACCGTGGCGCTGCACTATATCTTCGACACGCCGCACGATCGGCTGATCTGGGATGTCGGCCACCAAGCCTACCCGCACAAGATTCTGACGGCGCGGCGCGACCGCATCCGCACTATTCGTCAGGGCGGCGGGCTGTCCGGCTTCACCAAGCGCTCGGAAAGCGAGTACGACCCGTTCGGCGCCGCGCACGCGTCGACCTCGATCTCATCGGCACTCGGCATGGCCGTCGCCCGCGACTTGCGGGGCGAGCGCCGCAACGTCATCGCCGTGATCGGCGACAGCGCGATGAGCGGGGGAATGGCCTACGAGGCGATGAACAACGCCGGTGCGATGGATTCCCGACTGATCGTCATCCTCAACGACAACGACATGTCGATCGCGCCGGCGGTCGGCGCCATGAGCTTTTATCTGTCCCGGCTGTTGTCTTCCAAGTCCTTCATGTCGCTGCGTCACATCGCCAAGGAGGTAGCCCGCCACTTCCCCAGGCGGCTCGAGGATGCCGCACGACGGGCCGAGGAATTGGCCCGCAGCTTTGTTACCGGCGGGACCTTGTTCGAAGAGCTCGGCTTCTATTATGTCGGCCCGATCGACGGCCATAATATCGAACATCTGCTGCCGGTCTTAAAAAACGTTCGCGACAGCAACGAACCAGGGCCCGTCCTGCTCCACACCGTGACCGAGAAGGGCCACGGGTATTTGTCGGCTGAGCAGGCTGAGGACAAGTGGCACAGCGTTGCCAAGTTCGATGTCGTCACGGGGACGCAGGCCAAATCGACCCCGAAGGCGCCGCAATACACCACCGTCTTCGCCAAATCGCTGATCACCGAAGCCGAAAGGGACGACCGCATTGTCGCGATCACCGCGGCGATGCCGTCGGGCACCGGCCTCAACCTGTTCAACGACAAGTTTCCGAACCGCTGTTTCGATGTCGGCATCGCCGAGCAGCATGCGGTGACCTTCGCCGCGGGGCTCGCCGCAGAGGGGATGAAGCCGTTCGCTGCGATTTATTCGACCTTCTTACAGCGCGCCTATGACCAGGTTGTGCACGACGTGGCGATCCAGAAACTGCCGGTGCGGTTCGCGATCGATCGCGCCGGCCTCGTCGGCAACGACGGCCAGACCCATGCCGGCTCGTTCGACATCACCTATCTCGGCTGCCTGCCCGGGTTTGTCATCATGGCAGCGGGCGACGAGGCCGAGCTCGTCCATATGGTTGCGACCTGTGTCGCGATCGACGACGCGCCGTCGGCGGTGCGTTACCCTCGCGGCGAAGGCGTCGGGGTGCCGCTGCCCGATCGGGGCGTGCCGCTCGAGATCGGCCGCGGCCGCGTCTTGCGCGAGGGCACCACGATCGCGCTGTTGAGCTTCGGCGGCCGCCTCGCCGAATGCATGAAGGCGGCGCAGGAGCTCGCCACTTATGGGCTGTCGACGACGGTGGCCGATGCCCGGTTTGCCAAACCGCTCGACATCGATCTCATCAGCCGGCTCGTGCGCGAGCACGAGGTCGTGATCACGGTCGAAGAGGGAGCGATCGGCGGCTTCGGCAGCCACGTGCTGCACCATCTGGCGATGAACGGGCTGCTCGACCACGGGCTGAAGATCCGCACGATGGTGCTTCCCGACGTCTTCCTTGACCACGATTCGCCGCAGGCGCAATACGACCAGGCCGGGCTCAACGCCCGTCACATCGTGGCCATGGGGCTCTCGGCGCTCGGTCGAGAGATCGCCGCGCAGCCGGCCCGCGCCTGACCTTCTGAGTGTTGGCGGCAAAGCAGCGAGCCGATCAGCTCCTCGTCGAGCAGGGCCTGGCGGAGAGCCGGACAAAGGCCCAGGCGCTGATCCTCGCCGGTTTGGTAAACTGCGGCGAGCGGCGCGTCGACAAACCCGGCGAACAGCTCGCGGCCGACGCGGCGCTTGCGCTCAAGGGCCGCGACCATCCCTGGGTGTCGCGGGGCGGGGTCAAGCTCGTCCACGCGCTCGACCACTTCCGGATTGTCGTCGAGGGGCAGGTAGCGCTCGATATCGGCGCCTCGACCGGCGGCTTTACCGAGGTGCTGCTGGATCGTGGCGTCCGGCGCGTCTACGCCGTCGACGTCGGTCACGGCCAGCTCGCCTGGAAATTGCGCCAGGATCCTCGGGTCGTCGTTCACGAACGGCTGAACGCGCGTTATCTGATCCGCACCGACATCCCCGAGCCGGTCGGCATCATCACTTGCGACACAAGCTTTATCGGCCTCGCGACGGTATTGCCGGCGCCGCTCGCACTTGCTGCCGAGAAGGCGCAGCTGGTGGCCCTTGTGAAGCCGCAATTTGAGGCCGGCCCCGCGCATGTCGGCAAGGGCGGCGTTGTGCGCGATCCCGAGGTCCATCGCGAGGTCTGCGAGCGCGCGGCCGCGTGGGTCGGGACACAACCGGGCTGGTCCGTGGTCGGGATCGTCGAAAGCCCGCTACTCGGCCCCCAAGGCAACCGCGAATTTCTGCTCTATGCCCGCCGCGGTCAGGAGGAGCTACGATGACGGCCGTCGCCGAGGGGTTCGCTGGGTTCCGGCCCGCTGCCTTCGCTTTCTTCAACGAGCTGCAAGACAACAACGACCCGGCCTGGTTTAAGCCGCGCAAGGTGCTTTACGAGGCCGAAGTGCTCGCACCGTTTCGCGAATTGATCACGGCGGTCGGTGACGCGCTGGGCCGAGCCGGGCTGCCGCTGGCAGGCGACCCTCGGCGCGGCATATTTCGCATCTATCGCGATGTCCGCTTCTCACCCGACAAGCGGCTCTACAAGACCCATGCCGGAGCGGTATTGACGCGCTCGGGCGGAAGGCGCGACCCGGGCGTCCTCTACGCTCATGTGGCTCCCAGCGAATCGATGGTCGCGGCGGGTTTCTGGCATCCGGAGCCTCAGCTCCTGGCCCGCCTTCGGCGTGCCGTGCTCAGCGAGCCGGATGATTTTTTGGCGATCGTGGATGGGCTCGCCGCGGCTGGTTGTCCGCTGACCAGCGACGATAAGCTGAGCCGCCCGCCGCGCGGCTTTGAGGCGGCCAAGGGCACACCCGTAGCTGATTATGTCGGGTGGAAGTCGTTCACCGCTCACCGGATGCTGAGCGACGCGGAGATGCAGTCGCCGGCGCTCGTCGATCGAATTGTCGATTTCGCCCGCACGGTGTTGCCGCTGCTCGAATGGGGCTGGGCGGCCGTGGACGACGAGGTGCCACCACCGCTGCCAATCCGCAAACCCGCGCGCCCGCTGCCCAAACCCGATTTCTGAGCGGCTCTACAGGACCGCTCGTCTCGCAATCAGACTTCCCCGTCGCGCGGCAGGTCGGTCAGGAACATGATCCCCGGCTCGTGGGTGATCATCAACTCAGGGCGTGATTCGAGCGCGACAGCCTGCGGCGTCACTCCGCAGGCCCAGAAGACCGGCACCTCACTCGGGTGAATGGGGACCGGATCGCCATAGTCGGGCCGACTCAAATCGGCGATCCCGATCGCTTGCGGACTGCCGACGTGGAGAGGGGTCCCGTGGGCGTGCGGATAGCGTGCGCACACCTCGCGGACCAGCTGGACCTGTGCCTCAGGGATCGGGCGCATGGTCAGTACAATCGGTCCGTGGAAGCGGCCGGCGGGCCGGCAAAGAAGGTTGGAGACAAACATCGGTACGAGGGTGCCGAGCTCGACGTTGCGCACACCGACCCCAGCGTCGATCAGCGCATGCTCAAAGGTCAGGCTGCAGCCGAGCAGGAAGGCGACGAGGTCGTCGCGCCATAGGTCGCGGATCTCGTCGCGTTGCTCGATCAGCTCGCCGCGGCGGTAGACGCGGTAGCCGGGCAGATCGATGCGCAGGTCGGCCCCCGGAGCCGAGCGCGCTGGCTCCGGATCGCCGGGAGGTGTGATCTCGATCAGCGGGCAGGGCTTGGGGTTGCGGGTACAGAAAGCGGCGAATTCGGCAGCCGCCTCCTTTGGCAGGATCACCAAATTGGCCTGCTGGTGGGCCGGGCATTGCCCTCCGGTGCTGCCGTGCCATTCGCCGCGACGGGCGGCGGCACGCATCTCGGCGGGCGAGGTGATCATTCGTGGTGTTTGGCCGTCTCTGGTCACCTTGCATCCCTCATAGCGAGCGGGCGATCAGCAATTTCATGATCTCGTTGGTGCCGCCATAGATCTTCTGAACGCGCGCATCGACGAACATCCGGGCGATCGGGAACTCGCGCATATAGCCGTAGCCGCCGAAGAGCTGCACGCAATCGTCGATCGTCTCGACCTGCTTCTGGCTGCACCACCACTTGGCCATAGACGCAGCGACGGTGTCGAGCTCGCCGGCGATGTGGCGGCTGATGCACCAATCGATAAAGATTCGGGCGATCACCGCCTCGGTCTTGCGCTCGGCGAGCGTGAAGCTCGTGTTCTGGAAGTCGATCAGCTTCTGGCCGAAGACCCGCCGCTCCTTGACGTAATCGATCGTCAGGCCGAGCGCGCGTTCGGTAGCAGCGACTGCGCCGATGGCGAGCGCCAAGCGTTCCTGCGGCAACTGGTCCATCAGCTGGTAGAACCCGTGGCCTTCCTCAGAGCCGAGCAGGTTCGCGGTCGGCACCGCAACATCGTCGAAAAACAATTCCGAGGTGTCGGAGGCGTGCAGACCGATCTTGTCGAGGTTGCGCCCGCGGCGGAAACCCTCGGCCCCGGCGGTTTCGAGCACGACCAGCGAGATGCCCTTGGCGCCCTCGCCCGGGCCGGTCTTGGCGACGACGATGATCAGATCGGCGAGCTGGCCATTGGTGATAAAGGTCTTTTGCCCGTTGAGCCGGTATTCGTTGCCGTGATGGCGGGCGGTGGTGCGGACGGCCTGCAGGTCAGACCCCGTCCCCGGCTCGGTCATAGCGATCGCCCCCACCCATTCACCGGTTGCGAGCTTTGGGAGCCAGCGCTGCTTCTGCTCTTCGGAGCCGTAGCGCAGGATGTAATGCGCGACGATCGTCGAATGGACGCTGTAACCGGTGGCCAGCTCCGAGACGACGTTTTCGAGATCCTCGATGACCGCGGCGTCATAGGCGAAGCTGGTGCCCTGCCCGCCATAGGCTTCCGGCACGCTCGGCAACAAGGCACCCATATCGCCGAGCGCCCGCCACGCGGCCCGGTCGACGATCTTGTCCTGCCGCCATTTTTCGGCATGCGGTGCCAATTCCTTGGCGAGGAACCGGCGGAACTGGCCGCGAAACGCGTCCAATTCCTCGGTCATCCAGGGTGATCGATAGGGCGCGGTCATGCCTCTTCTCCCGCCGCCAAGCGCAGGCCGGACATGAAAAGCTCGCGATGCTCGGGGTTCCGCAGGTAGCTGGCGTCCGGTATCACGAGAGAGGTAATGGCCCGCAGTCGCTCCATAATCTCTCGTGCGTCGTCGAGCCGACCCATGTGGGCATAGCAGGCGGCGAGAACGCGATGTGGGAAAGGGAAGGTGGGATCGTCTTGGATCGCAAGGAGCAGCTTCGGCACTGCCTCATCGAAGCGCCGGCTGAGTAAATGTGCTTGGCCTATTACAGCGAACGTCGTGCCGACGCGGGCGCGCGGGCTGAAGCGCAGCGCGGCCTCGAGATGTTTGATCGCGATGTCGGGCTGGCCCGCCCAACTTCTGAGGGCGCCTGATGTGCCAGCCGCGCGCGAAATTTGGATTGAGCGCCAGGGCACGGTCAACCAATGCCATCATGGCGCCGATGTCCTCGCCGAAATAGGCAAGTGCGACGGCGGCATTCGCCAGAATCCCTGGATCATCGCCAGCCACTTCAAGGGCTCGTCTCGCGAAGCCGATGCCCTTCCCACGATCTACCTCCCGGTCTTCACTCCGACCGTTCTCAAGCAACCGAAAACAGCAGAGCGCACCCCAGGCGAGTGCGGGCCCGTAACGCGGATCGCGCGTGATCGCCTGCTCCACAAGACGGAGCGCCTCCGGGTCCCGCACTTGCGACGACATGACAATCGCATAGGCGCGCAGGTAGAGGTCGTAAGCGGTCAGATCGGTCGTCGGCCGGCCGGCCGAGCGGGCGGTTTCGGCGGCCTGCAGAGCCGGCTCGATGACACCAGCGACGTTCGATGCCACCTTATCCTGCAGCTCGAAAACGTCCTCCAGCAGGCCGTCGAAGCGGTCGGCCCAGCGATGCGTGCCGGTGAGTGCGTCGATCAGCTGCGCAGTGATGCGCACGCGTCCGCCGGCTTTGCGCACCGAGCCTTCAAGCACGTAGCGCACACCCAACTCGCGCCCGACCTGCTTCACGTCGACCGCCTGGCCTTTGTAGGTGAAGCTCGAATTGCGGGCGATCACAAACAGCCAGCGGATGCGGCTGAGCGCGGTGGTGATCTCCTCGACCATGCCGTCGGCGGAAATATTCCTGTTCGGGGTCGCCGCTCAGATTGGCGAAGGGCAGCACCGCGATCGACGGCTTGTCTGGCAACGCCCGAGCGGGTTCGGGCATGGGTTTCTGGTCCATAACCACGCGGAAAACGCGCACCGGCCGCGTGATGTTCTTCAGCGCCTGCTCGCCGATGTCCTCGAAGGCGAGGTCGAGCCGGCCTGCGGCGTCTTCCCGAACGCGCGCAGAGACACAGACCCCGCCCGGTTCGGCGAGACCTTCTAGTCGGGCGGCGACATTGACACCGTCGCCGAAGATGTCGCCGTCCTCGACGACGATGTCGCCCTGATGGATGCCGATGCGGAAGTCGATCCGGCGGTCGGAGGGCAGCGGGCCATTGCTTTTCGCCAGGACCGCCTGCATTTCGACCGCACAGCGCACGGCATCGACGACACTTGCGAACTCGACCAGCAGCCCGTCGCCGGTGGTCTTGACGATGCGACCTTTATGGCCCGCGATCTTCGGGTCGATGGTTTCGGCGCGCAGCACCTTGAGCCGGCCGAGAGTACCCTCCTCGTCGGCCTCGATCAGTCGCGAATAACCGGTTACATCGGCCGCCAATATGGCCACCAGCCGGCGTTCGACGCGTTCACGTTGACCGGCACCCATCGCGACGACCCTTTCGTCCACGATCCTACACCGGGGATTGCGCTGGCGACAGGCGCCCCGGCTACGCCGCGGTCTACACCTTTCTGACCGGCGCGGTGTACTGCGCCATCAGCGGATCCGACGTCATCAGGGTGATGCCCTCGACGATCGATTGTGCGATCAGGATGCGGTCGAACGGGTCCCCGTGTATTGGCGGCAGGCTGTCCAGCGCGATGGCGTGCTCGCCGGTGATCGGCAACTCGTCATATCCGTTATCCAAGAGACCGCGGCGCAGAAGCCTGGCATCCACCCGAAAGTCGCGGCGGCCGAGGCCGTGCTTGATCGCCACCTCCCACAGGCTGGCGGCGCTGAAGACTGGAACGTTCTCCGGGTCATCGAGCAACTCGCGGGCGTCGGGCGGCAGCCTCTCGGGGCTTCCCGCCGCCCACAGCAGCAAATGCGTGTCCAGCAGCAACCTCATCGGTCGCCGCGAAAGAGCTTCTCGATCTCCGCGCTACCCATCCGATCGAAATCCTCTGGCACCGCGATCCGTCCGGTCATGAACCCGAGCCGACGAACCTGCCCGACCGACGGCGTGTCCAGCGCCGTGACCTTGACCAGCGGCTTGCCAGCCTTGGCGATAACGAACGGCTCACCCTTGGCGGCGCGGTCGACCAATGTGGAGAGATGGGTCTTGGCTTCGTGGATATTGACGGTCAGCATTCCTGCTCCGCGGACTAAGTTCTATTAGTCTAGTCCATTACGAGAAATGCTGCAAGCTGGCTGCCAAGCCGCGTCGGCGGCGTCGCAGACCGGCCGTGACGACGACTTCGGCCGCGCAGGATCTTCCGTGGTGCCTCTCTGTTACCCCGGATTGTCTCCCTGTTCGACCGATTTAATTCCCTGTTCGGTCGTCTAGGGAACTGCCTTTCAAATGGACGAAATATCAATGGCTTACCGTCACAGGTTGCGCTGTAAAACCACCTGCGGAACGGTTCTTCCCGGTATCTTCCCAGCGCACAGGGAAAGCCGCCCTCATGCCGTTGCCCGCCGTTCGGCATAGATCGTGCTGCCGCGGCGCGCGAGGTCGCGCAGCATCGCAATTGGCAGGAACCGCGCGCCGTGCTGCTGTGCCAGCCGGTCGCACAGCTCGACAAAGGGTCCGGTGCCGAGCATGTCGATGTAGGAGAGCGGGCCGCCGGTCCACGGCGCGAAGCCCCAGCCGAGCAATGCCCCGACATCGGCATCGGCCGGGTCGGTCACGACATTCTCCTCGAGGCAGCGCGCCGCCTCGAGCGCCTGGATCGCGAGATAACGGGTCTTGACCTCGTCGAGCGAGGGCTGCGCCTCTGCCTCCGGCGCCAAGTCGGAAAGCCCGGGCCAGAGCCGCTTCGGGCCGTCCGCCGGATAATCGTAGAAGCCCTTGCCGCCACGCCGGCCGGGGCGGTTCTGGCGCTCGACCATCTCGGCGATCAGCCGGTCGGCTGCGGTTGCTCGGTACTTGTCGCCGAGATCCTTGGCGGTTTGCACCGCGACCTGGTGGATCAGGCCGAGCGCGACCTCATCGCTGAGCGCCAGGGGCGCCATCGGCATACCCGCGGCCTTGCCGCCATTCTCGATCAATGCCGGCCGCACCCCTTCGGCCAGCATCAGCACCGCCTCGCGTGTGTACGTGCCGAAGACGCGGCTCGTATAGAAGCCGCGGCTGTCGTTGACGACGATCGGCGTTTTGCCGATCTGCCGGACAAAATCCATCGACCACGCCAGCGCCTCCTCGCCGGTGCGCTCGCCGCGGATGATCTCGACCAACGGCATGCGCTCGACCGGCGAGAAAAAATGCAGGCCGATGAACCGCTCGGGCCGCGCCGAAGCCTGCGCCAGCCCGGTGATGGGCAAGGTCGAGGTGTTGCTAGCGAAAATCGCCTCACTGCCGAACACCGCCTCGGCTCGGCGGGTCACCTCGGCCTTGACCTCGCGGTTTTCGAACACCGCTTCGATGACGAGCTCGGCACCAGCGAGCCGCGCGTGGTCGGCCGTCGGCAGCACCCGCTCGACGATGGCGCGCGCTTCTACTTCGCCCGTGCGGCCACGCTCGACTGCCGTCTGTTGCTGTCGGCGGATATGGCCGAGACCGCGCCTGGCAGCTTCCTCGTTCATATCGAGCAGCACGACATCGATGCCGGCGCGGGCCGCGACATGGGCGATCCCCGAGCCCATCAGCCCGGCGCCGAGCACCCCGATCCGCGAAAAACGCTTGCGCGCCACCGCGGCCGGCCGGCGCGCCAATCTGTTGGCCCGCTGCAGATTGATGAACTGAGTGCGCACCATGTCGCGGGCGCGTGGATCGAGCGCCAGCTTGGCGAAGGCCTTGGCTTCGATCCGCAGCCCGGTGTCGAGCGGCACCAGCATGCCGCGATAGACGACCGACTGGATCGCATCGAGCGCCGGGTAGTTGCCGTAGGTCTTCGCCCGCTGCATCGCGTTCGCCGCCGAGAAGGCCTGCACCCCGGCCAGGGTGCGCGGGTCGGCACCGGGTACGACAAAACCGGGCTTGTCCCAGGGCTTGACGAGAGCCTCGGCCGGGGCGGCGCAGATCCAGTCTTTGGCGCGGGCGACGAGTTCGGCCGTGGGCGCCAACTCATCGACGAGGCCGCGCGCCAGAGCCTGCGCCGGCGACAAGCTCGTCCCTTCGAGCAGCACCGGCAACGCATCGAGCGCGCCCAGCATCCGCAGGTAGCGTTGCGTGCCGCCAAACCCCGGAAACAGCCCGACCTTGGTCTCGGGTAGACCGAGCAGAGCGCGCGGGTCATCGGTCGCGATGCGGCGATGGCAGGCGAGGCAGACTTCGAACCCGCCGCCGAGTGCGGTGCCGTTGATCGCCGCGACAAACGGCTTCTTGGCGGTCTCGATCCGGCGAAACAGGCGATGAACATCCATAAACCGGTCGAACAGGCCGCGTATCCGTGCTTCTTTGGCTTCACCCGCCGCGCCCGCCAGCATCGCTTCGAGCCAATCGAGATCGGCGCCGGCGATGAAGGCCGGCTTGCCGCTGGTGATGACGACACCCCTGGTCCCGGGGTCGGCCAGAACATTGTCGACCGCAGCCGCGAATTCGCCGAGCGAGACATCGTTCATCACATTCATCGAACGCCCGGGCATGTCCCAGGTGATGATTGCGATGCCGTCCTCGCCGCGACCCAGGGTCAGGTTTGTCATGGCGGCACCCCTTACACGCGTTCGATGATCGTCGCGGTCCCCATCCCGGCGCCGACGCACAATGTCACAAGCGCGGTGGCAAGTCCTGTCCGCTCCAATTCGTCGAGCGCGGTGCCGAGGATCATTGCGCCGGTGGCGCCCAGCGGATGCCCCATCGCGATGGCACCGCCGTTGACGTTGACCTTTTCCGGGTCGAGCTCGAGGAGCTTCTCGTAGAGCAGCACCACCGCCGCGAAGGCCTCATTGAGCTCGAACAGGTCGATATCCGCTGTGGTCATGCCGGCGCGTTTGAGCACCTTGCGCGTTACCTTCTCGGGTCCCGTCAGCATGATGCAGGGTTCCGAGCCGATCGAGGCGAAGGCGCGGATGCGGGCGCGGGGTGTGAGGCCCATCGCCACACCGGCCTCGCGCGAGCCGAGCAGAATCGCGGCCGCACCGTCGACGATCCCCGAGGAGTTGCCGCTGTGATGAACGTGCTCGATCGCCTCGATCTCCGGGTAACGCTGCACCGCCACGGCGTCGAATCCGAAATCGGCGCCGAGCTGGGCGAAGGACGGCTTCAACCCACCCAAGGCCTGCATCGTCGTCCCGGGGCGCATTTGCTCGTCGCGTTCGAGCAGGGTGAAGCCGAGCTCGTCTTTGACCGGCACGACCGAACGGGCGAAGCGACCTTCGTCCCAAGCTCGCGCCGCCCGCCGTTGGCTCTCGACGGCGTAAAGGTCGACATCGGTGCGCGAAAAGCCCCATTTTGTCGCGATCAGGTCGGCGCTGACGCCTTGGGGGATGAAGTAGGTCTTGAACGCAACAGCGGGGTCGCTCATCCATGCGCCGCCCGACGAGCCGATCGGTACCCGCGACATCGATTCCACGCCGCCGCCGATTGCGACATCGGATTGCCCGGCCATGATCTGGCCGGCGGCGATGTTGGTGGCTTCGAGCCCCGATGCACAGAACCGGTTGACCTGAACCCCGGCGACGCTCTCGGCATAGTCCGCGTGCAGAGCCGCCAAGCGCGCGATGTCGGCGCCCTGCTCGCCAACCGGCTCAACGCAGCCGAAGACGACGTCGTCAACGAGTGCCGTGTCGAGCCTGTTGCGGTCGCGGATAGCGCGCAACACGCCCGCGGCAAGATCGATCGGTGGAACCTCGTGCAATGCGCCGTCCGACCTGCCGCGCCCCCGCGGTGTGCGGACGTGGTCGTAGATGTAGCATTCGGTCATTGATTACCTCGCCGGCCTCGCATTCCCGATGACGAGCGTAAGATCAGGACCGGCGTTCGACAAGGAGCGGAATGCTGCACCTAAACCACGACCCAGACAAGTTCGTGGAACTTGCCGTCGAGCGGATTGGGGCGCAAGGCGACGGCATTGCTGAATACGATGGTAAGCCGGTTTTTCTACCGTTTACGGTGCCAGGCGACCGCGTCCGCGCGCGACTGGGCGCACGCCGCCACGGCGGACGCGAGGGCCTGGTCATCGAATGGCTGGACTTCGGGAAAGGGCGCGCCGATCCACCGTGCCCGCATTACGGCCGCTGCGGCGGTTGCGCGTTGCAGCATCTCGATCGGGCCTCCTATCAGGCGGTCAAGCTCGGGGCGCTACGCTCCGCGCTCGAACGGGTCGGGATCGATACTGGCTTGGTGCAGCCGCTGCGGGTGGTTCCACCGGCGCGGCGGCGAGTGCGGCTGGGGGTAACGCGGCCGCGCGACTCGAGACACCCTGCGCGGGTCGGGTTCCGCGAACGGTTCCGCCACGACCTCGTCGATCTGAGGGAATGCCCGGTACTCGAGTCTGGGCTTCTCAGCCTCGTTGGTGATTTGCGGCTCGTCGCCGAAGAACTGCTGCCGCCGGGTGGCGCGGCAGAAGTGACATTAACCCGCACCGACAGCGGCGTCGATACGCTGTTCGAAGCGGAGGGACGCCCCGAACTCGGTGCTCTCGCCGTGCTGGCCGTCCTCGCCGAGAAATGCGACTTGGCCCGTATCGCGTGGCGCTCGCCCGCCGAGGAGATCCTCATCGTCGAGCGCCGCCCAGCCCGAGTGGTGCTGTCGGGGGTCGCGGTGCCCTACCCGCCGGGCGGCTTCGTGCAAGCAAGCGAAGCGGCCGAAAAGATCCTCGTTGAAGAGGTGCTTGCAGGCATCGGAAGAGGTGGCTCTGTGGTCGATTTGTACGCCGGGCTCGGAACTTTTACTTTCGCGCTGGCTGCCGGTGGGCCGGTACACGCAGTGGAGGGAGACGAACGCGCGGTGACTGCGCTGGCACGAGCCGCCGCCGGCCGGCCGGGTATCACCGTCGAGCGGCGCGATCTCGCCCGCAACCCGTTGCCGCCCGAGGCCCTAGCCGCTTACGCCGCCGCGGTGTTCGACCCGCCGCGCGCTGGCGCCCTGAGACAAGCTGCGGCGTTCGCTGACTCGACGCTCGGGACGGTCGTCGCCGTCTCCTGCAATCCTGCGACCTTTGCGCGCGATGCCGCTCGGCTAATTGCGGGCGGCTTCTGCCTTGAGCAAGTCACGCCGGTCGACCAGTTCGTGTGGACGCCGCACCTCGAGCTCGTAGCAGTGTTGCGCCGGTGACCTGGACCTTCGCCCTTCGGTGGCCACGCTGATGCGCCGTTAAGTCACGGACGGCTAAAGTGCGTTTCGCTCATCGCTTGTCTCTGCCATGGAAGGCACTCTTGTCTATCTGTAGAGTAAAGCATCGGCAAGTTGGAGGAGAAGGCGATGCCCTTGTTGCTTGCCATCCCGGCGATCCCGCCGGGTGGCGAGATTCCATCGCAGTACACCTGCGACAGCGCCGATATTTCACCGCCATTGACAGGGTCCGGGCTGCCGGACCGAACGGGGAGCCTCGTCCTCGTTGTCGACGACCCAGACGCGCCCTCGGGCGTGTTTAACCATTGGGCGGCCTTCGATATTCCCACCGGTTCACACGGTCTCGGGGCTGGCTATTCCACAAACCGGCCGGCTGCCGGTCTGCATGAGGCGCGCAACGATTTTGGCAAGGCGGGCTATGCGGGCCCCTGTCCGCCCAAGGGGCACGGAACCCACCATTATCACTGTCAGCTCCTGTCAATCAGCCGGCCAATCCCAGACCTGAAGCCGACTGCAACCGTTGCGGACGTGCTAAGGACGGCGGAACCCTACGTTATCCAGCGCGCCGAGTTGGTCGGCACCGATCACCGCTGAGCGACGATAGTACGAGCCATACGAGACCCGTGCTGAACCAGTTTCGGGAACACCGCGTTTGTTAACCCCATGCCAAATACGGCGGTAATACACACAGGCGCTTACCGCACGGTTGGCCAAAGCCTGACGGTCGCGGCGCTCGGCGTGGTCTACGGCGACATCGGCACGTCGCCGCTCTACACCATCAAGCAATGTTTCCCCGACGTAGCCGGCGTCAGCCAACCGCGTGTGTTTGGTGTCCTCTCCCTTATCGCCTGGGCGCTGACTTTGGTTGTCACGGTGAAGTACGTCATCGTCCTGATGCGGGCGGACAATCGGGGCGAGGGCGGCATCCTCGCGCTGATGGTTCTGGCATTGCGCGCCGCCGCCGGCCGGCGCAGTTGGTGGATCCTGTCGGCCGGGCTATTCGGCGCCGCATTGTTCTACGGCGACGGCGTTCTAACTCCGTCGATTTCGGTGCTGAGCGCCGTCGAGGGCCTCCAGGTCGCGACACCAGCGCTCGAACCCTATGTGGTGCCGTCGGCTTGCGCCCTCCTGCTTCTCCTTTTCGTTGCCCAGCGCACAGGTACGGGGCGCGTCGGCGGGTATTTCGGCCCGATCATCATCGTCTGGTTCAGCACAATCGGCGTCCTTGGCGCAATCGAGATTGTCCGTTACCCGGCCATCATCCAAGCCCTTGATCCGCGCCACGCGATCGATCTGATCCTGCTCGATCCTTGGCGGGGCTTCGTGCTGCTCGGCGCGGTTGTGCTGGCAGTGACCGGGGCGGAAGCGCTTTACGCCGATATGGGACATTTTGGGCCCACACCGATCCGGCGAGCTTGGTTGCGCTTTGTCTTCCCCGGGTTGCTACTGAACTATTTCGGGCAGGGTGCGCTTCTCCTGGCCCACCCGGATGCCATCGAGAACCCGTTTTTTCGTCTCGCTCCGGATTGGGGGGTCTATCCGCTGGTCGGGCTCGCCGCCGCTGCCACCGTGATCGCTTCGCAAGCGGTGATCTCCGGCGCCTTTTCGATCACCCGTCAGGCGGTGCAGCTCGGCTATCTTCCGCGGATGCAGGTACGGCACACCTCGGAGCGGGAGATCGGCCAAGTCTACGTGCCGGCGATGAACGGCATCCTGCTGGTGGCGGTCGTGGCAACCGTGCTCGGCTTCCGCTCCTCGGGCGCGCTCGCCGGTGCATACGGTATCGCCGTTACCGGAACCATGACGGTTACGACCATTCTCGCCTTTGTCCAATTCCGTTTAGGGGCCGGCTGGCGGCTCTGGCAGCTGATCCCATTATTCACGTTGTTCTTGGTCGTTGATCTGACTTTCTTTGGTGCCAACCTTTTGAAGTTGGTGGAGGGCGGCTGGTTTCCTCTCGCGATCGCCGGCGCTATCTATACGGTGATGCTGACCTGGCTGTGGGGGCGAGCGCGCGCAGCCGCACGACGGGCGAGTGGGGCCATGCCGCTCGCGACATTGGTCGAGACCTTGAGTCCCGATCGGCCGGTGCGCGTCCCCGGAACGGCAATCTACATGACCGCACGGGTCGAGAATGTGCCGACCGCCCTCCTGCATAACATGAAGCACAACAAGGTGTTGCACGAGCGAAACGTGCTGATGAATGTGCGGACCGAGGACGTGCCCAGTCTGCCGGAAGCGGAGCGGCTCGAAATCCATCATTTTGGTCAGAATTTCCACACGGTCTCGATCCGTTACGGCTTTCTCGAAGAGCCCGACATCCCGCGCGCATTGGCGCTGTGCCGCATCGGCGGGTTACGGTTCAATCTTATGGAAACTTCGTTTTTTGTCCGGCGAGAGAAGATCATCGCGAGGCGCCGCTCGGGCATCATCCTGCCCTTCAAGAAGCTCTTTATCCTTCTGTCGAATATGGCACTCGACGCGACGGAGTTCTTCAGAATACCGGTGAATCGGATCGTTGAGCTTGGCGGTCAGATCGAGCTCTAGGGTCTACCCGACCACGAGGTTTTACGGGGTCAGTGGATCTCTTCTTGTTCCGCGAAGGCTTGGCGCAGCCTAGCGACCGAGAAACCGGGCGCCCTTGCGGCATCGATGATGACCTTCTCGCGGCGAGAGAGCAGCGCCACGGCAGCCGGCAAGTCTTTGATCGCCTCGGCTGGGACAACGACGGCGCCGTGCCGATCGGCGTGGATCACGTCGTTTGGAGACACGATCATCCCGGCGACGCAAACAGTGCCGCCAAAATCGACGAGATGGACATGGGCGTGCGAAGGCATGATCGACCCGGCAAGGACCAAGAAATCGGGCGCCATCGCGTCGAGATCGCGCACCGAGCCATCGGTGACGACGCCGGCGCAGCCGAGCCCTTTATGGACATTGCTCTGCACCTCGCCCCAGAATGCGCCGAAGCCTTGGTCGGGGGCATCGATGTCTTGGATGACGGCGATGCTGGGCAGCGGTGGGGCGGCGATATGCTCGTAATAGGCCAGCCGCACTCGCATCGCCTCCTCCCGACTGCGCGGGTGCGGCTCGCGAGAACGGATCAGAGCCGTCCGGGCGAAAGCAACAACGGGCTTCAGCTTCGGGAAAGCGGCAATCAGCGGCCGACGCGTGAAGCCGGTTGCGCGGCGTGTCGGAACGACGAGCTCGAGCCCATTGCAGATCGTCGGGGTATCGAATTCCTTCAGAGCATCGAGATCAGCGGCTTCCGGCAGATGCGGCATGGCGGTTCCCTCGGACATCGGTGTCAGACCCTAGCCTTTATTGGGAAGCCTCGCGTGCAGCAACCCCTTTCCGCAGGACGCCTCGGGCCGGTCGGCGCTCCGAAGGCTAGCTGCCGATCCTCTCGCCGACGATCAACAGTCCGAGCGGAAGTACCAGCGCGATGATGACGAGCATGATAGCGAAACAGCGCTCGGCACGACTCCACTTCTTCCAGTCGGATATCCAGTCACGCATCCAACAACCCCGCCAAACCCCAGGCTGATCGATAACCGATGGGCATGGTGAAAATTCGACCGAAGTATGTCTCTGTGATGATAAAGGAAGCGTAAATTTGCCTTAAACGGTGTCGCGGTCATCACGATGCATAGGCTGTGGAGGTCAAGGGCATGTACGAACCAGATCGGGTGAAGAGTTTTGAGCGGCCGCGCGGCCTTCCCTTTCGGATCGGCAAGGTGGGACACGTTGTTCTCAACGTGCGCGACGTAGAACGGTCGGCACGCTTCTACACCGAGGTGCTCGGCTTCCAGATCTCGGACGTCTATCCGGAGGCAATGGTGCCGGGCGGTATGGTCTTTCTGCGCTGCAACCCGGACCATCACGGCATCGCGCTTGTCGGCTCGATGACGGCGGAGGCGGCGAATGTCGAGCTCAACCACATCGCCTTCGAGGTCGCAACCCTCGACGAGGTCATCAGAGCGCGCGACCACCTGCGTCGACATGGGGTCAAGATCGATTTCGCCGGACGACGCCGCGCCGGCTGTCAGCTTGCTGTCGAATTCCGCGATCCGGACAATCATCGGCTGGAGATCTACTGGGGCATCGATCAGATCGGCAGCGACGGGCATGTGCGCGCGTCGACAGAATGGAAGGGTGCTCAGAGCTTGGAGGAAGCCATCGCCGAGCCGGTCTGCGGGCAAGACACGACCCTGCACGACCCCGCATTGCTCAATGCTGAAAAGAGACAGTCAACTCAATGAAAGTTCGGACGATATCGACACGGTCCGTCGCCGATGCGGTGCGTCGGGCCAGCTATCTGGTGGTCCTAGGGATCTTGCTGGCATCGCCACCGCAGGCGATAGCCCAACAATATCCGCCGTCGGCCTACCCTGCTCCGGGGCAGCCGCCGAGTTACCCCGGTCCCATGCAACCGCCGGGCTACCCCGGTCCCGGATACGGCGGGCCAACCACCGCGCCCCCGCCGCCGCAAGCCGAAGCGGTTCCACCGCCGCCTCCCGGGCCCGCGATGGTGTGGACACCCGGCTATTGGAACTGGGCCGGCCGCTGGGTGTGGGCGCCGGGTCGTTATATGGCTCGTCCTTACCCTCATGCCGCCTGGGTTGCCGGCCATTGGCGCCCGCGAGGCGGGACCTGGGTCTGGGTCCCGGGGCACTGGCGGCGCTAGGCTCGGCTCGGGCATGGTGGTGGAATGATCGAGCATTGCCTCGAACCGGGCGCTCGGGCCGCTGGCTATAGCGTCACCGTGCGCGGCCTCGTGCTGATGTGCAGCATGGGCATCCGCCGGCGTGAGCGCGAGCAACCGCAGCGCGTTCGCGTCTCGGTCGACCTGGTCGCAGCGGCGGCAGCCGCGTTTCCCGGTGACGACCGTCGAAAGGTCATCAATTACGAGAAGGTCGTCGCCGCGATCCGCGAGATCGCGCGCTCTGGACATATCGATTTGTGCGAGGGTTTCGCTGAACGAATCTGCACGGTGTGTCTTGCCGACTCTCGGGTCGAGCGGGTGCGTGTCTGGGTCGAGAAGCTCGACGTATTTTCGGACGCGGAAGGTGTCGGCGCGATGCTGGAGCGAACCCGGCCAGCAGATCAGCTCGGTTGAGCGGTGCCGTGCCGCCCCCTTGCCTTTTCGGCGTCGTCAACATTACCGAGGATTCTTTCTCGGATGGCGGACGTTATCTCGATCCGTCGCATGCGATCGCGCATGCGCGCGCTCTTGTCGCGGCGGGCGCGCAGGTCATTGACCTCGGTGCCGCCGCCAGCAATGTCGACGCGCAGCCGGTGAGCGCAGCGGAGGAGATTCGCCGCCTCGATCCGGTGGTAGCAGCCCTTGCCCCCGAGGGCACTCAGATCTCGGTGGATAGCTTCCTGCCGGAGGTCCAGCGGTTTGCGGTTGCGAGAGGCGTCGCTTTTCTCAATGACATTCAGGGCTTTCCTGATCCGTCCTTCTATCGGGAGCTAGCCGACGCAAGCTGTCGGCTTGTCGTTATGCACGCGGTGCAGGGGCGAGGTCGGGCGCAGCGAGTGGAGCTTGCCGCGGATGAGGTGTGGAACAGGATCGATCATTTCTTTGTCGAGCGTCTGGCGTCGCTCGAGCGCGGCGGTGTCGCTCGGGAGCGACTGATCCTCGATCCGGGAATGGGATTTTTTCTCAGCAACCGGCCGGAGGCCTCGTTGCGGGTGTTGGCGGGCCTCAGCCGCCTGAAGCGCGACTTTGGCTTGCCGGTGCTGGTCTCGGTCTCACGCAAATCTTTTCTGCGCGCGATCACTGGCCGTTCTTCTGCTTTAGAGACAGGCGCGGCGAGTCTCGCAGCGGAGATCTACGCGGCGGAAATGGGCGCCGATTACATCCGCACCCACGATCCCGGAGCCCTCCGTGACGCACTCAAGATCATGGCGGCGTTGCGCGCCGAGGCGGCGCGGCTCTCCGCCTGAATCTGTCTGATTACGAAGGCGGCGGTAGCGGCGACTGCTGGATCGGGGCATTGGCGGGTGGAGGGAGTGGTCCCGGCGCGTAGCCCTGCGCCGGGTTTGGCGCCGGTGGATATGGGTAGGGATAACCCGGACCATAGGGATAGGCCATCGGGTAGGGGTAATAATACGGGGGATAGGCGTACCAGTATCCGGTGTAGGGGTCGTAATAGCAGCCGGAGAGCGCACCCGCGCCGACCAGCGCGATCAGCACCGCTCGCCACACCCGACGATACTTCTTCATGCCGCTCTCATCCCTTGCCGGTGAAGACCGGCCTGCGCTTTGCGAGAAAGCCACGGACACCCTCGGCAAAATCCTCGGTCGCCGCACAGGCCGCGAAACTTTCGGTCTCGCGCCGCAGCTGCGCATCGAAGCCGTCGCCCAAGGTCGCCTGGAGCAGTGCCTTGGTCCGGCCGTATGCGTAGGTTGGTCCGGCCGCAAGCCGCGCCGCCAACGCGGCGGCTTCCGTGTCGAGCGCGTCGGCCGGGACAACGCGGTTGACGAGCCCGAGCGCGAGCGCGCGCTGTGCGTCGAACCGATCGCCGAGCAACATCAGTTCCGCCGCCTGTTTGAAGCCGACGATGTGCGGCAGCGTCGCGGTCATTCCACCATCGGGGCTCGTGCCGAGATGGATGTAGCCCGAGCTAAACACCGTGTCGTCGGCAGCGATCGCCAGATCGGCCGCCAGAACGAGGCTGAGGCCAAACCCGGCGGCGGCCCCCTGCACCACGGCGACGACGGGCTTTGGCGTGTGCCGCATCCGGATCAGCAGCGGGTGGAGAGCGTCGACGATCTGGTGGAGCACCTTTAGCCGCTCGGCCGGTACGAGCCGGATCAGCTCAGCGAACATCGTGATGTCGCCGCCGGCGCAAAAATGCGTGCCGGCGCCGCGCAGCAGCACGACCCGGGCGCCTTGGTCCTCGGCCGCTTCGGCGACAGCGGTCGCAAGTGCCGCGATCGTTTCGCGGTTGACCGCGTTGAGAATCTCAGGCCGGTTCAGGATGATCTCGAGCACACCCTCGTGTCGCTCGACGACAACGCTCGGCATCGCGTGGCTCCCCATGCGCTTGGGTCTATGATACGGCGCGCTTCAGCGGAGACGTTACCATGAGCCACACGATTCTGCGCGGCGGGCTTGTGCTCGACATCGCAGCGGGCACCGCCGAGCCGGCCGACATCCTGATCGAGGGGGATACCATCCGGGAGATCGGGCCGCCGGGCTACGCCGCCCCGGATGGTGCCTGCGAGATATCCGCCGCCCGGCGGCTGCTCCATCCCGGCCTTGTCAATGCCCATACCCACGGCCACGGCAATCTCGCCAAGGGGATGGGCGACCGCTGGACGCTCGAACTGTTGCTCGCGGCGGCACCCTGGATCACCGGCAACCGCAGCACCGAGCACAAGTATCTCTCGACCCAGCTCGGCGCGGTCGAAATGGTGCTAAAGGGCTGCACCGCCTGCTACGATCTTTCTTTCGAGTGGCCGCTGCCGACCCCTGAGGGGCTGGCGCAGGCCGCCCAAGCCTATGCCGATGTCGGCATGCGCGCGGTTGTCGCACCGATGGTCGCCGACCGCAGCTTCTACGAGGCGATCCCGGGTTTGCACGACGCCTTGCCGCCACCGCTGCAAGTGCGCGTCGCCGAGCTGCGCCTGCCGCCCGCCGAGGCCACACTCTCGGCAATCCGCATGGCACTGCGCGACTGGTCGTTCGACCGCGACCAGGTCCGCCCGGCGGTAGCGCCGACGATCCCGCATCACTGCTCCGACGCATTCATCTCGGGCTGCGCCGCGCTGGCGCGCGAGTTCGATGTCGGGCTGCACAGCCATGTCGCAGAGTCGAAGGTGCAGGCGGTGACCGGCGTTCGTCTCTACGGCAAGACCCAGACCGCGCATCTCGCGGCACTCGGGGTGCTCGGCCCGCATTTCACGGTCGCCCACGGCGTGTGGCTCGACCACGACGACATGAAGCGGCTCGGCGACAACGGCGCCTCGGTCGCCCACAACCCGGGCAGCAACATGCGGCTCGGCAGCGGGCTCGCCGACGCGCGGGCGATGCTCGAGCGGCGGGTCAATCTCGGGATCGGCACCGACGGGGCGAATTGCGCGGACAATCAGAATATGTACGAGGCGATGCGGCTGGCTTCGTTTGTCTCGAAGGTGCAGGGCCCGGATTGGCAGCGGTGGCTGTCGACTCGCGAGGCGGCGCTGGCGGCGACCGAAGGCAGCGCCCGCGCCCTTGGGTTTGCCGGCAAGATCGGGCGGATCGCGCCCGGCTACAAAGCCGACATCGTCATGCTCGACCTCGACCACCCGAACTGGTTGCCGTTCAACGACCCGGTCAATCAGCTCGTCCACACCGAGGACGGCACCGCAGTGGCGAGCGTGCTGATCGGGGGTCGCCTCGTCATCGACAACCGGCGGGTCCTGACGGTCGATTTCGACCGGCTGCGCGACCGAGTCGCCGGCGCGCGGGAGCGTCTCGCCGCCGCCAACGCCGACAGCCGGCGCCTCTACGAGGCGCTCGAACCGGTGGTCGGCAGCCACTGCCCGGGCCTCGCCGCTGCTCCCTACCATGTCCACCGCTACGGCGCGCGGCTCGAGTGACCGCCGACCCCTGTAAAAGCGGAAAAACAGGGCGAATTATCGATTCGGCGCCGAGATTTGCTTGGATAATCCTCGATAAACACAGTTGAATCAGATGCTTACAAGCCGAGTGAGGTTCGCACAAACAGGGGTCCCAATGCCGCCCTGCAGGGGGCGGAATCGATCTATCAGGGTGGAAGCAGGGGAGGCCACCAGACGCGCCATTTCATATATTGCGAAATCATTATATTTAGATATTGACAATAAAGTCAAGCACTCGTATGTAGGCCAAAACTCCGCCGCGGCAACCCGGCGATCGATCCGACCGCATAGTCATTTCCTGCCCTTGCGCCGCGACGAGAGGAAGGGGGTCTATCGCAGCAGCGCTCGGCAGTCGGCGAGGATCGGGACGTCGAGAATGGCCGGGAACCAGTCCACGATCGGGTGCAGCTTTTCGAGCGCTTCGCCGGCGTCACCTGTTTCGGCGCCGAGCCTGGCGAGATCGTGGGCGGCGTTCAGCTCGAACAGGCTCGCTCTCTGATCGCGTGCCCGCGACATGGCGCGCTCGAAGCAAAGCCGAGCCTGGTCATAATTTCCCTCAGCCTGATAAAGGCGGCCACGCAACCGGATGATTTCCGCGAGGTGCATCTTCTCCTCGGTGGTTTCGGCCAGTCGTTCGGCCTCATAGAGGCTGGCGCGGGCCTGTTCGACCTGGTTCGCGCGCAGTTGGTATTCACCCAGCTTCGCCAAGTTACGCGCCAGGAAGAAGATTCCATTTCGCTCGCGCCAAAGGGCTACCCCCTGTTGAATATCCGCGAGACCTCGTTCTTCGTCGCCGAGCTCGAATAACGCAGGCCCACGATGCTGCAGAACATTACCGATGCGTGTATTGAACCCATGTTTTTCACAAATCGTGATCGCGTTGTCGGCGCAGGCGACCGCTTCGGCGTAGCTTCCGAAACTCGTCAGTGCAAGAACATGCGCCACGCTTGCCCAGACGATCGAAAACAGATGCCCGCGCTCGAGCGCGATCGCCATGCCCTGCTCGGCGACCGCGAGTGCCCTCTCGAGATGCCCCATCGGGCGCGACGCCATTTCGACCAGGTCGCGGACGACGATCGCCGGGTCCGCGCCCGAAACCGGCGCCCTGTGGGTACAATTGACGTGATCATCCAGCCCGAGAGCCTTTTCTGACAAAGCCAGAGACCGTTGGAAATCGCCCATGTGGCAATGGACCGAGCTAATCGTTATCCACAGGTGCACAAGCGTTTCGGGACGCAGTCGGTCCGTCGGCCCGCGCAAGATGTTCCCGCCGATTTTCAGGACGTCGCCATAGCGGCACTGGCCGAAGAGGAAGTTCGCCATGCGAATACCGGCCTCCGCCGCCTCGTCCTGCTGGTCCAGCGCCAGCGCGGCATCGCGTGACCGCTGGTACAGCTGCAACACCTCTTCGGAGTGGTAGCCGACCGTTTGCACCTGAGCATTGCCCAGCTTCAGCAGGACTTCTGCAGCGCGGGCACGGTCGCCGGCCGGTAGCTGCGCATCCTCTGTCAATCTCAGTGCGGAACGGTAATGTGCCGCCGCTTCCTCGCTGGCGCCGCGTCGCTCCGCGACATCGCCGGCCGCGATCCAATGGGCGAGAGCCGCACTGAAATCACCGGCCTCCTGATAATGATAGGCGAGCAGCTCCGGCTCGGTCGCGCGGACGAAACCGTCGTCGAAATCCTCCAGTGCGGTCGCGATGCCTTGGTGGCAGATCTGACGACGGCTCCTGAGCAGACTCGCATAGGCGGCATCGCGGGTGAGCGCGTGTTTGAACGCATACACATCGCCGCCGCGGCTCACCAGCAAGCCGGCATCGACGAGCTGGATCAGGGCGGCGCCGAGCGTGGCTTCGTCCATGTCGAGAACGGGCGCTAACAGCCGCGCGGAAAATTCACGGCCGATCGCGGCGCCAACCTGCGCGACCTCCTTCACCGGCGCCATGCGGTCGAGCCGGGCCATGAAAGAGTCGTGCAGGCTCGACGGGATCGCCAGCGGCGGCAGCGGGCCGTCGAGGCGCCAGGCGTCGGTATCCTCGTTCAGCAAGCCGGATTCGAGGACCGCTTTGGTGAGTTCTTCGACGAACAGGGGGACGCCGTCGGCCTTGGCAATGATTTGGCGCGACACTTCCTTGGGCACCGCCTTGCCGCGGGCGAGGTCACCGATTAGGCCGGTGCAGGCGCGGGCGCTCAATCGGTTCATGGCAAGCTGCGTGAGATGCGCGCGCGTGCCCCATGGCGGAATGAATTCAAGGCGGTGCGTAATCAGCAACAGCACGCGGCGATCACCCAATCGATCTATCAGGAGGCTCAGCAGCTCCTGCGTCGTCGGGTCGAGCCACTGCGCGTCTTCGACGAGCATGCAAAGCGGCTGGTCGGCGGCGGGAGCCAGCAGGAAATCCCGCAGCAATGCGAGGGTTTCGGCCTTGCTCCCGGCCGGGGTGGCATCGGCGGGCGCGATATCCATCAGGCCGAGGACAGGGCCGAGAAGCTCAATCGCTCGTTCTGCCGTGTCAGGGTCGCGGAACAACCGTGCGAAATGCGCGCGCCGCACCGAAGGCGGATCATCGTGGGCGAGGCCGGCGGTGCGTTCGAGGTGGCGCAGCACGGGGTAGAGCGCGCTGTTGGCATGGTAGGGCGAGCACTGCAGACGGATTTCGGCGTGAGGCTCGCCGGCAATGCAGGACAACATGGTCTCGCAGAGGCGGGATTTGCCGAGCCCCGGCTCGCCGGACAGCAGAAACAGCTGGCCCTCCCCGGCGACGGCCATCGCCCAGCGGTCGAGCACGAGTGCCAGTTCGGCGTCGCGGCCGACAAAGGCGGCGGAGGCCGGGTCGCGGGTGGCGCGGAAGCGGCTGGTGTCATCGCGAGCGGCCATAACCTGCCAAGCTGGAACACCGTCGCCGATGCCCTTCAGAGCTAGGGGATCGATCGATTTGAGGTCGAACAGATTACCGACAAGCGCGCGCGTGCTGGCGGCGATGATGACGCCGTTGCGCGGGGCGACGGCCTGCAGGCGGGCCGCGAGGTTGGGAGTTTCGCCGAGGACGGACTTTTCGGCGGCGGCGCCGACCGAGATCGAGTCGCCGACGACGACCACGCCGCTGGCGATGCCGACGCGGCAGGCAAGCTCATCGATGGCTCGCACGGACGGCATGGCGGCAACGATGTCGAGCCCGGCGCGGACCGCGCGTTCGGCATCGTCCTCGTGCGCCTGCGGGTAACCGAAATAGACGAGCACGCCATCGCCCATGAATTTCGCCACGAAGCCGTCGTAGCGGGCGACGCAGCCGGCAACCTGGCGCTGATAGGCGTCGGTCACGCTTTGCAGGGTTTCGAGGTCGAGCGTTGCAGCGAGACGCGTCGAGTCGACGATGTCGCAGAACATCACCGTCAGGTGACGTTGCTCGGCGGCCGCCCGCGGCGGCAAGGCAACCGTAACAGCGCCAGCAAGGTTTGCCGTGCCGAGCGCATCGATGGCGGCGCGCAATTTCTTGCGATCGCCGAGCGGCAGGCCGAGTTCGCGCAGATCGGCGTCGGTCAGGCTTGGCAATACCGTCGCGTCGATCTTCTCGGCGCGAAAGAGTTCGGCGTGTTCAGCCAAGCCTATTTGTTGCAACCAACTGGTTATATCGATGGCGGCCTCCCAAACTCATCCGGGCCTCGATGCCGCACCGGATTTTCAAGCGCTCCGGACCGTCCGGTCAACACGTTCTGATGTGAGAGTGAGCGGCGCGCTAGTGGCCGCACCGATACAGATCGTAAGAGGGAGCGAGATTGCTTCGTCGCTCCGCTCCTAACAATAACGGCATTTACGGTCATTGCGAGCGAAGCGAAGCAATCTCAATGAAGGATACCTTCGGTATCAAGCATAAGGCTCGCGCAACTAGAAAGCTTCAAAGTATTCGCGATGCTCCCAGTCCGTGACGTATGACTGGAAACGACCGATTTCGTGACGCCGGACAGCGACGTAGTGATCGATGAGCTCATTCCCGAGCGCTTCGCGGAACATCATGGATGCCGACAGCGCGTCCACGGCTTCGTTCAGGCTGCCCGGCATCGGCGGTCTTTGCGTCTGCGCATAAGGATCCGGCAACGGGCTGCCCGGATCGATCTGGTTTGCGATGCCGTCCAACCCAGCGATGATCTGCGAGCCCATGTAGAGGTAAGGGTTGGCTGCCGGATCGCCGGACCGGTTTTCGACATGGGTCGCGGGATCGCCCATGCCACCGACCAGGCGGCACATGGCCGCTTTGTTGTCGTACGACCAGACTACCCGATTGGGCGCCAGAGGATTGGCGTTCAGCCGCTTGTAGCCGGTGATCGTCGGATTGGAGAAAGCGGTCGCCGCAGCCGCGTGCTCGAGCAAGCCGCCGACGAAATGCAATCCGGTGTTCGAGATCAAGACACCATCTTCGGCAAAGGCATTCCTCCCGGTCGCCGCATCAAACAGCGACTGATGCAGATGCCAGCCGCTCGAATACACGTTCGGAAGAGCTGGCTTTGCCATAAAAGACGCCAGCAACCCCATGCGGCGACAGACCTGCTTGACCGCCCCCCGCAAGATGATCATTGCATCGGCGGCGTCCACATTCTCCAGCGGATCGAGTGAGATCTCGATCTGTCCTGGCCCCCACTCCGGGTCCAGAATTCGCAGCGGCAGACCGACGCCGATCAGCGCATGACGGATGGGCGTGATCACCGGCTCCAGCTGATCCAGCGCGTTTTCCGAATAGTATTGGTAGCCGTGGCGCAGGGCCTCGACGGCTGGCGCTGTTGCCGGCTGTGTACAATCGGCAAGACCGGCTAGCGGGTCGGTGATCTTCAGAATGTGACATTCGACCTCTATCCCCCCGACATAAGTCAACCCCTGCTGTGCCAAGCGGGCGCACGCGGTTTGCATGACCAGACGGGGATCGAACGGGCAGCGCTCTCCAGATTTGAGATAGAGGTTACCCAAAACCCAGCCGCATTTATGCGCCCAAGGCAAGACCCTGAAGGTGGCGAGATCGAGCATCGCCAACATGTCCCCGGCGCCGCCCATCGTCTCGCGGCCGAAGCCGCCATCGGCAGCAAAGACGTTCTGGAAGATGCTGTTGGCCGAATCCATCGCGAAAAGCCCGGTCGTGAACGCCACTCCGTTTCGTGCCGCCTGCGAAAACAGCCGCGCCTCGATCGGTCGCACCCGCACGATGCCGTGCGTGTCGACACATGCGACCCGTACGACCTCCAGCTTTTCTTCGTCGATCCTGGCGATGATCTGCGCCAGCCTTTCCCGGCGCTCCGGTGAATCCAAGCCCGTGAGGGCCACGAAATTCGGTCGACCGAGCGAGTTCTCTGCTGCACCTGTTTTGTTTGTATTGTTACTATCGGGCGGCATATCCGACATCCCCGCCGATGCTGAGCCGGTCGTGCGGGTCGAGCGCTTATATCAGGCTTCGCTCAACCGCGTCGAGCGTGATCACGTCCCCCCACCGACCATACGTCGGCTCCGGGATGATCTCGCGAGGATCAGAACCGTGCGGCGCTCCCTCTCCCCGCAAGAGGGACGAGGTGGTAGACTGAGCTGCAGGCAAGCGCTCCTCCATATCAGGGAATTTCAAAGGTATACAGACAATGCGCGACGATGTGCCGTGTGACTTCCCGGCCGGCTACGACAGCTCCGTCGTTCTGGAGCGGCTCGGTCAGGTGCTCGACCCGGAGCTGGACGAGTCGATCCTCGACCTGGGCTTTGTGCGCGCCTTGCGGCTGCATTCGGGCCATGCCGAGATCGCGCTGCGGCTGCCGACGAGCTGGTGCGCGGTCAATTTCGCCTATCTGATGGCGGAAGATGTTAGGCGCGCGCTGTTGAGCGTCGAGAGCATCCGCCGGGTGACCGTGCGTCTCGGCGATCACTGCGCGGCGGAGGAAATCGAGCCGGCGGTGAATGAGGGGCGGCCCTTTGCCGAGGCTTTTCCCGGCGAGGCCGCCGGCAGCCTCGAAGCACTCCGTCTAACGTTTCTGCGCAAAGGATTTTTCGGCCGCCAGGAGCAGCTGTTGCGAGCGCTGCGCGCCACCGGCTGCTCGACGGACGCGATTTGTGCGCTGCCGCTCGGCGAGGTATCGGTCGAGGACGACGCGAGCGTGATTCGCCGGCCCGGCTGTGCGCCGGTCGAGATCGGATCGGCCGCGGTCTTTCGGCGCTATTCGGAGCGTCGGGCCGAGCTCGGCCTCGACTGCAGCCCAACTGCACCGCTGATCGTCGATCTCGAAGGCAAGCCGTTTTCTGTGGAGCAGCTGCAAGCCCATTACGAGGCCATCCGTACCGTGCGCGTGGCACTGGAGGCCAATGGCTCATTCTGTCGTGCCATGTTGAGCGTGCAGCGCCGCGAAGCCGCTGGACCCTCGGGGCACGCAAACATGGGAGGGACGCATGTACAAGCATGACGGGCACGACATCTTTGTCATCGACGGCCACATGCATTTTTGGGACGCCAACCCCGAGAATTGGAAAAACAAGCACGGGGAGAGCTGGATCAAATGCTTTCACGCCTTTCACAGCGGCTTGAGCCCGGCCGAGGAGGTGTGGGCATTCGACAAATTTTGCCGCTACGGCGAAGAGGTATTGGTCAACGATTTGTTCCGCACCGGCTATGTCGACATGGCGATCCTGAACTCGACCTATCTCCACGAGTTCTACAAGAACGGCTTCAACACTCACCAACAGAACAATGTCATCAAGGCCATGCATCCGGACCGCTTTTTATTGTGCGGCTCGTTCGACCCGCGCGATGAAGAGGCCGGTTTCGACGCGTTCCGCGAGATGATGGCGGAGTACCCGATCAGCGGTCTCAAGCTCTACACGGCCGAATGGCGCAACGGCTCGCGCGGTTGGCGCCTCAACGACCCGTGGGCCTATAAATACCTGGCGCTGGCCCAGCAATCGGGCATCAACAATATCCACGTGCACAAGGGGCCGACGGTCTACCCGTTGAGTGCAGACGCCTTCGATGTGCGCGATGTCGATTACGCCGCCACCGATTTTCCCGACCTCAATTTTATTGTCGAGCATGTCGGCCTGCCACGACTCGATGATTTCTGCTGGATCGCGACGCAGGAATCCAATGTCTATGCCGGGCTGTCGGTGGCGATGGCCTTTGTCCATTTGCGCCCGAAATATTTCGGCGAGATCATGGCCAATCTGCTGTTCTGGCTCGGGCCCGACAAGCTCCTCTTCGGCAGCGACTACGCGATCTGGTCGCCCAAATGGCTGATCGAGAAGTTCATGGCATATCAATTGCCGGAGGATCTGAAGCAAGAATACCACGTCGATCTGACCCCAGAGATCAAGCGCAAGATCTTGGGTCAAAACGCCGCTCGCCTCTACGGGATCGACATCCCGGCGCAGACGGTCAAGCTGAGCCAGGACGGGATTGGTGTCAGGCAGTGACCGGCGCAAAGCGACGTCGATCTCGGCCGCCGCCACGGATCAGTTGCGGACAATGCGCACTGGCAGAGGCGGCGCGGGCCGGCGGCCACAAACGAGATTCCAATACGCCCAAGAGCGTGGGTCGAAGACACCGGGCGGTGCGTGCTCCAACACCTCGCGATAGTCGTCCTTACCGACGATCCCGTGCAACGCCCGCAGGTCTTCGGGCGTGCCGAACACCATCAGGTGCGCAAGAAATTGCAGCGGGTCGGCTAGCGCCAGTTCCGGTTCTTCGAACCATATGACGCGCCGCGCGACCTGTAACAGTTCGTGCGTCTTTGGCAGCGCTTTCATGGCGCCCGTCCATTATGGTTCGCGCGCCGGACATGTGGTGTCAACACCGGCAGGCGGGTTGGATCGACGGCCTCGACGGCGGCCCGCAACCGTTCCCGCACCTCAACCGGCAGTGCCGGCACGTCGTCGAAATAACTGAGCGCCTTAAGCGTGATCAACGGATTGAAGCTGCGTCCGTAGACGACAGCCCCAGCCGCGAGCACGCGCGGCAGTTCGATGCCATGGCGGATCAGCGCGTCGATGTCGAGATAGTCCCGTGGCTGAGCGCGTTGCTGCACGACGGCCGCCTTGGTGCCGGCGATGTCCAGCAGCGAGGCTACATGCACTTTGGAGTCTTCGGCGATTTCGCGCGGCGCTGCCTCGCCGAGTGTGAGGTTGCCGAAGAACGATACCAGCACCGGACCGCCGCGTTCCACCCGGCATGTCAAGGTATGGCTGACAACCTGCACCCGCTCGGCCCCGGCCAGATAGGGAATTTCGCGTGCGAGTGCTCCGGGATCGAACGCGTCGCGCGAGAAAAAATCGAAATCGAGCGACTGCCGATGACCAAGCCGCAGGGCCAGCGCCGTCCCGCCATAAAGCGTGAAATGTTCGGGTGTCGCATCGAGCTCCAGCCACAGCGCCCGCTGCGGCGGTGGCAATATATAGAGCCTCGGCTGGAACGTTGGCATGATGGGCATTCTTCACGGCCCCCGGTAGAATAGCATAAAACGCGCGCGAAAGGGCGAACTCCGAACGCAATGAGGCGGGGCAGGACCGTTGGTTTTCGTGATCTGGCCGCCGGTCGAACCCTGCCAGAAACGAGGCCGGATCGGGCAACCCCGCTATTTCGGCTTGACGTCGGGATTGCCGCCTGGCGTGCCCGGCGGCGGGATAATCGGCATGCTGTGCGGGCCGACCTCAGGCGCCGGCTGGGTCAGACCGGGGTCGACATCGGCGGGCGGGTGAATGATGCCGCCCGAGCGGTTGAGCTGGTGGCTCAAGGACTCACTCGAACCCCCGGTTATGCCTTCATCCGGGTCATGCGGCACCGCCTTCTTCGGCTGGGCACCCGGCGGGTATGGCTGGGCATCCCCACCGGCGGAAGGCGGCGGGTATTGGAGCGCCCCGCCGGTCTGGGCGAAGGCAATTACCGGCCCGCACAGAAGGACGCCGGCGATGATCCCGACGTGCAGGCAAGAGGCGGTGTCTCGACGCATGGTGTCCTCCCGCGTTGCCGCGAACGAAAATCTGCTGTCTCTTCCAACAGGACGGCGACTGGGCGGTTCCCGTTTTGCGGTTGCCGGCTCGCGTCAAACACCACGAAAATGAGTGAGGGCCTTGGAGAGATGACGCTAGATGGCGGGCGAGCTGATCGGCCGACCGCTCGAACGGCTCGAAGACTTCGCGCTGTTGACCGGGCGCGGCCGCTATGCCGACGATCTGCCGGTGGCGGCGGGGACGTTGCACGCGGCGATCCTGCGCTCGCCACACGCCCATGCCGAGATCCTGGCGATCGATATGACGCGGGCATTGGCGATGCCAGGAGTGGCTTGCGTTGTCACCGGCGACGACGCGCGGCGCTGGACCCGGCCCTTCATCGCCGCCGTCGAATCGCCGAACGAGCATTGGTGCCTGGCCTCCGACCGCGTGCGCTATCAAGGGGAGCCGGTCGCTGTCGTGGTCGCCGATGACCGTTACCGGGCGAGGACGCGCTCGAAATGATCGACGTCACCTACCGTCCGCTGCCCGCGACCCTCGACCCGCGCACGGCCGCCGGATGCGATGTCGTCAGCGACCGGCATTTCCGCTATGGCGACCCTGAAGCCGCCTTTGCCGCGGCGCCGCATCGGATCGCGATCACCACGGAATACCCGCGCAACGGCTGCACGCCGATCGAATGCTTTGTCGTCATGGCCGAGCATCTCCCCGGCGACGGCGCCTACGAAGTCATCGCCAACTTTCAGGGGCCCTTCGCGCTCCACCCGGTCATGGCGTTGGCGCTTGGCGTGCCGGCGAACAAGCTGCGGCTCAAGACACCGCCGGATTCGGGCGGCAGCTTTGGGGTCAAGCAGGCGATCTTCCCTTACATCGTCTTGATGGCCGTTGCCGCGCGCAAGGCCGGGCGGCCGGTCAAGTGGGTCGAGGATCGGCTCGAGCACCTGCTCGCCGCGAGCTCGGCGACGAACCGGGTGATGACACTCGAAGCCGCGGTGGCCGGGAACGGCGAAATCCTGGCGCTCGCTTGGGACCAGATCGAGGATTGCGGCGCCTATCTGCGCGCCCCCGAGCCGGCCACGCTCTACCGCATGCACGGCAACATGACCGGCGCCTACCGCGTGAAGAACCTGGCGATCCGCAATCGCGTCGTGCTGACCAACAAGACGCCGAGCGGGCTCAATCGCGGATTTGGCGGGCCGCAGGTCTATTTTGCGCTGGAGCGGCTGATGCACCGCATTGCCGTAACGCTCGGCTTCGACCCGCTCGATGTGATCCGCCGCAATCTGGTCCCGTCCGGCGCCTTTCCGTATCGTTGCCCAGCCGGAGCGATCCTCGACTCGGGCGATTACCCAGCCGCGGTCGATGCCGCTATCGAAGAGGATGGTCTCGCCCAGCTCGGCGCCCGACGTGAAGAAGCGCGCGCCGAGGGCCGGCTCTACGGCATCGGCTATGCCGCGATCGTCGAGCCGTCGATCTAAACATGGGCTACATCACGACGGTGCTGACGCCCGAGGAACGCGCACGCAGCGGGCCGAAGAGCGGGGCGCAGACCGCCGCGACAGTGGCATTCGATCCGCTGGGCGGAGTCTGCGCCGTGATCGACTCCGTGCCGCAAGGACAGGGACACCGAACCGTTGTGGCCCAGGTGGTGGGCGAGGTCTTCGGGCTGCCGGCCGCGGCGGTCCGCGTCAATGCCGAGCTCGATACCGGCAAGGACGCATGGTCGATTGCCGCCGGCAATTATTCGAGCCGGTTTGCCGGCGCGGTCGCCGGCGCGGCGTACCGCGCTGCGGTGCGGTTGCGCGACAAGCTCGCTCGCATCGCCGCTTCCCAGCTCAACATCGAACTGGGCGAGGTGCGGTTCGCCGACGGCAAGATCTTTGCGGCCGCCAATCCTGACAATGCGATCACCTTTACTCGGCTAGCCGGTACGGACCATTGGTCTCCGGGATCGCTCCCCGACCCCGATGGCGCGGCATTGCGTGAGACCGTGTTCTGGACGCCGCCCGGGCTCGACGCGCCGAGCCAAGCCGACCAGATCAACAGCGCTGCAGCTTATGGCTTTGCTTTCGACTTCTGCGGCGTCGAGATCGACCGCGGCACCGGACAGGTGCGCATCGACAAATACGTGACGGTGCACGACGCCGGGCGAATCCTGAACCCGGCGCTGCTGGATGGCCAGGTGCTCGGCGGATTCGCGCACGGGGTCGGGGCCGCACTCTCCGAGGAGTTTGTTTACGGTGAGGACGGCAGCTTCTTGTCCGGCACTTTCGCCGATTATCTGGTGCCGACCGCCTGCGAGATCCCGGCACCGGTGATCCTGCATCGCGAGACCTCCTCGCCGGTAACGCCGCTCGGCGCAAAGGGTGTCGGAGAAGGCAATTCAATGAGCACACCGGTGTGCCTCGCGAATGCCGTTGCCGACGCGCTCGGTGTCGCCGATCTGGTGCTGCCGCTGACGCCGTCTCGGGTCCGCGCCCTGCTCCACGCGAGGGAAAAGTTGTTCGACTTCGGGCCAGTCAGCCGGCGGCGCGGCGACTGACCAATGACAGCCCGCGCAGAACATCGACCGCTTGAATCAATTGCTCGTCGCTGGCCGAGCCGATGTCCTCCGTCGCAACGGCGGGAGGCTCGTCGGGGGCCGGTGTCGCGGTTGCACCCGGGGGCGCATCAGCCGGCGGTTTGTCGGCGGTCTGATCGGGGTTTTTGAGCGCACCGGGCAGATCGGCCTCACGGCGCATCTGGCCTTGAGCCAGTCTTGCCAGCTTGAGCGAGGTAACGGCGAGGTCGGGATCGAGACCCTTGCCCTGAATCTCCCTCCCCGAGGGTGTGGTGAAACGCGCGGTCGTCAGGCGGATCGCCGCGCCATCGCTCAACGGGATCGTGCTGACAATCGAGCTCTCCCCAAAAGTCTTGCTGCCGAGCAGCACTGCCCGGTGATTGTCCTGCAGCGCGCCGGCGACGAGCTCGGCCTCGCGCGCCGTGCCGCCGTTGACCAGCGCCACGAGCGGCAGGCCTTTGGCGAGGTCGCCCGGGGTGGCGGCGATCCGCTTGACGCTCGCCGGTTTGCGGCCCTTGACGACGACGATGTCACCCTTGTCGATGAAGGCATCAGCTGCCGCGACCGCGGCATCGAAGGCGCCTCCCGGGTTGTTGCGCAGATCGAGGATGAAACCGATCACCTTGCCGCCGGTCCTTTGCCGAAGGTCCTGCACCGCGGCCGCAAGTGCCGCCTGCGTTCCGCCGTCGAACCCGGCAATGCGGAGATAGCCGATATTCCCTGCTTCGACGCGGCCGACCACGGTCTGGAGCTTGTACCCCTCGCGCTTGACTGTTAGATCGATCGGCTTCTCGGCGCCGCGCCGCAGGGTCAGCTGGACTTCGCTACCGGCCGGACCGCGCAGCTTCTGCTCGGCCTCGCCCAGGGTCAGATCGTAAACCGGTTCATTGTCGATCGTGAAAATGACGTCGCCCGGTCTGATCCCGGCCCGCGCCGCCGGTGATCCGTCTTGCGGCGAAATCACCTGTAGCTGACCACTCTGGATCGTCACTGCCAGCCCGAGGTTGGCGACATCATCATTGGCCGGCATCTGCGATGCCTTGAATGCCGCTTCGTCGATAAAGGAGGAGTGTGGATCGAGGCCGGACAGCATACCGGCGATCGCCGCTCCAATCAGCTTTGCATCGGGAACCGGGTCGACCGCGTCCTGGCGAATGCGCTCAAAGGCTTGGTCGAACAAATTGAGCTCCTCGTAGACACTGTCCTTGCCCGCCTGTTGCTGGGCAAAGACCCCGCCCGCAAACAGCGGCACGCTCATCACGATCACGATCGCCAATCTACGCACCCGCAACATCCTCCATGACGAAGCCCGCCTCGGCCGACGCCGACCCTAGCCGAACAATCATGGTAATACCATGACCGTCGCACGTCCGCGGCTGATGGTGCTTTGGGTTACCCGGCGAGGCCACGGCTGTGCCATGATTACGGCTGGGACAGATCGAGGAGGATTGCGCGATGACCGGTTTGCTGGACGGTAAGGCGGCGCTGATCACCGGCGGAGGTGGTGGGATCGGCCGCGCTACCGCTCTCGCGTTTGCGCGCGACGGCGCCCGCGTCGCGGTCGCCGATGTCGTTGAGGAGGCAGCCCGCGAGACCGTCGCCCTCGTCAACGCCGCCGGCGGTCAGGCGATCTCGCTATCTGGCGATGTCAGCCGCGACGCCGATGTGCGCGTGATGATCGAAGGCGTGGTCGCCAGCTACGGCCGCCTCGACTGCGCCTTCAACAATGCCGGGATTGCCGGCTGGCACGTCGACGCAGTGGGCAAGAAGACCGCCGAGTGGTCCGAGGAGGCGTTCGACCGCATGATCGCGGTCAACCTCAAGGGTGTGTGGCTGTGCATGCGATATGAATTGCCGCAGATGCAGGCGCAAGGCGGCGGCGCGATCGTCAACACCGCTTCGATCGCCGGGCTCGCCGGCTTGCCGACCTCTTCGGCGTATGTCGCGGCCAAGCACGGCGTGGTCGGCCTGACCAAGACCGCTGCGATCGAATATGCCGAGGCCAAGATCCGGGTCAACGCCGTTTGCCCCGGCTATATCCGCACCGCGATGACCGAGCCCTCGATGCGGTTGCGCGGCGAGGCGATCCTTGCCCAGACCCCGCTCAAGCGGATGGGCAATCCTGAAGAGATTGCCGAGATGGTCGTGTGGCTCTGTTCCGAGCGCGCGAGTTATGTGTCTGGAGCAGCCTATAATGTCGATGGCGGATGGATGGCGACCTGAGGCGTCAGCAGCCGATTAACCCGCGAGGCAGATTGTCTGCGGACAGAAAATACCGCCGGGGGGACATCCGCGCCAATCGTAGTTTTTGATCGTCCTGCCGAAACAAAACGAGCCGGACAGAGGGACCTCCGCCCGGCTCGCCCCAACGAGCTTATTCAGCTCTAACGGCCGAGTTGTCCGCCAGTGGCGGGTGACGTCGACGTCCCCGCTCCGGTGTCTGGATTCTCGAGCTGGTATGCCGCCATCTGCTGCAATTGCTCCTTGGTCCGGTCGAGCGTCAGACGGTTGTTATCGGTCTTGATGTCGCTAAGCGGAATTGCGACGTATTTGCCGCCCATGCCGAGAAACGAGCCGACATCGAGTACTACTGCGTCAACTTTACCGTCCTTGTTGAGGACGATATCGCTGACCTTGCCGATGCTGCGGTTTTGCAGATCATACACGGTGGTGCCCATCATCTTGCTGGCACGGACCTCGTCCGACTGAATGATATGGCTGGTCACCGCGGGGTGGGTTTCCGGCACTGCGCGCGTTTGCGCGAAGGCGCCGGGTGCTGCGGCAGCGATGATCGCTGCAAATATTGCGGTCCTGGTTGCGTTCGACACATTTTCCTCCTGGTAGAGTTAAGGACATGCCGCCAACAGTGGAAGTGCGACGGCAGTTCCGGCGGTGATCGATTCGGATATTTAATCCGGTACGCTGTGTCCGGTAATGCTCAGACCACGTGGAACACGTAGAGCAGGATGATTACCGGAATGGGAATTCCCAACAGCCAAAGCAGTAGGCCTCTGCCCATCGCATGACTTCCCGACGCTGTTTCCAAAGAAGGCGCAGCAAGACAACAATCGCAAGAACGGAAGTTCCAACTCCGCTTCAGCCATCATCTCACTGAACCTTGTGTCGCGAACAAGATGGGCGACCGATCAGTTCCGGAGACGCAAGAAAGAACCGCGTAAGAAGCGTAAGAGTTTTAGTCGTGACGCTGTTGCGCAGAATCGGGAACCGATCGCGGCTGTCGAGCGATCTCTGCATTAGTCGAATTTCGCGAGGTCGATCAATGGCGACTCATCAATCCAGGGCGCAAAGGGAAACGGTCAGCCGGGTCATGCACGAGTTCAAGCACGGGGAGCTCGAAAGCAGCAGTGGGCGAAAGGTCAGGAACCCAAAGCAGGCGATCGCAATCGGGCTGCGCGAGGCCGGTGCTTCAAAATACGAGAGCAGAGAGAAGAATCGGCAAAATCTGAAGCGCACCAAGGCGCGCGAACGACGCGGCGCGACCGAGAAGGCTCGCAGCGAGCGATCCAATGGCGGTCGGACGCGAGCTGAGCTCTATGCGGAGGCGCGGCGGCGAAATATTCCGGGACGTTCGAAGATGAGCAAGAGAGAACTCGAACGGGTTTTGCATTAGGTGCGGATCCGTGCGGTCGGCTAATCGGCGAAAGATTTCTCCAAGTTGGAACGATCGCGAATGGAGCGTTTTGGCCGGTAAATCTGTTTAGCAGTTGATGTGGGCGAATGCCGTTTTGCGGAGGGAGTAGTCGATGGATCAGCAACAAGGTCAGGCCGCCATGAGCGACGCGGCAGCAAAGGTCGGAGATACTGTCGGTGACCTCACCGCCAGGTCGGAAAAACTGGTTCAAGACAAGATCGATCAAGCCAAGCCGGTAATCCGGGATCTGCGAGAGAGCGCCGGGGCGACCATGGACAAGGCCGCCGACTTCGCGCAAAAAGCGTCGACTGCCGGGGTTCAGGCGGTAGATGCGATCCAAGGTGTGGCTCGTGACGTCGGAAACCAAGTGGGGCAGGCCGCCACCACGGTTTATCAGCAGAGTGCGCGGGCAGGCGGATCAATCAGCAAATATGCGGCGGAACAGCCGCTGACGGCGCTACTCGTCGCCGCTGCGATCGGCTACGGGATCGCCTACTTGATCCACCGGCCCTGAAAGTTTTTGCTGCTCGCTCTCGGTCGGCGCTGACCGCAGCGAGCTTTCCGCCCAGTGTCGCGCTGCCGCGCTGATTTCGGTGGTGCGGACGCCGGGCGACGGATTACGCTCGCAGCGCAAAGTCCGAACGGGAGCGTCAGCGTGGCCGACCAATCCCACAGAGCCTCCGGCCGCGGCGTTTCCCAAGTCTCCTCCGGCGTTGTCGGTGTACTGACGGTCCTGACCATCGGGTTGGTCGTCGCGTTTTTGTATTTTGCTCGCGAGGTCGTCGTCCCGATCGCCCTTGCTGTCCTGTTGAGCTTCCTGTTGGCGCCGGTGGTCCGTTGGCTCCGCAGATGGCAATTGGGCAGGGTAACCGCGGTTACTCTGACGGTGCTGTTAGGCTTTCTTGCCACGCTCGGATTCGCTGTGATCGTCGTGCAGGAAATTTCCTCCCTGGCACAGCAGCTGCCGGAATACCGTTCGAACCTGGAGGCTAAAATTCGCTCGCTTCCAGGGGCTGTGCCAGGCGGCGGGGCCTTGCGCCGCGCAACATCGATGGTCCAGGAACTCGGCAGGGAACTACGGCAATCCGAAACCCAGACCTCCAAAACGGCAGGCGACGGCTCCGTTACCGGAAATCCGTCGGTCGAAGCGGCAAAGCCCGTGCCGGTTGAAATCCAGCGGCCAGAGTTCGAACCCCTACAAATAGTGCAGAGCATTGTCGGACCATTGCTTCAACCGCTGGCAATGGTCGGACTGGTTATCGTGTTCGTCATCATGATCTTGCTCGAGCGGGAGGACCTGCGAGACCGCTTGCTCCGACTTGCCGGTCGAGGCGACCTGCACCGGACGACCGTTGCAATGGACGATGCGGCGAGCCGGATCAGCCGGTACTTGTCACGGCAACTCGTCGTCAACGCTTGCTGCGGTGTGCCGATTGGTTTTGGTCTCGCCTTGATCGGTATACCGAATGCCGCGTTATGGGGAATTTTTGCAGCTTTGCTGCGGTTTCTTCCCTATCTCGGAATCGTCATTGCGGCCTGCTTTCCTGTGGCACTCGCCGTCGCTGTGGACCCCGGATGGATACTGCTGGTCTGGGTCGTTCTGCTGTTTGTCGGGATCGAGCTCGTCGTCGCCAACCTGCTCGAGCCTTGGGTCTACGCCGCCAGCACCGGTTTGTCTTCGGTCGCGCTGATTGCCGCAGCGACTTTCTGGACGTGGCTATGGGGACCGATCGGGTTACTGCTGTCGACACCGTTGACAGTCTGCCTCGTCGTTCTCGGTCGTCACGTGCCACAGCTCGAGTTTCTCGATGTAATGCTCGGCAACGAGCCTGTGCTTTCACCCGATGAGACCTTTTACCAACGCTTGTTGGCAAATGACCCCGAAGAAGCGACTGAGCAAGCCGAAGAGTTTTTGAAGGAGCGGTCTCTTGCTGAGTTTTTCGACGAGGTGGCGATGCCTGCCCTTGTAAAGGCACAGGATGACAGTGACGATGGTATTCTGTCTGCCGAACGCCGCTTGATGGTCAAGGAGGGTATCCAAGAGATACTCGAGGACCTTTCCGGGGATGAGGCCGCAGAAGCAAGCTCAACTGCCGAGCGCCCAGATCCTCCGCTAATCGAGGGAGCGCCGCGGATCGTCTGCGTGGCTGGCCGCAATGAGCTCGACGAGGCTGCCGCCTCGTTACTGGTGCATCTGCTACGTTCGGAACACTCTGCCGAAATAGCAGAAGCCCTTCCTGCGGAGGCACTGACGTCGGATAGTTCTCAGTCGTCCTTCAAGGATGCGAGTGTCGTATGCCTGTCGTTGGTCAGTACCAACTCGCCGGCTCGTGCGCGCTATCTTGTCCGGCGGGTTTCTCGGCGTGCACCGCGTGCTAGGGTATTGGTCGGTTTCTGGAGATTGGACCCGGGCGAGCTTGGAGCAGCGGTCACGACGATCGCTCGGCCGGACGCCATCATTGCGACTTCGCTTCGCGACGCCGTCACGTACCTCCAATCCGACCCGTCTCTAGATAGCGAGCCTGCGCGTCCTGCCGAGATGATTGGAGCAACGACTACGAGTTAGGCTGCAAGGCCACCCTTGAGAGGCGGGTTCCACCGCGCCACCCGATGATGGGTGCACTCAGTGTCCTCGTCGATGCCCATCAGCAAGCGCAGCGCCTCACGCGCACGTCCTAGGCGCGAACGTATTGTTCCGATCGGTACGCGGAGAATTTTGGCCGCCTCGTCGTAGCTCATTCCTTCGAGCCCGACGAGCAGCACCACTTCGCGCTGCCCCTTGGAGAGATAGCCAAGTGCGTGGTCGAGCTCGCTCAGCTGCCGCGAAGCCGTCGGATCGGACGTGGCAACCAGCGTCGACGCCACCTGATCGACGTCGACAGTCGCCTGTTCACGCATCGTGTGCCGTATATTATTTACGTATTGATTATGCATTATCGTGAAAAGCCAAGCGCGGATATCGGTGCCCGCTTGCCAGAGGTGAGCCTTGGCGATCCCGCGGAGGAGCGTGTCCTGAACGAGATCATCGGCCCGAATACTGTCTCGTGTGAGCGCCCGCGCATAGCGGCGAAGTCGGGGAATCTCGTTTTCGACAAGACGGTGAAATTCGCACATCGCGCTATTTCCCGGCGCAGTTGTGGTTACGGGCGACCAAGACCCTACGCGCATAACGTAATCCTGCGATGTACCCTCCAAACGTTTTGGTAAAAAATTGTAATGGAATGTAAGATGTTGAGGATTTGTCGGACTCCTGTATCATCTTCGTAAATAATCTCGACAGCATGTGACAGAGCTGTTTCTACATATCGGGTTCTTCAATTGGAATTTTTGTGAGATAGCTCTTTGCGGTAAGGTATTCCCTTGCGCGGCGCATTTTGTCGCGGGCGCACACCCGGAACCAAGGCCCCCGGCGACCGTTGTGGTAATGCCGGAAAGCTGGAGCAGGATCAGAAATGGAAGGCGGAGATGGGCACCGAGATGACCGAAACGGTTGACGGATACCCGAGCGTTACTACCCGCCTCACACGCTCTGGACGATCGGCAGCGCTAGACGGCGGTGTGCCTCGGCACGGAAGTGGGCGGGATGTGAACCAGCGGATGAAGCCAGAGAGCGAGTTCTGCGACAGACGTTGGGATTTTCGCGACCTTCTAGACGCTTTGCCGACGGCGATCTACACGACCGACGCTGACGGTCGGATCACTTTTTACAATCAAGCCGCAGTGGAGCTCTCGGGTCGCAGGCCGGAGATCGGCAGCGACCAGTGGTGCGTAACGTGGCGCCTATATTGGCCGGATGGCCGGCCGATGGCGCATGACGAGTGCCCGATGGCCAGGGCATTAAAGGAAGACCGTCCGATCCGGGGTGGAGAGGCGATAGCCGAGCGGCCGGACGGGACGCGCGTCCCCTTCATGGCCTATCCGACGCCGCTCCACGATGCTTCGGGCCGGCTGGTCGGCGCAGTCAACATGCTGGTTGATATCACCGGCGCCAAAGAGATCGACGAGGCCCGTGGCCGCCTCAATGAAATGCTCGAGCAACGCGTCGAAGAACGCACCCGACAACTGACTGAGGCCATAACGCGGTTGCGTGACAGCGAACGCCGTTTCAGGCTGTTCGTCGAGGGCGTAACCGACTACGCCATTTTCATGCTGGATACGGAAGGCCTCATCACCAACTGGAATGCCGGTGCCGCGCGTATCAAAGGCTATCGGGCAGATGAGATTATCGGTCAGCATTTCTCTGTGTTTTATAGCCTCAAGGATCAGGAAGACGGGTTGCCGCACTACATGTTGACGACCGCCACTCGGGATGGAAGGGTTGAGGCGGAGGGTTGGCGCATCCGCAAGGATGGTTCCCGGTTCTGGGCCAACGTCGTCATCGATGCGGTGCGCGACGATGCGGGTATCCTGATCGGGTTTGCCAAGATCACGCGCGACATGACCGAACGCCGTGCCGTCGAAGAGCAGCTTCGCCAGTCGCAGAAGATGGAGGCGGTGGGTCAGCTCACCAACGGAGTGGCTCACGATTTCAACAATCTTCTTGCGACGATTATCCCGAACCTCGAATTGGCCGAGCCCCATATCAAAGACGAACGCGTCCTCAAATATCTCGCAAACGCAATGCACGCCGCCGAGCGCGGCGCGCAGTTGACCAACCAGCTTCTCGCTTTCTCCCGGCATCACGAGCTCTTGACGGCGCCGGTCGATGTCAACCAGGTCGTCTCGGAGGCATGCGAGATGCTGCCCCGCACGATCGGACCGACGATCGCGATCGAGACGGTCCTCGACGGGGATACCTGGTGGGCCAAGACCGAACCGGGCCAACTGGAATTGGCCATTCTCAATCTCGCGATCAACGCGCGAGACGCGATGTTGGCAGGGGGAATATTGACGATTACGACCAGGAACATCACTCGCGGAAATGGCCGTCGATTTCCGCCACTGGATCCTGGCGATTACGTAATGATCTCGGTGGCCGACACGGGCACCGGGATGAGCGAAGACGTCCGCAATCGCGCCTTCGAACCCTTTTTTACGACCAAGGAAGTGCACAAAGGCACGGGCCTCGGCCTTAGCATGGTCTACGGGTTTGCCCAGCAGTGCCGCGGAACCGTGACGATCGACAGCGAGATCGGCAGTGGGACCAACGTCCGGATTTATCTGCCGCGCGCCCCGCATCGAACTGCGGACGCTGAGGCGGGCGAGGGCAGCCGATGGGACGCCGGGCCACCCTCTCGGATTCTGGTGGTCGACGACAACAGTGCCGTCCGCGCCATCACCGCGATCATGCTGCGCACGCTCGGCCACGATGTGATCGAGGCGGCCGGCGGCGAGGACGCGCTCGACTTTCTGGAGCGGGACCGCCAGTTCGACCTGTTGATCGTCGATTTGGCGATGCCCAACATGCATGGCGACGAATTTGCTGCCAAGGCCCGTGAGCTGATGCCTGACATGCCGATACTGTTCGTGACCGGGTATGCCGAGCCTGGCCGAATGGGGCAAAGGACCGAAGGCGGCTTGCTGAAAAAGCCGTTCCGACGGGCGCAATTGGCAGAAAAACTGAGGTGGATATTGCGCACAGCAGCGCGACGGAGTAGCCGCGATGCCGTCGCTCTTAAACCGCGCTGACGATTTAGAGCCGGGCGGGACGCCCAGGGACGGCTCGCGCCTCCTGCGCAAAGGCGCGATCGGATTAATCCGACGCTGCAAACCCTCGTTACACAAAGCAAAGATTCAGGTTGCTACCGGCAGCCACCTTACTGGAACTCGTTATTGACGCCTAACGTTTGCGGGTTTGAACAAGAACCACGTCCTGGTGTCGTCATGCTTGGCACGATCCTACTCATCATTCTGATCCTGATCCTGATTGGCGCACTGCCGACCTGGCCTTATAGCGGCGGCTGGGGATATTACCCCAGCGGCGGATTTGGCCTTCTGGTCGTCATCGTCATCATCCTGCTGTTGATGGGGCGAATATAGCCGCTGGTTGGGGGCAACCTGATGCCGTTCCTGCCCCAGCAATCGCGTATGATCTTCGACCGCTTTGCGCGCTGGACGGAGCATCAACTCTGATGGTCTTCGTCATCCAAAACACACAAAACCGGGACACTCAGGCGCTCCAAATAAAGCTCGACGAGCTGACCCGCGTAAATACAGCCGCACGAAACTCGCTCGACGCGGGCGAGCTTAACCGCTCACGATCGGGGAATCGAAAGGAGGGCGCCATGGCCAAAGGTTATTTTGTGGTGCGCGCCGAGGTTCCGATTGAGACGGATCGAGGGCCATTCGACGACTGGTATGCGACCGATCACTTGCCCTGGGCAATAAAGGTTTTTGGCGCGGAACGCGGCTGGCGCTGCTGGAGCCGCAGTGATCCAGCGGTTCATTACGCCTTTTACGAGTTCGCCGATGTCGGGCAGGCGCAAGCGCTGATCGGTTCCGACCAGATCAACCCGCTGATCGCCGATTTCGATCGCGTCTGGGGCGACCGAGTCGCGCGCCGACGCGAGGCCCTCGAAATCGTCCAGGAGCTGACACTCTAGGAGGATCGCGGTGGCGGAGATTGCGGTCGGCCGCGTGATCAGCGGCATTCGGGAGATATCGCGCGATACGCTGATCGAACGTGCGGCGTGTGCAGCGACCGGGCTCGGCGAGCTCGGCGTCGGCGGGGGCGACGCGATCGGCATCGTGCTGCGAAACGACTTTGCCTTTTTCGAGGCCAGCTTTGCCGCCCAACATCTGGGCGCCTACAGCGTGCCGGTAAACTGGCACTGTAAGACCCAGGAGATCGCCTATGTGCTGAACGACTGCGGTGCCAAGGCGGTGGTCGCGCATGCCGACCTGTTGCCCGAGGTCGTTCCGGCGATGCCAGCCGACGTGCCACTCTTTGTCGTGCCAACGCCGCCGGAGGTCGCCGCCGCCTATGGGATCGCCGACGAGCTATGCCGCCCGCCGCTGGATGCATTGCAGTGGGAAGACTTGGTCAAATGCTTTCCGCCGAGGCCGGAAGCCGAGGCCGGGGCGATTTCCAGCATGATCTACACGTCTGGCACCACCGGCAATCCCAAGGGCGTGCGGCGGCTCGACATGGGCCCGGCAGTCGCTCGGCTGTTCGCGGCACTCGTACGCGATGTGTTTGGCATCGCGCCCGACCGGGTGATGCGCACGGTGATCACCGGCCCGCTCTATCACGCCGCGCCCAATGCTTACGGGCTCTACGCAGTGCGCATGGGCGGTCTCGCGGTGCTGCAGCCGCGCTTCGATGCCGAGGAGCTGCTTCGTTTGATCGAGCAATACCGCATCACGCATCTCCACATGGTCCCGACCATGTTTGTCCGGCTGCTGCGCCTGCCGGACGAGGTCAAGCAAAAATACGACCTCTCCTCGCTCGAATGGGTGGTCCACGGCGCTGCACCCTGCCCAATCGAGGTGAAGCGCGCGATGATCGAATGGTGGGGGCCGATGATCTACGAATATTATGGGGCCACTGAGACCGGGGTTGCTACATTCCATGGTTCTGAGGAGGCACTGCGGAAGCCCGGCACTGTCGGACGGCCGCCGCCCGGCGGCACGGTGCGCATCTACGGCGCCGACGGCAGGGTTCTTCCGGCCGGCCAGGTGGGCGAGATCTATCTCTGGCTCGACGGCTTTCCCGATTTTACCTACCGCGGCCAGGACGACAAACGCCGAGAAGTCGGACGTGACGGCTTGGTGACGCTCGGCGATGTGGGCTATCTCGACGACGACGGCTATCTCTTTATCTGCGACCGCGCGCGCGACATGGTGATCTCGGGCGGTGTCAACATCTACCCCGCGGAGATCGAGATGGCGCTGCTCGACATGCCGGGTGTCTGCGATTGCGCGGTCTTTGGCATTCCGGACGAGGAGTTCGGTGAAAGGCTCTGCGCCCACATCGAGCCCGACCCCGAGGCGCCGCTCGCAGCCGCAGAGGTTATGGCATTCTTGCGCGAGCGTCTGGCCGATTTTAAAGTGCCGCGAGTGATCAAGTTCGAGACCGCCCTGCCGCGCGAGGATTCCGGCAAGATCATCAAGCGCAAATTGCGCGAGCCCTATTGGGCACAGACTACGCGCCGTATTTAGAGCGGTCTGAACGCCTTGCCGTGGCCGACGAGGCGCTCGTGCAGCAGATGGACGCCTTTGTCGGCGTCTTCGATGACACGGCCTATGACCTGGGCGCGCCGACCGTGCCGCTGAAGGATGGACACGGTGGGATCGGCGTCTTTCACCGAGACAATAACACAAAAGCCGACACCCATATTGTAGACCTCGAACATTTCCGCGTCGGCGACGGCCCCGTATTGCTGAATTAAGCGAAAAACCGCGGGCGTCGGCGGCAAATTGTCGATCAGAAACCCTACTTTAGCTTCGACACGGGGGAGGTTCAGCAACCCGTCACCGGTAATATTGATCAAAGCCTTTAGGGCTGGGATATTCTTGATGACGTCGAGGATTTCCGACACATAAATCAGCGTCGGGCGCAGCAGCTCTTCGCCCAACGGGACCCCGAGCTCGGGGAAGGTGTGATCGATCGGCAGTTTGGCGCGCTCAAAGAAAACGTGGCGCGCCAGGGTTAATCCGTTGCTGTGGATGCCGCTGCTTTCGAGCCCGATTATGACATCGCCCGGCACGAGCTCGCGACCGGTGATGATCCGGTCCAGCGGTACGATCCCGACCGCCATCCCGACCAGGTCGAAACCTCGGACCACATCCTTGAGTGGCGCGATCTCGCCGCCCGAAATCGAGATTCCGGCCTTTCGGGCGCCGGTCGCGAGCCCGGTTGCGATCGCTCCGAGGATGTCAGCATCGGCCTTCTCGATCGCGATGTAATCGACCATCGAAATCGGTCGCGCCCCGACACAGATCGCGTCGTTGACATTCATTGCCACGCAATCGATGCCGATCGTGTCATAACGGTTCATCATTTGCGCGACGATCGACTTCGACCCGACCCCGTCGGTGCAAATCGCCAGTCCGATCCCCCCGATGTCGATCACATTGGCAAAGTAGCCGATATCCAATTTGACAGCGCCAAGACTATCCGGCGCCGGCCATGTCTGTTTAATGCGCTCGATGATCTTATCGAGACCGGATTGCGCCGCTGCCGTGTCGACCCCGGCAGTCGTATAGAGATTGTCCCTGGATTTCATACCGCTGCTCCGGCGACACTCCTGGTATGTGCAATTAGACGCGTCGCGCGACCCCGCGTAAACTGACGAATATACCAGCGACGGAGGATCATCCATGGCTACCCTGGAACTGCGCCCGCTCGGCAAAGCACTCGGTGCCGAGGCGCTCGGCATCGACTTGTCGCAGCCGCTCGACGACCCGACCTTCGCCTGGATCGAAGCGGCCTTCGCCGAGCACCCGGTGCTGGTATTCCGCGACCAGCAGCTCGGCGCCCCCGAGCTCGCCGCCTTCGGGCGCCGTTTCGGCACGCCGCGCCGGCATGCACTGGTCAGTTATCGCTATCCCGGAGTGCCCGAGGTGTCCTGGCTGCGCAACGTCG
>Ga0187846_10000016_pt1 | contig 94480 bp, 89 predicted proteins | sample TC_taG_FD_161473 | JGI IMG/M metagenome (GOLD analysis project Ga0187846, IMG submission 161473) | Biofilm microbial communities from the roof of an iron ore cave, State of Minas Gerais, Brazil - TC_06 Biofilm (v2) | ecosystem: Environmental > Terrestrial > Deep subsurface > Cave > Wall biofilm... | reverse complement strand
CTCGAGGCCGGTGCGGTCCGAGAGCGAGAGCAGCGCCGCAGCGTTGTTTGCGGCGTCAGGCACCAACCTGCTCCAGCGCCAGCGACAAGAGGTTCGAGACGCCGGGTTCGCCCATCGTCACGCCGTAGATCCGGTCAGCGAGGGTCATCGTCGCTTTGTTGTGGGTGATGATCACGATCTGAGCGCGGCTTGCGAATTCGCTAAGCACCAAGCCGAATCGTCCGATGTTGGCTTCATCAAGCGCAGCGTCGATCTCGTCGAAGATGTAAAACGGACTTGGCCGCGTGCGCAGGATCGCGAACACGAGCGCGACCGCAGTGAGCGCCCGCTCGCCGCCGGAGAGCGCATTGAGGCTCTGCATCTTCTTGCCGGGCGGCTGCGCCGCGATTTCAACGCCCGCGAGCGCCGGATCATCCGAATCGGCGAGCCAGATCTTGCCGACGCCGCCGGAGAACAGCCGCGGGAACATCTCGGAGAACGCCCCCGACACTTTTTCGAACACACTGTTGAATTGGCGCACGGACTCGGCGTCGATGTCGGCGATAGCGCCGAGGATTTTTGCGCGCGCGTCATTGAGATCGGCCAATTGCGTGCGCAGGAAGTCGCGCCGCTCGAGCAACGCGGCCCGATCGTCCAAAGCGTTGAGATTCACGCCGCCCAGGCGCACGAGTTCCTCGCGCATTCGCCGGATCTCCGCATCGATGTCGCCTTCGTGCTTGGCATACCGGCGCGCGACATCGTCGCATTCCTCCGGGCCGGCGGGATTCTGAGCGAACGTCTGCTGCAGCACCGCCAGCTCGGCGTCGATCTCCGCGAGTCGTATGCGCTGACGCTCTACTTCGAGCGAACGTTCCTGGGTTGCCGCCGCATCCACCGCGCCGCGCTCCTCAAGCTCGCGCACGCCCGCCGCACGCGCGTCGCGATTTGCGCGCACGCTATCGGCCTCTTGTTCGACCGCATGAAGGGCCGCATCGGCGGCATCGCGCCGTTCCTGCGCGGATTTGTGCGCGGAATGCGCGCGCTCGAGTTGTGCGCGCGCCTCGGCTGCCGCTGCGACTTTGACGTCGTGCGCCTTGCGCCGTTCGATCACCGCAGTTTTGGCTTCCGCGACGGCTGCGTCGGCCCGCGTCACGCGCTCGACGAGCGCGGCTGCTTCAGCCGCGGCGGCGCGATGGCGCTCGCGCATTTCGCCCAACTTCGCATGCAAGCGGTCGCTCGTTTCGGCCCCGGCGCGCCGCTCGGCCTCAAGCGCTTCGACTGCCGCGCGTTCGCGGCTGAGCCGGCCGTCATGCGCGGACCACTGCGCCGACACGGCCTCCAGCGCCACCCGCGCATCAGTGTGCTCGGTTTCGAGCGCCGAAATCTCGCCTTCTAGCCCCGTCGCCTGCGCGCGCGCGCGTTCGAGCGCGACGAGCGCATCTTGCGCTTCGGCCGCCGCATCTGCACGCGTCTTCGACGCTTCCTCGGCGGATGTGGCAGCGGCCGCCAAAGCCGCGCGTGCGAGCTCGTGAGCTCTTTCCACCGCGTCCGCGGCTTCTTGCGCCGTGGCAAGATCGCGCTGCGCCTGCGCGAGTGCCGCGCGGCGGCCAAGCGGCCCCTTGTCCTCGTGGCTGCCGCCGGTGATCGCGACGTTGCGTGCCACCTCGCCGGAGAGCGTGACGATCGTCGCGTGCGGGAACTCGCGCGCCAGCTTTTGCGCGATGCGCAAGGAGTCCGCGACGACGACGTGCGCGAGCGCATACTCGACCGCCGGCCTGACGGCCGCTGAACAACGGACGAGGTCGCGCGCTCGTCCGATCACGCCGTCGCGGCCTTCGGCGGCGTCGAGCAGCGGCAGTTCTTGTTGGCGGACCGCTTCGAGCGGCAGCATCGTCGCGCGGCCGGCGCCTTTCGCGCGAAGGTATTCGATCGCCGCGTGCGCGTCTGCACTCGTGCTCGTCACGATGGCGTGCGCGAGTTCACCCAGCGCGACATCAACCGCTCGCGCGTACGCCGCGTCGGTCTCGATCAAGTCGGCCATCATGCCGACCACGCCCTTGAGCTCTCGCGCTGCACTCGCATCGAGCACGGCTTTGGCGCCTGGCGGCACGGCGTGCCCGCTCGCGTCGACTTCGCCAAGCGCCCGGGCGCGTGCGGCTGCCTCGACGGACGTCGCGCGCGTGCGTTCGAGATCGGCTCGTGACTGTTCGAGCGCCGCCGCCTCGGTTTCGCGCGCTTTGACCGTGCGAGCGAGCTCGGCTTGCGCGCGTTCCTGCGCCCGCACGAGTCGCGCGTGCGACTCACCTAGCTCCTTGGTGTTTCGCTGCAGCGCGGCGAGCCTGGTGCGCGCGTCGTTGAGTTCCCGCTCGAGCCGCGCTGCCGCGACGCTGACGCGCTCGCGATGCGTGAGATGGGCTTGCGCGGATGCATCCACTTGCGCCGCGGCCGCTGCACCCGCGGTTCGCCGGTCTTCGACCTCGCGCAACAGACCATACGCGCGCTCCCAGTCCGCGGCTGCAGCGGTTGCGGCCGCGGCGCTTTGATTCACTTGTTGCAGTGCATCGTCGCGCTGCGAACGGCTTTGCGCGAGTTCGGCAGTCAGCGCTGCTGCGCGCTCCTGCGCAGTGGTCACTTCTCGCGCCGAGTCGTCCACCTCGCGCTCGAGCGCCTCGACGCGGCGCTTGGCTTCATCACCGCGCGCCTGCGCCGTCGCCAACGCCGTCGCTGCTTCTTGGACGGTGGTCGCTGCTTGTGCGCGCGACGCGTTGCGCTCGTCAAGCGCGATCGTCGCTTGATACTCTTCGTAGCGGGCCTTGCCGACCTCCGCCTCGAGCTTGGCGCGGCGCGCATTGCGCGCGGCTCGATCCGCCTCGGTGGTCGCCAGCGTCTTCGCCAGTTCGCCGCGTTCGCGGCGGCGCGAATCGGTGTTGCGCACGAAGGACAGGATTTCGAGATCGCGCAGCCGCCCGACGACGTTTTGATGCCGCTTGGCGCGGCGCACCTGCTGCTCGATCGCCGGCACTTGCTTCTCGAGCTCGACTAGCAGGTCGTTGACGCGAAGCGCGTTTGCCTCGGTCGCTTCGAGACGCCGCTGCGCCTCCTGTTTGCGAGCTTGATATTTGCTCGTGCCGGCGACCTCTTCGAAGACCTCGCGCCGCTCGAGCGGTTTGGCGCTGAGGATCGCTTCGATCTGTCCTTGCGAGATGATGGCCGACGCATCGGGTCCGAGACCAGTCCCGAGCAAGAGATCCATGATGTCGCGCAGCCTGACTTGCGTGCGGTTGAGGAAATACTCACCTTCGCCGTTGCGATAGACGCGGCGCGTCACCGACACTTCTGTGAACGGCGTGGCGAGGGTTCCGTCGGCGTTGTCGAACGTGAGCGTGACTTCAGACATGCCGACGGGTCTACGCCGCGCGTTGCCGGCGAAGATGACGTCGTCCATGCGGCCGCCGCGCAGCTGTTTTGCGCTCTGCTCGCCGAGCGTCCAGCGCACGGCGTCGACGAGGTTGGACTTGCCTGACCCGTTGGGGCCGACGATGGCTGAGATACCGGGTTCGAAAACGAGACGCGTCCGCTCAGCGAACGTCTTGAAGCCGAAGAGATCGATGCTCTTGAGATAAATAGGCGCTTATCCCAGTCCCTCGAGCTGCGCTCGAGTGCTACGTTCCAGGTTTCAGCTTGCGCAGCGCCTGCGCTGCGGCCTCAGCCTGCGCTTGCTTCTTCGTCGGGCCGCTACCGGTTCCCACCACGCCGCCGCTGGAAACGCGCGCAGTGAAAACGCGACCGTGCGCAGGCCCGCTCTCGCCGGTCAGCGAGTAGACGGGCGCGCGTCCAAAACGCGACTGCGCAAGTTCCTGCAGTTCGGTGCGTGGATCCGCGCTGCTGGTCAACGTTGCATGCGCCAAGTGTGTGCGCTCGACGAATTTCGCCGCCGCCGCGAAACCCTCGCACACAAACGCGGCGCCAGCGACTGCTTCGAAGGCACCCGCAAGGATCGATGGGCTGAGCGACGCACCTCTAACCCCCATCCCCAACCGCATCAGCGGCGCGAGGCCGATTCGCGCCGCGCTTGCGGCGAGCGCGGTTCGCGAGACCAGCGACTGGCGCCGTCGGGAGAGCCGGCCCTCGGGCTCATTCGGAAAGCGGTCGTAGAGAAAGCGGGTGGTGGCCAGACCAACCACCGAGTCGCCCAGCAGTTCCAGCCGCTCGTTCGAGCGCAGCGCGTGCCGCGCGCCTCGTTCGTGCGCATAGGAATCGTGCGTGAGGGCGAGGTCGAGCAGCGCGCCATCGCCACCGGCGGTTTTCGCAAGGCCGAGCGCGCGCCCAAGCGCCCGCACAGCCCTGCGCCGCGCGAGACCTTCAGACAAGCCTAGTTCTCAGAGAATTTCCGGAAGACCAGAACGGCGTTGTGCCCCCCGAACCCAAATGAGTTCGAGATCACGACGTTGACGTCGGCGCGCCGCGCCACATTCGGAACGCAGTCGAGATCGCAGCTCGGATCGACGTGGCGGTAGTTGATCGTCGGCGGAATGACGCCGTCATGGATGGTCTTGATGGCGCAAATACCCTCGAGCGCTCCGGCGGCGCCGAGCGCATGGCCGAACATCGACTTGTTCGCGCTGGTCGGAATCGATTTCGCCCGCTCGCCGAAGACGCGGTGAATCGCCTGCACCTCCGCTAAGTCGCCGAGGTCGGTCGACGTGGCGTGGGCGTTGATATAGTCGACCTCGTCGGGCTCGATGCCGGCGTCCTTGAGCGCGCGTTCCATGGCCAGCGTCACGCCGCGCGCCTCCGGATCGGGTTGCACCATGTGGTGCGCGTCGGACGATTTGCCGTAACCGACGATCTCGGCGTAGATCTTGGCGTCGCGCCGGCGCGCGTGCTCGAGATCCTCGATGATCATCGCGCCGCCGCCCTCAGCGATCACGAAGCCGTCGCGATCCTTGTCAAACGGGCGGCTTGCGGTGCTCGGCGTATCGTTGCGGGTCGAAAGCGCGCGCATCGCGCAAAAGCCGGCCACGGCCATCGTCGTGATCGGCGCCTCGGATCCGCCGCAGATCATCGCTTCGGCCTCGCCCAGTTGGACCGCCCGGTAGGCGTCGCCGATCGCGTTGTTCGAGGAAGCGCACGCCGAGACGGCTGTCTGGGTGGGGCCGCGCACGTTGAGGTTGATCGAGATCAGGCCCGGCGCCATGTTGCCGATCAGCATCGGGATGAAGAACGGCGACAGGCGGTCGGCGCCTTGCTCGAGCAGCACCTTGTGCTGGTTCTCGATGGTCAGGATGCCCCCGATGCCGGAGCCCATGATCGCGCCGATGTCGTCGCGGTTGTCGTCCGTGATCGTCAGGCCGGAATCGGCCAGCGCTTCCATGGCCGCCACGAAGGCGAACTGCGCGAAGCGGTCCATCTTGCGCGAGTCTTTCTTGCCGATCGCAGCCGCCGGGTCGAAGTCTTTGACCTCAGCCGCAAAGCGCGTCGCCATCGCGGATGCGTCGAACAATGTGATGTCGGACACGCCGTTTTTGCCCGCGACGACGTTCTGCCAAAACTCTGGAACTGAATTGCCCAGCGGCGTGATCGCACCGAGCCCGGTGACGACGACGCGTTTCGCAAGTCGCATCATGTGAAGATTTGGTTTGCGTGCGCGCGAGGCCCTTTTCGGCGCGCGACGCGCGAGAGGGGAACCACACGCGCATAGGAAAACGTCGCAGCGAGGGCCGCTACACGACCCCGCATTCTCCGGCATTCGTGCAAACCGCACGCCTCCGCACGGCGGCAACACTACGACTAAGCGGCGTTCAGCAACGCCCCACGAGCACCGGAAGTTCAGAGGGAGGTGACCTGCGCACGTGGCCAAGAGAAAGAAGAAGGGTGGAAAGAAAAAGCACTAACGCTCCATCATACTGAAGCGTTTTTCGTGATCTTTTCGGGCGTCGCAACCAGGCGGCGCCCCTTCTTTATGCCGAAGTGTCGGCGCCATGGCGGAGCGCGAACCCGGTCTTGGCACCCAAGACGTGCACGGCGCCCGCGCGGTGGCACCCGCGAACCAGCCCGTCAGCTTGCCCGTGTACCACGCCGCCGGCTGGACGTTTGCGGATCTCGCCCAAGTCGACGCGATCTACGAGGACCGCATCGCCGGCGCCATCTACGGACCGGACGGCAGCCCCAATCTGCTCGCGCTCGAGTCGTTGATCGCTCGGCTCGAAGGCGCCGAGGCTTGCATCGTGACGCCCGGCGGCATGGCCGCGTTCGCGGCGCTCTTCTTCTCGCTGCTGCGGTCCGGCGATCGAATCGTCGCCGCCCAAGCGCTCTACGGCAATACGACGTGGCTGCTCGAGCACATGGCACAGTTCAACGTGACGACCGCGCCGATCGACACGAACGATCTGACCTCCGTCAAAAACGCGCTGTCGGGCGGCGCACGCTTCATGCTCGTCGAGACGCTTTCGAACCCGCTGCTGCGCGTCGCGGATATTCCGGCGCTGGCAGCCGTCGCGCGCGCAGCCGGCGCTTTGCTGCTGGTCGACAACACGATCGCCAGCCCCTATCATTGCCGGCCGCTCGCGCTGGGCGCTGACGTCGCCTTGGAGAGCGCGACGAAATTCCTCGGCGGTCACCACGACCTCGTGCTCGGAGCGCTGTGCGGCGCCGACAAACTGCTCGCTTCTGTGCGCACCCTCGCCTTGCGGCTTGCTCTGGCTCCCGGCGCCTTCGACGCCTGGTTGACCGCGCGCTCGATCGCCACGCTTGAGGTGCGCATGCAGCGTTCGGCGGCTAACGCGCTTGCGCTAGCGACCTGGCTCGAAGGGCAGCCCAAGGTTCGCCGAGTGCACCACCCGGGGCTCGCGTCGCACCCGGATCACGCTATTGCGCGGCGCGTGCTCGAGCGCGGCTTTGGTTCGGTCGTTTCTTTTGAGCTCGACGGCGGCGCGGCGGCGTTTGACGCGATGCTCTCCAAGTTGCGCCGCATCGCGCTCGTCCTCTCGTTCGGCGGCGTGCAAACGACGCTGTCGCATCCCGCCAAGTCGTCGCACCGCGCGCTGTCGCCGGGGCGGCGCGCCGCGCTCGGCATCCACGACGGACTCGTGCGCATGTCCGTCGGCATCGAGGACGTTGCCGATCTGCAGGCAGATCTGGCACAAGGACTGCGAGCACTCTAAGGATGTTCGGGGACAGTGTTCTCGCGTGGGCGATTGGTGGCGTTCTCGGCGGCTGGACCGGAAGGGCGGTCGTCAAACGCCCGGGGTTGGGAGGCGTTGCTGCCGACTTGCTCATCGGTGCGCTCGGCGGCATTGCCGGCGGCTTCATCTTCGATTGGTTCGGTCACCTGAGGATTTCGAACGTCAATCTTGGCGGCGTCGCTGTCGCGTTCATCGCCGGAATCGTGTTGGTCCTGATGTCGCGGCTCGTCCGCGTAAAGAAGACCGCCTAATGAAAAAGGGCGCCGTGTGACGCCCTTTTCATGCCGGGGCCATTAGAGCTTCGGCCCCCAACCGCGGAAGATCGACGTGTCCGGGCCCTTGCGAACGCGGACCAGGGTCGAACGGGAGTCAAGCAGGTCGTTGTTCTCATTCTCTTCCTCGGTCTCGATGGCGTAGTGGCGCTTTTTGGCATCCATGGCTGGTTCTCACCCTTTCTGTGGGCAGCGTCGGCGCGCGGCGCGATTGCCGCGATCGCCTCACCCAGCCTCATGGTAAGGCTCCGGAGCGGTCCCCGAAATCCGTACAGCCACGGGAAATGGACGCCAGCAGTACGGAGAACGGCCTGCGTCGGCTAGCCGTGGCAGCGGCCCGAGCCGGCATCCCGAAACGTCGAACCGGCTTCGGGGATGAAGCTCCAGTCGAAGCCGTGCGGGTGCAGTGTGAGGGCGAGCACGCCAAACGTGCGCTGGCTCCGCGCGACGCTGTTCGGCTCGATGGTTGTGAACGCGTAGTGGCTGCGCCCGCCTGTGCCGACGACGAATTCGGTGATGCCCTGGCTTGGATCGGCTTTCGCGTCCGGGTTCTGCGGCGCGAAGCGCTCGTAGTCGTGATCGTGGCCGCCGAGAACCACGTCTGCGTGTGCGGCGTACAGCGTTCGCCAAAACGCATCGTACGTGGGATTGCTGTGGTGCCTCGCCGACGAGAATCGCGGCTGGTGCCAGTAGGCGAGCGTGCACGCGGCGTGGTCCGCCGCTAGATCCTGGCGCAGCCATTGCACCTCCGCGGATTGCGGGCCGCAACCGCCGTTCTGGTCGCAGTTGGCGTCGAGCGCGATGAGATGCCAGCCGCCCAGGTCGAAGCTGTAGTAACCCCTGCCCGCTGGGCCGGCGGCCGCGCCGAAGTACGAGAAGTATCCGGCGGCGTGAGGCGTGTGGTATTCGTGATTGCCGGGCGCAGGGCGCGTGATGTCCTTGAACGCGCCCCACGTCTTGTCGTATCCGGATTTGAATTGGGCAAGCGCGCCGTCGGGATACTGCTCGTCGCCGAGCGCCAGCACTGCCGCCGGCCGTAGCGCAGCGATCAACTTCGCGGTCGCCGCCTGATGACAGACGGGGCTGCCACGCTCGTCCGCCTCCGGCGTCGCGTCGGCCGATTCGCACGCGATGTCGCCGGCGGCGGCGATGACTGGATCGCTTGCGGCGAACGCAGCTATGCTGCCAAGCGCGATCAAGCCGATGCAACTGAGCGCGGCCATGATCACCCCGCCGGCGACGAACCTGAATGTGCGTTTCATCGAGTCTGCGATTGGCTGCCGGCGAATGCGCGCTCCTTGCGCCCGGAGTTTAAGGCTTTAATGCGCTATCTCGTCGGCATGGCCGCGCGGGAACCCCCGCGCAACGCGCGCAGCTCGCGCTCGATCGGCCAGTCAGTGAACGCGAACAGGATGATGATCACCAGGTTGACGAGCGGCACAAACATCAGCAGGCTCAACGCGCCTGCGTATCCGGCCTTCGTCGCGATGCGCCAGTAGATGATGATGCCGAAGATGATGGCGACCACGATGACGATCGCATATGCCGCCATGAAGCCGGCTAGCGCGGCTCCGCGCGCCCCGTCGTCGAGGATCATGAATAAGGACGCCCACAGGTGCATGGGGAAGCCCTCCTTGTTGTCGAGGCACTTTTTGGCCCGGCGCACGCCGACCTCTGCCCGAATCCGCTCCTCTCGTCCCACGCGGCGGCGCTGTCGAACCATGAAAAAAGGCGCCCGCAAGGACGCCACTTTTTCAATTCCGGCTGGGTTTTCTAGATCCGTATCCCCCAACCACCGAAGAGACCGAACGTTTCTGCACCGCGTGGGATCCGGACGAGCTCGGTTCGCTGAGTCGGCAATTCATAATCGCCGTGGGCGAAGCCGACGAGCCGGGAAGACTGGCGAACCATGGGAGACCTAACCTTTCGTGTCATGCTTACCGCTGTTACCTACGCCCACTATACGCTGCCAGAAATAACCTGTCAAGGCTCTTAGTAAGTTATCTTTCAGTGAATCTTCATGCGGGACAGCCTCATAGACACTAACCTTTAAATGGCTTATAATGGCGACTGTGAACCAGCACCTCCGGAAGCTCGCCGGCTCCAAGCCGGCGCCTGACGACCTGATCCTGGTGCAGGCCTTCATCAATACGGCCGAATGCAAAAAGACCGACCTCTTCGAGACGCCGGATGGCCTGCGAACGTTCCTATCCAACGCCGGTCTCGTCCCTGAATCGACCAACATCAGCGAATCTGACGCCCAGCACGCGATCGGCGTGCGCGAGGCGCTGCGCAACCTCGCGCTCGCGAACAATGGGGGCGCCGCTCATCCGCACGCGCATGAGACGCTCAACCGAGCTGCTCGCGGCGCGCAGCTTGCGGCGCGTTTCGAAAACGACGGAACCGCAAAATTGGCACCGCTCGCTCCAGGCGTGGACGGCGCGCTGGGCGCGATCCTGAGCATCGCCTTTCACGCGATGCGAGACGGCAGTTGGCGGCGGCTCAAGGCTTGTCCGGCCGACAATTGCCTTTGGGCGTTTTACGACGAGACCAAGAATCAATCGGGCACGTGGTGCGACATGAACATCTGCGGCAACCGCAATAAAGCGCGCTCGTACCGGCTGCGTCACGGCCTGGCGGCCGCCCACGCCAGCGCCCACGCTCACGCTCACACGACGAAGAAATAGATCTAGCGGACTACCTCCTCGCGCGCGGGAGCCCTAGCGAGCGGGCGTCGTACTCGTTTCTTGCGGCACGACGAGCGGGTGCGCGTGGCTCGATATGAGCGAGTATTCGAGCGTCGACGCGCGCGTCGGACAGCACAGCGGGTCCTGCGCCCGGTAGCGCGCGAACGTCGCCGAAAACGTCGAACTGTCGATCATCGTCGCATCCACGAGAGCGCCGTCCTCGCGTGAATTCATGAGCACCGGCGATAACGTGCCGGCGAAAACGGCGTTCGAAAAAACGAAGACGTTGTATTGCAGCGGACGGCACATGCCGTCGACGCTTGCCATGCCGCCCACGAACGACGTTGTGGCGTACAGCTGGTAGGGCCTATACAATTTCCATCCCGCAGCCACCACCGCGCGGTCCTCACGCGTCGATGCCGGGCGCACGGTACGGGCGCAACGGCCCTCAGTCGCTGGATCACCGGACGGCGCCGGCGGGCGAGGAATGTGCTCGGCGATCTTGTTCCAATTATGAATCGAAGGGCTGTCGAGCCATGCGCCGCCCGGCGACGGCATGCTGCGCGCCGAGCCCGGCAAGAGTGCGGCAAGCGCAGCCGTGACGACACAAACAACAAGCGGCGTGCTGCCGTTATTCATCCGCCAAAGCCTTGAGTCAAATGTTGCAAGAGAAGCGCGTTCCGGCGCATACCCTCAAGGCTCCTCCGCGACGTCGTCCGAATGAACCGGCCGCTTACGGGTTTGGGTACACTCGTCCACGTGGGGGCCGCTTGAACCAGGCATCTATTCCATGCATCATCGCGGCGATGGTCGCGGCGGCGCTCGTCATGGTCGCCGGCGCGCCAGGCCAGACCGCCAGGCCAGCACCGAGCCCCAAGCCCTCGGCTACCCCCAAGGCGAAGCCGACCCCGCGCAAAGCGCCTGGCGACGAGTACTTCGGACGCATGAAGCTCAGCTATCTCGGCATCAACAATGCGTTCAAGGATCAGGCGGTGAGAGCGGGCGCCTTCACGATCAACGATTCCGTCATCAGCGCGATTCGCGACGCCGACGATGCGCTGCACGATTGGCAGCGCAAGTATCCGGACGACCCGCAGCTCGCGCGTTCGTACTTCTTAGCGGCCCAAGCCTACGCGAAGGTCTACACGAAAGAGTTCCAGGACAAGGCCTTCAGCTACATGACGTTGCTCGTGGTGAAGTACTCGAACACGTACTTCGGCAAGCAAGAGAAGGCGAATCTTGCGATCGGTTTCACGGAGCACTACTATGCTCCGCCGCAGCCGTGTCCGACCTGGCCGCCTCCGCCGGCACCGACCGCCACTCCGGGCAAACGCGGCGCGCCGGCCCCCTCACCAACGCCGACTCCTACACCGGCGCCGACGCCTGAACCGACAGCCACGCCCGCACCAGGGCAGCCGAAAGTCGTGCTCCTCTTCCAGGCGTGCATACCGCAGGCGGCGCGGTAGGAGCTTCGTCTCGCTAACGCTCTACCTTGTAGCGGGCGTTCATCCCTGATTCGTTGTGGAACGCAACGTGACAGTGGAGCAGCCAAATCCCAGGACTGTCGGGCTGCATGTCGGCCTCGATCATCTGCATCGGCGCCAGCGACGCGACGTCGGTGCGCGTTCCGGCGATCAGCACGGTGTTGCCGTGCCAGTGCGGCGTATGGAAGTCGAAATCGTTGAGGCCGTCCATGATGTACCAGCGCACCCGTTGGCCGCTGTTGACCGTCAACGCACGCAACGGCATATTGCCGAACGAATAGCCGTTGATCGAAAACGTGACGAAGTAGGGGTAGACGACGGTCGCGCTCGCGTCAGTCGTCAGGAAATTCGGCAACGTATGATCAGACTCGAGCGTCGGCAGGTTTCGCTTCGTATACCAGCTGTCTTCCTCGTGCATCTGCGCGAACCAGACGACGAACTCCCGATCCACGTCGTTCGGGGAACCATTGGGCTTTGCTTTGCCGCGCGCCGTGATGATCATCGGGCCCATGAGCCCGCTATTGAAGTCGCGGTACTCGTTGGTATGCGAGTGATACATCCACAGGAGCGAACTCGGATCGTTCGGTCCAGGGCCAGCCCGCTCGGGAACGTGCCACACGTATGTGTACGTCTGCCCCGGCTTAATAGCATCACCGGGCTTGACGCCGCCAGGCGTGCCGTCATCGTAGGGGGCGCCTTCCGAATCCTTGGCGTACAGGACTCCGTGCCCATGGATCGAGTTCGGGAAATTGCACCGATTGCGATAGACGATTTTGATTGTGTCGCCTACTTCCGCGCGGATGAGCGGGCCGAGCATGCCTAAATGCGCCCACTCGAGCGAAGGTGGTTTGGACGCCCCAAACGAGCCATCGGCGTACTCTCTGTACAAGCATTTCACGTATGCCGTGCGCACCGGTCGCGTGACCGGTTTGCCGCCAGGCCCTACGAAATAGCCGATAGCACGGTACGGCTTGCCGGTGAGGTGGTTCGTGCCGCCGGGAACGTAGTTCCAGTTCACCTCGTCGGCTGCGATGTAGTACGTGCGCGTGGCGCCTTCGGGCATGCCGGCAGAAGCCGGACTCAAAGCGCTGGCAAGAGCAAGGATCATGGCGAACGGTAGCAAGCGTTTCATCAACACATCTCCTCAATGCTGAGGTGCGCGCGAGCGGGTTGACCCGAGTGTCCGCGCTTTGCTATACTGCCTGGGCGCGGGCTGTCCTGTGTTGTCCCGCAAATCGCTTTGGAGCGTGACAACCATTGTCGTTCTACATTAATCTGCAGCGCTTCGCCCACAAGAAGGGGCTTGGCTCTTCGCGCAACGGGCGCGATTCGCAGAGCAAGCGCCTCGGCGTGAAAAAGTTCGGCGGTGAGACCGTCAGCGCCGGCAACATCATCTTGCGCCAGCGCGGCACGCGCTTCTTCCCGGGCAGCAACGTCGGCATGGGCAGGGACAATACGTTGTTCGCGCTTGTCGGGGGCACGGTTTCGTTCGTGCGCCGGAACAAAGATCGCCAGGTCGTCAACGTCAGCCCCGCGGCGGCTGAGGCGTAACGAGTTACGGAACGCGGCGGGGCGAGCTCAAGCGCTCGCCACTCTCCACGACCTAACCCGCATCGGCGTGCGGGTTTTTCGTTTCTGACGCCGGCTGGCGACGATGTTCGTTGACGAAGCGCACATCACGGTGCGCGGCGGCGACGGCGGCGCGGGCATGGTCGCGTTCCGCCGCGAGAAATACGTGCCTCGCGGCGGCCCGAGCGGCGGCGACGGCGGCCGCGGCGGCTCGGTCTATATCCAGGCCGACGAGGAGCTCTCAACGCTGCTTGACTTTCGCCACCGGCGCAGCTTTGTGGCCGACAGCGGCGAGCCGGGCGGCGTCGACAACTGCCACGGCAAGGACGGCGGCGACGTCGTCATTTCGGTCCCGATCGGCACGGTCGTGCTCGAAGGCGATGCGACGATCGCAGATATGAGCACCCCCAGCGCACGCGTGTGCGTGGCGCGCGGCGGACGTGGCGGGTTGGGCAATCAGCATTTCGCCACATCGGTCAATCAGACGCCGCGCTTCGCGCAAAAGGGCGAACCTGGTGAAGAACGCGAGCTCGATCTCTCGCTCAAACTGCTCGCCGACGCGGGCATCGTCGGGGCGCCAAACGCCGGCAAATCGACGCTGCTTGCGAGCGTTTCGGCCGCTCGGCCGAAGATCGCCGCGTATCCATTCACCACGCTCGAGCCGCAGCTCGGCGTGGTGCGGATCGACATCGACGCCAATTTCGTGCTGGTCGATTTGCCTGGTCTGGTCGAGGGCGCCAGCGCCGGCGCGGGCCTTGGCGACCGCTTCTTGCGCCACGTCGAGCGCACGCGCGTGCTGATCCATCTCGTCGACGGCGCACTGCCGCCCGCGGAGGCGCTCGCGCAACTAATGATGATCGAGCACGAGCTGCGCGCCTGGAATCCTGCGCTGTTGCAAAAACGCCGCATCATCGCCGTCTCGAAACAAGACCTGCCGCAGGCGCGCGTTACGCTGGCTGCCCTCGAGCAAACCGGCGAGCGCGTCTTCGGCATCTCGGCGGCCACCGGTCAAGGCATCCGAGACCTTATGGCTGCAACGTACTCCGCGGTGATCGAGTCGCGGGCGGATGAACGCGCAAGCGCGCCGACAGAGGCAGTGCTGCGTCCGAAACCTGCGGCGCCGAAACGCCGGGTTCTGGTCAAGCGAGAGGGTGGCGCATATCGCGTCTCGAGCGCGCGCTTGGAGCGCCTCGCCGCTATGACGGACCTCGAGTCCAGCGAGGGCCGTGCGTTCTTCGCGCGCGCATTAGCCCGCAGCGGCGCCCTGCGCAAGCTCGAGCGGCTGGGCCTGCGCGCCGGCGACACGGTGCGGGTCGGCTCCGCAGAGTTCACGTACTCGTAAGCCATGTCTCGCATCGGCGTGCTGGGCGGTACCTTCGACCCGATCCACTACGGGCATCTGTTCATCGCTGAGGCGGTCTGCGCGCGCGCGCGCCTCGACCGCGTGCTCTTCGTGCCGGTCGGCGCACCCGCGCACCGGCGCGTTTTCGCATCCGCTGGCGAGCGAGCCGCTATGGTCGAGCGCGCCATCGCCGGCAACCCTGCGTTCGCGTTGGACGCTACGGCCCTCGAGCAACCGGGGCCGGTGTATACGGCGGACACGCTGCCGCTCATGCGCGCGAAATATCCGGCTGACGAACTGAACTTCATCGCCGGACTCGACTCGTTGACCGTCAGCAAATGGCGGCGTCTCGACGAAGTCGCTAACGCGGTCGCGGCGTTCTACGTCGTGCGCCGCGAAGGCGCGCATGCCGAAAACCTCGATGCGGTCATCGGCGATCTGCCTGCGCATCTCCGATCGCGCTTTGTGGCCATGGATCTGCCGCTGGTGGACATCTCGGCGACAGTGATCCGCGAGCGCGTCAAGGCCGGAGAACCGATACGCTACCTAGCGCCCGACGCCGTCGCGCGCTATATCGAAGAAAAGAAACTATATCGCTAAAATCGCGACGTAGCACTCGAGCGAAGGCTCGAGCCGAGACTTCTTAGTTGGCGCTCAGGGACGGGAACGAGAAGGTTCCCGTCGCGATCGGCCGCGTGGCCCGCCGTGCGCCGGCAGGACCCGGCATGCCGAGCAGGATGACGCGGATGTTCCCGGCGGCGCGGACCAAGCGCCGCAGATTCACGGCGGAAAAGTGCGAGTATCCGTCGCTGCCGGGCGGCTCATGCGAATATGGCACGATCTCTCCAAAACGCTCGAGCGCTCACTCGAGACAAGGCGTCAAAATGCGTGAAATGGGCGAAGAACGAAATCTGAATTATCAATCCCAGTATACCCGCGGGCTCGCTTCGCCACAACACCGAACACACGCTCGATGGGGCGGGGTGGGCCCTGGACGGGCCGCGAAGCCGCACGCGTCATGGGTTCGGCACGCTCCCAGCTGCTCGCCTGCGCGCTGGCAGCGCTCCAGCTCGCCGCCTGCGCGGCCGCCGACAAACCGGATAATCTGTCCGCGCTGCAAGACATCCAGATGCACCGCAGCGGCGATGAGGTGACGGTCGAGGGAACCGTCGCGCAGGTGCTGCCGGCGACGCACAATCAACAGGGCCGTCATGAACGCTTCATGCTCGACGTCCATACCGGCAACGGCGACGAGCAGCTGATCTTGGTCGCGCATAACGTCGACATCGGGCGGCCGGCGCCGGTTGAGCTCGGCGACGACGTCACGGTTCGCGGTCAGCTTGAAATGGATCGCGGCGGACCCGTCATACACTGGACGCACCACGACCCGCGCGCGCGCCACATGCCGGGCTTCGTCAAGGTACGCGGCGTCACGTATGACTGACGTGCGCACCCGCGGCCGTCACGCGCCGGCGCGCCTCCAATCCGTGGCCCTCGCCTCAATCTCGCCGCGCCGCCGATTCTTGCTGGAGACGCTCGGCCTCGACGTCGTCATCGTCGCAAGTTCCTATGACGAGCAGCAACCCGCCGGCGAGCGCATCGATCCAGTCGAACTCGTGCAAACGCACGCGGTCGGCAAGGCGCTCGCCGCCGCGCCGCATGGGCCGCCCGTGCTCGTCGCGGCCGACACCATCGTGGCCCTCGACGGCGAAATGCTCGGCAAGCCAAGAGACGTCAATGCGGCGCGCGCTATGCTGGCGCGACTCTCCGGTCGCACCCACACGGTGCACACCGGTTTTGCAGTCATCGACCGGCGCACGCAACGCCGCGAAACCGGCGTCGAGTCGGCGCGCGTCACGTTTCTGCCGATGAGCGATGACGAAATCGCGCGCTACGTAGCGACCGGCGAGCCGCTCGACAAAGCCGGCGCGTATGGCATCCAAGGTCGCGGCGCGTTGTTTGTCGCATCCATAGCCGGCGATTTCTATACCGTGATGGGATTGCCGCTGGCGCGCCTCGGACGCGCGTTTGCGTCGCTGGGATACGAGCTGCTTTAGGGGATAATGCCCTCCGTCTTCGACTCGCTCTACGCGCGGATCGCTCCAGAAATCAGCATTGACCTCGGCACGGCGAACACGCCCGTCCACGTTCGTGGCCATGGCGTGCGCTTCGTCGAACCGACGGTGGTCGCCATCGACACGGCGTCAGGCGAGGTGATCACCGTCGGTGAGGGCGCGCGCCAGATGATGGGCAGGACGCCGCGCAACATCACCGTCATCCGCCCGATGCGCAACGGCGTCATCTCGAACTACAAGTACACCGAGGCGCTCGTGCGGCAGCTGATGTCTCGCGCGTTGCACGGCCGGACGATCGTACCGCCGCGCGTGATCATCGGCGTACCAGGCAGCGCGTCGGACATCGAGCGCAAAGCGGTGCGCGAAGCGGCGATCGGCGCCGGCGCGGGTCGCGTCTACTTCGTTCAGCAAGCGATCGCCGGCGCGGTCGGCGCCGGCCTGCCGATCATGGAGCCGCGCGGCAGCATGATCGTCGACATCGGCGGCGGTACCACGGAGATCGCGGTGCTGTCGCTCGGCGGTCTTGTCTTGTCGCGCTCGCTAAAGCTCGGCGGCAATCGGCTCGATGAAGCGATTATGGCGCATTTGCGCGCGACGCGCGGATTGGTGATCGGCGAGCCGACGGCTGAGACGCTCAAGATAGCGCTTGGATATTACGGCCGGCCGTTGGGTCGAGCGCCGGTCACAGCGGTTGGTCAGAATGCGCGCGCGTTGCGCCCGGGAACGTTCGAAGTACGCGAGGAAGAAATCGGAGCAGCGATCGCTGAGCCGCTCGGCGAGATCGTCGACGCGATCAGGGCAGCACTGGAAGTGACGCCGCCGGAATTGGTGCGCGACATCGCTGCGGGCGGCTTCGTGTTGGCGGGCGGCGGCGCAGCAGTCGCCGGACTCGCGCAGACGCTGGGCATGGTCCTCACGATGCCCGTACGCGTCGCCGATGAGCCGATGCTGTGCGTCGCGCGCGGCGCCGCGACGATCCTCGAGGATCCGCGCTTGTTCAATGCGCTGTACCCGACTCCACAGTCGCTGATCGGCAGGTGGTTGCGATCAATACGTTTTGGGATGAGCGGAAGCTCCTCGTATTCGTCGCGCTGATCATCGCCGCCGCCGGTTTCATGCTGCTCGAGATCGACGCGTCGCGCCATGGCAGGCAAAGCGTCGTCGACGTCGTCGTCGGCGCGCTGTTCACGCCGCTCGAATCCGGACTCGCGCGCACCGTCAACGGCGTGCGCAGCGGCGTCTACAACGTCATCCACTCGGGTAGGTTCGCAGCCGAGAACCGGGCGCTGACCGACAAGACGCGACGGTTGGCGGCGGCCAACGAGCGGCTCAAGGAGGCCGCCGCCGAAAACCGCGAGTTGCGCCGGCTTGTGGCGATGAAATCGACGGTGGCGGGCGTGCCATTGACCGCCGACGTGATCGGGTACACGCCCGAAGCGACCAGCCGCGCGATCACGATCGATCGCGGAACCGGCGATGGGGTACGCCGCGACAGCGTGGTCGTCGCCGGCGACGGATTGGTCGGCCACGTGCTCAGCGCGGGGCCGCACGCGGCGACCGTGCTGCTCATCATCGACCCGCAGAGCTCGGTGCCTGCATATCTGGCGCGATCGCGTTCGTGGGGCATCGTCGCGGGCACGTGGCTGCACGTCAAAATGAAGTACATCGACCAAAAAGCGAAACCGGAAATCGGCGATCTCGTCGTCACGGGGCGCGGCGAGATCTATCCGGGCGGAATTCCGATCGGACGCGTGCGCGAGATCGACCGCAAGGATAATGCGCTCTACCAAACCGCCGTGCTCGATCCCGCCGTCGATTTCTCCAATCTCACGCACGTGCTCGTGTACCCGGCGCCATGAGCGTCGCCGATCGGCTGCGCGCAACGCCGCGCGTGTTGTTCGGCCCGCGCAATCCTGTCCAAGCGGGCGCAGCCGCGCCGCCGCGTTTCACCACGCTCTTGCTCATCGCCGCGGCGCTCGCGCTTGCGCAAGCCGCATTCGCGCACGCATGGATGGTGCGTGGCGCGCAGCCCAGTCCCATCACGGTGCTGATCGTGTGGACCGGCCTGCGTTGCGGCGCGACCACCGGCGGGTGGCTCGGCTTTTTCGGCGGCGCGCTCGAAGACGCACTCGGTGGGGGCGGCGCCTACGTCCTGGGCTCCACCGCCGTCGGTTTCTTAGCCGGACTGTTCTCGAGCCGCTTTTTCGCTGACTCCGTCCCCGCCGTCGCAGTCGCCGTCGGCGCGGGCACGATCGTGCGCAACGCGATCACATACGTGGTGCTGGAGACCGCGCTCGGCCACCGCGGGATGTATCATCGGTTTGCGCACGCGACGGCGTGGGAAGTGCTGTTGAACTGCGCCATCGCGGCCGTCGCGATCGTGGCGGCGCGTTGGTGGCTAGCTCGCCGATGAACCTAGCACTCGAGCGAAGCTCGAGGTCGTGTCCATGCAAGGCCTGATCCGGCGCGGTCCGTTCGACGAGCCCGAGCAGCCGGCGCGCTTGCCGCGGCTGCTTGCATTTGCGGGCGGCGTCGCCCTCGTGCTGCTCGTGCTCATCCTGCGCTTGGCAGACGTTCAACTCGTGCACGGCGCGCTCTACGAGAAGCTCGCCGATCAGAATCAAACGCGCACGATCCCGCTCACCGCGCCGCGCGGTTTGGTGTACGACCGCAACGGCATCGTCGTCGCCGCGAATCGCCCGTCGTTCGTCGTCGAGATCGTGCCCATGCAAGTGGGCGATCCCGGGCTCGAGCTGGCGGAACTGGGCGCTATCCTGCGCGTGCCGACCGCGACGTTGTGGAAACGGCTGCTTCGCCAGAACGGCGTCACGTATCCGACGTTCGAGGCGCTCGCGACCGCGATCCCGCTTGGTCCGATCATCATCGCCGACGACCTCGACACCGCCACGGTCGCGCGCTTTTCCGAGCGCGCCGACCGGCTCGCCGGCATGGCGGTCGAATTGCTCCCGGTGCGCCGCTATTTGTACGGCACGGCCGGATCGCACATCCTCGGCTACGTCGGGCGCATCACGCAACAGGAATACGAGGAGCGCAAGCGGCTCGGTTATGGCGCCAACGACACTGTTGGAAAAGAAGGCATCGAGTACACGTACGACGACTACCTGCGCGGCGTGAGCGGTGGCCGCGCGATCAAAGTCACGTCAGCAGGTGTCGCCGTTGCGACGCTCGGCGAGCGCGAGGCCACGCCGGGCGACAGGCTCGATCTCACCGTCGACTGGAAATTGCAGCGCGCCGCGGAGAACGCGGTGGACCGCCAGATCCGCATCATCGCCGGCCAAAACAATGGCCATCGGATCGCGGGCGCCGCGATCGTCGAAGATGTCCACAGCGGTGCGATTCTGGCGCTGGTGAGCCAGCCCAACGTCAATCCAAACGATTTCGCGCTGCCCATCTCCGAGCAGCGTTACGACGAGTACTTGAACGACCCGCTCAAGCCGCTGTTCGCACGCGCCATCGCGGGCAAGTATCCGACAGGTTCGACGTTTAAGATGATCACGAGTTCGGCCGCGCTTGCCAGTCACGTGGTCGACCGCAACAGCGTGCGTTCGTGCCCCGGCTACTTCGATCTGGGCATCGTGTTCAACGACCACAAAGCGGGCGGCCATGGCACGGTCAACCTGACCCAGGCGATCGCGCAATCGTGCGACGTCTTCTTCTACAAGGTGGGTTTCGAGCTCGGCATCACGCGGCTCGATCGCTTCGCAAAGGCGTACGGCATCGGTGCTAAGACCGGCATCGATCTGCCCGGCGAAACCGACGGCACGCTGCCGACGCCGGCGTGGAAGCAACGCGTCTATCGCGATCAATGGTATGCGGGCGACACCGTCAACATGTCGATCGGCCAGGGCTACCTCGAAGTGTCGCCGATCCAGCTCTTGCGCGTCGTCACCGCGGTCGCCAACGGCGGCACGTTGTACAGGCCGTACTTGGTCGGCGACGTCCGCGACAGCCACGGTCGCGTCGCAACGCGTTTCGGCCCGACGGTTGAAAGTCACGTCCCGGTGTCGGCGTCGGATCTGGCGCTGGTGCGCGAGGGGATGCTCGGTGCGATTGAAAGCCCGGACGGCACCGCGTACAACGTCTACATCCCGGGATTTCACTACGCCGGCAAGACCGGGTCGGTCGAGAACGTGAAGACCGTCGACAACCCCGAAGGGCGTAACCATGCGTGGTTTGTTTGTTTCGCGCCCTACGACCATCCGCAAATCGCAGTCGTGGTGTTTATGGAAAAGAGCGGCGGTTTTGGCTCGGTGAACGCCGCGCCGGTCGCGCAGGAAGTCGTGCAGTATTACTTCCATCTCGCCCGTTCGGGCCCAGCCGGCGCCGGCATCCACGACTGACTCGCAGAACCCCCGCGTCAGCCCGGGTTGAGGAGGCGTCTCGTGAATTGGGAAGCGGTCATCGCAGTTGGCACGGTCTTCACCGGACTCGTGATTTTCTTCACGGTCGTCATCGGTTACCATCAAGTGCGCGTCACGCTCGACCAACTTCGACAGTTGCGGCGCGCTTCGCAACTTGACGCCGCGAACACGATCTTTGCCGAGCTAGCGGGCCCCGCGTTTCTTGAAGCGCGGCGTTTCATTCTCTGCGATTTGCCGGGGCGCCTGAAAGAACCGAAGTTCCGGAAAGAGGTAGAAATCGTAGGGAGGGCCGACGAGAACGTGCACAAGGAGTTGGTCGTGTTGCGCACCTTCGAACGCGTCGGCGTCTACGTCGAACAAGAGCTGCTCGAGCGAAAGCTCATCTACCATCTCGCTTCCGGGCGCGTCGTCGACACGTGGGAAGGGCTGAGCGAAGTAGTCGCGATCCACCGGCGCTTTATGAGTTTCCGGATATGGGAACACTTCGAGAAGCTCTACGAGAATACGCTTGATTTTATGCAATCGGAGTACGGCCTCGACAGAGGCAGCGCTGCGCGACGGGTGCGCGAGATCCGAGAGCCAGCAGAAGTCACAGACACACGTGCAGATGAGTCACGGGCGGCGACTCGTCCAGGTTGAGGTTCGGACACCCGCGAACCCGCAGTCATGCAGATGACGACTTTGCCTCTGGCTGATTCGATGCGCCGTCTCGGCACCGAGAGCGCGTTCGTCGTGCTCGCGCGCGCGCGCGCGCTTGAGGCGCAGGGACGCAACATCATCCACCTCGAGATCGGTGAACCGGATTTCGACACCCCCGAGGACATCAAAGAAGCCGGCATCGCTTCGATCCGCAAGAACCGCACGCACTACACGCCGGCCCAAGGCATCGCCGAACTGCGCGACGCGATCGCGGCGTACGTCAAGCGCACACGCGGCATCGAGGTCACGCGCGACAACGTCATCGTAAGCCCGGGCGCCAAGGCGACCATCGCGTTCACGCTCATGGCGTTGCTCAACCCCGGCGAAGAGGTGGTCATCCCGGACCCCGCCTATCCGGCGTATCGATCGATCGTCACCTACGTCGGCGCGACACCTGTCTCTGTGCCGCTGCTCGAAAGCAAAGCGTTCCGGCTCGATGTCGGCGCACTCGAAGCAGCGATCACGCCGAAGACGAAGATGCTCGTGATCAACTCGCCGCACAATCCGACCGGCGGTATTCTCACGCGCGATGACATCGCGGGCATAGCGGCGATCGCGCGCAAGCACGAGATCCTCGTCATGACCGATGAGATCTACAACCGGCACTGCTACGACGCGGAGTTCGCATCGTATTACGGACTCGCCGGCGCGCCGGAGCGCACGATTTTAGTGGATGGTTTTTCAAAGGCGTGGGCCATGACGGGCTGGCGCCTGGGTTTCGGCGTCTATCCGAAGTACATCGCCGACGCAGTCGGCGCGCTCATGCTCAACACAGTATCGTGCACGGCGACCTTCGTCCAAGACGCCGGCATCGACGCGCTGGTCGGCGACGATCGTCCGGTGCAGGCCATGCACGACGAGTTCCGCCGCCGGCGCGAAGTCCTCGTGCGCGGCCTCTGCGAGATCCCCGGCGTCAAGTGCCAAACGCCGGGCGGCGCGTTCTACGTGTTTCCGAATGTGTCGGCGATCGAGCGCGACGACGTCAAACTCGCCAACTACATCTTGGAAGAGGGCAACGTCGCAGTGCTCGGCGGCTCGACGTTCGGGCCCAACGGCAGAGGCTTTATCCGCATGTCGTATGCGAACTCGGAAAACAATCTACGCGAAGCGCTCAAGCGCATGAGAGCCGTTCTCGGCCGGTACAAGGCCTAGGACTCGCGGCCTTTTCCTAAAGACCGATCGCCGATCTCACCTCGCTGAGCGTCCGTTGCGCAACCACACGTGCGCGGCGCGTACCATCCGCAAGCACTTCCTCTATGTAGTCCGGCTTTGACTCGAGCTCGCGCCGCCGTTCGCGCAACGGGGCGAGCGCGCGATTGAGATGTTGGGCCATATCGGCCTTGTCCTCGACGCAGCCGAGCCGCCCTGTGCGGCAGCGCAGCGCGATATCGGGCGCGTTCGCCGCATTGAAGATCTCTTGGAAGAAGAACACCGGGCAGATCTCCGGATGCCCCGGATCCGTCTTGTGGATCTTGACCGGATCGGTGAACATGGTTTTGACTTTGGCCGCGGTTTGCGCCTCGCTGTCCGCGAGCAGGATGCTGTTATCGTACGATTTGCTCATCTTGCGGCCGTCGAGCCCGGGCACGGCCGGCGTCGTCGAGAGCACCGCCTCCGGTTCGACGAGCACCTCGCCGTAGAGATGATTGAACCGGCGCACGATTTCGCGGCAGAGTTCGAGGTGCGGCAGTTGGTCCTGGCCGACGGGCACGCCCTGGCCTTTGAACGCGATGATGTCGACGGTTTGCAGCACCGGATAGCCCAGAAATCCGTGAGTCGCGATCTCCGCCCCGAGCGCATTGATCTGATCCTTATACGTCGGCACTCGCTCAAGCCATGACACCGGCGTGATCATGGACAAGAGCACCGCGAGTTCGCTGATCTCGGGGATGCGCGACTGCACGTAGATCGTAGACGCTTTCGGGTCGAGCCCGGCAGCCAGCCAGTCGATCGCCATCTCGCGCACGTCGCCCGCGATCGTCTTGCTGTCGGCGAACTTGGTCGTCAACGCGTGCAGATCGGCGATCTCGTAGAAGCAGTCGTTGTCGCGCGTGAGCTCGATGAATTTCTTCAGCGCGCCAAGCCAGTGGCCGACGTGCAGCTTGCCCGACGGGCGCATGCCGGCCATGATGCGCCGGCGCGTCGCAACTGCGGTAGCGTTCATGCGCGTCCCTTTGCGCGAAGCTGTAGTCCCCGCCTCTTGGGGCGCCACCTCTTGAGGATATGTAGTCCCCGCCTCTTGAGGCGGGGAATTCTTCCCTTTAGTTCGCGCCGCACGAATGCGCGTCCGCGCGCTATTGCGGAGCGCAAATCTATGCCATGTGCGAGCGCGACTGCGATCGCCGCCGCCAGCGTGCAGCCTGTGCCGCGCACGGTCGTCCGGATGCGCGGCGCAGCGAAACTGCGCACGCCGTGGCGGTCAGCAAGCACGTCGACGACGCGCGCGCCGGTCAGATGCGAACCCTTGATGAGGGCCGCGCATCCATACGTGCGTAGCGAGATCGCGGCGCGCTGCGCATCGGCCGCGTTTCTGACATGAACGCCCGTCAGCGCCTCGGCTTCGGCCGCGTTCGGCGTCACGAGCGTCACCAGCGGCAGCAGCCTCTTGAGTGCGCCGACATCAGCCGGCCTCACGAATCGCCTGCCCGACGATGCCCGCATGACCGGGTCGAGCACAACCGGCGGTCGAGAGCGCAGCGAGCGCAGGAAGCGCTCGACGGCGCGCATCAGCATGCGGTTCGGCAACAGCCCAATCCTGATCGCGTCCGGTTTGCGCTCTTGCCATATCGCTTCGAGTTGCGCAGCGAGCGCGCCGGCAGAAACAGGCCGCACTTGAAGCACGCGGCGCCGGTTTTGCGCGGTCACCGCCGCGACCGCAAAAACGCCGCGCGCGCCAAGGCGCTCGTACACGACGAGATCCCTCCCGATGCCCGCCGCTGCCGTCGGATCGGTCGAGCCGATGCTGCACACGAGCGGTTGGCGATCGCGTTGCCCGCGCCTCACCCGCGAGTTTTCCACATTTCCACAGCCCCTGTGGAGCACACGTGTTTGCACGTCATGGCTGGCGAACGGGGTTCTGCGTCGGCGTCAGTTCGAGTTTCACGGGAGCGATGAGGTTGGGGATGGGCTTTCCTGCGCCGCGGTAGATGTCGAAGAGGACCAAACGGAATTGCGCGATGAGGCGCTCGACGTCGGCAAGCGGGGCGTCGAGCGTGGGAGCCAGGTACCAATGCGACGCTTCCGCTTCGAGCAACGGCGTACGCGTCGCGGTGCGGTCGAGCGCCGCGTCGCCGCCCGCGGCCTTGCGCGCATCCGCGAGCGCCGACCACATGGAATGCTGGTTCTGGTTCCCCATCCAGTAGGTGAGCGCGCCCTCGTCCGAACCTGGCGAGAAGCCGTACGATATCGAACCTGGCGGACCCGAGCCCAAGAAGGCGCCGATCGTCGTCGACGCGATCTCGCCGCTCGACATCGCCGCGGCAAGTTGCCCCACCACGCGCGCACGATCGGGGCGCCGGTTCCACAGCCCATCGGCTTCGATGCGCAGAACAAGAATGCTCGGCGCAGTCCGGCCGCCGGCGCGCTTTGCGAGATCGCGCACGCGCCCGCCCATTGCTCCCGCAGGTAGCCGCGGCGACAGCACGCTGAGGATAAGGCTATCGTCCTCATCCCAAAAAAGCACCGGCAGCGTGGCGCTCGCCGTCTTCAGTCCGTACGCTTGGTACGCTGCGACGTCTGCTCCGGAAACGGCTTCACGCGATCCGCCGATCGTCGAGGCGCGCAGCACGCGGTCTGAAAAGAGCGCGAATGCCGCGCGTGCCTGCGCGATGACCTCCGCGGCGCGGTCGTCGTAGGCTCCGTGCGGCGAGTAGACCCCGCTGGGTATGTCCGGCGACAGCGAACTTTCGTGGAGCGATTGGTTGACGAGGAAGACCGCATCTGCCCCGGCGCCGAGCGCGACGGCGTACGGCCCGCTGCTGCCGCCGCTGTCGGTCAGCAGCGGTAAGATCGGCTCGCGCGCCGGATCCGCCAGCAGTTCAAGCTGACCGCCGGCGCGCTCTTTCTTGAGCGCGTCGAGCAGATTCGCATCGAGTTTCGAAAGTTGCGCCACAAGTGCTGTCGCTTCGGCGGTCGTCAGCGAGGTCTTCGCCAGCAGCGGCGAATGCGCGGCGAGCGCGCCTGCCGCCGCCACTCGGATGAGCGCAGCGAAGCCGGCGAAGTCGACGTAATCGGCTGCCGAGAAGCGCGCGGCCCGCTGGCCCGCAAGTGCGAGCGGGGCCGCTGCCGCCAACGCTTCGTAGCGGCGCGCCGCCGGCGTTGCCGCAAGGCGCGTGTCCAGCACCGGCACTTGCGCGAGCACTCGCATCAAATCTGCGCTGCGCAGATCGCCCGGCACCAGCTTGCCGTCCGCCATCGCCGTAAGCGCGCCTCCTCCGGCGGCCGCCGATGTCAGGTTCTCGAGCGCGTCTGTGTCGATCGCCAAGGAGAAGTGTGCGCGCGGGTGATCGCGTAGCGCTGCGAGCGGTGCTGCGAGCGCGTCTGGTGCGGCGAGCGCTACGTACGATTGGCGAACGTTCTTGTCGGGATACGGAGCCGGCGCGAGATGCCAGACGATAGCGACGCTCGCCGCTCGCGGCGTCGTAGTGGGCGCAGACAGCGTAGCGGTCGGCACCGCGGTTGGGGTCGCCGGTGGTGCGGCGGTCGCGGCGGCGGCTGCGACGATGATGAGAAGAACCATGAGCGGTGTGGTGTGCTACGTCGCTGGTCGAAAAAGAAAGAGGCCGGTCATGGCCGGCCCCGCAAGGGGTACGAAAACGCGATTAGAGAGTCACCGTTATCATCGAGGAGATGCCACTCACGCCCTTGACGGTCGCTTTGAGAAAGCCGGTGCCTGGGCTTGTACCCAGAACGCAAACCGTTTGGCTCACAGTCCCTGCGTATGGGGTGTTGCAATTGGTAGCGGCGTCCATCAGGACGAACTTTGCTATCGCCGGTGCTGCGATCGCCGGCGCTGTGCACGCTGCTGTCGAGCACGTCGTCCACACCGCGCCCTGGGTGGCCGAAACGTAATTCTGGCTTCCATACGTGTAGTACGCGATTGCAGTCATGAGGAGCGTGTGACCGAACTCCACGTTTGGAACGTTGATGCCGCTTTGCGGCTGAACCGAGACTAAGTTGACGACATTGGAACTGCGCGAAGGACCGGAGCCGATGTTGACGCCCAGACCGCCGCAGCCGGCCAGCGCCAAGACCACGACCGTCGCACCAAATGCCGCTGCCAGTCGACGCATAAACCGCATTGCAAGCCTGCTTTCCTTGCGCTCCGCCGGCCCGACACGAAAGCAACACGTCCGTGCAGCGCCTCAAAATGGCTCGACCGCGCGTTGCGTGTGTGACCGGCTCAGGCGGGCGGCTTCGAAGCGCTCTCCGGCCTTTCCTCCGGTGCGCCAGCGGCCCGCAACGCGGACCACGTCGCTGAAAACCATCATAACTTCGGCAAGTCGAACGGGCCCACGACGACGTCGAACGTCCGGTCCGCGCCGTCTTGGATTGCGGGCCCGAGCGCGAGGGTGAACCGCAGCGGAGCGTCTCGCCGCGCCAACGGAAAATTGATGAAACCGACTGCCTGCCGGCCCGGCTCGAGCCTGAATCCTTCGAAAAAGCCCACGTCGTTGAGCGGGAATTGGGCTTCGTTGATCGCGTGGATCTTCGCGCCGTGTCCATCATCCAGTTGCGTCGTGCCCAGCGGCAGGACTTGGACAGCTTTGGTGCCGTCGTTGCGGATCGCGCAATCGAGCCGCACGCGCTGGCTGAAAAACTCGACGCGTGCGACCGTCACGCTCACGCCCTCTGCCTCACCACTCGCGTTCGGCGCATACGATTTCCACGGCTGATAGAGTTGTTTCACGCGCCACTGCCCGTTCTCGCGCAGCGCGAAGTATGGCTCACGAATCGCCGCTTTCACCGGTTGGTGCGTCGCGATGTCGTAGAAGCTCACTTCCTCGTGTACGACGACCTCGACGATCGAGCCATGCGAGAGCGCGCTGTCGAGCGAAAACTTCCCGATCTTGTATTGCGACGCCGCTGCGTTCGACGCGAAATTGCGCGGATTGCCGAAGTACTGTTGCTGCGCAGCCGTGAGCATCGCAAAGGCGCGTCCGTAATCGCCCGACGCGAGCGCGTCCACGTACTGCGTCACCGCGACGACCGGCGGATCAAAGTTGTGCACCGGCGCCGGCGACGCGCCGGCAAGCGCGAGCGCGCTCGCTGCTGATAGAGCTGCGATCTTTCGGGCCCCAGCCGATCGCCGGATCACGGCGATTCCGGACAGATGCGTTCGACGATGCGCTGTAACTCGTCGTCGTCCGCGTATTGGATCTCGATGCTGCCTCCGCGCGCCGCGCGACGAAGCGTCACGCGCGTCGCCAGCGCAAATCGCAAGCGGCTTTCGACTTCCGCGAAATCCGGCGGCAACACGGTGGCGGTTTGCGCGCGCGCGCTGCGCGTCGCGCTGCTCTCTCGCGCCGCCGCGCGCTCGATGTCGCGCACGTTCCAGCCTTGCTTCACGGTCTGCCGCGCGAGCCGTTCAGCCTTTGGCCCCGGCAGCGCTGCCAGTGCGCGCGCATGGCTGCTCGACAGCTTGCCGTCGCGGATCAGCGCTTGCACGGAATCGGGCAGCGACAACAGCCGCAGCGCATTCGCGATCGTCGGCCGGCTCCTACCCAGGCGCTGCGCGACCTTCTCTTGCGTGAAACCGTAATCGGCGATCAACTGGCGGTAGCCCGCCGCCTCCTCCAGCGCGTTGAGATCGCTGCGCTGTAGGTTCTCGACCAAAGCGAACTCTATCGATTGCCCGTCCTTCGTTTCGCGCACGATCGCCGGGATGGTGCGCAAGCCCGCCAGCCTGGCTGCGCGCAAACGCCGCTCGCCTGCGATCAGCTCGTACGGCGCGGCACCACCACGCCGCGGCCGCACGAGGATCGGCACGAGCACGCCATTCGCGCGAATCGACTGTGCGAGTCCCTCCAATGCTGCGCCGTCGAACGAGCGGCGCGGCTGGTGCGCGTTTGGATCGATGTCCGAAATCGCGATGGGGATCACCGCACGCGCGCCCGGCGGCCGTTCCCTCACGTCGACCCCGGGAAACAGCGCGCCTAAACCCCGGCCTAATCCTCGTGACTTGCTCATCGTGCCAGCACCTCGTGGGCAAGCGCAGCGTACGCCGCCGCTCCCTTGCCTTTGGCGTCGAAAAGGGCGATCGGCGCGCCGTACGACGGCGCCTCCGACAACCGAACTGTGCGCGGAATGCGCGTTTTGAACACCAACCCGGGGAAGAAATCTTCTACTTCGGCGACCACTTGCGTCGCCAAGTTCGTGCGGCCGTCGTACATGGTCACGAGGACGCCCATGATGCGCAGCGTTTCATTGAGATGCGCGCGCACGAGGTCGATCACCCGCGTCAACTGCCCGAGGCCTTCGAGCGCCAAGTACTCGGCTTGCACCGGGATGATCAGCCTGTCTGCAGCGGTCAACGCGTTGAGCGTGAGCAAACCCAGCGACGGCGGGCAGTCGACGATGATGTCGTCGTAAGGCACCGAGCTCGCGCGGAACGCACTGCGCAAGCGCTGCTCGCGCGACAGCGCCGAAACCAGCTCGATCTCGGCCCCCGCCAAATTGAGCGTCGCCGGCACCAGCGACAGGCCGGCCACCTTCGTGTCCACCGTGACTACATCGACTTGCGCAGCCTTCAAGAGCACGTCATACACGCACCGCTTGACGCTCGTCTTTTCGATGCCCAGCGCCGTCGTCGCATTCCCCTGCGGATCGATATCCACGACCAGTACGCGCCGCCCCGTCTGAGCAAGCGCCGCGGCCAGATTCACGGCCGTAGTCGTCTTACCGACGCCGCCTTTCTGATTCGCGACCGCGATAGTTCGCCGCGTCCCGCCCCGCGGACGATTCCTCGCTCCGCGTCCCGCTCTACGGACCACGATGCTCCAAAAGCCACCGCTTGGCAAAATCTAAGAGTGTGTCCCGTGTATTGCTTCGGGGTTCGTCCAGCACTTTTTCGAGGGAGAACCGCAGGGCTTCGCCCACGCGCTCGTCACCGCGAAACTCGCCCGATACCAAGCCCAACGACTTCATGAGGGCGATGACGTCCTCGCCGTCGATCTGCAGATCTGCGATGCGCAAGGCATGGCCGGCGTCCAACGCCGCGGCGACCCGTGCCTCGAAGCGCCGGTTTTGCTCATCGTCGCGGGGCGCCATCCCAGTCGCTCGAATGTCCGCGTGGCGCACCGAGAAGAGGTCGGCGAGATTCTCTGGGCCGATCCGCCGTATAAAACGGCGGATCCCCGCGTCGCTGACCGCATCCACCGTCGTGTACATGTGCCGCGCAACCAAGCGAGTCACCCGATCCACGACCTCGCCGGAAAAGCGCAGCCGTTCGAGCAGCGCGCGGGCCATCTCCGCGCCGATCTTCTCATGGCCATAGAAATGCGGCCCCTCTTTGGTCCGGGGCTTGCCCACGTCATGGAGCAGCGCCGCAAGGCGCAACACCAGATCCCGCGGGGCTTCGTCGCACGTCCGCAGGCTGTGATAGTAGACCGTGAAGGCGTGGAACTCGTTCTGCTCGACCGCCCAGCCCTCGAGCACCTCCGGCAAGCACTGTGCCAGGGCGCCGGCCTCGCGGAGCACCTCAAAGCCGATGCTCGGCTTGGCTGCCAGGGTGAGCAGCTTGCTCAGCTCGTCTGCGATCCGCTCCGGGGCGACCGACGAAACGCGCTGCGCGGCCTCCCGCATGCCCTCGAGTGTCCGCGGCGTCGGCGTCAGCTCGAAGCGAGCTGCGAATTGGGCGCCGCGCAAGATGCGCAGCGGGTCCTCTTCGAATGCCTCCTCCCGGAGTACGTCCAGGCGCCGCGCGGCCAAGTCGGCCCGCCCCCCGAACGGGTCGATGAGCTTGCCGCTGCGCACGTCGCGTGCCATCATGTTCATGCGGAAGTCCCGTCGCGCAAGATCCTCTTCCAGGGGGATGTCCGGCGCCGATTCGATCTCGAAGTCTTGGTGCCTCGGCCCCACGGCGCGCTCGCGGCGCGGCAGTGCGACGTCGGCTGTCATGCCGTCGTGGGTGAACTTGATGACCCCGAAGGATGCCCCCACGACCTCAGCCCTGCCGAGTTTTGCGAGCTTCGCTACGAGCTCGCCGAGCGGCACGCCGGTCACCAAGTAGTCCAGGTCCGGCCCCTGGGGCTCCGGGCCGCCCAGTTCCGCAAACACGGCGTCGCGCACGCTGCCGCCGACCGCGTAGACGCCGCTGTGAGGCAGCGCGTCCGCCAGGACGCGATCGACTTTCGGTTGCGGCGCTCGATCTGCCAAAGTGGAAAAAAGTTCCCCGGGGAACAGTCCGTTCAGTCTCAGCGTTCGAGGGTGGGCGCGCCGATGTTGGACGAAGTTTTCTCGACGACCCACACGTGGCGCTGACCATCTAGGTACGGAACCATGACGCGCCGAGCCTCCAACAGCCGGCCGCCGCAGGCCGCGATCCTCTTGAGCCCTGCCTTGTCGGGCGCGGAGGTCTTACCCTGATACAGGAAGAGCCTCCCACCGGGTCTCAGCAGCGGCAGCGCCAAGGCGATCGCCCTGGCAGGCGCCGCCAGCGCGCGCGCCAGCACAGTGCCCGGCCGCCTCGCCATCCCATGGCGTGCGGCGCTTTGCGCCGTCGCCTCTTCGACGCGCACGTTTGGCAACGCCAGCTCGTTCACCACGCCACGCAAGAACTGCACCCGCTTGGCCCGCGGTTCCAGGAGCACGATATCCAGCTCGGGCCACGCAATTGCCGCAGGTAGCCCGGGCAAACCGGCGCCGCTGCCCAGATCCACCACAGGCCCCGCCAGCACCTCGCCCGCCAATGGCGCCAGGCTGTCCAGCAAGTGGGCGGCTATCAGTCCCCGCAGCGACTTCGCCCCGACCAGGTTCGTCTTTGCGTTTGCCGCGAGCAGCAAGTGCGCGTAGTCGAGCAGGCGCTCGGCCACCGCTTCGGCTGAGGCGATCCCGAGGGCAGCAAGCCCGGCCTCCAGCCGTCGCGCCTGATCGCCCGAGTCAGGTTCTTGTCGCGCCGCTATGCTCCGGCCCCGCCCGCGGACGTGCACACTATCTCGTCGGCCGCAGCCGCGCTATCCGAGCTCAGCTGCCGGTGTAAGAAAACCGAAAGCACCGCGACGTCGGCGGGCGTCACCCCTGGAATGCGGCTGGCCTGCCCTAGCGTCTGCGGCCGTAGGCTCTGCAGCTTTTCGCGCGCCTCGCGCGCCAGACCGTGGCACGAACCGTACTCGAAATCCGTTGGAATGCCCGTGCTCTCGGCCTTTGCGAGCCGTTCCACCAGCTGCGCTTGGCGCTTGATGTAGCCTTCGTACCGCAGCTCGACCACCACGCGCTCCGCGAGTTCCGATCCGATCCCCGCCCCGCCCGCGACCGCTTCGTACGTCGTCTCGTGCCGGCGCAACAACTGCGCGAGGGTCGTGCCCGGCTCCGCGCCGTATGCCGCGAGCATCGGTGCAGGCGCCTTTGCGTCCTCAAGCCGTCGCCGCTCCGCGCGCATCAGGGCGAGACGTTCTTCGAACTCGCGCCACGATGCGTCGTCCACGAGGCCCGCTTTTCTGCCGACGGGCGTCAGCCGCTCGTCCGCATTGTCGTGGCGCAGCAAAAGCCGGAACTCGGCGCGAGACGAGAGCATGCGGTAGGGCTCGGGCGCCCCTTTTGTGATGAGGTCGTCAATGAGCGTGCCGATGTAGGAACTCGACCGGGTAAACGTGACAGGCTCCCGGCCAAGCGACTGCAGCGCAGCGTTCATCCCGGCGACGATGCCTTGCGCTGCCGCCTCCTCGTAGCCTGATGTGCCGTTGACCTGACCCGCGTGATACAGTCCGCGGACGCGCTTTGTCTCGAGGGTGGCTTGCAGTTCCGTCGGCGGCACGAAGTCGTATTCGACGGCGTAGCCGGCGCGCAGCATCTGGGCGCCCTCGAGTCCCGGCAACGTGCGCAGCATGGCCAGCTGCACCTCGGCCGGCAGCGAGGTGGAGAAGCCGCCGACATACGTCCAGTTCGTCGTCCAGCCCTCGGGTTCGAGGAAGATCTGGTGCGTCGGGTTGTGAGCGAACTTCATCACCTTGTCTTCGATCGAAGGGCAGTAGCGCGGACCAATGCCCTCGATCAAGCCGAGTCCGTACAGCGGCGAACGGTGCAGGTTCGCGCGGATCAGCGCGTGGGTCTGCTCGTTGGTGTTCGTGATGTGACACGGCAGTTGCGGTCCTGGAAATCGCCGCCGGCTGCGATACGAAAACATGAGGGGCACCGGGCTGGGCGGCTGCGCCTCCACCTTAGCGTAATCAATGGAGCTGGAGTCAACGCGCGGCGGCGTACCCGTCTTCAGGCGCCCGGTCGGAAAACCCAGCCGGCGCAAAGCGTCCGACAGACCCATGCTCGGCGCCTCGCCGACACGCCCTCCCGCCGTGCTGCGCTCCCCGGTGAACATCTTGCCGCTCATGAAGGTGCCTGCCGACAGCACGACCCGCCGGCTGCGGATGAGCGACCCGTCTGCCAAGATGACGCCGCTGATCCCGTCCGCGTCGCAGGCCAGGTCGACCACGAACGCTTCCAAAACGGCCAAACCCGCTTGCGATTCGATCGCGGCCCGCATGCGGCGCGCGTACGCCGCCTTGTCAGCCTGCGCGCGCAGGGCCCGCACGGCGGGGCCACGGCTCTCGTTGAGCCAGCGGACGTGCAGGTAGGTGTCGTCGATCGCGCACCCCATCTCCCCGCCCAGCGCATCCACCTCGCGGGCCAGCTGACCCTTGGCGGGTCCGCCGATCGACGGGTTGCACGGCATGAGCCCGATCGTCTCCAGCTTCCCGGTCACCACGAGCGTGGCGATGCCCATGTGCGCGCACGCAAGCGCCGCCTCGCAACCCGCGTGGCCGCCCCCGATGACGATGACGCCGAAATCGTCGCTCATTTGTTATATCTAATAAATAGGACTATGTGATACATCATTTGCCGACGCAGAACCGCGAGAAAATGCCGTCGAGCACCTCTTCGGTCACCGTTTCGCCTGTCACTTCGCCGTAGGCGGCGATAGCGGCACGCAAGTCCATCGCCAACAGATCGAGTGGGGCGCGCGTTTCCAGGGTTGCGCGCGCGTGCTCGAGCGACTCGCGCGCCCGCGTCAGCGCTTCGATCTGGCGAGCGTTGGCGACCAGCGCGGCGTTCGCGGCGATCGCGCCGCCGCCCCAGCCCAATCGCGCGACCTCGCGGCGCACCGCGTCGATCGTGGCGGCATCGCGCACGCTGCCCGCAAGGGCGCCGTTCGCTTGCGAGGATCGTTTGAACTCGCGCGCACCATCATCGCCGAGGTCAAGCTTGTTGAGCAAGACGATGCGCGTGCGCCCGGCGGTGTCGCGCAGCACCTCGTGCGCGTCCGCGCCCAGCGGCTGCGAACCGTCGATCACCACGATGACCAGCTCGGCAGCGCCGATCGCGCGGCGCGCGCGCGCCACGCCTTCCGCCTCGATTGCGTCGCCGGTGCGACGAAGGCCGGCGGTGTCGCGCAAACGCAGCACGACGCCCTCGACCGCGACCCGATCCTCCACGATGTCGCGCGTCGTGCCGGGCAGGTCGGAGACGATCGCCCGCTCGGCTTCCACCAGCGCATTGAGCAGCGATGACTTGCCCGCGTTGGGCGGTCCGGCGATGACGCAATCGAGCCCGTCGCGCAGCGCGCGCGCGGCACCCGAGCCCGCCAGCAACGCTGCAAGCCGTTTCAATTGTCCGAGTACGGCGCGCTCGAGCCCGCCCGGCGCGGGCTCCGGCACTTCGTCGGGGTAGTCGACGTGCGCCTCGATCTCGACCAGTCGCGCGCTCAGTTCCTCACGCAACTCGCGCAGCGCACGCCCAAGCGAACCCTCGAGGCGCGCGGCGGCGGCCCCCGCCGCTTGACGCGATTGCGCGTCGATCAGATCCGCGACAGCCTCCGCTTGCGCAAGATCGAGCTTTCCATTGATGAAGGCGCGGCGCGTGAATTCGCCCGGCGCCGCCAGCCGAGCGCCTGCCGCCAGGACATGCGCGAGCACCGCTGCAACCACGCCGGCGCCGCCGTGCACGTGCAGCTCGACGACATCCTCACCTGTGTACGAATGGGGCGCCGCGAACAGCAGCGCTAAGGCGTCGTCGGTGCGTGCGCGGGTGACTGGATCGATGACCCAGCCGCGGCGCGCGTGCGCGTTGCGCAGCGCCCCACCGCGCACCGCCTCAAAACATGCTCCGGCGACGTCGCGCGCTTGCGCGCCGGACACGCGCACGATGGCGATCGCCGAGACGCCAGGCGCCGTCGCGATCGCGGCGATCGTATCAGCCTCGACCATTGCGCGCGTGGTTTCGCGATGCGCGGGCTAGTAGTCTGCTTCGTCCCCTGCTTCGTCGTCGCGCGGCGCGGATTCGGCTTCGCGCGGCACGATGACGACGCGCCGGTGCGAGCCGATGCCGGTGGATTCAGTCGCCAAGTCGGGATGCGAAGCCAAGGTCATGTGCACGATGCGCCGCTCCGATGGCGGCATCGGCGCCAGTTCGACGGCGACGCCCTCGCGTAGCGCGCGCTCGGCGCTGCGGTGCGCGATCGAGCGCAGCGTCGCGATGCGCCGCGAGCGGTATCCCTCGACGTCAACTGCGAAGAACAATCCTTCTGATTCGCCGCGGTGCATCATCGCGTTCGTGATGGCGGTGAGCGCGTCGAGCATCGCGCCGTGCTTGCCGATCAGGATGGCGAGATCGTCGTCTGCGTCGCCGTCGTCGCGCGCATAGCGGTCCGCCGGACCACGCCCTTTCAGGCCGCGCACGTCGATCGTGATCTGACGGCCGTCTCGCGCCGGCTCCACGCCGCCGAATGACAGGCGCGCAGGCAGCCCGAGCGCAGCGATCACCCCCGCCAAAAAATCGCGCGCTTCCATGAACGCATCGCGCAACTCCGGCGGACACTGCTTATACTGCGGAGCACTGCCTCGCCCCGCGCGGCGGCCGCCGCCGCGATCGCCGTCGTAGCGCAGACGCTCGTCAAACCGACCGCGCGGACGCGCGTAACTCGCGCGCGAGCCAAAGCCGGATCGCCCGCCGCGCCCCCCTCGATCGCGCCGCGGCCGGTCGCCGCGGTCGCCGTACCGATCGTCCATGCCGTTGTCGTTCATGTGTTTTTCCCCGCGCCGCCGTTGCGCGCGCCGCCAGCGCCCGCCTGATTCGCCGGCGTCTTTGCGGTGCGCTCGACCGCGCCGTTGTCGCTCGGCCGCAGCTTGCGCACCTTCGCGCCGCACTTCTCGCACTTGCTGCCTTTCACGACGACGAGGCGCTCGTTGCACGATGGGCAGTCGAGCGGATAGCCTGCCAACGTGGCGGGCGTTTCCGCCGGCGGCGCTGCGATGCGCGAGGGCGCGCGCATGATGAAATATTGCTGGATGAGGCTCACGACCAAGAAGCCGAGCCAATAGAGGACGAAGCCCGAGTGCCACTTCGAGAAGAGGCCGATCCCGAAGAACATGATCGGCATGATGGTCGACTGCGTGCGCAGCATCTGCGCTTGCTGCTCGTCCATCGCGCTCATAGGCGTCAACTTCGTCGAGAAGTACATCGCGACGGCGTAGAGCAGGAGCAAGAAGTTGTCCGCATCGTAGAGATTGTTTGCGAAGAGCTGCGGGAACTTCTGTGAGATCGGCGATCCGATCCACAGCCACGTCGCGTGCTTGAACTGCTCGTTGTGCATCGAGATCGCGCTGTAGACCGCGAACAGGAACGGCATCTGCGCCAGCAGCGGCAGGCAGCCGCCCAACGGATTCACGCCGTGCTCTTTGTAGAGCGCCATCGTCTGCTCGCTCTGTTTGGCGCGATCGTTCTTATACTTCGCCTGCAGCCGCTTGATATAAGGCGCCAGCGCCTGCATCTCTTTCATGGACTTGAACTGCTGCAAGAAAAGCGGCATGAGGGCGATGCGCACGACCAACGCGAGCACAATCATCGACCAGCCGTAATTGTGCGTGAACCCGTTGATCATGTCGAGCCCAACGGCGACGAAATGCGCCAGCGCGTTGAACGCGTCGGAAAACGGGTTGGCGAATCCGAGCAGCGCCCCGAAATGCGATGCGGCGAAGGCCGCGGCCAGCAGGCTCACGCTCTCGGCACCGGATCCAAACCACCGGGATGCCACGGGTGGCAGCGCGCCAGGCGTCTGGCGGCCAGCGCGCAGCCGCGAGCTGTTCCATAGCGCTCGATCGCTTCGGCAGCGTACTCCGAGCACGACGGAACAAAGCGGCACGCCGGCGGCAGCAGCTTTGAGAGCGTGCGCTGGTAGAGGCGGATCGCGCCGACCAGCGGATTCATGTGCGACCTTTCGCCGGCCGAACGGGCCGGGTGTCGCCGGCGCGCGCGAACGCGCCGCTTAGGTGTGCCTTCAACTCTTCAAACGTGAGGCCGGCCGCGCCAGGCCGGCATTGGATCACATACCAGCAGTCAGGTGCGCGAAATGTCTGTCGATCGAGAATCGCCTTGCACTGGCGGCGCAGCCGGTTGCGTTCGACCGCCGTGCCGACGGTCTTCGGAATAACGATGCCTACTTTCGTGCGTTGTACCGGCGTGCCGCGGGGCACGAAGCCGAAAACGGTCAGCGTTTGCGCCGATCCCGCCTTCCCGCGACGCATGACGAGCGCGAACTCGCGCCGGCCGCGCAGGCTCTCGAACGCGCGCACGGCTACGATCGCCGCTTTCCGTCACTTATTGCGGCGTGAGCCGCTTGCGCCCCTTGCGGCGTCGGGCCGCAAGCACGCGCCGTCCGTTTTTCGTGGACATCCGAGTGCGAAAACCGTGCGTCCGTTTCCGACTGCGCAGGTGCGGCTGGAACGTGCGTTTCACCGAAAATCGAAGCTCCTTACATGGTAAGTGCCGCGCGAGGCGGCACCGCTCGAACTACACCGTAATAGCGAACACCTATTATACGTTCTCGAGCGCAACAGCGTCAAGAAACGCTCCGGCAGGCGCGAAAGGGTGTCCTCCTTTGCTTTGGAACGCTCCGGGCGGCGCGTGGACAGGCGGTGCATGAACGAATCCCGCGCGCTCGCGCAAAAACCGCGCGAATGCCTGCGGCCAATGGGCTTGCGGTGCTTCCCCGAAATCCGCCAAAGCCTTATTCACACCTGTGGATAATGTTGTGGATACGAAAACACGTGTTCCCAATAGGCCGCGGCGCGGGGGTTGCGCAAATTTCTGGCACAGGAACTCCCGCGCGTTCGCGCGCGCGCTCGATCGTGATGTGCGGCACGTCAGGGCAGCTGCAGCGCGGCTCGCCCCACGCTGGCGAGCGTTTGCGCGAACGCCCAAAATCCCATCCACACAATACGCAGGTTTCTTGTGGATATGTGCATAGAAAAATCGCGCAAACCCTGAAGGAATAAGGGTTTCCATCAACTAAGCCGCGTCGCCCGTCCGTGTGATATGCTCACGCCTCGGACACAATTCCATTACAAGCGCACGTATAGAAAGATGTGAGTGGCAGTGGCAACTGTTCTTGGCACCGACGAGGAATTTTTGTGGCAAAGCTGTTTGAGCGCGCTCGAAAGCAGACTCACGAAGCCGATCTTCGAGACCTGGATCAAGCCCATGCGCGTGCAGCGCATGACTCCCGACGAGATCACGCTGACCGTGCAAAACGCGTTTGCGAAAGATTGGGCTGAAAACCGCCTCAAGAGCACCATCCTTGGCACGCTCAACGAGGTGATTGGCGGGTCGATGAACGTCCGGTTCGTCATCGACGAGGCTCCAGTGGACCCGTCCGCGGGACAGACCGCACAAGTTCAGGTAGCACAGCAACCCGTGGTCGATGACTTCCGCCAGACCGGACTCACCGATCGCTACACGTTCGAGCAGTTCGTCGTCGGAGCGACCAACCGTTTCGCCCATGCCGCAGCGCTGGCGGTCGCTGACTCGCCGGCGCGCGCATACAATCCTCTCTTTATCTATGGCGCGGTCGGACTCGGTAAGACGCACTTGATGCACGCGATCGGCCACCGCGTGCTGCTCTCCGACCGGAAGGCGCGGGTCGTCTACGTGTCTTCGGAGACGTTCACGAACGAGTTCATCACCGCGATCAAGAACAACCAAACGGTCGAGTTCCGCAACCGCTACCGGACGGTCGACGTGCTGCTCATCGACGACATCCAATTCCTGGAGGGCAAAGAGCAGACGCAAGAAGAGTTCTTCCATACCTTCAACACGCTGCACGAAGCGTCGAAGCAACTCGTCATCTCGAGCGACCGGCCGCCCAAGGACATCCAGACGCTGGAGAACCGGCTGCGCTCCCGCTTCGAATGGGGTTTGCTGACCGACATCCAGCAGCCGGATCTGGAGACGCGCGAAGCCATCTTGCGCAAGAAGGCGGAGAGCGAAGCCATCGACGTGCCGCACGAAGTGACATCCTACATCGCCAAGATCATTCCGTCGAACATCCGCCAGCTCGAAGGCGCGCTCATCAAACTGACGGCCTACGCCTCGCTGTACGAGAAACCCATCACCGTCGAGCTCGCCACCGAGGTGCTGCGCAACGAGATCCAAGAGGTGCCGCTGCGCAAGGTGACGATCGCGCTCATCAAAGAGAAAGTCGCACGCTTCCATGGCATCACGCTCAAGGAGCTCGAGGGACAGCGCCGCGACCACCGCTTGACCGTCCCGCGACAGATCGCGATGTACCTCGCGTGCGACCTGACCAACGCGTCGCTGCCGCAAATCGCCCGCGAATTCGGTAAAAAAGATCACACCACGGTCATGTATGCGCGCGATAAGGTCAAGAATCAGATGGAGCGCGACCCCGAATTCCGCAGCAAACTCAAGTCCGTCCTCAGCAGCATCACGCAAGACGGTTGACGGCCGCGGCTCACAAGCCTCGTGGATGAGCTGCGGACGTCCGTGGACAAACGGCTGCGGCGGCGCACGAAGAGCACTCGCTGTGTATCGAGTGCAACCGCGGCCGCAAGCATTCCACAGACGACAAAACGCGCGCGATCAGTCGCCTTCATGCATCGGACGTCTATCCTCGTCATCCACGCGCCTACTACAAAGAATACTAGAAAAGAAAAGAACTCTCGGTACGGCACAGAACGGGTAAGCCTTGTGAATAAGGCTTCGTAGCACTCGAGCAGAGGCTCGAGTCGGTTTGAGGGATCGATGAAGTTCAGCTGCAACGCAAAGGACATCGCCGGCGCGGTCGCCGCGGCGAGCAAGGTCGTCAACGCGCACACGACGATGCCGATTCTGGGCAACGTGCTGCTCTCGGCGAAGAAAGGGCGCGTCAGCGTGCGCGCGACCGATCTCGAGCTGACGCTGGAAAACGCCTTCTCCGCCGAGGTGAGCGAAGAAGGGCAGTGCACGGTGCCGGCGCGGTTGTTCTCAGGCTATCTGGCAAATTTGCCGCCCGCAACGCTCGAGATGCAAGGCACGTCCAGCCGGGCGACGCTCAAGTGCGAGCGCTCCAACTACGAGTTCTTCGCGTTGCCGCCCGAAGAGTATCCGCCGTTGCCGGAGGGCAAGTCGTCCGATGAGTTCCGCATCGACGCGAAGGCGCTGCGCGAAGCCGCCTCGGCGGTGACGTTCGCCGCATCGAGCGAAGAGGCGCGCGGCCCGGTGCTGATGGGCACGCTGCTCGAAATCGAGCGCTCCTCGCTCACGATGGTCGCCACCGACGGTTACCGGCTAGCCCGATACCAGCTCGCCTTGGCTGAGCCGGCGCGCAACCCGGCACGGCTGATCGTGCCGGCGCGTGCATTAGGCGAGGTGATGCGAGCGGCGAGCGGCGGCGTGATCGAAGCGACCGTGTTGGGTGGGCAATCGAATCAGCTCGTGTTCAACACCGGCGACGTGAAGGTGATCGCGCGGCTCATCGACGGCAGTTATCCAAACTATCAACAGGTCATCCCCAAGGAGTTTGACAAGCGCGTCATCGCCAGCACGGCGAAACTGCTCGCCAGCCTGCGCCGCGCAGAGGTCGTCGCCGGCGATCGCGCGAGCATGGTGAAACTGGCGATGGACGGCACGAGCCTTGTCATCACCGCCAGTTCGGATACCGCCGGCACCGCGTACGAGGAGATCGACGTCGAGCGCAGCGGCGATCCGCTCACCATCGCGTTCAACGCCAAATACCTCGTCGAGATCCTCAACCACGTCGCCAGCGACACCGTGGCGATGAGCTTCCAAGGCGCGCTCAACCCGGGCGCGTTGCGACCAGCGACGGGTGAGCTCGCCGAGCGTCAGCTCTACATCTTGATGCCGCTGCGTCAGTAAGCGTGCGCGTTCTCTCACTCGAGCTCGCGCAGTTCCGCAACTACGCCGCCCTCCGCTTCGAACCGCCGGAGGGCGCGTGCGTCCTGGTCGGCGCGAACGCGCAGGGCAAATCCAACCTGCTCGAAGCCCTGGCGCTGCTCGCGCTCGGCAAGTCGTTTCGCGCGGTGCGCGAGAGCGACCTGATCCGACACGACGCGCCCGCCGCGCTCGCGGTTGCGCGCGTGCGCACGCGCAACGGAGACGTCAGCGCAGGCTGCAACATCATGCGCTCGGGCGAGGGCGCGCGCAAGCGCTTTTTTCGCGATGGCCGCGCGATCTCGTACGGGCGCTTCCTCGGCGGCGTCATCGCGGTCACGTTCGTGCCGGCGGACTTGGCGCTCGTCACCGGACCGGCGAGCCTGCGCCGCCGGCTGCTCAACGCAGCACTGTCGCAAAGCGCGCGCGGCTACTACGCGGATCTTGCCGCGTACGTCAAAGTGATCGCGCAGAAGAACGCATTCCTGAAGTCGTCCGATGCCGGCGACCGCGCGCTGCTCGCCACGTACAACGAGCAAATCATAGCACTGGGCACGCGCATCGTATGCGCCCGCGCGGCGTACGTGCGACGGCTTGCCCACGAGGCTGCGCTCGCGCATGCGCGCTGGGTCGGTGCGCGCGACGAGCTGCGGGTCACGTATCAACCGTCGCCGCCGCAAGCCGAGGAAACCGCTGACGCGGTGGTAGCCGGACTCGAAGCCGCACTTGACGCGGCGGCGCCGGCCGAGGCCGCGCGGCGGATGTCACTCGTCGGGCCGCACCGCGATGATATCGGGCTCGCCCTGTCGGACCTGCCGCTCTCGCGCTATGGGTCGCAAGGTCAGCAGCGTACCGCTGTGCTCGCGCTCAAGGCAGCCGAGTATGCGCTCCTGCACGCGGCCACCGGTGAGGCGCCGTTGCTGCTGCTCGACGACGTGCTGTCCGAACTGGATGTGGACCGTCGGCGCTCGTTTCTGGCCCGTCTCGAGGGTTTCGAGCAAGCGTTCATCACGACGACCGACGTCGCAGACGTCCTGCCGTTTGCGGCGGGCCGCGTCGTCGAGGTTCACGCCGGCGAACTCGTGGCGCCGCAGCCCGTGGCGCTCGAACAAGGCGCATGAGCGCTATCAAGTCGCCAAAGACATTGGGCGCGCTGCTCGCGCAATGGCGGCCCGCCGGCGAACGCGTGCCGCTCGGCGGCGAAGCCGGAGCGCTGGCGGCGGCATGGCCTGAAGTTGTCGGAGAGGACGTTGCGCGCCGCACGCGGACGGCTGCGTTTCGCGACGGCACGCTCACGATCATCACGCCGAGCAGCGCGTGGAGCCATCAGCTGACGTTTCTCGCGCCGACCATCCTGCAGCGGTTATGCGAGCGCTGTTCAGGCATCGCAGTTCGCAAACTGCACTTCGTGGTCGCCACCGGCCGAAGCCGGGCGCTGCTCGCCGGCCGTACGCAGCCAATGCGCCCGAAGAAATCAGGTGCCGACGCGATCTCGGGGCGCGTCGCCGGAAATAGCAGCCACGGTGGTAGCGCGCCCTCAGAACGCGCCTCCGCGCCGGCGGAATTAGGCGAAGCGGATCGACCTGAGGTGTGGTTGGCGCGGCTGCGCGACGAACAAACGCGTCTCGACAACAAGCGCGTCGCGCAGGGCTGGCGGCGCTGCCGGTCCTGCGGCCGCTGGTCGCCGGAGCCGGCGTGTGCGCCGTGCGTGCAAGCGGAGGAGCGCGCAGCCGACGGGCGCATCGCCCAGCTCATCGCGGCCGCGCCGTGGCTGCGATTCGCGGAGCACAGCCGCCATACGCCGGGGCTCGACGCGCGCGCCTACTCTCGGGTGCGCCGCGCGCTGCTCTCCCAATGGGAGCGGCAGGTGCATGACGCACAGCGGCGGCTGCGCCACGACGCGCTGGATGCCGCGGATCGGATCGTCGCATGGAGCTACGTCATGTTGGCGCTGCACGCTCATCAGGCAGACGTCACGCCGGCCGTGCTCGCGAGCACACTTGGCAACCATTGGGCGGATGCGCTGCTCGGCAGCGATGCGAAGCGCGCTGGAGCGCGCGAGCGAAAGGCGCATAAGCCGCTGCGCGAGAAGTGAACGAAGCAACCCACAGCGCGAGCTTTTTTCTTTATCGGTAGGACGTTTGGCGAAATCTGACGGCGCGCCGTCGCGAAAACCCCGCGAGGGTGAATACGGCGCCGAGCACATCAAGGTGCTCAAAGGGCTTGAGGGCGTGCGCAAGCGCCCAGGCATGTATGTCGGCGACACGAGCACGCGCGGATTGCATCAGATCGCCTTCGAGGCGGTCGACAACGCCGTCGACGAGGCGCTTGTCGGCTTTGCGCGCAACATCGACGTCACGATCCACACGGATGCTTCCTTAGAAGTAGTGGATGACGGACGCGGCATCCCCGTCGACGTCATCCCCGCCGAGGAAAAACCTGCGGTCGAGGTCGTCATGACCATGCTGCACGCCGGCGGCAAGTTCGATCAGCGCGGCTATAAGGTGTCCGGCGGACTTCATGGCGTCGGCATCTCGGTCACGAACGCGCTGTCGGAGTGGATGATCACGCGCGTCAAACGCGGCGGCAAGCTCTACGAGCAGCGCTACTCGCGCGGCGTCGCCTCGACGAAACTCAAGGTGCTCGGACCGGCCGAAGGCACGGGCACATCGCAGCTCTTCAAACCCGATCCGCAGATCTTCTCGACGCTCGACTTCTCGCTCGACATCCTGCAGCAGCGTCTGCGCGAGCTCGCGTTCCTCAACCGCGGCTTGCGCATCAACCTCGTCGACGAGCGCATCGACAAGAAGCAGACGTTCGTCTACGAAGGCGGCATCAAGAGCTTCGTCGAGCACCTCAATAAGAACAAAGAACCGCTGCACGACGTGCGCTACATCGCCGGCGAGCGCGGCAAGATCGCGGTCGAGATCGCGTTCCAGTACAACGACGGCTACCTCGAAAACGTGTTCGCGTACGCGAACAACATCCACACGGTCGACGGCGGCACGCATCTCGTCGGTTTTCGCGCGGCGCTCACGCGCGTGCTCAACAACTACGCGAAAAAGCACGGCATGCTCAAGGAGTCCGAAGGCAACCTCACCGGCGAGGACGTGCGCGAGGGGCTCACGGCGGTCGTGTCGGTCAAGCTGCCCAACCCGGAGTTCGAGGGTCAGACCAAGGCGAAACTCGGCAGCACCGAAGTGCGCGGCGCCGTCGACGAGATCTTAGCCGAAGCGCTCAACTTCTATTTAGAAGAGAATCCCGGACCGGCGCGGCGCATCATCGAGAAGTGCGCCAACGCGGCGCGCGCGCGCGACGCGGCGCGCAAAGCGCGCGACCTCATCCGGCGCAAGAACGCGCTCGACGGCGGCTCGCTGCCGGGCAAGCTGGCGGATTGCTCGGAGCGCGATCCCGCCAAGAGCGAGATCTTCTTGGTGGAAGGCGAGTCCGCCGGCGGCAGCGCGAAGCAGGGCCGCGACCGGCACTTCCAAGCCATCCTCCCGCTCAAAGGCAAGATCCTCAACGTCGAAAAAGCGCGGCTCGACAAGGTCGTCGGGCACGAGGAGATCCGCGCGCTCATCACGGCGCTGGGCACGGGCTTCGAGGCGGATTTCGACGCGTCGAAGCTGCGCTACCACCGCATCTACATCATGACGGACGCGGACGTGGACGGGTCGCACATCCGCACGCTGCTGCTGACGTTCTTCTTCCGTTATATGCGCAAGCTGATCGAGGACGGCAACCTGTACATCGCCCAGCCGCCGCTCTACCAGGTGCGCAAGGGCAAGAAGACCTGGTATTGCTATCGCGACGAGGAGCGCGACGCGGTGATCGCGCAGGCCGGCGACGGGTACTCCATCCAGCAGTACAAAGGTCTTGGTGAGATGGATCCGACACAATTGTGGGAGACGACGATGGATCCCGAGCGCCGCATCGTGCGCAAGGTGCTGCTCGAAGACGAGGTGGCGGCTGATGAGATGTTCTCCATTCTCATGGGCGAGAAAGTCGACCCGCGCAAGCAGTTCATCGCCGAGAACGCCAAGGACGTCCGCAACCTCGACATCTAGCGCGCTCGCGTGCTGCGCGCTCGCCGCGCTGCTCGCAACGGGCTGCAGCAAAATCAGCACGCAGGCGCCGGTGCGCAGCGCCGGCAATCCGTGGACGCAGCACGGCGTGCTGCGCTTCGGCGAGATCTTCGATCCAGCGTCGCTCAACCCGCTGCTCTCCCCCGATCAGACGACGGTGGAACTGTCGATGCTCTGGTCCGGCTATCTGTTCAATTGGAGCGATCGCGACCAGTGGGTGCCCGAACTTGCCACGCAAGTTCCCAGCCTTGCAAACGACGGCATCAGCGCTGACGGCCTCACCATCACCTATCACTTGCGCCGCGGCGTGACGTGGCAAGACGGCGCTCCATTCACCGCCGACGACGTCATCTTCACCTACCAGCAAGTCATGAACCCGCGCAACAACGTTCCCTCGCGAGCAGGTTACGATCGCATCGCGCGCATCGTGAAGCTCGACGATCACACGATCGCGGTGCACCTCCGGCGAGCGTATGCGCCGTTCGTCGCGTCCTTTTTCACGATGAGCGGCACGCCGTATTCGATTCTGCCGAAGCATTTGCTGAGCGGCCTCGCGGACCTCAATCACGCCGCGTACAACAAGCTCCCGATCGGCACGGGCCCGTTCCGCGTCGTCGAGTGGCATAAGGGCAGCCTCGTGCGCTTTGCCGCCAATCCTCATTACTGGCGCGGGCCACCTGGTCTGCGCGCCATCGAGTATCACATCATCCCCGACGACAACACGATTCTGACGCAGTTACGCACGCACGAGATCGACATTGAGTACGCGGGTTCGCAATCGCAGGCGCCGAGCTTACGCAGCATTGCCGGCACCACGTTCCAGCTCAACCCATTCACGTCGTTCGCGATGCTTGCATACAATCTCAAAGATCCAACGCTGAGCGACGTGCGCGTGCGGCGCGCGCTGGCGTTTGCCACCGACCGGCGCGCCATCATCGAAAAAGTCGCACATGGCGTGCCGGTGCCGGGAGACAGCGATCAGCCGCCGTGGCTGTGGGCATACGACGCGAAGGTGACGCGCTATCCGTACGATCTTGCACGTGCCCGCGCGCTGCTCGATGAAGCCGGCTGGAAACCGGGCACTGACGGATACCGCTACAAGAACGGCACGCGGCTCGAACTGCAGTCCGCCGGCGCCGCCGGTTCAGCCATTGACCGCGCGGTGAGCGCCGTGCTGCAGCAGCAGTGGCGGCGTGCAGGCGTGGACTTGACGGAGAAGACGTACGAGAACGTGCTGTTCCTCGGCAGCTACGGCGAAGGAGGCATCATCCAGAGCGGCAAGTTCCAGATCTCATTCTTCTCGTGGATCAACGGCGTCGATCCCGATGACTCGACGTTCACGATGTGCGATCAGTGGCCGCCTTCCGGACAGAACGTCTACCACTATTGCAATCCGCAGCTCGATGCTGCGGAGCGCATGGCGCTCACGCAATACGACAAGCGATCGCGCGAACGGAGCTACGACGAAATCCAACGCTTGCTCGCTGACGATCAGCCGTTCCTCGTGATCTGGTTTTCGCGGCGCATCAACGTATTCAACAACGACTTGCATAACTTCAAACCCGCGCACGCTGTCACGCAATTTTGGAATTCCTGGGAGTGGTCGATTTAAGCGATGCGTCCCGCGGCAGGAATGTCGCGCCGGCCGTGGGAAGCCCGTCGCTAAAGAGTCCAGCAGGTCCAGGCGACAAGACGAACAGGCGGTGGCGAAACGGGCCGCCGCCTTCGTGGTTCTAGAACGCCCTCATGAGGAGCCCCCGAACCTGACGCCATTCTTGATGCGTTGCGCGGCCATAGCCGGCGCGGCGGCCGCCCTCGTCGCGTCGCTTGCACCGCAAGCGACGCCTGCCGCCAGCACGCCGTTCGTGACCACGGTAGACATCAAGGGAAACGCGCACGTCTCGACCGATCGCATCGGCGCCGTCATCAGGACACGCGCAGGCACGCCGCTCGACACCAAACAGATCGCCGCCGATCAGAACGCCATCCTGAGCCTCGGTTATTTCTCCGACGTCAAAACAGATCTGCGCGCCGCGCCCGGCGGCGTCGCGGTGACGTTCATCGTCGTCGAAAACCCGGTCGTCACCAAGATAACGTTTGACGGCAACAGCCACGTGACGAGCGACATTCTGACGGCGCTCATGGACACGACTTCAGGCGCCGTGCTCAACACCAACACGCTGCGCGACGACGTCGCCAAGATCAATTCGTACTACGACAAACTCGGTTACACCGGCACGCGGCACGTCAGGAACATCCACATCGACGCCGACGGCCTCTTGCTCATCGACGTCAAAGAGGGCGTCACGATCACCAAGATCGACGTCACCGGCAACGAGATCATCCGCACGCCGGCGATCTTGGCCATTATGAAGACCAAGGTCGGCTCGACATTTTCGCAGCAGCAGTTCGGCGACGACCTCCAGGCGATCCAGAACCTCTACAAGGATCTCGGGTTCTCGGCGGTCGTCGACGGCAACGTCGATCCGAACAGCAACGGCGTGCTCGACGTGTCGATCTGCGAAGCCAAAGTCGGCGCCGTCGAGATCCTCGGCAACTCGAAGACCAAGGACTACGTCATCCGCCGGCTGCTGCTGCTCAAACCCGGCGACCTCGTCACCGACGGGCGCTTGCGGCGCGACTACGAAGCGATCAACAACACGCAATACTTCAAGTCGGTGGATCTTGCGATCAAACCGTTCGGCGAGCGCTGCGGCTTCGTGACCGTGGTGTGGACGGTCGTCGAGCAGCGCACCGGCACCGCCAGCATCGGCTTGAGCTACGGCGGCGGCGGCACGTACGGTCAGGGCTTATCGGGCACGCTCTCCTATACTGAATCGAACATCGACGGCACCGGCAACGGCGGCTCGATTTCCGTGCAGCGCGGCGCACACATGAGCGATCTCACGATGGGACTCAACATTCCCTATATCCACAAGTTCAAGCCGACGTCGCTCTCGATCAACTATTTCAACAACGTCGTCAGCAACCAGCCGTACCCTGTCTATAAGGAAGCCGGCAACAACCCGTTCTATTCGTTGTCGCCGACCGGCACGACGGTGAACACCGTGCAGCCGCCCGTCTTCTCCACGCCGGCGCCAGGCAGCGGCTCGACGGTGTGCGTTTCGGGCTCGACGCCGTGCTCGAGCCAGTTCGCGAATTTTTCGTCGCGGCAGGCCGGCGTTTCGATCTCGACCGGACACCGCGTCGCCGAGTGGACGCGGCTCAACTACGGTCTGACGGCGTCAAAACTGTCGCAGAGCTTCACCGCGGTGGGCTTCCCGCAGCTCTTGCTCGACGTGAGCGGCACCACTGTGAACCCCGGGCGAACTGGCTCGTCCGCCAACGTCGCCGGTACGCAAACCTTGCGGTCGCTCAATGCGAGCCTGGTGCGCGACGACCGCGATGACGTGGTCAACCCGCGCTTCGGCGGCACGTCATCGGCGTACGACGAGGTCGCGGGAACGTTTCTCGGGTCGGACTATCGTTACAATAAGCCGATCGCCGACTTCACGCGCTTTTACCCGGTGAAGCGCCATTCGACGCTCGGTTTCCACCTCAACATCGGCTGGTCGAGCGGCACCTTGCCGTATAACGACTTGTACAGCATGTCGGACCAGCAGCTGCGCGCCACCAAGTACGTCTATTACGGCAATCGCCAGATCCTCGGCCAGATCGAGCTGCGGGTCCCGGTCACGGCTGACCGGAAGCTGCAGATGGTGTTCTTCGGCGACGCTGGCGACGCGCCGTACGTCCGTGGGGTGGTCGGACCGTTGCCGGGACCGACTCCGACGCCGCCGTCAGGGCCGCACGCGCCGTTCGTGCCGGCGCCGCTGCCGCCGGTCACGTATTCGAACTTGCCGTTCTCGATCAAGTCGGATCTCGGCTTCGGCATCCGCCTTACCACGCCGCTGCTCCCGCAACAAGTGCGCATCGATCTCGGGTTCGGCACGCGCGGCATCTCCGGCTCGCACATCTCGTTCGGTTTCGGACAATCGTTTTGACGGCATTCGGTCGAATACACTCGACCGCCACGCTGACAGAGGTATAAGGATAGGAGACATGCACAGGAAAGTGATTTCGGCGGCCGTGTTTGCGGCCGTCGCCCTCATCACGCTCGCGCCGCAGGCGCTCGCCACCGACGTGCTCGACGTGGGGTACGTGGATCAAGCTGCGATCGGCAGCCTGGCGCCGTTCGCCGCTGCGCAGCAGCAGCTTGCCCAGTTCCGCGATCAGACGGCGCGTCAATTCCAAGCGGCAAGCGCCGGCAAGAGCAACGCCGAGAAGCAGCGCATCTTCAACGACTTCAATCAGAAGCTGGCCGCCAAACAGCACGAGCTGTTCGATCCGCTGCTCGGCCGCGCTCAGACCGCGATCGCCTACGTGGCGGCGGGCAAGAACCTGAGCATCGTCGTCGACAAGCAAATCGTGATCTACGGTGGGCAAGACATCACGAAGGATGTGCTTGACACGCTTGCGCAGCCGGCGGTCGTCGCGCCGGTCAACACGCCGCCGCCGTCGCTCATCGGCTACGTCGATCAGACGCAGATCAATGGGTTGCCGAAGGTGAAAGCGGCGAACGACGCGTTCATGGCCACGCGAGCGCGGCTCGGCCAGGAGCTCAACAAGCAGATCGCCGGCAAGAGCCAGGCGGAGCAAGCGCGGATCGTCCAGCAGTTCAACGACCAGCTCAAAGACGAGCAGAAGAAAACCGTGCAACCGCTCATCGATCAGACGGAAAAAGCGATCGCTGACGTGGCGCGCCGGGATAAATTGATCCTCGTCATCGATCAGGTCGATCGCGTCTACGGCGGCACCGATGTCACCGCCGACGTCGTGAATGCGCTCAAGTAATCCGCTCGCTTGCGCCCGTCGTTGCGTCAGCGCGCTCGTCGCGATCGCAGCGCTCGGCGGCTGCGCGCAGCATGGCAACGTGCCGCTGCCCTTCGGGCGCGCGACGGATCGCGTGGGGTACGTCGACCTGGAGCGAGTCGTGGAGGTGCACCCGCTGCATAGCCAGCTCGACGTGATGCAGGCGCAGATCATGCTGCTGAGCGGCCAGGCGCAAAATGCGCCTCCGCCGCAGACGCCTGCGCAAGCGGCTGCGCTCGACAAGATGCAGGCCGACCTGGCGGCGGTACAGCGCAACTTCGAGGACGAGATGAACCGGCGCCGCGCGTACTACGAGCAGCGCGAGGCCGCGTCGGTCGCGGCGCTGCAGGCCCAATTCTCCGGCACGAGCGCACCGCTCGGCCAGCGCTATGGCGAGCAAGCGCAGCGATTGCAACAAGATGCGCTCAAGGCGTTCGGCGACTATCAAAAACAGCTCTATGACGCCGACGCTGCGCACCTGCGCGACCTGTCGCGCGGATTGCAGCGGGAGGTGGCAGGCAAACTCGAAGCGCGCCGCAGCCAGCTCGAAAAGCAAGAGACCGATTATCAGATCACGCTGGCGAAGCAAAGCCAAACGCAGCGTTTGAACCTCAAAGCAAAGCTCGAGGACCTCAACCTGTCGGCGGACGAGCGCGCTCAGGCGACGAGTCAGCTCCAGAACATCGAGACGCGCGAAGAAGCGATGGTCAATGCGCTCAAATCGAAGGACAACGCCGACCTGCGCGCCTACGAAGACCGGCTGCAGCGTGACGCCGCCGCGCGCTTCAACGCGGCGCGAACCACGGCGATGACGCAGACAAGCCAAAAGCTGCAAGCGCGGCAAAAAGCGGCCAACGAGACGCTGCGAACGCAGCTCTCCGGCATCGGCTCGGAATACCAAAAGCAGCTCGCCAACGTCAACAAGAAGCTTGAGGACAACCCGGCGTCGCGCGGTCAGATGGCGAAGATCCACGACGAAAACCAGTCGCAGTACGCCGCGGACTTCAGCAAAGCGTTCGCCGCGTACCAAACCACGCGCAAACAGCTCGTCGTCAAATACAGCACCGCCGCCGGCATGCAGTTCCAAGACAACGTCGAGCTTGAGACCGAGGCGCAGGCGATCGCCGGGCAGCGGCGCGATCTTTACGGCAAGATCCTCGAGGACGTGCAGTCCCACATCAGCGACGTCGCGCGTGATGCCGGTGTCGCCATCGTCTTCACGCAGGTGCGCGGCTCGGGCAGCGCCGTTGACCTGACCGACCAAGTCGAAAAGGCGCTCGCCGCCATGCCCAGTCCAACAAGCACGCCGTCATCGGCGCCGCCACCCGGGAGCAAAGCATGAATCATCCTTCCATTGAGTACCTGCGCGGCATCGGTCGAATAAATTCGACCGCTGCATTGGTCCTGCTTGCGATTGCCGTCGTCGCGTTGAGCCTGACCGGCTGCGCCAAGGCCCGCTCGCGCGTCGCGATCGTGCGCGTCACCGACCTCGAGCAGAGCTGGCCGAAGTTCGTCAACTATTACAATCAGCTGCAAGCGAACTACCAGGCGATCGCGGCCAGCAAGACCAGCCCGCAAGAGAAGCAAAAAGCGTTGGTGCAATTCGCCGCGCAGCAGAAGCGCTGGAACGACGAAGTGACCAATGAAGTCCGTTCCGCAGTCAATGACATCGCCAAGCAGCGTAACTACGAACTCGTCGTGACGCGCGAGGGTACGGCATACGGCGGCGACGACATCACGGTGGACGTGCAAAAGGCGCTGCACATCACGCCGACGTCGCCCTCGCCGAGGTAGCCCATTGAAGACCGCGCGCCCTCTGCGCGAGCTGGCCGCCGCGGCCGGCGCGTCGGTCGCGGGCGACGACGCGCTGCTGATCGAGCGCGTGGCATCAGTGGACGAAGCCGAGTCCGGCACGCTGACGTTCGCGGTCGATGAGCGCTGGATCGGCAAGGCGCTCGCATCGCCGGCCAGCGCGATCATCGTCCCCGAGGGTGCAGCGGCTATCGAGCGGTGCGGCAAATCGCTTATCGTCGCGCGCGACGTGCGCGCCGCACTCGCCGCCATTCTTGCGTCGTTCGCTCCACCACTGCCCCGCGGCCCGTACGTGCATCCGAGCGCGGTGATCGAAGACGGCGTAACTGTCGGGCAACGGGTGTGGATCGGCGCTGGGGCCCTCGTGTGCGCCGGCGCGCGGCTTGGCGATGACGCCATTCTCATGCCCGGCGCGTTCGTCGGGCGCAACGCCGCGATCGGCAAGCGCACGTTGCTGCATCCGCGCGCGTGCGTGCTGGACGACTGCGTCGTGGGCGACGACTGCATCCTGCACGCCAACTGCGTGATCGGCGCGGATGGTTTCGGATTCGCGCGTGTCGGGCGCGAACAGATCAAGATCCCCCAGTTAGGGAACGTCGTCGTCGGCGACGACGTCGAAATCGGCGCGTGCGCTGCGATCGATCGCGCCGTCACCGGCTCGACCGTCATCGGGCGCGGCACGAAGATCGACAACCTCGTGCAGATCGGCCACAACTGCTCGATCGGAGAGCACAGCACGCTGTGCGCGCAAGTCGGCATCGCCGGCTCGACGAAAGTCGGCGCGCTTGTGACGCTGGCGGGTCAGGTCGGTGTCAACGGCCACATCGAAATCGGCGACATGACGATCGCCGGCGGACAGACGGGAATCACGACGACGTTGCCGAGCAATTCGAAAGTGTGGGGCACGCCGGCGCTGCCGATTCGCGAAGAGATGGAGCAGAAGGTCATGTTTCGAAAACTGCCTAAACTGTTCGCGCAAGTGCGAGAGCTCATGTCCGCAGTTGCAGAACTGCGCAAGCGCGGGTAACGCCGCGTGACAAGCGAGCGGCAGCACACTCTCGCCGGAACGTTCACGCTGCGCGGTGTCGGTCTCCACACCGGCGGCGAGGCGAGCGTCAGCGTCGGCCCCGCGCCGGAGAACACCGGTTTTACTTTCCAGCTCAAGGACGGCTCGCGCGTCGCGGCGACGCCGGACGCGGTGCGTTCGACGGTGCGCTGCACGACGCTCGGCTCGGCGACCGCGGTCGTCAACACGGTCGAGCACGTGCTGGCCGCGCTGGCTGGCATGGACGTCGACAACGCGCTCATCAAGATCGACGGTGATGAAGTTCCGATCCTGGACGGCAGCGCGCTGCCGTTCGCGCGCGCGATCGCGAGCGCCGGACTCGTCGAGCAATCTGCGGCGCGCCGTACGCTCGACTTGCGTGCTCCGGCGTGGCATCGCGATGCGGATAAGCTCCTCGTGCTGCTGCCCGCGCAGCGCTTAGCGGTCACGTTCTTCGTCGATTTTCCGCCGCCGGTCGGCCGGCAGAGCATCAGCACCGGCCCGATCACGTCCGAGTACTTCTTGCGTGAGATCGCACCCAGCCGCACGTTTGGCTTCCGCAACGAGATCGAGGCGCTCATGGCGCAAGGCTTGGCGCGCGGCGGCTCGCTCGACAACGCCGTCGTCATCGACGCGGACGGGTACATGGGACCGCTGCGATTCCCAGACGAAATCGTGCGTCACAAAGTGCTCGACCTGATCGGCGATCTGGCGCTCGTCGGCTGCTACCCGAACTGCGAGGTGATCGCGCTCAAGTCGGGCCATACGCTGCACGTCGCCGCCGCGCGCGATCTGCGCGCACCGACGACTGCCGCCGCTCGATAACGAGGAAACCATCACGTGAGTGACATCGAAATCCGCCGCATCATGGATACGCTGCCGCACCGCTACCCGATGCTGCTGCTCGACCGCATCACCGAGCTCGAACCACTCAAACGCGCGGCCGGGTTCAAGAACGTCACGATCAACGAACCGTTTTTCGCCGGCCACTTCCCCAATAATCCGGTGATGCCGGGCATCTTCATCATCGAGGCGATGGCGCAGCTCGGCGGCATGGTCATCTTGGAACCGAACGCGGCGAAGACGTCGGTGCCCTACCTCGCCGGCATCGACGGCGCGCGTTTCCGCCGGCCCGTCGTGCCCGGCGACCGGCTCATGATGGAAGTCGCCGTCGAGTGGGCACGGCTCAACTATGGATGTCTGAAGGCCGAGTCGCGCGTCGACGACAAACTCGTCTGCACCGCACAGCTCATGTTCTCGATCGTGACCGACACGCGTCTGTTCACGCTGGACGCCACCGTCCTCCACATGTAGCCGAACGTGCTCAAGCGCAGCGACAACCACGCCCACAAGTCGGTCAACGTGCACCCGACAGCTGTCGTCCATCCCGGCGCGACGCTCGGCATCGACGTCGAGATCGGCCCGTACTGTCTGCTCGGCGAAGACGTCACCATCGGCGACGGCACGCGCCTGCTCGCCAACGTCGTCGTGCAAGGGCACACGCAGATCGGCGACGAGAACGTCATCTATCCGTTCGCGGTCCTCGGCGGCACGACGCAAGACAAGAAATTCCGCGGCGAGGTCTCATACGTGCGCATCGGCGACCGCAACCAGATCCGCGAGTACGTGACGGTCAATCGCGGCACGGACGCCGGCGCGGCCACGACGATCGGATCCGACTGCCACTTGCTCGCGTACGTGCACATCGCGCACGATTGCCAGATCGGCGATCGCGTCATCATGTCGAACCTCACGCAGCTCGCCGGTCATTGCCTTGTCGGCGACGGGGCGAATATCAGCGGCATGGTCGGCGTGCATCAATTCGTGCGCATCGGGCGGCTCGCGTTCATCGGTGGGCGGAGCAAGATCCTCAAGGATTGTCCGCCCTTCATGCTCGTCGAAGGCAATCCCGCGTGGGTGCGCGGGCTCAATCGCGTGGGCCTGAAACGGCACGAGGTCTCGGAGCAGGCGCAGGCGGAGCTCAAAGAGGCGTACCGCCTGCTGTACATGGGCAATCAAACGCTTTCGCAAGTCCTGGAACAGCTGCGCGAACGCGTTGAAACTCCGGAGGGGAAAGAGCTCGTCGCGTTCTTCGCAAACGGCTCGAGCCGCGGCTTCACGACGCGCGAGATACGGCGCGGCGTGCGCGCCGCGCTAGCCGAAGACGATCACGGCGCAGCGTAGTACGACAGATCTGTTCGTCTCGGCCGGCGAGGCGTCCGGCGACCTCCAAGGCGCGTTGCTGCTGCGCGAAATCCAACGATTGCGCGCGGGCACCTCGTGCCGCGCGATCGGCGCTGAGCGGCTGCGCGCCGCGGGCGCGGAGATCGCGGTCGATTCGGGCGACTGGGGGAGCATCGGCCCGGTATCGAGCCTGCTCAAGATTCCATCGCTGTGGTTGACCATGCGGCGCACCGAGGCAGCCTTGCGCGCAACGCCGCCGCGGCTCGTGATTCCGGTCGACTTCGGCGCGTTCAATCTGCCGCTGTTGCGGCGCATGCGGCGCTGTGAATATCGCGGCACCGCGGTCTATTACTTTCCGCCGGGCGTATGGTTGGACAACGAGCGGCAAGCGCGGTTGGTCGCGGACACGGCAATGCCGCTCACGCCATTCGAGCGCCAGCGAGATTTCTACCATTCCTTAGGCTTGCCGTGCGCCTATTTCGGCCATCCGCTGGTTTCGACGATCGCTGCGCGCGCGGCGTTGCCGGCCGGTTGGCCCGCGGAGTTCGGTATCCGCGCGGGGAGCGGACCGCGCATCGCCGTCTTCCCGGGAAGCCGGAAAGAAGAAGTGCTGCGCATGCTCCGCCCGCTCGCGCGAGCAGCGCGGATGCTTGCGAAGTCGCGCGACGCGACATTCGTCCTCGCCGCATCGTCACAGGCGAACGCGCGCCGCATCGAAGCGCTCTGGGGCGCGGCGGGCGGTCTGCCGCCCCCGGTCGTGGCGCGCGGCGACGCCATCGCGCACGCGGCAGAAGCCGCGGACGTCGCGTGGGTCGCATCCGGAACCGCCGTGCTTGAGACGGCGCTGCGCGCCGTGCCGCAGATCGCGTTCTACGCGATCGATCCGCTGCAGTACCGCATCGCACGGCGCAAGGTCCCGCAATTCGTGCGCGGCCCGCTCACCTTGCCGAACTTGCTGCTCGGACGGCCTGTGGTTCCAGAGCTGCTGCAAGCCCAGCTCACGCCGGAAAACCTGTTCGCGCTGACGAGCGAATTGCTCGACGATCCGGCGCGGCGCGACGAGCAATTGCGCGGCGACGCCGAGCTGCGCGCAAAACTGGGCCCGCCTGATGCGCTGACGCGCATCGCGCGTTTTGTGGTCGAATGTTTGGATGAGGCGGCGTGAGCGCGGCGCGCGGGTTGGTCATCTATCACACGTCGGACGTGCACGGACGGTTGGGGTTTGGACGCAAACTCGCACAGATCGTTGAGCGTGACGCGCTGCTCGTGGACGTCGGCGACAGCTTGGCGGGCTCGTCGACGGTCTACCGCAGCCGCGAGCCCGTCGTGCAGGAGTTCGCGGCCGCGCCGTACCGCGCGCAGGCCGTCGGCAACCGCGAATTCCACTACATCTACCGCTGGTTCGCGGCACGCGCGCGAGCGCTGCCGATGCCGATGATCTGTTCGAATCTGCTCGATCTGCGCGGTCGCGAGCCGCCGTTCCAGCGATCGCTGACCCTCGAGGCAGCCGGCGTCAGGGTGCGGCTGCTCGCCTTGCTGGCGCCGCAATACCGGACCGGCAGCGGCTGGGAACGCATCTTTGGTTGGCGCTTCTTATCCGTGCGTGCTGCGATGGACGACATGATGGCGCGCGACGAACAGGCCGATATCACAGTGCTGCTGTCGCACCTCGGTCTTGACGCTGACCGCGAGCTGGCGCGCGCATATCCGCAGCTCGGCGCCATCGTCGGCGGCCACACGCACGCCACCTTGGCGGAACCGGAGATCGTCGCGGGCGTTCCGATCGTACACGCCGGCGCGTACGCGCACAACGCCGGCCGGCTCGAATTGGATGTGCTTGCGCCCCGTCCGGTGGTCGCGTCTTTCCGCCTCGTGCCGCTGCTGCAATGAATATCCTGATCGTCAGCAATGGCCACGGCGAATCAGCGATCGCCGGGTACCTGGGCAGCGCACTGCTCGAGCGCGCCCCCGGCGCACGCGTCGAACATTTCCCGCTCGTCGGTGAAGGTGGAGACCCGCCTCCGGGTCTCGCGGTCGTCGGACCTCGCGCGCAGATGCCGAGCGGAGGGCTGGTCGCCTACTGGAACCTGAAGAATCTTGCTCGCGACATCAGCGCGGGCTTGCTTGGCCTGATCGGCCGCCAATTCGCCTATCTGCGGCGCCAGGGCGAGCGCGACGTCATCGTCGCCGTCGGCGACGTGTTCTGCCTGGCCGCTTGCCTGCTCTTCGCGCGCCGCGCCACCGTGTTCGTCGCCACGGCCAAATCGCAGTACGTCGCGAGTCACTCTCGCCTGGAGTGCGCGATCGCTCGTCACGCGCGCATCGCGTTCGCGCGCGACGCCGCAACGGCGCACAGCTTGAGCGAGCACGGCGTCAACGCGCGGTTCGCCGGCAACCTCATGATGGACGGCGTGGCGGTCTCGAAGGAGCCAGAGGCGCGACTACAACCGCTGGACTCCACAGCGCTACATGTCGGCGTCCTACCGGGAAGCAGGGACGACGCGCAAGCCAACGCCGCGGCGGCGATCCGGCGCGTACGGCTCATCGCCGGCATGCTCGCACCGCGCAGGCTGCAAGCGCTCGTGTCGGTGGCGCCAGGCGTCTTGGTTCAAACAGTCCTTGACGGGATCGAGAGCTCCGGCGTTTCCGTCGAGCGCATGGCGGACGGGGGTTGTGTCGCCGCCAGCGGTGCGAGCGACGGCCTCGAGGTGCTGGCGATGAACGGCTGTTTCGGCGAGCTCTTGCGCGCGTCCGACATCGTTTTGGGCCAAGCCGGTACCGGAAACGAGCAAGCAGCCGGGCTCGGCAAGCCGGTGATCGCGTCGTCCAGCGCGCTGGGCGGCCGGCTCGGCTGGTATCGGATGCGTCAGCAGCGCTTGCTCGGCGACGCACTGCTCGTGCTGCCGGACGACGATCGCGAATTCGCAAGCGGCGTCGCCGCCTTGCTTGCCGACAGCGCGCGCATGCTGGCGATGAGCCGCACGGGTCGCGAGCGCATGGGCGGTCCGGGGGGCTCCAAAGCCGTGGCGGAGGCCGTCCTGGCCCTGGCGTCGGAGTCAAGCGTGTGAAGACGACTGCCACGTTTGCGGAAAAGGCCGAACTCGCGCTACCGTTCGTCTGGGTCAGCCTCATGCCGGTGCTGCCGATGGTCGTGCTGCTCGCCGACGTGCTGCCGCGGGGCATCGCCATCGGCGGCAAGGGATATGCGGTGGCGTTCGCTGCGATCGCGAGCGTGGCCGCGATCATCTCGCTCATCGCGATGATCGTACGGCGCGGCGTCAGGGCGCTGTGGCAGCTTCCGCTCGCCGGGCCGCTGCTCGCCCTCATCGGCAGCGCGATCCTCGCGGGCGTGATCGGCGTTTCGTTTCGCGCAAGCTTGTCTGAGATCGTAGCGCTGATCGCCAACTTTCTCGTCTTCGCAACGATGTATTTGCGAATGCGAGATGACGAAGTGCGCCGCAAGCTGTTGGTATGTTTCCTCTCGGCTGGAATCGTAGCAACTGTCTTCGCGCTCGCGCTGACGCTCACGCGTCATCCGCCCGAGATGTTCGCCTACCAGCACGGCCGCGCGGCCGGCACGTTTCTGCAGCCCAACGAGTTCGCGGGCTACCTCCTGTTCCTGGTCGCCATCGGGCTCGCGCAAGCCGGCGCGCCGGTCGTCTTGCGACGCCTCGGATTTGCAGCGGCGGGAATAGGCGTGGTCGCGCTTGTGCTGTCTTTTTCACGCGCCGCATGGCTCGGGTTCATCGTCGGCGCTCCCGTGCTCGTGTGGCGGTTCGGACGGCGCGCTCTGTTCGCCTACGCAGTCGCTGCCGCAATCTTTCTCGCGCTCGGCACGACGACGTTCCGCGACGTCGCCCACGATCCGAGCGAGAACACTTCGCGTATCGCGGTGTGGCAGGGCGCTGTGCGCATAGCAGAGCGCTTTGCGCTCACCGGCGTCGGACCACTCGGCTTTTCGAAGGTGTATCCGAGCTTGAAGATCCCCCAAGCCGCGGTGGATGAAGTGCACGCGCACGACGTGCCGCTCAACGTGCTCGTCGAGAATGGCGTTCTCGGCCTAGCCGCCCTTGCGTGGCTGGTCATCGCCGCGACGGTCGCGGTCGTGCGCACCGGGGCGGTCATTCCGGCGCACGATCGCGAGCGCACGCTGTTGTACGACGGTTTGGCCGCCGCGCTCATCGCCTCAGCGCTCCAGAACGCGGTGGACGTCGTCACGACGTTCGTCTTCTTGCTCTGGTGGCCGATGCTCGGGCTCTTGCTTGCCCTGGCACCCGAGCGCGCGCGGGCGGCGCAGCCTGAGCGGACTCGCCATGGTCAAGGCGTCGTGGATGGTCGCTCGATCTCGACGGCTCCATTGTCGCGCATGAGCGCGCTCGGAATCCTCGTGCTGAGTCTAAGCGCGTGCTCGGGCGCCTCTGGTCCGCGCACGGCGCCCAGCCCCACGCCGGCGCCCGCGGCGAACTACTACATCGTCGCCAACGGCCTGCCGGGCCGACCGGTGCAACTGAGCGAAATCGCGTCGGGCCGTCTTGAATATCTGCTGCGAGCGGCGCAGATCGCGTATGAGACGGCAGATTCGAAGGGGACGCTGAACGGCGTCACGTTGACCTTCTATAAAGGAAGGACCGAGCGCTTGAGGGTAACGGCCCCGGTGGCAGAGGTGTTTCCAAATTCGCGCAACGTGAGGCTTAGCGGCGGCGTCCACGCCGCGAGCGCCAGCGGTGCCGCTCTGGCCGCGCAGACCGTGCAGTATGACGGCCGCCGGCACGTCCTCGTCGCCTCGGGTGCGGTCGACGCGCGGGACGGACGCGGCAATGCTCTTACCGGCGATCGTGCCGAGGCCGATCTGGATCTCCACACGATGTACGTCTGGGGTCCCAACGGCAGACAGACGATGACGTTCGGCAAATGAGCCCACGCTCGCACGCCCCATTGCCGACCGAGATCGACGTCCGCGGCTTGACGAAGTCGTACGGTCCGCGCACAGTCGTCGACCACGTGAGCCTCAACGTGCGCGCGAGTGAAGTCGTGGGACTGCTCGGTCCGAACGGCGCCGGTAAGACGACGACGTTCTATATGGTCGTCGGCCTCGTGCGCCCCAACGACGGCAGCGTGCTGCTGCTCGGCGAAAATGGTGCGCGCGTGGATATCACCCATCAGCCGATGCACGTGCGCGCACGCGAAGGCCTCGGCTATCTCGCGCAAGAGTCGTCCGTGTTCCGGCGCCTGACGATCGAAGACAACTTGCGGCTCATTTGGGAGCAGCGCGGCGTGGCGCGTCACATCCAAGACGAGCGGCTGCCACAGCTCCTCAGCGAATTCGGGCTCGAACATCTGGTCCACGCGAAGGCAGAAACGCTCTCCGGCGGCGAGCGCCGTCGCGTCGAGATCGCCCGCGCGATCGCGACCGACCCCGCCTTCTTGCTCCTGGACGAGCCGTTCACCGGCATCGATCCGATCGCCGTGGCGGATATCCAGGGGATCATACGGCTGCTCAAGGCCAAAGGGCTCGGCATCCTCATCACCGATCACTCGGTGCGGGAGACGCTGGCGATCGTCGATCGGGCGTACATCCTCAACCGCGGCCGGATCGAAGTGTCCGGCACAGCGGACGAGGTCGCCAATTCGCCCGTGGCGCGCAGCTTTTACCTGGGAGAGAGCTTTCGGCTGTGAAGCTCGACCGGTACATGGTCAGCGAGCTCGGCGGCCCAATCCTCTTTGCTTTGGCTGCGTTCACGTTGTTGTTCGTGGCCGGCGAGCTGCTCAACATCGCGCGCCTCGTGTCGGAGGAGCACGCCAGCGTGGTGGCGGCCGCCAAATATTTCGTCTACACGCTGCCGCAAACGCTCGTGCTCACATTTCCGATCGCCATGCTGCTGGGCGTGCTCCTGTCGATGGGCAGGCTCTCCGGCGATTCGGAGATCACCGCGATGCGCGCCGGCGGGGTGAGCCTGTATCGCATCGCTGCGCCGGTCGCAGCCGTCGGACTGCTCGCCTCACTCGTCTCGTTCGGCTTTCAAGAGTTCGTGGTGCCGGGCGCGACTGCGCGCGCGAACGAGATCCTGCAGAGCGAGATCCAATCGGGTGCGGTGAACATCTTGCAGAACGAAGTCGTGCGCACCACGCTGCCGAACGGCGACACGCAAGTGACCTATGCCGAGGGCTTCAACACCACCACGAGCGAGCTCGAGCAGATCACCGTCCAGGTGTATCGCGGTTACACGCTGCTTTCACTCCTCGTCGCGCCGCAAGCGCGCTACCAGAACTCGACATGGGTGCTGCGCGACACCATCTCGTACCGCCTTGCGCCGCTGTGCTGTACGGTCGGGGATCTGCCGCGCACGAGCGTGAACATCGGCGCGAGCCCGGCGCAGCTCATCGAGATGTCGAAGCGGCCCGAGGACCTGAACCGCATTCAGCTGCGACCGATGCTCAAGAGCGCGAGGGCGTCGGGCGATCAATCGCGCTACGCGCTGCTGCTCGTCACGTACGACAGCAAACTCGCGCGCCCGTTCGCGAGCCTGGTGTTCACGCTGCTCGCGATACCGCTCGGCATCCGCCGTCAGCGCTCGACCGGCCTGGGCGCAGGTTTCGGCTTGAGCATCGCGATCGTGTTCGCGTTCTACGTGGTGACCACGATCTGTCTGGCGTTCGGACGCACCAATCCGGACCTGAGCCTCGTGATGGCGTGGCTGCCGAACATCCTGTTCTGCGCCGCCGCTATCTGGCTGCTCCAGCTCGCGGCCAAGGTGTGATGTTTTGAGCCTCGCGCTCCTCTCGGCTCCATACAACATCACCCCCATCCTCACCGTGGCTGCGATCGTGGTCCTCGCTGGACTCATCGCGTTCGTCGGCGATCGCGTCGGGCACCAGGTCGGCAGGCGCCGCATGACGCTGTTCGGGCTTCGGCCGCGCTACACGAGCACGATCTTCGCCGTCGGGTTCGGCATGTTCATCGCGCTCTTCGCGGTCGCGGTCGTTTCGGCTGTGAACCAGGAAGCACGCCAGGCGCTGTTCTCAATCAACCGTTTGCGCGACGACATCAAGACGCTGTCGGCCCAGCGCGACCAGCTCCTGCTCTTCGTGCGCGAGGCTCCGCTCGTGTTCCGCAACGGCGAGCCCATCTCGCGAGCGGTCGTCATCAACACCACGGATGGCGAGGCGGCCATCGAGCGCGAATTGGAGTCGCTGTTCTCGGTGGTCGCCGAACATTACAGCCACATCCCAGACGTGTCTCCGTATCCGAAGGATATCTCACCCGCGGTCCACGCCAAGATCGCGGCGCTCGCCAAGCAGATCAAGACGTACGCACCAGACGATGCGATCGTCGTGCCGGTGGCTGGCGAGAACATCTTCCGCCACGGCGCCATGTCCATCTCGTTCAACGTGTATAGGAACGTGCTCGTGTACAAGAAAGGTGAGACGATCGCTTCGGTGGGCGTCGCCAACGGCAATGATCAGCAGATGGCCAACTCGGCGCTGCAGCAGCTGCGCCTCTTGATCACCGACAACGCGATCGCGCACGGCATGCCGCCGACCATCGCCGACACACCGGACACGAGCGTGCAAGGTTTTCAAGGCGCGTATCGCACGCTGACCAGCATCAGGGGACCGGTCGTCATGCGTGCAGTCGCGGCCACCGACATCAAAGCGTCGGGTCCGTTGACCACCGATCTCATCGTCGCACCTGGACGATGATCGGGGGGCGCCTCATCATCGGCATCGATCCCGGCCGCACGAAGTGCGGTTTCGCGGTGCTGACGAGCGCAGGGGAACGGCTGGTGCTTGAGGTCGTGCAGACCGGCGAGATCGCGAGCCGCTTGCGCACCGTCGCCGGCGGGGGAGACGTCGCGGCCATCTGCGTCGGCCACGCGACGACGTCGGATGCGGTGGTGGAGATGTGCAGGACGCAGTGGCCGCAGATACCGCTGGTCGTCGTGGATGAGAGCAACACAACGCTTGAAGCGCGCCAGCGCTATTATGACGACCACCCGCCCCGGGGGCTCATGCGGCTGGTGCCCCGCGGACTGCTCGTACCGGGGGTGCCGCTCGATGGTTACGCGGCGTTGCTCATCGCCGAGCGATACCTGCGTCAGAACGAAAGAATTCAGGGGTCCCACTAGCCGGGAACCGGGTTGGTCAAGACTATGGAATTCGAGCAACAAAACGCCGATTTCAGGCATTTGCGGCCCGCCGTGCCAGGGCAGGAATGGTCATTTTTAGCGGCCAACCTCAGCCGGGCAGGTTTCCGGTGCGGCGTTTCGCCTTTTTTTCAAGGGCGTAACGGCGCCGAATATTTGTGCCGGGGGACGGCTCATGCGAAGGCGTCCGCCGACGATAGGGGTCTTTTGAACTGCAGCTGCGCCGCAGGGAACGTTGAAGCTGCATGCGCTGGTTCGAAACGGCCCCTGTGTGCCTCTTGCTAAGGAGGACCGCTTTGAAGAGATTCGCCTACCTCGCGGTAAGCGCGTTCATCGTCGCTTCGTTCCTGTTCGCCCGCCCGGTTCTCGCGACGCCCTTCAGCGACGTCCCCAGCAACGATTGGGCTGCAGACGCCATTCAGACGCTAGCGGCTGACGGCATTATCGCGGGCTATCCTGACGGCAAGTTCCTCGGCAACCGGCAGATGACGCGCAAGGAAGTCGCGGTCATCATCGCGCGTGCGCTGGCCAAAGTCCAAGCCGAAGGCGGCGCCAGCAAGGCTGACCTGCAGAAACTCGCGCGCCTCATGAACGCATATAAAGATGAATTGGACGGCATGGGCGTGCGCGTCACGGCGCTGGAAGATAAGCTCGCAGCGCTCGACAAGTCGACGCAATTCGCGCAGCGCTTCGCGATCCACGGCACCCTCTGGTCTGCGTACACGCAGCGCGAGAACATCAACAACCCGCAGATCATCGGCGCTGCCACGGGCGCGCTCATGCGCAGCGATCCGGTCTTCAATTTCACCGACACGTTCATCGAGACCGACGGCACGAACGATCCGTATTACGGCCGCACGGCGCCGGCGCTCTTCCTGCCGCGCGCGCAGTGGGAATTCACGCCGTCGTACGCGGTCAGTCAGAACCTGATCATCTCGATGCCGATCAAGATGCTGAACTATGACTACGGCGGCTACCGCACGCAGCAGGTCGGCGTCGGCGTGAATCCGACGATTGAAGTCAACGTGCCCAACATGAACAGCGTCAAGGGCCTCAACGTGCGCATCGGCCAGTTGGAGAACATCAAAGGCTCGCTGACCGGCTTGACGTACAGCCCGGCCGACAACTTCCATATCAATTACACCGACCCGTTCCGGCCGTACCCGCAGGGCGCCGACGTCACGGCGACGCTGTTCAACTACACCGATGTGCAGATCTACGGATTCCACATCGACAACGTCGGCATCAACACCGGTCCGTTCGGCCCGAACACCGGCATCACGTCGAACACGTTCCTGGGCCCGTACTATTTCCAGCAGACGACCAACGTCTATAGCTCGGCGTTGACGACCGATACGTTCACCTCGGGCCAGGGGACGCTCACGTCCGTTTCGCTCAGCCAAAACGCGCAACCGGGCACGGTCTTCGTGTCGTACTTCCTTGGTCCGGGCTGCCCGGCAGGCTGCTTCTTCACCGCTGCCGGCCAACCGGGTGAGCCGGCGTTCAACTACGTGCAGACGGCCAACCAAGTCGTGTTTACAACTCCGTCGCCGCTGCCGGCCGGCACGACGGTGTCGATCACGTACCAAGGCTACACGGTTTCCGGCAACACGTTCCCGCAGCGTTACGATGCCGGCGGGCGCGTGGTCTACCACATCCCCGGCATTCCGAGCGCGACGATCGGGTTCTCGCTCAACCGCTTGTGGGATCTGCGCGGCGACGCCACCGCGGCAGGCAATACGGTGTACATCCAGACCGCGTCGATTCCCAACACGATCGTCAGCGACACCGTGTTCGGCGGAGACTTCGTGTTGCCGCTGGCGCGCGCATGGGGTCCGTTCGTCACGCCGGCGCTGTTCGGCGAAGTGGCGACGAGCAAGTTCACGCCTGACTTCCAACGCATTCCGGCGTACTCCGACACGGCGGGCGTGATCGGGTTGCGCTTCAAGCTGTGGGGCGGCGACCAGACGTTCACGTACACGAGCGTGGGACCGTATTTCGTCGCGGGCGCGCCGTTCCAATACTCCGGGCAGGCTCCGACGCTGTTCGCGTTCTGGAACTATCCGCAGCTGCCGACCTCGTTCGGCATCGGCAATAACGTGGCGCTCAACCAACAGGTAGACGCGGCTGCGACCGCCGGCGGCTTCGTCGGGCCGCTGCTGGCGCAGGTCGGCACCTTCCCGTTTGGGACCTTCGGTTTCCCGCTGTTCAACCAGTTCAAGGCGCAGGGCCCGTACTGGTATAGCACCTTCGCGCCGAACACACGCGGCCCGGCGTTGCAGCTCAACTTCCCGGTGCGCATAGGCGGCACGACGGTGAGGTTGCGCCTGGGCGGTCAGCAGCTCAACGAGATCCGTCCGAACTCGCTGGCGGCGGCGATCTTCGGGCCCGCCTTTTCGACGAACGTAGGCGCCAAGTACCAGCAACTCGGCGGCGGATTCACGCTCAACCTGCCGGTATGGGATCGCAACGCGACGATCAGCTTGGATTCGCTCTTCGAGCAGATCCAGCGCCTCGACACGACGAAGTTCGTCTACGCAGCCGACCCGTTGCTCGGAATCCCGGGAGCGTTCAACCCGCTCGGCAGCGCGGAGTTGACCGGCACCGGACAGACGATCTTCTTCTATCCGAACTATCAGAACGTGCAGCACACGCAAGGCGTTGGTTCTCTCTCGCTGCCCGTTACGGCGTCGATTAGCCTCAACGTGTCGTACGTCAGCCAGGGCTGGCACGGCGAAGCGCTCAACACGCTGACCCAGTCCATCAGCGAGACGAAGACGCAGCTGAACGGCGGGTTCCTCTACAACATCCCGAACACGAACTCGTCGATCAACATGTACTTCCAGCGGTTCGAGTATAAAGACAACCAGTTGCCCACCTACAACTGGCTGCAGAACCGCCAGAACCTCTACTTCACGGTCCGCTTCTAGCGGCCGTAGCACTCGAGCGAAGCTCGAGGACCAAACGTAGCACTCGAGCGAAGCTCGAGGACGAATCTGAGGGGGTCGGACAAGGTCCGGCCCCCAATTCTTTGTGCGATGCGCCCGCGCGTTCTCGTCGCCGCCGTCGCGCTCTTCGCTGCAGCCGTTCTTGGCTGGCGTTTTGTTGCTGCTTGGTGGTACGACGATCTCGGCAATATCGCGCTTGGGCGCGGCGATGCCGGTCGTGCGCTCGCCTTGTTCGGCAAAGGGCTGGCGTTGACGCCTCGCTCGCGGTTGCTGCTCGAGGACCGGGGCAGGGCGTTGCTCGATCAAGATCCGGCAGCCGCGCTGCGCGATTTCACCTTGGCGGCGTGCGGGCCGACGTGCGTGGCGGAGGCGGGCGATGCGCAAGCACGCCTCGGCAACATGGACGCGGCGGTGTCCGACTATCTCGACGCAAAGGCAGCCAACCGTCTGGCCGATACAGTTGATCGTATGGCTGCAGCCGGCAAGTTCGACGCGGCGATCGCGCTCGAGAGTGCGTTGTCAGAGCGTCTCAGCGACGATATCCTCGCACGGGCGGATCTCGCAGCGGCGCAAGCGCGCATCGGCAAGTTCGCGGAACTGGAGGCCTACGCCAATCCCGCGCACGCGCCGGCGTACCGCGCGCGCGCCATCGAAGCGTACGGCCGCGCGTCCGCAATCGCCCCGTACAATGACGGTTACCTGCTGTCGCTCGGATTCGCGCAGATGAAATGGGGCGACAGGCGCGCCGCACGGGCGGCTTTCACCAAGGTGCTTGCCCATCATCCACATCAGGCCGACGCGGAACGTGCCCTCGAGCAACTCAAGTCTGCGCTTCCATCCGCCGATGTGCGCGGTTGATGCTGCGCGTTGCGATCGAGACCCAGTTCTCCCAAGGCACGTCGACTGGTATCGGCGTGTACGCCGGTCATTTGGTCGAGGCGTTGCGGCAGCGCGGCGACGTCGACGTCGTGCCGTTCGAAGATCAAAGTTTCGACTTGTGGCGCTTCGACCGGCGAGTGTACTGGGATCAATTGCGATCGCGCAGACTCGCGCGCGCGACGGGTGCCGACGTTTTCCACTTCACGGGCGGCACGTTGCCGGTCGTCGCGCCGCATCCGCTCGTGCTCACGATTCACGACCTCGCATGGCTGCGCGCGGCGAATCCAAGCCGGCCGTACGTACAGTGGTATTTCGGGCGTTTGCAGCCGATGCTCGCGCGGCGCGCGGACGCGCTCGTCGTGGACAGCGAGGCCGCACGTGAAGATGTGGCGGACGGATTACACGTGGATTCCGCGCGTATCACCGTCACGGGCGCGGGCGTGGACAACCGCTTCTTTGCGCTCGAGCGCAAGCCGTCAGAGCCGCCGTTCGTGCTTGCCGTCGGCACGGTCGAAGCGCGTAAAGACCTGGCGACTGCGGTGCGCGCAGTTCAACGGTTGCCGGGCGTGAGGCTCATCGCGGTGGGAGCGCCGACGCCGTACGAGCGTTACGTTCGTTCGGAGATCGCGTGGCGCGGGCTGAGGGATCGAGTGGAGCTGCGAGGATTCGTCGACGATGCAGAACTCTTGCGCCTGTATGCGCGCGCGCGTGCGCTGATCTTTCCGTCGCGCTATGAGGGATTCGGTCTGCCGCCGCTGCAAGCGCTGGCGGCGAAACTGCCGGTGGTCGCCTCGCGCATCCCCGTACTGGAAGAAGTGCTCGGCGACGCAGCGTGGTTCGCGCAGCCCGATGACGATCTTGCGTTTTCAAAGGCGCTGGAAAAAGTGCTCGCCGGCGGCCGGGACGTGACGGCGCGCGTGACGCGCGGCCACAAGCGCGCGGCGATGTTCACGTGGCAGGTCGTCGCCGAGCGCACGGTCGCAGTCTATCGCTCGCTTACGTGATGCGTCGCGCGCCTCGAATGTTCCTCGGCCTGTGGGCTGACAGCCGCGTCGCCCACAAGCGGCGGGCTGGACGCAACTGAAGCGTGGCTGCTTGCACACCTACCGAAGTACACGGCGGTTTCGGCCGGAGGTATCGATGAAAGCCATAACTTGACGTATGATCTTGATGGGTGCGTGCTGATAATCCACGACGTTCATGTTTTTACCGATGGCAGCAGCCCGTACCAGCACGTCCAGCGGCTCTCCGTTATTCAGCTCAAACCAAGTTCAAAGCATGCCTTTACGTCGACGCCTGTTGCGCTCGGCGACTCGGCGGACTTGAAGACCCACTTCCAATATTGGACTCTTCGCGTGAATCTGCAGAACACGGCCTTGAAGAGCGTCGTAGCAAAAACAATCTTGGTCGGTGGGCCATCCATTGAAGACGCTCGGACCATTGACGCGACGACGTTGGATCCTCATCTGCTTGAATTGGTGGCAGAGGATGCGGACCGGGCGGAAAGTTTGGCACAGGAATTTCGCCGCGCCATCACTTTATGCAAGTCGACCACAAACGGATGAAGATCTAGTGAACCGCCGTTGAGAGGTTCCAGCCGGCCCCGGGCGGCGGCGATGACGAGAACAACAGGTTGACGGGATAAGCAGAGCCGCCTTCGGGCATAGTCACGAGCGTGACGTGCACGAATCCGCGCGCCGGTACCAGGAATCGGCGTATCAGCGCGTCTTTCATCGGATCGACAGGATGCAATTGCACTAAGTCGCCGTTGATGAACAGCGTGCCGGTAGCGCGGCCGCCGCGCGGCTCGAACCACAAGCCCACATCGACTGGCGCGCTTGTCGGGTTGAGCAGATTCACCTCGGCGCTTTGCAACACGCCGTAGTCGCCGCCGAGCACTTCGCCCTGCACGAGATTCGGCAAAGGCAGCATGCCGATCGACAGCAGCGTCGGTGCGGCGCCTACCGTGTACGACTCCTCGTAGAAGAACTCGGGGATTTGATAGATGCCGCGCGAGTGCTTCACCGCGCTTGAGAGCAGCGTCGGTGAGATCGGTTCCGTCGGCGACGCCGTCGCATCTTGCACGACCACGGCCACGCGTAACCCCGGGCCGCTGATCACCCGCATCTGCATGAGCCCGCACACCAAGTTGTCGGCGGGCAACAGTTGATCGATGACGTTGATGGTCGCACTCGGCGGTACTTCAAAGACTTCGCCCTCGCCGGATACGTTGTGCTCTAGAAAGCGGCGCGTCGCTTCATGTCCGACGCCGAGGATGTCGGCGTCCGGCCCCGCGATGCCGGAGATCAATTCGAGAACGCTCGAATCATAGCCAGAGTTGGCGACTTTGACGAGCACGCGGCGCAGCGGCGCTCCGGGTGGCGCGTAATGGTAATACAAGAGCCGTGCCGGCTTGTCAAAGGTGATGTCATTGTAGAACAGCGTGCCGCCCTCGGTGATCGTCTCCGGAAAGTCTGAGACCAGCATGAAGCGTGGCGCTGCTTGGGGCTGCGCGAAGTTGGTGACGCGCACCGCGACGGTCGTGTGATACGCGAAGTAATTCGGTCCCGTGATGTCGAGCGGCACGTTGACGATCGCCGTCTGATCGGGCGCGAGATCGGTCACGTCGTCGGGGAAACCAATCTTAACGTCGGCGCCTACAAGCGGATACGCGACTCGCAAGGCGGCGCGCGAAGCCATCTCTGCGACAAAAATCGACGATGCCGGATGGCCGGTGATGTTGATGGACGTGGAAGCGTCGGCTTTGCCGGCCGACACCTGCACCGAGATGATCAACTCGGCGCGCAGACCATCTTGGCTTGCTATCGTCACGCCCGTGTCGCCGGGATGGAGGCCGAAGACATCGACGGTGCGATCGACGGGATTGAAAATCGCGCGCACGACATTTTCGTCGAAGCCCGAAAGGAACACAATGCCGCTGGGCGGCGAGAGCAAGTGCACGGCCACGCGATGCCCGAGCAGCATGCGCAGTGCCGTCGGCTCAATGATCACCGCCGGCGGAGAGAGAGGAGCAGTCGCCAGCACCGTCGGCATCGGGCCAGGGCTGCAATCGGTGGCACCCGATGCGCATGGGCTGGGTGGATAGATCGGCTGGGGTAAGCTCGGCGTTGCGCTCGTGGAAACGGCCGACGGCGCTGCGCTTGCCGGAGCGGCCGTCGGCGTCGCAAGGGGCGCCGGCGAGCCAGAGTCAGAGAATGCCGGCGCCAAGGCTCCGGCAGCGCACAAGAAGAGAAAGGCGCCGCCGTAAAAGGCGGCGCGCCAGGACCTCGCCCATCGACGACGCGCCACTACGCGATTTGCTGTTCCCGTCGGACCGCAGAAACCAGGAGCGTCTTGTAGCCGTGCGCAGGGAAGAGTACGGTTACCAGGTCGCGTTCGGAGCGCTCCACGGTGCCGGAACCAAACTTGGTATGGTACACGATATCTCCGATGCGGAACTCAGCGGCCTCGGCAGCGCTCTCGATCGGCGTCACCACGGTGCCGGCAGCGATCGCAGCGCGGCAATTGTCGCACGCACCGCAATTGACGACGTCGTAATCCTCGCCGAAGTAGTTGAGGATGAACTTGCGCCGGCAGCTGCGCGTCTCGCAATACTGCAACATCATCGCAAGTTTGCTCTGATCGTACGAGCGCTTCGTCTCGTAGCTCGCCAGGTTGAGCGCTAGATCTTTCTTCTGCCGGAAGAGCTGCGCGAGCCCGTACGTCGACTTGGTGACGTTTTGGATGAAACCGGCCTTCTTGAGCAGCGCCAAGATGACTTTGAGCTTGGTGAGCGGGAGCTGTGAGATCTTGCGCAGGTCCGAGAGCGAAACGCCGTTGTCTTGGCTCTCGAAGTACTGCAACGTGCCGAACACCTTTTGCACTTCCTCGACGTCCGGATACTTGCCCGTGAGAAAGTAGTTCTGCACGCGCGTATCGCTCTGCCGGTACAACAAGAGGCAGGTCGACTCCAGTCCATCGCGGCCTGCTCGGCCGGACTCTTGGGTGTACGCCTCGATGCTGCCCGGCAGATCGTAGTGAATGACGAAGCGGATGTTCGGCTTGTCGATCCCCAAACCGAATGCGTTCGTCGCAACGACGATCTTGACTGTTTCGTCCATGAAATGGTTATGCACGCGCTCGCGGTCCGCTTTCGGCAGCTTGCTGTGGTAGACGTCGGCCTCAAGACCGAGCTCTGTGCGGCAGAATTCAGAAACCGCGTACGTGTTCTTGATCGTCGCTGTGTAAATGATGCCCAGCGCGCCCTTCAGTGGCCCCGTCAATTTGGCTCTGAGCGCGCGCAGTTTGTCCGTTTCCGTCGCCGAGCGCGCCACCTCGTACACCAGATTCGGCCGGTCGAATCCGCGCACGATCGGCTTCGTGTGCGGGATGCCGAGTTGCGTGACGATGTCTTCGCGCACCGCAGGTGTGGCGGTCGCCGTCAACGCGAGCACCGTGGGCTTGCCGAGCGCGGCGATGACGCGCCCGAGATTGAGGTACGCGGGGCGAAAGTCGTGCCCCCATTGCGAAATGCAATGCGCTTCGTCGACGACGAACAACGGCACGTGCAGACGCTTGAGGACGTCGACGAAACTTTCGTCCTCGAGCCGCTCGGGCGTGACGTAAATCAGTTTGAGGCTGCCGCGCGCGACGCGCTCGAGGTATGTGATCTCCTCTTCCTCTGAGAGCGTGCTGTTGAGAGCGAGCGTGCTCGAGATGCCCGCCTCGGCGAGCATGTCGATCTGATCCTTCATGAGCGCGATCAGCGGCGACACCACGACGGTCGTGCCGGGCAGCAGCAGTGCGGGCAATTGATAACAGAGCGACTTTCCAGCGCCGGTGGCCAGAATCGCAAGCGTGTCTTTGCCGTCCAGGACGCGGCGAATCACCTCTTCCTGGCCCGACTGGAAGCGTTCGTAGCCGAAGTGCGTGCGGAGCGCTTCGTTGAGGTCTATGTCGACCTTCATGTCACCTTTCTTGTAGTATCCGAGCCGTGCTCGGGTTTCATCGATCTCGAAGACGAATTCGCGCCTCTTCTATATTTCGAGGAGCGAAGCCCGACGGATTTGCCCTGTTAGGACGAGCCCGACACCGTCCTACGTCCTTCTACCCAAAATGCCTGGTCCGCAAAACGGTCTCCACGCCTGATCCCGGCTTGGGGCGGGACCGGTGTGATTGAGTTTCTAGCCTTTGGCTACACCCGGGACGGCGGTTGAGCGCGGCGGGACGAAAGAGAGATTCCAATGAACTGCGACTGCCGCGGCGGCATATTCGTCAAGGTTACTCATCCATTACGATAACACGGCTGTCAAGAGAGAGCAACGCGTGAGCGGCCCTCGCGACCTTGAACTGGTTCAGCGGCTGACGTCCGGTGATCCCGCGGCGTTGGAAGACGCGTATCGCGAGTACGCGGCGCGCTGCAAGGCCGTTGCCTATCGCGTGCTGCGCGACGAGACGCGAGCGGAAGATGCGGTACAGGAGGCGTTTTTGACGTTGTGGCGCCATCGCGACGGATTGGTCGCGCGCACGGCCGGCATCGGTCCGTGGCTGTTCACGGTGACGCGCAACGCGGCGCTGGCGGCCATCCGCGCGGAAACGCGCCGCAGGGCGCGCGAAGAACGAGTGGCAGAATTCGGGCAGGTCGATGACCCCAGCGAGACGGTTGCAGCGCGCGAGGCTGCGAGCGGTGTCCGCGCGGCGCTCGCGGACCTGCCGGAGGAGCAGCGCGCGGTGATCACTTACGCCTACTTCGGCGCGTTGACGCTGCCGCAGATCTCGCAGCGCACCGGCGCGCCGCTCGGCACGGTCAAGCGTCGCGCGCAGCTCGGGCTCTCAAAGCTGGCGCGCAGTCTGAGGCCGCAGCTGTCATGATCGGCCATCCGCACGACGACATCGAAGCGCTGGCGCTGGGCGAGCTCGAGCCGTCGCGGGCGCGCGAGGTTCTCGCCCATGCCGACAAGTGCCCGACCTGCGCCGTCTTGCTCGCGGACGCGATGAATGGGATCGCGGCGCTCGCGCAAGTCGAGTCGCCGATGGACGTCAAACGCGCAGTCCCCGTTGTGCCCGCGCGCGTTGTGAAACTGCCGATTCCTGAATCGAGGTTGCGAAGCGCAGCCGGATGGTTTGCGTCCGCAGCGGCCGCAGCGATCCTCGCGTTGCTTGCTTGGAACATCCAGCTGCGCAACGACGCGATAAGCGTTCCGATAGACACGCTCGTGCACAGCCACTTCATCCATCACCCGCTGACGAACCCGAAGACGGCGGCCGCTGCAAAGGTCCTGCAAGCGCTCGACGGGCGGTGGCTGTACGTGGTCGCGGACGGACTCACGCCGCACGAGCGCTACGACGTGTGGGAGACGCGCAGCGGCCACGAATCGCTCATCGGCGAATTCGCGACGGACGGAAGCGGACGCGGCGCGAAATACTTCGAGCAACCAGCTGGTCCTATCGATGCATTTGCAATCACCGAAACGGGACGTTCGCCCGAACAGGACGAGCATTCGTTGCGCTGGCAATGATCCAACGGCTTGACCGCGAGCCACCGGGGGAAGTCGCTGACACCCACCCGAAAAACGCTGCGTGGCGCAAGCTAACGAAGCACCTCTGACTCTCTATCGCAAGTATCGCCCAGGCGCATTTGACGAACTCGTCGGCCAGCCGGCCGTCGTCAAGGGGCTCACCGCCGCCGTAACCTCCGGCCGCGTCAGCCACGCCTACCTCTTCGCCGGCCCGCGCGGCACCGGCAAGACGTCGGCGGCGCGCATCCTCGCGAAGTGCCTGAACTGCTTGACCAATGGGCCGCGGCCGGACCCATGCGGAGTCTGCGAAGCGTGCGTCGCGATCGCCAACGGCACCGCGTTCGACGTCATCGAGATCGACGCCGCCAGCAACCGCGGCATCAATGAGATCAGGGAGCTGCGCGAACGCGTGCAATTCGCGCCGTCGCAGTTCCGCCGCAAGATCTACATCATCGACGAGGTCCACATGTTGACGCCGGAGGCGTTCAACGCGTTGCTCAAGACGCTGGAGGAACCGCCCGAGCACGTCGTCTTCGTGCTCGCCACGACAGAGCTGCACCGCGTTCCGGCGACGATTCTCTCGCGCTTGCAGCGTTTTGAATTCCGGCGCATGACGCCGCCGGTCATCGCGAAGCGAGTCTTGGAGGTCGCTGCCCGCGAGAAGATCTCCATCGACGAAGCGGCGGCGCAGCGCATCGCACACCTCGCTGACGGCGCGTTGCGCGACGCGCTCGTGCTGCTCGAGCAAGCGCGCGGCTTCGCTGCGGGCAAGAGCATCGACGCCAAGACGTTGGACGCCGCCTTCGGCGAATCGCACCGCGATTTGATCGAGCGGTTGGTGGATGCCGTCACCGCTTCGGATGCGGCAGCGGCGCTGCAGGCGGTCGCGGACGCGACGCAGCAGGGCGTTGACCCTTCGTGGCTGGCGAAGGAGCTGTTGCGCTGGTTCCGGCTCGCGCTGCTCGCGCGCGCCAGCCGCGAGGTCCTTGAGATAGAAACGCCGCCTGATGAGGCCGAAAGCGTTGCGCAGCGCGCGCAGGAGATCTCCCGCAGCAAGATCATGACGGCATTGCGCGTGTTGTCGGACTGCGTGGCGCAGCGCTGGTCGACGCAGCCGCGCGTCGATCTCGAGTTGGCGCTGGCGCGCATCATCTTGCCGTCTGACGAAATGACGATGCAGGGGCTGTCCGACCGGTTACGCGCGCTCGAGGAACGCGACGGAGGCAGTGGCGCATCACCGCCGCCGAGAGCCGCGCCTCGGACTGCAACCACATCGGTGCGGTCAAGGGATCGCGCAACATCATTGAAAGATCGTGAGACGACGCAGGTTCGCGCCGGCACACCAACCGATCAGGCCGCTGCTTTGGAGACCTCGGCGCCGTCCCTCTCGATGTCGGTGGGCGCGAGCTCGATCACGCCGACGAAACTCTCGGCGATGTGGCACCTCGTGATGGCGTCGGTTCGCGAACGATCGAATCGCGTGTACGCCTATCTGCAACATGCATCGATCGTGGATGCGAGCGACGAGTTGGTGACGCTCTCAGTCACCAAGAAGCACTTTTTGGAAAGTCTGAGCGAGGCGGCCTCGCTCGCGATCGTGGCCGCTGCGATCGAGCAGGCGAGCGGCGTGAAGCCGCGCATCAAGCTGACGCTCGGCGAAGCTGCGGCTCGCGTCGCCGCGCCGAAGGGCGAACCGAGCGCGTTCGCTCTGGCGGAGTCGGTGCTCGGCGCGGATCTGCTCTAGACGAGAATGAATCCGAATCTTCTGAAGCAAGCGCGCCAGCTGCAGCAGCAGCTTGCGAAGATCCAAGAAGAATTGGCCAACGAAACGGTTGTCGGCTCCTCCGGGGGCGGCGCGGTCGTCGTCAGCCTCGATGGCCATGGGCAGTTGCGCGGCGTGAAGATCGACAAGGCAGCGGTCGATCCGGCAGACGTCGAAACGCTCGAAGATCTGATCGCCGTCGCGTTCAAAGACGCCCAGGCGAAAGTCGCCGAGCTCTCGCGCTCGCGCATGGGACCGCTCACAGGTGGTCTAGGCCTGCCCGGCTTCTAAAGGTTTCAACCGTGGACAACGTCGCTGCCCCGCTCTCGGCGCTCATCGGAGAGCTCGAGAAGCTTCCGACCGTCGGCCCCAAGACCGCCGCCCGGCTGGCGTTCTACCTGATGTCGGCAAGCCGCGAAGATGCTCAGGCGCTCGCCGACGCGATCGTCGCGCTCAAGGACAAACTGCGCTTATGCAAACGATGCTTTAGCCTCAGCGAAGGCGATGAGTGCACGATCTGTCGCGACCCGCGACGTGACGCGACGACGATTTGCGTCGTCGGCGAAGCCAAAGATGTCTATGCGATCGAGCGCGCGATGACGTTCAATGGCCGCTACCACGTGCTCGGTGGACTGATCTCGCCGATGGAAGGGATCGGCGTCGGCCAGCTGCACGTCAAAGAACTGATCGACCGCATCGCCCCCGAGAACATCAAGGAAGTCATCATCGCGACCAATCCGAATGCCGAGGGCGAATCAACCGCGCTCTACTTGCATCGGTTGCTGTCGCCGAGCGGCGTGAAAGTCACTCGGCTTGCGTACGGTCTGCCGATCGGCGGCGAGCTCGATTATGCCGACGAGACCACCCTCGCACGCGCCCTCGAAGGCCGCCGCGCCCTATAAGATATGTAGTCCCGGCCTCTCGAGGGCCGGGCAGCACACAATGGAGAGCACATGGGTAGAGTTCTCATTAGCAGCGGTTCGCCTTTTGAAAAGCCGATCGGGTTCTCACGAGCAGTGCGCTCAGGTCCATGGGTGGCCGTTGCAGGGACGGCTCCCATCGCGCCGGACGGTGGCAACGCCTGTGTCGGTGATGTATACGGCCAAACCGAACGATGCCTGCGGATCATTGAAGAGGCCCTGAGTAAAGCTGGGTGCACGTTGAAACAGGTGGTTCGCACGCGCATCATGTTGCGAGACATCACGCGTTGGGAAGAAGCAGCCAAAGCACACGGCAAGATTTTTTCAGACATCCGCCCCGCATGCACGTTTGTTGAGGTCACGGGCTTCATTCGACCGGAGTGGCTGGTGGAAATCGAGGCGGATGCCGTCGTAGAGGAGGGTTGATCGCGCGTTACCGCGATTTCGTGCGCAGGCGCTCGACGAAGTCGATCGCGACGTTCCGCGCTCGCTCGATCGCCTCGCGATAGAGCGCTCGCACCTTTTCTGGAGCCATGCGGTCGCCGGTCTCGTAATAGAAGGCCGCGGCTTGACCGATCACGAGCGTGCCCGCGTATGCAATGCCGGCCTTGATTACCGGACCGGCAAACGGTATGAAGCCGGACGCCTCGCGCGCGAGCGCGCGCCAGCCGTAACCTCCGCCGATGACGGGCAGCAGCTCCACGACGCGCGCGAAGTCGGCTTTCTTGCCGTACGACGCCGCGATGCGCAGCAGCATCTGGATCTGGAAACCGGTGATGACGACAGTGTCGCCGGCAGATGCGATGCTGCCGAGCACGAGTCCCAATACCGGCACGTGGTCGACGAGCGCCGACGCGCCCGCCACCTTGAGGCAATTGAGCGCGCAATCGACGGTGATCTTTGCGGCGACGATCGGCCGGAAGATGGGTAGCCGAGCAGCGAGCGCGATTTCGACGTCGCGGCACACGTCCACGATGCCGGGCAGAACGTACCTGCCGAGTTCTTCGGGGTCGAGCGCGCTGACATAGAAACGGGCCGGCACGCCCCGCACGGGCCTGGCGCGCTGCGCGGTCGCAAGCACGGCATCATCGGTGACCGGCCGCTCGGGCAGATCGATGACGAAAACCGGCAGCGACGACGATGCGTACGGCGCCAGTACGGTATCCGGCACCTTCCCGATGCCCGCGCAAAGAACGATGCAACGGGTCGCCGAGTCGACGAGCATCCAGTTCGGTGCCGTCTCGAGGCGCTCGAGCACCGAGCCGCGCGCCGCGTGCGTCGGGTCGAGGACGTCCATGAATTCGTCCGCCCCGCTGCCGCCGATGAGCAGACGAACCGTGGCTGCGGCGTGCTCGTCAAGCGTGCGCAGGTTGATGCGGTCGCGGAAGTGCTCCAGCCACTGAGCGATATGTGCGCCGGGTCCGTCCGCTTGCGTGCGCGCAGGAAGCTCCGAAGACATAAACTCCCTCTACCCTATGCGCTGTCGCGCGCCCTTGTCGCACGCGGCGAACCCAAATGACAAGGCCGGCAAGCGCCGGCCTTAGACGCAGGTGGACGGCGCGTTCAGAGAACGCGCCACCACATCAGTGTTTCACGGGAGCCGGAGAAGCTGCGGCCGCGGTCGCCGGCGCCATTCGTTCCGGCGCCGGTCGTTCGGCGTAACCCTCAAACCACAGGCCGAGCGTCACTTCGAGCGACTCAGGTGCGTACTGCTTGCTCAGCGCAAGATCCATGAACGGCTTGTTCGCTTGACGTTGCTCGTTGATGACCGTCGTGACCGGCACGCGCTCTTCGGCGGCGAGCCACGACACAACAGCGGCATCGCCCGGCGTCATGCCGAGGCTGTGCGTCTCGGCGTACGTCGGCGCATCGATCCCGAGCCGCGAGTGAATCGCTCTTGCGAGCGAGGCGTAGCGCGCTTCAGGATAGTTCAATCCGAGCATCGTGATCTGCGCCTGGACCTGACGCGACTGCCCGGCGAAGTAGAGGGCATGCGCCTTCTCCATCGCATCCGCGGCCATGTCGAGCTGCTGGATCGCCGCGTTCGCAAGCACCTTGAGCTCGGCCGCGCTGTTCGGCGACAGATCGCCGCCGAAGTCGAGCGAAGCGCGCGACAGCTTGTGGAAGTATGCGTCGAGTTTAGGAGCGGACTGCCACGCGATGGCGACCGCGCCGCGGCTCGCGTTGACCGATTGCACCAGATCGTTCGAAGCGGTCGTCAGCTGGCCGATCAGCCCGTTGTAATACGGCAGCAGCAATTGGGCCTGCACCGGCATGTTCTTCTCGCGCAGCGGCGCGTCCATCTCGTTGAGCGTTCCGGCGATGTCCTTGGACATCCCCATGCCGTCGATCGCGATGAACTCGCTCTTGGAGATCACGAGGTTGAGATCTTTCGACATGTGTTCGAGATCGTAGATCACGCCCTCGAGGTGGCTGCCGGGCCGCACGTTGACCTGGCTCAGGTCGGGCATTTCGTACGCCAACGCATCGATCTTCTGGTTGAACTGCTCGGTGTCGTGACGCTGCAATCTGATACGCTCCTCAAGCGCCAGCGCGTTGGCGTGCACGGTGTTCTGCGCTGTGATAATCGCGTTGCGCCACGAAACGATCGCGGCAGCAGACGGCTGTCTGGCCGGCGGATCGTGCGGCAGCAGCGCGAGTTCGTGCTGCGCGGCTGCGCTGCCCGTGTCAGCCGTGTGCGCGGTGGCGAGCTGCGTGAGCATGGTTTGGCTCTCGCCGATGCTGCCGACCGCGAGGTCGGCCTCGCCCACATGCAACATGGCTAGTTCGTTGGCGGGCTCGGCTTTGAGGACGGCGTCGAACTTGCCTAGCGAGTAGGAGTAGCGACCCTCTTCCTGATCGTGAATTCCTTGCGCGAGGATCTGCTGCGGGTCGGCGCCGGTGATCTGCGGATAGCCGAGCAGGTGCGCGATGCGCGCGTCCGGATCGGGGTGATCCTCGAAATACTTGTCGAGGACGCTGCCGTGCGAGCCCTCCTCAGCTTTCAGCCGCTGCATGAACGTCACCATGCCGTCCGGATCGTAGCCGGCGCGGCTCATGAGCATGAGGCCGTATTGGTCGGCTTGCAATTCATCTTGGCGCGAGATCTTGTACAGCGCCGCGCTGCCGATGAGCCCGCCGAAGCGGTACAAGAACGGCGAGAAGATCGACAAGATGCCGATGATGAGGTTCAGCGCCTGCGCTTTCGCGGGCAACGTCACGACGTGGCGGCGCTCGACGTGCCCCATCTCGTGACCCATGACGCCGGCCAGCTCGTCGTCCGAGTTGACGAAGTTGAGCAGCCCGAAGTTGATGTAGATGAAACCGCCCGGCAACGAGAACGCGTTGATGTCATCCGTATCGATGATCTTGAACGTGTAGTTGATGTCGGGCCGGGCGCGCTCGCGCCGCAGGTTGTCCGCGATCGAGTTCACCCAGTTGTTGAGCACCGGGTCGTTGACGATGCCGTTCTCCGCGTCGATGTGCTTGATCTCATCCTGCCCCTGACGGATCTCGGACTGAGTTGAAACCGCTGCAGCCGGAATAGGCAAGCTGGTCAGCGTCAGCACGGCCAGCATTGTGCCGGCGATAGCGCGCTTCCAAGATCTCATGGGTACATACCTCGGGAGAAGATGCTCATGTTTTGCGACGGCGTGCCGGAAAGTCCCTCCGCTTCGCGGTCCAAAAGCGCTTCCCCCATGCACATTCGTTCACAGTTCTTTCACAACATTCTCCACAAGGGAAAGTGAGTGACCCTTGTAATGACCACCCGGGGCGGTTTTTTCATGTGAGATCGGAGCCGCGCGTTTGCAAATTAAGGGCACAAAATCGGGGTTGCTTCTGCACCTTCAGGAGCGCCCGCTGGCATCGGCGGCGGACGAACTGCGCGCGCGATTGGCCGCACAGCCGGCTTTCTATCAGGGAAGCCGGGCCGTGCTGCTGCTGGGCTCGCAGCCGGCGCAAGCAACCGAACTTCGCGCGATCATCGCAGCCCTCGAGCAATACGGCATCGTGGCCGACGGTGCCGTCTGCGACGCCGAAGAGCTGGCCGCGTTGGCGAGATCGGCCGGCTTGCGATTGGTCGGCGCGAGCATCGCAGCCGCGCCACGTTCGCGCGACGATCGAACCGGACCGCGCAGCGATGCACCGGCGCGTGGAGCGCTTCGCGGCACAGGTTCGAGGAAGCACCGCAACGGCCGCCTCGCGACAGCGACGGACGAGACGGTGTACGTCAAAGGCACCGTCCGCTCCGGCCAAAGCTTGACGTCGCGCGGCAACATCGTCGTCGTCGGCGACGTGAACGCCGGCGCAGAACTCATCGCGACCGGCGACATCCTCGTCTGGGGCGTGCTGCGCGGCATCGCGCACGCCGGGGCCGAGGGCGACGAGTCGGCCAAGGTGTTTGCGCTGCGTCTTGAGCCGATGCAGTTGCGCATCGCGACGAAGGTGGCGATCGCGCCGGACGAAACGCGGCGTAAAAAGCTCGCCAGGCCGGAGGTCGCGCATCTGCGTGACGGAAGCATAGCGAGTGAGCCAGCGACCTCAGCGTAGCACTCGAGCGAAGCTCGAGTCGAGACCTTAGAGGAGGCGAGTTGCCGGGAACAGTCTACGTTGTGACCTCGGGCAAGGGCGGCGTCGGCAAGACGACGACCACCGCCAATCTCGGCGGCGCGTTCGCCAAGCTCGGCCGCAAAGTCGCGCTGGTGGACGCCGACATCGGCCTGCGCAACCTCGATCTGGTGCTGGGGCTTGAAAAGCGCATCGTCTACGATCTCGTCGATCTCGTCGAAGAACGCTGCCAGACGCGTCAAGCGCTGATCCGCGACCGCCGCTTCCACGAACTGTACCTGTTGCCGGCGTCGCAGGTCAAAGACAAAGAAGCCGTGACCGAGGACCAGATGCGCGTCGCCATGCGGAAGCTTGCGGCCACCTTCGACATCGTGCTGGTCGACAGCCCGGCGGGCATCGAGCACGGATTCCGCAACGCGATCGCAGGCGCTGATCAAGCGCTGGTCGTGACGACGCCCGAGGTGTCCGCCATCCGCGACGCCGATCGCATCCTGGGGATGCTCGGCAACCGGCGCGCCCGGCTCGTCGTCAACCGCGTGCGCCCGGATATGGTTCGAGCCGGCGACATGCTGAGCATCGAGGACGTGAAGGAGATCTTGGGTCGCGAGATCGTCGGCATAGTGCCGGATGACGAAGAGATCATCGACACGACGAATCGCGGCGAGCCGGTGGTGCTCGACGGATCGCGCAGGCTCGCGAAGATCTACACCGCCATCGCTAGGCGCCTGCTCGGCGAGCACGTGCCGTTCGCCAACTTGAGCGACGACGGCTTGTTGGACCGGTTGCGCCGTCTCGTGATCGGATCGTGAACGATATGGAAACACACGGGAGCGAGGAAGCTCGTCAGCCTGCGGCCATGACCGTGGGGGATGCGATAGTTGCAGCCGCGGCTGAGGAATCTCGGACCGAAGCGCGTGTTACGAGTGAAGCGCAGGCCAAGAATGAACCGCACGCTCAGAGCGGAGCGCACGCGGCGACCGGAGCGAACATCGCGAGCCCGCCGAAACCCGTCGCGCATGGCCGCCCGATCGTCATCACCTCCGGGAAAGGCGGCGTCGGCAAGACGACCACCACCGCGAACCTCGGCGCTGCGCTCGCGGACGCGGGCCAGAACGTCGTGGTCGTCGACGCGGACATCGGCCTGCGCAATCTCGATGTCGTGCTCGGGCTCGAAAATCGCGTGCACAGACATTTGCTCGACGTCATCGAGGGCAAGAGCACGCTGGACGACGCGCTCGTGCGCGACCGCGCGCGACGCACCTTGAACCTGCTGCCCGCTGCACAGAATCGCGAGAAAGACGACGTGCCGACCGACGCGATGCTGGCGCTCATCAACGACCTGGCGGTGTGTTTCGATTACGTGCTCATCGACAGTCCGGCCGGCATCGAAAAAGGTTTCCGCAATGCGATCGCCGGCGCAAAGGAGGCGATCATCGTGACGACGCCCGAGGTGTCGGCGGTGCGCGACGCGGACCGCATCATCGGGCTGCTGCCGCCGGACATCGAAGCGAAGCTCATCGTGAACCGCGTCCGCCCGGCGCTCGTCAAGAAGGGCACGATGATGAGCGTGCAAGACGTCGTCGAGATCTTGCGCCTCGAACTGCTCGGGGTCGTGCCGGACGAAAAAGACATCATCATCGCGACGAACCGCGGCACGCCGGTCATCGACGTCGAGGGCTCCGAAACCGGCGCCGCATTTCGGCGTATCGCCCGCCGGCTGCTCGGTGAGAACGTACCGATCCCGGACATGACTGCGCCCGAAGGGTTCGTGGAACGGCTGAAGACATCGCTCGGACTTTCGAAGTCACAGGCGAGGAGAGCATAGGATGCTGGATTTCATCAACAAGTTCTTCCGGCGTGAGGAGTCGAGCAAGAGCCAGGCCAAGGAGCGCCTGCGCCTCGTGCTCATGTCCGACCGGGTCTCGCTGGCGGCTGACGTGTTCGATTCGATGAAGGGCGAGATGCTGTCGGTCGTGCGCCGCTATCTCGACATCGACGAACGCCGACTCGACGTGCACTTCGAAAACGCGGAGCGGCACTTTTTGCTGCTCGCCAACATTCCCGTGCTGAGCGTCAAACCGGTGATCGCGGCCGTCGGCGCCGGATTGGGAAATGGGTCATCGCAAGCGGCGCCCGAACTGTTCGGCGAGCATGGCACGGGCGCGGCCCGGTCGCGCCGCCGCCGTCGGCGGCGCAAGCATCGCGCGCAGAATCCGGGGCAGGAGCCGGAAACGCCGCCGGAAGAGACCTAGCCGCACCAATCGAAAACGTCCACGACCATGCTCGAACGGCCGTGGTATCAATCGTTCAACTTCGCGCTCGCCGCATCGGCGATCGCGCTGGCTGCGTTCGGGCTCGTGATCATGAAGAGCGCCGCGCTCCACCTGCCCGACGGCCAGGCCGATTTTCTGCATCAGCTCGCCTTTGCGGTCGTCGGCGTGCTCCTCATGCTGGTCCTGGCGTTCGTCGACTACCACTTATGGCAGCGGCTGGCGTGGCCGCTCTACATCCTCAACATCCTAATCCTCGCGGCGGTGGCGCTGCACGGGCACCAAGCGCTCGGTGCGCAACGCTGGATCGGAGTGGGCCCGTTCGTGTTCCAGCCGTCGGAGCCGGCGAAGCTGCTCACCATCCTTTCGCTCGGCGCGATTCTCGCCGACCCGCGGCGCTCGTGGACGCGGCTGCGCGACTTGTTTCTGCCGGTTGCGCTCGTGGCGTTGCCCGCGGCGTTGGTGTTGCGACAGCCCGATCTCGGCACGGCGCTTGTGCTCCTCGCGATTCTCACCGCCATGCTGTTCTTTGCGCTCCCCAATCTGGGGCACTTCGCGGCGTACGTGGCATGCGTCGTCATCGGCGGCGTGGTCGCGGTGATGACGCCGTTCTTCCTTAAGGAATATCAGCGCGAGCGATTGCTGGTGTTCTTAGATCCGAAGCACGACCCCCAGGGCGCCGGTTGGAGCCTCATCCAGTCGATGATCGCAGTCGGCTCGGGCGCACTCGCAGGCAAGGGGCTCTATCACGGCACGCAGACGCAACTCGGCTTCGTGCCTGCACACGCGACCGATTTCATCTTCGCGGTGGTTGGGGAAGAACTCGGTTTTCTCGGCGCCGTTCTCTTGATCGGCTTGTACGCGCTGCTCTTCGGCCTGGGCGCGTTTGCGATCAACGCCTCGCGCGACCGCTTCGCCGTTCTTGTCGGCGCTGGAATCGTTGCGATGTTCGCCTTTCACGTCCTGGTGAGCGTCGGCATGACGATCGGCATCATGCCGGTCACGGGCATCCCGCTGCCCTTCATCTCATACGGCGGCTCGAGTCTCATCACGTGCTTCGCCGCGATCGGCATCTTGCTCAACATCGACTTCTACCGCCACAAGTTGTTGTTCGACTGATGCAGGGTTAAAGGGCGTGTGAGGCCGCCGGTCGAAAATAAAGGTGGAGCCGGGTTAGTCCCGGACAGTTGAACCGCGTTGCCGCGTCGCACGCCTGGCGCCGCTGGACCGAGAGCCGTAGCGCTCGAGCGCAGCTCGAGTCTGGACCTCGACGAACCGCCGCCGGATGAGAAAAGTTTCGCGCCGCTCTTTTGCACGCAACGACCATCGCGACACGCGCCGGATTCGACCACACTGATTCGCCGGAGCGAACATATTTCAGGATTGACGACTGCGGGCCAGCGGTCCGGGTCTAGACAGAACGCAACACGGGGCATCGACGACAACATCGCCCCGACCACGTTTCCTCCAGCGGCCGATATGCTATCGGCACGCTCTTTTCACTTTGCATCTTTGAAAGCAGAAATTTTTGAAAACCGAGATCCTCATCTCAACCGACGATTGGGAAAACCGCGTCGCCGTGCTCGAGGCAGGCGCGCTTGCTGAAATCTACTTCGAGCGTGAAGAAAAGGTCATCGGCTCGATCTACAAGGGTCGCGCCGAGAACGTCCTTCCCGGCATGGGCGCATGTTTCGTCAACATCGGCCTCGGCCGGAATGCCTTCCTTTATGTAGACGACATCCGTCGCGACCCGATCAACATCGGGGACGAAGAGATGACCGAGCGGCGCCGCGGACACACCGTCGGCGAGCTGCTCAAAGTGGGCGACGAGGTGCTCGTCCAGATCGTCAAAGAGCCGCGCGGTCTCAAAGGCGCGCGCGTCAGCACCAACATCTCGCTGCCCGGCCGCTACCTCGTGCTCATGCCGACCGGTAAATACTCGGGCGTTTCATCGCGCATCGAGGACGACAAGGAGCGCGAGCGCCTCAAACAGGTCATGCGCAGGCTGCGCCCGGAGGGCATGGCGACGATCGTGCGGACCGCCGCCGCCGGCGTCAGCGAAGCCGAACTGCTCGCCGACCTCGGCGTGCAAGTGCGCCTCTGGCATACGATTCTGGAGTCGTACCGGCGGGCGAGCGCGCCCGCGCTGCTGCACAAAGACCTGAACCTCGTCTTCAAGGCGGTGCGCGACTTCCTCACCAGCGACGTCGAGCAAGTCGTGATCGATTCCAAAGAGCAGTACGAAGAGATACGCTCGACCATGTCGCTGTTCGGCCCGCAGTATCTGAACAAGCTCAAGTTGTGGCAGGGGCCGGGCAATCTCTTCCAAGTGCGCGGCATCGATGACGAGCTGCAAAAGCTCCTCAAGCCGAAGATCTTCCTGCCCTCGGGCGGGCATCTCGTCATCGAATCGACCGAGGCGCTGACCGTCGTCGACGTCAACACCGGCAAATTCACCGGCGGCCGCAACCTCGAAGACACGATCGTGCGAACCAATATCGAAGCCGCGGCGGAGATCGCGCGCCAAGTGCGGTTGCGCGACATCGGCGGCATCATCGTGGTCGATTTCATCGACATGGCGCACGAACGCAGCCGTGAAGCGGTCATCGCCACGCTGTCGGACGCTCTGCGGCGCGACCGGACGCGCAGCACCATCCAGATGTTCTCGAATCTCGGGCTGCTCGAGTTCACGCGCAAGCGCGTCGGCAAGGATCTCGCGGGCCAATTGCGCTCCGAGTGCCCGTATTGCGGCGGTTTGGGCGACGTCATGTCGAGCGAAACCCTCGCCATCGGCCTCCTACGCCAGATCCGCCAAGCCGGGATCGACCAAGGCAGCGGCAAGAATTGGGACGTCGTCACCGATCCGTCGGTCGCGACGCAATTGATGGGCTGGTATCGCGAGGAGTTCGAAAAACTCGCCAAATCGCTCAACGCCGACCTGCGTTTGTTCGTCGAGCCGCAACGCCATCGCGAGCAGGCGATGCTCGAGGCCGCCCGCCGCCAGAGGAAGCCGATCGCCGTCGGCAAGGAGATCGAGGCCGATCTGCTGCCCGTGCGCATGCCTGATCCGGCGTCCGGCGTCGCGGTCGTCGACAACATGCTGATCGAAGTGAAAGAAGCGGCGAGCGGCGTCGGTCAAACCGTCAAACTGCGCGTCGTCGCCGCCGATCCAAACATCGTGCGCGCCGAACTTGCCGAGCCGCTGGCCGTGGGCCGGCGCCGTCGCCGTCGCCGCGGCAAGTTGGCCGCGGAGGCAGAGGCGCAGATCAAACCGCTGCCTCCGGCGCAGCCCGCGCGCGAGGAGCGGTTGATTCCGCGCGAGGTCTACGGCTTGAGCGAAGACGAGGAAGAGGACTACACGTTGCGCGGCCGCCCGGCCGGCAGTTTGCGCGGCGTCAGTACGGCAGGGGCTCGCTCCGCCGGACGTGACCTGGATGAAGCGCGGCGCGGTCGGGGAGCACGGCGTGGCGGCGAGGACGCACGTCGCGGCCGCGACGAGGCGAAACGAGCTGGTCGAGGGCGCAGCCGCCGGGGACGCGATCTCGCGTCAGAACGCGGCTTCAAGCCGGTCGTCGTCGGCGGAGAATCCGACGTCGATTACGACGACGGGGACGAATCATCGGTCGTGGTCGTCCCGGACAAGACGAAGCAAGTGGCCTCGATAGAGCCGGCAGGCGAGGGACAAAGAGAAGGCGCGGGTGAGGCGCACCGCCGGCGCCGGCGCCGTGGTCGCGGCGGCCGGAAGGCGGCTTCAGCGTCGAGCATTGGGCCGGTCGACGAGCTCGACGAGGAGCGCGAGGATCTCGTTCGCTCCGAGCGTGACGAGGAAGAATTCGCCCCGCGCGGCGAGCGCGAGGAACGGGCGCGCGGCGAGCGCGAGGAACGGCCGCAGGGCGAACGCCGCCCGCGGCGCTTTGCCGGGCCGATTCGGCAGCTCTACGGCGCGCCGGTCGATTTCAACGCAGAACTGGAGCATTCGCGGGAGCGGCTTGAGCGATCCGAACGAGCGAAGGCGCCTCATGGAGAGAGACAAGATCGTGGGAGCCGGCCTGCGAGGCATGGCGTGCGCGAGAGCGGCCGCGATGACGGCGCGCGCCGGCCGCGTGGCCGGCGCAGCGAGCATGCGGACGACGAACTCGATGCGATCGTGGAGCCGGCGCGACCCGCGAGCGTCGACATCGAGTTCCTGCCGCCAGGGGCGATCCGGCGCGGCGATCGCCGGCACGAAGAAGGCGAACCACGTGAGCCTCGGCGCGGTGGACGCGGCAGATCCGGCGCGCGCGGGAGTGCGCCGAGTCGCAGCGGACCCACGATGCGACAGGTCTATCCGCCACCCGGTCAAGATTTGGCGCCGCCTGATGAGGCGGTGAGCCACGAAGAGAAGGGAGCGGCGAAACGTCCGCCGCCGCTTGGCCGCAGACCCAAGCACGGCTCGATCTTTGGCGCGAAAGCGCAGCCCCCGCCCAAAGGCAAAGTGCGGCAGCTCTATCCGCCGCCGCCTGAGGAGAGCTTTGCGAGCACGGCGCCACCGCCGCCCGAGACCGAGGAGCAGGCCGGCGGTTACGAAGAGCCGAGCGGGTCTCCGTTTGAGGCGGCGCCGCGCGACTCGATCTTCGTATCAGACGAAGAAGAACTTGAGGAACGTCGGCGTCGCGCGCGCGAGCGCGCCGAGCAACGCGAGCGTGACGAACCGCGCGGGCGCGATGAATCGCCGGGGCGCGGCGCGCCTGGTCCGCTCGATCTCGATGAGTTCGGCGAGTGACGAGATGGCCTGCATCCTGACCTACAAGGGCAAGACGCCCAAAATCGACCGGCGTGCGTTCGTCGCGCCGACCGCTGCGATCATCGGCGACGTCGAGATCGGTCCGGGCGCCAGCATCTGGTTCGGCGCGGTGCTGCGCGGCGATGAGGCGGCGATTCGCATCGGCGCCAACACGTCGGTGCAAGACAACGTGGTCATCCACGTCTCCGAGGGCCTCGATACCGTGATCGAAGATCACGTGACGATCGGCCACGGCGCGATTCTCGAAGGATGCCACATCGGCCCTTACGCGCTCATCGGGATGAACGCGGTGGTGCTCGATGGAGCCACGATCGGCTCGCGGACGCTCGTCGCGGCGGGCTCGGTCGTCCTTGAGAAGCAGCAGGTGCCCGCTGAATGCCTCGTCGCCGGCGCTCCCGCGAAGGTCAAGAAAAAGCTGGACGGCTCGGCGGCCACTTGGATCGAGGTCGCGGCAGATGCGTACATCCGGCTGATGCAGGAGTATCGCGATCAGGGAATAGGCTTGCCGGAAGAGGCGCTCGTCGCCGAAGACTAGCCGGAATCGTAGTCGGAAAATTCTGTAGTGTTCCGAGCGAGCGCTAGCGAGCTCGGACGGGTTTGTTGACGATTTCCTCCACGACCCGCAGGTCCGCCAGTCGGTCCACGTTCACCGCGAGCTCGGGCTCATCGCACCGAATGCCGCGGCAGCGCAAGCCGCTCAACTCATCAGCGCGGTGCTCCAGTTCCGCGACGCTCACGCCGGTGAAGATCATGCGCAGCAGCGTATTCGGCGAGAAGAGCAACGCGATGCGCAGCGGCGCCTTGCGTAATGCGGCGACGCGGCGAAGCAAATCGGCGGCTCGGGCGACGGCGCCGGCTCGCAGAACGCTCACGCCGCCGCCGCAGAAGACTCCGTCCTTGAGGTGAACCCAGGTATGGCGAACCTGCGGGTAGCGCGCGACGTGCGCGCTCCTGCTGACAAAGCCGTAGCCGATATCGCACTCGCTGCAAACCGCGCGCGCTGCCGCCGCGAACGCATCGACGACCGGCGGGCTCAACAGCGGCAGGTCGGTTGCGCTCACGATCACCATCTGCCCGGGTGCCAATCCGGCGCAGCCCGCCAAGACGCTTTCGATCAGCCCTGGTCCGGGCGCAACGACCTCGTCGCACAACGCGGCGCCTGCGCGGGCGAACGCTTGACCGAATGCATCGGGTTGCGTGACGAGTCGAATCTCACCGATCGACCGCGAGCCGCGAAATGCGCGCAGCACGCGCTCGAGCATGAGCATGCCGCCGATCGGAAGATACGCTTTATTGGCGACGCGATAGCCGGCCTCGCGGAAGTCCGGCTCGAGGATGCCGCCGGCGAGCGCAACGACGTGGAACGGGGCATCAGTCACGCGCGAATCCGGTCGATACCACCCACTCGCTTTTGCCGATCGTCAGCTTCTTGACGGCAGCGTCGGCCGACGCTCGGCTATCGAAAAACCCCGCCACGCACGAACCAGTACCGCACAGCAAGGTCACGCTTGCGCCGATTGCGCTCAGACGCTGGCGCGCTTCTTCTACTTGCGGAAAGACCAGCTCGACGATGGATTGGAAGTCGTTTGCCAGCCAGCGTTGCGCACGCCCCAGATCTCGCGTGCCGATCGCGGTGCGCAGCGCGACGAATTCGCTTTCCAATCCAGGCTTCGCGCCTTTCTCGCGCGCGGCGTCAAGCAGCCGGTACGCTTCCGCCGTCGGCACGCCGACGTTGGGCCGCAACAGGACGATGCCCCAAGGCGGCGGAGGTACCGGAATCGGGCGCACGATATCCCCCGTGCCTTCGACGACTTTGAACCCAGGCACCATGCATGCCGGCACATCAGAGCCGACGCGCGTAGCTTCGTGCACTCTGTCTTTGGACAGCGGCATGCGACGGGCCGCGAAGATGCTCGTCAGGCCGCGCAGCGCCGCGGCTGCATCCGAACTGCCGCCGCCGAGACCTGATTGCATCGGGATGCGCTTTTGGATGTGCACGTGCAACCCGGTCAAGTCGACGCCGAGGCGCTGGGCGGCGAGCCAGACGAGGTTCTCGCGCTCTGGAATATCCGCGCCGTGGGTCGTCACCGAGAACTTGCCATCCTCGACAAGGATGCTGATATCGTCCGCGATCTCGAGATCCGCGATCATCGAGCGAATGGCGTGCAGACCGGACGCTTTGCGGTCGAGGACGTCGAGACGCAGATTGATCTTGGCCCGTGCGGCAAGTGTCGCGGCCGGGCGCCCCGGGCTCATAGGCGAAGCGTTCGGACGCTCGGGAAGCCCACCCTTGGGAGTGACGGCGGCTCTTTGCTCCGGCCGGGACTGCCGATATAATAGGTAGACGCGCCGGCGACGTTAGGCGCCGGCGGTACCCTGGCGACTCGGAGAGTTCGGTTCGTGGACACTTCCAACGGTCGTCCCTCGACAGCCCTCGATCTTGACAGCCTACTGCGGCAGATGCTGGCGATGGGAGCGTCCGACCTTCACCTCAAAGCGGCGGCGCCGCCGATCGCCCGCGTGCACGGCGTGCTCACGCCTCTGTCGGAGCGGCCGCTGTCGCTGCCCGAATGCGAAAACCTGATCTTCTCGTCGATGACGCGCGCGCAGCAGCAAGAGTTCTTGGAGTCGAAAGAGGTCGACTACGCCTACGGCTTGCACGGGCACGGCCGTTTTCGCGTCAACGCGTACTTCCAACGCGGCACGATCTCGGCTGCCTACCGAACCGTGCGCTTGGATATCCCGTCGTTTGAAGAGCTGCGCCTCCCGCCGGCGCTGCGCGACTTGTGCGAACACCAAGACGGCATCATCCTGTTGACCGGCGCGACGGGCACCGGTAAGTCGACGACGCTGGCCGCGATGATTGACTACATCAACGCGACGCAACGCCGGCACATCGTGACTATCGAAGACCCGATCGAGTACATCCACGTCGATAAGCTCTCGATCATCTCGCAACGCGAGGTGGGCATCGACACCGAGTCCTACACGATCGCGCTCAAGCAAGCGCTGCGCCAAGACCCTGACGTGATCCTCATCGGTGAAATGCGCGATCCGGAATCGATCATCACGGCGCTGACCGCCGCTGAGACCGGCCACCTCGTCTTCTCGACCCTGCACACGCAGAACACGACCCAAGCGCTCGAGCGTATCATGGACGCGCTGCCGGAAGCGAACCGCAAGATGTTCATGGTGCAGTTGGCGACGTCGCTGCGCGGCATTATCTCGCAGCGGTTGCTTGGACGCATCGACGGATCGGGCCGCGTGCCTGCGGTTGAAGTGCTTATCGCGACGCCCACCATCCGCAGCCTCATCATGGAAGGCAAGTTCGGCGACATGTACTCCTACATGGCGAACGGACGCATGGAAGGCATGCAGACGTTCACCCAGTCGCTGCTCGACTTGTACCAGAGCGGACTCGTCACTGAAAAAGAGGCGTTCTCCAAGGCCGACAAGCCGACCGAGTTCCGGCTCGCGATCGAGGGCCACATCACGAGCGGCGCCGACCTGCAGGGCTCAGCGACGTTCTAGATCTTCCGTCGCCTTCTCGATCTTACGTAGCACTCGAGCGAAGCTCGAGTTTAGGGAAACCCCGCGACGCCCGAAGAAAATTCGGGCGTCACTGTTGTCTCTAGCGGGGTGACAGCGGCCCAGTCGGCGCTATAGAATATTGTTAGCGGTCGGCTTTAGTCAACCGTCCACCACGTAGCGCGCAACTCGAGGACTATCATGGCTGACAAAGACAAGGAAAAGACGCCGAAGCTCAAAGGTACGGAAAAGGTCAAGCGCGGGCTTGCCCAGATGCTCAAGGGCGGCGTCATCATGGACGTCACAACGCCCGAGCAGGCGATCATCGCTCAAGAAGCCGGCGCGGTGTCGGTTATGGCGCTTGAACGCGTCCCCGCCGACATCCGCAAGGAAGGCGGCGTCGCGCGCATGGCGGCGATCGAGATCGTGCAGCGCATCATGGACGCGGTCACGATTCCGGTCATGGCAAAGGCGCGCATCGGCCACTTCGTCGAGGCCCAAGTGCTCGAGGCACTCGGCGTCGATTTCATCGACGAGAGCGAAGTGCTCACGCCCGCTGACGAGCAGTATCACATTGACAAGCGTCCGTTCACCGTGCCGTTCGTCTGCGGCGCGCGCAATCTCGGAGAGGCGCTGCGGCGCATCGCAGAGGGCGCCGCGATGATCCGCACCAAGGGCGAAGCCGGTTCGGGCAACATCGTCGAGGCGATTCGCCACTTGCGCGCGGTGACGAGCGAGATCCGCCGCTTGAGCACGCTGTCCGAAGAAGAGTTCGTCGCTGCAGCTAAGGACCTCGGGTCGCCGGTGGACCTCGTGCGCGAGGTCGCCGAAAGAGGTAAGCTGCCGGTGGTCACCTTTGTCGCCGGCGGCATCGCCACGCCCGCGGACGCGGCGCTGTGCATGCAACTCGGCTCGGAGGGCGTATTCGTCGGTTCCGGCATTTTCAAGAGCGCAAATCCAGCCAAGACCGCGAAAGCAATCGTCGAGGCGACGCACTACTTCGACGATCCGAAAGTCGTGCTCGAAGTCAGCAAGGAGATCGGCGCGCCGATGCACGGCCTCGAGATCAGCCAGATCCCGAAAGAACAACTCCTTGCAGGCCGCGGCTGGTAAATCGCGATGACGTATGTAGCGGTCGAATTCATTCGACCGATTCCTGTATGACGACACAGCTGACGATCGGAGTCCTCGGCTTGCAAGGCGACGTCGAAGAGCATCTTGCGATGCTCGAACGCTGCGGCGTCAACGCGCAAAGCGTCAAGACGCCCGAGCAGCTCAAAGAAGTCGATGCGCTCATAATCCCCGGCGGCGAGTCGACGACCGTCGGCGCAATGCTCGAGCGCTTCGATTTGAAAAAGCCGCTGCTCGACCGCGTCAAAAAGGGCATGCCCGTGTGGGGCACGTGCATGGGCATGATCGTCATGGCGGAAAAGATCGCCGGCGCGACGCAGCCGACGCTCGGCCTGCTGCATATCGAAGTGAAGCGCAACGCATTCGGACGTCAAGTCGAGAGTGCGGAGGTTCCGCTCGATATCGCAAGCCTTGGCGGCAAACCATTTCCCGGCGTGTTCATCCGCGCGCCGTGGATCGAGTCGGCGCGCGACAAAGCGAAGATCCTTGCCAGCGTCGACGGCAAAGGTGTGATGGTGCGCCAGGGTCACTTGCTCGGCACGTCGTTCCATCCGGAACTCACCGACGACCCGCGGGTCCATAAGCTCTTCATCGAGATGGTCGCGCAGCCTCGCTCCGCCGCAGCGCGGTAGCAGAAAAGCAGGGCCACACACCCCCGCGCGCCCAACGTTCTAGGTGGATGATGGCCGTTTTAGGGACGCCGGCCCGATGACCGACGTCCTTGTGCTCAACGCGACATACGAGGCGCTCAACGTAACGTCGCTGCAGCGCGCGGTGAAGCTTATCTTCGCGGGCAAGGCCGAAGTGCTCCACCAGCACGAGCGTCTGCTGCGAACCGTGGCGTTCGAAATGCGCATGCCTTCGATCATCCGCATGCTCTACTACATCCGCCGGCCGCGCCAGCAAGTCGCGCTGACCAAGAAGAACGTCATGCTGCGCGACGACTACCGCTGCCAGTATTGCGGCGTCAAGGCGTCCGGACCGATGACCGTCGACCACGTCGCGCCCAAGAGCGCGGGCGGTGCGTCGTCATGGGAAAACCTCGTGTGCGCGTGCCTGCACTGCAACAACCGCAAGAACAATCGCTCACCGCAGGACGCGAACATGACGTTGCTGCGCAAGCCGCGCCGTCCGAAGTACATCCCGTGGATCCAGGTGAAGCGTCACACGGTGCCCGGCGAGTGGTATAAGTTCCTCTTCTTGTACGACGTTTCGATCGAAGAGCGCGTCGAAGCCTGAACGTCGCGCAGCTCTGGCGTTACCCTGTTAAATCGTTTCGTGGCGAGCGACTGACGGCTGCGCGCTTTGTGCCGGGCGGCATCGAGCACGACCGTCGATTCATGCTCATCGATCAGAGCGAATTGCGGCGCGGCGAGACGCTTTCGGCGCGCGAATTGCCGCGCATGCTCGCGTTCGCGGCCGCGGTTGCTGACGGTGTGGTACACGTCAAAACGGCGAGCGGAGCGAGCCTGCGCTCCGACGACCCCGCGTTTGAAACGCAGCTCCAGTCGCAGCTCGGACACCCGATTTCTCTGCACGAAGACCAAAGCGGCGATAATCACGACGACGCGGATGTGCTCGTCATAACCCTGCCTTCGGTGCGCGCGCTTTCGGCCGAATATGGAGCGCCGCGCAATGCGTTGCGATTTCGTCCGAACATCATTCTTGACGGCGAGATCGCGCCGTTCGCGGAACTCGCGTGGCCGGGCAAGCGGTTTCGGGCCGGCAGCGTCGAGCTCGAAGCGGCGAAGCCGGACACGCGCTGCATAATGACGACGATCGATCCCGACACGCTCGAAATAGACCCTCACTTCTTGCGGTTCATCGTCGAAAAACACGCGCAGCTCTTCGGCGTATATTGCCGAGTCGTCACGCCCGGCACAGTTCGCGAGGGCGACGAGTGGAAGCAAATCGCGTGAAAGTCGCCGAGCTCTGGCGCTATCCGGTGAAATCGTTTCGCGGCGAGCGCCTCGCCGCGCTGCG
>Ga0187846_10000015_pt1 | contig 98760 bp, 87 predicted proteins | sample TC_taG_FD_161473 | JGI IMG/M metagenome (GOLD analysis project Ga0187846, IMG submission 161473) | Biofilm microbial communities from the roof of an iron ore cave, State of Minas Gerais, Brazil - TC_06 Biofilm (v2) | ecosystem: Environmental > Terrestrial > Deep subsurface > Cave > Wall biofilm... | reverse complement strand
TCTGGTGTTTTTTGTCCGATTGGGGAATCAATAACTTACGTGTTTTGAATCCCCGGATAGGGTCCGAATCCCACCCTCTCCGCCAGTCAGTCCGACACGCTTCGGCGCCGGGCTGAATCCTCCGCAACTCGATCCCCCCAGACTGGCAGCGTGTCCGGCCGATTCAAACCATCCAGTATTTAGTATTTCATTCCACCCGCTTCCCATTTGGTGTGCTTCCACATGAAAGCGTGACGAATCGTCCGCAGCGAAGGTTTAGAGGGAAAGCTTGGCGGGACTAGTGCGATTGGAGCGCTCCGCAAACTCATATCGCGCCCGCCGAGCGGCGCCGTAACTCGTTGTAATTACGCGCTTAACTTTGGTTCACGCCTTGCTAACTCGCCGGACTGTGTTTCCAGGCTGTTCCAAATCTTTTTCAGCGAGATGCCTAGGAGGATGTATGAACTGGAAGCCCTTTTGGGGTGTGGTGCTCGCGCTTGCGGTGGTGTTGTCCGTGGGCTCAACGAAACTTGCCGCTCAGACAACAACCACCGGCGACGTCGCGGGCGTGGTGACGGACCCCAGCAATGCTGTTGTGCCGGACGCGAAGGTCAGCATCCGCGACAACACCAAGGGTTCGACGCAAGAAACCAAAACGAACAAGGACGGCGCGTATCACTTCTACTTGCTGACGCCCGATCCCTACACGGTTTCGGTAACGGCTACCGGCTTCGAGACCACTTCGCGGCCCGTCGCCGTGGCGCTGGGCCAAACCGTCACGATCGAAATCCAGCTTACGCTGGGCTCTTCGTCGCAAACGGTGACCGTGACGGAAGCGGCGCCGCTGATTCAAACCGAGAACGGCGATACCACCACGGCCCTCAGCGCCCAGCAGGTGGCCAACGTTCCGAACCCGGGCAACGACTTGAGCGCCATTGCTCAGCTCGCGCCGGGGGCGGTGATGAGCCCTGTCGGCGGCCCGGGCGGCAACGTGGAAGCAATGGGTCTCCCCGGGACTTCGAACTTGTTCACCCTGAATGGAATGGACGACAACGATCCGTTTCTCAACGTGAACAACTCCGGTTCGTCGAACCTGCTGCTTGGCTCGAATGAAATCCAAGAAGCCGACGTGGTGACCAACGGCTATTCCAGTTCGTACGGCACCTTCTCGGGCATCAACATCAACTACATCACCAAATCTGGCGGAAACGAATATCACGGCAACGCCGTGTACTATTGGAACGGCCGAGCCATGAACGCCAACGACTGGTTTGCGAACGATACGGGAACCAAGCGCCCGTTCGACAACGCCAACCAATGGGCGGCCTCGATCGGCGGACCCATCAAGAAGGACAAATTGTTCTTCTTCCTGAACACCGAAGGTCTGCGCGTCCTGATTCCAGTTCCTTCGACGATTTTCGTGCCCACCACCGCGTTCGAGCAAGCTGTGATTCAGAACCTGACGACTCTAAAGGACACTGCTTCGATTCCGTACTATTGCCAGAATCTCGCCGGGGTTTGCCCTGGTGTCAGCGCACAGAACGCCAGAGACGGGGCTGGCATCTTCAATCTTTTTGCCGGTGCGAAGAATCAGGCCAACGCTCAGAACAACCTGCCGGTCGGAAGCATTCGCGGAAACCCCACTGGACTCGGCGGCGGTTGCTCGAACGTTCCCAACAGCGGCGCATTCACGGCGCTCGCTGGCCAGGCCTGCGCACTGAGCATTTTGGAGATTCCGGTCAACTTCGCTCCCGAGAAACAGATCGCCGGGCGCACGGACTGGAACATCGGTCCGAACGACCGCGCCTATCTGCGCATGCAGTATGACCAGGGCGTCCAACCCACATTCACGGATGGGATCAGCCCGCTCTTCAACGCCAGCAGCAACCAGCCGGAGTATCAGGGCCAGTTGAATGAGACCCACATTTTTGGGCCTACCACAAGCAACCAATTCTTGGTGGCCGCAACCTGGTACCAGGCCATCTTTCAACAGTCCAACGTGGCTTCCTCTCTCGCCGCGTTTCCGACGACGCTCGCCTTCGGGGATTCGTCCTTGGGCGCCCCCGGAGCGTGCCAAGCGCTGGTCGGAACGGCTGTGGGTTGCGATGACTTTATCTGGCCGCAGGGACGCAACGTCACGCAGTTCCAGTTGCAGGATGATGTTTCCAAAGCCATCGGAAACCATACTTTGAAATTCGGCGCCAAATACCACAAGAATTATGTCAGCGACCACGACTTCGGGCTTTTCAAGACCGGCTACGAGTTCCCGTTCTCGCTAGCGGATTTTGCCAACGGCGGTGATCCGAACGGTGCGGGCAGCGCCGGAGCCGAATTGATCCAGAGTTTTCCTCAATCCCTGAACCAGCCTGTCCGGCTCTACGAGGCGGCGGGGTACATTCAGGACGACTGGCGCGTGAAACCGAACTTCACGATCAGTCCGGCATTGCGGCTCGAGCACGCCTCCAATCCCACTTGCGTCACCGATTGCTTCGCGCAATTGGGTGTGCCGTTTTCGAGTATCGGAACTGTGCTGCCTTACAACCAATTGATCCAAATCAACCGCCGGGAGGCCCTGTTCGGCTATCAGGGGCTGCAATGGGAGCCGCGCATGAGCTTCGCCTGGCAGCCCTTCGGTTCAGCCACGGGCCGCTGGAAATCGGACCTGGTCGTTCGTGGGGGCGCAGGAATCTTCTACGATATTTTCCCTGGCGCCATATCGGACAGCCTGGCCCAGAATGCGCCGCTCTTTGACACGTTCAGCACACCTTCTGTCAACTCAGGAGCGCCGGGAGCCACCTGTCCGGGTTTCCTGTCTCCGAACCAGACTCCCGGTTCGAACCTGTTCGACTGTGCCGCGGCCGCGCAGTCCGCGTTCTTGAATGGCTTCAATTCAGGAGCCAGCGCTGTGGCGTCCGCGCCCAATATCCTCTTCACCCAGCCCAAGACGCAGGCGCCGCAGTATCAGAAGTGGAGCCTGGAAGTGCAGAAGGGCTTTGGGCCGAGCGATGCGATCAACATCGGATACTTCGGCAACCACGGCTTGCACATCCCGGTGTTCGACAACTCCCTCAACGCCTTCGGCTTCGGCTCGTTGCCGGCGGCCCCAGCCACTAAGCAGTTTGCCGACGTCACGGGGGTGCTGAGCGCGGGAACGTCGAACTACAACGGCCTGATAGCCTCCTACAGGCACCGCTTCTCCGGTTGGGCCGGCAGCGGGATGCTCCAGCTCAACTACACCTACAGCCACGCTCTGGACGAAATCTCGAATGGCGGATTCGCAGGCTTTACGGCCGCCAGCCTCCTGAATCCACAGAACCCATTTAACATCAAGCAAAGCTACGGCCCGGCAGACTACGATGTCCGGCACGTGGTGAACGGCAACTACGTGTGGGAGCTGCCCATCCGCAAGGCTCTTATGGGCCATGGCTGGGGGCCGCTGGTAGATGGCTGGCAAGTGGCAGGCGCTATCTTTTACCACACGGGCCTGCCCTTCACAGTGACCGACGGCACCGAGAGCGGCATCCTGACCGGCCAAGACTACTTCGCCACCATCATTCCCAACATCATCAACGCCGTTCCCACAAACTGCACTGGCGAGAAGATCGCGGGAGCGACCTTTACCACTACCTGCTTCGGTTCTCAGTCCACTGCTGCGCTTAACTTCGGGAACGGAGCTGGCGGTCCGACGAGCGAGACGGAGTTCGGCGTCCGTGGCTTGCGCAACGCCTTCCGCGGACCCGGATACTTCGACACCGACTTCAGCTTCACGAAGAAGACGAAGATTCCCGGATGGGAGCGCGGCGAGCTGCAGTTGGGCTTGCAGTTCTTCAACCTCTTCAACCATCCCAACTTCAGCCTGCCCATCTCCAACATAGCCAGCGGCCTGTTCGGCACCATTCAGTCTGCCGTGAGCCCGCCGACCAGCATTCTTGGGTCGTTCCTGGGCGGCGATGCTTCACCGCGACTGATTCAGCTAAAGGCACAGTTGGTCTTCTGAACTTGAGCAACTGGCCTAATCCTAGTCCCATCCAGAGGGCGTCCCGAGAAATCGGGACGCCCTTTGCCCGGTTCGAAGCACACTCACAAATCTCACAGTACCAGCGACGAGCAGGGTTATCCGCGACGCCCGAGCGCCGGTGGTGTGGCAGCACATGGGCGCAGGGGTGCGACAACCTTGGCCGGGATTTCGGCTTCAAATCTATGTAGATAACGGTCCTAGGCCCCATGCGTGTTCTGATCGTAGACGACGAGCCGCTCGCGAGAGACGCGTTAGCCGGCATTCTCGCCACGCGCAACGACGTGGAATCGTTCGACGCGGCGAATGACGCCGTCGCAGCGCGCGACCAGCTGCAGACCAAGCCCTACGACGTCGTCCTTCTGGATATCCGCATGCCGGAACTCTCCGGAATCGAGCTGTTGGATTCTTTGAATGCTCGAAAGCAGCCGTTGCCGGCCATTGTGTTCGTCACCGCGCACGGCGAGCATGCCGTCACGGCGTTCGAGAAGCATGCGGTGGATTACGTGCTGAAGCCGTTCACCGACGAACGCATTCATGACGCTCTGAATGCGGCGGTTCGGCGAACCGCCGGCGAGCGCGCCGCGCGGTTGATGGAGATCTTGCCGCAATTGAGGAGTTTTGTCTCCACGCCCGCTAAGATCGCCATCAAAGTCAAAGGAAGGACGCTGTTCGTCGATCCCGCAGAAGTGAGCGTGATCGAGGCGCAGGGCAACTACACGCTGCTGCAGCGGCAATCGGGCTCCTACCTGCTGCGTGGATCCATCTCTGGGCTGGCGGAGAAGCTCGAGCCCTACGGCTTTATACGCATTCATCGCTCCGTGCTCGTCAATGCCGCCTGCGTTCAGGAAATACAGCCATGGTCCACAGGGGAATACTTGCTGCGGATCAAGGGAGGCAAGGAATACACCGTCACGCGGACGTACAAAGAGAGCCTACGATCCCTCGCTCACTTGTGGATTGGCAGCGAGGCATTCCTCGCGGAATAGGCTTGGTGAGACGGCAAGACCGGGAGCAACAGCGTCACGGTGGCGAGGCGGCTTTCCGCCACGGCGAAGGAAAGCGTTGCTTCGTCCGAATACAGGTATTTCAAACGAGCCCTGGCGTTCTTCAGGCCGAGCCCCATCCCTGCCCGCCTCTTTCCGCAGACACTGTTTTGAATCTTGAGTTCGACCCTGCCGTCGTCCCGGCGCGCTGAGATTTCGAGCCACCCTCCCTCCCGGCAGCACGCAATCCCATGCACAATTGCGTTTTCCACCAGGGGCTGCAGGATCATCTGGGGCACAAGCAATGCGGAAGTATCGGAGGCAACGTTCCAGCGGACATCAAGCCGATGGCTGAGACGCATCTTCTCGAGGCGAAGATAGGCATCGATGAATTTAAGCTCATCCTGCAGGCTAACGAGATCCGATGTGCCGTGCTGCAGCGCGGTCCGCAGCAGGTTGGAAAGCTGGAGCACCATGTTCTTGGCTCGCCCGCGGTCCGCGTCAATCAGCGTGACAATACCGTGCAGTGTGTTGAACAGGAAGTGAGGGTGTAGCTGGCTCTTGAGCGCTTGCAGCTCGCTCGCTGCGAGCGCCTGCTCCAGCTCGGAACGCTCGAGTTCCTGATTTCTGGAGCGCTCATAGTACTCATACGCGTGAGCCGCGATCACCAGCGCGACATACACGCTGATCTGCGCGCCAAGAGTTCCCGTGACCGTGCCTACGAAGTGCTGCGGCGACCGCGGCAGGAACCGCTGCAAGCGAAGACTCCAAATCGGCGCGACAACCAGACGAATACAAGCGTACAAGAGCACGAAGGGCACAGCTCCAATGAGGTACACAGCCACAGCCCGGAGCGGTTTGGTTCGCCGAGCCAGGAGTCTCCGAACTGCGTAGAGGACGATCGGCGTGAGGAGCGCGAACGAAAAGAAACGCGCCTCGGTCACCACCAGCAATTGCGAAAAATGAATTTCATAGCCGGCCGGAAGATCAGGGTCAATCCACTCACTGACGGATTCCTGCCACGCGGTCAGCAGCGCCAGGACCATCCAGAAGCCGATCGACCACAGATAAGCTCGCGTGACTTGGCGAACGGAGGATGGTTCAATTCTCATGCGTGAGATTCTATCTTGGGTCCGTTCCGTGTCCTCTTGGATGGTGTAAGTCGCCGGGAGGTTGTGACGTTCCTACAGGAATCCGGTCTGAGGTGTGTAGGTCAGGCCGCTCGGCCAAGGATGCTTTTCACTTGAATTTCCGTTCTTCTTTCATGGGTTACACCTCTTAATCGGAAAGAGCGCTGTCGGCTACCCGGCGAAGCGGCACGCAAACACAGCCTAAATCAGAAAGACTTCAGGTCAGCCACCGTCCAAGCAGCCCCTGTAACAAGGAAAGTCAGGGCGCATTCGGACCAATTGAAATGCGCCTTTGGGTGAGCAACCAGGTGCGGAACCCAAACTAGTACGCCAAAGAGTGCCAGCATGAGCGTCATCAGACGCATCGCAAGCCTTGCCTGGCGATTGATGAGAATGGCAACGGCCGCGAGTCCAAACGCCACCGTCGTGAGGATTGCCCAAAACATCTGGTTGGGCGGAATCCACTTCGGAACCAGGTCAGCTGTCTCACGAGGTAAGAGTATCTGACCCAGCGTAAATGAAATCGCACAGACGCCAAATCCAAGGCGCGCCAGTCGGCCGAACACTACCGACCTTGCTGCATTTGCCTCAGTCGCCGCGTACACCCCAAGCGCGCCACAGAGTAAGGAAAAGAACAGGAAGAAGCTCCCCCCGTAGCGCTCATAGATGGTGGATGCGGCAATGATGCCAGGGATGTTGGCCAGCGAGAAAAGCAAATAGACAACGCCGAGAACGACCGAAGCCAAACGCGCGGTCCGCGGGTACTGCATCCCAATCCCACCGGCAATTTGAGCGGTCATGAGACACCCGCCGATGAGGACGCCAAAAGGCAGGCGCCAGATCTCTTGCAAGTCTTGCCAGGTGTCAGGGTCGTGCCACATCAGGGCGATGACGCCGAACAGCACGGCCGCCGCGCCAAACACGATCCGTCCGTACAGCGCCGTTTTCATACAGAAAAGGTAACAATCTCAGTCTGGGCGCTTCTTACCGCAGGTCACCTTGGAACGAATTCCATGGAGAAGGCCTCGCCTGTCGAGCGTCTCATCTTGGCGAATGCAGAAGCTGCGCGCCATTCGGAATAGGCCTTGCCCATCTGCTGGATCTGTTCCGGGAAATAGCTCTCCCGGATCTCCAGCCATTCCGCGAGCGACAATGGGCCGTGGTTGGGCAGTTCGGTCGTGTTGCTCCAGGCGTCCTCCGGCAGCTGCTTCAGGAAATGATACGTCGCGCGCCGCAGCGAGCGAATGATTCCCAGCGCTTGCTTGACGTCCTGGTAGAAATATCCCAGATTGTCGCAACAGCCGCAGGGATCGATACCCGCCGGCGGCGAGCCCGTTACGAACCTTCGGCAATTCACGTACTCGGTCACCTCGTTGTCGGCAAGCTGCCAGATCGTTTCGTGGATACTCCGCTGGTCGGGCGCCTTTTTGTGTAGCCACATCTTTCTCGGGAATTGCCGCAGAGCCATCTCCAGCGCCGCCGGCGCCCCGCCAAATGATTCCAGCAATTGTCTTCGTTCTACGCTCAACACAAAGCACCCCGAGAAGCTGCGATCCAGCCACGGGAACGCTCGAAGACACATTATGAAGTCAACGACATGCGTTCGGTGACAAATGTGACGGAATGCAGGACAGCGGTGACTAGGTGCAAAAAACAAGTGACGCAATTGCCGCATGGATCCCCGGGTTCCGGAACCTTCCATCCGCATATCGAGATTTTGCAGTTTGTTGACAATCTCCAGACATCGTCGTGTCAACCTCCCGAGAGAACTCCAGCAATCTCTGCCCTCGCAGGGGAACCACAACGGGCGCCACAGGCGCGTGCCCGTGTGAGCCAATACCCGGACAGTACCCCTGATTCGAGAAAACAGGAGGAAGCAAATGAAATCTGCTGGTCGGTTCTTGAAGGTGTGCGCGTTTCTTTTTTCTCTCGTGTCATTCGCGCCGGAACTCGCATTTGCGCAACACTATGTGAGAACAAACTTGGTCTCTGACCTATCTGGCGCCGTTCAGCCCGCCGATTCGCTCCTCAGGAATCCCTGGGGACTCACTCGCGCCGACGGGAGTTCCTGGTGGATCGCGGACAACGATACAGGCGTTTCCGAGCTGTTCGACGGCGCCGGGAACAAGCAGAATCTGACGGTTACCATTCCCACTCCCAAGGGAGGCACGCCGCCCTCGGCGCCATCGGGCGCCGCTTTCAACGGCACTTCGAGCTTTGACGTGACTCCGGGAAACCCGGCGTTCTTTATCTTCGTGACCGAGGATGGCACGATCTCCGGTTGGAATCCCGGAGTCAATCTCAACAACGCGGTCTTGAAAGTGGACAATTCCAAGGTCGGTGAGGGCGCCGTGTACAAGGGCTGCACTGTAGCGGCGTCCGGCGGATCGAGCTTTCTTTATGTAACTAACTTCCGCACCGCGCAGATCGAAGTGTACGACTCGAATTTTCATGCGGTAAGCTTCGGCGCGCAGGCGTTTGTGGACGACCAGATTCCCGCGGACTTTTCTCCGTTCAACGTTGACAAAGTGGGCGACGCCCTGGTGGTTACCTACGCCCAACAGGATGCCGCCAAACACGACCCGGTGGGCGGCGCCGGCCTCGGGTTCGTGGACATTTTCAGTCCCGCCGGCAAGCTGCTGACCCGGCTGCAGCACGGCTCTTGGTTCAGCGCGCCGTGGGGAGTCGCGTTGACGCCGCAGGATTTCGGGGTCTTCACCAACGTGTTGCTGGTCGGCAACTTCCGCGGCGGCCAGATTTCCGCGTTCGACCCGTTCACGGGCCGGTTCATCGGCCAAATGCTGAATCTGGAAGGGAAGACGCTGGCAATCGATGGTTTGTGGTCGCTTGGATTCGGCGATGGAATCTCGGAGGGTCCTTCCAACACGCTGTTTTTCACGGCAGGACCCGACAAGGAAACGCACGGCGCGTTCGGCACTCTGACTGCTTTACCCTCGGAACAAAACGGAGCGGAACAATAATTCTGTTCGTCCCCGCCTGATCCCTGCTCCGGGAGTCGTCGTGCGGACGTGGTTCCAGGGGGCCATGTCCGCGCGACGGCATCCTAGCTTCGCCCTCGAAAGGCAGTCCGTCGGATACTCGCTGTGCGGGGTAACCTCAAAGGGCGGACCTTCAGCCGTTTGGTCGAACAGTGGAAGTGGCTCTAGGTTACGGCTGCCTGTGTGTTCAGGCTCACGGCGCCGGAAGTGCGCGGCAGCTGGACAAGGAAAACCGTCCCCGCATCCGAGGTTCGCTCCACGCTGACGGCGCCTCGGTGATCCCGCACGATCTTATTTACGATGGCGAGCCCCATGCCCGTTCCATTGAGTTTTCCCGAGCTCACAAAAGGCGCGAACAACGTTGAACGGATCGATGGCGGTACACCCGGCCCGTTGTCGGCGACGCGAACCTCAAAGGAATCGGCAGAAGCCTGGAGTTGGATCTGGACTCGGCCCTGTTGCGAGGCGGCCTCACAGGCATTGAGCACGAGATTGAAGAAGGCCCGCTCCATTTTTCGCGCATCGAAGACTCCCGTCATTTCCCCCGAGGCCGTGATGGAAACTACGCGGTTGCGAAACTCCGGTCGGGTCAACACCGCATCCACGGCGCGACGCACGGTCTGATCCAGGGAAGCGGTTGCCGGCGAAATCGCGCCGTCCTCTCGCGCCAGTTCACGCAGCGAGTCGAGCAAGTCGGTCATTTGCTCCGAGGCGGTCTTGATCTCGTTATAGATTTCGTGTTTGTCGAGTTTCAGTTTGTCGGCCTCGTACAGGAATTCCGCGTTGGCCACGACGGCGGCGAGGTGGTGACGCAGATCATGGGAGATGGAGCTGGCGGCGCGGCCCAGCGCGGCGATTCGCTCGGCCACGATCCATCGCTCCTGGCTGGCGGAGAGCTCGTCGCGCATTTTGGAGAACGCTGTAGCCAGCTCCGCCACTTCACTGCTGCCGCGCGGCGAAACGGAATAGGCATAGTTGCCGGCCGCTAACGCTCGCACCGCGGCCACGAGATCGTCGAGCGGCTGGGTGATGGTTCTGGACACCAGACTGAGCAGCAGCGCCGCCAGAATCACCGCGGAAATACCCAGAACGAAGATAGTGCGGTTGAGTCGCCGAATGAACCCGCTTGTCGGGTCGAGGGACACCAGCACGTAACAACGCACGGGAACTGGCGGCCCCGGATGAATCAAGAACGACGCCATCTGATATTGCCCCGAGCCCAGCAGGACGTCACGCGGCGGAGCGTCGCGCGGGGAAGCCTGGCGGCTGATCCACCGCTGCAGCTCCCCTTGGGCGTCCCGGGGGAGAGTGGACGCAATCACCTTATCGTCCGCAGCAATCGCGATCTGGCTGCCTGAGACCAAGGCCAGCTGTTCCGCAACGCCGGCATTCACCTGGTAACCAACCGCCAGCACACCCAATTGCTTCCGGTCGCTCGGCGCACCTGCCGTGATGGGGTGGAGAAAGACCCAATAGAGCTGTCCTCGGCCATACCACCAGGCCGCGTCTTCCCCCGATTCCAGCGACCTCTTCAAATCCGCCTCCACAAGGTGCGGCTCCCATCCCGGCGTCTTCACATGGAATCCCAGAATCCGTCCTTGCGAACCGGCTAGCAGGAGCAAGTCGCTGCCCGCGAGTTCCCAGAACGGCTCCGACGCATTCTGGATGGTGAGCGCGTGTTCGGTGGTCATCAAAGCTTTCAGGGTGGGAAGCTCGGCGAGCATAGCGGCGGCTCGAGAGAGTTCTAGCTCGCGCTGCTGTTGCACGGCCTGGAATCCGTGGAGGGAAGTATCCGTGCTTTCTTGCACTTGCCTCTCAATGTCTGACCGCACCGTGTACCGCACCAAAAAAAGAAGCGAGGCCGTGAGCGCGCAAATGAGCAGCAAGGTTGCCAGCACAAGCTGTGTGCGAAGCCGCAGGTACGGCATAGCGTCGCGCCCTACTCTTTCCGGCCTTCCGAATCGCCCGGCACGAACTTGTAACCGGCGCCGTGCGACGTCAAAAAGTGGCGCGGCCTGGCAGGGTCGGACTCGAGCTTTTGCCGAAGCCGCAGAATGTGATTGTCCACCGTCCGCGTGGTCGGATAACTCTCGTATCCCCAAACTTCATTTAGCAACTGCTCCCGCGAGACGACTCGGTCGGCTGAGCGCGCGAAGAACTTCAAGACTTTGAATTCCTGTGCCGTCAGAGCGACAGGCTTGTTCGCGCGCGTCGCTTCCATGCTGGTGAAATCGATGCGGACCTCCCCGAACGTCAGCAGCTCATGGCTCGTCCCTTCGGTCGCGATGTTGGTTACATGCGGCGGATGAGGTCCCACGCGCCGCATGGCGCGCCGCACGCGGGCCAGCAGCTCCTTGGGGCTGAACGGCTTGGTCACATAGTCGTCAGCGCCCAGTTCGAGGAGCAGCACTTTGTCTTCGACTTCTGCGTCGGCGCTCAGCACCACAATCGGAACACCCGGCGCTTGGGCTTTGAATGCGCGGCACAGCTCTTTGCCGGGCACGCCCGGAAGTTTCAAATCCAGCACCACGACGCTGGGCATCTCTTTGCGAAAACTTTCCAGGCCCGCCACGCCGTCCGATGCCACTCGGACCTGCAATCCGTCGGCCACGAACAGCCGCTGCAGGGTCCGCTGGATCGCGCGGCTGTCCTCCACCACCAGCACAGTGTCCATTCCTCCGCCTCCGATGTCTGCAGTCGCCGCCATGATTCTCAGTAGTCCGGCGTCAGCGCTTTGGGATCGTAGTCGCTGCCATACTTGTTCTTGTGCTTCGCCCAGTCCTGCTTGTTCACCGAAAGCGCGATCGATGGCAGGGCGTGGGTATCGCTGTCGATGGTTACCGGCTGTTCGAGCGCCTGCAAAGTTTGCGGCGAGGCATTCTCGTACCACACGCGCAAGAGATATTTTCCTCGAGGCACGTTGGCGATCGATAGGTGTCCGGCCTTGTCGGACACGCCGTAGAATGCGGAGTCCACCGTTAACACCACCGCCGTCATTTCCGGATGGATGTTGCAGAACAGGTAAGAAACGCCGGGACGATCGAACCGCACGCCCTTCTCGGCCCCGGCCTCATAGAGGCCGAGATCGAACCTCTTGCCGCGATAGAGCGAAAATACGTTGTGAAACCAGGGATCGAGGTTGGGGAAATTGACGACGCTTCCCAGCGGTACCACCAGGAAATCAGGCTCGAATGTCTTGTTGTGCTGCGCCATCCGATAGTTCCGTTGCTGGGTGCCGGATCGAATCGCGTCTGCGGCATCCTCCGGAACCAGCCACACAACCACGCGGGAAGCGTCCTTCACATCCGCGTGAGGGTTCGCCCCCACAAGTGTGACATGCCCGATGACGTCGCCGTTCTCGGACGAAGGGGGATCGCTGGTTTGCGCGGCCACCACAGAAGCCAGCCAGACTAGAAGCAAGAGAAACAAGCGATTCCCGCGGGTCATCGTTCGCACCTAGAAAAGGAATCCGGCTGCCACTCCGGCCTGGCTGGCGACGGCCGGCGGGCCCGAGAGTTGATAGGTTCGCAGCCGGCGGTACTCGGCTGAAAACAGCAGGTCGGCGCGCGGCCGCAGGATGTAGTTGACGAACAGCAAGTCGTTGCGCGGCCACAGCGAAGGCGCAAGCACCGCGTCCGACGCTGCGACCTGGCGCAGGCCGGAAGCCGTCCGGCTGCCCGAACCCAGGCCGGCGTTGAACTCGTTGCGGGCGTCCACTCGCACCTTCAGTTGTGACCACCCGCCTCGCAAGCTGATCCCGGCTAGCGCCGCAGAGGTCGCTGGACCGAAGATCGAGTCCTGTGGCGGGACCAGGACATACGGCACGCCTCCAAAGGCGTCCAGGCCCTTTCCCGCAAAGAATTCGCCGCTCAGCTCCGTGTGCGGGAGCAAGGAAAATCTCCAATCCGCGACCGCGCCCCATCCTGACGTCGAGAGCCCGGTCGAGAATCGCTGCGGAAAATAGATGCCCGACGCGCCGAACGACCAAGGCCGCTTCTCCTCTCGACCGTTGGCTGACATCCTCAGAGCATAGACCGGTTGCCGCGTGCTTTCTCCCGGACTCGCGCTGCGCAGCACTCCTACGGCGCCTGCAAACGGCGCCGGGTCCAGGATGCCCGCTTCCATCTTCCATTGCGATGCAGCTCTGTTGAAACGATGCTCCGCTCGGATCGTGGGCGCCCAGGTCCAGAGATTACCGGCGGCTGCGAAAGCAGGCACGGCCGGCGACATGTAGGAGGTGGGTAAATTGGGCGAAAAGAACGGCACGTCCAGGCCGCCGATGAGCGAAGTGTTCTCCCAATCGAAACGCACGCGAGCCAGCCGCAGGCGCATGATGCCCGCAGTCGCGGCCCCGTAGCCGCTCGCTTGGCCTCCGAAGAAGTCGGCTTGCAAGTCGCCCGATGTTTTCGCCCCTAGGATCACGGGGCCGATGCCCGTAACGCCGACCGTCGATTGCCGGAACGACACGCCGAAGCTGCCGGATGAATCTCCCGGACCCCGCGGGAAAGCGATGACCGGTCCGTCCAAGTTGTCCACCTGGCCGGTCTCGTCGAAAGCCTGGAACAGAACGATCCCAGAGAGTTTTAATCTGTATTTCAGCCGGCTTTCGACCTTGTCCTGCTGCAGCTCTTCCATCCTGGCGTTCACGACTTGCCAGTCGTCCGTGCTGATCTGGGCCGAGTTCTGTGGAGCGGCCGGTTGTTTCGGCTCGGATGTTCCGGCGGCCTGCTCGGACGCCTGCTCGGAAGTCAGGCCGACGCCGGCAGTTTCGCCTGTTTTTTGCAGGACCTGCTCGAGCATTTGCCGGAGTTGCCGGATTTCGCTGCGCGACTCGGACAGCTCCGCCCTCGTTTGCTCGAGCGACTCAGTCAGCAGCCGGATCTTGGCGTCCAACTCGGATTGACTGATGGCTGGGCCCGGCGGCGGTGTGGTCTGAGCCTGAGCAGGCAAGCCGCCGAGGAACCCCATGCAAAGGAGGTACGGGAATACGCGAAAGAGGCCGCCGGTCATCAGGTTCATAGCATCTCCTCCACGGGCGCAGAAACGCCTTCCTCCACAATAGCGTGCCTAAGGCTCTGCCGCCACCAGGTGACAAACTTTTTGCCCCGCCGTGACAAAACCTTGACAGTTTGAGCCGCCGCAGCAAGACGGCCGCCGGCGCGCGGGCCTTTCTCGGCGCTGCCAGGCGCCGAGCTATTGCCACTCATCGTGCCGGTTCGGAGCCTTGCCTCCGACTCCGGCGCCGTCTCCTGTGTTTAGGGCTTGCATTATCAAAAAACCTTGGATACCCTTGCGCCAGCGTTTGTCGTTCCCGCGTTTGTGCTCTTCGTCCGGAGGTGTGTCGAGGCTGCATAAAGCGGGACGTGTTTGCCAGTTTCAAAAATTGAGGCTGGTTAATCTCGGCGAGAAAAGAGAGTCCATGAGAAAGCTTTTCCTGTGTTCAGTTGTGTCTCTTGGCTGTCTCTTTGGAGTGGGCGCCCCCTGTTTTGGTCAGTCCATTCGGAGCATGCTCAGTGACAAGCCCGTTCAGGTGGACGCAAACTTCGTCGCTCGCATGGGCCTCGAGAGGCTGGAGGTCAGCGCCAGTAAAGTAGATCCCAAGATAGTGAACGTTCCCGACGCGGTGGGCCGGGCGCGTTCGGTTCCGTTTTTCCGCGGCTCGTTTACAACCAACGGCAAGGGCTTTCCCTTCGCCATGGTTGGCGGTGAACCCACCAAGGGCGGTACCACCACGATTGCCACCCAGATCATTCCCGTTCGCATGGTTTTTGAGGGCGTATTCCTCCCCAACGGGCAAAACGTGGTGCTCGATGCCAGCGGCGAAATTACCCACGTGACCGCGATTTCTCCCGTCTGGCAGTCCACGCAATTCAATACCGGATTCACGCAATTCGGGGATGGCTTGCAGCGCGCCGAGTTTTTCGCCACCGCCGCCAGTGACTGGCACACCTTGCTTGCGACGCCGTCTATATTTCCCACTGTCGAGATCGACGTCCCCTTCGGAGATGCGTTCGTGTTCGAATTCAACAACGTCATCTTCGCGCTTCTGGACGCCAATTTCTTCGGCCAGCAGCTTAGTAATATCTTGTCCTCTGAGTTGATCAGCATCACGAGCTTGCCGATCACTCTGGTTAACGATGTCTTTCTTTTTGAAAACGGCAATCCCAACGACTGCTGCGTTCTCGGCTTCCACAGCTCGGCGGTTGTCGGCACTCAGGGCAACACCTCTCTGATTCAGACCTTCATCTTCGACGCCTGGGTCAATCCGCAGCTCCAGATTTTCGGGACCCTCGACCAGAACGGCAATTTCGTTGTGGATCCCGACGTCGCCGACATCAACACGTTGAGCCACGAAGTTTCGGAATGGCTGAACGACCCGTTTGGAAACAACCTCGTTCCGCCGTGGCAATTCCCGAATGGCGCCGGATGTCAGGGCAACCTCGAAACGGGCGATCCCGTCGAAGTCCTCAATCCCGACGGCACCATCATTCCTCTCCACGGGCACAACTATCACCCGCAAACGGAGGCGATGTTGCCATGGTTCTCGCGCCAGGTTCCGTCCAACGCGATTGACGGCGCCTTCAGTTGGCCGGACGAGACGAGGCTCACTTCACCGTCCGTTCCCTGCAAGTAATAGGATCACCCGCTCCGCAGCGCACGAGGCCGTCCCGAGATTCCGGGGCGGCCTCTGTGTTTTAAGACGGATCCGCGGGGAACGAGTGGTTAGGACGATTTGCGCGCGGTCTTGCGCGGGGTGGCGCCGCCGATTTTGTCCAGCGTCTCCTGCGCGAGCGGCTTGTAGGGGCTGTCGAGTCTTACCGCTTCGGTTAGAGTTGTCCGCGCTTCGGGGATGCGCTGCATCTTGGCGAGCGTGAAGCCCAGGCGGTACAGATTGCGCGCATACAGAAAGGTGTTCGATTTCAGAAGGGGATTGGCCTTCTGAAACGCGTCCACCGCCGGCGCGTTGCGGCCTCTGATCACCTGTACCTGGCCCAGCGACGAGTACGCGGTGCCCTTTTGCAGCGCTACCGACTGCTGCCACTGATCCTCCGCTACGTTATCCGGCTTCTTGGCCTGGGCCAGCAGGTCCAGGACTTTTTGCGCGTCGGCGGCCGCTCTGTCGAGCTCCTTGCCGGCATCGCTCCAGTAGTCGGCGAGCATCAGCAGCATGGAAACATTGTTGGGGTCGGAAGAAAGAATCGCATTGGCGGTCTCCGTCATTTTGGCCACGTTCCGCGCTTGCTGGTACGCAAACGCCGCTTGTTCGAGAGCGGCCAGGCGGTACGGCGAATCGGGGAAGGCGGCCGCGAACCGCTCGAACAGGCCGGCCTTGGCGGTCGCATCCGTAGTCTTGTAGATGGCGTTGTAGGCCGAACGCTGAATGTAGTCGAGATTGTTTTGGGCCTTGGCTACATTATCCGCTTTGGTTTTCGACCACTCCTCGGGCGGAGTTCCCTCGGGAGGCGGCGAAGCCTGATAGCGCTTCATGATCGCGGCCGCTTTTTCCGCCAGGGCGGCCATTTTCTGCGCGTCGCCCTGCTCGTCGGCCGCGTGAACCATGGTGACGATGGTTTCGAGGTTGTCGGGGTCCGCCTCCAGGGCCTTCTCGCCGTATTCCACCACCTTCGCGTAATTCTTCTGCGCGAGATAGGTCTGCATGTAGAGCTGATCGCCCAAAAGCGCGAGTTCGTCTTTTCCGTAGTCCGCCATGAACTTGTCGAGCAGCGCGACTTTCTCAGGGCCGTCGGGTGTGTCGTAAATCTGCGAAAGAGCTTTGTCCTCCGGCGTCCCGGCCGCCACGGAAACGCTCTTTCCAATCTGCGCCGATGCGGCGGCGGCGCAGCTCAGCCAAAGGGAAAAGCCGAGCAGAAGACGTTTCATGGCGGGCCTCCTTCATGCGGCGCGAATTTCCGGGCCAGTCCACGCGCATCTTAGCCCTACCCGCTGCGCGCGTAAATGTTTTTCACGCACAAGGCCGCCATTGACGATTCGCGCGTTTCGGTGGACGATTCTGGCCTGCCCGCAGGAGGCTATTCATGCTTCATTCCACACCCTGGGAAAAAATCGAGAAAGAACAGCTGAACCTGGCGATCACGCGCCAGATGATGAGCGGCGAAGACGCCACCATCGGCAAGATTCTTCTCGCCCGCGGAGCTTTTGTGCCGCGTCATTCCCACCGCAGCGAGCAGTTCACTTTCGTATTGTCGGGCGCGCTCCGATTCATCTTCGACGACGGCGAGACGGTGGTGCGCAGCGGCGAGATTCTTTTGATCCCGGCTCACATGCCGCACGCCGCCGAGGCGCTCGAGGACACCGTGGACTTCGACTTCTTCGCCCCGCGCCGCGAAGATTGGATCCGCAAAGACGACTCCTATTTGCGCGGCGGAACGCAAACGGCCGGACGCTGATGGAACTCGGGCTCAAAGGACGAGTCGCGATCGTGGCGGCGGCCAGCCAGGGGCTGGGCCGCGCCGTCGCCGAGGAGCTTGCCAAAGAAGGCTGCGAAGTCGCGATTTGCGCGCGCACCTCCGCCGGCGTCGCACAGGCGGCGCGAGAAATCGAAAGAGCGAGCGGACGCGCTGTTCTCGCGCAGGCCATGGATGTGACGGATGGCGAGGCGGTGCGCCGTTTCGTCGCGGCCGCCGAAAAGAGATTTGGTCGCGTGGACATTTGCGTCACCAACGCCGGCGGGCCGCCGGCGAAGAAGTTTCTCGACATCACGCTCGAGGATTGGCGGACGGCTGTCGCATTGACGCTTTTGAGCAGCGTCTATTTTGCGCGCGAGGTATTGCCCCTCATGCGGCGCAATCGCTGGGGCCGTTTCATCACCATCACTTCGGTGTCGGTCAAGCAGCCGATCGACGGCTTGCTGCTTTCGAATTCGTTGCGCGCCGCCGTGACGGGCCTGGCGAAAACGCTCGCCAACGAATTCGGTGCCGATGGAATCACGGTGAACAACGTCTGCCCGGGCTACACGCTCACCGAGCGCCTCAACGAGCTGGCGGAAAGCCAGGCGCTCCAAACTGGGGTTCCGCGCTCCCAAATCTACGAGTCCTGGGCGTCGGAAATTCCCATCGGTCGCCTGGCGCGGCCTGAAGAGTTCGCCGCTCTCGTCGCGTTCCTGGCGTCCGAGCGCGCCAGCTCCATCAACGGCACTTCGATTGCCGTGGACGGAGGCTGGGTCAAAGGCCTCCTCTAGGCCCGCCGGCGCAGAGCGGCGGAAGCCGAAGAGGCACATGCCCCGCGCTCCTCCCGCTCCGTCGTATCCCAGTCCAACCAAGGGCCGTCGATTCACGAGTAAGCTTTGCCCTCCGCGGAGAAGAAGCTATTCGGCGAGCAGCACGCGAAGGTCGCGCAGATTGTTCCCTGTCGGGCCGGTGGTGATGGCATCGCCGAGGCGCTCAAAAAAGCTATAGGCGTCGCTGCGGCGATAGAAGTCGCTGGGATTCAAACCAGCCGCGCGCGCACACGACATCGTTTCTCCGTCAGCGACCGCGCCGGCAGCGGGGCTGTTGCCGTCGATGCCGTCGGTTCCCGCACTCAAGACGGTGATTTTCTTTCCCGCAATCTTCGGAACGCATCCCAGCGCGAAAGCGGAGTTGCGCCCGCCAATCCCTTCGCCCGTCACCGGACTGCTGAGCTCGCCGTCGGCCAGAATCGCCACGCGTTGGCCCGGATTTGAATTCTTCAGGATCGCGAGTTGGGCGAGCAGATGATCGGCCGCTGTTTCGATGGGCCAGTTGTCGGTCGAATTGTCGCAGAGGCAGACGAAGCCGGCAGCTTCGCAGGCGTGATGAGCGGCGTGCAGCAGATCGTGCGCGCCTAAGAGCAGCTCGAATCGCGCGCGGGCGAACGCGGGATCACCTTCCTTCGGAGTTTCCTGAAGCTTGTTTTCCTCGAACACCGCGCGAATCGGTGCCGGGAATTTGGGCAGCAGCGAGTATTCGCGCGCGACACGTTCGGCATCGGCAATTGTCGTGGGATCCGGGATCGTCGGGCCCGACCCGAGAGCCGACTCGTGGCCTTCGGGAACGTCCGAAACGCCGAAAGTCAACTTCACCGCGCGCGGCGCGGCAGCCGCGAGGCGGCCGCCCTTGGTCGCCGACAGATGTTTGCGAATCGCGTTGATTTCCTGGATCGGCGCGCCGCAGGTAACGAGGGCGGAGTGAAGCTGCCGAAAATCATCGAGGGTCACGCGGGGATCGAGCGGCTGCTCGACCAGGGACGATCCGCCGCCGGACAGCAGGAAGAAAACGAGCGAGCCGTCGCCGCAGCGTGAGAGGCGCTCCAAAATGGCGCGGCCCGCGTCAAAGCTTGCCGCCGTCGGAGCGGGATGACCCCCGAGGAACGTCTTCCATCCGGGCAGCTCGCGCGGCGCGGCGGGAACAGCCAGTATTCCGTCGAGCGCATAGTCCGGCGTGAGGATCGCGGTGAGGCCCTCGGCCAGGGCCAACGACGCCTTGCCGGAGGCAATGGCCACAATCTCGCGAAAATCGCCCAGATCGTACGAACCGCCCGCCGCGTGGATTTGCGAACCCGAGCGCGCCAGCCGGCGCGCCAGCGCCGCGGGAATGTCAATGGCCGCGAGCGTGTCGCGGAGAATGCGCCGCGCGATCTGTTTCACGCTTCAAGCCTTTTCCAGCGCGGCGGCGCCGGCCCGGGCGACTTCCAGGTCCTGCTCTTCCGTGGCGGCGCTCACGCCGATGGCGCCGACCACTTGACCGTCCACGACCAGCGGAATGCCGCCGCGAATGGGCGTCTGCTCACGGGGATCGGCGATCGCCAGCCCCAGCCCGATGGGAACGTTGAATTGATCGCCTTGCATCACGGGATTGGTCGGCGAGCGCCGCATGGCAGCCGCCTGCGCTTTCACCAGCGCAATCGCAATCGAAGATGGCTTGGCGTTGTCCATGCGTTCGAATGCCAGCAAGTGCGCGCCCTCATCGACCACGGCCACAATCACCGGGCAATTGAGTTCAGCGGCGCGGCGCTGGGCTGCCGCCAGCACTGCGCGCGCTCCGTCGAGCGTGAGCTTCGGGTGATTGCGCGTGACCAGAGGCATGCAGGATCCTCACTGGAGGCCGAGCGCGTCGGCATTGAGCGCGTTCGGAGGCCGCTTCCCCTGAAAATGCGCCACCACGTTGTTTGCCGCCATGACCGCCATTTTCGTCCGCGTGTCGATGGAGGCGCTGGCGATATGCGGCGTGAGAATCACGTCTTTGCGCCCGAGCAAAGCGGGATTACATTTCGGCTCGTTTTCGAAGACGTCGAGGGCCGCTCCGGCGATCTTTCTCTTCTCCAGCGCCTCAGCGAGCGCGGCTTCGTCCACCACCGGCCCGCGCGATGTGTTGATGAGATACGCCGTAGGCTTCATCTTGTCGAGGTTGTCTTTCGAGATCAAATGCCGTGTTTCCGGCATGAGCGGAACGTGTACGCTGATGAAGTCGGACTCGCGGAACAATCGGTCGCGGTCCGCGAACCCGGCGCGAAGTTCCTCCTCCACTTCTGCGGGCGCGCGCACCGCGTCGTTGTAGAGCACACGCATGTTGAACCCCATCGAGCGACGGGCCACGCCGCGGCCGATGCGGCCGAATCCCAGCACGCCAAGCGTCTTCCCCCAAATGTCGCCGCCCAGCACCTGATCGAGGTCCCAGCCAGGCCAGGTCCCGGAGCGCAGCCAGGTGTCACCCTCGATCAGGCGGCGCGCGATGGCCATGAGCAGCGTCCACGCGAAATCAGCGGTCGTGTCGTCCAGCACCCCGGGCGTGTTAGTGGCTACGACTCTGTGGGCGGTGCACGCCGGCACATCAATATTGTCGAATCCGACAGAGACGGTCGAGGCGATGCGCAGCGTCGGTGCCGTTGAGAGAAGCTCCTCATCGACTTTTTCCGTGAGCAAGCAGACCAGGCCGTCTTTGTCGGCGATGCGCTTCAGCAGCTCGGCGCGGGGAATGCGGTCGGGGTAGTAGTCCACCTCGCAATGTTCATCGAGGATCGCTCGCGCGGCCGGAAAAAGCGGCCGCGTGGCCAGGACTCTGGGCTTGTCCACCTTACACCTCGCCGAGGAAAGAACTCCCGTTGCCGGGGTAGCATACGAAAAACAGCGGCACGTGGCGAGCGGTAAGTGACTGCGGACGACTCTCCGCGCCGAGACAAGGGCCGCCGTTCGATTTCGCGACGCCTTGCGGTAAACTGCCGCGTCGTCGATTCCGAAAAGCCTATTCAAAAGGGAGAACTTATGGGAGCGGCAGCCTCGGTGGCCAAGTTAAATCGCCGGTGGGGGGTGCCGGGGGTGGCCACCGTCACGGAAGGAAACGGAGGGTTGCTGAAAGTGAGCGTCACCACGCCCGAAGCCTCGGGGGAAATCTATCTGCACGGTGCGACCGTCACGTCGTGGAAGCCGGCGAGCCGCGAGGAAGTGTTGTTCGTGAGCGCGAAGTCGAAATGGCAGGACGGCGCGGCAATCCGCGGAGGCGTGCCCATTTGCTTTCCATGGTTCGGCGCCAAAGTTGATGACGCCAAGGCTCCGGCGCACGGTTTCGCGCGCACGAAGAGCTGGCAGCTCGATTCCGTCGAGCGAAGGGGCGACCGCGTCGCCGTGAACATGGTGACCCAGAGCGATGAGAGCACGAAGAAGTGGTGGAGTGCGGACTTTCGGCTCGCGCATCGCGTCGTATTTGGCCAGGAGCTGCGGATGGAGCTGGCCCTTCGGAATTCCGGAAGCGTGCCGCTCCGGTTCGAGGAAGCCTTGCACACGTACTTCAGAGTCGGAGACGTCGGGAAGGTGCGGGTTCACGGCCTCGACGGATTGCGCTACACCGACAAGACAGACTCGCGGCGCGAGAAAATGCAACGGGACGATGTGGTTATTGCTTCCGAAACAGACCGGGAATACCTGAACGCGCCGCACGAAGTGCAATTGCACGATCCCGTTCTGCGGCGGCGCATCCGCATCGTGAACGAAAATTCGCTCGCCACTGTGGTCTGGAACCCTTGGGCGGACAAGGCGCGGGCAATGAGCGATTTCGGTGACGACGAGTGGAAGCAGATGATCTGCGTCGAGACTGCGAACGTGTCGGCTCTTGCTGTGGACGTGGCGCCCGAGCAAGAGCACAGAATGACGGCGACGATCCAGACTGCGGATCTATGAGGATGCCCAGCCTGGGCCACACCCGCCGGCCGCCGCTATGGCGTGAACTGGTAAATCGAACCTTCGTCGTTGGTGCCGCCGTGCACGGTCGTCCCATAGAAGACTCCGGCAGGCCCCGCCACCATTCCGTTGTAGGAGAAGCCGCCATCGGGAGCGCCTTTGAAACGATGCACGACTTCTTCTTTCCAGTTGCCGTCGTTTCCCAGGTGCAGCCTGAAAATGGTTCCGCAACTGCAGCTAGCCCCGCCCTCGCTTGTGGTCCCGTAGAGGTTGCCAGCCGCGTCGGAAACCAGGTTGCTGATCGGGTAGCTGCCGTCTGCGCCTCCTGCGAAACTGTAGAGCAAACGCTCCTGGTACGCTCCGTTGACCGGCGACAGTTCGTAAACAGCGCCAATTCCGTTGGCGCCGGAGTAGTAGGTGGTCCCGTAGAAGTTTCCGGCCGCATCGGCAGTTAAGGCGCCGTAGGGGAATCCCGCATTGGTCTGACCCTGGAAGGAGTAGAGAGTCTCGAAGTTCCACGCCCCGTTGGAGCCGCGTGAGAGCTTGAAGGCGGTGCCGGCGCCGTTCGCGCCGCCTACGGTGGCCACGCCGTAGAGATTTCCGGTCTTGTCGAGAAGCAACCGCCCGGCCGAGCCTGTGGCGCCGTCGGATGCGCCCGCAAACGTGTGGATGACCCTTTCTCCGTGGTTGCCGTTTTGATCCACGTGAATCTGATAGATGACGCCGAGTCCGTTTGCGCCCCCTGTCGGAGTCATGCCGTAGAAGTTGCTGTTGCCGTCGAAGGTCAGCCCCGAGCCGGGACCGTAGCCGTCGTTGCCGCCGGCGAATTTGTGAACGGCGCTATAAGTCCATGTGCCGCCGGAGTTGGTTAGCTTGAACACGACCCCGCAGCCCGACTCAACACAGGGCGAGCCCGCGAAGCTGCCGCCCACCACCGCGGTGCCGTAGAGGTTGCCTTGCGCATCGAGGGTAACGCCGCCATAGGGCTGGCCGCCATCGATGCCGCCAGTGAAGCTGTAGAGCACGGTTTCGGTCCAGCCCGTGGTAGAGGGTGAGAGCTTGAACACGGCGCCGCTATCGAAGGTGCCTCCCTCCACTGAAGAGCCGTAGAGATTGCCCGCGGCGTCCACAACTAGGTCTGTGTCGGGGTAACCGCCGTCGCTATTCCCGGTGAAGCTGTATAGAACCTTGGTCGTGGGGACCGAGGCGGCGCCCGCAAGCATAACCATCAACGGAAAGGCAGCCAGACCCCTACAGACGGAATGCGCCAGTCGCGTCATCTTGCCTCCATTGGAAGGACGGGTGCTCAAAGTTGGCCGAACTATACCACCAGCCCCGAGGCATGGCCATGGCGGACGAAGAAACGCTGTGGTAGAGGCGAAGTTGACGCGCCGACACGCTGCCGACTATAGTCGAGTGCCAGCACGAGGCGCGGGCCTGCATGGACACGCGACTCCACAACGACCTCAAGAAGCTGCTGGGCGCCGGCGGAGTACTGTCGAAGCCCGAAGATCTGATTCTCTATGACAACGATGGCTCGGTGGAGACGGGACGCCCGACGTACGTGGTCTTTCCGCGCTCGACCGCCGATGTAGTGGGCATCGTCCGCCTGGCGAATCAATACAAGATGCCGATGATTGGGCGCGGCGCGGGGACCGGACTGTCCGGCGGCGCGGTGGCGCGAAGGGGCGGGATCCTCACGGTCTTTTCGCGTATGAACCGTATTCTCAGCGTGGACGCCGAAAACCTGCGCGCCGTGGTACAGCCGGGAGTCGTAAATGCGGACTTGAGCCTGGCGGTGGAATATCTCGGCCTGTATTACGTGCCGGACCCTTCGAGCCAGAAGGCCTGCACCATCGGGGGCAACGTCTCTGAAAACTCCGGCGGACCTCATACGCTGGCCTACGGAGTCACCACAAACCATGTGCTGTCTCTTGAGGTGGTGTTGCCGTCGGGCGAACTCATGCGGCTGGGCAGCCCGGCTGTGGACCCCATCGGGTACGACCTGATGGGGTTGTTCGTGGGGTCGGAAGGAACGCTGGCGCTGGTGACGGAAATCACCGTCAAGCTGACGCGCCTGCCGGAAGCGGTGAAAACGCTGCTGGCGATTTTCGACCGCGTTCCGGACGCCACCGAGACCGTAGCGAAAATCACGGCGTGCGGCATTACGCCGGCGGCCTGCGAGATGCTGGATGGATGGACGATTCGCGCCGTCGAGGATTACGTCCATGCCGGGTTCCCCATGGACGCCGCGGCGGTGTTGCTGTTCGACCTGGACGGCTTGCGCGAAGCGGTGGAAGAGGACGCCCAGAGCGTTGCCGAAGTGTGCAAGCAGTGCCGCGCGCGCGAAGTCCGCGTGGCGCGCGACAACCGCGAGCGGGACTTGCTGTGGAAGGGGCGCAAGAACGCGTTCGGCGCCGTGGGCCGCATTTCGCCCACGTATTACGTGCAAGACGGCGTGATTCCACGGACCAAGCTGCCGGCCACCCTCGAGCGCATCAGCGAAATCGGCAAGAAATACGGCTTCGAGATCGGCAACATCTTTCATGCCGGCGACGGCAACCTGCATCCCATCATTCCTTTCGACGAGCGCGATGAAGCGCAGTTCCGCCGCGCGGTTCAGAGCGCCGACGAAATCATCGAATTCTGCGTGCAGATGGGCGGGTCGATCACCGGCGAACACGGGGTGGGAATGGAAAAGGATCGGCTGATGCCGCTGATGTTCTCGGACGCCGATTTGGAGATGATGCGGCGCGTGCGTGACGCCTTCAATCCCGAAGGTCTGCTGAACCCCGAGAAGATATTCCCCAACACCAAGGGCTGCGGCGAAATTCGCGTGCACAGCGCGGCCCCCACGGGCGCCGCTCGCGTATGAGCACCGCCGCAAAGACCGCACCGTCGCGACTCGGGGATATCGCGGGCCCCGCCAACGTTATCAACGATCCCGCACAACTTTCCGGATATGCCGTTGACGGACGCGCGCCTTCGGCGGCCGTGCGGCCGGGCGCCGTGGAGGAAGTCGCCGAAGTGGTGAAGTTCGCGGCGGCCGAGAAACTGGCGATTGTGGCCACGGGCGCGCGCACCAAGCTCGGAATGGGCTTGCCCCCGCGCCAGTTTGACATTGCTCTCGATATGACGCGCCTCGATCGCCTGGTCGCGTTCGATCCCGGCGACTTGACCCTCAGCATCGAAGCCGGGATTCCGCTCCACCGCCTGAACGGCGTGCTGGCCGAGCATCGCCAGTTCCTTCCGCTGGCCGTGCCGTTCATCCGCCAGACCACCGCCGGCGGCACGCTGGCCTCGGGGGTGGACACGCCCTTGCGGCAATTTTACGGGACGGCGCGAGACTATCTGCTCGGCGTCGAATATGTGAACGGCGGAGGCGTGGCGGCCAAGAGCGGCGGGCGCGTGGTGAAGAACGTCAGCGGATACGATCTGCACAAGCTGATGATTGGGTCGCTCGGAACGCTCGGCATCATCACGCGGATCAACTTCCGCACGTTTCCGCTGCCGGAGACGACCCGCGGCTTCGTGGCGCTGTTCGAGAACGCCGAGCGCGCCATCGCACTGCGCCATCGCATCGCGCAATCGGCCCTCACGCCGTTGACGCTCGAGATTCTAAGCCCGCGCGTTGCGGACATGGCAAACTCGAAGGCGGCGGAAAAAATTGCGCCGGGAGAGCTGGACCAGGACCTGCTGCCGAAGAAACGGTGGGCGCTTGCTGCCGGCTTCTCGGGAAATAGGAAAATGCTCGAGCGCTACGCCATGGAATTGCACAATTTCGCGGTTGCATGCGGAGCCGCGCACATCAGCGTCGTGCCTGAGAACGAAGTGTCCGCCGAGTTCAGCCGCATCCGCGAGCTGATCCCCATCGCGCTCGAATGCTCGCCCGCTACGACAATCATCAGGATGAGCGTGCTGCCCATGCGCATGAAAGAGATGATCGAGACGTCCGCGAGAATTGCGGATTCCCAGGCCGTGCCGTGGGCGGCCGTGGCGCGCGGTCTTGGCGCGATATATTTCATGCTACTGCCGGCGCAGAAGGATGAGGACACACGGCGGCGCGTGGCGGAAGCCTCGAATCAAATTCTCGCCGCGTGCGCGGCCCTTGAGGCCGACGCCACGATCCCCTGGTGCCCCGCGGAATGGAAGATCGGCCTGAAAGTCTGGGGAAGCGAGCGCCCCAACCTGGCGCTGATGAAGAAAGTGAAAGAAGCGTTCGACCCGCGGGGAATCCTGAGCCCTGGGCGATTTGTGGGAGGGCTCTAAGCCATGGCCAACGGGATTCCCATCACGCACGAGGAAGCGCATCGCGAGTTTCAGCGGACGTTGAGCGGCTTTTCCGCAGAAGACAAACCGGAATACGAAGATTATTCCCATTGCATTCATTGCGGGCTGTGTCTCAACCAGTGCCCGACTTATCGGCTGTGGGGACAGGAATCCGACTCGCCGCGCGGCCGAATCCGCCAGATGCTGCTGGTGGATCGCGGGCGCCTCGAGCTGGGCGAATCGTTTGTTACGCACATCGAACGCTGCCTGGATTGCCGGGCGTGCGAGTCGGCCTGCCCGGCGGGCGTCGAGTACGGCAAGCTGGTCGAGATGGCGCGCGCGCAGATCGAGCAGAAGTACAAGCGGCCATTCGCCGCGCGGGTGATGCGGAATTTCGTGTACCGGAAGCTGCTGCCGTATCCTGGACGAATCGCGGCCGCGGCGCGCCTGCTGAGGATCTACGACAAATCGGGCCTGCGGGCGGTTGCCCGCGGCGCCGGGATCTTGCGTCTTTTCGGGATGAAGCAACGCGACCGGCTGCTGCCTCGAATCGATTCGACCTTTTTCTTCGGCGAACTGGGCAAGATGTTTCCGGCTCAAGGCGCCCGCCGCGCGCGCGTCGCCCTTTTCGCCGGATGCATCGCCCAGGTGATGTTCAGCGACCTGAACCGCGCGACGATTCGCGTGCTGCAGGCCAACGGCTGTGACGTCGCCGTGCCCGGTGAGCAGGTCTGTTGCGGCGCGCTCGCGGCGCATGCCGGCGTGCGCGACGTGGCGCGCGACCTGGCCCGCAAGAATATGCGCGCGTTTCTAGCGGAAGATTTCGACGCCATCATTACGAATTCGGCGGGGTGCGGCTCGACGCTGAAGGAGTACACGCAGCTGTTCTCGGGTGATTCGACGGACAGCGCGCCAGCGGAAAAATTCGAAGGGAAGGTGAAAGACGTCTCCGAGTTTCTGGCGGAGCTGGGCTTGTCGGCGCCGTTGCAGCTGACGCCGCTGCGCGTCACCTACCAGGATTCGTGCCATCTCGCTCACGGACAAAAAATTCGCGAAGCGCCGCGCAAGCTGATGCGCGCCATTCCCGGCCTGCAACTCGCGGAAATGCCGCTTTCCGACAGCTGTTGCGGCGCAGCAGGCGTTTACAACATCACCCAGACCGAGGCGTCCCTAGAACTGCTCGAGCGAAAAATGGACGCCGTCGCGCAAACCAAGGCGCAAGCCATCGTCACCGCGAATCCGGGCTGCATGATTCAGCTCCGGGCCGGCGCCGCGTCGCGCGGAACGGGGCAAGAAGTTCTTCACGTCGTCGAGCTGCTAGACAGGGCCACTGCCAGGAGCTAGCTTCCGCAGGAAGCTCGCTTCAGGGCGCGATGCCTCTCGGCATTATTTTTCGCCAATCAAATAACGGCAGCCTTGCGGGCCGATGCGAGCCGAATGCACTTTGCCGGCGGGGATGTCGCAGCGATCACCCGCGTGGCAGGTTCGCGTCTGCGCGCCGAACGTGAGAGTCAGTTCGCCATCGAGGATGATGTGCGCGGTAGTTCCGGCGTGAGTGTGGTTGGGATACGACTTCCCCGGCCGATCCCACCAGACAAACGTATGCGAAAAGCCTTCGGCCTCCAGTTGCTCGCGGAGTTTGCTTTCTTCGGGCGCTGGCATGTTCGCTATCGGGCGCCATTATAGCAGCGCGGCAGCCGCCGGGCTCAAAGTAGGAAAGAGGCTTGCGGGCGGAGCGTGGTGGGGTTCCGCCCGCAAGTACTGCTTACGGGGTAATGCAACTGGTTGCGCCCGCCTACGGCTCGGGCTGCGACATCCTGGGCGCGTGGCCCCGGCCTTCCTGAACGCTGTAGTCGGACGGCACTTGGAAGAGCGACGCATCCGGCTCCTGGCGCTGAATGTTCGTCAATTGCACGACCGTATCGCCGCGGAAAGGATCGGACCGCTTGGTCAGCACGTTGATTTGCAGGTCCGGCGAAAACCATCGCTCGGTGACAATTTGAATCGGCTTCTCGTTACCCATTGCGCCCGCCGGAATAGTGCGCATGGTGCGGGTTCCTTCGGCTGATACTCCCGCGATCATCTGGGTTCCCAGCGAAACTTTGGTTACGCCGTTCTCATTGTGGTTCCATCCGCCCTTTTGGTCTCGCGACCCGAACCTGTGCGGGGTAAGTTTGTTGGCGGTCTTTTGTTCCGGATGCAGGACATAGTGAACGCCCGCGACAGGATCGTTGATGAACACGGCGTGCGGCGGTGCTCCCCCCGATGTCGCGAAGGGGCCGATGGCCGGCAACGTCATATCGCGGCGCGTGCGACCCTGGCTGTCGCGGGCCATCGTGCCGGTGGTGCTGTGCTGGATGCGATTGCCGTCGCTCAGCGTCTGACTCATTTGGGTCGAGAAGCCGGCAGAGAACGGAGCGCCGGTGACCGTCTTGCCGCCAAGACCGTGTTCAAACGCCACGAACCCAATGGCATCGAAAGGCAGAGGGCCCGGACGAAGGTGCTCGTAAACCGCATTGCCCGGAGGCGCGGCCGCGGAGCCTGACTGAGCACGCGCCCCGCTGCAGGCCAGAAGCACAAGAATCACCGGCGTTGCCTTGATTGCCCACTTGCTGTTCATCTGAGTTCCTCCCACGGTTTCATCTGCTCCAACTCCTACTCCTCACTTGCCTGTGAAACGAAGCGAATCGCTTGTGGCGTTCCGTCCGCGCTGACGACCAGGTCGGCCAGAATACGGTCGGCGTCGCCTACCTCAGTCGCGGGGACTCCAAGAGAAGCCAGCGCCGGGCCTGAAAGGGCGACCCGAACCACGGCAGCTCCCTCAAGAGTTAATGGGTCGTCCGCGTAAGGCAGTGGAGTGAAGGCCGCTTCGTCGCTTTCACGCGGCGCCGCACTGCTCGGGTTGTCCATCGCCTTCCCGGAAGGGTGCGCGAGAAAACCATAGTGCACAGAGAGGCCCACCGCCAGCAGCGCAGCCGCTGCGGCGCCCCAGACCGACAACTGCCACCGGAGCCTGCGGCGCACTGCGAATGTCTTTTCCCTCCGGAAACGCTCTAGCAGGAGCAGCTCGACACGCGGCGGCGCCGCTCGATTCGCATCGTTCGCGGCCAAGGAATGCAATGAGAAATCGAGCCATTCCGATTCCGTGAGAAGCTCCGCGCAGCGGTCGCAGCTTTCCGCATGGGCCAGTGCAGCCGCCCGCAGTTCGCCTCCCCTGGCCCCCAGGCGATCAAGGTCAGGGAGAGCCGCTGCGAATTGGTCGCAGTCCATAGGCGTCATTCTCCCGCCGCCGAAGTGCGAGGCAGCAACGATCCCTTGCGCACGCGCAGTTTCTCGAGCAGCAACGCGCGCGCTCGATGGAGGCGCGAACGCACGGTGCCCACGGGGCACTCCAGCGCTGCCGCCGCGTCTTCGTAACCCATTTCTTCCAGTTCGCACAGCACCACCACTTCCCGATAATTCTCCGGCAGTGTCGCGATCGCCTCTCTGACGCGCTCGGCCGTTTCCAGCGTCTCGAACTCCTCTCGCACCCGGCCGTTCCCGTTTTTCGAGGCGCCGGCGTTGTGCGCCGCCAGAACGCTCGCATCCGTCTCGTTCTCGGGAAGCGGCACGGAACGGCTTTCCCGCTCCCGGCGCTTCCGCAGATGGTTGCGCGCCACGCCGAAGAGAAATGCGGCGAGCGTCCCTCGAGCGGGATCGAATCGCCGAACGTCGCGAATCAAGGTCAAAAAAACCTCCTGGGTCACGTCCTCGGCCACCGCTGCGTTGCCGCTCATATGTAACGCGAAGCGGTAGATCGCCGGCTGCGTGCGCTGGTAAAGGAACGTAAACGCTTCCTCATCGCCGGCAAGCATTCGGCGCAGCAGGCCTGCTTCCGTCGCATCGGTGCCCCTCGTCATATCTGCAGTTAGGACGGCCTGCCGCAGTTCTCGTTACATATTCCCCATGGCGAGTCAAAAAGTTCCGGAATCTTCGCCCCTGGAGACACTGGCGGGAAGTGTATGAGCGGCGCCGTGAGTGCCGGGCCAGCCGGCTATCAGGGTCAACTGCCGGGGCCAGGCGTTTCTATGAGTTGGAGGGGTGCATCATCTTAGCGGCCATCCGGACCACTAGGCGGCGCGGTGCTATCCGCTGGCTTTCCTTCATCAGCCGGTTCATGGCGCCGGAAATCACGAAGCTTTTGCCCTGCGCCAGGGCCTCCAGCCCGGCGCGAGCTACCTTCTCGGCGGTTTCCGCGACCTTGAACGCCCGGTTCGGTTGTTGTGCGACTTCCTGGAACTCCGTGGTCGTGGGACCCGGACACAGTGCGCACACGCGAACGCCCAAGAGCCGCAGCTCCTCGGCGATGCCCTCGGCAAAAAGCAGGTCGAACGCCTTCGTCGCCGCATATACGGAGTTGAACGGCACCGGCTGATAAGCCGCCGTAGAAGCAACGATCAGCACGTCGCCATGCCGCCGGCTGACCATCTCCGGCACATAGAGCCGCGTCAGATTCACCACGGCCGAGCAGTTCACCTGCACCATTTCCAGAAGCCGCTCGGCCGGGATCTCGTGGATGAATCCGAATGCGCCGAAGCCCGCGTTGTTAACCAGCAATTCGACTTCGATGCTCTTGCGCGTCGTCAACGCATGAATCTCAGCGGGCGCTTCCGGTCGCGTAAGATCGGCGGTGAACACCTCGCATTGAACCCCGTGCTTGGAAGCGAGTTCGCCTGCGAGTTTCTGCAGCCGGTCGGTGCGCCGGGCGGTAAGGACCAAGTGGGCGCCGCCGGACGCCAATTCCTCGGCGAGCGCCCATCCGATTCCTGCGCTCGCTCCTGTGACCAACGCCCATTGGCCGGCCCACGGCCCCGCCGCTCGATTCCGCAATCGCTGCGCCACAAATTCCTCCCGCACAGTCGTCGAAATCAGACCACAAACCGGCATGGTTGGGAAACAAAAATCCAAGAACGGTTCAGGCGCCGGAATCGCGCCGGCGAACGCACGGCGCTAGGGTCAGGGTGAATGCAGGCGAAGAATCATCGTGGCCGAGAGAGAAACGTGTGAGCTACAATCCTGCTCTTCAAAGGAAGGAGTGGGAACGGCATGGAGCTATCCACGGTTCGGATGGAAATTCCCGAGGGCGCGAACCTGATCGTCGGGCACTCTCACTTCATCAAGACCGCGGAGGACCTCTACGAAGTTGTGGTCAACACCGTGCCGGGCGCAAAATTTGCCGTGGCTTTCAATGAGGCTTCCGGCCCGTGCCTGATTCGCGTGGAAGCCAACGACGACGAGCTGCGCCGCGCGGCCATCGCCAACGCCCAGGCCATCGCCGCCGGGCACGTCTTCGTGCTTCTTATCCGCCAGGCGTATCCGATCAACTTATTGAGCCGGGTGAAGGATTGCTTCGAGGTGTGCTCGATTCACTGCGCCACGGCGAACCCGGTGGAGGTGATCGTCGCCCAGACGGAGCAGGGGCGAGGGGTTCTTGGAGTCGTGGACGGCAGCTCGCCCAAAGGCGTCGAAGATGCCGCGCATGAGAAGGAGCGGCGCCAGTTCGTCCGCAAGATCGGCTACAAACGTTGAAAGGCGAGCGCATCGGCTCCGGCTCCGAACGATCCGCATTGGCCTGGGTGCCCGATTAGAACTTGAAGACGATGCCCGTCGAGACTTTCGGGCTGAACTGATACGTGTTGAAGAAACGCGAAGCCAGCATACCCGCCTCGGCGCGGTAGGCCCACCGCCGGCCGTGGGCTCTGATGTCAACTCCTCCTCCTACCTCGTAGGAGAAAGCCCCCTGGGGTCCGAAGGAAGTTTGAGGTGTGAAGTGAGAATACCCAATCAGCCCGTGCCCCCACAGCTCCAGACCCCGAGGACCGTTCCAGCGGAAGCGCGGTCCTCCACCGCCCCACACGTAGTGCGCCGAAGAACCCGCCTGTGAGCCGAAGGTCGCCATAAAGTCGCCATCGGCGCCAAGCCAGTCGTTAAAGTAGTACACCATGCCGTAGTCGAAGCCGCTCAGGTTCTTGGTAATGCCGGGCACTTCATAAAAGCGGAAGAACGTGTACCCGAGATACGCCTGCCAAGCGTAATTTTCAAACACGCTGGCCACGGCCTGCGGCATGGCCGCCGCGCCTCCGGATACAGTTGCGGACGGCGCCGGTGCGGAGGAAGCGGGAGCGCTCGCGCCGTCAAAGGGAGAAGTCAGCAGCGTGTAGTTTGCCGGGTTCAGCTGCGCGCTGGCCGCAAACGCAAAGACCAGAATGACTGCTGCAAGGAACAGGATGTGTCGCATCGCCATTTGCCCCCAAGATTTGGACGCCCGGGATCCCTTGCATAGTTTGAACAAGGCGGCAGGCGGGTGTCCACTGCTTTGATAGAGATTATCACCTTTGAATTACCCGTCGGCCTCCTCGAGCCGTTGACCCGCTACTGGGATGCACCCGCCCAAGCGAGAGATGGTTTCCGCCATCGCTGGTCGTCCGGTCCAATCAACCCTTGACTGGCCACATAGTTCTGCTATGCTGCCCTCGTTGCCCGTTACCGGGCAGCGCTTATCCAGAGTGGCCGAGGGGACAGGCCCGAAGACGCCACAGCAACCTGGTCCATGTGCCAAGGTGCTAATTCCTGCCCATGGGGAGAGATAAGATCCTCAGCTGACCGCCAGCCGGTCAATTGAAGATTCCACTCCCAAACTGAAGTTGCCACGCCGCGAAGCTCCGCGATTCTGGGCGCTTTGCGCCGATGCCAACGCCGCGCATTGCACCCGCGCGGTTGCGTTTCATCGCAACTCAGCGATGGAGACGCGGCGAATTTTTTTCTTGCGCCGCGCCGGAGGTTTGGATGACGGAGAATCACGCCGCCAACGCTGCGCTGGCGGTGATCAAGATCGGCGGCTCGATTCTTACGAGCTCCGCGGCGTTTCGCCGCGCGGCCGCTTTTCTTCGCGACCGCCACAGGGCTTCGCCACGGGAACGCATGGTCGTCGTGGTCTCGGCGCAGGAAGGAGCCACGGACTCGTTGGAGCGCGCGGCTCGAAGAATCGCTGCGATTCCGGATCCCCTTGCCCTCGATCTGCTGTGGTCCACTGGCGAACTCCGCTCGGTGGCTCTGCTCACCCTCCACCTGCAATCCCTCGGAGTACGAACGGCTGCGCTCAACGTTCACGAGGCCGGATTGTTGGCGCCCCAGAGAGGCTGCGGCTCCGGCGCGGTCCAGCTGAATCCTCGCAGGCTCCAAAGCGCCCTCCGAGACTGCCCCATCGCCATCGTGCCGGGATTCTTGGCCATCGACCCAGCGGGAGCGGTGGTTTCTCTGGGCCGTGGCGGGTCGGATCTGACGGCTGTGCTTCTCGCCGCGGGCCTGCGCGCTTGCCGCTGCGAACTCATCAAGGACGTGCCCGGTTATTTCTCGAGCGACCCTCATCAGGATGCCTCTGCTCGCCATTTGCCGGAACTTACTTTTCAGCAGGCGCTGGCGCTCGCCGACCTCGGCTGCGACCTGGTGCAGCGCAAAGCGATCGAAGCGGCCGCGGGAGCCGCGCTGCCTCTCGTGATTCGCAGTTTGAACGACGCTGCGCCGCTCACCCGCATCACGGCGCCCGAACAACTGCCCGCTTTCGCCGGCTCACTTTCGGCTGCCGCCACTCCCTAGGAAAAAGGCTCACGGAGCTGGCCGGGCCGAAAACAATGAAAGGAAGGAGCACGACAATGAAATTCGCCACCAAGACGATCCACGCAGCGCAGCCGTCCGAACCGGAAACCGGTTCGCTGATCGCGCCGATCTTCCAGACTTCTACCTACGAACAGGCCTCTCCCGGCCACGATAAGGGATTCAACTATTCCCGCACCAACAATCCCACGCGCCAGCGGCTCGAGGCCGTGCTCGCGGAACTCGAAGGTGTAGCGCACTGCGCGGTGTTCGCTTCCGGCCTGGCCGCCGAAAACGCCGTTCTTCAGGCCTACCTGCGCCCAGGCGACGACATCGTCATCCCGCTGGACGTGTACGGCGGAACGTACCGCATCCTGAACAAAGTCTTTCAGCCTATCGGCGTCGGCATTCAGCAGATTGACACCAGCGACCTCGCCGCGGTTGACCGTGCCATCACGCCCAGCACGCGGCTCGTGTGGATTGAATCACCGACGAATCCGCGCCTGCTGATCTGCAACATTACCGCCATCAGCGCTCTCGCCCACTCGCGCGGCGCTCTCCTCGTCGTGGACAACACCTTCGCCACGCCCTATTTTCAGCAGCCCTTCGAGCGGGGAGCGGACCTCGTGGTTCATAGCGTGACCAAGTACCTCGCCGGCCACTCCGACTTGATCCAGGGCGCTGCCCTGGCCAGGGATCCGGCCGTCTTCGAACCCGTCAAGTTCCTCCAGAACGCTACGGGCGCGGTTCCCGCCCCGCTCGATTGCTGGCTCACGCTGCGGGGCTTGAAGACCCTGGAATTGAGGATGGAGCGCCACGCCGAGAATGCTGCTGCGGTCGCAGCGGCGTTGAAGGCCCACCCGCTCGCTCGCCGCGTCTATTTCCCGGGCTTGCCCGATCACCCCGGGCACGAAATTGCTCGGCGGCAGATGACCGGATTCGGCGGAATGGTGTCGTTCGAACTCGATGGCACGGTCGAAGAGGTTGTCACGTTCGCGTCCTCCCGGCGTTATTTCACGCTCGGCGAAAGTCTCGGCGGCGTGAAAGCGTTGCTGTGCCATCCGGCAACGATGACCCATGCCTCGATCCCGCCGGAGGCCCGCGCGGCCTTGGGGCTCTCCGACACGCTCCTACGTCTCTCGCCCGGATGCGAGAACGCCGAGGATCTCGTCGAAGACTTGCTGGAGGGCCTGACGCAGCTTGAATCCCTGCGCGTGTCGCAAAAGGCCGTGGCCGCTGCCGCCCAATAGACTCAGATGGGAGCGTATGGCCGGGCCGGCCAGGCCGGATAAAGCCCTTAATCCTGTATACTCTCGCGGCGAAATGGCGCAACAGTGCCAAGGAAGATGAAGTTGTCGTTGCCAAGGGCCCGTGGCGCGCGAGCAGCGTTACGGCTGTGTCCGTTGGCGCTTACGGCGTTGGTCCTGGCCGCCGCGTGGAGCGGCGCGCAGGATGCGAAGAACCCCCAGAGAAAGGGCGACTCCTCTCTCGTGTTCCCCAAAGAGGATCATCTGCGCAACGTTCGGCAGCTCACTTTCGGCGGCCAGAACGCCGAGGCCTACTTCTCGTTCGACGACAAATCCCTCATCTTTCAGCACCAGGATCTTGCGGGCCAGCCTGGACTCGGCGCGCCCTGCGACCAGATTTTCACCATTCCCGTGGACACGCCGGACGGCCAGCCGGCCACACCCGTCCGTGTCAGCAACGGCAAGGGACGCACCACGTGCAGTTATTTCTTTCCTTCCGGTGGCCGTGTTCTTTATTCCTCGACCTTTGCGGCTGCGGCCGAATGCCCGCCCAAGCCCGACTATTCCCGCGGGTACGTCTGGCCCATCTACAACACGTACAGAATCTACACGGCGCGGCCGGACGGCTCGGACTTGCAACTTCTCACCGGTGCGCCGGGCTACAACGCCGAGGCCACCATCAGCCGCGACGGCAAAAAAATCGTTTTCACCTCCACCCGCAACGGCGACATCGACATCTACACCATGAATGCCGACGGCAGCGATGTGCGTCAGTTGACGCACGAACTCGGCTACGACGGCGGCCCGTTCTTCTCCTACGACGGCAAGAAAATCGTGTACCGCGCCGAGCATCCCACCACGCCCGAAGCAATCGCCGACTACAAGGAGCTGCTCTCGCGCGGCTTGATTCGTCCGGGCAACCTCGAAATCTGGACGATGGACGCCGACGGCAACAACAAACGTCAGGTGACCCACAACGGCGCCGCCAATTTCGCTCCCTACTGGCATCCCGACGGCCGGCGCATCATCTTCGCGTCGAACGTGGCTGACCCCAAGAACCCCCGCGATTTCGATCTCTACATCATCAACGAAGATGGCGCCGGGCTCGAGCGCGTCACCTACTACCCCGATTTCGACGCCTTTCCCATGTTCTCGTCCGACGGCAAAAAGCTCGTGTGGGCCTCCAACCGCAACGGCGCCGTGCCCCACGAAACCAACATCTTCATCGCCGACTGGATCGAGTGAAAAGCTTCCGCCCCTTAACCCCGAAGGGTCGGGCGCCCGAAAGCGCCGGCAGCTGTCAGCGGCCCAGGCTCGGAAGAAAGCAGCCGAAGCGCGGGAGGATTTTCGGCTTGCCAACGCGCTGCGTTTTCTGTACGCTGGATTTGTGAGGATGATCACTCGTTTCGCGGAGACGCTTTCCTGCTGTCGCTGTTGTTGTCGGGCGACTGCACATGCGAGCGTCTTCCATGCGGGTGGGTGAATAAAGTAAGCAGCTAGCGCAGCAAGGGACTTAGGCGACCCACCACCGGAAGAACCGGTCGGTGGGTTTTTCTTTTTTGGTCGAGGAAAAGGGGCGAACTCGGGAAAGGCGAGGGGAATGGACGCGCGTATCGCTGAGAGATTGGAGCATTTACCGGCCGAGCAGGCCATCGAGACTCTTCTCGCTAGCAACGGGATTCTGCGTCCCTGTCTGACGTGCAGCTTCCAGGCGGAAGGAATGGCGCTGCTTCACATGGTGAGGAAATTCGTCCCGGACATTCCCGTGCTGTTTCTCGACACGGGCTATCACTTTCCCGAGACGCTGGCCTACCGCGACCGTATGAAGCGGGAATGGTCGCTCAACCTCGTCACTATTCTTCCTGAGAAAACCGTGGCGCAGCAGGAATCCGAATTCGGCCTCCTCTATCGCAGCGATCCGGCCCGATGCTGCCAGCTTCGCAAGGTGGAACCTTTGGCGCGGGCGCTCGAGCCCTTTGACATCTGGTTCGCCGGGTTGCGCCGCGAGCAGTCGCCGGCGCGCCGCGACATCCGCAAGGCCGCGCTGCACCAGCTTCCCGGCGGCAAGGTGATTTGGAAGCTCAATCCGCTGGCGGACTGGACGTCGCAGCAGGTCTGGGCCTATCTCGAAGAACATGGCATCGAGCGTCTGCCGCTCTACGACCAGGGCTACCAAAGCATCGGCTGCGCGCCCTGCACTTCGATTCCCGTCGATCCGGCAAATCCGAGGTCGGGGCGATGGGGCGGTACGCGGCTCGAGTGCGGAATTCACACCCTCGGACAGCCGGTGCCGATTCTCGACCGCATCGGATGAAGGGCCGGTTGAGACGCTCGTCCTGGTTTCGGCGTCAACACCCTCGATTCCTCTTTTTGCGTGTACAAAACCGCAAAGCGGTGTAGGCTACGCGGCGCGTGTGGCCCTCCAAAGACCTGTGCCGATACGCTGACAACATGAGGAGAAGCCGAAAATGAAAATACCCCGGGCGTTCCCGATACTGTTCGCTGCCGTGGCAGGAATGATTGGAGCCGGGCCATTGGCCCACGCCTGTCTCGCGCAAGCCGCCGCTGCCGGCGGCAACCCCATGTCGTTCGCCGAAACGAAACACGTGCTCGGGCTGGAAGGCGCGAAGCGCAACGCCACGGGCACCCTCGCCGTCGAGAATGGGTCGCTGATCTTCACGAAGGGCAAGAACAAGGTAACCGTGCCGACGGCTTCGATCACCGAAGTGATCACCGGCAAAGACACCGAGCGAACCATCGGCGGAACCGTCGGCACGCTCACGATGTTCGCGCCGTACGGAAGCGGGCGATTCCTGAGCCTGTTCCGCACCAAGATCGACACGCTCTCGATCGAGTACAAGGACGCAGCTGGCTCGACGCACGGCGCCATCTTCACCCTAGTCGCAGGAAACGCCTGGGGGGCGAAGAAAGCGCTGGTGGACCAGGGCGCAAAGACCAGCGTCGCCGTCGAGAAGGAAGCCGAAGATCAATCGAAGCCAAAGGGGAAAAAGCAATGAAAAGAACCTGCTGCTGGTGCGCTCCACTATTCCTGGGCTTGCTCCTTTTCGCGGCCGGCGCCGCGGCGCCGGCGCAGGACAAACCGGCGGAAAAGTCGCCGGCTAAGTTTCAATCGTCCTCGGTTCAGATTCTCATGATCCAGTCCGACGAAGTGAAGCTGCCCATCGAGTTCCAGGTGGCGCTGTACGAGAACCTGATCGCGCAGGTGCAAAAGACCAACAAGTTCCCGCACGTGTACCGCGACGGCGACACCAGCGCCGCGAGCGCCGCCGACCTGGTTACCGTTCACAGCAACGTGTACGGGTTCAAGCACGGCAGCGAGGAGGCGCGCCAGGTAACCACCGTCGCGGGCGCCACGCAGATCAAGGTGCACGTCCTGGTCACGGACAAAGCCGGTAAGGAATTGCTCTCGCAAGACGTGAACGGAAAGGTGCGATTTATTGGCGGGAATTTGCGCGCCACCTTCGACTTCGCGAAAAAAGTGGCGCAGTTGCTTGTCGCCAATTCTCAGTAGGCGTGCTGGAGATCCAGAGCGCTCGCCGAATGCGAGCGTTCCTGCGAAGCCATCGTGCGGAGGTCTCGGGCCGCGGCCGGTCCGAGACCCTCCCGCGAATCCTGCCTAATGCTTATCCGGGTGATGCTCGCCGCCTGACGCGTGGGCCTTGCTGTCCTTGCTCGGCTGGTTCTTGTGCCCGCCGCCTCCGGACTGCTTCGACGACCCGCCATGGCTGGCATTATGTGCGCCGGCATTGTTCGGCTTCGACGCGTTCGTGCTCGCGTGGCTGCCCTTCTCGGAATTCGCGTGACTCGACGCCGCGTTCGCGTGGCTCGCATTGCCCTTCTCGCCGGCGCCCGACGCTCCCTTGGCCGCGACCGCCTGTTTGCTCGAGAAATCGCCGGCCTTGGAGGTCGCCGCCACGGACGGCTTGCCGTGATTCTCCGAAGCCCGCAGCGATTTGTTCTGGCTAGCCGCATGTTCGTGTTCCGACTGCTCTTTCGTCGCCGATACGTGCTCCTCGTGCTCGGCGGAGCGCTCTTCGGCAGTCGGCTCCGCGCGGACGCCGCCCTCGCCGTTGAAGCTCGTGTGATTGACGGTGGTGTTGTTCACCACGGTCTTGTTCACGTAGGTGTTGTGAACCACCGTCGTGTTTACGTGCACTACGGCGGTGTTGTATTGGAAGACTCCGCCGGCCCAGCGTCCGCCGACGAACCCCACGCCTCCAAAGCCGAAGCCGTAGTTCACGCCGCCGTAAAATCCGATATGCGGGCCCCAGTAACCGCCGTGCCACGCATAGACGCCGCCCACGAATCCCCAATAACCTGGCGTCCACAGCAACCCGACTCGTGGCCCGAGGACCCAGGTTCCCGGCACCCAGTAGTAGCCTTCGTCGCCGTAGGCCCAGTAGCCCGGCGTCCACATGTAACCGGCACCCGGACAAAGCGGCTGCTCATAAACCGGCAGAGCCGGCGGCGCCACGCGGATGGAAACTCCCACGGCAATCTGCGCGTGGGACGCGGCCGGCATCGCCAGGATGGCAAGGGCAGCCAGCAGAAAACTGATGTAGCGGATCGTGCGCATCTTGAGCACCTCGTTGAATGATTTCCCGCTTGCGTTAGGACTAAGAATACTTCCAAGCCGTTGAACACTTGCAAGCCGTGAAAGTTGCATGGAGCGTACAGGTAAACGTACTCTGGGCCAGGCGGGGGCCTGGGCCCGGGGCGGAATTCTGGAAACTATCACGCGGGCCAGGCATCAGAACCCTGGCGCGGCAGAGGGACGCAAATCGCGGCGCGATGACAGCAAAGCCATGAGTGGTTCGCACAAGGACACCGCCGAGAAACTGTCTCTCGTGGACCGCGCCAGGAAGATCCGCGCGCCGGTGGCCGAGTTGATCGGGTTCCGCGTCGCGGAAGTGGCCGGCGGGAAATCGGTCGTGACGCTCGAAGCCGGGCCGCGGCACGCCAATCCCATGGGCACGCTCCACGGCGGCATCCTCTGCGATGTGGCCGACGCGGCCATGGGCATCGCGTTCGCCAGCACGCTCGGGGCGGGCGAATCGTTCACGACCATCGAGCTGAAGATCAATTTCTTCCGGCCGGTGTGGAAGGCGCAGCTCCGCGCCGAAGGAAAAGTCGTGCGCCGGGGCAAGACCGTCGGCTACACCGAATGCGACGTCACCGACGAACTCGGCCGCTTGGTTGCCAAAGCCTCTTCTACTTGCCTCGTGCTGCGCGGCGAAGGCGCCGAGGGCCGTTAGGTCGCCTCATTTGGCCTCGGCCGGGGTCGCCGTGGCCGGGCCTTCGCCGACGATTTCGAGCACAGCTTCCGCGTCCTTCGCGCCGTCGTAGTGGATCTGCTTTCCGAAATGGGTGACGAAAGCGCCGGCGGGGAGCGGCACCGTGGCGTCGGGATCGAATTTCGCGCCGGTTCCCACCCACCACGTCCCCGAGAGGACGGTGATGAAGCGGTCGTGCGGATGGAAGTGCGGGCGGCTCATGTGCTGCGGCGTCCATTTCACCAGCACGACGTAGAGCCCCGGCTTCGCGGGATCGCCCTGCAGGACGGCCATCTTCGCGCCCATGGGATCCTCGGTCCAATGAATCTGCTCCGGCAATTTGTAGATGAGCGCGGCGGGATCGAGGCCGGTCGATTGCGCCCAAGCAAGCGAAACGAAAATCGAGATGAGCGGCGCCGCGAACCACAAGCGCCGCAGGCACGAAGCAAGCATGTTTTCCTCCGATGGGCAGGCTTTGTTGCCGCAGGATAGCATCGAAATTTCCTTCCCGGAAGTATCGAAAAGTTCGCGATCAGGAATGGTGGCGCTCCTTTGTTTTCAATGATTTGCGCCCATTTCTAATCGCCGAGTTCGCGATTAGATTTTTGCGCCTGCGAGGTCCCTCGACTCCCGCTGATCGCTCCCCGTCGCCGCGGGTGAGCCTGCACATCGGTGCGGCGCTGCGCGGCGGTCAGTTATGTCCGAGCTGAAGCTCCGAGCCCCTAGACAGATTCCCCTGGGGAAGGTTGAGGGCGATTCGGCGAACTGGCTGAAAAGCACCAGGGGCGCGCGAAAAGCACCGGTTTATCGAAGGGCAGGCGAAGGCCTAGGACTGCCTGCCATCCCTCCTATCTCATTGCGGATAATACGGTTACTGGGAATGTGCCGCAGACTTCGGTTTTGGCATTGGCCCTGCATTACTGCGGGTGGATTCAAACGAGTCCTGGCGCGCGAAGGCGCCGGGAGGTAACCATGAAAAAGCTTCGAGCAACACTCCTAACGATAACGTGGAGCACTTTTCTTGTGGCCTTTGCCGCACCGCTCGTGCCGGTTCGCGCGCAGGATGCGCGAGACAACTCGACAACAGAGGAAGTTCAGCCGGATCCCAATCAGCCCGGAGTGGCGCGCGTGAGTTACCTGCGCGGGGACGTCTCGACGCAACGAGGCGACACCGGCGACTGGGTAGCCGTCACGCAGAACACGCCGATTTCCGTCGGCGACCGCGTTTCGACGGGGCCGGGCGCGCGCACCGAACTGCAGCTGGACTTCGCGAGCATCCTGCGGATGTCGGACAACACCACGGCAAAAATGGCGAACCTTTCCCGCTCGCAGATTCAAGTGCAAGTGGGACAGGGTTTGGTCACGTACACCGCTCTCAAGGGCACGGAAGCGACGGCGGAAATCGATACGCCCAACGTGGCCGTGCGTCCGCTGCTGGGCGAAGGCGAGTTTCGGATTCTGGTGAGTTCCGACGCGCAGACGCAGGTGACGGTGCGGCGCGGCTCAGCGGAAATCGTCGTGCCGCAGGGCAGCACGCGGGTGGACAGCGGGCAGATGATCACGATTCAGGGCACGGACAATCCGCAGTATCAGACGGCGCAAGCGTACGCGCCGGATGACTGGGATCGCTGGGTGAGCGACCGCGACAACGCCATCACCCACGCGAAATCGTGGCGCCACACCGATCGCTATTACACCGGTTCGGAGGACCTCGACAACTACGGTGTGTGGACCGAAGTGCCCGATTACGGCCCCGTGTGGCGGCCCAGCTCTGGGCCGGACTGGACTCCGTATAGCACCGGCCGCTGGGTCTATGAGCCGTACTACGGGTGGACTTGGGTTTCCTACGAGCCATGGGGCTGGGCGCCGTATCACTACGGCCGGTGGTTCGTTTGGGACGGCGCATGGGTCTGGTGGCCCGGGCCGGTTGCTGCCTATCCGGCCTACTACCCGATCTGGGCGCCGGCCTACGTGTCGTTCTTCGGCTTCGGCCACGGCTTCGGATTCGGATTTGGCGGGTTCGGCTTTTTCGGCTGGCTGCCGCTGGGCCCCGGCGATTGGTGCCATCCGTGGTGGGGCGGGTTTGGGCGCAGCTTCGCGGCGGTCAACATCAACAATTTCAACCGTGGCGGGTTCGCGCCGCTGGGCGGACGCTTTCACGACGGGCGCTTCTCGAACATTCGCGACGCAGAGACCAACGCTCGCGTGCGCGGCGGACTACACACCATGGCGAGCGACCGGTTCGGCCGCGAGGCGTTCAACGGCCGCAATGGGCGAGCCGTCAGCGCGTCGGAATTCCACCAGGCCAGCGCGATGACCGGGAAGATGCCGGCGTCGCCGACGAAGGCCAGCTTCAGCCCTTCGGGCCGCGCCGCCAGCGCTGCGACCATCCGCAGCGGCTCCGCCAATTCGCAGCACTTCTTCTCGGCGGCGCACATGAAGCAACCGGCAGGCCCGCAAGCGTCGCGAGGCATGCAGTCGCCGCGGGGCAATGAGCGCGCTCCTTCCCAGTCCACCGGGAACTTCAACCGGCCGGCGAACGAAGGACGAGGATCGTTCCATGGGCCACAGAACCAGGGCCGCAGCACGACGCCTTCGACCTCCGCAAACCGCGGAGGGTCATCGACGGCGGCGGGCCGGTCCGGATGGCACACGTTCACGCCGCCGTCGGGGAACCGCTCGACGGCGAGCGGGGGCCTCAATTCGCGCGGCAGCTCGTCAGCCTCGCCGCGTTTCTCGCCGCCGGCTCACGAATCGCAGCCTTCGGCGTCGAATCGCGGCTTCACACCGCCGTCGCATGAATCGCAGCCGTCCGCGTCGAACCGCGGGTTCACGCCTCCACCCAGCAGTTCGCAGCGGGGATTCGGCTCCCCGTCCGGTTCGCGCGGCTTCCCTGGCAATTCGGGACGCCCGGCGCTGAACATGCACCAGCCAATCGTGACGCCGCGCGGTAGCTCGGGCTCGCGCGGCGGATCCTTTAGCGCACCCCGGGGCGGAGGTTTCAGCGCGCCGCGGGGCGGGCCGGCGCCAAGCTCGCATGGCGGAGGCGGAAGTCCGCACGTGGGCGGGGGTTCGCACAGCGGTGGCGGGTCCCACAGCGGCGGCGGGTCCCACGGCGGACATCACTAAAAATGTTTCTCCCTCGCAGTCGCATCTCACACGCAACCAGGAGGCTCCCTTCGGGGAGCCTCTCGGTTTCTCGAAACCGTGGTATTGTTCCCCAAGCAGCGGCAGGGACAGGCCGCGAGCGATATCCGATGCGCTTCTTGCGCAAGCGCCAGAAGGTCACCGAAAGATCACCAGGCGCCGTTCCAGCCCGGCGCGTGAAAACGTTCCCGAAGGGAGTCGAATCATGAAGAAACGATCTCTATTTTGCTGGGCGATCATGGCGATTCTGTTTCTCGCCGTTCCGTGGGTTGCCGCCGCTCAAGATCGGGATGACGAAGCCGATCCTCCTTCGCGCGTGGCGCGCCTGAACTACATACAAGGTTCCGTGTCGTTTCAACCCGCCGGGGAGCAGGACTGGGTGGATGCCAATCCCAATCGTCCGCTGACCACGGGCGACAATATCTGGGTAGACCGGGATTCGCGCGGGGAACTTCATATCGGCAGCACCTCGCTGCGTCTCGGAGGCGAGACGGGCATTTCGTTCCTGAACCTCGATGACCGGCAGGTACAGATTCAGCTGGCGCAAGGCCGGCTCCGGGTGCACGTGCGCCAACTCGACGAAGATGAGGCGTACGAAGTGGACACGCCGAATCTGGCGTTTTCGATCCTGCGCACCGGCGACTACCGCTTCGAGGTGAATCCAAACGGCGACTCCACGGTCATTACCGTATTTGCGGGGCAAGGAGAAGCGAGCGGCGGGGGCCGCACCTATTCGGTGCGGGCGGGAGAGCGCGCGATTTTCACGGGAACCGACACGCTTTACGTGGACATGCAGCGCGCGGGCGACTTCGATGATTTTGATCGGTGGTCCCTGGGGCGCGATGAACGAGAGGATCAATCCGAGTCGGCGCGGTACGTCTCGCGCGACGTGATCGGTTACGAGGATCTGGATGCGTACGGCCGTTGGCAGTCCACCCCGGAGTACGGCGAGGTGTGGGTGCCGAGCGGCGTGGCGGTGGAATGGGCTCCTTACCACTACGGCCACTGGGCGTTCATCGCGCCCTGGGGCTGGACGTGGGTGGAAGATGAGCCGTGGGGGTTTGCGCCGTTCCATTACGGCCGCTGGGCGTTTATTGGAGGCTTTTGGGGATGGGTGCCCGGACCCGTCGCGGTAGTGGGTGTGCGTCCTTGCTATGCGCCTGCGCTGGTCGGGTTTGTCGGAGGAGCTGGATTCGGAGTGTCGATCGGGTTCGGCGGCGGAGTCGGGGTGGCATGGTTCCCCCTGGGACCCCGCGACGTGTTCATTCCCGCCTACCGGGTAAGCCCGCGCTACGTGGAAGTGGTCAACGTCTCCAGCACGCGTTTTGTCGAACGCACGACCGTCGTCAACGTGTACAACAATGTGACCGTGAACCACGTGACCAACGTCAATTACACCTACCAGACCAACACGCGAGCGGTGACGGCCGTTTCTCGCGAGACGTTCGTCAACGCCCGGCCCGTGGCCGCGGCAAGCGTCAGGGTGTCAGCGCAGGAGATCCAGCAGCCGCGCGTGGTGCAAACGGCGGCTTTGACGCCGTCGCGGGTCAGCGTCGTCGGCCCCGCGGCTCCTGCAAGAGCCACTCCGCCGGCGGCGCTGGCGCGCCGCCCGCTGGTCACGAAGATGGCGCCGGCGCCGGCGGCTGCGCCAATCGGCAGGCCGCGGCCAGCGTCGAATCCGAACCTGGCGCCGGCGCGAGTGAACGCCGCGGTGAACGGGACGGCGAACCCTCGGCCGATGGCGCCCTCTCAGCCCGCGCGGTCCGAAACCGGAAATGCAAACCGGGAGAGCCAGCCGTTTACGCCGCCGAATCGCGAAAACGTGAAACCGAACCGGCCGGCCGCTCCGGAGAATCAACCGCGCGAAGCGGAGCCCGCGAACGAGCGGCAGCCGAATCGGCCGTTCACGCCGCCGAATCGCGAAAACGTGAATCCCAACGCGCGGCCCGAGGAACGGCCGAACGCTGCGCCGCAGCGCCCAGAGCCGGAGGTTCGCCCCGAAAGGACGCAGCCGCCTCCGCGCGCGGAGCAGCCTGCGCAACGTCCGCAGGCCGAGCCCCAGCGGGGGAATGCACCCGAGAAGGAGAAACCTCCCAAGAAGGAAAAGGAGAAGGAGCACGAGAAAGAAAAACCGCCGCGCTCTTAATCCCAGGCAGAAGGTTCGGAGAAAACGGGCTGCCGCAAGGCGGCCCGTTTTTTTTTGCACCATTACCGGACAGGAGCCGAAGCGCTACGGGCAAGCCATTCAAGCTATGGCGCGGAATTCTTGAGCTGGCCGACAGCCTGAATGTCGATATCCACGGTATCGCTGACGCGCAGAAGGAAGTTGCTGGGATTCTTGAGTCCCCACTTCTCGTACGGCACGGAGAAGCGCGTGGAAGCCTTCAGCTGATTGCCTGCAGCCGTTTCCACGGCGAAGGCAAGGGCGATGGGGTGGTCCTGGCCGTGGAGGCGCATCACTCCCATGACTTGAATCTGTGAAGATCCTTGAGGAGCGACTGCGCCCTGCACGTGGGTCGGGGTAAAGACGATTTCGGGAAACCTGGCGCTCTCGAGCACCTCGCGGTGCATCTTATTGTCGCGCCCCTCGCTGCCGCTGCTGCCGCTCGCGGCATCCGCCACGATGCTCCCACTGGCCTTTCCTGTGGCCGTGTTGAAACTGATGTACCCGGATTTCAGCTTGAATTCGCCGTGAACGGTGTGCGCCGTCGCTGCGAGGGTAAAGTTCACGCGGGTCTGCGCCGCGTCGAAATTGACGACGGCGTCTTGTGCGTGAACGCAGGGCGAAGAAACCAGAGCCAGCGGGAAGGACCAAGCGGCGAACGCGATTGGAAGAACGCGGGAACGGAGCCATCGAGATGCGCTTGCCACGCTCGTCGCTCCTCTAGGCGCGCAGAACCTGCCACCCGAAGCCGAAGATTTCTCGAACGCGCAGCTCTTCGGGCGCGATTTCGCCCGTGTGAATCGAGACGGCCTGGGAGAAAACGCTCGGCGTGCGCGTGAAAAGGCGGAGTGCTTTGCGGCGCAGCCACGCCCTGCCGCCCATCTCGAGAAGAAGGCGGGTGATTCGTTGCGGCATTTTCGTGATCCTGCGGTGCGCCGCGGCGTAGTGGCGCAGATTCCCGCCTACCAAGGCGTCCGACAAAGGAACAGCCTGTTGGAACGCTAGGCTCATGCCCTGACCCGCGATTCCGTCCACGCTGAACGATGCATCGCCGATCAGGGAGACATTGCCTTGGACGACCGCGCGCGCCTTGGCCAAAGCCGTGACCGCGCCAAGCTCGGGCGAAGTTGGCCGGGCGCCGCGGAGTTTTTTGCCGACACTAGGAAACAGCGCCAGTGCGCTGTCCACGCGCAGGCGCGCGTCGTGCGAGAGTATCGCGACGCACACTTCGTCGTGGGCGGTGGGCGTGACAAAGAGCTGGCAGCGTTCGCCCCAGTGGACCTCCACGTGATCGGTCCACGGGGCGACGGAGAAGTGGCGGCGAAAACCAAATCGAGAGCGCTGCGTGCGAGCCGACTCGAGCCCCGCCCATTTTCGCACGGTCGAGTTCTGGCCGTCGGCGCCAACAATCCACTGGCAGCGAAACCGGCTTCCGTCCACGCTCGCGCCGCCGCGTAGCAATTCGGGAACCCGTGCGCCCCAGAGGAAGGAAACGCCGAGGTCCGTGGCGCGGTCCACAAGCAATTGGTGAAGCGCTTTGCGGCGGAGTCCGAATGCGGCGCCCGGCGGGAGCAAGGCGCTGGCGGAGCCTTCTGCCGTTACAAAGCGGATTCCAGAAAGAGGAAATGCCAGAGCGGAAGTCAGGTGAATGCCGAGGCGGCGCAACGCGGACACGGCTTCGGGAAGCAGCCCTTCGCCGCAGGGTTTGTCGATGGGGGGCTTACGCGGATCCGCAACCGCGACCTTCAGGCCTTTCAAGCTTGCGGCGATGGCCGCCGCTATGCCGGCCGGACCCGCGCCCACAATGAGGGCGTCCGCGCTGTTTTCCCCCAAACCTCACCCCTCACCACCGCAGAAGAACAAGTTCCGCGCAGAATCCCGGCCCCATAGCCGCCAGAATGCTGAGGGAACCAGGTGAGGGCCGCCGGTGCGTATAGACGTCCTCCAACACTAAGAGGACGGAGGTGGAGGAAATGTTGCCTACCTTTCGCAAGGAATCCCAGGAAGCAGAGAGCTCTTTCTCCGTGATGCCGAGAGCCGTGGCTGTGGCTTCGAGCACCTTCGGGCCGCCGGTGTGCATCACCCAACTACCGATGTCGCCGCGGCGAAGTCCTTGTTCACCGAGGAACAGGTCCACATCCTCGCCGAGGTGCTTGACCACGGTGTCGGGAACTTCGGGCGACAGCACGATGCGGAAGCCCTTCTCGGAGATGTCCCAGCCCATGACGCGCTCGGTATTGGGATAGAAGATGGACTTGGTGGCGAGAATCTCGGGGCCGTCGCTGGGGCAGTCGTCGCCCACCACGATGGTGGCCGCCGCTCCATCGCCGAAGAGCAGCGCGGAAATCAGGTGCGCCATCGAGAGATCGTCGCGCTGGAGGGTGAGAGAACAGAGCTCGACGGAAAGCAGAGCGGCGGCTTGATCGGGATAGCCGTGAACGTAGTCGGCGGCGCGAGAGATTCCGGCAGCGCCGGCCACGCAGCCGAGCCCGAAAATCGGGATGCGCTTGATGTTCGTCGAAAGACCCATGCGGTTTACGAGGCGCGCGTCGATGGATGGGGCCGCGATGCCTGTGATCGAAACCACGAAGATGGCGCTCAAATCGGCGGGCGCCAGGCCGGCTTTGACCAGCGCGCGGCACAGCGCCTTTTCACCCAGGTTCAGCGCGTGCTCAATCCACGCGTCGTTGGCCTGGCCCCAGGTCTGCAACTGTTCGTAGAAGTCGATGGTGCGGACGGTGTAGCGTCCCTCGACCTTCATGCTTTCGTCCAGGCGGTCGAGGATGTCCGGGTTGGGCAAGCGATGCCGCCAATCGTTCTTGAGCGCTTCCACAAGAATGGCGTTCTTGTAGTAGTGCTCGGGAAACGCACTCGCGACGCTCGCAATTCTCATCGTCTAGGGCTCCTGGTTTTTGGCCGTTGTGATCCCCGGCTGGGGCAGCTCGGTACGGGCAGGGACTATATAACGACCGGGCGGTTTAAGGCCAGTCATCTCAGCAGATTTACGGCCCAAAATGATGCGGGACGGGAAATCGCTCGCACCATAGGAAACGACGTACGCGGATCGCAGAGTGATGTGTTGTGCGGGCTCCTATTGGTTCTTCACTGCGATAAGCCGACGCGACTGCGAAGTGCGGCCAAGCGCTGGTCGGACCGCAGGTTGTCCAAACGCTCATCCGTGGCCAAATAAGTGGCCATATAGTAGGACCGGTCTTTGTAGGCCCGCTCAAGCAAGGCGAATGCCTGATCTTTTTCTCCCAAACCTGCATAAATGACTGCGACATTGTAGGGAGCCACCCAGCTGTGTGCCGACAACTCTTTCAAGTGTTCCAGCACCTTCTGCGCTTCTGCTTTCTTTCCCGACACCGCGTAGGCATGTCCGAGGCCCGACCAAATCTCCGTGTTATCTTTTTCGACTTCCAGCGCACGCTGGAACTCGGCAATCGCTTCCGGCAGCCTTCCTTCTTGCTCATAGGCCCGGCCCAGGAAGCAATGACTAAACCAGAAATTCGGGTCCAGTTCGATGGCACGACGAAGTTGCTCAATCGCCGGGTCCCACTGTCGTGCAAACAGTAAGGCCGCTCCCATGTTGAAGCTCGCAAACGGGAAGAGTGGATCGGCTTGCTGTGCTCGCCTAGCTTCCGCGAGAGCCTCGTCGTTTCGCCCCATCGGCGATAGGAACCAGGCGTAGAACAGGTGCGCCTCCGAATTGTTGGGACTTAGTTCAATGGCTCGTTGGAATTCGCTTTCCGCGGTGGCAAACTTCCACTCATACCAGTGGGCCTCTATCGCCAGCGTCATGTGGGCGCGCGCATCCGACCCATCGATCGCCAGCGCCTTCTCAGCAGCGTCTTTTGTTTTGGGCCCCGCCTCGCTGGGAGGCATGAACCAATCGATCTGGTTAATGTAGTTGTACGCCAAACCGCTGTAGGCCAATCCATAATTTGGATCGACCGCGATGGCCTGATTGAAGTAGTCGATGCCGGTATCAAATCCTTCCTTGGTGAGTTTGTCGGTGTAGTATTTGCCCTTGAGATAGAGCCGATAGGCTTCAGGATTGTTAGTAGAGCCTTTCGTCAAGTTCTTCTGGTCCTCTGCGGAAAGCTGCGAGCGCAGCCGCTGGGACACTTCTCTGGCGATATCGCTTTCCACCGCGAGCAGATCGGCGAGCTTGCGGCTGTACTGCTCGCCCCAAATCTGTTTGCCGTTGCGAACGTCGTCCAGCTCCACCTCAACGGTAAGGTTGTCGCCGCGCTGCGCCACGCGCCCTGCAAGCACGGTCTGGACGTGAAGCTCGTCGCCGGCTTTTCTCACGTCCATCCCCTTGCCCTTGTAATGGAAGGCGACGCTATGCGGAACCACCGTCAGATTCGGGAGTCGCGCCAGACTGTTGTTGATGCTTTCCGTGATTCCGTCGGAAATGTAGTCGGCGTCGGGATCGTTGCTGCGATTCTCAAGAGGCAGAACGGCGATCGAATCGATTCCGCCTCTCCTGGACCCTTTCAGATAAACGCCGGTTCCAATGGCAGCGATCACGATGAGCGACACAACGAGAGCGACCGCGCCCCATCGCCGTTGGTGTTTCGACGCGCTCGCCGCGCCCGGTGTCGACACACCTTCAAGCGCCTGCTGACGGCCCGAAGCCGTCGCGGCGATGGACGAGGCAGGAGTTGAAGGAACCAAGACTGTTGGGGCAGCAGCATTGGAGGCTGGCGGCGGGACCTTCAGGCCGGCGTTGCCAAGCCCCTCCAAAATGCGATCCATGAGCCCGCTTGCGTAGTGGAAGCACTCGATGTGGTGCCGCAGGTGCAGCTCAATGTCGCTGTCGAGCCGGCGCAGCTCTTGAACTGCGGCGGCAGCGTCCTCCCGTCGGCCCAGCAACCCGCAAGCACAGGCCACGAAAAGCGGCTGCCAGAAAAGGCCGCTCACGTTGGCGCGGGTCACCTCCTCGAGCGCCTTCTGGTAATCGCCCTTCTGGAAGTAATCCCAGATGATGGCCACGTGATACCAGCCGGGATGATGGGGATTGAGGTCCATCGCCCGACGCGCCAGACTGACCCCGTGGTCGAACTCGCGGATGTGCGCGAACATCAGGCCCATCTGAGCAATCGTGTTCGTGCCGCGGGCATTCAACGCGACGGCATGTTCCGCCGCGTTGCGAAACGCGGGAATGTCCCGCCGGAAAAAATGCGCTTGCGCCATGACTTGATTCCCGTACTGGAAGGTTCGGTCGAGGTCCAGGGAGCGCCGCGCCGCCGTTAGGCCACGGTCGAGCGCATCCGGGCGTGTGTTGAAACCGAAGCAGAATTCATCCAGATACATTTTCGCCAGGCAGGCCCAGGCCGCCGCATTCCGAGGCTCGCGCTCCACGTACCGCTCGAGGCCATCGCGAACGCTCAAATGGCGCTTCGGAGCCGGGCTTTGCAGATAGCTGAAGTGCCGCACCACCCAGTCGGAAGCGGTCATTTCGCTTTCGGGTTTGTCTTCCGCGCTGTCGGCCATGGAGCGCACCAGCACGCCATGGGCGTCGGCGACGGTGGCCACCACGCGATCGGTAAGGTCGTCCTGCACGGCGAAAATGTCGGAGCGCTTCAGTTCACGGTTGTACGTTTCCGACCAAAGGTGCGTGCCGCTGTGTGCATCAATCAGTTGCATGTTGACGCGAATGTTGGAGGTGCTCTTCCGGAGCGCGCCTTCGAGCACGTAGCGGGCGCCCAGTTGCTCGCCGACGGCGCGCACATCGGACGCCTGCCCTTTGAAACGAAGTGCGGAGTTCCGGGAAATGACGGAGAGGTACGGAAACTTGGCAAGTCCGGCGGTGATGTCCTCCGCGAGGCCCTCCGCGAACGCCTCGAGCTCGGGATCGGCGCCTGCATGAGTCAAGGGAAGCACGGCAATCCAGAAGGCTTGTCCTTGCACGCGTCCCGAATCGGCAGGCGGCACAGCGCGCGACGAAGGGAGCGTCGAGGGCGACAGCCTCTGGAAGGGAGGCCGCGCCAAATCGCGAAACTCGTTGGCGACATCACGCGCCGTCTGGACGCGCTGGCGCGGGTCCTTCTCGATGCAGCGACGAATGACGCGGGCAAGATCGCCCGGCAAATCCGGGCGCAAATCTGTGACAGGCGGCGGTGTGTCACGAAGGATCGCAGACACCAGCTCCGCGGCCGAAGTTCCCTCGAACGGGCGCGTCCCCGTGGCCGTCTGGTGCAGCACGACGCCGAGCGAGAAAATGTCGCTGCGATGGTCGAGCGGGCGACCCGACACCTGCTCGGGCGACATATACGCCGGCGTGCCCATGATGATTCCGGGTTGCGTGTGACCGGCAAAGGTCAGCGTGGCGTCATTCGCTGTTTCGGCACGCACATCCTTTGCCAAGCCGAAGTCGAGCACCTTTGTACGCCCATCGCCGGTCACCATCACGTTGGCAGGCTTGAGGTCGCGATGGACGATTCCCTTCTCATGTGCCGCCGCTAGCGCTTCGGCCAGGGCACCCCCGATTTCGATGATGCGTTCCACGGGCAGGCCGCCTGCGGGAATCAGACGATCGAGTGTCTGCCCTTCGACCAGCTCCATGGTGAGGAAATGGACGCCGTCGGATTCTTCCACGGAGTACAGCGTCACGATATTCGGATGATTTAACGCCGCGACAGCGCGCGCTTCGCGCTGGAAGCGAGCGAGACGATGCGGATCGCTGGCCACTTCAGGCGGCAGGACTTTCAGCGCCACTGTACGGCCGAGCTTCGTGTCGGTGGCGCGGTAGACTTGCCCCATCCCTCCCGCGCCGATCGCCGATTCGATGCGGTAGTGCGCAAGGGCGCGGCCCGTCAGGTCAGACATTGTGGGAGCCCGGCAGTTGTAAGCTAAGAACTCGCCGCCGAACCACAGCGCGCCGATTCTACACAGGTATGAGGGCAGCGTACAGCAAGACGCCGGAGCGCGTCCGCGGAGTGGCAAGCAAGGACAGCTGCAAGGTTCGAAGGTCTAGAGGATTCGAGCGGCTACCAAGAAAAAAGACTCGGGCCTGCGGGTGGCAGACCCGAGTCTCGGGGATGAGAGGGAGCAATGGGCCGGTAAACCGGTTCGAGCGGGTGGCCGCTCAGTAGTTCCAGCGCCGCAGGAGCATCATCGTCCGGAAAACCAACTGCAGCGCTAATACGATAATTGTGTCGCGCAAAGCCACGAGCCGCGCGCGCATCGCACTTTCCTCCGCCGCCGGAGAAAACATCTCCGCGGCGACCGCGCCATCTGTTGCCGCCAAGCGATCAGTTGCCAATCCGCTCATGAGCTCCTCAGTTCACCACGTACACGGGGTTGTCGTGCTCCACCGCCACGACCATGGATTTGAAGATGTCCACGTCCCAGCTATCGGCGATACGCAACCGAACCACTTCATTGGTTTCAGAAACCAAGCGCCCGCGCAGAGGAACGCGCAGGCTGCCCGCCACGACCCTTAGAATGACCGGCTGGTTCATCCAGACCGCGTAGCCGCCTTCCATGTGTGTAGCCCCCTCCGCCGAAGTGACCGCCTCGAACAAGCGCATCTTCCGATGGGGCGCCGAACCGGCCAATGGTACAGGGGGCTAGAAGTGGTAGGAGCAGAGTACTAGGGAGAGTCGGCGGCTCTAGGGGGGCCGTAGGTCGAAGCGAAAAAGAGGGTTAGCGCCCATTGATGCGGCAGCGTGGAAGGGAAACCGCGCTGGGCGGTGCGCGCGGAAACTCGCCCGCCAAGGCCGAGTGCGGCCCTGGCGCCGTTCTGCTATCGTGGAGACGGATGGATACGCTCAAAGAACTGCTGGCGCGCCTGTACGACGTCCGAGGACTGGTGGAATGGGGCGGGACGCTGATGGTGTGCGCCATCGTGTTCGTCGAGACGGGCATGTTCGTGGGCTTTTTTCTACCCGGCGATTCTCTGCTGGTGACGGCGGGGGTTTTCGCGGGCGCGGGGCAGTTGCAGCTGGCGTGGCTGCTGTCGCTGGTCACATTGTGCGCCATTGCGGGCGACCAGCTAGGGTATTTCATCGGCTGGAAAGCGGGCGCCAGCCTGTACAAGCGTGAAGACTCGCGCTTCTTCAAGAAGAAGCATCTCCAGCGGGCCCACAGCTTTTACGAGAAGTATGGCGGCAAGACGATCGTGCTGGCGCGCTTCGTTCCCATCATTCGGACTTTTTGTCCGCCGGTGGCCGGCGCTGCGGGAATGAAATATGCGCGTTATCTCGCGTATGACATTTTCGGCGGGCTCTGCTGGGTATGGAGCATGATCCTGCTCGGGTACACGCTGGGACGCACCGTGCCGAACATCGACAGGCGCATCCACTACGTCATCGCGGCGGTAATTTTCCTTTCGCTGCTGCCGGCCTTTTATCACGCCTGGAAAGCGCGGGGCGAGAGGCCCGCGCCGCGGCTGGAAAACCCCGAACCCGAAAAGGACTGAGCGAAATGCAAAACGGGGAGCCTGGCAGCTCCCCGTTTAGCTTATTCCGTACGCCGCGGCGTCGCCGAACGGCGTCGCCGACGGTCCGCACCGCAAGAGCGGTGTGTGAACGGTGTCAAAGGTCTAGGCCCGGTGGAGTCATACCAACCTTCCTCCGTGCACTAGCAACCACTGCTGCCCTTCTACGCCTGTGGCGCGTGCGATGCAAGCGAAAAATTCGGTTCATGGGAGCCGACTGTGGAAACGAGCGGCAGAGCTATTTCAGGAAAAGGCCCTCGCGAAGCTGGTCGCGTCCCACGAAAGTCTTGGCCGAACGGAAGCGCCCGAAGGCGTCGAGGATCTCGCGGTTCTGAAACACGCGCGCGTGGACCGCGAGCGTCGGGGCAGGCAAAAGCTCCACGGCCTGGTTATCCACGATGCGGTAGCGGTGGAACCGCATCGGCGGGCGGCTGTGGAATATCGAGAGCACGGCGCCGCCGGGCCGGAGCAGAGCGTAGAGGCGGTCCATCGCGCGCGGTACCAACTCGGCATCGAGGTAGTCGAAAAGGTCCCAGGTCAGCACGCCGATGAAATTCTCCTCGGGGTACTGCAGCGCAGTCTTCAGAAACTTCTCGGCCAGCGTCACCGGCGAAATTCTCTCTCCGTCCTCGCCCAGAGGCATCAGGCGAAGACGCTCTTCCTCTGCGGTCAAATACTCCTTCCATGACCGCAGGAGGTCCTCGGTGGAAAGCCGATAACCGCGCTCGATAAAGAATGTGATGGTGGCCTGAGAGACCTGCCCCAGGTCGAGCACGCGGCCATGATTGGACTCGCCGATCAAAGCAAGGAATTCCCTGAGGCCGTTGGAGACGCGATTCGAAGACAGGGAGGGCGAGCTGATCGGACCGGGCTTGGTGGCCGGCGCGGCAGCAGGCGATGCGGACCAGCGAGTTTTGGCGATCCAATTCATGGTGGCTCTAATCGGTTTCGGCGTCGGCGCCAACCGGCTGAAGCGCCTTGGATTCCATCTCCTTCCTCGGCGAACGGCGCGACTCGGGGACGCAGGCGGTTTCCACCGTGCCGCGCACCGCGGCTCCCTCTTCCATCGCAATGCCCGGCGCCAGCAAGGAGCCCTCGACGCGGCCGGTGCCGCTCAGGCGGATGCGCTCGGTGGCTCGCAGATTGCCCCTAACGGAACCCTCGACGACGATCTCGCGGCCCTGGATATCAGCGTTTACGCGGCCGTTCGGCCCGACGGTGACGCGAGCCCCCGGGAGGCAAATCTTTCCGAGCGCTTCGCCGTCAACGTACAAATCGGAAGTTCCCGAAATTTCTCCATGAATTCTTAGACCGGAGCGCATCGTCGAGTCACTAGCGGTTACTGGCGCAGAGGAAGGCGCTGTCGGCGCCGCAGGTTGAGCCGGAGGTTGCGGGAGTTTCGTGGCGGACAGTTGATCAGCGGCGGCGTCTCTCGAAGCCAATGGGGACGACCTTGCCGCTGGGGGTTTACGCCACATGAGATTTCTCCGCCCTGAAATACGGCCAGCTGGCCCCAGGGTGCGCCAGCCCAGTATCCTGAGAGGGTGAGCGGACTATAGTACAGTCCCGGCGGCGTGTAAACCCCTTCCTGGCGGTGAGATACAAAAGAGGTAATCGGATGATCCGCTGTTTACCGTGCGGTTACGATCCGTCCCCGGCGACCATATCTTTGTGACGCATCTCCCAAGCGGCCACCATTTGGGCGAAAGACTCGCGAAAGAAAAGTTTCAAGCCGTCGCGAGTGCGCCACCAACTGTCGGGATCGTAGTCGGAATCGTGCGCGGCGATGACGCGCAATTCCGTTCCGGGCGGCAAAGCGCGCCGGTAGATATATCGCGAGCGGCGCGTGTGGTAGTTCGAGGTGACCAGCAAGATTCTTTTCCATCCGCGCGAGGCCACCAACTGGCTGAGCGCCGCTCCTTCCTCGCGCGTGCTGTCGGCATCATGATTGAAGCGAACGATGGCCGCCGCGGGAACGCCGCGGTCCTTCAGGTCGCGCTCGAGCAACTCGGCGATGCCGGCGTAGGGGCGAAGAACGCGGCCGCTGGCAATTACTCGCGGCGCCCATCCGGCTTTGAAAAGCTCAGCCGCCCGCGCCGCGCGGTTACCGTAATAGTTGTCGTCGCCCAGGACCACGATGGCGTCCGCGGCTCGCGGCGGTTCATCCACCACCCAGAAATTGCCGGCCAGGCGGAGGATCGGATACCGCGCGAGATAGACGATGAACAGCAGCGCGAGGAAGAACAGCAGGAACATCAGGCGGAAAATGATTCCTCCGCGCTGCGGCTCGGCCGGTCTTAAGGCGCCGCTGGAAGCAGGCCTCATGGATTCGGGGGGAGTTGGCGCAGGCGTTCAGCGGCCTGTTCGGGAAGCGTGCCGTTGAAATAAACTTCCTTGATGCTGTAGGACTTGCTGCGCACCTCAACGATGGGGAGTATTTCGATGTGCCAGTGATAGTCGCCGGCAATGGTCCGCCAGTAGGCGCTCAATTCACCCTTGGTTTGCAGCGTGTTGGGGGCCGTATGCACCACCATGTGGTAGCTGGACGAAAGTTGCAGGAGGCGGCGAAGCGTGCGGCCGAGAAGGCTGGCGAGATGACGCCGGTTGTCGTCGGCAGAACGCGCTTCGAACTGGTGATTGTGCGTTCGCGGCATCAGCCAGACTTCAAAGGGGACGCGGGAGGCGTAGGGGCAAAACGCGTAAAAGTCGCCCTGATTGTCCACCAGGCGCTGGGCCTGGCGAACCTCCTGGCGGAGAATGTCGCAAAAAGCGCATCGCTCACGGTCGCGATACCACTCGCGGGCCGAGCGCAGCTCGTAGAGAATGCGCCGCGGCACGAACGTCGTGGCGGTGACCTGCGAATGAGAGTGCGGCCACTCTTCGCCGGCTAGAGGCCCTTGGTTCTTGAATACGGTCACGTACTTGAAGCGCGGGTCGCGCTTCAGGTCGGCAATGCGCAAGGCGCACGCTTCGAGAACGCGCTCGATTTCTTCGTCGCTCATCTGCGCCAGATTTCGGTCATGCTGCGGCGTTTCGACAATGATTTCGTGCGCGCCATTAGGGGCCATGCGGTCATAAATTCCTTCGGCCGTACGTCCGGGATCGCCCTCAATCCTGTAGAGCGGGCGCAGATGGGGATAGACGCGAACCTGCCACGGGCCTTGGGAAGGCAAATCCAGAAGGACGCGCGTCTCGATACGGGTCTCCGGGCACAGCGGACACGGGTCGGCGGCTACTTTTTCCTGCTCGGGCCGCCCAACTACCACCCAACTGCGGGTGATGGGATCTTTGCGAAGTTCCATGTTCCTCGATTAGGAGACGTAAGAGGCGACATCTTATAACGCCCTGCGCGGAAGGACAAAACGCGAGGTGGGCAGTGGGTTCGCCAGTTAGCGGGTGTAATGGGCGGGGGTGGGGCCGACTTCCAGGCGATGACGGTCCCAAATGGCGCCCTCGCGGCTGTACGCCGCCAGCTCGAAATCCTGCGTCAATTCCAGGCAATCGGTAGGGCAGGCATCTTCACACAGGCCGCAGAACATGCAACGGGAAGTGTCGTAGGTGAAGGTGGTCAGAACTTTTCGGCGCGTGGCGTCGTCGCGCAGCCAGCCAACTACGATCAGGTTTTCGGGGCAAGCCAGCGCGCACAAGTTGCACGCGATGCACAGCGATTCGCCCGTTTCCGGATTGATGTTCAGCCGGGGCGCGCCGCGGTAGCGCTCGGCCACCATCGGCCGTTCCTGCGGGTACTGCTCGGTGTAGATGTTCTTGGGCGCCTGGTAGCGAAAGGTGAGCCACATTCCCTTGAGAAGATCGAACAGGAGGATGCGGCGGAGAAGGTCTTTCATCGTTGCGTAGTGTGACTTTCCTCCGCGGCAAAGTCAAGGAGAGCGGGCCAGGAAGCTGCTAACGCCTTTGGCGGCAGCAGTATGCGCACGGCCCGGCTGCACATGTTATCCTCGCGCCAGATGCCTGACCCCACCAGCACGGACCTCGAGTTCATGCGCGCGGCGCTGGAGCAAGCTCGCGACGCCGCGCAGCGTCGCGAGGTTCCCGTCGGCGCGGTGGTGGTAATCGACGGTCATATCGTGGCCCGCTCCGGGAATCGCACGATCACCGACTGCGATCCTACGGCACACGCTGAGATGGTGGCGCTGCGCGAAGCAGCCGCGAGGATCGGGAATTACCGCCTGCTAGATGCAACCGTGTATGTGACAGTCGAGCCCTGCGCAATGTGCGCCGGGGCGATGATTCAAGCGCGGATTGGGCGCCTGGTGTACGGCGCCGATGATCCCAAAGGCGGCGCGGTGCGCTCGTGCTTCTCGATACTCGAGCACCCCGGCCTCAATCACCGTGTGGACGTGGTGGCACGCGTCCTGGCGGAGGAGAGCGCTGCGCTGCTCAAGGGCTTCTTCACCGCCAGGCGCTAGATCCGGTGGGGCCGAGGGCGCAGCGTTTGAAACGGACGAGCCGAATCCGTACAATCCTTACAACTTCCAAGACGTCGAAGGGAGCCGGACAATGCCCGAACCAACCAAAGAAGAATTGCTGGCGCGCATCGCGGAGCTCGAAAGGCAGGCCGGGGCAAAGCGCAGCGGGAATCTGGAGTTTCGCGTGGGCGCGAAAGGCGGCGTCAGCGTCTATGGACTCGGACGCTTTCCCGTCACACTTTACTGCGAGCAGTGGACGCGATTGCTCGATGCCGCGGACGGGCTTCGCAAGTTCCTCGAGGACAACAAGAGCAAACTCAAAATGAAGACGAGAGAATAACCTCGCCTCCTTTGCTCCAGCCTTGCTTTGAATTCGTGGCGCTCCAAGAAATGCGGCAGCGACATGCGCAACTTGGTGGCGCGGCAGTGTATCCTTCCCAGGTTGGAGGAGTTCCTAGCATGTGGAATCGCAAGGTTCGCATGGCGCTGGCGAAAGCCGCAGGCATCACGCTCCTATTGTGGACGGCCGGCGGCGCGCGCCTCACCGCGCAAGGTCCGCAAGAACCGGCAGCCTCGCCGCCGTCGTCCGGCAGAAACGCGAGCCAGAGTCAGGTTCCCCGCGAGCGCGGCGATCTGCTGCGGCAGTTCAGCAGTTCGCTCAACGAGCTTACGGCGCGAGTGTCTCCGTCAGTGGTGCAGGTAGTGGTCTCGGGCTACCACGCCCTGAACGACAAGGACAACGACGATACCGCCGTCATCGGCCGCCAGCGCAGCCTGGCGTCGGGAGTGATCGTCGATCCGGATGGCTACATCATCACCAACGCCCACGTCGTGAAGGGGGCCCAGCGCGTGCGCGTGATTCTTACCGCCGCGGCAACCGGCGAGTCGCAAGTGCGCGCAACCCTCGGGGAGCACTTGCCGCCGATGGAAGCGAAAGTCGTCGGCGTCGCGCCCACTTTTGATCTAGCGCTGCTCAGGATTAGCGCCACGCATCTTTCCGCCCTGCCGTTTGCCGATTACTGGAAACTCCAGAAGGGCCAGATCGTGCTGGCCTTCGGAAACCCGGAGGGTCTCGAGAATTCGGTTTCTCTCGGCGTGGTCAGCGCGGTGGCGCGGCAGCCGGCTCCCGACAATCCGTTCGTGTTCATACAGACGGACGCGCCGATCAACCCGGGCAATAGCGGCGGCGCTCTGGTGGACACGGACGGGCGGCTGGTCGGCATCAATACGTTCATCCTGTCGGAGTCCGGGGGGAGCCAGGGACTGGGCTTCGCCATTCCGAGCAGCCTGGTTCGCTACGTGTACGAACAGCTTCGCAAGCAGGGCCGCGTTCGCCGCAGCATTATCGGCGTCGTCCTCGAGGAGATCACCCCGGACCTGGCCTCCGGCCTGGGGCTGAAAAAACAGGAAGGCGTGATCGTTGCGGATGTTGTTCCCGGCGGCCGAGCGGAAAAAGCGGGCCTAAAAATCCAGGATGTCCTTCTTTCGCTCGACGGCAGCGCCGTGGGAAGCGTTCCCCTGGCGGAAATGATCGTCTCGACCCGGCCGGCAGGCTCGACGGTCAAAGCCGAAGTCTTGCGTGGGGCGCAGCGAATCATGCTGGAGATTGCCGTCGCGCAGGAGCCGGACGATATCGACCGTCTCACCGACCTCATCGATCCCGCCACTTCTCTGGTCGCCAAACTCGGCGTTTTCGGCGTCGAGCTCAACGGCGATTTGGCTGAAGAACTGGGAGGCGATTTGCGCATTGCGTCCGGCGTGATTGTCGCGGCGCTGGCGGCCAATACGGTGGGCGCGGAAACGGACTTGCAGCCTGGCGACATCATTCACGCCGTGAACGGCAAACACATCGAAAACCTCGAACGGCTGCGCGCGGCGCTCGATGCCGTGCCCTCCGGCGGCCCGGTGGCGCTGCAAATCGAACGCGATGGCAAGCTCCACTACATCGCCTTGGAGCTCGATTGAGGCAGGCGCGTGCAGCGTGAATGACACGGCGCCGTTGTGACGGGACGCCGGCGTTTGTTAAGCTGGGATCAACCGTTTCATGGCGCGGAGAGGTGTCTGAGCGGTCGAAAGAGCTCGCCTCGAAAGCGAGTGTTGGGGAAACTCAACCGTGGGTTCGAATCCCACCCTCTCCGCCATTGCGCCGCCGGCGGAATTGACCCAAGACCCGAAAACTGACACCGAGGCGACTAGAGGGTCGAGCGGAAGGGCGAAAGGACGAATGGTGGATTTGAAGCTGCCGGCGCGGTCGGAAGACTACGCGGAGTGGTACAACCAGGTGGTGCTGCGCTCGGAGATGGCCGACTACGCGCCGGTGCGCGGCTGCATGATCGTGCGGCCCTACGGCTGGGCGCTGTGGGAGAACATCACGGCGCAGCTCGACCGGCGCTTCAAGGCCACGGGCCACGTGAACGCGGCGTTTCCCCTGCTGATTCCGCGCAACTTCATCGAAAAGGAAAAAACGCACGTGGCGGGATTTTCGCCGGAGCTGGCGGTGGTGACCCACGGCGGGGGCGAAAAACTCGAAGAGCCGCTGGTGATCCGGCCGACGTCGGAAACGATCATCGGCCACGCGTATGCCAAGTGGATTCAGTCGTACCGCGACCTGCCGGTGCTGATCAATCAATGGAACAGCGTGGTGCGCTGGGAGCTGCGCACGAAGTTGTTTCTGCGCACGCTCGAATTCTTCTGGCAGGAGGGCCACACGGCGCACGCCACGGCGGAAGAATGCGAAGCGGAAGCGCGGCAGATGGCCGACGTGTACGCGGACTTCGCCGTGAGGGAAGCGGCGATTCCGGTGATCGTGGGGCGCAAATCGGACTCGGAAAAGTTTGCGGGCGCGGACATCACCTATTCGCTGGAAGCCATGATGGGCGACGGCCGCGCGCTGCAGTTCTGCACTTCGCACAATCTGGGGCAGAATTTCGCGAAGGCCTTCGAGATCCGCTACCTCGATAGCGGCGGCGTGCTGCAACACTGCTGGACCACGTCCTGGGGGCTTTCCACGCGCACCGTCGGCGCGATCATCATGGTGCACGGCGACGACCAGGGGCTGATTCTGCCGCCGCACCTGGCGCCGTTTCAGGTCGTAATCGTGCCGATTTTCAAGAACGACGAGGAGAAGGCGAGCGTGATGGCGAACGCGCAGAAGTTGCGCGCCGAACTCGTGGATGCGGGCATCCGCGTAAAGATGGACGAGCGCGAAGGGGTGAGTCCGGGGTTCAAATTCAACGACTGGGAGATGCGCGGCGTGCCGTTGCGCATGGAGCTCGGGCCCAAGGATGTGGCCAAAGCGTCGGTAGTGCTGGCGCGGCGCGACCGGCCGGGCAAGGAAGGGAAGTTGTTTGTGGCGCAGCAGGGCATCGCCGTGCCGGTGATGCAAATGCTCGAGGAGGTTCAGAAGTCGCTTTACGACCGGGCGCTGGCCTTTCGCAAAGCGAACACGTCCGAGCCGGCAGGCTACGAAGCCTTCAAGGGCGCCGTCGAAAAGGGCTTCGCGTACGCGTGGTGGTGCGGCAGCGCGGAGTGCGAAGCAAAAATCAAGGAAGAAACGAAAGCCACGATGCGTTGCATCCCGCTGGACCCGACGCTGGGCGGCGCAAGTTCAGCCGCCGGCTCGGGAAAGTGCATCTACTGCGGCCAGCCCGCGAACCAGCGGGGCATCTTCGCCCGGGCCTACTAGCCGGCCTGGCAGCCCGCCGCAGTTCCTCCCTTGGTTTACTCATCGCGAACAAGGGCTTGCCAAGCGCGTTCCCGCGCCGCGCGCCAGTGCTAGCATGAAACTACGCAAGGTTATCGCTCGGCGCGGCTCCCTCAGGAGGCGAAGCCATTTCAAGGGCGGCACAAAACGGCGGGCGCGAGCGAGGCGGCTCGAAGCTGAACCTTATCTTTACGCTGCTGGTGATCGGTTCAATGGTGTTCAGCGCCGTCAAGGTCATTCCCGTCTATTTCGCGAACTACGAGCTGCAGGATTCGATTGAAAGCGAGGCGCGCTTCGCCATCGCCAATCGCCGGACCGACGACGACATTCGCGACGCCGTTTTCAAGAAGATTCAGGAACTCGGCGTCCCCGTGCGGCGCGAAGACATCAAAGTCAACAACCAGCAGCGGCTGGTGGAGATCTCGCTCGACTATACCGTGCCCATCGACTTGCAAGTCTATCAATTCAACCTTCAATTTCATCCCCACGCGGACAACCGCACGCTTTAGAATAGGATTCTTAAGGGAGAAGGCCGTCTCAAAGGCCGGCGCTCGCATTGGCGACGCTTCTGCCCGCCCCCAGCGACGCACGGCCCGAAACCTCGGCTAGCGGCAACGTTCTTTTCGATTCGAGCGGGGGACACCGAGTGCAGATTCGAGTTGCCAGAGGATGGTGGACGTCGCGGCCCGGCATGATGTTGCTGGGTACGGCGCTGCTCGCTCTGCTGGCGGCCACCGGCGTTCTTACCTACTACTACGTGCAATTCGGCCGGATGATCAACGAGCATCTTACCGGCCAGATCTTCCAGAACACTTCGCGCGTGTACTCGTCTCCCCGGCGCATCTACGTAGGTGAGCAGATGAGGCCTGCCGACCTCGCCGGGCACTTGCTGCGCGCGGGGTATCAAGAAGGCGTCGTTACGGGAGCGCCGGGAGTGTTTCACCTTACCGGGGCGACCGTCGAGATTCGCCCTTCGAGCGATTCCTACTTCCGCGGCAAGAATGCCGTTCGCGTGCAATTTGCGGGCGCCGAGGTTGCGCGCATCGATGACCTGAACGCGGGGGCGTCGCGCGATTTTGCGGACATCGAGCCGGAGGTGATTACGAATCTGTTCGACAGCTCGCGCGAGAAGCGGCGCATCGTGCGCTTTCAGGATCTTCCGCCCGCTCTGGTCAACGCCGTGCTGGCCGCCGAGGACAAGCGCTTCTTCGAGCACGGCGGCCTGGACCTGGTGCGCGTTTTCGGCGCGGCCTGGGCCGACCTGCGCCGCGGACAGAAAGCGCAGGGCGCTAGCACCATCGACATGCAGGTGGCGCGCAGCTTCTTCTTCACTACCAAGCGGGAGTGGAGCCGCAAGCTGAAGGAAATTCTGATGGCCACAGAGCTCGACGAGCGCTTCTCGAAGCAGCAGATCTTCGAGCTCTACGGCAACGAGGTGTATCTCGGCAACCGCGGCAGCTTTTCGATTCGCGGGTTCGGCGAAGCCGCGCAGGCCTACTTCGGCAAGGATATTCGCGAGCTCAGCCTGGGCGAAGAGGCGTTTCTCGCGGGCATCATTCGCGCGCCCAACCGCTATTCCTCCGCCGAACGCCACATGGACCGCGCCGTGGAAGCGCGCGACCGCGTGCTGGCGCAAATGGTCGAGGACGGCTACATCCCGGCCGATGAGGCTGCCGCGGCCAAGAAAACCAAGCTGCATTTCGTCAGCGGCGGCGTGGACAGCAGCTCGGCGCCGTACTTCGTGGACATGGTGAAGGATCATCTTCTCGAGCAGTATTCCGAGAGCGATCTCGAGACGCAGAGCTTCCGCATCTATACGACGCTCGATCCGCAACTGCAGCACGCCGCCGCGGAAGCCTTGCAAGCCGGAATGGAAGGCGTCGATAAGCTTCTGGCCAAGCGGTACGCGGCGTGGAAGAAGAAGGGCGAGGCCGCGCCGCAGGTGCAGGCGGCGCTCGTGGCCATGGATCCGCACACCGGAGAAATCCGCGCTCTGATCGGAGGACGCAATTACGGCGAAAGCCAGCTCAATCACGCTCTGGCGCACCGGCAGCCGGGTTCGTCGTTCAAGCCCTTTGTATATGCTGCGGCGTTCGACAACACGGTCGAGGGGCTTCAGCCGGTCGTTACGCCGGTGACTACGGTGGAAGACATTCCAACGACCTTCGAGTTTGACGGCAAGGAATACACGCCGAACAATTACGGCGAGCAGTTTTACGGCACGGTGACGGTGCGCGACGCCCTGATTCACTCGCTTAACGTCGCTACCGTGAAAGTGGCGGAGATGATCGGCTACCCGCGCGTGGTGCAGGTGGCGCGGCAGATGGGACTGGGGAACAACCTGCAGGCGACGCCCGCTGTTGCGCTGGGGGCTTATGAGATGACGCCCATCGACGTAGCCGCGGGTTACACGGCGTTTGCAAACGGCGGCTTCCGATCCGAGCCGTTGTTTATCCGCAGTGTTGTGGCGGCCGGCGGCAACGTCGAGGAAAGCGCTGCGCCCAAGACTCACTCGGTTCTCGATCCGCGCGTCGCCTACCTGGTGACGAACCTGATGCAGGACGTGCTGAGCCGCGGCACGGGCGTCACGGTCCGCTCGATGGGTTTCACGGCGCCGGCCGCGGGCAAGACGGGAACGGATCGCGACGGCTGGTTCTCCGGCTTCACGTCGAACTTGCTCTGCGTCGTGTGGATCGGATTCGACGACAACCGCGACCTGGGCCTCTCCGGCAGCCAAACGGCCGCGCCCGTTTGGGCCGAGTTCATGAAGCGCGCCGTGCAGTTGCCCGCGTACCGAAACACCGAGGAGTTTCAGCCCCCCGAAGGCGTGATCGAAGAAGCCATCGATCCGCAAACAGGCCTGCTCGCCACCACCTCGTGTCCGCAGGCGGAAGAGGAATACTTTGTTTCCGGCAGCGAGCCGAAACAGTACTGTGATTTGCACGGCGGCACCCTGGCGCAGGCGCCGCCGGTTTCGTGGCTGGCCCATTTGTTCGGCAAGCCCGGGGTTCCCCCGCCGCCGGCCACTCCCAATTCTCCGAATAGCGCGTCCAACGCCGCCACGAAGCCGCGCCCGCCAGGCAGCCCGGGTTCTCCGGCCGACGACCCACAAGCGCAACAACAACCGGAGAAGAAAAAGGGGCTGCTCGACAAGATTTTTGGTATCTTTGGAGGAAGCAAGAAGCCTGCGGACAGCTCCAAGCCTCAGCCGTAGGCCGGGCGCGGAAAAAGGAGCAGGGCAATGAGCCGTTTGGCCCGCTTTACCATTCCGCTTGTTTTCCTGTTTGCTGCCACCGCGCGCGCGCAAGACGCCGAGCCCAAGCCTCAGCAAACTTCCACCGCCGACACTTCGGCAAAGCCTGCCGCGACGTCCCCGGCTATGACGCCCCGCGAGGTCGCGGAGATGCGCGCCGACATCATGATGGCGCGCAAAGAGTATCTGGTGGCCATCGGCGCCTACATGCAGATCGAGAAAAAAGAGCCCAAGAACCCCGAGCTGCTGAACAAGATCGGCGTCGCTTACCAGCAACTGGGCGAACTGAATCGCGCCAGCCGCTTCTACAAGAACGCCATCAAGACCGACAAGTCGTTCGCCAGTCCGGTGAACAATCTCGGGACAGTCGAGTACGAGAAGAAGCACTACGGAAAGGCCATCAATCTTTACAAGAGGGCGCTCGACCTGCGCATCGACCAATCCACGATCTTCAGCAACCTGGGCTACGCCTACTTCGGCAACAAGGAGTATCCCAAGGCGATGGATTCGTTCGGCAAGGCGCTGGCGATCGATCCCGGGATTTTCGAGCGAAAAGGCGGAGCCGGCTCGGTCGTGCAGCAGCGCACCACCACCGATCCGGGCCTGTTCTACTTCTTCGTGGCCAAGTCCTTCGCCCAGGCCGGCGACGCCGTGCACGCCGCGCACTACCTGAAGCTGGCGCGCGACGACGACTACAAAGACTTCCTTTCGGCGCAGACCGATCCTGCATTCGCCAAAGTCATCAAGGATCCGCTGGTTCAGGAAGTGCTGCAGGTGCCGCCGTCGTACGCGGACGGCAAGAAGCCTCAATCCAACTGAATCGTCCACATCCACTTACCGAAACCCGGCGCGCCATTGTAGCGGCGCGCTCTGCCTTTCCTGCTCCTGCTTGCTATAATACGCAGCCGAAATGACGTTCCAGTCAGTACGCGCCTTTTCCGCCGCTGCTGTGGCGCTAACGGGACTGTTGCTCACCTACGCAGCTCGCGCGGGAGCTCCGCCTGCTGATTCGCGTTCCTCGCCGAATGTGCTCGAAGTGCGCATCGACGACGAAATTGAGCCGATCCTTGCCGACTACGTCGTCAAGGGAATCGAAGCCGCCGATTCTCAGCGCGCCAGCCTGGTTCTGATAACGATTGACACGCCGGGCGGCCTGGACACGTCGATGCGCCGGATTATTCAGGCCATCCTCACGTCGAAAGTGCCGGTGGTGACCTACGTTGCGCCGACCGGTTCGCGCGCCGCCTCCGCGGGATTCTTTATCCTGCTCGCTGCCGACGTCGCGGCGATGTCGCCCGGCACGGAAACCGGCGCCGCTTCGCCCATTATGGCGATTGGCGGCCAGGTGGTTAACATCGACGAAACGCTGCGCAAGAAAATCATGAACGACGCCGCCGCTTTCTTGCGCAGCTACACCAGCAAGCGCGGCCGCAATGTCGATCTCGCGGCAACGGCGGTCCTGGAGGCCAAGGCCTTCAGCGAAAAGGAAGCGCTCGACGGGAAGTTGGTGGACCTGATCGCCGGCTCGCGCGAAGATCTGCTCTCGAAGCTCGATGGCCGCACCATCAAGCGATTCGACGAAACCACCGTGAAGCTCGACCTGCAGCGCCCGGTGGTGGCGCCCTGGGTGATGAGTCCGCGCGAAAGATTCCTCGCGCGGATCGTGCAGCCGGATATGCTTTTCATCCTTTTGATTGTCGGAGTGCTGGGGTTGTACACCGAGTTCACGCATCCCGGCCTTTTCGCTCCCGGCGTGATCGGCGGGATCGCCATTCTGCTGGCGCTTTACGCCATGCACCTGCTGCCGGTAAATCTGGCCGGAGTGCTCCTGATTGTCTTGGCTCTCGCGTTATTCATCCTGGAGGCCAAGTTCCCCACGCATGGCGTGCTGGGAGTAGGCGGCGCCGTCTCCATGTTTCTTGGCGCGGTGTTTCTGATCCGGTCGCCGTGGACGGGGATGGGCGTGAGCCCGGTGATCGCGCTCGCCGTGACCGTTCCGTTCGCAATCATCGCGGTATTCCTCGCGCGGCTGGTGCTGCGGTCGCGCCGATGGAAGCAGGCCACGGGCAAAGAAGAGCTGATTGGCGAGGAGGGGGAAGTAGCTGTGCCGCTCGACTCCGCCGCGGGGCAAGGCATGGTGCTGGTTCACGGCGAGCTGTGGCGCGCCGGCGCGGCCGGGGGAGCGAGTATTCCCAAGGGAACGCGCGTGCGGGTGAAAAGGGTTTCCGGGTTGACGCTGGAAGTCGAACCCGTGCGGGTCCCGCAGTCTGCATCGCCGTAGGATGCGATGGACATAAGCTAAACGCTGGAGGAGAGGCCGATGCCGGATATTGGAATGGTCGGATTCGCGATTATCGTCGTGCTGTTTCTCATTTGGTTTTTCAACTCCGTCTATGTGATCAAGGAGTGGGAACGCGGCGTGGTGCTGCGCCTGGGCCGCATGTTGCCGGAGGCCAAAGGCGCCGGGCTGCGGCTGGTCTTTTTCCCCATCGACACGCTGACGCGCATTTCGCTGCGCGTGGAAACCCTCGACGTGCCGCCGCAGGATGTGATCACGCGCGACAACGTCTCGGTGAAGGTCAACGCCGTGTGCTACTTCCGCGTGGTGGACGCGAACCTGGCGCTCTCGCAGGTGCAGAACTATCTCTACGCCACTTCCCAGCTGGCGCAGACGAATCTGCGGAGCGTGGTGGGCCAGTTCGAGCTCGACGAGATTCTCTCGGAGCGCGAAAAGGTTAACTCCAAGCTGCAAGTAATCCTTGACCAAGATACCGAGCCTTGGGGTATCAAGGTAACGAAGGTAGAGGTCAAACAGGTCGATATCCCGGAGTCCATGCAGCGCGCCATCGCCAAGCAGGCGGAGGCCGAGCGCGAGCGCCGGGCGAAGATCATTCACGCCGCCGGAGAATTTGAGGCCTCGAGCAAGCTGGCCGAAGCGGCGGCGGTGCTGGAAAAGGAACCGGCCGCGATTCAACTGCGGTACTTGCAAACGCTCACGGAGATCGGCGTGGAAAAGAACACGACCATCGTGTTCCCGCTGCCGGTGGACATCGTTTCGCAGTGGGTAACCGCGGCGGCGAGCAAGAAGTAAGCGAACAGGACGAAAAGAATGGCGGGCGGAGGAAAGCGCGGGGGCGGCGACCGGGTGCTCGAGAGCCGGCACCTGGTAGGTTTTTTTCTTGGCGTCGTGCTTCTGTGCGGCGTGTTCTTCACGCTTGGATACGTAATGGGCCGCACGCAGTACGGCGCCGGCTCGGTCCAAGCGTCCACCGCGATCGCCAGGCGCACAACTGCGCCCGCTCCGGAGTCTGCGCCCGCAAAGGCCAAGGAAACCGAGAACCCTCCGGCTTCGAGCGAATGGGACTTCTACTCGAAAAAGAAGGCTGAACCTGCGCTGCAGCCCAGCCCGAAGCCAGCGCCCGCTGCTTCGACTGCGCCTGCAACGGCGAAGAACGCAGCGCCTCCTGCGGGCAAGGGCGGCGTCACGCCTGCGCGCTTTCAGCCGCCGGCGATGCCCAAGGGAGCTGTCACGCTGCAACTCGCGGCGCTCACGCGGGAAAGCGACGCGCTGGCGCTGGCCGACGCGCTGCAACAGAAAAGATTTCCTTCCTACGTCGTCACGCCCGTCACGGACGCGCTGTTTCGCGTGCAGGTCGGCCCATACGCCGACCTGAAAGCGGCGGAAGCCGCAAAAGCCGCGCTTGACCGCGAGGGTTTCAAAGCTATTATCAAGCGCTGAATGACTCTCCGCTGGCACATGCGGGCGCTGCTCGCGGCCGGGAGCGGCGCTGCACTCGCGCTGTCGTTCCCCAACTACAACCTGCCGTTGCTCGCTTGGCTTGCGGTCGGCATGCTCATTTTGGCCAGCGCCGGCGCTCGCCGCGGGGAATCGTTTCTGTACGGCTTTCTTCACGGCATCGTGTTCTACCCCGTGTGCCTTCCGTGGATCGCCGTGGTGATGCACCAGTACGGCAGCGTCGATCCGTGGGCCTCGGCCGGGATCGTCAGCCTCATCGGGATCGCCGGCGGAATCGTGTGTTCGGTGTTTTCCATCAGCGTGGCTGCGGCGTCGCGGAGGAGCAAAGCGCTCGCGTGCGTGCTCGCGCCGTTCCTGTGGGTGACGCTCGAGTTTGCGCGCACCCACCTGCCCATCATCGGCTTCCCGTGGAACCTAACGGGCTATGCCGCCGCGGGAAGTCTGGCGCTGTTGCAACTCGCTGCGGTGACCGGAATCTACGGGCTGTCGTTTGTGATGGCGGCCTATAGCTCGCTGCTGGCCTACGCCGTGATGACGCGAACGAATCGCGCGTGGAAAGCGTTGCTCGTCACAACAGCCGTTTTGATTCTGGTGGCCGTCGGCGGCGCTTACCTTGTGCCACGTTCCGTGCCGCATCATGTCGCGCATCTGGTGCAAACGAATTTTCCGCAGTCGGAGCGCTATCCCGCCGATTGGCTGCAAGTCCACGCGGGCGAGCTCGACGAACTCGAACGCCTCAGCGTAGAGAGCGGCACGAAGCAGCCGGGGCTGATCGTCTGGCCGGAGGCGCCGGCGCCGTTCAGCCTGCAGGAGCAGCCGTTTGCCGAGCGCGCCGCGCGCATCGCGCGCCATTCGGGCGACTCCTTCCTGGTCGGCGTCGTGGATTGGAAAAGGCCGGCGCCCAACCAGTGGATCGCCTCGAATAGCGCTGTTCTGCTCGATCCCTCGGGCCGGCGGGTTTTTACCTACGACAAGATTCACCTCGTGCCCTTCGGCGAGTACGTCCCGCTGCGCCGCTGGCTCACGTTTGCGGGCCGGCTCACCGCGGATATCGCCGACTTCACGCCCGGTTCGGTCTATGGCGTCGGAAAATTTCCGGAAGGGCGCTTTGGCACATTCATTTGCTACGAAGCGATTTTCCCGGGCGAGATTCGCCAGTTCGCCGCCAACGGCGCAGAGCTGCTGATTAACGTTTCGAACGACGGCTGGTTCGGGCGCTCCGCTGCGCCGGCGCAGCACCTGATGATGGCCCGCGTGCGCGCAGTCGAAAGCCGCCGCTGGCTGCTGCGCGACACGAACAACGGCTACACCGTCAGCGTCGATCCCTACGGCCGCATCGTCGCGAGCCTCCCTGCGGACATTCGCGGCGAGCTCGAAGCGCCTTACGACCTGCGCACCGATCTCACGCCCTACGCCCGCTTCGGCGACTGGTTCTCCTGGCTCTGCGTGCTCATCTCATTCGCATTGGTCGGCATGGCCACGGCCAAAAAGGCGCGCGCATAAGCAAGCCCAATTTCGATTCCCCAGCGTCCTTTTTCCTGTAAGATTGATATATGCCCGAGCACATCGAAGATTTGCAGCAGCGCTACGACGAGCTCCGCAAACGCATGGAGCTTGTGCGGAGCTATCTTTGACGCCGCCGCAGCCCGCCGGCAACTCACCGCACTCGAAGCCAAGATAAACGATCCAAACTTCTGGCAGGACCAGCAGAAGGCGCAAGCCACGCTTCAGGAGCGCAAGCGCCTGGAAGAGCGCATTAGCTCGGAGCGCGAGCTGGAGCGCAAGTCGAGCGACATCGAGACCTATTTCCACCTCGCGCAGGAGGAATCGAGCGACGCGCAGCGAGCGGCGATTCTCGACGACATCGCCAAAGAGCTTGCCGCCGCCGACGCCTACGTCGCCGGCCTCGAAACGAAGACGCTGCTCTCCGGCGAAAGCGACCGCCTGAACGCCATCGTCACCATCAAGCCCGGCGCGGGCGGCACCGAATCGCAAGATTGGGCGGAGATGCTCCTGCGCATGTACCTGCGCTGGGCGGAACAAAAAGGTTTTCGCGCCACGGTGATTGACTCGACGCCCGGTGAAGAGGCGGGCATCAAGTCCGCCACGGTGGAGATCGAAGGCGAGAACGCCTACGGCTTGCTCGCCGGCGAAAGCGGCGTGCACCGCCTGGTGCGCATTTCGCCGTTCGATCAGGCCGCGCGCCGGCATACGTCGTTCGCGTCGGTGTTCGCCATTCCCGAAATCGACGACCAGATCGAAATCAGCGTAAAGCCCGACGAGCTGCGCATCGATACCTTCCGCGCCGGCGGCCACGGCGGGCAGAACGTCAACAAAGTCGAGACGGCCGTGCGCATCACGCACATTCCCACGGGAATCGTCGTGCAGTGCCAGGCCGAGCGCAGCCAGCACAAGAACCGCGAAATCGCCATGAAGCTGCTGAAGTCCCAGCTTTACGAAGCGGAGCTTGAGAAGCGCCGCGAAGAGCAGCGCAAGCTCGACGAATCGAAGCCCGAGATCAGCTTCGGCAGCCAGATTCGCTCCTACACGCTCCAGCCCTACCAGCTCATCAAGGACCACCGCACCAAGGTCGAGCGCGGCGACGTGCAAAAGGTCCTCGACGGCGACATCGACTCCTTCATCCGCGCCTACCTGCTCTATCGCCGCAACGGCGCCGATGGCGCGAAGTAGCGCCGCACGCCGCAGAAAACGGACGTTGCTCTCACCACCAGCCTCTACTTTATTCGTCCAATTTGGCCCTCGACACTTTGCTTGCGGCAGCGTCTATTAGTTAGCGGCGGGGACGCACGCCGCACGCGGGCGCCGAAAGGGGAATCATCATGAAGTTTCAAGCTTTCTTGCTCGATCAGTGGTTGCAGAAGAACGCCGCGGCCGAATTCAACCTCGGCCTCAGCACCGGCCCGCGCTGGACCGTGCGCGAATTGCTCGCGCTCACCGGCGCGGCCGGCGGAGCGGCCCAGCGGCTGCTTGACATCGAACTGCGCTACCCGCCCACCGCCGGCGCGCTCGGCCTGCGCGAAGCCATCGCCGAAATGCAGGGCGTGCCCGTTGAGGAAGTGGTCGTCTTCGCCGGCGGCGCCGAAGCGCTGTTCCAGGTCTTCTACCTCGCCGCGGAACCCGGCGCGAACGTGATAGTTCCATGGCCCTGCTTTCCTGCGCACCAAGTCGTGCCGGAGTCGCTCGGCTTTGAGATTCGCCGGTATCGTCTGCGCCGCGAGAACTCGTATGCCGTGGATATCGAGGAAGTGAAGCGCCTGGCCGACCGCCGCACGAAGATTCTCGTCGTCAATTCGCCGCACAATCCCACCGGCGCGACGGTCACCAACGAAGAAATGGCCGCCCTCCACGATTTCGCCGCCGCGCGCGGCATCCAGTTTCTCTCCGACGAAGTCTTCCACGCCGTGTATCACGGCCGCGAGACCGAGTCGGCCGCGCGGCTGCCCCATGCAACCGTAGTCAACGACTTCTCGAAGGCCTTCTCCCTGCCCGGCCTGCGCCTTGGCTGGATCATCGAACGCGACGCCGCCCGCCGCAAGGAGTACCTGAACACGCGCGAGTTCGTCAGCGTCTCGAACACGCCGATGGGCGAGTTCCTCGGCGAAATCGCCATTCGGCATCACGACAAAGTCCTCGGACGCACGCGCGACGTGACGCGCGCGAACCTCGCCCTGCTCTCCCGCACCATCGGCGAATTTCCCCGCGTGCTCGATTGGGTTCCCCCGGTGGGCGGCATGACTGCCTGGGTGCGCCTGGCTTCGCACGGCGACGCGCGCCTTTTCTGTGAGCAAGCCTTGCGCCATGGCTTGCTCATCGCTCCCGGCGATTGCTGGGGCTTCGCGGACCACTTCCGCATCGGCTTCGGCCTGGGTCCCGCGTGGTATCCGCGCGCTATGGAGCGCTTTTCGGAACTCGTCCATGCATGGTCCGAGACGGCGCAGGCAAAAACCGCCTGACCCGCTGGCATCGCCGTTCAGCGCCGCCAATCAACCGTTAAACCTCGCCTGCACTCCGTTCGCTGCGTCTCGTTGACAGTTCTGGAAACCGCATGCTAGCCTCAAACACTGGCAATTAGGCGAAATCGCAATTCTCGCTTGCGTTTCATTCCGCCGGAGGAAACTGTATTGGCGCACGCCGACGAAAAGTTTCTATTCACCTCGGAGTCCGTAACCGAAGGCCATCCCGACAAGATTGCTGATCAGATTTCCGACGCCGTGCTCGACGCCGTCCTGGCGGACGATCCCGCCGGCCGTGTGGCCTGCGAGACGCTCGTCACCACGGGCCTGGTAGTCATTGCCGGCGAACTGACCACCACCACCTACGTGGACTTCCCCGAACTCGCGCGGCAGGTGATCCGCGACGTCGGTTACACCCGCGCGAAATACGGCTTCGACGCGGAGACGTGCGGCGTCATCTCCGCTGTCAAGAAACAATCCCCAGACATCGCCCTGGGCGTGGACACCGGCGGCGCCGGCGACCAGGGCCTGATGTTCGGCTACGCCTGCGACGAGACGCCCGAGCTGATGCCCATGCCCATCCAGCTGGCGCACCAGCTCACGCGCCGCCTCGCCGAAGTTCGCAAGTCGGGCCAACTCGATTTCCTGCGCCCCGACGGGAAGTCCCAGGTCACCGTCGAATACCTCGACGGCCGGCCCGCGCGCATCGACTGTGCGGTGATTTCCACGCAGCACAGCGACAAGATTTCGCAGAGCGATTTGAAGGACGCGATCCTCACCCACGTCATCAAGCCCGTGCTTCCGCCGAAAATGTTGGACAAGAACACGAAGTGCCATATCAATCCGACCGGCCGCTTCGTGGTCGGGGGGCCGATGGGCGACGCGGGCTTGACCGGGCGCAAGATCATCGTGGACACCTACGGCGGCTACAGCCGTCACGGCGGCGGCGCGCTCTCGGGCAAGGATCCGACGAAGGTCGATCGCTCTGCGTGTTACATGGCGCGCTACCTGGCGAAGAACATCGTCGCCGCGGGCCTGGCGACGAAAGTCGAAGTGCAGCTGGCGTACGCCATCGGCGTGGCCGAGCCGGTTTCGGTGATGACCGACACGTTCGGCACGGGCGCCATTCCGAACGCGCAGCTCACCGGGCTGATTCGTGCGCTCTTCCAGCTCACGCCCAAGGCCATCATCGATACGCTCGATCTTCGCCGCCCGATTTACCGCCCGACCGCCGCGTACGGCCACTTCGGCCGCGTCGGCGCGGGCTTCACCTGGGAGCGCACCGACAAAGCCGAGGCGATTCGCAAGGAAGCCGGCATCCGCAACGGCGCAGCCGTCGCTTCGCGCTCCTAAGTGTCTGGAACTGTCGTTCGGAGTGGCCGGGCCGCGGGCACGAAGAATCTCAGCGCACAAATCCAGCAGGACTGACGATCAGTCCATTGTTGCAGGTCAAAAGAGGGAGTTTCTGTGGAAACAGCAACCAAGCTGAAAGGTGACGTCAAGGACATCGCTCTCGCCGAGAAGGGCAAGCGCAAGATCGAATGGGCCAATCAGCACATGCCCGTCCTGCAATTGATCCGCAAGCAATTCATAAAGGAGCAGCCGCTCAAGGGCATTCGCGTGTCCGCCTGCCTGCACATCACCAGCGAGACCGCCAACCTCGCCGTCACGCTGCGCGATGGAGGCGCCGACGTCGTGCTGTGCGCGTCGAATCCGCTTTCGACGCAGGACGAAGTGGCGGCCTGCCTGGTCAAGGACTACAACATCCCCACCTTCGCCATCAAGGGCGAGGACAACGCCACCTACTATGCGCACATCAGCGCCGCGCTCGACCATCGCCCGCAGATCACCATGGACGACGGCGCCGACCTGGTCACCCAGTTAGTCACCAAGCGCGCCGATCTTCTGCCCGACATCATCGGCGGAACCGAAGAGACCACCACGGGGGTCATCCGCCTGCGCGCTATGGCCAAAGACGGCACGCTCAAGTATCCCGTCATTGCCGTGAACGACGCGCTCACCAAGCACATGTTCGACAACCGCTACGGCACGGGTCAGTCTTCGATCGACGGCATCTTGCGCGCAACGAATCTGCTCATCGCCGGACTCAAAGTCGTCGTCGCCGGGTACGGCTGGTGCGGCAAAGGCGTGGCCCTGCGCGCGAAAGGGCTGGGCGCCGACGTGATCGTCACGGAGATAAGTGCGGTGCGCGCGCTGGAAGCGGCCATGGACGGCTTCCGCGTGATGCCCATGCACGAGGCCGCGAAAGCGGGCGACGTCTTCGTCACCGTGACCGGCAACAAGTCCATCCTCGCGCACGAGCACTTCGAAAACATGAAGGACGGCGCGGTGATCGCCAATTCGGGCCACTTCAACGTGGAAATCGACATTCCCGCGCTCGAAAAGCTTTCGAGCGGCAAAAAGATCGTCCGCCCGTTCGTCGAGGAATTCGCCATGAAGGACGGCCGCAGGATCTATCTCCTCGGTGAAGGACGCCTCATCAATCTTGCCGCTGCCGAAGGCCATCCTGCTGCGGTCATGGACATGAGCTTCGCCAACGAGGCGCTCGCTTCCGAGTATCTCGTCAAGAACGCGAGCACGCTGCAGAAGCAGGTTTACTCCGTGCCCGAGCCCATCGACCGCCAGATCGCGCGCCTCAAGCTCGAATCCATGGGCGTGCAGATCGACAAGCTCACCCCCGACCAGGAGCAATACCTCGTCTCTTGGTCCGAAGGCACGTAGTCAGGTAAGGCGCGTCGGTGAAAAGCATCACGAAGGCCGCATCGGGTCTAATCGTCGCAATCCGTCGTGGCCGGCGAGACGCAAGAACTGGACGGGCCGTCTCTCACCAGAAAGTGTCGCGCTGGCTGCGCTCGTGGGGCAAGAAGCGGGAACTCCGCCCGCCGACATGCGAATAGCTTGGTCCCGGGGCGCAATGAGAGCCTAGCGCTCTTCGATTTGCCCAACTGACTCTGTGGACTCTGTGTCTCCGTGGCCATTTCGCTCCTCAGCTTCACCATTCGCACGCTATTTTCTGCCGTTCCCTGGCATTTGCTTGTCTTCCGCTCCGGGATTTGCTTACATTGTTTGTTTGCTTTCAGTGGGCGATTGGAACCTGAGGAGCAGCCCTTGAAACGGCACAGGATTCGATTCGACTCACGTCACCCGCTTGCCCTGAGCAGGGTCGAAGAGTCGCTCGTCACTTGCCACAGCATTTCTAATCGCAACACTCCAGGATTAGAACCTTCTCTAAGTCTCCCAGAATCAAGGACATCAACTTTTCTAATCGCGACACGACCGCCATTTTCACCTTGGATCCAAGGTGCCGCCGGCGGAAGCCTTGGGTGGCACCCAGGTGGTGCCAGGTGGTACCCAGGTGGTAGATGATGCGCGACTGGGCTAATTGGGCCATCGACACGGCGAAGCGCCGCGGCGCTTCCTATGCCGACGCGCGTGTGATGGACATTCGCCAGCGCGACATCTCCACGAAGAACGGCGAAGTCGGCACGCTGGCCGAAGGCGAATCGCTAGGCATCGGCGTGCGCGTCATCGCAGGCGGCGCGTGGGGCTTTGCTTCCACCGATCGCCTGACGCGCGAAGGCGTGCAGGCTTGCGGGGCTAAAGCGGTGGCCATCGCCAAAGCCTCCGCGATGGCCAAGCGCGAGAACGTTTCACTCGCGCCCGAGCGCGCCTACGTGGACACGTGGCAGAACCCATTCCTGAAGGATCCGATGCAGATTCCCGTCGAGCGGCAGATTGACGAGCTGCTCGCCGCCGACCGGGCGATGCTGAAGGTGAAGGGCGTCACGCTGGCCGAAGGGTCGATGTCGTTCAAGCGCATCGAACAGCTTTTCGTTTCGAGCATCGGCTCATCGATTCACCAGGTGAAGGTGCAGTCGGGCGCGGGAATCGTCGCCACGTCGTATGCGGGCAGCGAGATTCAGAAGCGCTCGTACCCGAATAGCTTCGGCGGGCAACATACGCTCGAAGGCTACGAGCTGATCGAGTCGTTCGATCTCAGCGGCAATGCCGCGTGCATCGCCGAAGAATGTGTTGCGCTGCATTCGGCGGCGCAATGCCCCGAAGGGACGCGCACGATCATCCTGGGCGGCTCGCAGCTGGGCTTGCAGATTCACGAGTCCATCGGGCACCCCATCGAGCTCGATCGCGTCCTCGGCCAGGAAGCCAATTTTGCCGGCATGAGCTTTCTGACCGTGGATAAGATCCGCAAGCTGAAATATGGCTCGGACATCGTGAACGTTGTCGCCGACGCACGCCTCGAGCACGGGCCGGGCCTGGGCACGTTTGGCTACGACGATGAAGGCGTCCCCGCGCAATGCACACCGATCATCACCGACGGCCTGTTCACGGGTTACCTCAGCAATCGCGAGACGGCCGCTTCCATCGGCGAGAACCGCTCGAACGGCACGATGCGCACGGAAAGCTGGAACCGTCTGCCGATCATTCGCATGACCAACGTCAGCCTGAAACCCGGCTCGTGGAAGTACGACGACCTGATTGCCGATACCGACGAGGCCCTCCTGATGGAGACGAACCGCTCATGGTCCATCGACGACCGCCGCTACCATTTTCAGTTCTCCACCGAAATCGGCTGGGAAATCAAAGGCGGCAAACTCGGGCGCATGATCAAGAACCCCAGCTACAGCGGCATCACCACGGAGTTCTGGAACAGTTGCGACGCCATTTGTTCGCGCGACCATTGGACCCTGTGGGGCACGCCCAATTGCGGCAAGGGCCAGCCGATGCAGACCATGGGCACCGGGCACGGCGCTTCGCCGTCGCGCTTTCGCAACGTCAAAGTAGGAGTCGCGTTCGCGAAATGACGATGACGCGCCAGCGGAACTGGAATGTCGCACCGGGTGGCCTGGAGAGCATCGCGCATCGAATTTTCAAGCTGAGCGAGGCGGACGAAACGGAAGTGGATATCGGCCTAACCTGCGACGCGCTGACGCGTTTTGCGAACAACGTGATCCATCAGAACGTCGCCGAGCAGACTCTGGCGATTTCGGTCCGTGTGGTGGCCGACGGCCGCACCGCTCGCGCCACAACGAACAAGACGGACGACGAGTCACTGCGGCGCGTCGCCGCTTCCGCGCTAAGTCTGGCGCGACAGCAGCCCAGAATTCCCGGCCTGCTTCCCATGCCCGGCAAGCAGAAGTATCAGAAGGTCGCTCGTTCGTTCGCGGCCACCGCCGCGGCTACGCCGCAGGACCGGGCCCGCGCCGTCGCTCGCATTTGCAAAATGGCGGAGAAGAACAAACAGACGGCCGCGGGCATTTTCTCGACCGGGTTCTCGCGCTCGATCTTCGCCAATTCGAAGGGCCTCTTCGCGCGTTACGACGAAACGGACGCGGAGTTTTCCGTCACGATGCTCGAGGAGAATTCGTCCGGCTGGGCAAAATCGAACTCGCCCGACGTTCGCGCCATTGATCCCGACGCCCTGGCTGCGAGCGCGAGCCGCAAGGCTGCCGAGTCGCGCAACCCGCGCCAGCTGGAGCCCGGCCGCTACACGGCGATCCTCGAGCCGTCCGCCGTCCTCGATCTCGTAGGTTTTCTTTTTTACGACTTTGCGGCTACCGCCGTTCTCGACAAGCGCTCTTGCCTGAACAACCGCCTCGGCAAGAAGATCTTCGGCGAGAACATCACACTGTGGGACGACGCCTACCATTCGCAGCAAACGGGCGAGCCGTACGACGGGGAGGGGTTGCCGCGGCAGAAAGTGCTGCTCGTGGATCGCGGCGTCCCGCAGAATCTCGTGTACTCTCGTGCCACGGCGAAAAAGATGAAGACGCAGCCGACCGGCCACGGCTTCGCGCTTCCCAACGAATATGGGGAAGCGCCGATGAATCTGGTGTTTGCCGGAGGCGAGAAATCCGTGGACGAAATGGTGCGCTCAACCGAGCGCGGCATCCTCGTCACTCGGCTCTGGTACATCCGCGAAGTGGATCCGTACGAAAAGATTCTCACCGGCATGACGCGCGACGGCACGTTTCTAGTCGAGAGCGGCCGCATCGCCGGAGGGATTCGCAATTTCCGCTTCAATCAGAGCGTTATCGAAATGCTGGCCGGCGTCGAGATGCTCGGGTGTGCCGTGCGCGCCGCGGGTGAGGAATCGTTCGAGATGGTGGTTCCGGCGATGAAAGTCCGCGATTTCCATTTCACCGAAGTCACGAAGTTCTAGCGGGCGCTTCCGGAGCGAATGAAGTAGCGCTGCTTGTCGAGATCGGGGCGCACGGCGACGTCGAAGAATCCAACCATCATTTCATCGTAGGTTTGATCGCCCCACCGGACGGCGACACTGGGGTCGGGATTGTGCGGATTGCTTTTCGAGTTGTCGAACCACGCCACTGCCTGGAGTTGGGTCCCTGCTTTGAGTTGCAGCGGCGCGGCCAGCCGGTAGCTCAGTTGCCAGTAGAAGTCCCAGTTGACGCGCAGCAGCGTGTCGATCCGCCCGCCGGGCTGGACGATGTTGTACTCGAACCGCTTGCCGCGCAGATGCATGTGCGGAAGAAAACTCAGCAGGACGGCGTCGTTCGGCAGCGTGCCGCGCGCTTCCACGCGGTAATCGTCCGCGCCCGGCGGAATCACGAAGTGGTCGTTGGTTAGCTGCAGGGTGAGCACGCGCTGCTTGGGCGGCGCCTTGGCGAAGACGATTCCGACGCTGGTCTGATCGCTCGTGGCGTGGCCATGTGCCATATAGTGCATCTGAAAAACGAGGTCCGAGCCCGCGGGAAGGAACTTGGCCGTTCCGGCGGGCAGCGTGTCGGGCGAGCTGCCCGGCGCGTACACCAGAAGGATGTCGCTATCGGTCCAATGGGTGTCGCGAATGGTTTGCTCGTCGGTCATATCGGAAGCGGTGAAAGGAACTCCCACGGGAGCGCGGCGCAGCCAGTTGGAGTCCGGCGGGCGAACATAGACTACGGCGTGGTGCACGCTTTCGCGGCTCGAAGGACGGGCCTCACACATCTCGACCCATTTGTCTTCGGTCAAGCCGGTGGGCACGATTTCGTAGGTGTAGGCGATGTCGCCGCTGGCCGGCAGCGCGACCGGCTTGGGCATTGGCACGACGCGATCAGGCTGAGAAATGTTCCAACCTGCTGTCCATCTCCGTGGCGGCGGCGCGTCGGCCGGGTTTCCTGCCGGAGCGCCGGCGTCTGACCAAGCTTGGAGCGTTTCGATCTCGCGCGCAGTGAGCGACGGATCGTTCGCGAAGTGTCCGAAGCGGGGGTCGGCAAACCACGGCGGCATCTTGCGGTCGCGGGCCTGATTTGCAATCTCGCGGGCCTTGGGCCGTGCTTGCTCGTAGGTGACTAGCGAGCTCGATCCGATCTCGCCGGGGCGATGACATGGCTGGCAGTGCTGCTGGAGGATGGGCAGGACGTCGCGATAAAACGAAGGCGGCGCGTTCTGCGGGCGAGCGGCGGCAAGAATTCCAGCAAGAGCGAGCAAAACGCACGCGGCTCCGGCGATCCGTGTTTGCGATGAGCGCGCCACGGAGTTAGTTACGCTTTTCTCGGCCAAGATTGCAAGGGCAAACGCGAGAAGCGGCTATTGCTTGGTGAACTGGAAACTCGAAATGGTCCGGGCGATGACGTTTTCCTGGATTTGCACGAGGTCGGTATCGGCGACGGTCATCGCGAAGATGGTGTAAAGATGGGTGTCGCGCGGAATGAATACCACGACGCCGGACCAGTCGCGGCGATCGACGCTCCCGCGGAAGCGCCGCTCGGTCACCGGCGCGCCGGAAACGGAAATGCGTTTTTCACCGAGCGGGCGGTAGTTGCCGAGGATTTCGCGCAAGCGCTGCTCCGTTTCGTCAATATCGCCTGCGAGCGACTTGCCGGCCGGCTCGTGCCCGATCAGCAAGTACGTGCTCTGATCTGCGGTGCCCATGGCGGTGATGGCGCCGGGCAGCAAAGATCGCGCGCCTTCGATCACCTGCCATGTGGGCGGCTTGTACATCTGAAAGCCGAAGGTTTTGTTGATGTAGGTGTTGCCGTTCACTTCTTCGCGCACCGGCTCGGGCACTTCGGGCTGGGGCGCAGGCGCAGCGGGAGGCGGAGCAGCTTTCGCGACTGCCGGACTTGAAGATGCTGGGGCGGGAGAGGCGCCTGCCTTTTCCGAGCTGGAACTCGAAGTTGGGGCTGCCGAAGCCGGCATCGCGGCGGTGGATTTGGCTACAAGCTTAGAAGGCGCTTCGGGTTTCGCGACTATCGCCGGCGCCGGTGAATCGTTCAGCTCTTTCGAGTCCGGCGCTTTCACGGATTCGGGCGGCGAAGCAGCGTCGGCGGTTTCCGTTTTCGCGGTTTTTGCAGCGGCGGATGCTTTCTCCGCGGGCGGTTCCGGTTTTTTCTCGGCGCCTTTTTTCTTCTCCAGTTCGGGTTTGTTGGTTACATCGGCGATAACGATGGAAACCACCTGGTCCTTCTGCACCATGGCGTAGCCGTAGTTCGTCTTCACTTTGAACGAATTATCGTCGAATCCGATGATGGTGCCGGAGAGCTTGGTGCCGTCCTTGAGCTTCAGTTCGTCGGCGCGCGCCCCGGGCGCTGCGGCCGCGAGGAGGCCGAAAGCGGCGATCCATCCCAAGCAAGCCTTCATCAATTCGAGTATCACGCCTCGGCTTGCCCGGCGGCAAGCTCTTGCGCCGCGGAGTTGCTGGGTTAGTCAGCAGAATGGCGCTGCGGCGCGCGATTCCGGTTACAGTCTGCGCCCATGGCCCTGCTCTATGTGCTTCTGATTACGGCGCTCGCGTTCCGGCAAAACTCATTTCTTGGCGCGGGCAGGAGCCTTGCGGCCGGACTTGGATTTCGCCGGCGCCGGGAGAATCGCCAGAAGCTCGAGCCGGAGGCGGTCGAGCTGTTTCTGGAGCGCGGTGAATTCCTGAGCGGCGCCTTGGAGCGCGCCGGCCTTGCCCATGGCTTCGAGGCTGCGCGCGGCGGCGACGGCATCCGGCGCACCGAAGATGGCGACTGAGCCTTTCAGTGCGTGAGCGGTAGCAGCGAGCTTCTCCGAGCTGCGCTGGGCGAGTGCGCGGCGAATGTCGGAGATTCGCTTGGGCGCATCGCCGAGAAATGACTTGACCAGCGAGCGGATCAGCTTCGCATTTCCTGCCGTCGCGCGCGTGAGATGCATCAGCACATCTTCTGCGGGCGCGTTGGGTTCGGTCGCACGGGCGGGCGAAGGCAAGGGAGTTCCCGTGGCGCCGGCGGACTCAACCAGGTCGAACAGTTTGAACATGTCGAACGGCTTGGAAAGGAACGCATCCATACCCGCTGCGGCGAAGCGTTTTTCGTCTTCCGCGGCGGCATTGCCGGTGAGACCGAAGATGACTTGATGGCGGCCGGATGAAGACTCCTCCCGTCGAATTGTTCGCGTGGCTTCGATCCCGTTCATTTCGGGCATCACTTCATCCATGAGCACGACGTCGAAGGACTGCTTCCTGAGAGCCGCGAGAGCCTCGCGGCCGTCGGCCACGCCCACGGCGGAGTGGCCGCGGGTGCGCAGCAATTCCATGGTCAGCTCGCGGTTGGTCTCGGTGTCGTCAGCGACGAGGATGCGCAGCGGGTTCGCAGCCTTGGGCAACTCGCGGCGTGCGCGAGGCGCCTGGGGCTCGCTCGATTCCCTTACATGCGGTTTTCGTTCATCGGCCGCAGCCGGGGCGCGCGGCAGGCGAAACCAAAAGCGCGAGCCGCCTTGCGGCCCGGCTTCAGCGCCGATGGTTCCGCCCCACCGTTCCACCGTCATCCTGCAAAAGTAGAGGCCCAGCCCTGCTTTTCCGGGGCGGTGGCTGCCCTTTGAGAAAAGAGCGAAAAGCTTGTCGGCAGTTTGATCCTTGGGCAGGCCGGGCCCCTGGTCGTCAACGAAAAAGAGAACGGAATCGTCTCTCTCCTCGAGGCCGACCGTGACCGTGGTTCCGCAAGGGCTGTAGCGCAGGGCGTTCTCGAGAAGATTGCCTACGATTCTGTCCACACGCGAGGGATCGCCGACGGAAATCCAGGCGCGCGAACGATCGAGGCCCGGGTCCACGCGCAGTCCGATGCCCTTGCCGCCAAAGGCCGCGGAAAAACTCTCGACGGCGAATTGCGCGCGCGCAGCGAGGTCCACGGCATCGGGCGATGGGCCGGAGTTCGATCGCTCTCCCGACAACTCGCCCGCAAAGGCTTGGAGGATTCCGCGGATCATCTGCTCCTGCCGCTCGGACTCACGCTGCCCGGTCACGGCGAACTTTCGAAGATCGGCGGGCAGATCGCCAATGGTGAGGCAATGGAAGCAGCCGCGCATGGCACTGAGGGGCTGCGAGAGGTCGTGGATGATGCAGTGAAGAAGGATTTCCTTCTTCTGAATCTCCCGCATCAGGCGCTCGTGAGCGAGGATCGAATCGCGCGCCGTCTGCAACATTTCCTTTTGCTCGCCGAAGGACCTCAGGAAATTGCGAATCAGCAAAGTAGGCTTGCGATCCAGCCAGAAAGCCGCAGCTTCGAGCGGAGTTTCGTCGCCTTTTTCACCGCGTTCGATCCAATTGCCGGAGTTTACGGCGCCGTCTTTTTCGGCTTTCCAAAACTCTTCGGCGTCCAGCAGGAAGTTCTCAAGGAAGGCAGAGTGTTCTCCGAGGCGAACCGTTTTGGCGCGCTCGATCCGGGCGCCCCAAGTGCGCGCGAGCCACGCCGGGAAAGCCCCCATGGGACGAAATACTCCGTCGCCGACGCGCTCAAAAAGGGCGAACCCCTCCTTGGCCAGAAAAGATTCGAGGATGCGCTCATCCGCCATCGTGGAACGCGTCAATTAGAGTCCGATTGGCGGTGAATCGCAAGAGCGGAGGGCGACAGATGGAGATCACTTCGCGAGAGTGGCAGCCGCAAGTTGTGAGAAGGCCTGCTCGACGTTTTCGCCGGTCTTGGCGCTGGTGCGAAGAACCTGCCAGCCCTTAGCCTGGCAGGTTTTGTCCGTATCCGCCTCGATTTCCCATTGCTGCGGGAGGTCGCATTTGTTCAGAAGGAGAACGAACGGGACGTTGCCCATGGCCTGCGTCACTTTGTCGTTGAGCGCCAACGCGGCGTCGTAGGTCTGGCGGCGCGTGCCATCGACGACCAGAAGGTAGCCGGACATGCCGCGGAGATAAGACATCTGAATTTTCTGAAAGGAGTCTTCGCCGTAGATGTCCCAGAGGACGAGGGTGACTTCGTCGTTGTTCACGCGCACGACTTTCTTGTCCACCTTGACGCCGATGCTGGTGTGGTACGCCTCCGTGAAAATGCTTTCGACGAAGCGGCGAACGAGGCTGGTCTTGCCGACCGAAAACGAGCCGAGCATGCAGATTTTTTTCTGAAGCATGGCAACCGGCGGCCAGTTTACGGCGCGGCGGGGGAGATGTCGATGCGAAACGTGACGCTGCGGTTGAACTGCCGGCCTTGCTCGGTCTTGTCGTCGCGCAGAGGCTCGGAGGTCCCGACGCCGTGCGAGCGGAAGGTCGAGGGCTTCACACCCGGCTGCACCAGGGCCACGACCATCTTGTCGGCGCGCAGCTTGCTCAGCGGAAGATTCCTGGCCTCCACGCCTGTGTCGTCTGCATGTCCCACCACTTCGATCTGCAGGTTCTCTTTGAGCGCGGCGGCTTGGTCCACAAGGTTTGCGATGTCGGTTTTCGCCTCCGCCAGCTTGCCGTCCTGGCCCGGTTCGAGCGAAGCGCTGCCGAAGGGGAAAACAAAGACGCGCGACTCGATCGAGTGTTTCAGCGTGTTGAGCGCCAGGAGGCTAGCGTCCTCGAGCTTCGACTCATCCACTTCTTTCACGCCGGCGATCCACGCGCCGCGGTCGCGAAGGCGGGCGATCCATTGGGGCGATGCTGCGCCTTGGGCATGGAGGACGCCGTCTTTCATCGAAAGCGTGACGCCCGGGGGAGGAGCTAGCAGGAGTTTGATGCGCTTCAAGACGATGACGTCGTCGGTGGAATAAAAGGGAGCCAGGCGAAACTCCGTTTTTTCCGCCACGCCGGCTTTGGTCAGCAGGTCGTTGGGATCCTGTGCGCGGATATCGCGAAATCCGTACACGTAGTAGCGGCCGCCTTCTTTTACGACGGAAGTGACAACGATGCCGGGCTCCGCACGAAGGGCCTGCTCGAACTTCGTCCACTGACGGACCCGATAGTAGCTGTAGCCGATCCAGCCGAGGAGCGCGAGGAGAGCTACGGCCGAGACGGTGATCAACGTGCGAGGCTTGCGCTTCCCGGCGGACTCCACCGCTTGGTGATAACGCGCCTCGAAGAGCGGGTTGAGCAGATCCTCTGCGCCGCGAAACGGCCCGGCGTCGCCTGTGAAGCGCTCGAGAGCGGCGACGTAGCGCCCCTCGATGCTCTCCAGCGCTTCTCGCATGTGCACGCGATAGGATTCCGGGGCCTGGCCGCGAATCGCCGCAGCTACGACGGCGTGAGGGCCGTCCTCGGCCCAGACAAACAGTTCGCCAACTTTGAAGAGGTCGAGAGATTCGCTGCTCGAGGCGTTGAACCCGTCGCGGGCGAATTGCTGAATGGCCGAGAGCATCCCGGAGACCATGTCCGGATCCTGGGTGGCCGCTTCCGGAGCGGTCAGGTGATTGAGCACCAGCCCGGTCTCGCGGTGAATCAGGAAAACCTGCTCGACGCGATAGACCAGGCTGTGCATCACCACGATTTCCGCAAACGATTTGCCGGTGCGCATCGCCTCGATGCGCCATTGGATGCCCCGCCACGAGAGGCTGTGCTCCAGCGCTTCGTTGAACGATTCGAGCATCGCGCGGAGCGTTTCGGTGATGGACTTGCGGATGGCAGGGCCCATGACGGGAAACAGCGCGTCGGCAAGGACGTGGGGATGCTTGCGCACCGAGTCGCGCAAAGTCTCTTCGACGGTGGGCGCCAGGGCATCGGCGAGGGCGCGGTCGTCGCCTTGCTGGCGTCGCAACTGAATGGCCTCGGCAACGACGGAGCTAATGTCTTCGGTGCGACGCTGCTCATCGTCGAGGCGGTGGCGCAGTTCCGCGATTTGCTCCTGCTCGGGAGCGATGATCAGATGGCGCAACTCTTCGAGGGCGTGGTGGTTGCTGGGCGGCTCTTGTTGGGGGCGCCCGTCGAGGGCGCGGCGTTGGGCTTGCTCGGCCATGTTGGAAGGTGAAAGTTGTCCCGGCGGGCGCTTATCAATCCCGCTGAGCCTCTATCGTTTCATCGCTACGCAGCTGAAGCTACTTCGGCAGCTCGAGCTCGTTCTTGAGTCGCAGGGAAAACTCGGCGAGCAGGTCGGCGAGAGCTTCGCGATCGGTTTTTTCGTGACGCAAGGTCTGAACCTCGCGGTCGAGCGCCGACGCGCCGTCGCGGCGCAGCTTTTCGATCTCGCCAGACATGGCTTTGGAGTGCTCCAGAAGCTTCGCCCGCAGCTCGCTCTGGCCGTCGGACATTTGTTCCTCGAGCTGGCCGAGCTTCTTTTCGATGGCCTTCGAGGCGTCTTTGATCTCGCGCGAGATTTCCTTCAGCCCTTCGGTGCGCTCGGCTTTCTCGGTTTTCAGGCGCTGGCTGAGCGATTCGACCTCTTGCTGGACGAAGTTGCTCAGGGTGTCGAAGCGCTTGGTCATATCCTCGCGGAGTGTTTCGAGCGCCTTGGTGACGCTGTCTTCCAGACGCGCGAAGCGCTTCTCATAGTCGCGCATCTGGGAGCCAAACAGGATGTCGCGTATCTTGTCAACGTTCGCGCCCTGATTCTCGTTGTTGGCGTTGGGAGTTCTTGCTTCGGCCGGTGCTGCCATGTTCCTGCCTCTCCTTCTGCCGGTGTGAGTGCCCTGCCGGGGGGAAGCGCGCCTGCTGGTTTTGGGCACTCGGGGACACTACTACGAAAGCGCGGCTGGGGCAATATGCTCGAGGCGCAGGAAGAGGGGACGAAAAGAGTAGTACGCTCAGGCGTTCCGGAACTGTGCAGCGCTTGTGTGGCTGGACCTAACGGTCGAGAAACGCGCGAAGGCGGGCGTAGCCGGCGCGGCTGACGGGAAGCTGGGCGCCGTTGGTGAGCACGGCGACGTGGCTATCCTTAGCATAAGGCTCGACTTTCGAGACGCGCTCGAGATTCACAATGTAGGAACGATGGATGCGCATGAAGCGCGAGGGGTCGAGCGCCGCTTCGAGGTTCGAGATAGTCTGCTGCTTGAGGTGCTTCTTGCCTTCCGAGCACAGCGCCACGTAGTCGTCCTGAGCCTCGGCGTAGTCGAGTTTCTCGACAGGGAGGATGACCACGCGAGTGCCGTCGCGTATGGGGATGCGCTGGAGGTGCTGCGACGGAGGGCGGGCGGCAGCGGCCAGCTCCGCGGCGGTTGGTTGCTGCTGGGCGGTGGGGCATGGGGCTACGCCGGGCGCGCGTTCCGCCAGGCGTTGCTTGGCGCGCTCGAGGGCCGCTTCGAAGCGGTCGGCGCCGAAAGGCTTGAGAAGATAGTCCACGGCGTGGACCTCGAAGGCTTTGATGGCGTAGCTGTCGTAGGCGGTGACGAAGACGACCACGGCATCGGCCCCGATCAGCTCCAGGACTTCGAAGCCGTCGAGCTTGGGCATTTGGATGTCGAGGAACAGAAGGTCCGGCTTCAGCTCGCCGGCGGCTTTGACGGCTTCAAAGCCGTTGGCGCACTCGGCAACGATTTCGATGTCCGCATGACAGGCGAGGAACTCGCGGAGAATTTGCCGCGCCAGCTCTTCGTCATCGACGATGACGGCGCGAATCTGCTTTTCGGCCTGGCGGCTCATGCCGTGCGAACCTCCCGCTCCGCCGGGAAGTTCAGGGCCACGCGGAAAGTGTCGCCGTTCTTCGAGACATCGAAGCTCGAAAGGTGGCCGTAACGCGCGGTGAGGCGCTGGCGCACGTTGGCGAGTCCCACGCCGCCCTTGCGGCGGGGCGGGGCGTCCGGGTCATAGGTGTTTTCGACCACAATGGCGAGGTTGCCTTCGCGGCAATGCGCGTCGAGGCGGATGCGGCCACCTTCGACAAGATTCGCGATGCCGTGGGCGACCGCGTTCTCGACTAGCGGTTGCAGCAGAAGCGGCGGCACCTGAACGTCCGCGGCTTCCTTGTCGATGTTTTCTTCCATTTGGATGCGGGCGCCAAAGCGGATCTTTTCGACGGCCAAGAATGCGCGGATCAGCGAAATCTCTTCCTCGAGGGGGATCACCGACTTTTCCCCGAGGCCGAGAGTCCGCCGGAGGAAGTCGCCCAGGAGGATGCACATCTCGCGCGCCTTGGCGGAGTCGGAAGCAGTGAGCGCGCTGATGGAGTTGAGGCTATTGAAAAGGAAATGCGGGTTCACCTGGGCCTTCAAGGCTTTCAGTTCCGCCTCGCGCGCCAGGAGGCTGGCTTGCGCCGCCCGGTTTTGCGCCTCCTGGGATGCTTGAATGGCCAGCGCGATATAGGCGGACGCCACCGCCAGCAGGTAACTCAGCACGCCGACGGCAAAAAGCGCGGGCAGGTCCTTCGAAATCCTTGTGTAAAGCCCCGGGTAGATTTTCGCCGAAGAGAGCTGGTAAGCACCGAACGCAACGGCCACGATCCACAGGCCGCTGTTCAGAATTGCTCCCGCCAGGTGGCTGGTCAAAATGCGCTCAAACGGGACCTTGCCAAACGGCCTCGCCCTGCACGCATACCACGCCATCAGGCACATGAATCCGAACAGCATGCACAGGGGAATCGCCAGGAGCGCGGCGGCCGGCACGGTCAACCCGCCCGTACGCACCAGCCACACAGTGATGGCCGCCGTAAACGGAGTCCATCCGAGGAAGTAGAAGAACAGACGCCGCGGGTTGTTGAGAATGGGGTGCATGAGCGCTAGTTCTTGATGCCCACACCGCCGAAAATCGCGGAACCCTTGATGATCAGGCGCTTCGTCCCAGGGCCTTGCTGCACCGGGGGCTGGGTTTCGTCCACGAAGCCGCCCAGAATCGCCGTAGCGCGCACGGAGACCTGCCAGGTCTCCGGAACTTTGATTTCGCCGCCGCCGAAGACGGCGTCCGCGTGGATCACCGCTTCCTCGCCCTCGATCTCCGCCTTCCTGAGGTCGAGGTCGAATCCGCCGAACACGGCGACGATCTTGCCGCCCTTGAAATGCTGCGATGTGATGCGCCGCTTGACGCCGCTGAATATCAGCGCGTAATCGATGGTGGAATCACCCGGTTCGCCAGTCCCCGCGTCTTGCCGCCAATCGATGCGCCAGCGTCCCGGCCATCCGGGATCGTGGCCGAAGGCTCGCAGGATCATATAAACGCCGGCGAAAATGATGAGCAAAGGCCAGATGATTGCAAAGCTGATGTGGCCAACACCGAAGCTCTCCAGCAGAAGGAGAACGCCGCAGAGGATCATGAATCCGCCCCAGAGTCTCCGATGGCCATCCTTGTAGAGCAGGAATCGGACGCCAAAAAAGAACAGAAAGGCCGGCCAAAAGAAGCGGAACAGGTACTCCGCGGATATCACTCCCATCTGATCGAGCAAGAGGATCAGCCCGGCCGCGCAGATGAGCACGCCCCAGAAAAGGCCGCTGGGGAATCGGCCACTACTGCTCGTCATGTCTCTCTCCCGCGCGGGAAGTCATGGACGCGCGCAGACGGCTGGCCGAGCGCGTGGTCAGCAGAATCGCCAGGCCCAGGCCGGCAATGGCGAGCGGCCAGTAGCCCAACATCTCGTGTGCGCTCGGCGCGTCCATCCGGCAGGCAAGCATATTCCAAATGCCGGCGCCGATCATGGAAAACAGCCAGAAACTTCGGGGATCGAAATGGCCGTAGCCCAATTCGCCGGCCTGGAAGGCGATGCCGACCAGAATCAGTAACACCGCGGCCGCCATGGCTGCGCCGCGAATGGGAGTGTTGGAAGAGAAGTGCTGGTTCACGTTCGTCATGGCCTTGCCTCCCGCGTTTGCTCTGCTGCTTTCCATGTCGCGAGAGTAGAGCGAAGGCGTCAAGGCGTCGCGTGATTTTCGGCGAATGTCGGTCGGTTACCGGCAAACGGTGGCTATGCAGAGCGGTTCAGCGTAGCCGAAGGTCCGACCTTTGAAGAACCGTGAAGCATCGGCCAGCCCTCGGGTTTTTCTAGTGCGCCAAGGTGACTCCGTGCGAGTGTTCGGACGCTGCGCCGAAGTAGGGCGCGCGGAAGCGGACTGGACCGGAAACGGAAGGAGCAGGGCGTTTCAGGAGGTAATCATGAGGCCGAGCCAGAAAGCCCCGAGCAACAAACAGGAAAGGACCACCAAGAGGCGCAAGCGCTTCTTGCGCGCTGCCGCAACGACAATCCCCAGGGCGCAAAGAAGAAAGGCAGCTTCAGGCCAAAACAGCCGCGAGCCGAATGCGAAGGCGCTGGCCCCGTGGCCGGGACCGTCTTCCATCCAGAAGAAAGCGAACGAAGCGCCCGCTGTCACGAGCGCCCCAAGGACGCCTGCCAGCGCCAGCCCCTGCGCCCAGTCAGGCACGACGAGGGTTTTCTTTGTTTCGCGCCAGTCCACCCACGTCTGCGCGACGACTACGCCCACAATCAACAAGACCAACAGCGCCACGTCCCGCTCCCAAGTCAGCGTCGTTGCAGCTGATTCACATCGTCAGTTCCCTGGCTCCTGCCGCGCCCTCCTACGCGATGAGATTGCCTGAACTGAGACGCAGTTGCACAGAGGCCGAAATTCTCATCGGGCAACCCTCTCAGTAGTCCTAGGACTGAGCGAGGTTGCCGCGCGGCGAGCCGCACTGCGCGAGCGCTTGCAGGGGCGCACGACCGACGGCGCCTGGCTCCCGACATTCGCGGGCGTGACCGTGACAGCCAGCGGCGCAAGAACTCCTCCGATGGGCGAGCCGCTAGGGCAGTATTGCAACGCTGGATGGATGTGAAAGCCGGTTGCGGCCACTTGCGCTCCCGAGCGAGATGAGGGCATTCTTGCTACCAAAGAAGCGAATTGCACACCTAGAGCAGAAGGAGCTATCTGCGTGAATCGGCGGAGGATAGGACACACATCGGAAACAGGTACTGCTAGTTGGCCAACAGGAGCCCGCAGGACTCCGGCAACGAGTTGTCTCTTTTGAGCATAGTGTTGCACGTCGGCTTGGTGTTGCGGTTGCGACAAAATCGCGAGGGAACTCCGGGGAAACTTCCATGATCTGCTAGGATAGCGGCGCTATGCGAGCTCCCTGGGTGATCGGCCATCGTGGGGCTGCGGGCCACGCACCCGAAAACACGCTGGCCTCGTTCGAGCGCGCCTTCGAATTGGGCGCAAGGTTCATCGAGACTGACTTGCACTTGACGCGCGACGCCCGATTCGTGGCCATCCACGATCGCACTCTGGAGCGCACCACCAACGGCCGCGGCGCCGTCCGTGACTTCACCCTGGCGCAACTGCGCGATCTGGAAGCCGGCCAGTGGTACGACCGAAAGTACATCGGCGAGCGCATCCCCACGATTGAAGAGATCTTGGCGTTTGCGCGCCGCCACGACGTGGTGGTTTATCTAGAGTTGAAGTACGAGGCGGCCTGGGGGATGCACCACGCGCTTGCCGGGGCTCTGCGGGATCCGCAAGACGCGGCGCGAACTGTCGTGATTTCGTTTGATCCCGGGACGTTGGCCGGCCTGCGCAAGCTGGACGCTTCGATTATGACCGGCCTGCTCGTCGAAGAATCAGGCGCGGACTTGGTGAAGACGTCGATTGAGGTAGGCGCCCGGCAACTGTGCCCGCGGTCCGCTCTCGTCACTCCCGGGCTGGTTGACCAAGCGCACCACGCCGATTTGCACGTGGCCACCTGGACGGTCAATGAACTCGACGAAATGCGCGCCGTGATAGCTGCCGGCGTGGACGGCGTGATGACGGATTTTCCCGACCGCCTGCTCGCCGTACTTGAGTCCGCGACGTAGCAGCTTCCGTGTTTGGTCGGCTAAGAAACCAGTTTGAACAGCGCGGCGAACTGTTCAAGCGTCAATTGTTCGGCGCGAGCGTCGGCGCGCAACCGGCAGGCTGACAGCGCTTCGTGAATCCGGGCATCGGGCACAACGGCGCGCAGATTGTTTCGCAGAGTTTTTCTCTTTTGCGCGAAGCAGGTTTGCACGAATGCAAGCAACCCGGCCTCGTCGGTGATTCCGAGAGAGGCGCGCTCGCCGGGCAGAGGCATGCGCAAGAGCGCGGAGTTCACACGCGGCGGCGGACGGAACGCACCGGGCGGAATCCGCAGCACAATTTCCGGCCGCGCGTAGAACTGGCACGCCGCGGAAAGGTAGCCGCGCGCGCGGCGTCCGGGAGGCGCCACGATCCGTGCGGCGACTTCCCATTGAATGACCACGTGGATCGAGTCGATCGCGTCGGCGCATGCGAACAGTCGGTGGAGAATCGGGGACGTGATGTAGTACGGCAGATTGCCGTAAACGCGAAAGCGTCCGCCCGCGATTTTTGCGATATCGAGGGACAGGACATCGCCCTGAACGACTTCGACTCCCGGCCATTCGCGCGCCCGCTCGCGCAATGGCCCAGCCAGTTGCGCGTCCGTCTCAATGGCGATCACGCGCCGAGCATCGCCGGCCAGCAGTTCCGTCATTTCGCCGTGGCCCGCGCCGATTTCAACCCACACGCCGCACGCATGCTTCGGAAGTGCGGCGAGAATGCGTTTGCGCCATTCGAGATTGCTCAGAAAATGCTGTCCAAGCTTCTGTCGCGTCATGTTGCTGCCGAGTGTAGCAATTCCATTTGGAAATCGCGCGCGCGGCCGATAGCCTTGACGAAGGCGTGCGCATTCGTTACCGTTTTTGTTTCGACTGAGGGCCAATGAAAATCCTGTTTGTATCGTCGGAGGGGCTGCCCTATTCAAAAACGGGCGGGCTGGCAGACGTGGTGGAAGCGCTGCCCAAGGCGCTGGCGGAAATGGGCCACGAAGTTGCCGTCCTGCTTCCGCAATATCATGGCAACAAGATTTCCTCGACGCTGGTTTCCAGCCTCACGGTCTCGCTCGGCGAGACGCTGCGCTTTCCCGCTCTTGGCGAGGGGAAGTCCGTTGGAGCGGTGCGCTATTTTTTCGTGAGCGACCCGGCGTTTTTCGATCGCGAGCACCTCTACGGAGACAAGAACGGAGACTACCCCGACAACGCCGAGCGCTTCGCGGAGTTCTCCCGCGCCACGGTCGAGTTCACCAAACGCATCTGGCTTCCGGACGTGGTTCATTGCCACGACTGGCAATCGGCTCTCGTCCCGGTGCTCCTGCGCACGCAGCACGCCGCGGATCCGGTGGTGCGCTCGCTGCCGGTGGTATTCACCATCCACAATCTCGGCTATCAGGGAGTTTTCCCGCGATCGGTGTTGCCCAAGATCGGGCTGCCAGAGAGCCTTTTCTCGGTGGACGCGCTCGAATACTACGGCAACGTCAACTTCCTCAAGGGCGGTGTGCTCTTCGCGGACTACCTCAGCACTGTCAGCCGGCGCTACGCCAAGGAAATCCAGACGGCCGAATACGGCTACGGCCTGGAAGGCGTGATCCGCAGCCGCGCCGAGCGCCTGGTAGGCATTCTGAACGGCGTCGATTACGGCACTTGGAGCCCGGAGGCCGACACGTTCATTGCCCAGAATTACTCGACTCATAATCTTGACGGAAAAAAGGCGTGCCGGAAGGACCTTCTCGATCTTTTCCACTTACCCTCGGACAGCGCCGCACGCCCGGTGATCGGAATCGTCTCGCGTTTTGCCGATCAGAAAGGATTCGATCTGATCGCGGCCGCCGCCGAGGGCTTGATGAAGGAGGACCTGACGATGGTGGCGCTGGGCACGGGCGCTCCGCAGCACGAAAAGCTGTTCAGGAACCTGGCGGAAAAATATCCCGCGCGCGTGGGCGTGAAAATCGGATACGATAACGCCCTCGCGCACAAGATCGAAGCCGGCGCGGACATGTTCCTGATGCCGTCGCGCTACGAGCCTTGCGGGCTCAACCAGATTTACAGTTTGCGCTACGGCACGGTTCCCGTGGTGCGGGCGACCGGCGGCTTGGACGATACGGTTCAAAACTTCGATCCGAAAACGCAGCAGGGCACCGGCTTCAAGTTCGAATCTTACGATAGCCGGGCGCTGCTCGATGGCGTCCGGTCGGCGCTGGCCGTCTATCACGATACGAAATCTTGGCGGGCGGTGCAGGCGAACGGCATGATGAAGGATTTTTCCTGGAAGGCTTCGGCCTCGGCCTATGTGACGTTGTATGAGGCCACTCGAAGAGCTCGAATCCCCCGGGCGGCTGGGTCATCTAAACGATAGCGCAAACCCACGGCCTCGAGCCGGGAAGCGCGGCAAGGAACAACATGGCAGAAAGCATTCAAGCGGTGAGCGACGCAAATTTTCAGGCGGAAGTGGTGGACGCGAGCAAGAGCCAGCCCGTGATGGTCGATTTCTGGGCCGACTGGTGCCGCCCGTGCCACATGCTTTCGCCGACGGTGGAAGAAATTGCGCGGGAAAACGCGGGGAAACTCAAAGTCGTAAAGCTCAACGTCGATGAGAACATCAACGCCGCAGGCAAGTTCAACATCCGGGGCATCCCGACGCTTCTTGTCTTCAAGGGCGGCCAAGTGGCCGATCAGATCGTCGGAGCAGTGCCCAAAGAACAGATCGTGAAGGTCATCCAGCGCCATATCTCTTGATCAGTCGGGTGTGCGCATGAGCGCAGGCAAGCAGGGCGCGCCAATCGGCGCATGCGGAGCGGAACAGAAGATGTGTGCGTCCTGCGGCGCCCCGTTTGCCTGCTCGGCGTCTCATCCGCCCTGCTGGTGCGACGCGGTGAAGCTGGACGGCGCTCGCCGAGACGCTCTTCGTGCCGAATTCACGGCTTGTCTGTGCCCTGATTGTCTTGCGGCGGCAGCCCGCGGCGAACGTCCGCGCCAATCTGGCACTTCAGAAGAGCGCAGCGCGCCGAAGGCCTAGCGCGCGCCGGCACGTCCGGAATCCTTGTCCAACGTGGTGAATCGAATTGTGCGTGGATGCGAAGACCAAGGCGATTGACTGGACTTCCTATCACGCGGGCGAGCTCGAGGTGCAGACGCGCGCGGGAGTTTATGCGGGCGACGCGGGGGCCGAGGAGATGTATCGCTCGGCGATGCCTTCGGGGGTTCAGCGCTTCCTGACGGCCCAGCAACTTGCCGTCGTCGCCACCATGGCCTCGAATGGCCGAGTTTGGGCGTCGCTGCGCTCGGGGCCGCCCGGTTTTCTCCGGGTGATCGACGACTCGACGCTGGAGATCGGCGGCGACGCGCACCCGGATGATCCGCTGCTCTCGAATGTCGCGGCGCACGCTGTGGCCGGCGTGCTTGCCATTCAGCTCGCTGCGCGCCAGCGGGTTCGCGTCAACGGGGCCGCATGGCCTGCGGACGGCGGCCGAATCCTGCTCCGCACCCGCCAGGTCTATGGCAACTGCCAGCAGTACATCCAGGCGCGGAAGGTCGCTGGCGCCATCGAGGCGCCTGCACAAGTTTCGCCGGCAGACCGACCCAAGCCGGGCGCGATTCGCGACTGGGTTGAAGGCGCAGACACCTTCTTCATTGCCACGGGCCACCCGGATTTGGGGATGGATGCGTCGCATCGGGGCGGCAGACCTGGATTCGTGCGCATGGAAACGGATACGCGGATGGTCTTCCCGGACTACTCTGGCAACAATATGTTCAATTCCCTCGGCAACATCACCGCGTACCCGCCCATAGGGTTGCTATTTCCCGACTTTCGCTCCGGCGCGGCGTTGCAGCTTTCCGGCGTGGCGCGGATTGTGTGGCCAGATTCCGCGAACATCTCGCGGATCGCGAGATTCCCCGGCGCTCGCCGCCTGGTGGAATTCGATATCGAACGCGCCATCGAGCTCCCGCAAGCCACGCGCCTGCGCTTCCAGTTCGATAGCTACTCGCCCTTCCTGCCCAAATCGCAAACCTGATCGGGCGAGGCGAGTTCGCGGCTTGAATCCTTCGCGCAGTCCATGTATTGTGAAGTATCCTTGCGCATAACACGTTCTTCCGAGGTGCTTAGTTGGGCCGGGCAGCCCTGCGACCGATACTTGCGAGATCGACCTGCTATGTTGGGACGATCGTCTTGGTGGTGGCCGGGGTCGTGCTTCTTCAGCATCACTTGGCGGCGTACATCGAGGTGTACGTGGACACGCTCAGCGCGTCGCAGGCCAAGCAGTTGGACGCCTTCCTGGAAATGAACCGCCTGGTCACCACGCTGGGCACCGGACTGTTGGGCGCTATCGGATTCCTGCTGGCCAATGGGCGCAATGCAGGCTCGCCAGCTCGAGAATTGTGGGCGGCCATCGCCAGCGCCATTTGTGTAGGCGTTTCCTTGCTCTCCGGATATGTCGTGTATCAGTCCATCCTGTGGATGCTGGAAAGCGGCTTCTTCAATCTCAACAATCCGGAGATCCTGTGGGTTCACCACGCCCACTTCTACAGCTTCCTTTTGGGCGTCGTCTTTTTCGCCGAGTTTGCCTTTCACGATTTGAGGGGGGAGAGCGGACGTGAGCCATCACAGACTGCCACTCCGGGCCGTTGAAATCGGGTTGTCGTGCGCTTTGCTGTTTCCGTCCACGCTCGAGCCGCAATCGCCGGCGCAGCCTGGCCGGCTGGTGATCAAGTCCAATCCCAAGGGCGCTACGATCAAGATCGACAAGCAGACCCTCGGCGAGAAAACGGATGCGACGTTTGTTGTGCCGGCGGGCAAGCACAGAGTAGCGGTGAGCGGGGGCGGACTGAACTGTCCAGAAATCGAAGTGGAAGTTTTGCCGGGCGCCCCCAGAGAGCTCCATTGTCCTGACGCGTGGAAATAGCTTTCTTCTCTGACTTCTGCAGTCTCGACGATTGCTCTGCTATCCTTTCGTCGTTGCCATGCCACGGAACTCGGAAGCGCAGCCATGCCGCTGCCACTGGGCGACGTCGCCCCTGATGATTCGCTACCACGACGAAGAATGGGGCGTGCCGATCCACCACGACCGCCGTCTCTTCGAATTCTTGATTCTCGAGGGCGCGCAAGCCGGCTTAAGCTGGGAAACCATTCTCAAGAAGCGCGGGAACTACCGCCGGGCCTTCGACCGCTTCGACGTCGGCAAGATCGCGCGCTACGACAAGGAGCAAGTGCGCGCGTTGCTCGCGGATCCCGGCATCGTGCGAAACCGCTTGAAAATCGCTGCGGCGATCTCGAACGCGCGGGCGTTTCTCGCGGTGCAAGAGGAGTTCGGCAGTTTCGATCGCTATATCTGGCAGTTCGTCGGCGGGAAACCCAGGCAGAACTCATGGGCCAAGCACCCTCCGGCGAGCACGCCAGAGTCCGACGCCATGAGCAAGGACTTGAAGCGCCGCGGTTTCCACTTCGTTGGTTCGACCATCTGTTACGCGTTCATGCAAGCCACGGGCATGGTGAACGACCACGCGCACGATTGCTTTCGGCGCCGTCAGATTCGCTAGTGTTGCGTCCGGCAAATAACTCGCATCAAGTGGGCGCAGCATGCTGCGCCCCTACAAGGACTTACTGGATCGGACTTGTTTCACGTATTTCCGAGACGCGACACTAGCGACCGCGGATAAAACGCGTCGCAATGCCTTCACTAGCTACTCCGCATCTGCGTTATGCTCTCACATGCCGTTCGTCAGGATGGGCCGCCGCTTACTTCCCGCCGCGGCCATCGTCTGAATCAACCTTTGCAGCAACTGTGCTTGTGATTTGGGCACCCAGGAAAGCGTTCGGAGGCAACATGTCGAAATCCCGCAGGGAATTCTTGGCTGACACATCGCTGGCGCTTCTGGGAGCCGCTGCAGTGCGCAGTCCGCGGCGGCAACAATTGGAGCAGCAACCGGCGGCACAGCAGCAGGCCGAGCTCCCTCCCGGCTCGCCCGGTACTTTTGGCACCGCGCCTCCGGTGGGGCCGCAGGTTTCTACTGTCACATTTGCCGAGGCTGAGAAACTCATGCAGGTTGAACTCGGCGGCGTTGAGCGCGCCATGGCCGCCTCTACCTGGCGCACGACAATGGCCGGGCTGTACGAACGGCGCACGGGTCCGCGGAAGATCGACCTGCTGCCCACGATCGCGCCGGCTACGCGCTGGAATCCGCTGCTTCCGGACCTGCCCTCCGCGCAGCGCGGCCCCGCGAAGAATCAATTCATTCGCAGTTTCATCGATCCCGGCCCGCTGCCTGCTTCCGA